>BNJU01005107.1_pt1 | contig 518212 bp, 664 predicted proteins | sample 8539281 | NCBI WGS metagenome assembly BNJU01 (sample SAMD00202456, study PRJDB9452) | human saliva metagenome | isolation source: human saliva | place: Japan
TTTTTTCATATTGCTCTTCCACTCTAAAATTTCTCAACTAAAAGTATAACCTTCATTATTCATACAATGTAAATTATAACTTGTTTATCTTTGTTATCACATCTATAAGAGAAGAACTTTTTCTTAGTTTTATTTCTTTTAAAGTTCCACTCTCTAATAAATAATCAAATTTAAGTTTAAATTCTTAATTTTTATATTCTTAGTTTCCTGTATCCACTTTCTAATAGAATTGTTGAAACTGTCTCGTTTGTTTTGAACCTAGAGTGCTATATGCCCTATAAGTAAAAGATACTACCTGTGATAAAGTAGTATATGGAGTATACCTCAAATAACTCCAATAAGTATGTATGGAATACCATACCATAACCAGATATATTTTAGTTCTTATTCCAATCCAAATTCTTCATTCTTTTTTGAGAATTTATCTTCCCTTGCCTAATTCCTTTGACTAACCCTGTACAAATATAAATTTCTTTCTAGTCAATATATTTTCATTAAATAAATTATATTATTTATATATATATTACTACAATAGAAGAAAAGAATTTTTAAGTTTTATTCTCAAAATTTTTAATCGGTTTTGTAATAGTCCCTTTAATTATATTGTAAGTTCTTTAATCTTCTATACTTTTTAAGATTCTGGTTTTTTCAATTTCTATTGCCTTTTCTTCTTCTGTCATAATTTGGTTTGTAGATTGCTAGATAGTATCCTATACTTCATATTTGATATTTTCTGAAATTTATTCCTAATTCTTCTCTAGCTTCTTTTTAATATTAATATTTAGAAAGTCTAAACTTAAACATGTTAGGATTGAAGGATAGGTTGAAAAAAAATTTTTCAAAATCTTCTTTGACATTTTCACTCACATGAAATACTGTACATAAAACTTGAAATCTCCTCTTTTCTTCCGTAACTTTCAATGAAACTGACTCAACCTACATATTCTCTCGATTTCTCTCTTCATTCTTTTAACTCCACCTCCTTAGCTTTTTTTAAGATACCAATCTTCAATTCAAATTTTGCATATTTCTCTAAATTTTGGAAATAGAGATGATATTTTATTGGGGAAAATTACATTCACATAAAATCTCTATCTCTTTTTATCTTCAGAAAATCTCAAGGTAAACCTCCTCCATTGTTATTGGCTCTTTAAAGCTTCTCATGCTCACCAAGGCTCCACCACTGCATGCACTTATATTGAAGTTAGAGTGTGTCATAGCTTTTGCCGCACGTTTGTATAGTTATGTATTTATTTTTACATTCTTCTGAGTGTGATGCAAATATGTTCTGACATATTTAAACCTACACTATAAAGCTCCGTAAACGTCATTTGATTTATCCGGCCATTGTGGTGTGTGCCGAAGAAGTGTAGATAAATTCAATATATTCTCAAAGATTCCAATTTGTATATTTCTGCAGTTGCCCTATTAAAACCCCTTTGAAAGCTTCTTGGTATGTTTTTGTCTTCTTTCCCTCTGTGTTTTAATCTGAAATATCTCTTAACCAATGCTCTGTATTTCAGTACTTTAGCTTTTCAAATTAGTAACTCTGCTATTCTTTTGATATTACTTTCTATTAAAGTATTTTAAATTCATCGGTATAGTAGCTCATCTTAAAACGTTTTGAAGACCTCTTCTTTTGAAAGGTCTATCTATATTTTTATCTACTAGACTATAAGTTCCATGTCTATTATATATTTGTTCTAATGCCTCCTGTGTTGTTCTATATAAGCTTTTCTGTAGTTAGCAGGCTCCCATTAGCTAGGCATTATACTATATTAGATATGAGTTTTCTTCATCGTCACAGTAACCGGCTGGACTATCTACACTACTTGCACTAAAGCTTTCTCCTAAGTGTGAAAATACACTGACATAGATGACTGTAGGAAAAGTCGACAAATCAGGAGTCAGGAAAGTCAGTTTTCTTATTTCTCATCAAACTTTTTGAAATTCTTCCATTGTCTGTGCTATCTTTGGGTTTATATGTGGTATAAACCAAATCGAAAACTATATGCCAGTCTAGTATCTGTAGTAACTGTAATCGTATAGAGTTTTATGTCTTTCCAAAGTGCTGTATATTTTATATGGCCTTTGTATTCTCTCAGGCACTGCTGCATATATTAGCTAGCTGTCGTTTTCGAAAACTTCCTGCGTACATGCGCAGTATCTTAGTTCTACCTATCATTATGCGTATAGTGCATTGCTGCCAGGTTATATGGAGTCATTCCCAATCTATCCTAAGATCTGATTCTTAGTTAATTTTCATAGGTTATAGCTCCCATATGTTTTCCTTAATCTTATTATTTCTATCTAGTCTGGACTCTAACCTCACTCCTATCTAAATTTCGTATAGTATCTGTTATATGAAAAAGTACAATATATACAAAACGAGAGATAGGATTTTATTATCATTCTTTAATGGTGTCACTGGGTACATAATCTAAACTTTTTATCAACACTACTGACGACTAGCTCCTAGAATCATCAGATAAATATATTTTATTAAATTCTTTGATATTTCATTTAACATATCTCTTTCTTCCTCTCTCTACAATATTTTATACATTTAGATACATTATCTTTATTATTTAAACTCCATACTATGTTCCTTATCTTTACTCAAAAGTATATCTACATTTGGTAAAAGCAGCATGTGATCAAATATTTTAAAGAATTTTCTGTTATATTCCCCAATGTCTCAGTACTTTGTGTTTCTTTTCAGCTTTCTCACATATTAAAAGCTAATAAACTTTCTGTAAATGTACTAATTTTATTGTATGAGTGTCATTCAGAGCAAAAACAGTCCTCGTCCTTTAGTCCAATGTTTCTCCTGAGGTTAAATGTGCTGTGTCAGAATAATATTTTAAGCTTTAGTAACATCTACTTTGAAATAAGTTATTTCCTTGCACATGAGTTTAGACCATCTCAATGCCTACTTCTGACTCGAGAAAGTCTTTATCCGCTCAAAGTATACGCATCATGTATCAAAATTAAACTCATCATGTAAATGAACATCCTTTTTTTTCTCCTAGCACCCAAAAATCGTGTACTTCAACATTATATCACTTTCTTTATTGAGTTTTTCATTGTTAATTTTCTACACCTTTATTATTTTATTACATTTTCGCTTATCACACAGAATAATTAATTTTAAACTTCTATCACTTGCTTTTTACTACTTCCATCTTCATAATCATCTAATTTCTAGCTAAAACCCCTAGTAAATAAATTCTTCACTTGCCTACAAAACACCTCTAGTCCAAGCAGAAACTACTTTTCTTAATCTTTGCTCCAGGTTTTCTTTTCAATATATGTGTTACCAAGCGATAAAATAACTTCCTTTATTCTCCTTGTTCTAATTTATTAAATGTTTTATCCATTTAAACTATCAAATATATATATGAAACTACCCATTATTTATAAAACTTTTCTCCTTTCTAAAAATTTCAAACTATAAACCAACATTTGCCACATCTCCCATTTTATTTATATTTTATTATTTAAAATATTATTTTATTGTTCCAAAGATATTGAGAGATTCCATTAGGGGCTATTTACATATTTACCTAGAGCCTTTTCCACATTTTATAACCTCTTTGTTGGCTCTGTAACCCTCTTCCTTTTTTAGCTCCTCCTGCAACTTTTAAGAAAGCCTTTTGCTTTTTAAATACTGAAGGAGACTATCTGCTCCTACTCTCTTTAGGTTTATTATAGTGCATATTTTAGAATTATTGAATTATTTCATAAAGTTGCAGTATAAAATTATTATACCACCTTTATAACCAGATATTTATTCTGCTAATCTAATAGCAACATCAAAGATTTTATTTCTTTCCTTCATAAATTTTCACTAACATTTTATCTATTGGTAAACTAGTAGATATATATTAAGGCTGTGGAAATTCCATTGGAATTAGATATTTCCACTTTAATTGTTTTGAGTTTATCAGCCTTCCTATTTTTCTAATTGATAAAAATATAAACCTTTCTAGCTTCTGCCCTTTTATTATCTAAAAATATTAGGTAAATCTTTTGATTTACTCATAGTCAAAGCTGAATTTTTGTTTTGTATCATAATTTTATATTGTTGTTCCATATAATTTGTCACTTGTGTAGCTATTATCAATTCATTATCAATTCATATTTTATCTTTTATTGAATTATCATCTGGTTGAAAATATATATTTCAATATCTAGAAGCATCTTTAAACATAATTCTATTATCTCATAATATTCACATTAGATTATATACTAAATCATCATATATAGTCCCCTCATCATACAGTCTTTTATCATAACCCTTTAATTTTTCTAAAATCTTCTGTGTGTAATTCAAGAATAAAATATATTCCTCTTTTTCTTCTTCATTCTTCAAAACCATTAAACTTCCCACAACATCATGGGATAAGTATAATTATCTTCTTTCTAAATTTTCATTATAATTCCAGTAGGTAAACCATTTCTTTGAATATCATATAAAAACCCACTCCAACTTTTATCTTATCTCAAAATCTATAATCCATTTATCTTTAGAGTTTCATATATCGCTTTCTTTTTGCTTCTTCCTGGTTATAATTAATCCATTTTGTAACATAAACATGCTACCCCTTATTTTATTCTTCTGAGATGTCTTTTCCTGTTTTTTCAATATCTTCTTACTAATTCTTTTAAGTATTTTCATTAATTTCTCCAGCTTTAACTGTCTACCTAGTTCTTCATCTTGGAACCTATTACATTATAAACTTTATTTTATTTTAGAAAAGCTTTATAAATATTTTTCAAATCTATATAGCTTTTTCATAATTCTTAATCTCCATTTCTATTATTTCTTCATATTCTTCATTGGAATTTTCTCAAATCTCTAAATTTCTATCCATCTTTTCATCTAATTTTAACATACCTTTCTTGATATTTCCAGCCCCTTCATTATCTGACCAAATAGCAATAAATATATAATTTATCTTCTATAAAATCTCCTCCCCAAACCTGTCCATCTAACCCCTGAATCTGTCTGTTTTTTCTAACTCTACATATTTCATTTGATACTTCAAAACACTAATATCTATATGTAAAGACGATATATCATTTCACTCTTTTGTTCACTAATAGAACCACACATATCAATTTTTCTTTCAAGAATACTCAAAAACTTTTGTAATAACAGAACTTAAATTCTCATTTTTCTCCTTGATTTATATAACATTTATTTTTATTGTAAAAGCGGTAAACTGTTGTATTAGGAGCTATATATCCTTTTACTTTATTCCTGATGGAGTAATTCCTTCCATATATTATGACTGTTTCTGAGATAATTTTATTCTTATGTTGATATCTACTTCTATTATTCTACTTTTTGACTACATTCTAGAAATCAATGTTGTTTCTTGGGTGATTCCATCTCCTTTACTTTTAATTTACTGATTAGTATTCTGATCAAGTACTGAAATATCCGCTGTACGGAATCCATTAGAACTTACTGGAATGTAAATGCTCAACTTAACATTACCTATTACTGTATTCTTTGTTATCCCTTCTTGTTTTATCAGATAACTTACTCCTATACTTGTTACTCCAGAAGTTGATACTTCCTTTGGTTGGTTGATATATTTCCTGTAACTTTCTTACCTTTTTTAATAGATACCAGCGTATAGAGAGGTATGTAACCTCTTCTTTCACATAGCCTAGTCCTATTTTACTAATTACACTTTCATTGGAATATCCAGTGGTGCGTTACTTTTTATAAATTCATGTTATTCTTTATCTTGAATCTCCTGTTCTTGACAGCTTTCTCCATCAGAAACATATACTATGGGTGAGGAATCCGATCCTCATCACATATCCATTCCTGGTTCTCTACATTTTTCATTTCTTCTAATATTTTCAAAATTTATCTTTATATTTGTATTAGTCCAAAATGCACCACATTCCACTTTTCTTGTCTATTAAGAAAAACTCTTTGTATATAATATTTCCTCTCATTTCTTTTGTTACTAAACCCATATTTTTACTCATCATATTTTCGTCTAAATCCTTGGTATCTTTAATCGTCAGTATTCTATCTCCAGTCCAACCTTTTCTGCACACCCCATTGTACGTGCCTCTAAGTCACATTTCACTCTTTTGCATACATGTCTCACTTTTTCATTAGCCTCTCAACTCCTCTCTACATACTATTCCTTTCCATATTTATTTTCCCTTTAGGTAACATCATATCTCTTTTGACTACGATCTTTGTCCAGATCATGAAATACTGACCGATTTTTGATTAGGTTCATAATCAGTTTTATTTCTTTGAACTTCAATTGGTTTAAATGTCCCATCTTATATTCTCGTCATTGTCACATCAGGTCTAGCATCACGCATCTCTTTTAAACTTATCTGATATATTTCTTTTAGTGCTCTATCTACATAAACTGCTTCTTGCTATTTGATCTCTTTGTCTTCATCTGCAGGTGGTATATCAACTGCTTTCTTTCCCAATGACTTATTGCTGTATCGGTATGTGGTTCTTTGATCTTCCATCTACGACCCTCTAGCTCTCACATTTTCATTAGTATGTTTATCGCAATCTTCTACAGTTTGCCCAGCTCTCTATGTATCAACCTCAAAATTTCCTTCTCTTTAGAAACACATAATAATCCAGCACTTGGATTTGAACCGCCATTTTTTGAACTTTTACTGCTGGAAAAATATCTTTTTATTATATCTTTTGAAGATATATTTCTAACTTTATCAGTTAGTTTTAAAATATGAACTACTATTATTTTATAACAATCTTTATTATTGTATTAACTCACCATTATATTTTGCAATTCCTTGATCCTATTGTATAATCTTTATGCGTCACCCACTTTGTTACTATTGGATATTTTACTGGTAGTGTGTTAAGAAAGTTATATGTAGTAGCTTAGTTGCTACTGGCAAATGGCCATAATACCAGAGGGTCTGTTTCCTGTCTGATATGAAACTCTTAGATATAACACCTGATTTACTGGTCTACTCCTACCAAATACCTTTAGAGTTTGAACTCTGTTCCCATTAAAAGTATTTGCCTGTGAGGTGTTAAAGATAGTTTCAAAACCCGCTGACCTGATGAATCCTATTCTGAAATGATATTTCTCCAGTTGTTAAATCTCTTTTGTGAAATACTCACACTACCATCAGATGTAGTTATATTCTTGATAAGCCATTGTTATTCCAAATTCAGGTTCCAATTACTGTAAAGCACTTCATTCCTGAAAACAGCCTTTTACTCATTTCAAAGTAGCTGTTCTCATTTGTTACTCACCATCTGATATTAATAAACTAGGAACAGAGATGAACTAACCTAAATACTATCCAAGATTTTGGGTGTGGCCTACATCTTCTATCCATAGCCTGCTAAATTAATCTGTATATTTTATAATTAAATCATATGATACATAACTCCTTTCCAGGAATTGCGAATCTTCCAAACCTCCACGTATCATACTAAGCATTTCTTCGTTAACTGGTGTGTTTAAACTACTTTATCATAAACTCCATATTCTGTAAAATACTATATGCGAATTAAATAACTTCAAAATTTAAATTTTTTAGTCCTCTATCTGTTATTTTTTTCTTCTAATACACCAATCTCTTCTAAAAACTCTTTTAACTCCAGCTTACAGGCCCATCCAACCTTCTCATATCTTTATATTTTCACCACACTGCAGCCCCTCCTACTGAGTCCAAGTTCTATAAAATCTCTCTCTTCTATGTAATTTTCATTTTTAATCTTCTCGGCTATCAAATTATATAGCTCCTTCTATCTACAAAATAGATAACCTGTTTGAGGAGAAGCCTAAACTATTAAACAGCATTTCCTAAATTCATTTTTTAATTACTGTATTTTTGTTTTAACAATTATTTTTATAGACAAAAATGGAGTTGACAAACCTATTTTCTTTCTATTTCAGCTGATACGAATTTTATGCTGTATTTTGAAATGTTTCTAGTTCAACCTTTTAAAATTTATATTGTTAGAAAAGTTTACTTTATTTGTTTTTCTTATTGTTTCTATCCAAGCATCATAACTCTCTAGACTGTGTTATCAGTGCTGCCTTGAAGTTTTTGTCCTCATACTAACAATGCTCAACATTTCATTTCTTCATCACAGATGCTTCCTTTTATGTGATTTAACCTTTAGCATACTTTCCCATTAGTTCTTTTTTTCTGCCGTATCTATAAACTTTGTACCTCCATAATTTTTATTTTTTCTAACTTGGCTGCCTTTGTTATGAATTAATAATAACTTATTTTCTTCTGCTATTTTCTATATGGACTGATATACTTCTATAGAATAAATAATGCTTTTAGAATATACATTTTTTCAATTATAAGTTTTATAAACTCCTGTTTCTAAATTCAGCTGATTTCTTTTATATCTCTTGGTTATTATATCATCAAAAGTAAATATAGTTATCTAGTTGCCTATAAATTTCTTTTTCTATATTGATAATCCAATGCATCATTATTATAAAGAACCATAAATATCCCAAATTTTACATCTCTAAATAATTTAATTTTATCTTTGATAATCCGGATTCTTCTCTCTTTTCATAAACGAAATCATTATATTATCTACAAAATCACAATGTTCCACCAGCATTTTGATAAATAAACTTCTTCAAAATCATCAGTATGTTACATTTATCAAATAAAATAATTTGGTTAATTTTACACTTACTTTAAACTATTATCTATTTGAAAATTTTCATCAAATATTTTCATTAATAGAATTCTTCCAACTATTAAAATAAATAAATACTCAGTGTATTCATAAGGTACAGAGACAATAAAAAGTTAAAGGATTGTATTCTGTATTACTTACATTTAATTTGGGGAAAATTTCTATGCTCTCCTAAATAAATATTTTATATCCAGTATTCATCTTTATCACCTCATTTTGAATTCACTTAGATGTAATTTAATCTTTTTAAATTTTAATGGCACTGGTTAGAAAACTAACATTTTGTTAATACAGCCAGCATAAATTTCCCACCATCTTTATTTTCTCAGTCGCCTGTAAGCCTTATTCCATGTGCTTGAGTATTTTACCAGGAAGATACTCATGTCTTCAAAGATTTCATGTCTTGAAAGGTCAGAAGGTAGGGGTCAAGTAGTAACCATTTGTATCACCACAACAAAGATTCCTGTTGCTCTTTATCTGTTGTGCCTATCTCTGCCATTGCAGAATCAGTCGTCAGGCGTGCATAGTTCACGTCATATTATATTAGTGTCCATAATCGTACTGTGTAAATGCCTTTCGGACCATCTCACTTGCATAGTTGGTACAGAATGGCGTCGCAACTATGTGAGTGAAGTGTGCAAATTTATCCTCGTTATATCATTGCATTTCTTAACAAGACCTTCACCATGCCGTTGTAGAATTCACTTTGCCACTTTTGAGGTCTTTCATTACAAGAGAAACATATCCATCAATCCTAACACGCTTATCATTCTTCTGACCACCGCTAAATGCTGATAGGCTTCCTTCAACTGATAGGAACCTGACGTCTGCCACTTTGAATTTTGGTGCTCTAATGTAGCACCCAATTTCAGCATCTCCACAGTTGATGAATGGCATTGAGGACACCAAACCCAACTGAAGTGTCAAACCACCAAACCCAGAAACACAAGATCCGTTTTAAGAGTATCTAGAATTCCAATCATAATTTGCTGTAGAGCTTATCGCTTTGCAAAGGCTTAACAGTTTTCTTCCTGTTCTTCTGTTAGTGCCATCCAGGGACAGTATTTCTCAATAAGAACTCGTTTTCAGTTGAAAGTCAAACAATTCTTCCGTTTACAATCATCTTCAAGAAAGAAATATAGAATGTTTCAAAGAACGTTTGTAGTTGGCTGATGCATTTGATAAGCACAACCATTTCTACTCATTCTATTGAAATGGCCTCCCTTAGTGTCTGATGTCAATACCACACATTTTAATTCCAACTTGTCTTTCTTCAAAATATCCATAAGATATTTGCGTCCAGTTTCTGTGTGTTTTTCTAACTCCTATCTCTTTGAGCGTTCTTGGTTTTGCGGTAAGCTTTTAGAGTGTCATTTTCCTACAACATCAATACCCATCAAGAATGTCTTCTGTAACTGCATCTTTCCATGAGAGCAGCACCACGCTTCCTTGCTGGTACTGGTCCGTAGCCAAGTTTCTCTATTTATAAACAAAATTCATGGCCTCCAAATGAATTTTATATTTGTATAGCATCTTCCGTCTTGCCTCCAGTCTTTGTGATCTGACCTTGCCATTATATTTTTCCTGAATGCACGGTTCTTCTTTGGCGGTGCAGTTTGACACGACTTACATTTTGCCCATCATATAAGACCCTTTATGACGCTGATTGCAGTCCAATGGCCCATAATTTTTCAAATTGTTTTCGTTTTAATCTGAATACGATTGCCATTCATAATCAGCCACCGCATTTTATTTTCTCTCTGCTGTTGTCAGAACAGTTTCGCATGAAAATATTTTGACGCTTCTTTCAATGGTTAGGTATAACGTTCCAAATAGAATGCCAGTCTGTTTCATAAAATCTCTCCTTTCCAACCATCGGTTTGATTTGCAAGTCATTTTACCAGTAACTGAACAGCTTTTAGCAGCTTCGGGAGTCTCCACCCTGCATGATTCCTTCCTGCGTAGCCACTTCATTGGCCTGCGACGGTTTTGATTGCCGCCTGACCATTGACTGTATGGGAGCATCATTATCACGATAGAATGTCGCGCGAAAGTATCCCGTTGCATTGCTTCCTGGATCACTAACATGAACCGCCTGCCATCTTGGCAAGATATCAGCGGCGGTTAGTTCCGTTGGTTTTCCTTATCGGAAACGTATTCGATTACTTTTATTCAGTTTTCAAAGAATAAATGGGTTTCGTTAGCCTATCAAAACATTAATGAAAGCTCATTATGCTTTGGTGGAATAACAAACCTCCTTTGTTCGGGAAGCGGAATGTTTAGTACGCCTACGAAAGGAGAGAGATATTATTTAATTTAAATGGACAAAATCTTTGTAATCAGTCTGGTTTCCATTCTTCCACGAAGACTTCTTACCAACGACTATACTTTGATTGCTATATCTATCTTCTTATGTCGGTGGAACGCCTCGTTGGTACCCTCCAATGATGTAGAATCTATTAATCGCTTCGGTATCGCTATCCGTTGCCTTTTACAATGAGAGTGAAAGGAATCATAGGATATTGTGTTTTCATTCTTCAAATTCTCCATAAACTTTTTTTAATTACAATAGTCCACTGGTTCTGGCGCTGAGTGACAGTAGAACGGTTCAATTCTCAATAGTCTGCAATTTCTGAACCGTCATGTCCATAAAGTAAAACAGCAGAACTCTCACGTTTTGTCTGGCAACTCACGTAATGCTTCACTCAACAAATCATTTTCAACGCCTACTGATAACCCATTGAGTAAAAATCTGAAAGCCGGTTGAATATAACTGGTTGTCGCAAAATCATAACAAGATAATCGCTAACATCCAGTAAGGATACCCTACGCTTTTGCAATCCTTGGAAAGATAAAATATAATTCTTTCAGTTCGTCTTCCATAGCACGTTTACAGATATAGCCAAACTGATTTTCTATTGTGGTCTGAAAAGAAGATGGAGCCTCATGTTTCTCACCCCTTCTGTCTAGGAAGTGAAGTGGAGCTTTGTTGTTTATCTCCTTTCACTCTAGTGTCCCAATGTGAAAGGGGATTGCTGTATTACTGATAAATAACTTTGTAAAAAGTTCATTGTTAAAAGCATATAAACAGATTTATTTCTGTTTACATGTTTCAAGTTATTCAGTCTATATGATTTATAAAACTACATTGGTGGACGTAATGACCTACTGGGTGGTATAGATGACTTTTTGACAAGAACCTAATAAGGAAATTTATTGTATATGATGAACATGGCGACGTTGGGACTTCCAACAAACCGCTACTGAAGTACATACAATATTTTAACAGCGTAAATAGTATCTACCATAGTACTGTCTTTTTATTGCTTAGGTGCTTTATTAAATATAAACCTATAAACTATATAATACGTTTTTCATAATTTGTTTTAATTCAGAACAATAAATGTGGAGTGGTATCTACGCGTAAAAAAAAAAGTGAAGATAAATATGATTTTGTAAGCCTCGGTTTAGCCATTAAAGAAGCCTGATTGAAACGAGGTTTAATCCGTGAACAAGTGGGAGCATTGATTGAAACACCCATTTGTACTTAATCAATATTGGAAAATAAAGGGCAACACCCCAGCATACAAGTTCTTTTATGACCTTGTAATGTTACTCTTGCTGCTTCCATGGATGAATTTTTTCTTACCTGCTAACAACCTGCAAACAACTGATATCATAGATAGAGAAATACATGGAGGTTTTACAGACAAAGAACTATCCTTACCAAACTTTAGTCAGCGGTATCAATAACGAAGCAAGAAACATCGAAGACTGTTCAAAAGAGTCCATACATAATAAGAGCCGATAAAATGAGATTGTATTTAATCTCATTTATCACCCGCGCCTTTGCGTCTGGCCTGTAATCACAGTTATTTCGAACCGGCTTTATTTCAATTCAACTTTTCTTGTGTTTCAATAGGAACTTCTTTAATCTGTGTATCTTCCTATTCGAAATCGTGTTTTATTTGTTATACATATACTATCCACTTGTAGTTTATGTTAACTATTCCTCTCACACTTTAATTAAATCTTTATTGGTAAATATTTCATCTTATTTAATAAGAAATACATTTATATAATAACATAAACATACTTCAGTTATTTTATTGAACAAGTCGTACTTTATCTATCTGATCATTTGGACGACGGGCTGGTAAACAGTGTCTCACCAGGTAATGAAGTGGCACCTTTAACTCTGTTAAAACACAGCGTCCATTTGTGGAAAAGAGCAACCACCATACTCTGAAGTACTGAGCAGGATTTCTCCACTCAAGAACACCTCATTATTTTTCTAATTGGAGTGTCTACGATGTTCGCACAATATTGTGGAGCATCAAGTTGTATGTCGCAGTGATATTCCTGTATGCAGCAAATTTAAAACTAAGAGGGCTCATAATTTGTCTCCAGCTTTTTTTATGGTTCTGTTCCATTACAATAGGAGCAAGCATCCAGCAAATCTGGCAGTCATGGCCATGTATAGGAGAAGCCATACTTGAAATATCGTCACATTCCAACCATGCTACTTTTTGTTCAGCAGCCATATGCATCTCCATAACTGCATTTTGAAAATGACGACGGCGACCAAGAGAAAACTGAGCCTCATATACTGTACCTCCGCTCCCTAATGGAAGCTGGGTAAAATACAGATGTACCAATGGAAGCCTAGAAATATCTGTGTGGAACTTTGATGGAATGGTATAATTTCTGCTTCTTTTTAATGGTCTTTCCATATAAATGACTGTAGGCCTTTATTTCTATCTCCATGATACTTTCTTGCAGAGCAATAAGTCACTTCCCATTTGTGTATTTCCAAGAAAGTGATGATCATGTGTCGCAATCCATATACTGCAGTGGGGTCACTGCTTGATTTCCTAAAAGTGCACTGGCACATTTCCCTTTGTTGAGTTTGCCTGTCTAACAGTCGTCTTGCAGTGCAGAGGAGGCATCACCCTCTCTCTGTAATAGCTGTACCCCGAACACTATTTAACTTCAAAACCCATTCTGCAAACAACACCTGAACAGTTTTCATCGACTATATAATTCACCATCACAAAGGCGATACATTTCTAATTTTGTTTTTTCCTTTTCCGATATTCTAACTGAATCGCAAAATGCATGCCACTATAAAGACGTGCAGGCGCAGACGCGTCTTTTCCAACACTCAATTTGAAACTTCTCCAAAAGTCTAGACTGACTCTGGGATGTGCTGGATGAATAAAATTTACCTGTAATCACTTAAGGTTATCAATCCTTGCAAAAGCTGTTTTTGCACTTCCGTGATAAATAGGGTTATGTGAAACAATTATGAAATCTTGAGGCTTCCTCTGTTCGAGTTCTATGCTTCCAACACTCAGATGTATATTCTCTCTCCAAAAGGTAATTACTCTTCCATTACCATATCCTATTGTTCAGATTCGGTGCTCCATTATACGCATAATAGATACAGTCTACTCCTGTTTGATTACACCTGGCAGAAAGTTTCTTTAATATCCTGATAAACCGTTGATAAATCAATCATTTTGGCCAATCTTTTATTGATAAAAAAGATCAATCCCCATTTTCCTAAGTGGCGAAATAATATACATGAGTTTGTGCTTGTACGCTATCTTTTGTAGAAATTCAGTAGGAATTACCATCTAAACTGATAATGAAACGATATACTTTCTGCTAAGAAATCCATATATGTCCTGGCAAACGGCGATGTTCACTTTGTATTTTCCGTTTGAAAAGTGATGTTGCCCTGTCTGAATTGTACCTTTCTGATGTTCTAAAAGTGGTATTATCCATTTCGTTGAAATTTTGGTTCACGCTTCCTAATTCTGTAATCGCCCACCGTTAGCAGCAATAAGCTTTCTGTTAAGTGTAGTTTTTCCTGCACTCAACATGAGCTGAAACCCAATATTATTACCCTGCGTGATTTTCCATTCAAAACCGCAAAGGCATAAAATCCCAGTGATAAATACTTTTATCATTGGATTTTATGTACAACTAGGTATAAAGTATATGATATTCTCTGGATACTTTAGAACTCATGATAAAGGTATTTTTAAAACTGGGTACAAAAACTAAGCCTCCTAAAAAGGACATCCAATTATTTGTCTTACTATCAAATTTGATAGTTTGTCAAGAATACTTGCCGCATATTTGCCAGAATTCCTTTAGTAGATACTTAAATACAGTGTCGTAAGAGCATATTTAAAGAGGAATCAATTTTTTTATCAAAGAGTACATTAAAATAGCTACAAAATGTTAATGTAAACAACATTTGTTATTCTATAATCTTCCTTAATTACCCTGTTCAAGTACCAATCAATGAGATACCTGTGCTGGGTTTTGGTCTGCTGGGTCGATGAGACCCACTGTCAGCGATACTGTGACTTTTGATTATCTCATGATACTGTGAAGCTTAGGGATTTGACGCAGTTCTTGGTGCATGCACTTTCCATTGGCTGGCTATCCTGTTGCCCACATAGGAAAGTTTACTGGCTGTCGCTGTAGGATAGGAGTTTGAAGAATTGCTGTTCCATTGATTTCATTATTGTACGAATCAACTGTCCTCGCCTCAGCGCTTTTGGTTTATAACTTACTTAGGTATGTTATAAAACAATGGATTCTTAACTAGTACTATATTTCCAGAACCATCTATATAGACACTTTCAGTAGAGTGGACGGTCTTTGTATTTTCTCCTCTGTGGTCGAGCTGGTTCACTGTAGGTTTATATTGAACCCATTGTCGCCAGTTGGCTCTAATTGTCCATCTGAAATCCTTCTTGCATAGAAGATGATACAGGAAATATCTTGCACTTTTATCAATATTGAGAGTTTGGGTCTGATTCCTATTAGATAGCTTGACTCTTTCCATTCGATTACATTAAATGACTTTATCGATTGTTCTAATGAATAGTAGGACTTTGCAAAGTTCTCACAAAATTTCTCTACATGATGAGTATCACCATTCCTTTCTATGATAGTTGTTTTAATAGTATGAGAGTATCTAGCTGTAAAGTGCTTGAATATCGCAAAGCTGAAATTAAGCCCTAAAAATGGTATGGGCAATCATACCTTTTTATGAGGATTGACCTTATATAGTATACTACTGGTGTTTCTTTCCTTTGTATCTGTTTTCTTTATTCTGATTTTTTCTAAATTCTACTCAATAAACTTCCTTTCTCATTGTTTGATCTGTCCCACCCCACTCAAACGCTGTTGCCAGTAGGCTTGTTAAGTCATATAACTGATCACGCCTGTACAAACATACATGGTTATTGCCACAGAGCATCCCAACATGGCACAGAAGAGCGAAGCGTTATAGGTAGAATGGAAGAAACCAATCACAGCTTGTGCCTCCGATAGTGGGATATGCTGGGGTCAGCATCATAAGCGCTTGTGCGGTCTGTGTGTTAATCCGCTTTTTCCATATGTCCGGCCAGCCAGTCCGCTGCTATAAACCAAAAGATAGGCGAATGAAGCTCACTGTGTCGTACGCCAGCCCTCTATATTTCAAAGTGCTTCGTCCATGATGGTCAAAATTGGGTATCAAACATCAAACTCACAGGATAAGATACGCGTTACCAGTTGCGGCTTACAAAGAGTATACAGCCACTGCCCTATTGATAGGTGCAGTGCTATGGGATTGGGGTAAGACACTTTTTCGCCACCTTGAATACTCTTTTGAGAAACTTGTCAGCAGAAGGGTCATTTCCAATGGATAGCCACATACCCTAAGAAACCACCACTCATAATTGTAGACTGGATAACTGATTCCCAACTACACTGAGCTTTCACATTGGCTATTAACTCACTGAAAATACTTCACACCTTGCTTTAATGGATTCTTCTACTCAATGAATTAGTGGAAGACTGAGGGATTTGCGACTGCATAACATCTTCCGTAGCAATCGCCGCCTGATTCCACTTGTATAATCGCGCATGGCGTTGACATATTCTTCAACGCCATATTCTTTGGCATATTTTTCTACTATAGGCTTATGAGCTCAGTAATTCTGTATGGAAACATCTACACTTCCATAATGAATATTGAAATTCCATGTCCTGTCCATCTGAAAGAAATTGGCAACAAAACAGAAGCAGGAGAAGACCATCATATCAATCCTAGAACCACTAATCACTAAAGTTTTCAACTTCATGGTTTCTTACCGACTCTCTTAATGGTGGTGACAGTTTCGATTGCGGCTCACTTCTTGTGTATTCTTTTGTAGTGGTACTCTTTTGAATGTATTTGGCGTCTTTGTGATTGACGCGAAGTTCTATCCGCTGTAGTGGCTAGTTGCTGGCTTTGAATTGGTTTTTTTCTGAATTTGTATTGCCTGGCGTTCCACTCTTTGGACTTGAAAATCGGACTTAGAATCAATGCCCTTGTTTGGCTTGTTGAGGATTCCTTGTGGCGAAGCCTGAATATTAGACTGTTTTGGCGTCTGTCTACCGCGATACGTCTTTTTGTCTTGTAGTCGGTCTCTTCATGAAACAGAAGAAGCAGGCTGTTTTTCTGTTTGACCTGTTCCATTTCAGAGCGACGCTTCGCAATGGTTTTCGCCTTTGTTCCTGCTGTTCCTTTGCGTCCACTGGTTCTGTCCGTTTTGGCTATAGTACTACTGTTAACCACGGATATCTTCTTTACTTTGGATTTTCCTTTGATACTGTATATCTTGGGTGGTTGTTCTGGCAAAACTTTAACCTGTTCTTTCAAACCAATAGCAGTGTCTACTTATCTCATCTTTTGTGAACAGCTACTGCACTGATGGTTTGAATTTGATATTGCTTTCCAAGTGCTGATTTTTTTCCTTTCCCGTCTGGTCGGGGAGGATCTGCTTGTGTCCCTGCAGAACCTCCTGAACCTGACTGTCCTACCTGTACAATGGCAGACCCATCCCTAGAGTAGCCGCGGAACGTCCAAGTTTCTGCTGTAGACGGTGCGAAGGTGTACATACGAGGCTTTCTCATCACAATGACTTCCCACACTTTGAGAATCGTTACTCCAGAGAAAAGACATCATTAAATCGCCCAGCTTGAAGTAGATTCCCGTAAAGGCTACAATTGTAGAAAAGCAATTGGGTGCAAGAACGGATAACCAGCTGATAAGGTATAGAGCATGGCTGAGCACAATGTTGTAATAATCAATGGATTCAGCTCGTCAAATGGTATTAAAGAGCTTTTGTTGCGGCTCTGTTTGACATACTATCAAAATGATGGAATCATGCCAGAAATAAAGTCACAGGTGAAACATAGTATAGATGATAAAAAGTACTCATAGGAAAATCATGATTCCTAAGCACAGGGAATACAAATATGGAAATCCCAATATTGAAGACAAACAGGAAGAAGACTGTAACGGCAATCATAATGGTCTTGTAATGGTTGATTGGTACTACTTTGTCTTCAATTCTTCCGCAACAATTTTTTCTCTGTCTTCGCCATTGTTGAATTGGCTGGTGGAGAGCAGGTATCACACGGTCAATACCGATACTTCTAATGTCCGAACTGTTGTACTGAAGCAGAAAGTCACGGTTGCTGAACCTGTATGGAAACAGGCTATCTCTGATTGTCCATGTCCAGGCCTTTGACTATCGTGGAATGGGGCATGACAATCTTCCAGAAGTGATAAACCAGCCATTGATGTCTGATGAAAAGTCATTGATTTTAATGTAATGGAGCGTAGGCAATAGCAAAGTCGATAGATAAATACGCAGCACAAAATTCATAATGGTACAATCATTTTGTGGTTTCTATCAGTCCCAAGCAGGGCAATATAAAACTCCCAAGAACTAAAATCAGAGGGTAGAGGAATTCCAATATAGAAACCCTCTGTTGGTACAAATCCGTTTGCACTTCACACCAGGCTTAAGGGTCTGCTATTTTCCCGCCTACGAATCGCCGTAGCGGAAATGAAGCTCAAGGAATAGGCTTCCTGTACTATAACTCTGTCGCATTGGAAAAGCATACAAACTGATTGTCCAAACAAATTGGTAATGGCAGGCAGGTCTGGCATACGACCTGGTTTTCCAATCCTGTCCGGACTAGTTCCACGAAGGCCCCCGCTATTATCCACATAAAAATCCAGCTGATAGCGTTTTCAAGTGGTATCGGCTGTATTCATTTGCCACACTGATTAACATCTACCAAGCCTGCAGCTTGAACCACTGTCTTGGTAGATAAGAAAGAAAATGGCAATCATAAGTGGAAAGCAAATTGTCATTAGCACTAATGGACGTTTCAGCGTCCAGTCGATTTTATTCTGTTTACTATTGATGGTTTCTACATTACAATTTTTCGCACACAGGTGGTCTGGGTATCAAAGGCATGGGAGCAGTTCTTTCAATGCGGTGGAAACTGTATCACACCGATACGTGACTATATAAATTACTGATAAGGCATTGCCTGTTTTCCAAATCACGCAATCGTTTGACTTGTTTCCTTTGGGTCCTCTTGGCCCACCAAAAAGCACAAGGTCTTTAATCTCGTTAAGGTCAGTGAACGAAATGCAAATTTAAGCTGAGGCTACTAGTTTCTTTCATCTAAGAGGTCAGTCTGTATTTGGGTCACGAACAAATTTAAAGCGTTCATAGCACGACCAGCCCTGAACCAGCTTCATAGATAGTGTTTTTCCTCAGCCACCTGGTAAAAGTTCTACTTCGTCTAAATCTACAATCTTGAAACAAGCCTGTCTGTATGGATAAAGTTCCAAAGTTAAAGGTACTAATGACAACTGTTATAGCAACGATAAAGTCTATAGTGGTTATATTCCTGTGCGAAGCCTTTGTCGGAAGTACCAAGTCCGTAACCTGTATACGTTCGTTGTTTTAAGTTGATAGATCAGCTCCACATAAATTCAATACTGAAACAATAAATGCAAAGTCAGTCTGAAACTTTCGCTAAGGGTCATGGCTAATGGTACTTTAGTGGCGTGGTTCTCAACCCAAGGTAATCTCAATCACTTCATCAACCTCGTACTCTACCATTATACCGCACGAATGGCTTTTCTAAGATCAAAGGTTCCCATCACGAGAGGAAACTCCTGCGAAATGCTGGGAATATCAATAGCCAGTGATTCAGAATCTTGGACTTTCACCACATAAGGGTCGGGTGTCTTTGTTTTTCATCGAAGTCGAGGAGATATTGACTTGCTGGGAAAATCTCTGGTGTTCTTTCCATCTGCCACGTCTGCTTTTTGGGTTCATAATCACTGCTGGTGCCCCCATAAAGCACCGCATAATAGACGATATGGTTATTCGCAAAGGCGATTTACCACCACCCAGCGAACTAACAAAAGCTGACGCTACCGTATTGGTTACTGAACCCTTAACCCTTGACTGGCAAGAGCAGGTTTCAGATAGAGCTTGGTGTCCAGTATCTAAGCTTGTAGCCATTATAAATCCCCCTATTTTCCCCAGCATTTGAGTAGCACCAAACCTAAACCAGCGAGGGAAAACTCAGAGGCATCACGGTAATAGTTATAATTATTCATATAACGCTTGCTGGGCAGTGTAAAATTTCCATGTGTTGAAAAATCCCCCAAATGGTCGTACCAGTTTTACGCTTAAATCGTCATAAAAATCTTTTCACTTCATTACAACGACGTTTTGAGTCTGTCAAGATCATTTTGTTGATACCCACATAAGGCAGACAGCTTCTTGTACATAGATTCCTTGCTTTGTCTAAATTGGTTTCCAGCCTATCATACTTTCCAGAGCTTCCGCCACATCGAGCTGGTTTCATTATCACTCTGCTGCTGTATATCCAAGTCTCTCAGTTCTTCTTTTTATTGCGGGATAGTAGATACTATTGATCGCTACACCTACATTCATTGACGTATCAATCAAACACCGTTGCTGGTGGTGAAGATTCTAGAGGACGGGAAGTCCAGTTCCGACAATGCTGTTAATGGCAGTGTTCTATAGACGGCTCTCCATCTTCCTGTTGATTAAATATCGCTGTTTCTTTTCTCCACCAAACAGCGAGTAGGCTTAATCAAGCTCGTTAGCATTTAATCAGCGTTTCATTATCTGTTTTCTTTGATAGATGGTACTCATACTCTTCTATAGGCAGTGCCTGTCTGTCCGTAAAGTGCCCAATCAGATAGCTGAAGTCGTCCTTATCTAACCTTATGGATTTTGGAAATGATTGAGAGATTTTATTTTCTAAGAGCTTTCCATCTTCTGAAAACGTGGATTTCATCATTACTCATACTAACAAAAATCGCCCATCAGCTTTATGGTCTGTAATTACAGATGCAAATTAGATAAGCATTTTTGTTTAACGGTAAGATCATAGAAAACCCTGATCGTTGAGGGAAGCAATTCAAAGCTGATAAAGAAACGGTAGTTTCACTTGATTTCGCCAATCATGGATATTAAAGGTTCATCTGTTGGTCAGATTTGTCATAGCAACCGCTTGAGCTTGCCAGTGACTTCTTATTTTGAACGCTTCAGCAGAATGCATGGATTCTGTACTGATTTGTAGCATGAATTTTGCTTAACAGATTTTAAAGGGATATTGTCCAGAATCATGCACTTGTATTTTCTGTTCTGGACTTGAAATGAGGACTGTATGAAATAAGCTCATAGTACATAAGATTCCTCTGTCTTTATCTAGATGAGATTGTTTTCAATAATGAAATTGATACATTATGTACCCACTCCTGAATTGCTGTAATGGCTTCTTTATTGGTTTCTGCTGTTGCTACTTTTTTTCCTGCATAGGCTGGGCCAGCTGGTCGCAGTATAAGCAATGATAGACTTCAAAATCCATAAAGGCTTTTACCATCAAAAGTTTTGTAGACATAAACCATGGAAGTCGGCAGAACTTGTAAAGTATTTGAGAAATGCTCCCATCACGTAAGAGGTGGGGCAAGTTGCTACATCAATACTGCAAGAGTGACACGATAAAACTATGTCATTTATGTAGTGCTGGTGGAAACGAAGTCTAAAATCATTGATAGCATAGTACCTTTCCACAGACCAGATATCATATAGCTCGTATTTTCCACAAATCAATCCTTCATAGGCTAGGTAGCTGATTGAGCCACCTTGTAATAATAGAAATTCATGGTAATGTATCGACAGATTTGTTAGACGATTTCAAAAAAATCCCATGATTGGTTGAGATAAAACGTCTTGAAAGGCTCCAACCTGGACCATAGGCTTGATAATCACTATATTTGAAGACTGGCTGGTACTTCGCCCAAAGCACCTGTTCTTCAATGTGCGTGCCACGTCATACATACTATCACAATCGTCGAATGGGCTAACATCTCGAAGCGTTCACGGCTCTTCAATGCTTAAATGATATGTATAGAGTAGCCTGATTGTAATTTTCGTAAACTTGATACCATTTCCATAGTCGATTGAGTTCGCCAATGGAAGTGTATTCGTCAACCGTAAGGTAACTCAAATATGAATTCCATGTATCTCATATTCATCATTCAAGGATTTCTCTTTGACTTCCTCAAAGTCAATGGGAAAAGGTAAACCACGCACCGACCACCACAGTCTTCTAATAGTATTTCATTTAAATTCGCAATATAGACTGTGGCACGTCCAGTATATATTCACGTCCTTCTTGTAGAGATTCAAAATCCCTACCGCACTTGTTTGGTGTATTCACTTCAGGAACATAAGAAAACCACGAGAGTCTCACAAAAGAACGGTTTTATTTAAGCACCAATAATACATTGAATAGCTCTAGTAAAATGCCTTATCTAGCAGTGCTACACTGTCACCGCAATAATCGTACAATTAAAAGCCACCAGTCGGTTAAACCACGCTTGTTAAGATAAAGCCACCCGGCAATGATTACAAAAAGCACCAGTGATTGAGCGTTTGATAGAAACTATTATAAAAGGTTTGGTCCAAAATTCATGTAAAAAATGTTCTCCTCTCTATATTCAATGAATTGTATTTGAGTTATTTTGGGGTATATAATTTCTCTGGTATGATAGAGATTCCATGCTGATTTTTTATATAAAAAAGAGGACATTTGAGCGTCCCCCCTCGTTATACAATCATCTACCACAAAAATCAAGGAAAAGAAGGTTAAACAATGTCCCATAATGATTCTCATCCTAAATATTCTTGGAATTAAAGATAAAATATTAAATTATTTCTGTTAGTTAGGCTTTTGAACACACAACGATTCTTGTTAAAGAGTGGCATAACGCTAATAACAGCTACCTTTCGTATCCTGATTAATTGTCGTAACTGTGGCTTTCCACAGTTAGCGTGATGGCTTTCGCAAACCTGCGTATGACTGGCAAGCTTCTTAAATGGGAGAAGATATGGTCTTAGAGCTTCTGTAAACAACGCTATAAATGTAAATCTGCGCCATACCTACTGGGTGCTATTACGACGAATCAAAGAAAATCAAACCTTTATCCAGTGATCTCAAAATCAAATCGCTTTTAGCTCGAAAGGCTTATCTGGTCAGCTTTATTGCTGAGCGGCCACTGCTCTCCTAGCAGTGTTCCACGAACAATCCAGAGTTGCATGGAACCACACTCATCGTGTGGCCAGGTTGCCTAAGCATCTTATGGTTTTACGAGTTTCAGTTCAATTGCCTGTGATGTCCTTTATCCGTTGTGACGTACAGAAACCCACCAAATTGTCAAGTAAAGTTACAGGATCGTTCATCACCTACCATTGCTGATTATTTTGAAAGTCGTTGTTCAAAAGCTGAACGAACAACGTTCAATCAGTTGTAATTGACGAATGTGCTCAATATCAAAGTTTTATCTATCGCCTTCCTAATGCCACATTTCATTATTGACTGCTCCACCTGCATAATTAGGCTGGTCGCGCTTTGACAATTGTCGTATCTCTATCCTAAGCAAATTTGATAAATAGAGCCAAGAATATAAATTATGAAGTCACACTAGAAGTATATTCCATAAAGTTGAAGATCTCTTTTAATTCTAAGAAGTAGTTTTTCTTCATGGCGTTAAATAACATATGACTGCCAAATGCTGGTTGATCCTACTAGTAAATTTTCCAAGTTCACAAGTATACTAAATTTACTAAGATATCAGAAGTCTTCAAACGAGCGCAATAGTAATCAATATTTAGACAACCATCCTAGATCACCAAACCAATACAGAAATGGATGATACTGCTATATTCAAAACCCTTCTGTCAAAACAGAAATACGTCTTAATGAGCCAATCTACCTCTAATGGTCCCTCAGAAGTATCATCGCAAAATCAAAACCCTAAAACGAACTTCTGTTATGGTTTTGCCAACTGCAATTTTTCTTTTTAAGAATCGATTGTATTTTGTAAAAATACCTCACATTTTCTGTAGGGAAGATTTTTGTCAACCATACCAGTTGATGTTGTGACATCCCAATTTAGACATTTTCTTACAGGTCCTCTGAGGCTAGTGAATTTGTACTTCTTATCGATACAAATTCTCGTAGGCGTTTAGACTCTCAGTTTCAAGCTGTTGCAGCAGTATCTAATAATTTCATTTCATCTCTTTAGGTAACGTAACTTCAAATTTAAAAAGTTAATTTATAGAATTATTTCTCCCTACAATATTAGATAACTATTAAATAGACAATACTACTGTAAGTAATGCACTTAAATTGTTTACTTTATGCATTCATTGCTTGACAAACTGATTTTTAGTAAAACAGTTGATTGATATTCCTGATTGACCCATTTTTGAAACAAAGTACGTATATAGCCTCTAACATTTATCTGGAACATCTGTGGTATGGCGGAAGTTTTATTAAGACACTGTTTACTTTTGGTTTAGGATGGAAAGTATTCCACAGCTTAAAGGATCGCGAATCGAGACTTGAGTGAGCAACCCTAGTGTTCGGTGAATATCCGGCGAAGGCCAGAATCCTTCTTCAACAACTGATACGTTGTATACGGCTTTCAAAACCACTTTTTGGTTGTAATTTGTGTGTTTAATGGTGTAAGGGAATATTCCCACAATTTTATACTCTGTTTGTTAGGGAATTGAATCAGAATATTCGGGGAATTAAAGTGACATATATTCAGTTTTAATTTTTCTGATGATGTTGTTAGATGACTGTCTTAACGAATAGACGTTACCCTGCTTCTACTTATTTTGTTTTCAGTCGGTCGTTAAACGCCTTTACTCCGTTCCAATTTCAAATGGTATTTGCTCTTTTAGTTCAATTGCTCATTATTTGGTTTACACTTTTCACTAAAAAAGTTTGAGAAGGTTTTATATTTTGTTCATGTAACTTCCTGGGCCAGATTATGACCCATAAACAAATGTTGTGAAGTTAAAACGATTTGTTTTGTAATTTAGCGTTATCTGTTTTAAAAGTCATATGATTAAATACTGGTAGAATCTAATCTAATGCATTTATTTATCTGCGTAATCACTGCTTTTAGTCTCGAGTTCGCACAGTAGATGTTTCCTATCTACATTACGCATTGGAATACCAACATGATGAATCCTTCTTAATTACAAATTTTTAGCATCTAATGAATCTTCAATTCCTATTATATAAAAATTTTTAAGATAATGTACTATCAACACACTTTAAGTTTGCTTCTAAGTCTTATTTCATAATCTCTTTACGTTTCCGCCATTCTTTGCTGTTTCGATTTTGCGATATGGGTGCGTTAAATGAACACGAACTGTCTTATCTCCCATTATATTCTTTTTTTTGATATCTGCCAACTGGTATGGTTGATGATATCCTTTTTTGGTTAAGCATTGCCGTCCTGTCTTTTACTGACTGTTGTCAAAATCTGCTTGTGTCGGTCTGCTGCTCTGTATGGTCGAGAATGTCTTTTACAACCTATGTCTGGTTGATTTCTAATGTTTAACGCAACCTTTGGGTCGGGGTAAATCTTGAATGAGATAGCCAGTTCAGTGTCCTTTGGAAGGAGTGGCCTGGTTTTGTGGTTAGTTTTAATCGTTCACGATTGTTCCGCCAAACCAAATTCTTTCCATTCTTTCCATCTTTAGTTTCTAAATCAGAATGAGGTTTGAATCGTTTTATCTATAAAACGGATATACTGATGATAATTCCGGAAGGCGGTATGCCTGATCACGTGACGAGTAAATCACGGACTGCATAATAGGCACGCCCATTTTCAATCGAATCTCAAAATTGTTTACTTCTGCGTTCCCCAATGGGCAGCCATTTTCTGTACTGCTCGTAGTCCTTTCTATAGATAAGAAATAAACTTCTACTTTGTAATGAACTGATATAGAGGGTGTTTCCCCATACATCTCCTTTTCCTCTTTGCGTACCAGTTCGCCACTGCGATAGCTTTTAAACTGCGGAAGACGGAGATACATTCTTCCTGTTAATTTTTAGTGAGTACAGTGACACTTAAAACCTCACCCTTATCAAGTTAAATGGCAAGGCCGGCGTTTCATCACACTGCCAGCCACCAAACGTCCATAAAGAACCTTATACCAGCTTCTTTTGTTGTGCCAGAAGATAGCTTCAAATTGTCTGCACCTACGACCTCGAACATCTCCACCTGTGAACCCTTTTTCTTGTCCAGTCTATGGGAGCAAGGAGAATATGTTTTCCAAAGCATAATGCGTTTCGGAATAAGAATAGAAACTATAGTCCTCATGAAGAAAAATAGACAGTTTCAGTTAAGAGGTTGACCACCTGCTGTACGTCTGTCGGAAAGCGAATTCTTTACATAATCAGCCAGTAATTTCAAGGGGAGCGTCGGATTGAAGCGTCCAGAGCTTCCCAAAGGGACTGCTGTAAACTCGACGGCTTGACTTTCCTGTTCTTAATATCATTTAGATACCGCCTTGTAACACCAGTCGCAACAGCCAAATTTGAGGATAGTCCATAAGCGTTGCCTTTCTTTTGGGAAGGTAAACTAAGTCGGTCTATCTAGCAAAATCCTCCATCAAAAAGGCGGCGTCAACTTTTAAAGCCCATTTGACATACGGGCTGAAATTTTGAAACCTTTGGTAACCAAAGGGTTGATTTTCTAATGTTTTTTGACTGTTTCGTCGATTTGAAAAATTCTGTTAGATACGGTTATGCTGGCGCGGCTATTGCCACACCAGCCAGCAAGATCAGTCCACACCTGCGACTTGGGCTTCTGCACAGTCGCCTGGGTGTGGGATTGGTCTGCTGTTGGATAACTTTAATTTCCACAAATCATATCCTTTGGCACAAGTATATAAACTCTGATAAGTGACACTTTCTGCCCTACATCAACATACACGACCTTGATTCGCTTTTTAAGAAGGAAATCTTGTACGTCAATGGCAAACATCATGCCATAGCCCATTCTGTGACATATGACCTAAAGCCACTTGAAATTAAATCGACTACGGATCTCTGGTCGCCTAAATATTTTAAGTGTCTGGACGTTGATACTAGTATTAGAAGAAAGTAGTTTTCAGCTTGACGACCCAGCTATGTAATCATTCTAGCCATTCATAACTGCGTGTTTTGTTCAGCATTTCCATGAAAGGATGTATTCATCAGCAGACGTAAGAAGTGTGCTGAGACCTAAGAAGTATGTAATTTTGCCAGTCTTATAGTTCTCATCTGTCATTTCACTACGTTTCCATCATTTCTTCATAGAATGTTTCAATGCAAGAAAAGCAAAGCCTCTTTCTATAGTAGACATTTTGCCATCACAGAACCTAAGTCCGTGTAAGATCAGCATTTTTCGGGTCAAGAATATATGTGTGTTTGAATCTGTAGGCGAAGTAAGGCTCAACTCAGTGCTGTATAAAGTAAGTTTTACGCCACCCGTACCACCTTAGCAATCAACATATGAGGGAGAGCTACTAGCCCTACCATAATAGTCATTGCTGGAAGTTTACCATCTTTAGCTTCTACTTTACTGGAATACGACTGGCTATGGTGTCATAGAGCAAAGTATATTCCATATAGAACTTTAACCTTATCCGTCAGCCCACAGTAAGCCACTCTAATTTCTTTCATGTAAGAGTTGGTCTTGATATTTTCCTGATTTCCAACCTGCATCTGTACTCGCTTTGGCTTCCTTTAAGTCGATAATATTTTAGGAAGTAGGCTATCTTTTCCCAGGCCGGACCAGTACCGTCTTTTAAAGAAACCTCTGTTTTGACCTGTTCTAGGATTCGCGCCAATTTGTTTTCGCTATCATCTTGCTTGCCTTTTACTGGCAGGTAAAGTTGTTTAACCAGACTATAGCGAACCTGTTTGAATACAAATGCTACCAGCAAGCAGATAAGTGAATTAAGGGACACACTGAAACTGAGCAATTAAATAGGAACAATAATTCCAATTGCTTGATAGTTAAAATCCGTTAGTTAGATCTGCTGGATTGTCTTCACATGAAACAGTCCGACAACCAGCAGGAAAATAGGCAGGAGTGATGCTTATCAAAATGAAAGACTAAACTCACTAGAGATGGGCGAACTTTTCTACTACGCTGTCATGAAAGCTCTTTCACCTGTTGACTATTTGTCTTGTGTCGGTTCTTCTCGGTCGCATGGCTTTGAAATGAATCCAGAATCTCTTTGTCAGTACAATATCGTCTGCCTTGATATACCAGTCAACATCTGCCTTGATAGGTGGTAGGTAACGGTGTCCGTGTCAATGATGTCCACCAAAAGTGTAATCAAACTTCTTTCAAAGGCACGCTGGTGAATACTCTACTTGAATCATGCCCTGTCCCCTAATTTTAAGTCATGAAATGTTCCTTGATTCATCTGTTCGAAATCATATTTTGATTCTAATGATTAGATAGAGAATTCCAATCTCCAAAAGCGGCCTCATCTAATACAATGCTACTTGCTAACTTCTCATCATTTTCCTTCCTTCTTTATTCTTTTATCGTCGTCATATGTAAAAGTGTACTTGTAAACCAATGAGTGCTGATTTGTAGCCTCTGCACATGTGGATTAATTAAAATTGTTCCCAAGCTGAAATGTTTTCTCGCCACCTAAAGCTACCACCACAATATCATCTGCCTCCTTTGGAACATCAGAATAGAGATTATAGCTTCCTTGATAAGACAGTTAGCTGTCCTTGATTCCTTCAATGAACACTTTATCCCCGCCAGCAAATCTCTAAATTGCTTAAATGTTTTTCCATGTTGGAATCACAATTCTAAGTCCATATTCTTTACCCATCTTCTTTTATCATTGGAATGAATGTTCTGATGGTCTTAAAGAGTGGGAACGACCTTTCTGATTCTGATTTTGTTTTCATAAGTTCACTTCCTTTCAAAATCGGTAAAAAATATTAACTTTCATTTTTTGGTAAAGGTCACCCAATAAATATTCAAATTCACAAAGACATTTATATTTCATCAAGGATAAACTGGTCGTAACAAAGCTCATCTATGCTAGAATTAGTAGTAAATTGAGTGGTTTTTGACCTTGATAAAGTGTGTGATAAGTCCAGTTTTTAAGTGATAACTAGACTTTTTATGCTATTTCTTTTATATTAAGAAAAAGGCTTACATATATTTTATGAGCAAAAGCCTTATTTGTTTGCTTTTATTCTTTGTTGATAACCGCTCATTATCAGTCATCTCTTTTTCAATTCTTTTCCTGAACGAACTTCTTAAATTGCTTTATTTAAGGTATTATAGTTTTTGAGTTCTTATATTGTCAGAATTATAGTTTACTGCTCTTTGTTAATTAATACCTATTGAATTGTGTTTTATTGTATCAATATTTGTAAATTTGTAGTGGAAATTCCCAATCCATTTTTCTTTTGAGTTTCTATCAATTTTAACAGTGAGAAGAGCTGTATTCATTTGCATTTTCTAATCCATCGTTATTGATGAATAAAACTTTAGTGATGTTTTTCATTTTTAGGCAATGTGTCTTGTATATTTTTTCTATAGTTTTACCTAATAGTATCTAAAAAGTGTACCTCTAACATAATATTCTTTTCTGTTATATTTTTACTTTATGTTATCCTGTCTATGGTAAATAATTCATATTGATCGTCAAAAAAACTGTGTAATATATGTTTTACCTTCCTTTTTTGTTTTCTTAATATGAGTTAAATCCACCAATAGTATCTGATTCCAATCCAATGCATAGAACCATACTCTACTCAAAATAACATTGCGTCCACTACTTTATTTTGCTTTTTACAGATTTGTTTAAACTTTCACAAAAAAACTAAAAAGTAAAACTGTAACTATTGAATGCTAATAAAATTTCATTGATACCAACTCTTTTTATAAAAATTTTATGATTAAATATGCACATAAAAATCTATTTGAAAGTGTAAATATTATTAAAAAACTAAGTGATAAAGAACACAAATACTATTTTAGGGTGATTGTGAGAAAATAAATGATAAATGAAATTAGAAATTACAGAAAAAGATGTGGACAGAGTGTAGATTAGTTTCTAACAATGGAGACTATCCATATTGTCTTTTTCTAAATTTTGGCTTAGATGTTAGCTGAAGAAAATATTATTCATTTTCATAGTGTCTTTTAGAAGGAGTCAAAAAGTTGAAATAATGAAAAGAGAAATGGAAAGCAATTTCAAATGGATTGTAATTAAGGAGCTTCAGAAGGCTGTTGAAGAGGGAGGATATTGTACTATGGGGCTTATGAAAGCGTTATAGGTAGAGGGGCCAAGAATATTATCCAGAGGAAAAAATGGAGCTTTGAAAGAAGTATAATGGCCCAATATCGTAAAAGATAAAGAGCATATTTAACTTGCTGCAACACTCCAGAACCTTGTTTATTGTCTTGAAGCGGAAGATGGTTGCAAAAGAAAATACGGATAAGTTCATATCTATTAAAAAATTATGATAAATATAGGATTTAAATTAAATATATGAGGTAAGATAATGAAAAATTTTGGAAAAGTACAATATTTTAGGACTTACATAATAATGGTATCTTGGCTCTACTATGGCTACTATAATTTCTAAAAAAAAAGAAATTTAGATGTACAGACTAAGATGTTTGTATAATAATCGGTTAGAGCCCAGTAGCTAAATCAAACCAAAAAACTGTATTTGTAAAAGTTTCAAATACAAGGGAGAATTTAATATTGAACAAAAATAAGTGTTTTATCAGCAAAAGGTTATAGAATAGTTAATCGGATCCTGTTATGTAAAATATTGGTTGCTAAGCTAATATTTTAAAAGTAGATAAAGTTAATCTAGCCAATGAGAATGGTCGACGCCGTTTGAGGTGCTGAATTGAGAGCTCGGAAAGCCGTCCAGGTGGAGCTTATACCGTGCTCTGTCAGGGGACTGCTGAGCGTGGCCAGGTACAATATGATGTTTTAGTTAGTGATATGTGCCTGAGGAAGGTAACTGAGATGACTTTGCAAAAACAGGAAAAATGCACAAAGTCTCACAAGAAACTCATTAAACACAAATCTAGGACTATGATTTAGTGATTAGCCTTCATCCAATATGGAAAAGACTCTACAAAAGCTCAAGTACAGCAAACCAAGTAAACTTAAACTTTGATAGTGCTTATTCCATATTAGAAGATGAATTAGAGTGCTATTTTCCAGGAATATCTGCAAAAAACAAAATTACAAGCAAAGGAGGTAATGAAATGAAAAAGATTCCTAAAGACTACATTATTTTAGCAATAATATTAATAATTGTACTTCTCCACTATATATACACTATACTTCTAAAGAACTACACAGACTAAGATGTCAAATAATCTGTTAGAACCTGTTGATACAGATTGAAGACACATTTTGTAAAACTCACCACATCTTGATAAAGATTTAGATATTGGTTTTGCGCGATAAATGTTTTAAAACTAAAGGTGTTGGTAAAGAGCTATCCAAGCGGAAGTACTTTTACAAGTTAATATTTTAAATGAAAAATCAAATCTAAAATGATGCCAATGGTTCAGGACTTTCTGCAGCGACTATGGCAGCTGAATCGGAAGTACTTCAGCTACCTAACTTCCAGAAGATAGAGCACATTGTAGGTCGAGGCATGGCTTCAGCTACCTTGTATGATATCGTCCGCTTCCTAAAAGATGTTGTCTAAAGTGACAACTGATAAGCTAGCTCAGTAAAAATCTAAAAATGTACAAATAACCGTGAACTGTGCCGGAAGAAATTGCGAACAGAACTCTAATTTCTTCTGAAACTTCTAGTACTGTAGTGCATTCAACAAGAGTCTTGGGTACCATATTAAAAGTAAACCAAATTTGAAATGTTATGCCTGGGTATTGGAAGAAGAACTATAAAAGTAATTACCAATATTTTAAAATAAAAATAGAAATGGAGGATGGATACTATGTAATCAGATGAATATAAAATGGTTAGATTCTACTACACATCCGAAAATGAAAAGAAGAATTAAGAAGTACTAATGATGAAAAGAAATTGGAAAATAGATTTTATAATTAATCTAAGCTTTGGAAACAGCAGGTATGAGAGGTATAAGAGGTATGGGTAAAATAGAATGAATAAATATAATATAAGAAAAGCCACCCCATAGTTTAGCAATTACATTATAGAAACAACTAGAAACCAGAAAAGGGAGGCCATATTGCCTATGATTCCAAGATTAGATTCAGTTGAAAATGCTTAACACACTGCAATGACTCTTTAGCAGGTAATGGAACAAAAAGTTTATTCTATTTGAAGGAATAAGATCAACCCGAGAACCCTCTTTGCATAAGAGAAATTGTTTCCTAAAGTATGTGTCATGATTACAGCCTCTCACAATCCAAAAGAATATAATGGATATAAAGTTTATTGGGAAGATGGATACGTGCTGTTGATTTCTGCCACAAATAGCAACTGTATGCTGTTTGAAGTAGATATTTTTAATGGTATTAAATTAATGGACGAAAAGAAGCTTGTAGAAAAGGCTTACTTGTTTATGTTAGAAAAATTAGATGATAGATTTATAGAAGAAGTAAGAAAAATGCTATCAATCCTAACGTAGAAAATAAGGGATAAATTAAAATTGTTTATTCACCTCATATGAGCTGCAGCAAGACTCTGTAGAAAGAATCTTTGTAAAGGAAAACAAGGTACAAGTGTATATCCTGTGAAGGAACAAGAAACAACTAGGATGGAAACTTCTCACTTGTACCATACAACTTTGGAAGATATGCGTATTTAACTAAGTACAGAGCTTGTAGATAAGTGTTGGAGCTGAAATCTTGTATATGGTCAGACCCTTGATGTGGTGATAGAGCAGGACTTGCTGTCTTTATAATAATGGAAAATGGTTCTTCCTTAATGGAAACCAAATAGGTATCTGTTTGCAGCATTATATTTTAAATCATAAAAAGATATTCCTGCAAATGGAACTATGATAATAACAGTTGTATCAACTCCACCTTTGATACTATTACAAAAGAATGGTAAGAAAGCACAGAGTTCTTAGCAGGTTTGTAAATATATTGCGAAAAAAATTAGATAACGAAATAAAGATTTTAGATGGGAACTTTTCATTTATTTGGAAGAATCAATTGGTTATTTAGGTTGGTACTGTTGTTAGAGGATATGATGTTAAGCACAAGCCTGCGATAATAGCAGAAATGGCTACTACTAAAACAATGGTTCTGTATCTGGCAATGAAATAACAAAAACTTGGTGAAAAATAAGGGTTGCGTTTAGAAACTACTATTCCTATAACTAAAAAAAAAAGGCAAAAGATGGACTAAAGAAATACAAAAAAATCATGGAAGTCTATGAGAGAAAACCCATAATTGAAATTGCAGAATAAAAGTAAAAAGAATAGATTATCAAAAGGTGTAGAAGATTTCACTAAAATCTGATGTTATACAAATAGTTTAGAAGATGGTAAACTTACTAACAGTAAAGACCTTTTCTGGAACTGAAACCTAAATTAAATTTATATTTCAGTTGTTGAGAAAGGATATAAAAGTCGTTGAAGAAAATTAGCAAATTAGAAAAAGAATTTTGAATTATGCTGAAAATCTATAATAATTTTCATATATACATATTCCTTTTGTGAAAGAAAATAACTACTGTGACTTTACTCATTTAAAAAGGAACTGATAAATCAAATTGAAAATATGTTAATTATCTTTAAAGAGATAGATATTTATAGCAAAACTATGATTTATCAGGAAAACAAGATATTTGAGAGCATTTTGGTGAGGGACACTTCCTCCTACCAATAGATAGTCTAGTAAGAATTCCTATCTAGATTTTCTTATGATGAAAAATATTGAAATGGCTATTGAAGTAAATCCCAAAACTGGTTGACATCAATAAGTTGAAAGAATATAAATTTAGGAATTAATAGATTGCATAGGAATTCAAACTTTGTACGATGTGAAAAATTTAAAGCTTTAGGCACCTATAATTCAGAAGTATAGCTATGTATGGTTATGCATATGGGCAAGAGAAGTAGTTTTGAAAAATATTAGCTCAGATGTTATGTCTCTTTACCTAATCAGACTTTGAAATGTTAAAGTTGATTTAGAAAAAAAATTAATTTTCTAAATCCTTGGAACATATCTCTATTTATTCTTTAATTTGGGAAGAATAGTCAAAATTTTAGAGATTTCAAAGGCTAAAATTGGTGTGAAACTGATAATGATTTAGGAAGCTACTGCGTATTATATATAATTGGACTGGTCGAAGTCAAAAGGAGGAAATACGGAAATCTCAAATTTTCAAAAAAGATTTGCCATATAAATTTCTATATACTGGAAAAATAAGAACTATTTAGGTTTCATTCATCAGTTATTTAGGAACGGTGATATAAGAATCCCTTCATTTAAAGGACTATTATGATAAACTAGACAAGAATATTTCAATTTGGTTGATGAAAAAGAGAAGAACTTATGAAGACATGCTGAATAATATAGATGGTCTAGTAGGATTTGACTTTCAATGCTTACCAATCCCAAGTAAAAGAAATATTTAGAAAAAATGTGAAATTTTAGAAAAAGAAGCTTATCTTGCAAAAAGAAATGGATATATTTAAGTCTCTAAAGGACTATGTTATCGAATGACTTATTGCAAATTTTATAGATGATTAATATTACAAAAGAGGTTTTATTATGAGTATTCCGCTAGTGCCAGAAATTTAGAAGATAAAAAATATTCTCCTTATCCGGAAAAAGCAAAATTGATTGCTGTTACTAAGTATTCTACTGTTGAAGATATGGAAGAATTTTAAAGATATGACAAAACATTCAGGAGAAAAGAAGTTCGAAGTTGTTAAAGATAAAATATTATTTAAAATAAGAATATAGATATTATGGCACTCTTATTGGAAATTAATAAAAAATAAAGTGAAAAATATATCATTGATGATGAAATGTGAAGGTATTTGTAAATAAATTAAGTCGAATTAAGAAATCAATATTGAAAAGGCTGAACAACTAGAAAAACTATGATGTTTTATTGAAATTAGCGTCTATGGTGAAGCAGGCAAACAAGGTTGTCTTGATGAACAAACAGAGTAAGTAAATGGAATTGAAAAAACTTAAAAATTTGAATATAATAGGAGTAATGACGCGCTCCATTTACAGATGATGAAAAAAATTTTAAGAATGGTTTTTTCAGGACTTAGAAAGATTAAAGATGAGTTAAACAAAGAATACTTGATACCCTACTGAGTCTATGGGAATGTCCAACGACGGCAAAATCGCCTTATGTTAGCTGGAAGCACACATAGAGTTAAACAAAAATTTGAATACCTAAAGGAGGATAATAGATTGTGGGAACTTTGTATATCAAAGAATTAGTAGGATTAACACTAAGAAGATTATAAGAAGAAGAAGTTAGGAAGAAAGATCGAGGAACACTTTCTAAGAGAGAAACAAATGGAAATGGATACTGCTGATGAATTTAGATATGATGATTACAGTACTGTTTTTATTGACCCAAAACAATCTAAGATTGTAAGAAAACGCAAACCATAGAAAAGAAAAATGATTTACAATCAACTTAGAAAATATTGGACCAATGTTGCTGAAAGAATAATGGATTTCTTATATGAGCTATGGAAATAAAATGCAAAGCCTGGCTCAAATTGCAAAATGTATATACTATTGTTCCTGAAAATATGAAAGTCATTATGAAGGAAAAAGGTAGAAAAAGAAATTAGCGATTTAGGGAAAAAAGAAGATTTGAAGGAGAAATTAAAGCTTTAGCTTTATTTCTAGGTGTTTAGACAGTTTTAAAGCAGCAGAAGGTGTACAAGATCAGGTGTTGAAGTTATTGGTTTACTTTGTATCTCATTTCAGGAAAATGAAAAAGCTGAAAAATGGCTGAACAATTAGGAATTAAGCTAGAATATACTGATTCTTAAAAAGAGATATGTTTGCTCAAGTTGAAGATCCTGTTTAGGTAGAGGAAAGAATATGAATCCTTGCATAGATCAGTTACTCATTAATGTTTAAAGCTAGTAGAGAATTATTAGAAGAAGGTGCCCATTTTGTTATATCAGAGAAGTTTGGACAAAGACCTATGTCGCAAAATGTACAAGCTGAAAGCGTTATCAGGTATGGAAGACTTAGTTTTAAGACCTTATTCACAAGCTTTTACCCAAGAGCTGAGCTTATGGGTTGGTTGATAGAGAAAACTTTGGAGGGAATGGACGTTCAAGATATAGACAAATGGAATTATGAATCTATATGGACTTGTTGAATATCCAGTCCAGGTGGAGTTACGCATTAACTGATCTCACATTCAAGTGATTAAAAGTTCGAAGATGATGATTTCAAAGATGAACATCATGGCTTTTTAAACTTATAAAAGAGGCTTGATTCGATCTTGATAGTACAAAGATACTCCATTTTGGTTGGTAGAGATAAGAGTCAAATTATGAAAAATTGATGAATATAGAAAAGAGAAAAATCTAAATTTATATTCCATAGTAGTTCCTGGACCTATTTACTTGCTAATACTGATTTATGATGAAGAAAGGAATTCATAAAATCTATTCTTTCTAGATATTCTAAAAAGGAAATGAGAAATGAATTTAAATAATTCAGGAACAGAAACTGGATATCGTTAATTTGAAAAAGTTTAAATGAAGAAATAAAAATATCATAATAAAATGGGGCCGAGGCCCATATTTTATTATTTGTGTGAAATAAAACTTTTACCAGCTTTTTTGGTCCTAATCATTTCTTCACTGAATCCATTTTCTGGTTAAAGTGCATGATTTAGATTTTATACTCATATTCTTTATGATATAAAATCACGTAGCAAGACATACATCTAGTCCAAATTAAGTCTCCTAAAAGCTTAGTGCCTGATAGTAGATTTGTACCCCACTCTATTGCAGTATCTATCTTTCTATAATTTGTAACCTTCAGCATATATTCCAATAGCTTCACTAATCATAGAACTAAAATCTATTTACAACAAATTGAGCTTTCAACTTGTACTGGAACTTTTCCAATATCTCTGTAAATCTTTTTAATTTTTCTCTACTATCTCTAGCTGGGAGTATGTAATCCAGTTGCCTTTAAGCAAGTCATTACAGGTGCTGATTAAGTGCATTCCCATTGGTAGGTCTCTTTTGTCCTGCCCAATTTCTGTAATTGATAAAGAAGTATTGGCTGTAAATATAGAATTGGCTTTACAAATTTCATCTAATTTTGGGTTGTTTGTTTTTAATTTTATATTTTCTCAATAGTAGCTCTAATTACTTAAATTGCAGCCAGTACAAATTTCTTTTGTAATAGTTGTAATTCTTCCTAAAATAGTGTAACTGTTTTGGTTCCTCCATTTTACCTTAGCCAATTTTTCAAACCTTTTGTTATTTATTTTTCCATTTAGCAAATTCATTATTAATATCACAAAGTGCTACTGTAACTTGTTTGTGGCAAATGCTTGAGCAATACTCAAAATCTCATTGTTCCTGGGCCTCAATAATCCTACCTCTATAATTCGACCTCCGTTTTATTTATTTTTATATTCTGCACCTTTAGAATCTCTTTTCTAAGAAGTCGCTTTCATTCCAACTTTTGATCTTCTGTTGTAAAGCAACTTCCAAATAGCTTTTTCTTCTATTATTATTGCTCTATCCATATTTAGTGCTGGAATTCTTCATTTATCGCTTTTTAAAGCTCTAACTAGAAAGGAGCAATTTTAGGCAATTTTAGCTAAGTACTTTTGTTCTTTTCATTAATGTTTGAGGATAAATATGATTTTATGTTCCAGCATTAAGAGTCGATCATTTTAATACATTATTATAAACGCTCTTTAGCTCAAAACCAATAAGTCTTGCTAATCTTTGAGTACCACCTAAACCTGGAGTTATTCCTTAAAACCAACTTCTGGTTGTCCAACACTGTACTTTCAGAACAACCTTAAATCATAACTTATTAAGAATACAATTTCTACTCTAAAGTAAACTCATTATTAGCTGCGTAATAATCAGAGAAAAATTCTATTTTCTTAATACTTGCCTTTTATTAATAAATCTAGCTGTTTACTATTATTTAGAGGTGCCATTTCTGGAACATTTGCCCTGCAACAAAAGATCTAGTTCCTGCTCCTATAAAATTACAACTCTTGTTGTTCTTTCTAAACTTATGTTAGCAAAAGTTGAAACTTATTCCATTTAATACTGCTGTGTTTAAAGTGTCTAACGCCTTTGGTCTTTCTGTAAGGCAACCACAAACCTTCTTGTTTATAAGATATAACCATATTTTACCTTTCTCCCTTAATATAAATATTAGTATTTTGAGATTCTATAATAGTATAATTGAATATAAAATCATTAAAAGCCTTATTGACTAAATGGTTAGACTATGCTAAAATTATTAAAATTAAGGATTTATATATTTCTAAGTAAAAAAGGGAGAAGCTAAATAATATGGCCCACATCATGAAACTGTCGGCACTTGTAAACCATTTTGGTAACAAGACTTAGAGGAATTCATTTTCATACCAAGTTTTAGTTTTAAACATAGAAGAAGAGACGATGCGAAACATTTTGGCAAAAAGTTCAAAAAATGATTTATCGGAAGAGTCAAAACAAACTCAACTGTTTTAATGGAAGAGGAGGTACGTGAAGAAAAGTTATGAGAAAATAAGTTTGCTGAAAAAGAAAGACACCTGGCTAAATATTTTTTAATCAATCGAAAGACTCACTTGTAATTATCTTGCTTATTGCAGCGGTTATTTCATTTTTTTCTGAAATAAGGAAAGTACCTGTTATAGTTTTAGTTTTAATTTTAAACTCCATTCTTGGATGACCAAACTATTAAGGCTCAAAATCTTTAGATAGTTTTAAAAAGATACCCTCACCTAAATGTAAGGTTATTAGGAGACCATGAACAATTAGAAGTGGACTCTGCTGAATTAGTCTCAGGAGACATTGTTGCTAGCCAGACATTGTTCCAGCTGATGGAAGAATCATAGAAAACTTCATTACTAGTGAAGTCGAAACTCTCTTACTGAGAATCTAATCAATAGGAAAGTCATAAAGTTTGAATACAAGATTTAGCACTAGAGATCAAGTATACAGATTCTGTGGAAGCCTTGTTAATCTGCGGTAGAGCAAAAAGATTTTAGTTACTGGAAACAGGAATGAGCACTAATTAGAAAAATCGCAACTCTTTTTAGATCAAACAGAAAATAAGTTACTCCTTATAAAAAATCTTTAGATATTTGCAAGAGATTAACTTCCTTGAATAGAAGCAATTTTGTAAGTTCTTTATCTTGGAATTTATAAAGTACTGGGTGAAAACACAGTTCTTAATTCTTATTATTGGCTGTTGCCTGCTGTTGCAGCTTATACCTGAACTCATTAAACTAATTATCACTATAGTATTGTCTATGGAAACTGAAAATTATCTAAAGAAAACGTACAGTTAAAGAATTAAATTCCATAGAAGCTTTAGGTTCTATCTCTGTTATTTGTTCTGATAAACTGGTACTCTTACCAAAACAAAATGATAGTAAAAAGATTTTATCAAATGGTAAACTAGATAACGAATAATTTCTTCGATATAAAAATAAAAATTGATGTTCATTATTAGACGTTTTGCTTGCTATGTACTGATGCTACTAGATACTATGATCCTAGACAGCTGCTCTTATCTACCCATCTCACAAAATACGATACGTCATTTAGAGATGAAAAAGAAAAGATAGTAAGAGAACTTTCAGAAATTCTTTTGATCCTGTTGAGAAATTAATGACTGTCCTTTGCGGAGGGGATATGGTAAACACATTGTCTTTACCAAAAGGAGCTTTTGACTCTCTGTATACTAAAGATTTCATCTATCTTGATGAAAATGGTAATGCACGCTAAAATGTAAATGAAGAATCGTACAGTATGTGATTAAAAGTTAATAATGAGTTGTGAAAGGTTGGCTTAAGAGTTTTAACATTTGCATATATATATAGATTGGATGGAAAAGAAACTATCTCACTGAAGATGAAGATTCTGACATATTTTCCATGCTCTTGTAGAGGGTATTGGATGATCCTCCTAGAGAAGAAAGAATCTAAAGTTGTATCAAGAAATGCATTAGAGGTGGAACTAAACCACATGACATGCAGGTGACCATGCAAAATAACTGCTAGAACAATTACGAAAATATAGGAATATTTAAAAGATGAGAGTGTGGCAATGTCGAAGGTAGTTGAACTGAAAAATGTCTGACGAGGAATTAGAAAAGAAATCGATTGCAAATATTTCAGTTTATGCATGATGTCTCTGAGCACAAAATAAGATTATTACACGCTTGGCAAAAACTTGTAAAATTGTTGCTACAGACTGGTGATGGAGTAAATGATGCTCCCTGCATTAAAAAGCACAATATCGAGTGTACAATGAATTACAGGAACAGAAGTTTCTAAGAATGCTGCTCAGTGATACTAGCTGATGATAACTTTCAACAATAGTTAAAAGCTATAATAACTGGGTAGAAATGTTTATAGAAAATATTAAAAATGCTATAGGTTTCTTACTTTCAGGAAAATGCTGCTGCTATACTTGCCGTTAGCTTTATCGCCCATCGCACTTCACACCTACCGGTTATGTTCTCAGCAGTACAGTACTATTTATAAACTTGTTTTGGGTCAGATGCTCACCTTCTAATGGCTGTGAGGGCTGGAGCTACGAAGAGTATCTTGAATTAGAAAACCTGGGAGATCTCGTAAATCATTATTGACCAAAAGATTTACTCTGCTAAACTTCTAATTATTGAAGGAATTTTAATTACTGCATCTTTATTATAATCGCTTTCTTACATAGGGTTGTAAAGGATTCTGCTTTAAAAAGAAGTTCTACAACGGCTTTTGGCTACTGTAGGTTTGGCTAGATTATTCCGCCATGGTATTGATTACAGAGGTCAAAGAAATGTTTTGCTAAGTATGGTTTCTTTAAAATAAATTCTCATTGATTGCTTTTGCAGTTGGATTTATTTTACTAAATGCTGTTCTACTATGCCCACTATAATATGTTTGGAATTACAAAATTAGAAACAGCTAACTCTATTCAAATTTTATGTGTGTTATCATTATTGCCAATATATTAATATGTTTATGCTGGCAAATATAGATACTAATACAAAACAGTGATGATAGAAAAATTTATCGTCACTTCATTTCTTTTATTTTATTAGAAGAATTCCATTGTCATAATAGTTATCTCCAGTTAAAGTGAAGAACATAATGCAAATAACTCATATTTTATTCCTTCTGATTAGTCGGTTAGGGAAATCCGCAGCATCCTTTTTTATTTTTCTTAATTCTTGCAAAACCAATATACTTCAAATAAAAGTATAGCTGATCAACTATTTTACCACTAAATATATATTCAGCATTTGACGCTCAATGGTAAAACCAAGTTCTCTATCACAACTGATAGTTCTGTTAAACCATCACACTTTTACTGTTTCAATTCATTAAGTTTTTCATTCCTCAATCTTTTAAATGTGGCATAATATCACCCTTATTCTATCAACAACTATATTATTTAAGTAGTATTTTAGAAAAAAAATAAGCTATCAAGTAATATATTAACTGTAATAGCTCTGTTTTTAAATATTAATACCCATCTAGAACCTGAATGACAACATCTCCTCTGCCTCTCCATGTAGTAACTTACTCAGAATAATAATTATTTGAACAGTAACTTCTATTATATGTTCTTTTCATACATTCCAAAACTGCGACACTGAGCACTCTCCATCTATCATATGTCCCATGTCTGGCCCATGGGTAAAGTGGCTGCCATACTCTAGAAACTCAAACAACTCAGTAACAAAATAACAAAATACATAAGACCTTTTCTATGTGAAACCATCTCCTTAAAACTGGCACTGTAGGTATTGTGTTACAATCCTTTATACAGCCTCTGTAAACTAATCTTAGACTATTCTTCCTCTTACTAAAAGCTTGACAGCTCAATTTCTTAATACGCATCAACAGCATGCACTCATAATTCCACCTGCATAGCCTGCTCCCTTCACCAATAGGAAATAAGCCTTTAATAGAAATTGATTCACCTTTTAAATCTCTTAAAATTTTAACAGGAGCAGAGTTCTAGTTTCAGGTCCTATTAAGTTTACTTTTTTCTGAAATAAAAGATTATTTTTACTCCAATTTTCAAAAGCTGATTGAAGATTTCTATTTATATAATCTGAAAAAATTATTTATATCATAAGAAAATAATTTCATCTTGTAACTACTTTCAATTTTCAAAAGTAGTTTTTATGTTTTCATAAAAGTCTATTACATTTTTGATAAATAGCTCCATAAGTTTCCAACTAATTTCATAATTCTTTCTTTTTCTAATTTTCTCTTGTAGATGCATACCAGAAAAATCTGAGTTCCATAATCTTTTTCAGATATTCCAACCACTATTGCAGAATTTGAAAATTTACCATTTCTTGTAGAATAACTCATACCATTGACAAGATGATGCCCCTAATTTCAGATGAAGCATTTACAATTTCTCACCTGGACACATACAAAATGAGAAAAGTTCCCTTGTTTCTTTTTATTATTAAAAAGCCATATTATAAGTTGCAGCTTCTAAAAGTGGGATTTGATACAGCTTCTCCATATTGCATTTTATCTATATCTTTTTCTTAAATGTTCAATTCTTACTCCAATAGCAAAAGGTTTATTCTCCATAGCTAAACACCTTTTTGAATATAGCATTTTATATGTATCCTCTTGATGAATGTCCAATGGCAAAAATAACCTTATCTATATCATAAGTATATCTTTTTCGACTATCCACTTCTAAAAATCTTTGTAAGACTTTAATTCATTATTTTTACTTTCAATATCTTCAACAAGTGAATTAAAATAAAATTTTCCCACCTAAAGACTTTAATTTTTCTCTTAAATTTTAACTACAACTCTTAGTACATCAGTTCCAATATGTGGCTTATAATTCCAAAAAGATTTCTTCTTGAGCTCCACATCTCTATAAATTCTTTGAAAAACTTTTTCTATATATTCACTTTTAATTCTAGTATTTAACTTACCATCAGAATAAGTTCCTGCTCCACCTTCTCCAAACTGTATATTTGAATTAGGATTGAGAATATAGTCTTTATAAAATTATCTGTTGTATATATTTTCTTTTTGTCTACTTTCCTCCTTTCAAAACAATGGGAATATATCCCAATTCTGCTAATCTAAAGCTGAGAAAAGTCCTAGCTAGGTCCTGTTCCAACAACAGCAACTTCTCTTTTAGGATAAAGTGCCATTCTCTTTATCATAAACTTTCTTCTTTCTTTGCTAAACTTAATTTTAGAATATTTTTCTAAATTTATATTTTTCTTTAAGTTAATTTCTAAGGTATAGATAAATTTAATATCATTTTTCTTTCTACTATCAATAGATAAATATTTTAAATTTTCTATATATCCCTAGAAATTCCATTTTTCTAATTCTTTATATATCTCTTTTCTCTTGAGTTTTATTAATTGATACTATTATATTACTAATATTAACTTTCATTTATTTTATTTACCTAACTTTCAATAAATCATGTATTCTGATAACTCCTACAAAATTATCTTTATCAAATACAGGAAGCACATTAATTTGATGAGGTCTATCTTCCATTATTGATAAAGCTTGTGTTGCCATTTCTCTCTTTATCAACCTTAGTATATTTTTAGTTGTCATTATATCACTAGCTTTTTAAATTTAAAAAATTCTTTCTTTTATGACTTAATGCTCTTCTTATATCTCCTCTCAGTGATAATTCCAACTATATATACTGTTTCATCATTCATTACACAAACAACACCTAATTTTTCTCACTCATTAAAATTACTATATCTTCCATACTTTGTATCAGCTTTACAAAAGAGCAAGAGCTTCACCTGTTTTCATTAAATTTCCAACTCTTGTTAATAACTTTTCTTCCTAAACTTCCTCCTGGATGATACATGCAAAAGTTTTGAGGTGAGAAAAGTTTCTAAGTTTCATAAGACAACCTGCAAAGAGCATCTCCCATTACAAGAGCATTTGTCTGTAGATGACATTGGTAGCAAGATTTATAGGACAACCTTCTTCACATGAGTGTTATATATATAATCCGAAGCCTTTGCAAGTCTTGAATTAATATTTCCTGTCATTGCAATTATATATGCACCTATATTTTTTGATTGCTGGCATTATTGCAAGAATTTCATCACTTTCTCCACTATTTGAAATAGCTAAAACTATATCTTCTGGATTGATAATTCCTAAAGTCTCCATGTAACTCCTTCTGTTGAATTCATAACATACTTGTTGTTCCTGTTGAAGCCAAAAAGTTGCTGAAATTTTTCTTACCTATTATTCCTGTTTTTCCCTATACCTGTAACAACAACTTTTCCTTTCTACAATCATATATTTTTCTAACTACTTTTACAAAATTTTCTGATAATTTATTCATTCTCATTTCTAATGATTTTACTTCTAGTCTTATAAATATTTTTAGCAATTTCTATAATTTCTTGATCTCAACATTTTCTCACTCCAACTCCTACTAATTAATTATATGTATCTTCCAAGTTATTAAAGATATCAACTTTCTATATCATATTTAGTTAGTTTCCAATACCTTCTATCAATATTTGTTCTTCAAAAGCTATTGCAATCTAGCATTCGATGTTTTAGCAAAAATCTATCATAATATCCTCTACCAAAGCTCACTCTATTTTTATCTCTGTCAAAGAGCAACTCCTGGTGTAATAATTACATCAATATTTCCTATATATTCTTCTCCATCAGGTTCTTTATTTCCAAAAGGACTTACAATATATTGATTTTATCTTCTATTGCAATCATTGTTTCTTTATCTATTACTTTTGGTAAAACTAATAGTCTTTCCAGAATTTTTAATAAATTCATTTATTTTATCTGTTTTAACTTCATTTTTAAAATCCATATAACTCATAACAATTTTGGCATTTTGAAATCTTCATTTTGTAATAATTTTTCAAATATCTTTATCACTGGCTAGTTTATATACTCCATGAGATAAATTTCATTCTTCTTTCTTTTAATTAAATTTCTAGCACTCTTTTTATTCATCATGATTTAACCTCTTTTACATTTTTATATCATTTAAAAATTGAGAGCAATAGCTGCTTTTTACCCACTATCATTTCTAGCTTTATAACAGTTCTCAACATCATAGGTCAGATAAATAAGTTTATCAGCATCCTCTCCATTTTTGAATTGACTCCTTTCATGTCAAAATCAATTTCTTTATTTTCAATTAGTTTGTGCAACTTCTTTTTCCAAGAAAAGACAACAATTTTTGGAGATATTAATAAATCTGCATAAAAAGTAAATCTATTAGTTTTTCTTTTCTTCTTCATTAAAAATCTTTTAATCTTTTATTTCTCTTTTTAGTAAGTGTGGTTATATAGTATGTTTCAGGTAAACTATCTCAACTAGATCTAAAAAGTCTTATTAAGGAATGCTCCTACTTGATTGAGGTTCAACACTTATAATCTTCTGCTAAATAAAGCTTTGAGATCATTTCCTATAAATAAAACATCTGCATTTCTATCTCCCATACCAATATATACTTCTTTGTCTCATCTTTTTGGGTAATAGTCTCAATACCTCATACTTCCAAGCTTCAAATTTTAAGTCTTTCCCATAATTCTGATATTTCGTCCATAGTCACCACCTAGTTCATCTATAGTCAAATAGTTTTGTTACATTATCTTGTGTTGTTATCTCACAGTTAGGCTTTTTAATCATTCCTATGAATTCATCTTCCAAGGTTTCTTTTTATTAAAGAAATATTGATTGCTATCCTTACTTACATGAGCCAAGAATACTCAATTTATCTGTATACATCTCTTTAATAAATTTTGCACACTCATTATTTGAAAAGATGACCATTTCTACTTTTTAACTCTTTCCTTTAAATTCCAAGGATATGCAACAGTTCATAAGAGTATTAAAATCATAATTACTTTCAATAACCATAGCATCTACATCTTTAAAATATCTCTCTAACTATATTTGTTATATAACCAATATCAGTTGATATTGCTATTTTTATTTAAGTTGAGTTTCTAATTTAAAACCAATAGTTCTTTCAGCATCATGCATAACATCAAATGGGGAGCTTTTACTTTATCATTAAGAATAAAATCACCATCAATAAAATTTAATAAAGATCTATCTATTTCCCTAATTGACTGCTCTGCTCTATAACTTTCAGGAGTAATATAGATAGGAATATCATATTTTCTTGCTATAACTCCCTGCCCCATTTATATGGTCACTATGCTCATGAGTTATTAAAATTGCTGAAATATCTGATAATTTTTCCATATCTTTCTAATTTTTCTTCAGTTTTACAACCGAAACCTGTATCTACCAATAATTTATAGTCTTCTATTTCTACAAAAAGTTGAATTTCCCTGCACTTCCACTTCCTAGAATTGAAATATTCATTTTGTATTATTCCTTTCTTTTTACTATCTTATGCCTTTGAGGCTTTATTGTTACATCTGTAAAAACTATATTTTCACTTTGATTTAAAAATAAACTCTATTGTATTTCCTATATCTTCATTTTTATATATGCTTTTTCATCATCATCACATTCAAAAATAAGTATTATTTCTCATAAAAATTTGTCTTAGTCATATCTGGATAAATTGTTATAACCTTAACATCATTCTTTTCTAACTTCTTCAAATAAACTTTTTGAAAATTGACTAAGTCCTGCTTTTGTTGCAGAATAAACAGAAGCCAAAGGACTTTCTTTTATTTGCAGTAACTGATGATATATTTATTATTATACCTTTATTTTCTTTAATGTCCTTAAAAATATTGACTAATTACAAGAGGTGCTTGTAAATTCACTGATATCATATTTTTAATCTTTTGATATATTCATCTCTTCATGTAAAACCAAAAATAACCTAAGTCCAGCTGAATTTATCTATTAAATCAAAATTTTATCTTTTTAAGGAGTGTAATGTTTTTTTCTCAGTCATCAAGTTTAGATAAATCACAAAGTAACAGGGATAAAATTTTTCATATTCTTTTAAAAATATTCTCATTATTCTTTTATAAAATTTCTACCAATCCATAACACTGTATAGTTCATATTTTAATAATCTTTTTGATATCTCATAACCTATTCCAGAAGTAGTACCTGTAACTAAAGCAATTTTCATAAAAACTCCCTACGTATGAAATATATAAAAATAGGTAGTTACACTGGTATATTAGTATCAAGTGAATCTGCATTCTAAATTTTAGACTAAAATATCAAACAGAGTTGAGCTGAGTCATTCTCAGCATGTCTGACTAACTTGCTAGCAGGTTTTGCGGCTGAAATTACAGCAGACTCTTGATTTTATCCGTTAATCAGCTAGCAGTGAACTGTACCTACTATCTAGTGTTCTAAACTATTTTTAATAGAATCCTCTCTATATTTGATATATTTTAAAAATTTTTCTTTAATAAAGTCATCTATATATGATTTTAATTTTATCAGAATATGTATAAACTCCATCAATACATTCAAAAAGGATAGTATAGAAATTTCTGAATTTCTTTGATTTTTGATTTCTCATCTTTTTAAATATTCTTTTGAAATTCTAAATACTCCTATACTCACATCAATGACCTTTTTCTTTGTCTATTTCACTAAATAAATATTCTATCATTTCACTATAATTTTTTTCAAAATTATCACTATATATTAAAGGGTCTATACAAATTCTAACTTTCCAACCCTTTTTCTTTGCAATTCTTTAATAGCCTTTTACTCTATTTTTAAAACTAGCTGTATATTTTTCATTTTTTAAAGCTATATCTTTCAGGAGATAAAGTAAAAGCAATTATAAAAATTATCCAAAGCATCTAAATTTAAAAATTTATCAATATTTCCTGACTTTTGTTCTTAATTCAATTTTTAAATCTTTTTTTATCTTTGATGAAAATGATACCACTTTTTCAGAAAAAGAACAGATATTTTCTATTGCTAGTAAATCTGTATCATAAGATACACAAAGATATAGAGTTTTTAATTTATTATAAAGTTCTTCAACTTCTTCAAAAACTTTTTCAATATCCACAAAAATAACTATATTTCCCAGAAGAATAAACTCCTTGAAGATAACAATATTCACAGTCATAGACACAATTTATTATAGAAGAAGTATAGTAAAAAGTTATCATTTTCAAAAATCTTTCACAAACCTGCAGCTCCTTCATAAATCATATTAGCTTTATTTGAAGCTAAAAATTAAATTTTTGTCCTAATTTTTGTAAAGTGAAAATCTTGATTATTACTAGAAAATACTTCTTTATAGTTATCTATTTCTATTATCTTTAGCATCTTTAAATTTTAGATAATATTTCTAAAGTATTTCTTTATTATCTAAAATTTTCTTCTCAACATAGATATGAGAAAATCTATTATTAAATAGTTAGAATTTTTCTATTTAAAGTTTATCTCAGTTGAAACTGTCTTTTTAAACTATTTTACTGTAGAGATATTTTTTTATTTCTTCAAAAAGTTTTTAGCTTGAACCTTTTGAATTTACTTCAATATTTCTCATATTTTTAATATATCAATATTTTCCATATTTTTATTTTTCAGATACTTTTAATATATTAAAAAGCTCATAAGTCATTGTATCACTTAATCTTTAAATTTTTCTAATACTTTTTATCAAATTCTTGTTCATTATTATTGAAAATTACTGTCATCATTAGACAGTCTTAAAATTTTACTAGAAAAATTCATAGATATTATTATAGCTTTCAGTAAATAGATTTTCATCTTTTAAAATCTACTAAAAACTCTATCCTCTACACTTATCTTTTCATATATCAGATACTATCTTTCAAAAACTATAATTTTATCTTTTAAAAATGAAGCTGTTTGGAAAAACCATAGGCTTCCATATCAATATATTCTATATTTTTCAATTTTTCTTTCTCAACTATCTTATCAAAAAGTAGTCAAAACTTCCCTTCTAAAAATTATGTTTATAAATCATCTCAGGGATAGAAAGTTGTAAATCTGAATAAGCATTTTGAATTTTTGATATATACTATATCCCTAATTGAGAATTATTATTTGACTTGCTATACAAAACCAATATTTACTATATAATCATTTTTCTTAATATCTTCTATTTGAAATTAAGATAAGTTAAAGCAGTAGCAGATTTTATTTTACCTGTACCCACTGATAATTAATTTTATATTTTCATTTGAAAAATACTTGAAATTTTGTATAAGTATTATCTTTTTAAATTAAATAATGATATTAAAGGCTTTTGGCTTCAATATATAATGCTGTTACTATATATAACATTTTTTTACCTCATTCTATTTAAATATCATAATTTTCTAATAGTTCTTCTATTGTAGCAGGTGCAGTTCTTACATTTTTGAACAACTTCTTTCTTTGCTACTTTAGTTCAAAAAGGAATTTTTGTTCTCTCAAACAAGCCTTCATATATAGTGTTATTACTGTTGACATATCTAAACCAAGTTCTTCACAAAAATGCATAAAAATTTTCAGCTGTTTTTTCATCTGTATTAATTGTTAATGTAGCCATAAAAAATCCCTCCTATTTTTCATATTATAATTATATAATAATAGTAAGTACTTAGCAATATTTTATTTAATCTCACTTTTGCCAATTCATAACTAATATCTATCAACTTATAAATTTCTTTTAAGTTCAACTGTTTCCATCAAGACAAATAGTACACCAGTGTTTTTTATTCATATGATAAGCTGGAAAATATTTTTATTATCTATAAGTTTTTCAATTTCTTCTGGACTATTATGAAAATTAATTACTTTCAATAATTTCATCACTATCTAAATTGAGTTTTCTTTTTAGATAGGTCAGTATACAGCATACCATTTCTTACTAGATTTTTCTACGAACAACTGCAGTTTTTAGGAGATTTTTCCCATAGAAAATTCCAATTCATCTCCATATTTATTTTTAATATAATTTATAATTTCTTTTGTATAGTTAGTCTTAAATATCTCATCTTCAAAAACATTCTTTCTTTATTTTTATCTAAAACTTCACTATATGCCTTATAAACTTTTTCACTATAACCACTTCTTTTTCATTTCTAAAAGATGTAATACATAAGGTTCATTAGTTTCTGTATCTATTATTTCAGTAAAAATTGAATTATCTAAATTAATTTTTAACAGACATCTTTAAAATTGATTTTTCAATAAAGAAAGTATGATAGTAATATGAATTATCTATTAATTTAAAACCAAATTTTTCAAGTCTTTTCAAATCTATTTTTTTATCTTTTAATAAAATTTTTTACTTCTCTCATAGAATTTCCTCCATATCAATTATATCATTTTGTATTGAAAATTTTACTATTTTTATATTAATTTTTGATAGAATATTTATATCAAAAATCAAAAAGGTGATATTATGTTTTTCTTCAAGAAAAAAAGAAAAATTTATTTGTAGATATATTAGATTTAAAAAGTGGATTGTAGTGAAATTATAAATATAAAGAAGCAAAACTTAGTTTATGTAAATGGTAAAGGTAAACTTACTGTTGAAACAGGAAAAATCTGAGCCTCATAATTTGGGAAGCCCCTTCTAAAAATAAAGAGTTAAATGATATTCCTCTTATACAAGTAAAGTTTCTGATATTCCTACTTGGTGTAATTTACTTGCAACTAGGGTTATGGTATAGAAAATGCTAATTGTAAAGAATTATTAGAAATACAAGAAAAATTAATTCTGACTATATAAATTTAGAAACTTCTATAAATAATATGAAACCTTTATTAACTTTATTAGAAAAGTGGATTTTTATTTAATTGCTGATGCTATTTGCTATCCAACTGATGGTGAAAAATTTCTTTTTGGAATGTTCCAAATAATTTAACAGAAAAATTTAACAACTGCTCCTGCATATTTAGGAGAAGGTACATATGTATTTAACCAACCTGTTTATTTATATCCTACCCAAACTACTAATTCTTATAATAAAGATAGAGTTGACTATTATATTGAAAAATTTAAAAATTCAGCTGATAATAAACCAGAGCAATAGTTTATAATTTTTGAAGAGTTTTATAAATTTTATAATTGATGGACATCATAAAAGCTTGTGCTTCTACAATACTAAAAGAACCCGTAAGTTGCATACTAATTATTCCAGATAGGATTTATAAAAAAATTATTATAAGAATATTTGTTTAAATTTTCAGGAATATTAGTAGATTATAAAAATATTCCTAAAGGAATATACTCGATACATAAAAAGAAAAATTTTCTCTAGTCAAGAAAAAAATTGAAATTAAAGATGGAATAGTTAATAACAGAGAGTGGGAAAAAGAATATATAAACTCAGCTAAAGCATTATCTTTCAATTTTTAGATTATGCAAATATTATAGATATAATGCAAGATAATGAAAATAGAAGTAAATGATATTTTTCATTGAAAAATTGTTTGGAAAATTTTTGATGAAGATAGTCAATTAAAAATGAAAATTACTTTATTTATTGGAAATTTACTGATATAAAAAGCTCAAAGATTGCTTTTAAAATATGCTAGAAAAACTTTAAGAAGAAGAAATTGATAAAGAATTAAAAGCAATTAGTATATAGAATTTTATTAAAGTGCTAAAAAAATAATGAAGAAGTTGAGAAAATTTTTATTGATTATCTAGTTTATTATTCTGATAAACAAAGAAGATCCTATACTTAAGATTATAAATTTATATTGGGAGGAAACTAATGGATAAAATTCTAAAAGAAAAAGCTTATAGACACTACTTTTGAGGCTTAATAAAATCATTGAAAGAATATGAGCATCATCCAATGAAAAACTCTTATTCATATTTGTAGGATACAAGAAGGTTATAATGACTATTTAAGAATTAGTTTTTAGAAAATGGAGAAAATAAATTATTTTAGGACATAATTTTGATTGGGATATCTAGATCTGATTTAAAAATAGTTTGTGAAGAGTTAAAGATGAAATAAAAAGATGACTTTTAGAAAGAAATAATTCTAGAAATAAAAATCTAAATTTGAAGAAATATTTCTAAATATAAAGATAGTTTTTATTTCGTTATAAAATTTTATTAATTCTTGAATTTGATACTTATAGTACATAGAGTTTTATTTTTGAAAAATAAAGAAAGAAAAGAAGAATTAAAATCTAAAAATGGATGAATATATTAAAGAAATTACTTTAGAAAAAAATAATCTCATTAAAGATCATAGAGAATGTTATATCTTTTGTAGAAATCTCTTAGATTTTAACTTAATGGGATATTCTGAAAAACATTTGACTGAACTTATAGAGAAAAATTTTACAAGTATTAAGCTCCATTAAAAATGAAAAGGCAGAAATGATTTTAAATACTAATATTATCTTATTTTTAGAAGAGTGGACTAAGAATATTTTTCTTAAAACTGAAACCCAAGGAAAGTTACAGAAGATCAACTAGATTTATATGTCTATAAGGCATTATTTTCAACTAAAATACAGTAAATATAAAGACGATATTATATGCTCATGAAGATTTAAAAAATGCTTCAGATAATTATCACTCTCAAAAAGCTAAACAATACTTAGAAAAGGAAAAGCTACTTAGCAGATAAATTAATCTATTATGAGGTAGAATTTAGGAAGATTATAGATTTTCTTGAACTATATAGATAAAATAGTTTTCGAACCTCTCACGACTGACGCCCCTACAAGTGCTAGAGTCATGGTTCTTAAGTACTATTTGAGTTTCTTTTTGAATATCTAGTATTCAAATACTAGCTAATTCCTTGATAGATTTTAATGGACAAGCTCTCTGTTGAGAACATTTCGTCCTGTTGGCTCGGTTCAAAACTATTTAATTTTGGCAGTGATATTTTTATGAGGTTACTGCATTTTTCTAACCTCAACCTATATATTCAGTTTCAAAGTTCTTAACATATATACTCAAATTAGTAAAATTCCAAATTTTAGAGCAATATCTTCAATGTTGAGTGTTATTCATACCCTACAGTACATGTCTCACGGCTAACACCCTAACGAGTGCTAGAGCCACGAGTGTTCTAATACATTAATAAAAATTAATGGAGGAAAAATGAAAAAGAAGTAAAAGTAGCAAATTTTTAAATTAAATTTTTGTTTCATTTCATTTTCAAGGAACTAAAAAGCTTTAGAACATTTTTGATAGATAAATTTTTAGGAGTATAATGGATAAATTTTTAAAAGAAAAATAATAAATACTACTTTTGAAGGGACTTGATAAAATAATCGAAAGTGAATACAAAAATCATCCAAATGAAAAATCTTATTCATCTTGTAGAATACAAGAAGGTTACAATGACTATTTAAAGATTGTTTTTAGAAAAGGGAAAAATTAATTATTTTAGAATCTGATTTTTGAGTGGTCTAGCTACTCCTGATGAAAAATAAACTGTGAAAGAAATTAAAAGAAATTCAAAGAGATGATTTTTGTTAAAGAAATTGTTCCAGAAATAAAAAGCTAAATTTGAAGACTTATTTTTCAAATATGAAGATAGCTTTTCTATTTTCGTTATAAGTTTCTATTAGTTCTTGAATTTGAAGGAGAAGAAGGCTAGCTAAAGGATAGAACTTATAAAGAAGAATTTTATTTTGAAAACCAAAAAAGAAAAGAAGAATTAAAAACAAAATGGAAGAATACATTAAAGAAGTTTTCTTAGAAGAGAAAAAGTCTATTAAAGATGAAAGAGAATGTGTTATTTTTGCTGGAAATCTTTTAGATTTTTAATTTAATGGGATATTCCAGAAAAATATATAATTGAACTTATAGAAAAATTTTTACAAGTGATGAAATCAGTTAAAAATAGAAGATTTGACACTACTTTAAAAATGATATTAAATACTATCTAGATAAATGGACTAGAGAAATTTTTCTTAAATTAGATCCTGAAAAAGTTACAGAAGAACAAATAGACTTATATATTTACTCTGCACTTTTTAAAAATAAAATATCGCACTTATAGTTTTGATGTTAAAAATGCTTTGCAATGATTTAGAAAATGCTATGAATAATTACTATTCTCTAAAAAGCTAAACAATATTTAGAAAGGGAAGTGGCACTTTAGCGGATGAATTAATCCATTATAAAGATAAGGACTTAGAATGTAAGGCTACATGATATACTTTCAACAGTTGATATAAAAATAAAGAAATGAAGTTTCAAGTTCTTATGAAAGGCTTTTAGACTTTATCATAGCTCTATTAAAGTAACGGTTTTCCACATAGCTATGCAATCAAATTTTCTTCAAAAATCTGAGAAAATATTTTTAGATATAAAAGGTCTTGCTAAATCTTCTACTCATAGATTTTTAGAAGAATTTTAGATTTTTCCAGAATTATATGATAAATTAGAAGTTTATGCAAAAGACAGCAATGAAAAAGAATTTGAATGGTATCAAGATGTTGAAGAAGGAGAAAAAGCTTTGTTACCAGGAAGTTATGCAGTTTTTTGCTTTTAGGACTATATGATGAAAATACTTTCCTTTAATAAAGAATACTACTCTAAACTAGATGATGAACATCAATCGCACATCAGATATTTTTATTACTGCTTTAATTGATAGATATGGAGTTACAGAGAAATCTTTACCTATATTCTTAGATGGCTATCTTATCTGGACAATTTCGATAAAAGTTTTTAAAAACTTAGCTAAAATTTTATGAAGATGAAGAAAACAAAAATTACTAATAAAAAGAGACTAGAAAATTATGGTAAACATGAAAGACAAACTATCTTATATTCTATTTGGAAGAATAAATGGCAACAAAAAGATAAAATATAACTCTCTAAAGATATATAAATATTTTTACTTATAATAGAGAGAGTTATAAAAATGTTAAAAAGTTTCGTATAGTGAAAATCAAGAATCTTTATCAGTGTTTTGAACAGTGGGTTCTGATTTAAAAATTTTGATATCGTTAAAAGATCTGATAAGTACACACCTTTATTTTCTATAATCACTTAAAAGTTTTACCTTCATAAGTTTTCCATTCAGTCCAACCATTAGCTGAACGTCCCTAGAACTAATATTGCAGCTGCACTTGGTGAAGTAGCAATATAATTTTCTTTGAAAAACATATCTATCTTCAAGTTTTTCTATTAAATTCTTTCTTATTAAATCTTCAATTAAATTTTTATTTCTTCTAAAAAGTAGAAGGATTATCTGATTTAACCTCTAAAACTATAGAAGTTCCTTTTAAAATTTCAAATTTTTTCATTGGATAAAAAGTCTTCCTTTTCCTGAAGTAACTTTACCTTTTTAAAACAAAGGTAATTTTTTCCATATCATTTGTTGCCTTATCTTCAGGTCTTTTCAAATCTTTTATAATATCATCATACAGACTTTCAAATCTAGCTTCCATTGATAGAAGGTTCCATTCTTCAAGTCTACCAAGATATTTATTCATGTATAGTTTACTATTTCTATAACCATGAACTTCATCATCTCTCTTCTCATGAAAAGCTTTATTACTTAAATTAGAGTTGCTTCCAGTTAAGTTAAATTAGAGATAGTATCTTTAAAAACTTATCATCTGTTCCAACTCATTATCTGAATAGTTTTCCTTCCAAGCTTTATTAGGTTTTTGAGGAAAATATGCTCTATAGTAATCTTTTTCATTATCAAAATCAATTAGCTCATTATGATTATAATTTTCTAATTTCTTAAAGACATAATTTAATTTTTCCTTGTCTTTATATACATTTTTAACTTCAAAGCACTTTCTAATTCTTCATCTGTTGGAAAATCTTCAGCCATCAAAACATCAACTAAATTTTTCATAGTAATTTCAGATCTTGAAATTTTTCCATACATTCCTTGAAATATTTTATTTAAAGCATTGGTTGGTTTTTCAGTGATATATCTTCTCCATAGATAACTTTGAAGTAAGATAAGAATATTCACAAGTTCATCTTCTCTAGAAATATTATCCTTGTAGTCCTTTTAATATTCCTATAAGAAAAAGTATTGATAACAGTTTTATCTAAAGATTTTTAAATACTCTAATTCTCTTTGAATATCTCTATCCTTTTTCTAAACTAGGCTTTAATAATATATGAATAAGCCTCAGAATATTTTCATATCTTCTAATTTCTCATCATTTTCTTTTTCATAATATGTCTTAAAAGTTTCAAAAACTTTTAGGTTTAGAAGAAATTTTTCTCTGTTTTTAATGTCAAATAATCTCTGATAAAATCTGAAACATAACTGGTTATTTCACTGCCATCACTAACTTTACAGTTATTTTTCAATAGGTATCCATATTTCTTTATATATACGGTTTTGTTCTCCTCTTTCCAAATCCATCAAAATATAGTTTCTGATTAAATCTCCTTGTGACAAGTCTAAACCTGTTGAGTTAAGACTTTCAAAAATCTTTTGAGGATCATCTTTACCCTTTTTCAAGAGCAATATCTATATAAATTAATTTTTCTATTCCATTTGATAAGTGTTTCATATCATCAAAAGATAAATTTTCCAATTCTTTTTCAAAAATAGATAATTCTTCAACATATTTCTATCTTGAAAAGCTTCCAATTCATTAAATTTATTATGTGAAATTTTATTTAATATATACAGATTTTCTTCAGGGAGGGTAATAATTTTTAATTTAATTTCCTTTCAGAATAAGGGATTAACAACATATTGATTATATATTTTATCAGCATCTTTAGCTAAGATTGTACCCTTTTAACTTAAAATATATTGCTAAAATAATAAGGTTAAGGTTGTCATTCTTTGTTGACCATCAATGACATGAAAATTCCTTTTCTCCAACTCCATAAATTCCATCATGTATATATACTATACTCCCCTAAAAATAAGAGCTTACTTTTTCATTTTTCCTGTTTGTAATATATCTTTAAATAATCTTTGATACTGCTTTTTCTTGCCAATTATAATCCTTTGGTAAACAGGAATAGAAAAGACTGTATCACTTTCTGAAAATAATTTTTGTAATCTTTTCTTTCACTTGCTTTCAAAATATATCTCCCCTTCAATTTTTCCCTTTATATATCAAATATTAGCTTATATATGCTATTTTATTAATAAGTTTCTTCTATATATTATACTACATTTTTTAAATATTTTTGTAGATAAAAATCAGATAGAGGATTTTATATTTGATTTAGAAATTTTTCTCTGCTCTTGATTTACTAATATATTCTGGTTCTACTGTGTAAATATTAGCATCTTCCTTTATTTAAAGAAAGTTCACAAAGAACTAGAAGCTCTAGGGAAAGAGTTATATCTAGGAACTATAATAGCATTTTCTCCTAAATTTTCTTTTTAAAGATATCTGTATAATTTATTGCTCCATCTCCAACAAATACATATTTTTATTTTTATCAAGACTTGAAAGTAGATTAATTAAATAATCATCTTGACATTTTCCCTTTGATATTTATAGTAAACTCTTTCTTTTCTAGCATCAATTAAAGGAATAATTTCATTTTCATTATCACTTGCCATTGCTTCTAAATATATCAAGTTCATTTCACTGCAACTAAGACCCTTTATTAAGAGCCATAGCTGAGACCCTTAGCTATTCCTAAAGCTATTCTAACTCCTGTAAATGAACCAGGTCCTATTGCAACTGCAATTTTTATCTATATCTTTTATATTCAAATCTGAAATCTTAAATAGATTATCTACTATTGGCATAACTATATTTGAATGATTTTTTTCACTGATAAACTTGTCTCAGCTATGACACCATGCTTTCACTATCATATATAGAACAAGTACAAATCTTTGTAGATGTATCAATTCCCAAAAAGCAACATTGAATTTTTCCTCCTTCTCCTTGTTTTCCTACATAGCTGATATCAACTATTCTTTCATCTTCTTTTTCTGCATACTTGAATTCAATTCTTATATATTCTTTAGGTAAATCTTCTGATATTATATTAGCTCATTCAATTAGAGCAACTCCTCCATTATTGATATAATCTTCATAACCTATCTCATATATTTCTTCTGAACTACATAATCTATAGACATCGAAGTGATATAGAGGTAATCTTCCTGATAGATATTCAAGTACATAGTTAAATGTTGGACTTTTTAGATTTTTCTTTTACTCCAAATTCTTTAGCAAAAAGTTTTTGTGAAATGTAGTTTTACCAGTACCTAAGTCACCCTATCAAAAGCAATAACTGTGTTTTTCTTCAACATAGTTAGCGAGCTTTTTTTGCTAATTCATCTATCTGACTAAAAGTCAAAACTTTTTCCATTTTCTCACCTTTATTTTCTTTATTAATTTTTTCTATTATGTTTTGTTGTAGACTTTCCTTCAACAAAGTTTAAAATAATAACTTCTCCACCATAACTTTCAACAATTTTTGTTTCAGGTAAATCTTCTTTTGTAATCTCCACCTTTTAACATGAATAGATGCTTTTAAACAAGCTATTAATTCTTCAGAGTATCTTCTTCAAAAATAACAGTATAGTCAACTGATTTTTAAAGCATCAAGAACAAAAGCTCTATCATATTCAGAATTGATAGGTCTTGTTTCTCCTTTTAATCTCTTTACAGAAGCTATCTGAGATTTACTCCAACAATAAGTATATCCCCTTGTCTTTTAGCTTCAGTTAAATATGTTACATGTCCCTGCATGAAGTATATCAAAACATCCATTAGTAAATACAACTTTTTCCATTCTTTTAGCTTCTTCTACAAGTTCTGTAGCTAATTTTCTATTTATATTCATAGAAACCAACCTTTCCTTCTTTCTTTTTCAATGTCTTTATAAAATCACAAATTATTTCTGCTGTCATACCCCAAATTGGCTCTTCCTCAAACATATAAATATATACATATCTATTAGGAATTTCTCCAATCATTTTCATATCTTTTTAGGGAAATTATATTTTTTATATCAAACTTTTGCTTTATTACAAATTTCAACTTCCCTTTAATTGCTTCATTTTCCATAAAAATTCTATAGGTACTCAATAACAACTTTTCAACTTCATCTCTATTATAATTGATTTCATCTAAATTTTCTATATTTAATTTACATATATAGCACTCAATTAACACTCCAAGAGGTGCAACTAAAAGCCCAAACTTACTAACATTTGAAATCTTATTTCTTTTTTTATTTGTAGTTCTTCCATCGTTTCTCTTATAGCTGTTTCTTTAAAAGTTTTTATCTGTCTTATCTTTTTTTCCACCTGGAAAAGAAATTTCTCCTGCTTGTCTGATATTTTTAGCTCTTTTTTCAGAGATAAAACAATCTTTTCCCATCAATATTTGCTATACAAAGCATAATAGCACTTTCAAAATATCTTTCTCTTAATAAAATTCTATTTTTATTCATTTTTTCCTTCCTAAAAATTTTTATTAAATTGTAGAACACTCGTGGCTCTAGCACTGTTAGAGTGTTAGTCGTGAGTAGTTCACAAATTTACTTGGAACAAAATCTGTAAGCCAAACTTTATTTTTCTGATAAGTAAAATTTATAGTTTTCTTTTAACATAGCTTCAGTATCTATTTCCAAGAATTACATATTTTTGAACTATGTCTTGTAGCAACATTTTTAGCTGTCTCTAGATCTGCTGATAGATGAACATGTTGTCTTTCCATCTTTTTATTCCTTCTTTTTATACTTTCTACATTTTTAAAAGCTGTTCCATGATATAGAATAGCATGGTGGAACAACTTCTTTAAGCTCTAAATTTACTTTCAATAGAATGTCCTTGAACTGCTCTTATCTTTAGTTTTTATCTTCATTAAAACTATATCTTTTTTTATTGTTTTCATTAACAATTCTTTCCAATGTTGTAAAATCAATTTCTCTTCACTTTTACTAATTTTTCTATTAATTCTTTTGTATCAGCCCAACCATTTTTCATCTAATTTTAAATCTATAGTTTCTGGTTTATGTCTTAGAAATAAGACTGATAAATTTTCCTAGTTTTAACATCATTATCCATTATTTTTTTCTCCTTTAATTTTTTCATATGCAATATTTATAATCTTTTTCAGTATAATCCACCATAAAAAGTGGTATATTTAATAAATCATCATCTAATTTTAAATTTTCAAATGAAAAATCTAACTCTTAATTTAATATCATCTTTAAATTTCTTTAAATTTTTGTAAACTTTCTACTTTTTAATATTAGTTTTCAGCTTTTTACTTCAATAGGAATAATATTATTTTCATTTTTGAATTATAAAATCTACTTCATAATTATTTTCTGACCAATAACGAGGACTAACTTCAAATTGAGGACTTAATCCTTGTAGTATATAATTTTCAGTTAATGCTCCTTTAAATTCAGTAAAAAGTCTATTTCCTTCTCCAAAAGTACTTGGAGATAGTTGTGATAATCTTGTAAGTAAACCCTACATCAACTAAATATATTTTAAAAAGCTGATATCATCATAGAAGATAAAGGTATTCTTGGTGCTGAACATTTAAAAACTTTTTGTTACTAAATTTGCATTCACTAACCATTGTAAAAGCATCCTCATACTCTCTTGCTCTTTGCCCCTTCTTTAACTACTTTATAGATAAATTTTTTATTCTCCTTACTTAATTGAGAAGGAATTGATTTCCATATCATAGATATTTTTGGAAATTCATAGATATTTGGATGTTTTGCAAAATCTCTTTCATAGGCTTCTAAAATATTATTTAAAGTTTTTCTAACAAGTTCTATATCTCTTTCTTGTGTCCACATATATACAGCTTCGGCATTCCACCAGTAACATAGTACATCTTTAGTTTTTCATATAGAGGGATTGAAAAATGCATCTGGAATATTTTTCTATATCATTTAAAGCTATCTAAAAATAATTTTTAAATTTTTCATCTCCATTAGCTAACAAAAATTCTAGAAAAACTCATGGGATAAATATTTAAGAAATCAACCTTTCCCACTGGAAATGAACTTGGTTTAGCTAGATGTAATTCCAATAAAGAACCTGCACAAGCAATATGATATTCAGGTGTATTCTCATAGAAAATACTTTTAATGAATTTATTACTTCTGGTGCATCTTGAATTTCATCAAATATAATTAATGTTTTTCTCAGCTACAATTTTATAGCCACTAATCAACATTAAATTTTGTAGTATTCTATTTATATCTTTTTGTTGTTTGAAAAAAATTGTCTTATACTCAGGATTTTCATCAAAGTTAAAATAAGCAATATTCTCATAGTATTTATTTCCAAACTCTTTTTAATATCCAAGTTTTTCCAACCTGTCTCTACTCCCTTTTAAAATAAGAGGTTTTCTATTTTGAGTTTTTCCACTTTAATTAAATCATTTAAGATAAACCTTTCCATCTACTCACCTACTTTCATTCTCAATATATTATATCACAATATAGAAAAATGTGAGTATAATCACATAATTTTTAAGAAAATGTGATTACACTCACAAAAGGAGGTCAATATGCTTAATTTATTGTTTTAAAAAGTATTTTTATAAATTTACTTTCAAAATCATAGTCTACATATACTCTTTTATTTACTTTTTCTGTTCTATATTTTCAGAATTTTAACATAGAAATTCACTTTTCCAAGTATAGCTTCTAGAGTAGTTCTACCTTACAATTTTCTATTCTATAGAAATCTCTTTTATAAACTCTTCCTTCTTCATCAAATATTCTGTATATTTAGGTAAAGTTTTTAACTTATCTTCTAAATATCCTAAAGTCAGTGTTTGCTTTCTGTATTATCTTTTTAGAACTTTCAATTAGCAATTTAATATCAGCAAGTCCATCTATAAATCCCATCTGGATAATTTATATATTTTCATTTTTATTATCGTAAAATTTTTAAATCTTTCTTAATAATTAAACTATCTCCAAAATGATTTTTCTATTTTTAAAATTAGACATTCTGTGGAATCTTCGATTCCATCATCAAAATGAGATATCAAAATAGTCTATACTAGAAATCTTTTCATTTTCATCGTAATGAATTATCAATATACCTGCACTAAAAATAGATTTTGCTTTTTAGTTTATCATCTTTATATTGATTGGCTTCTAAAAGACCTGTATTTTGATGAAGATATAGGAAAAATTAAATAAATCCTTTTACCTAAGTTTTTAAATACTAACTATCTTAGTTCCATCTCTGAAAATTAATATTTCTTCCAGTTTTTGATAATCAATGCTCCTAATTTCTAACTCATCTTTTCTATTGTAGTGATATTGTGTAAATGATACTTTCTTATCATCAGCATATGTCCTTCTTCATATATTCTTATAATTTTATTTTTGCTTCTTACTAAAACGGTATATGCTATATTTTCCATCTCTTTTTCCATTCTTATAGTTTACTCTCAAATCTAATATTTTGTCTTAAAAATTCATAGCTAACAGTTCCATCTTTTTCCATCTTTAGCGAGCTCTTTCTTTATGAAGAAAGGTATTAAGATTTTCATAGATTCAAAATCTATATCAATATAATTTTTAACTTCTTCATATTCTCCTGTATAGATTTTTATCTTAAAAACTCTCTTCTTTTTCTCTATCATAGAAAAATCAAATTCCTTTTGTTTCTTTCAAATACTTTTATAACTTTGTTAATTTTCATTATTTCATCAAGAATATTAGTAGTTTTACCATTTTCTATCACCTCTTAGAACAAAGACATATAAGTCACTTGTTGAATATTTTCATCAATATCTTCAAAAACAATTTCCAAAACCTATAAATTTATAGACTGTTCCTTCTTCTATATTTTGCTGGAATTGTGACTTCTTTGTATATGTAATAGGAATAATTTCTGATGTTTCACTCCATCTATATAATTATATTTTACTGATAAGTTCTAATCTTTCAAAATTCAATTAGCTAGTAGTTCCCTTTTTATCTCATCATCTGTCAGATATATTTCATATTTTATATTTTTAGCAACTCTAACATTGTCATCTCAGGTAAAAGTCATTATTTTCAAAATTTATCCAATTGAAATAATTTTTCTTCTGAAGTCTCATCAATACTATCAGTATCATTATTAAGTGCTGATAAGGTCAAATTCATTTTTGTCCTAAAAATACTTTCAAGATATTTCTCTTCTTCTGTCTTTTCCCTATCCTCTTTTATAGGTTTCTCTTCTCTAAGCCAAGGCAAAATATCCTTTTCATCATCTTTTCTCATCTTTAAAAATACCTAACCAACTTGGTATTAAAATATCATCTTTTCCTTTCATAAATTTATCAAAATTTTTCATAAATATTGATTCTACTGAAAAGTTTCAACTTCTTTTATCTTCTATTTCTTCTTCAACTAACATAGATATATTTTCTAATAGTCCCATACTTTTCCTCCCAAAGATTTATTAAATATATTATAACAATTTTAGTGACAAAATATGTCATAAAAATAAAAAGGTTTAAAGTACTTTAAACCTTTTAATTTTCTTTACAATTTAAACTATACTAATTCCTAATTTTTACTTTAGTAGTAAATACATACCTTTTGTAAATTTTTCCAAAAGCTTTCATGAGTTAGGTCTTTTTAATTCTAATTTTTACTTCTTCTGTTCTTCCTTCAGCCTCAGCTGTTTTATAGTGGCTTTTCTCAAACTCAGATATTTTTCCTCATTTTTCCTTTTTAAATTCATCCACAGGTTTCATAAAGTTATTCACAATATCACTCTCTTAAATGAAAATATCTTGTGGTCCTACTTCAACTTCTGGATACATTTACTGCTATCCCATTTCTCTATATCCCACTCACATTCAGCTAAAAATAAAATAGTTCCATCTTGTCTGAATAACAATGCTACTTTGGCTCAACTACTAGGTAAATCAACTGATATTAATAATTTTTCTAGCTCCCACCCAATAGAGCTGCTAAATCTTCTAAATTTTCATTTACATATTCTTTCAAATATGATTCTCTATAGTTTCATATAAATTTTTCATTTTTCTTTTAAATCTTTAAATAACTTTTCTCTTCTTGCTCTTTAGTTAATATCTTCCTGAGGAAAAGCTTTCTAGCTATTACTTTGATATCCCTATTTCTTAGTCAAATATTTGGATATTCTCTTCTTTATACCATCTCATATTATATTCATATTTCCAAACTACCTTATTATCACATGATTCTTTTTCCATATTTTATCTCCTTAAATTTCTTTATTTTTGTCTTGATTTCAGCTATCCCACCATGCATGGGGAATGTCCATGTACTCTGTTGGAACCAATTGCATTGTTTTACAATCTTTACATTCATACCAAGTATACTTTATTTTCTAATCTCCAAGTTTTTATTTCTGAGTACATCCTCTTTGTTCAGACATTATTATCTGCTTGAGAAATTTTATATCTCTATCATCAGTAAAATTATCTATTTGTACTTCTCCTTTTGCAACTTTTAGAGAAATCAGCTTCTCCATTTTAAATGGAATTGACTCAAATTTATATTTTTCTTTTTAATTTCTTTAGCAGTTTTATCCTTCAGGATTAGTCTATTCCTCCTGGTCTAATGTTATCATCAGGTATCCAATCTGAGTTTCCTCTTTCACGTCCATACCACCATTTAGAGGTAATCTATTTATTCTAGCTACTTTCTATTTGAGGTTTGCTATCTAATTTTTTCTAAAAATTTTTGATTCTAATTTAATTTTTCTCTGGACCAAAAGATATCAGGTGTTTCTCCATAAGGTATTTCAGGTATAAATTCTCTCATTTTTCTATCTCCTATTGTCCAATATTTTTCTTAAAATATCAATCTTCTTCAGTTATATTTCATTAGCATCAATGTAACTTCTAAGTAAACATTCTTTTATTTCAGTAAAATTTCTGTATTAAAATTTTTCAATTTTTGGTCTATTAAAGTATTTAAAATATGATCGGTTTTTGAACTGGAAAAGTTTTCTATATCTAAATTCTTTTCACTACATCATCTAAAGTTCTAAAATATTTTTCTACTATTACAGATTGTTTAAAAAGATTTACTTTTTTCTTCATCATTTTGCCATAATTTTAATTTTCCATCTCTTTCTATATTGTTTTAATAATGAAATTAGTTCTATTTTAATTGAGTACTCCTTCAAAATTTTCTATGGCATCTTCAATTTCTTTTAAATCAATTTTATCTGGAGAATCTAATCTATTATTTAAAAATAAAATTAATAAGTATTGAATTTATTTTTCTTTTTCATTATAATCATCTTTATAATTGTATTCTTTTTCTTCTCCATCAAATTTATTAATTTGACATAGAACAGCTTCTATCCAATCATTTTTGATAAACAACTGCAACTCCTTTTGGTAATCTAGCAATTTCATTAATTTGTTCTTCTTTTCAAGCTGCTGATTTTTCCAGCCATTTTTCTATCATTTTCTTCTGGTAATCTCATTATTATTTTTAGTATTTGTTACGAATAGCTGAAATATCAACTGCACTTTGGAGATTGATTCTCAATATATAAATCCTTCTCCATAAGTACGCATTTCAGCTATTGCATTTGAAATCATTTCAACAGCTTTTTCTGCTAACATTAGAACCTTCAACAGAAGAAACTGAATTTTTGCTCTTAAAATATTATGAGCTTCTTCTAAAAACAGTTACATGATGTAATTTTCTATTAGAAGTTTTACTTGTAGCCATACGATGTTCAGATAATCTCATCACCAGAAATTCCCATTAATAATGATTTTGTTTCTTGAGAACCAATACGACTCAAATCAACTATAACATTTGTATCAAATAAAATTTCATTATCTATTTCTTTGAAGAAAAATTTGCCCATTCAATCCATTAGTTAATGATTTTCACCCTTGTTGTTAAAGAACCAACATAATTAGCTTTTACTTCTTCTGAATATTCAGATAATTTTATAACATTTTTAATTCTTCTAATAAATCTATAAATGTAGGGAAAATTTATCATTTTCTAAGTTAACAGATAAATCTAAATCCCAACCACATTTTTCTATATGATTGTATTATAGCTTCTTTTTAATATTGCTGGCATTGCTGCATACATAGGCCAACATACATTAAATATCTCAATTAACCTATCTATATGTTCTAATACATGTATGGAAATCTAAAAGGATTTATATGTAAAAGTTCTGTTAAATTAGGGTTAGTTCCCAAAACTCTTACATCTTTTTCTATGTCCCTAAAAACTTTTTGTACTCTCCTTTGGCAGGTTCAATCACCATAAATTTTATATCTTGGAACATTAATTTATCTAATAGGTGATAAATAGTGTTTGATTTTCCACTTCCTGTTGCTCCTGATATAAAAGTATGCATAGATAAACTTTCCAAATCCAGTTCAACTTTATTTTCTTCAATACTTTTCCCATATTAAAAATATTTCCTAAAAGTTATTTTATCACCTTTCATTGCTAGAATCATATTTTACTATTTCTCTTTTTCCATAATCTATATGCTCAACAACAGGAAAACCAGGCACTGAATTTCTAGGTAAACCCATATGTATAGCAAGCTCATTACTACTTACTAAACTTGCAGGACTTACTGTTATATCAACCCTCAAAATTATTTCTATATAGAATCTAGGATGTATTAGACTTTTTACATAATCTACAATCAAGGCATTGTTTATCAAAATTCTTCTCCTGAAGATTTTAGTCCAAGTATTTATTGCTGATATTTCAAGACCTGTATTTTCGCCTGCCATCACTGATTTATAGGTTGCAGCCCAACTTTTTGAAGTATTTGAAGATGAACTTTAAAAATAAGCTGCACATCCCACATCCCAAGACTTTCAAACTCATTAACTCTTTTCAGTTGATTATCTATTCTCTCAAGCATTGCTATAAATAGATTTATTTTGTCTTGTAAATTGAGCACTTTGAGAATTACCACTAGAATTTGCATTAGAAACAGATTCTGTTTTGAGACTTACTTTCGTTATTGCTGAATGTTTCTCCTTTGCTTTCTGATTTACAACTGTCTCACTTTGTGAATTAGTTCTCCACTAGTTAATGTTTCATCTGTTGCTAAAGTAACTATTTTTCCAGCAAATCTTTCCAATAGCTCTCCCTATATGCGCCTGCAGTAGTTCCTGCACCTGGAATCACAGAACCTGCTAAACCTCCAACTACAGTTCCAACTGCACCCTAAAAGCATTCTCCAACTAGGATCCTACTATACTTTTTTTAGATTTTTACTAACACTTTCACTTGTTGAATTACTTATTGTACTGCTTTCATTTTCAGTGACTGTTGTACTTACACTTTGAGAACTACCTTGAGTTATTCCTTCACTTTTTGAAATTGTATCTGTTATTAATGAATTTTTCCCCATAATTTAAACTACCATTAGCTAATGGTGCTATATTAGTATATATTTTTCATAAGATTTTCTAACATTAGTTAATTCATTTTTGAGATAAAAGGATTAGCAATAATAATAGCTGAATATTTTTTTCTCCTGCATAGCAAGAGCTAATTTTTCAAGTCCTTGTAAATATTTATTATTATCAATAAAAATCTTTATTTTTATTATTTGCAACACAGAAACAGAAGCAACTGATTCTGAATTAATACTTTTTAATAATTCTTCTATTCTATTATTTAAATTTTTCCAAATTTATACCTGAGAACTGTCCTTGTATAGATTTTTTTCTAAAACTTCAAATGGAGTTGCTGGACTATTAGTTTTTCTATTAAAGTTCTAACTCCTAAATAGAAATTTTTGTGTCTTTACCATCACTATTTATTATAGTAATCAAAGAGCTATTTGTACTTGCAACAGCATTAAAAATACTTGCAAATTTATATGAACTTGCTTCATCTTTTTTGATAAACCATCTTAGTAATGTTAAATAAACGTATTCTATCTATATTATTTTCTTTTTAATTCTTCATCAAGAGGAATTATTTCTAATTCCTCTAATGATGAGATATAATTTTTCAAAAACTATATCATCTACTAATTTTTAAACCATTTTGAATACTCTCATTTAACTTTTCTAACTCTTTATTATCAAGTTTTTGTTAAATTATTCATAAGTAACCCTCCTTAATTATTTTTATTGTATAAATAAGTTACTCCATAAGTTACTGCTCCAACCCAATTCCAATCGTAGCAAGAGAAGCTTTTAAACTTAAATATTTTGTTACTGCAAAACCAACTCCCTGCTATAGCAATAACTGAACCTCCAATTATAGCTATTTTTGGAACTATATCATCATCTGAACTTTTTCTATTAGTTGTCTTTCTACCTGTACTTCTTGATGAATAACTAGTTGATGAACTTGTAGTAGAAGTTTTTGAAACTATATTTTCAGGAAATAATTTAGTTGCTACCTCTAACAAATGTTCTATTCTTTCATCACAAAAATTACTTTTAAGATAAACTCTTTGATCATCGAAATAAGATTCAGTCCAATTTTCAGGATTATTTTCAAAAGGTTTTTCCATTGTCATTATATTTTTCCATAAGATTAGTCATATTTGATTTAGCATATTTTAAAGCTTCTTTAAAATCATCTCTGTTTCTTACTAAATAATTTGATGAAAACTTCTTACTTCATATTTATTTCTCTCTTTAACTTTATTAATAAAATCTTGTTTTAACATTTCTCCTCCTAAATTTCTAAAACTTTTTCTAACTTACTCTTTATTTGTTCTAAGTCAATAATTTTTCAGCATCTTCTAAGGCTTTCTTAACTGCTTCTTCTGACGATATACTATCTTCTAAATTTTAGTTAAAATTTTAATATTTTTATCAAGTTCCTCAAAATTTTTTATCAAAAATTTTACTTTATTTTTCTATCCCTTTTTGCAAATTTCTAAAGTTTCTATCCATTCTTTTATAAATATTTGCATCTAACTTAGAACTAAATTATCTATTAATTTATCAAGACTTATAAATCTTATTTCATCTTTTAACATCTACTGTATAATATTCTGTATCTTCATATTCTGGATTAAACCATTCTGTTGGGTGGAAAAATCTATCCCAACCACTTCTTCTTTTTATAACTGTTCTTGAACGAGTTTCAGTATGGTACTTTCTTTAATATCTTCAGCTTTATCTATCATGTCTCTGAACAGATATATTTTCTAAATCATTAACTTCTCTTTGTACATAAGAACCTAAGTTTAGATTTAAATCTGTAGTTTTAAAAATCTTCAGAAATAGTATTCAATTGTTTTTATATAATCTTGTATTAATTCATCTCTCTTTCTTTAATTTCTTTTTCAATAAATTTTTCTGTTTTTGAAATAAAAATCTTTTTGTAATTCATTTCCACTACTTATAAATTCATTTACTATTCTTCTAGCCTTCCACTAGTTTCTAATTCTTTTCTTTGATCTCTCATTAATTTTCTTATTAATTCTTCAGTATTTACTCCTATTACAAGATTATTAAGTTTTTTCAAAATTTTTATAAGCTTCATTGGAGAAATTTTTCTATTTCTTTTTAAATTTCTTACTTTCTTCTCCACTGGAAATTTTTTCATTCAATTTTTATGCATATTCTTCACGTTTTCCTTTTTCTGAAAACTATTTTCATCTTTGTATCAGCAAAAGGCATTGGCACTATCAAATTCATGTGTCAATTGATTAACTATATTTGCTATCTTAGAAGGTCTTGTATTTTTGTAACGTATACAGAGATTGCTTCTTCCAGACTTCTAATTCCACTATGAATTAAAATCTGTTCTATTTTATCATCATTTTTATAGCAGCTTCAATTCTTTATCTATAATTTGTTGACTTGATGCTGGTAACTTAGCATATTTTTTTCTAAATGAAACTGTACATTAGAATTAAGTTTATTCATTTTTGTATTTATATTCATCAAGAAGTTCTTGTTTTTCATCACTGCTAGCATTTTTTTAATCTTTTAATACCTAAAGCTATTTCAGCTGATACTATATTTGGATTTTTCTATACCCTATCTGTTTTAAAAATTTTCTAGTTCCTTCTAAAACATCTTTTTCTATGTCGTCATCATCAACTTTATACTCATCAATTTTATTGACTACAAATATAAATCTTTCTTTTAGATTGTTTTCCACCAACACTCATACTTCTAGCAATATCTTGTAAAAACTTTTTGAGAATTATTATTTAAAGTTCACCATTCATTACAAATAGAACTAACATTTTTGATGAGGAATTTAAAGCTTTTATGAGTTATTTCAGCATGTTTTTCATCCATAGCATTATCATGGTCCTGGTGTATCTACAAAAATTAGAGATACATCTTTTGAACTAACAAATGGTATATTTCCTTTATATTAACTTCACTTACACTTTTTATTTTTCATTTAAAGATTTCATAGTTTTATAATCAATATTTGAATACTCTCTATTTCTTTATTATCTTTATCTAAAACTATTGCTTTGAATGTATTATCATCATCATCTTCTATTTTAGTTATTATTGCTGTGCAAGCTCCTTGTTTTGATGGTAGAAGTTTTTCCAACCAAAGAATTTATTAAAGTTGACTTTCCAGCACTCATTGTTGCAACTATATTTATTTTCTAACTTTTCATCAAAAGCTTTTTCATAAGCATCTTTTAAAGCATTTGATTTTAAAGTATCAAAAGGAAGTTTACTTGCTTCTTCATATATAAGTCTTATGTCTTTCTCCTTTCTCCAAACTCCTTAGCTTTTTATGACTTAAATTAAATTTAGCTTTTTCCAGAGTTTTCAGCTTTTTCTAATTCTATTTTTAAATCTTGATAATCTAATTCTGTTCCATGAAAATTTACTTCAAGAATATCTTCATTAAAAACATCAATTAAAAAGTTCTGGATTTTATCTCACCCATAATTGGAAACGTTCTCTAAGATAAGGATCAAATTTACTTTTCTCCAATTTCTTTTTTTCCATTCATTTTTATAGTGGTAACTGTCTTATAAGGATTATGACTAATTTCAATCATTTTTATTTTCTCCTAAATAAAATTATATAAAATTTGTTCAAAAACTTACTAAACCTGTATTAATATATGCTTTTAAATATTCTTCTAAATTTTCATTCTTATATTTTTCTAAAACAAGCCCCTCATTAATTTCAGAATAAAAATTTCCCAATTTTAAATCTTTTTCTTCTAGTAAATTTTTCTTTTTAAAATACTCTACTTCTTCCAAATCTCCTTTTAAAATTATTATAGTTATTCAAATAGTTTTTTAAAACCAAGCTCCTCTTCCTGATATTGGTGCTATTATAAAATTCTTTAAGTCTAATTTTTCTAAATATTTTTATATTTGAAATTATATCTAAAATTGAATCATCTTCAGAACTAGAAGTATCAAGCATGTTTATTACTAAAATAAGTTTTTGTATTTAACATTCTCTTATAAATTTTAAATGTTCATCATCTCCTTTTTGTCTAAAATTAGAAACAGACATAACATATACTAGTATATCTATATCATTACTTTTTAATCTATCTCTTGTAATTTCACCATGTGACTTATCCATTGAAAAATCTACACCAGGTGTATCTATGATATTTACCTCGATATTATGGAATTAAAATATGCATTTATATAACAATAATTTCGCAGTTTCTATTAGTGTATTTTTCAAATCTAAAAATTATTTTGATACCATTTTCATCAAAAATAATTCAGAAAATTTCCTTCCAATGAGCAAGATATAAAATTAGCAATATTACTAGTACAAGTTCGTTGCTTTGAAGGAGCTATGACTTTTTACCAATTATTGTATTAATTAAAGTCGACTTTCCTGTACCTATTGTTGCTGTGAAAAACTATATTACTTTCTCTTACTTTCACTAAATCTTTTTATAGTGTTAAATTTATTTAGCATTTCTTCTGATATAAAAATTTTCATCTAGATTAAATTTTTCTAAGTATAGATTTTTTAAATACTCATCTATTTCATAGTGATACAAAGGAACTATTATTTTTAATTCTTCCATAAATATTTTGTGTGTTTCTTTTTATTACCTTCCCAAATAAAAACTAGACAATCAAAAAGAATATGTATCTGTAGGTATAAAATTTAAGCTCTTGCCAGTTTAAAGTACTGTTTTAATACTTTTTTTAAATAATCTTTTTAAGAATTTTATCATCAGAATTTAATTCTCTATTTCATCATCAAAGTTTAATTTTTTCTTTTTAAAAATATTTAATTTAGTACTTTACTATATTTTTATTAAGGTATAAACAACCACAATGATTTAAAAGATTTAAATACAATTTCTTAAACTCTTTCTTCTCTTCTTTAGTCGGATGATCCTCACTATAATAATATATTGAATAATCTCTCAAACCTCCATTTTTATGCTCCTCTCCTCATTTTTTATATTTATTTCTCACTATCCCCCTTTCTCCTCAAAAATAAAAATGAATATCCCTTCTCATATTTTTATTATAACAACTTATTTCTGACAGATTATGTCATTTTTAAAATAAAATTTTATTTTTATTTTTCTATAAAAATAAGTTGTAAATAATACATATAGTATTATACTTATCTTTTTATTATTTGTCAATCACTTTAAAGAAAAATACAAATTATAGAATAAATTAATCAAAAGGAGATAAAGCTTTTAATCAATTTAATTTTTAAAGAATAAAAAGAGAGGGTTTTAAGCTTTTTCATTCTTAAAATCCTCTCATATTTCTCTTTAATATCTTCCATCAGATTTAAAAATTTTAGTCAAGAAACTTTCATTTGTTAAACCTTTTTAATTCTAATTTTTCTACATCTGAAGTATTCCACTCAGCTTCAGCTTTTTTTAATAGCTTCTTTTAGCTCTAATATTCTTTTGTCATTTTCTTTTCTAACTTCTTCCATGCTTGTTAAAAAGGTAACTCATAATATCACTCCTTTTTAAATTTTTTATTTTTAATGAATCTGTTTCAAGAACTACATCCATAGGAAGCACTTTCCCTAAAATGAATATTTCTTCTTTATATTTTCATTATAGCACTTTTTCAAAATAATTTATATTATTTTTAAAAATAATATTTTTCTTTATTTTAAATTTTTAATAACTTTTTAAATAATACATATAGTTTATTATACTATCGTTTTTATTATTAATTAATAGATAAGTTTTCTAATTGCTTAGCTACTAAATAAATGATATAATTAGCTTAAAAATTTAAAATATTCTATTGAATTATAATTTTTGTAAGGTGGTATAAAATGACAGAAAAATAAATAAAAAGTCTCAGATGTTACTGAAAAATAAACTTGCTAAAGATGAGGATCTGAAAAAGATTGCTTTAAAAATTATGGAAAAATTTGAAAAACTTTTGAGGTGTTGGCAAAATGATTATATTATCTAAAGAACAAATTTTAAATCTGCATTCTCAATTAATTAATAAATTTGGTGGAATTGATGGTGTAAGAGACGATGGACTTTAGAAAGTGCTTTAAATAATGCTTATGGTGTATATTTTGACTAGAAAATATCCACAGTAGAAGAAAAAGCAGCAAGATTAGCTTTATTCTCTAACTAAAAACCATCCTTTTCTTTGATGGAAATAAAAAGAATTGGTGTTTTTAATTATGTTAGTTTTTTAGAAATTAATAAAAATAGAATTAACTTGTAATGATGATGAACTTACAGATTTGGGTCTAAAAATAGTAGCTTCTTTAAAAACTTATGAAGAGATTTTAGAATTTGTAAATATTCATAAAAAGAAATATCTAAACTAATAATTTTTCCTTCTAAAATTACATCTTAATAAATTTTTAATCAATTTTTAATTTTTCAATGATACAATGTAAAAATATTTAAATATATTTCATGGGGAAAAATAAATGAAAAACTTTAGTATTAATACCGGCTTTAAATCACAAAAACAATTAATCGATTATGTTAAATCTTTATTAGATAATAATTTAAAAGATATTCTTTAGTTGATGATGGAAGTAAGGAAGAATTTAAGAGAAATATTTGAAACAATAGAAAAAGTTTCCAGATGCAAATATAAAAGTATTTAGACATGCTAAAAACTTTGGTAAAGGGTAGAGCATTAAAAATGCTTTTCAACTATTTTTTGACTTTACCTAACTTTAGATGAGTATAATGGAGTAGTTACAGCTGATTCTGATGGACAAACATAGAGTTGAAGATGTTATAAAACTTGCAAAGGAAGTCGAAGAAAATCTCAATACATTGATTTCTAGGTTGTAGAGATTTTGACTTGGAGCAAGTACCTCCAAAAAGTAAATTTGGTAATAAAGATTACAAACGGAGCTTTTTAAATTATTCTATGGAAAGAATATTTCAGATACTCAAACAGGCTTAAGAGGTTTTCCAACTGCTATCATTAAAAGATTTTTCTAGATATAGCTGGTGAAAGATTTGAATATGAAACAAAGATGTTAATTTTTTGTTTTCCAAAAAGAAATTGCTATAAAAGGAAGTTGTGATTGAAACTATATACTTCAATGATAATTCAGAAACACATTTTAATCCAATAATAGACTCTATAAAAATATACAAAGTAACTTTATCACCATTTTTAAAAATATATAGCTTCTGCTATTTCATCATTTATTTTAGATATACTATCTTTTTAAATGGATTTTTAGCTATATTATTAGCTTTTCAGAAATATAGAGGGAGCAACAGTTATAACTATTGCAACAGTAGTTGCAAGAATAATATCTTCAACTTTTAATTTTTATTTAAATAAAAAGTTTGTTTTTAAATATGAGAAAAATACTAAAAATCTCTTTTAAAAATACTATAGTCTTTGTGCTGTACAAATGTTATTATCAGCTTTTTTGTTACTGTAGTTTGGAAACATACTAAAGTATCCAGAAACAAGTATCAAAAATAGTTGTGGATAGTATTTTATTCTTATTAGGGTTATTTTTATTCAACAAAGATGGGTATTTAAAAGAAAAATAGATACAAGGAAGAGGGGAGTTTAAATGAGTGAAATAATTTTTATCTAATGAACAGATATCGTTGCTAGATATCCAGAAAATGGAGTTATTAGGTTAATGGGGACCTGGTAGTGGAAAAACTTTAGTTGCTGTAAAAAGGGCTATTTTTTAGCAAAAGAATATAAATATGCTGAAAAAGATGATAAAATTCTATTTCTTTTTATAATAAAAGTTTAGAGAATACAATAAAAAATTGTTTGAATCTGATAAAAGACTATGAAAAAGAGTTAAAAGATAAAAATTGAGATAAGAAGTATTGATTCTTTTTGTTAAAGAATATATAAATGCTAATAATCAAGAATTCTCTTTGCATATGTAAAAAGCTAATAAATGATAAAGACTTTGTAACATCATATGATAAAGAGAGAAAGAAAGAATTGAAAATATTTTTATTAGCTAAAAAGAAGAATTTAAAAAATTTTTCTCCAGAAGATGCAGAATTTGTTTTGAGTGAAATAGATTGGCTTAGAAATTGTTGCTATATAAAAAAGAAGAATATCTTGAAACTCAAAAAGATATGGTAGAGGAAATCAAACAAAAATTACAAAAAGAAGAGAAAGAAGAAATTTATAGAATTCTAAATTTATATAGAGGTAGTAGAAAAAGATACATTGAGATATACAGACTTTTTATGATATTGCTTTCTATTCCTATATTATTTTGAAAAAAAGAAAAATAGAAATAAAGTAAAAAAGTATAATCATGTCATAGTAGACGAGGCTCAAGATTTATCTAAAAATTCACTTTTAGATTTATAAATTTAATTTGTGAAATTTCAAAAACTTCTGGAAATACAATATCTTTATTTATGGATAAAAATCAAAGTATATATCCTGAACAAGCTTGGATATTTGGAAATAGAACTTTAAAAACAAGTAGGTATCAATATAAATAAAAGCTTTTACTTTAAACAGAGCATACAGAAATGTAAAAAGAAATTTTTGATGTAGCTAAAAACTTAATCCTGAAATTGAAGTTGGAGATATTCAGATACTAAAAATCAAAAATTTAACTTTAACTTTTAGTGTAGATAGAGGAATTAAACCATATATTAAATATTCTGATTCTAGAAGATAGACTTAATAACTTTATGTAAAGATATATAAAATTTTAGTAAATGAATTTAATTATAAATATGATGATATTTCAATCATTTGTTTAAAATGAACAAAAAGTATAAAAGAGATTCAGAAAATCTTTGCAAAAAGAACATATAAAGTTATGTTATAAAACATAGGCAGAGGGCTGTTAATATCACAACCTACTATTCAGCAAAAAGGAACTAGAAAATAAAGTAATTTTTATTCCTAATATAGATGAGCTTTAATGCAGATGATTTAACTGACTTATATCCCTAGATAAGACAAAGGAAGAAATTTTAGATGAACTAAAAAAGCTATTATACATTGGTATGACAAGAGCAACAGAGGTTTTAATAGTCTCTTCTTTAAAAATTGAGCTATCAGAACATCATTATTAGAATGTATTTTGATTTTTGAAAAATGACTTTATTAATATAGACACAGATTCTAATGATTTTCTATAGTGTTTTTAATAAGGAAATAAATAAAAATGAGAAATATAGAGAAAAATCATAGTAAATTTTTTTGAAATAAAAGAAGTTGTAGAAGAAGAAAAAAACTAGTGATACAGCTATTACAAAAAGAAATAGAAAACTTTAAAAAGCTGATAAACAAATGATAAAATATGGATAGTAAGGAAATTGAGAATGAAATAGAAACAAAATTTCCTTCAGCACATAAAATCAACTAAAAATAGGTTTACTAAAAGCTGAAAAACTTTTTTAGAGCTGATAAAAGATGATGATTATTTTTGGAAGTGAGAGTTTTGAATATTTGAAATCTCTTGAATGTGAGATAAGAACTTATTATGCTACCATTCATGAAAAAGTTTTAAAATGATATCTTACAGTAAGAAAGTGAGAAACTTTATACATTCTGAATAAATTAAAAGAGTATAGCTGAATTTAAAACTCAGTCCATGAATGTTATAAAACATAAAGTTTTCAACGAAAGAAATGATTTAGCACATGATTATAATGATTATACTTTATAATGATTTACTTGAAAACTAGAGAATTAGTTAAAGAAAAAGCTACTCCTAAATTTATAAAAGGCATTTAAAAATTTAAAACAAATAAAGGAATAGATGAATTTATCATTATTGGAAAACTTGAAACTTCTACAATAAAATTGATATAAAGAAAAAGAAATATTATACTTATTATATAAAAGATGAAATAAAATAATACTGAATTTCCTGCTCTATCTGAAAATAGATATGAACAAAATATAAATTACAAATTAATTGTTAATAAATTAATGTTAAAAGTCAATGAATACTATAGAATTCTTGAAGCAAATAATTTTAGTGATTAAAATATTTTTGATTTTATAAAAAGTGCTACAATGAGTTATATTATTTTAATTTTATATAGGAGGTTTTAATGAAAGCGTTACTTGAAAAGTTAGCTTGGAAAAATGTCATATTGCCACTGTAAATCATAAATTTAAAGATGCAACTATTTTTAGAGGTTGCTGACGGTTTCGCTCTTATAGAAACTGATGAAAAGGAAAAAGCTTTAATTAACTTAGATTTCATAAGAATTGTTGTTGAAGCAAAAGAAGGAGCTTTTACCACAGTATTTGTTCCACACGATCTATAAGATTAATTACAGAAAATAGCTGTTGCACATTCACTGCAACAGCATTTTTATTTCAATTATTCAGTTCTTAAAGCATCAATAGGATTTGTTTAGCTGCTCTTCTAGCAGGACTTACTCCAAATATTACTCCTACAATAACAGAAATACTTAAAGATACTATTATAGAAGTTAAAGAGAAAATAGGTTTTATTCCCATAACTGCTCCTGCAAGGAAACCAAAAGAACCCTACTCCCATACCAACTAGACCACCAAAAACAGTCAATATTATTGATTCAAATAAAAATTGTTTTAAAATATCTCTATTTTTAGCTCCAAAGCCTTTTCTAATTCCTATTTCGTTCGTTCTCTACCACTGTAACAAGCATTATATCTCATAACCCTATACCACCAACCAATAAAGAAATACTAGCTGCCATAGTTACAAATAAACTAAGTGTTGATAGAATTTTATCAAATGATTCTATATCACTTGAAACAGTTTGAGTTAGATAAAGATCTTTTACATTTTTATTAAACTCTAATATATTCTTCGCTTCTCTCATACTATCTGTTATAGTATCAGCATTTTGGCTTCAATAATTAAACTTGAAAAGACATCTGAATCATCATTAAAAGCTATTGAATAAGCTTTATACGGCATTCTAAATAGTATTGGATAATTATCCCCATCTCCAAATAAGCTATCTAGAGTTTCATAGGGCTTTTTATAGACCCAACTATCTTATATGAATGACCTGTTTTCTTTCTATCCTTTGTTATTTCTACAGTTTGCCCCAAAGATAATTTTTTCATCAGTAAATAACTTTTTCTTGCTGACATGCTATCTAAGATTATAACTCTTTCATTTGAAGTATATTCAAAAAGGCAAGAAATTTCTCCCACTTGTTATAGTAACTGGACTTATCTTTTTCATAATCTTCTGTAGTTACAGTTCCATAAGAATAGTAAGGTTCATTGTCTTTTAACATTCTAAAAAGCATCTTCATTGATAGAAACTGCTTTTAAATTTATGAGAATTCTTCAACATATCTATATTTTCCATAGTGAAATAATCTTTATATTTGAAATTTTTCATTCTTATAGTCAATAGTTACGATAAATTTCCCATAACCTACCTTTTTAAATCTCCAAGTATGCTATCTCTACCACCATTTCCTATAGCCCACATAGCAATTACTGAAGATATCCTTATTATTATTCCTAACATAGTAAGCAAAGTTCTTAATTTATTAGCCTTAAGAGTTGCAAGACTTCCTTTAATATATCAAAAACTCATATTATTTCACCATCTTTAAAAACAATTTTTCTCTGTGCTATATCTCCAATATTAGGCTCATGGGTAACGATAACAATAGTTTTCCTGTTCTATTTAACTCTTGTAAAATCTCTATTATTTCCTCTTCAGATTTACTATCCAAGTTCCCTGTAGGCTCATCTGCAAGAATTATACTAGGATCATTTACTAAGGCTCTTGCAATAGCTACTCTCTGTCTTTGCCCTCCTGAAAGTTCATTAGGGTTTATGATGCATTCTATCTTTTAAACCTACCATTTCTAAAAGTTCAGCAGCTCTTTTATGTCTTTCTGCTTTTAGGTACAGAAGAATACACTAAAAGGTAATTCAACATTTTCTAAGGCAGATAATCTAGGCAAAAAGATTAAAAAGACTGGAAAAATAAAACCAATTTTTATTCCTGATTTCACTCAATTGATTTTCACTTAATTTGGAAATATCTATACCATCAAGTATATAAGTTCCTTCATATTGACTGTCTAGACAGGCTAAAATATTCATCATAGTAGACTTTCCACTTCCACTACTTCCCATTATAGCTAAGAATTCTCCTTCTGAACCTCCCACGACTGACACCCTCACGAGTGCTAGAGTCGCAGGGTTCTTGGGTAGTAGTTGCTTCTGTTAGCCAACCAAATTTACCAGCTATCCCTATAGTTCCTACGGTTCATATATTTTTATTTAAGCACTTATACCTAATATCCTTAGTCCTTCTTTAGTATATTTTTTTGCTGCATTTATATCTCTATTATGTATAGCTCCACATACTGACAAGTCCATTCTCTCACACTTAAATCTTTTTACTTCTTCATTTCTATATCCACAACAATTACATATTTGACTACTTGCAAAAATTTATCTACTCTACTATTGTTTTTCCATAATTCATTTCGCTTTATAACTTAGTATTCTATTAAATTCACTCCATGATACATCTACAATATTTCTTGCTAATTTATGATTTTTTTACCATATTTTTACTTGTAAATCTTCAATACAGATAATATCATATTTTCTTATTAACTCTGTTGATAACTTTTTGTAAAAATCTTTTTCTTTGATTTGATATCTTTTCAAATAATCTTGTCACTTTTTATTCTAGCTTTATTCCTATTTGAACCACCCTTTGGTTTTCGTGATAGTTTTTTGTAATATCGCTAGTTTATTCAAAGATTTTTGTAAATATTTTGGATTTTTCATTGAGATTTCATCACTGGTAAGCGCAAAGTCCTTTATACCTAAATCTATTCCAACATTCTTATTTGTACTTTCTAATTTTTCTACTTCCACATCAGTACAACATAAAGATATATAATATTTTCCACTAGGCGCTTGTGTTATTGTTGCATTTATTATTCTTCCTTGTGGTTTTATCTTATCCCTTATTTTTAGTTTTCCCTAACTTAGGTACTTTTTATCCATTTTATCTAAAAACTCTATATTATTATTAGTATAATTGGTTCTGTATGATTTTCTATTATCTTCTTAGATTTAAACTTTGGATAGCCACTTCCACCAAAGAAGTTCTTATATGCCTTATCTAAATCTTTTTAAAGAATTTTGTAAAGAAAATTTATCTACATCTTTTAACCATTCTTTTCTCTTGTTTTAAAACTGTCAGTGCTTTTGCTACATTGATTATATGACATAGATTTTTTTCTTTGTTATATAGTTCTTGTTTTAAACCTAAAAATGATTATAGACATATCTACACAACCAAAAAGTACAATTTAATATTGTTATTTGAGTTTTAGTTGGATAAAATCTAAACTTATATGCTTTTTCCATACTGATTTCACCTCCATTTACCCATATATAGTATACTACTTTTTATACTATAAGTAAATGAAAAAGTAAAAATTTTTCTAACATATGAACCTAAAACTGACTCAGTCGTTTTTGAGGTTGTCGTTCACATAAGTACGCTACCACTTATGCAGTTCTCTTATGAACTTTAATATTTCTATTAAGCACAGACTATATCTTATCCCACAGTCTCATCTGTTTGGGCCCACCCACTTCCACTAGCTTTAGTGTACTTCCTCAGGAGGAATAGTCGTTGAACCTTACCTTTCGGTCTTGGCTGCTGATTGCCCATTATCTTAACACTTAGGATTTTGAACCTTATGTCATCTAATATATATGCTTTGCCACTTTCACATTTGTACCATATTATTTAGGGTACTATGTTGTAGTTATACTAGCTTTTAGGGTTTCCAGCAATTGAGTAGTATTGATAGCTTTTTAAAGTTGCTACCTCTACATACATATTTCATATATGCTGATTCATACTTAATGGTCTAACTCATGACTGACACCCCTACGAGTGCTAGAGTCAGCAAAGTGTGCGACCATATTTTTAATCAACTTTAAAAAGAGATATTTTTTTAGTACTTGCACTCCAAAGTACCATTCTTATATGTTTTATTTACTTGTCAACTGTTATTATCATTAACTTTCTCCTCACTAATTTACAATTACTTTTTGCTTTATCAGCAGGCACAGAAGTAGCTTCTTCACTTGAATTATGATTATCCCTTCTGCAAGAACTAAGCCATCTCTTAATCTATTATCTGGAGTTAATACTATTTCTTCTCCTGGATTTAAACCTGATAGAACTATTATATTGTCTCCAACAATATTTTTAATTGTAATAATTTTCTTTCTTATAGTGTTCTTTTTCATCAAGAGTATAAACAAAAATACTTTACCTTCTTCATTTTGTAAAGCTATCTTTGGAATAATTATATTCTTCACATCAGACTTCAATTGAAGCTACAGCCTTTATTTTAAAACCTGGAACTAAATTAGGTATAGTTTCATTTGTTTTAACATCTGTTTCTAAAATATTTTCACCTGTCATAGATGAAGTTGTAGAAAGCCTTGAAATTTTGTTATTTCTCCATCATAAACTTTATCATCATCTGAGATATCCTGTCTAACTCTTTTATATTTTCTGTCCCTATTTTTACAGTCTGACTATTATATTCAGGAATTTCAACAATAATTCTTAAGTCATCAGCATCTATTATTTCTAAAAGTGACGAATCTGTATCAACCAAATAGTTTTCTTGTGCTTTTTAAGTTCGATACAACCCTCATCAACAGGACTTCTAACTTCGTTGCTGTCTTACTTTAACACTTCAACATATTCATCTATGTTCAATTGAGTAAATTCTAGCACTATCTTCTAAATTTTCTCACTTCATCTCTGCTAGCTCCAATCTAGTTTATACAGTTCTCTAGTAGTGTTTAAATCTCTTTGAATTTTTGTAAATTAATTCTTTTCTTTTTCTATACTTCTGTTTAATTTGTTAGTTTGATCATCATCAAAAGTCATAAGTATTTGACCTTTTTCAACAAAATCACCATTTTATAAAAACTTTTACTTTTAATTTTTATCAACAAATATTCCTATTGGATTATTAGCCTTTACATAACCATTTAGATTGATAGTTCCAATCTCATCTGTTTGCTCTACTTTCATATACGAATATTCATCAACATAAACTTTTCTTTACCTCTATGAGTAAAATAGCAAACAAAATAAAAATCAACACCAATAGAAGTAGCACAAATTTTTAATTTTTCCTTTAAATATATTCTTCACTTTTTCACTCCATTAACCTTTAATTTTTAACTTATATATAAATGAATTTAGAGTATTTCTAGCTCTCTTGTTTTTCAATTTCAAGAGATAAATACTTGTTGTATTCTATCTATTACATCTAAATAACTTACCTTGATAACTCATATTCTTTTTCTTTTTATTAAATATTTTTTATAAGCTAATTGCGACTTTCTTACTATGCTATAGAAAGTAATTTAGAAAGCTCATAATATTCAGCCTTTCAATTTAATTTTTCTGCATTGATAAGTCTTATTTTTCATTCAAATCATTTTTAAATTTTCTACTTCCAATTCGCTTAACTTGTAGTCAGAATCAGTAGAAAATAATTTTTGAAAATCTAATACTGAATATATCTTGGTCTCTATAGTATCTATCTCCTCTAAATTTCTATCCACTCTTTCATAAGCTAGATATAAACTCAGGCATATGTCTATCATAGTTATTGTATCTTTTCCTCTGCAACAGATAAATTCAATTTAAGCTCAGCTATATCTTTTTCCATATAATTGGCTAGTAATTTTTCTATACTTTCATTATTATCGATGAAATCAACTAACTTATAATTTTCAAAAATCTATATTATAATCAGTTTTCCCAATTTCATAAAGGCTTTTTAACTTAGTTTCAAGAATATCTATTTGTAATTTTGAATCTTCTTCTTCCAGTTCAGCACTCTCCAAATTTATTTTTGGACTTGTCTCCAATTCATAAGATTTCTTAAATTTATCTAGGTCAACTTTGTAATGTTCATAGCCTTTCTTCTATATTCTAATTCATTTTTGATATTCAATATATCGTTATATAGATTGACTAAATTGATTTTTATTCTCCATAGTTTTATCATAAGAAATTTATTTAATTCCCTGTTGATAGTTATAAACCTTTTATATTGCTTTTTATACTTTTGAATAGAAAACATCTTTTCAGATCAACTCCATAACCAACTATAGGATCTCATCTTTCAACAAAATTATAGTTTCACAAAAAGGTCCATAACTAGCTTTATTTTGAAAAAGTTTTATCATATTTTTCTTTCTCTGTCTTCAAAATTATTTCTCAGTTATATTGTAACTACTTGATATAGTTACTCCATTTAAAAATCACCTAATTTATTATCTTTGATTTTAATATCTGTGGCTTCTTTAGTGTTTTCAAAACTTTTTAAATTCATAGCTTTCTTTTGTTATTTCCCACTCTACTTAAAAGCTTCATCTATAGTCAAGCTTCTCGTGAAAAAAAGAACTGATACTTTGCACATCAACAGAAAAACATTAATATTTTTCATATTCATCCTTTCTTTCCTATTTATAAGTTTTTAAAAAGCATTTTCATATTTTTCAATAAACCATTCTTTTAATTCAATTGGCTCAATAACTGTTGCTTCATCAAAAATAACTAAAATATCTTTTAATTTGTTCATCCGAAGCTTCAAATTCAAATAAATCTCCATCCTCACTTATTAATTTGGGTCTATTTATTTTAATTGTCTTAAGTAATTTCTTCCATTTTCACTGAGCCTAATCTTTTATAATCTGACCTTTAGATAGGAAAGGATCGAAATTTTTAATTACATCTTCAATGTAATCATTATCTTCCCACTTAGCTCCTTCAGAAGTAGTATAAACCTGCTTTTAGATAATTTAACTTATAATTTTTATATTTTTTTCTTCACTGAAGTCATAACAAAAATATAGTTTGCTATCTCTAAATCAGAACTTCCTATATAGTAAGGACTTACCTTAACTTTTCTATCGTCATTAAAGGTAATGTATACATTCTTTTTCATCTTTTATTGCTAGATTTATTCTTTCTACTGACTCCTTAAAAATAAATAATTTCTTTTATTCTTAGGATTAGTAGCATATCTAATAAGTAAACTTCTCATAAATTCAGATTCATTTTGGGCATTATTATCCCTTAAAACATCATAGTAAATTAGGCTACTTTCCTTATTTAAATTAAATTGTATACTAGATTTCTCCTTACTTTGTTCTTGCTATGGCAGGATTACCTTTAAAATTTTATATTTATCATTTAAATTAAGAAAAATATAGTTCATAAAATAATTACTCGTCATATTAAAATCACTAATATCGTTTTTATGATTTCACTATATATTTTGAGGCTAAGTAACCTTTATTTTTACTCAAGAAAAACCACCTTTCACTTCTATTTGTTTCACACTACCTCATTATATATTCTTTAAATTGATTATATTGTTTTCATTTAAGATAACTTCCATAACTACACCTTCATCAACAAATTCTTCAGATTTAACTATTACATTCCTATGTAACTTAGCTGACACATCCATTTTTTTGAATAAGGTACTAAAACTTTACAATCATAAGTTTTAACTGCTAAATTATCTTTTATTAAAGTCATCAATTCATCAATATTAAATCTATTTTTAGCACTAATAATCAATATTTGATAATTAGTATATTTTGCTTTTTATCTCATCAATCTTTTGTTCTATCATTGCATATGTATTATCTTTAGTTGCATTATCTATCTTATTTAAAAGAAGAATTTTTGTTTTATCCATACAATTTAATTCTGTTAAAACATTCTCAACTGCATCTATTTGCTCAATTACATTTTTAGCTGAGGCATCTGCAACATAGAATAATTAAATCAGAGAATATAACTCTTCCAATGTTGACTTAAAAGATTCAACTGTCATGTGGAAGCTTTTTGAATAAAAACCAACTGTATCTGTAAGAGATACCACTCTTTATCTTTTAGTCTCTATAGTTCTTGTTGTTGTATCAAGAGTTGGTAAAAGCATATCTTTAGATAAAACTTTCTTCTTTCTTTAAAGTTTTATCATTTGGGAACATATCAACTAAGACATTTCTAAAGTAGACTTTTCCAACATTTGTATAACTGACTAAAGAGACTCTAGGCATTCCTGATTCTTCTCTTCTTTCTCTTGAGTATTTCTAATCTTTTTTTATATTTTCAAGTTCATTATTTAAATAAGCTATATTTTCTTGATTACTCTTCTATCTATCTCAAGTTTCTTTTCTCCAGGACCTTTTTGTTCCAACTCCTCTCCAAGTCTTGACATAGTTATTCCAAAACCTATAAGCCTATTGCTTCTATATTTTAATTGTGCTAATTCAACTTGTAATTTAGCTTCTTGTTCTAGCTCTTTCTAGCAAAGATTTCAAGATTAAAGTTGTTCTATCTATAACTCTACAACCAGTTACTTCCTCTATCATTTTTAATTGTAGTCCACTTAGTTCTTCATCAAAAATAAAAGATTTGCCTTTCTAATTTGTCTAAATAAAGCTTAGTTCTTGAATTTTTCCAGAACCAATTAGAAATAGTGGATCTGGCTTTACTTTCTCTTTGAAAAAACTTTCCCACAACTTCTACATCACAGGCAGAGGCTAATTCTTCTAACTCATCTAAATAAATTTCATCATCTATACCTATTAAAAAGTGCATATTCTTTATCATCTTCAGTTATGTTTCTTTTTCTAAGTGCTTCTTCAACTTCTTTTTATAGCATCTAAATAATCAAAATCATCTAAAATTTTTAACTAAGTTCTATCATAAGTTAATTCATCATTGAGTATAGAACATACTGCAACTTCGTAACCTGTTACACCTTCATCACTTACTCCAATAGAAACTATGCAGTCCAATTTCAATTTAATAAGTGCTGAAATATCTACAGAAGAAAGATGTGATTTCCACCTGGGTGAGTATGAACTATTCTCACTCCTGATAGTCTTCTATCATAGACAGGAACAACAGGAAGATTTACTGTACTACTCGTCTCCTATCGAAATATCTATCACATTACCACTTCTGTCCATAGCTATATTTATTTCTCTGTTAATTTTGTTACTAACTTCAGCAATATAATCTCCATAATCTCTTGATTTATTATTTTTCCCTTTTCTATTTTTGAATTGTATAATTCATCTAAACTATTTAAAATATGTTCCTTCAAACCTGAAGTATTTTACTTACCATAAAATCACCTCTTTTTAAGAATTTATATAACTTTCTTTTTATCTTATCTACAGTTCATAGATACTGGTGTTTTTCATCTATGTATTATAAAATTCGCAGATATTTGATATGAAATTTTCTTTTTCTAATAACTCCTCTATCAGCTGTTTTTATCCTCGGCATCATTTAAAATTGGACAGAGTTGTATTATCTTTTAGACGTAAATATAAGCATCTCTATACTTGCATCTAAAAAACAATAAAAGGGTTTCTTGCAAACTTTTTACATTCTCATTATCTAAAATAGAACCTCCCCCAGTTGCAATCAACACAGTTATTTCTGAAGATTCCTGTAAAATTATTTCTCTTTCTAAAATCTCTAAAAATATATTTGCCCTTTTTCTTTAAAAATATCATTTATTGATCAGTGGCTTCTATTATTTTATCTATATCTCACAAATTTTCATTTCCATAGTTTTTTGCGAAGTTTACCTATGAGTCTGTCTTCCACTCCCATAAACCCGATTAATGCGATATTATCTTTCATATTATCCCTTTGAATATTAGTTTTATACTTAGATATTATATCACTAGAAAAATGAATTTACATTACTTTTTATAATTAGAAAATGATATTTAAAATTTCTATTGACAAATAAAATAATCTTTTTCAAATTTAGATAAAAAGAAAAAATAAAGTGAAAGTTAGATAATTGAGATAAGTAAAAACAAGTGAGTTTGCATTCTAAATTTTTAGATGAAAAATCAAATAGAATGAGCCGAGTAAATCTCGACGTGTCTGAGCGTAGCGAGTTGGTCGATTCTAGAAGCACTTTAGTAATTTATTGATGTTTCATCGATGCAGAAACGTTAATTTTTATCACAGAAATTTATAGCAATGAACTGTTTTTACTTTCCAATCTATGTAATAATGAAATTTTTCTATACATTATATTTTTAGAAAGGACTTATTTATTATGATTGATAAAAGATTATATAATTTTTCAGGAAATATAAAGAAATATATATCAATAACAACTTTTTATCCTGTGTAAAAACTTATTGCAATATATTTTTATTTTATCTTTGCTTTTTCTGTTAGTAAGTTTTAATCAATAGAGATTTTCTCATTTTCTTATAGTACATAATTATTTCAATATTAATTATAGTTCTATAAGACAGTTTTCAACAATTAAAGTTGCCATATGTTAGGAACTTTAGTTGTAGATGTAAAAAGAAATCTAAGAAAGCTTATATTTGAAAAGACTTTAAAAGCTTGGTTTAGCTTACTCTCAACTTTTTAAAACACAGGAGCTGATACATTTTGTCAGTTGACAATGTTGAACAATTAGAAGTTTATTTTTGAGGCTTTCTTAACTCAATTCTTCTACTGTATTGTTTCTAGTTTTTATCTTATTTTTTTCAATAGCATATTTTAACTTAAAAATTGCTTTTTATTTTTACTTATTTTTCTTTGGCTATCCCTATGTCACTATACATTATTTTGAAATAAAGTTAAAAATTCAAAAATATTTTGCTAAAATATATGAATGTAGGAACTTTTATTTTTTTAGATAGTTTACAAGGTTTAACTACTCTTAAAATATATGGGACAGATGAAAAGAGAAGAAGAGATATTAAGATGTCAGAAGAATTTAGAGTTGAAACTATGAGAGTACTTTTAAAAATGCAACTTCTATTCATTGCAGTAATAAATTGGATTATCTATGCAGGTACTATACTTGCAATAGTAACTTCTATTAAATTATTTTATAGATGGAAGTTTAGGACTATTCTCAATGTTATTTTATCTTTATGCTTGCACCTGAATTTCTTTTATACCGATGAGAACTTTGACTTGACTTTTTCCATGTTGCTATGACTAGGTGTATCAGCAGCAGAAAATATAATTCATTCGTTGATTCTCCTGAAAGAAAATTCAATAGAGAGAAAAGAATTTAAAAACGAAAGAGAATTTAAAGGTATCTAAGTTTAAAGTTTGCGTATCCAGATGGTACTCAATCATTAAAAGATATAGATATGACTTTTAAAAGGTAAATTAACAGCTGTTGTAGGACATTCAGGTTGTGGAAAATCTACATTGGTTTCTGTATTATCTGGAGAATTAAAATCTAATGAAATGAAATCTTTTGTTGATGATATTGATATACATAAATATTAACTTAGAAGATAAGATTAAAAATATTCTAAAAATTACTCATGATTCACATATATTTTCAGGAACAGTTAGAGACAAATCTAATATGGCTAATGAAAAATTTGTCAGATGAAACTATGGTAGAAGTTCTTAAAACTGTTAAACTATGGGATATTTTCTCAAAAAGCTAAGGGACTGATACTGTATTAGAAAGTCAAGGTAAAAACCTATCTGGTGGACAAGCACAGAGAGTTGCTCTTGCAAGAGCATTACTATATGATGCTCTGTTTATATATTTGATGAAGCTACTCTCAAATATAGATATTGAATCAGAAGAAATTATTTTAAATATTATATATTCTTTATCTAAAGAAAAACTGTTATCTATATAAGTCTTAGATTACCAGCTATTAAAATGCTGATTGTATCTATGTTATGGATAAGGAAGAGTTATTGAAGTGGAAAACATAATGAGTTATATGCTAAAAAGAACTTTTATTACAATATGTATAAACATCAAGAAGAAAGTTGGAAGCTTATTTAACAAAGAGAGGTGAAACAAATGAAAAATAGATCAACTCTTTAAATATAGTATTTAACTTATTAAAACTTTAGACTCTCTTTGGAAATTTATGACTATTGCAGTATCTACAGGTGTAATTGGTTTTATTTTTTCTTTTTGTATAACACTTTTTGGTGCTTATGCCTTAAGTGTTATCTCTACACAAAGATAGCCTTAAATATGTTTTTCAGGTGGCTATTCAACTCAAACATATTTTTATGCAATGATGTTCTGTGGATTTTTAGAGCTATTTTACATTACTTGGAGCAGTTTGCAAATCACTATATAGCATTTTCATATCTTAGCAACATATAGAGTTAAATTATTTAAAATTATGAGAAAACTTGCTCCCAGCTAAAAATGGAAAATAAAAAAATCAAGGAAATTTAATTTCTATGATAACATCAGATATTGAGCTTTTAGAGTTTTCTATGCTCATACTATCTCACCTGTTTTAATTGCATCTATTACAAGTATTTTCTTGTTCTTGTATTTCTTTCAATTAAATTATGTCTATGCTACTATATGCTATTTTGCTCAATTTATTGTAGGTATTGTAGTTCCATATATAGCTCATAAAGAGATCAGCAAAATCTGGTGTAGAAGTTAGAGCTAAACTAGGAAAATTAAATGATGAATTTTTAGATAAATTAAAAGGATATAAGAGAAATTATTCAATATTCTCAAGGTAAAAAGTTTTTAAAGAAAATAGATGAAATCACTTCATCTCTGGGAGAAAAATCAAAAAGATTTAAGAAATAAAAGCTCTGAGTTCAAATGATGGTAGACTCAGCTAATAATAATACTTTCTGTAGTTCAATTACTTTTTAAGTATTTCTTTAGTTTCAAAAGGCTTGGTAAGTATTGAGCTAGTATCTTAGCAGGAGTTTTACAAGTAGGTAGTTTTGCCCTTATATAAACTTGGCTGCTCTTGAAATATACTTGCTCAAAACTTTTCGCTTCTGGAGAAAGAGTTTTTAAATCTGATGGATGAAAAACCTGCATGTAATCGATAATATTGCTCTTTCAAGTGAAGATATTTCAGAAAACTGATGATATAAGCATAGATAATATTTCTTATGCTTATGAAAATATGATAATAAAATTTTAAAAGATTTTTCTTTAAAAATAAAAAGGTCAATTAACTGGAATTATGGGAGCAAGTGGCTGTGGAAAATCTACACTTTTAAAATTAATTATGAGATTTTGGGACGTAGATTCAGGTAAAATTGTTTTAGATAGAAAAGGATGTAAAGTCTCTTTCCTTTAAAAGAACTCTATCAAAAATTTAACTATATGACACAATCTACTAGCTTATTTATTGGAAATATTAGAGATAATTTATTAGTTGCAAAAAGCAGATGCTACTGATGAAGAAATCATACTGCTTTGAAAAAGCTTCATTTCTATGACTATATTATGTCTTTACCAGATAAGTTAGATAGCATAGTTGAGGAAGGTGGAAAAACTTTTCTGGTGGTGAAAAACAAAGAATTGGTCTTGCAAGAGCCTTTTTAGCAAATAGAGAATTTTTCCTACTAGATGAGCCAACTTCTAATTTAGATATATTAAATGAAGCTATAATTTTAAAATCATTAGCTGATGAAGCTAAGGATAAAACTGTTATTTTGGTATCACATAGAGAGTCTACACTTTCTATATGTAATGAAGTATTTAGAATTTAACTATTAAAAACGTTAATAAAAATAGTTCGTTTGAAACTAGATATTTTTAACGAATAAAATTAGAGAGTTCGCTGTAATTTTTGCAAAACTTGCTGACAAGTCAGTCTTTCAAACACAGCCGACATATTACTCGGCTCACTATTTAATTTTTTATACTAAAATCTGGAATGTAACTCACTTATTTTTATTTAACAATTTATATAAAGGAAAAGAAAGAGGTATGAAATGAAAAACTTTAATAATTTATTCATCAGAAACTGGTAATACGAAAAATGGTATGTGAAAAAGCATTTGAATATATAAATGGGGAAAAGATAATTATTCCTGTCAAAGAAAAAGATAGTATAAACTTAGATGAATTTTGACAATATAATTGTAGGAACCTGGATAGATAAAGCTACTGCTAATTCAGAAGCTAAAAATTTATTAATACTTTAGCTAATAAAAACTTGTTTTTATAGGAACTTTAGCTGCTTCTTTAACATCTGAACATGCTAAAAAAATGTTTTAATAACCTTAGAAAGCTTTTGCTCTAAAAGAATAATTTTGTTGATGGAGTTTTAGCAAGAGGTAGAGTATCTGAAGACTTACAAGAAAAATTCACTAAATTTCCTTTAAATATTATTCATAAATTTGTTCCTAACATGAAGGAAATTATTTTAGAAGCTGATGCTCATCCTAATGAAACAGACTTTTTGTTAATCAAAGATTTTTATAGACAAAAATTTTAACAATTAAATATTGATTATTTCTAAAAAAATGGTATAAAATAATAGTAGGATTTTTCTAGAAAGGAGGACTATTATGGCTAGAAAATGTGCTTATACTAAAGGAAATGATACTAGAAGCTGCTATAAAACTCTTTAAGAAAGAAGGTTCTGATGCTGTTACAGCAAAAGAATATTGCAAAAAGAACTCGGATGTTCTGTTGCACCAATATATTCTGTATATATGAGTTTAGATGATTTGAAAAGAGATTTAGCTTTTTGAAATTGAGAAAAATATACTTGAAGAAAAAATTCATCCTCTATTATCTAAAAATGCTTGCTAAATTAGAAGTAAGTGAGAATGATGAAACTTTTCAAAAAGTTAAAAAGAATTTAAACTAGAAAGATACACAATAAAGAAAAATCAAGTTAATATTTTCTCTCAATTTTCAGATTTTATTTCTCTAATTTATAAATCAGAAGAACTAAATTTTCAAAAATAAAAATTCTTGAGCTTATTGCAAAACACAAAAGATATATAACAGAATTTAGAAATAGCAAAAGCTAATTAAATATAAAAACCACTGATTTTTATCTAGTGGTTTTTATATTATATTTAATAATTAATTTTGCTCCTGCATGTAATACAAAATCTCAACAATTTCTGTATAGCCTTTTTCAGAAGCATAAAATAGAGAGAATTTTCTGAACTATCAACAATATTAACATTTGCTCCATTTTCTATCAATAACTTTACAAAGATCATTATATCCTTCCATTGCAGCTATTAGTAATGCTGTTTCTCCCATGTCATTTTTGAGCATCTATCTCTGCTCCTGCTTCTAATAAAGCCTTACTATATATTCACTTCCTTTTTCTGCTGCAAAATGTAAAGCAGAATTTCCATTTAAAAGCCTTTGTTTTGTATCTGCTCCAGCTTTTAGTAATAATTGAACAATTAGTAAAGTTTTCCTTCTTTTGTATGCTACTATTAATGCTGTCTCTCCATTATCATTTACACTATTTAATTCTATTTCCATCTTGTTTTCAAAAGTTCTCTAATTACTTCACTTTGATTATTATAACAAAGCTTGATGAAGAGCTGTGTTTCCAAAATTACTCTTATTATCATTATTTTCATTTTTCAGTAACAATGTAATAATGTCACGTAGCCCATTTGAGTAGCATAATCTATTGCTTTGCATCCAACATTATCTTTTACTTTGACTATCAGCTCCCTTTTTCTAGTAGTAATTTTGCTGCTTCAGTCCTATTTTCCATAAGAGTATATATTAAAGGAGTTCTTCCTTCTTTATCAGTTGCATTAATATCAGCACCTTCATTTAACAGTGAGAAATAATTTCTTTATTTCCACTTTTGATACAGCATGAAGTGAGTCATACTATTGTTATTAGCTAAAAGAGCTATCAGCTCCATTGCTCAATAATAGTTTCACAATATCTTTACTTCCTTTCATGCAAGCATAGAAAAGAGCACTATTTCCAAGACTATCTCTTTTATTAAAATCAAGTCCACCTTTTTATAAAAAGTTTCTACAACTCCTTTTTGTCCATTTTTACAAGCATTTAAAAAATCATACTATTATCCATTCTCTACAACTCCTTTTTACATTTTTGTTAGTAAAAACTTTACAAACTCTTCATTATTTAAGTCTGTTGCTATTTCTAATACAGATTTACCCTCATTGTTTACATGCTCTAGCTTTTGGATCTCCAAAATCAAATAATAATTCAGCCATTTCTTTTCCTATATTTAGATTTCTGTTTCTAGCTGCATACATTAAAGGAGTTTCTCATTTTTATCCATAGCTTCTATATCAGCTCCTGCTTCTAATACTTGAATTTGTAAATCTTGAGCTTCTCCATCATGACTAGCACATAAAAACATTAAAAGCAGTTTGACCATCTAAATTAGTAAATTAACATCACAATTTTCTTTCAAAAGAAATTTAGCTATAACAGCTGCTAATGTTTTTCCCATTACTAGTTATTTTCTATTAATAGATTCACAAGCTTTTATAAAAGCTGTATTCCCTTTCTATCTATGGTATCATTTTATTTTTAAGCCACTTTTTAATAAAAGTTTTTAAAAGCTCTTCTATAAGAGAATTTTTATTAAAATCAAAATAGTTATCTTTCATATATCCCAAAAATTTCTCCAAGAGCAGTATTTTCTTCAGTAGTTTTTAAATTAACATCAGCTCCAGCTTCTAATAAAAGCTTTTTACACTATATTCATCAAACATATGAAAAAGCTATTCCTAATGGCGTCATTTCTCTAAAAACTGTATCCTCTTCTTCTGAAAAAGCATTAATATCAGCTCCTAATTTTATAAGAGCATTTACAGCTTCATAATCTTTTTTTCAATAGCTCTATGTAAAGATAAACCTCCAGTTTGAATTAATAATTCATTTGGATTTTTTCTTCATCATAATTTCCTAATAATAATGCTACTACTTTTTATTACATCTTCTCATTGCTATATCTATTGTTGTTTTTCCATCATTATTTTTCAGTTGGATCTAAACCAGCCTTTAATAAATATTTTTATAGTTTTTAAAGTATCTTTCTTCATCTTCCTCATTATAATCTGAAAAAATATTGGCAAGCTATATGTAAAGCACTGTTTCCTTCAGTATCTTTTTAAAGATAATTTTAATTCTCTATCTATAAAAACTTTTAATATTTCATAGTAAAGCATTTTGAGCTGCTATATACTGCTGTTCTACCAAATCTATCTTTTCTAAGACACTAGCTTTTTGCATCTATAGTAATTCTACGCATTTAACTAGCTCTTCATCATTATATATATTTTTCTCCTTCTGCTAAACGATGTGAGGTCTTTTAGCCTCACTATCTTCTATATTAGAATCCATTCCTCTATTTATAATACTTCAATAGCAAAACTATCACCATATTCTGCTGCTATATGTAATAGTGATGATTGATCTCCATCCCTTTCTTCTAAATCAGTAGTTCTGTAATATTCTAAAATTTTTTCTCTACATTGGATCATTTTTAATTCACTATATAAATCTTTTAAATCATATAAGCTCATATTTTTAGCTCCTTGATATTTTATCTTTTACATTTTTATAACTTTTTATTTCTTAAACTATTGATAATTTTATACATTTCTCTTCTTTCCCAATAAAAATAAAATATCAATCATAAGTCTTAAAAATTTGTTCTCTTGCTAGATCTGGAAATTGAAGGGTGTAAAATATAACATAGGGTTTTGTATAGCCTTCATCTCTTCTTCAAAAAGCTTAATAATTCTGAATAATTATCTTTGTTATTTCAACGCTTCTATTTCTTTTAATTTCTGATAAAGCCTTTTCTAAAAAAGATAAAAACTTTTCATATTTTTGAACTTTTTAAATAACAAAGTGCTATATTGAAAGAAAATAGCACTATTTTTTCTTCTTCTAATACTGATAAATACTTAATTGCTTCAAATGGTCTGTTAAAATGTAATGCAAGTATTCCTTGTTCAAAAAAATCTCTAAAATATTACTATTATCTCTAAACATTTTCTTCTCCTTTTCTAGCATTATATTTAATTATATACAATATATTATTTGTATTTTCATGTATATCATAAAATATCTCTTCATTTAATTAAAAACTAAATAAAGAGATTTTAATTTTACTATATGTTATTAGGCATTCAATAAGCCGAGTTTTGTGTTGTTAATCATTTTTCTCGGAATTATAATCACTATAATCTCTAGCGACTTACACGAAAGAGGCGAGCAACTCCTATAACTTTCTTACTTAGTCTTGCTCCAAGGGGTTTACCAAGCTTTTTAGTTTTCCTACTGGTAGTCTCTTACACTACCTTTTCACCTACCAAAATGGCGGTTTGTTTTCTGTGGCACTTTCCTTAGATTACTTTTTAGTAGCCGTTAGCTACCCCTTTTTGCTCTGTGGAGCTCGGACTTTCCTCTGCATAAAACAGCGATTAGCTCGAGATACCTAATGGTGATTATCATCATCTTCTTCTTGATTGCTCTTATCTTTTGTATGCTGCTATACATCTATAGACAATAACAAGTTATTATAACAAAAGGCTGCTATCATAATAGAGTACTACGCTGATTTCTATTGCTCTTTTGTCATAGTCATTTGATTTAAAGCTTCAATGTTACTTCTTAGAACTAGAACTAGCTCCATCAAGAACAGTTAGAATATAGTTTTTCCATATTCTTTTCTTTTCTAATAATGGTGCCATCAGTCAAAGTAGTATTAATATCATCTGGATAATTCAACATCTATATCTTTGCTGAAAGATAACTCAACTTTTATAAGTTTCTTTTATCTCCTTTTTATATTTAATATCAGTGCTCTTTCCAGATCTGAAACTGCAAAACCAACATCCATAGATAAGGTATTTACAAATACCGTTAAATCTTTTCTTTTTATTTCTTCAACCTTCTCATTAATTTCAACTTTTCTCATCTTTTAAAAGATTAAGATTATCGTTTATAGTTTGCAAAACAAATACTGAAGATATTAGAAACATGTAATTATTATTTTTCATATTTTCTCCTTATCTTTGTAGAACTTAGATACTGGTTCACGGTTATAAACTAAAAATTCTAATTTGTATCCTTCAATTCTTTTATTAGAACTTCATGGAAGAAAGTGTTCACTTTCATAATGCTAAAATCAGTACAGCTAGTCACTTTCTCTTGCATCAAGGCATCATGATAGCCCACATCTCCAGTAATAAATAAATCAATCTTTTAGCTTTTCTCCAATAACTCATGGCTGATACCATTTATAAGAGCTACCTATTTTTATTTAAATCATTCTTATAACTCTTAGATTAGAAATTTGTAATTTTAGTTTAAGTTCTTCTATAAATAAATCTTTTTCTTCATCTAATTTAAAAATTCTACCTATACCACAATTTTTCTCTTCATCTTAGTTCTAAAAATTTATAATCTGTATAACCTAATTTTCTCAAGTACATGGTCATTTAATCCAGACACAGATGAATCTAAATTTGTATGAATAGAATAAATATTTATATCATTTCTTATTAATGCTCTAATAGATAAAATATCCTTGTCATTAATACTTTTTATCGCTTTTAAAGATAAATGGGACGATGAGTTATTATCATATCAACTTTTCTTTTATAGCATTTTCTATAACTTCAAACTTGCTATCTGCAGAAAATTGTATACTTCTTTATCATAGTCTCTACAAAGAAGCCCTCGTTGCTCCCATTCTTCTGCATTTATTTTTGGAAATTTTTCTCTAATATGTTTATAATAGTCTCTAGTTATCATAACTCAACCTTTTCATCTACAACTGATAATTTAAATAAGGCATCTTTTACAATTTTTATCTAAAGTATCGTTATCTATTTTCATAATACTTTGTATTTCAGAAAAGTTCTTTCTCTTATGTCCATCTAAACTAAAATACAGACTTATAGCTTCTATTTCTCTTTCACCTAACCTATATTTTAAATTTAAATAGTCAAATTGATATTCTGCTCTCTTTTCTAATTGTTTCATTTCCTCTATATGTTTCTTTCGTTCTCTTTTCTAATTTCTAATTCCTCAGATTTACTTTTTATCTTTTAAAGAAATTTTAGGATGACTTTCTTTATGAGATTTCATATTCTGCATATTCTTTAAAGGCTGTTTTTCTATAGTTAACATAGCTTTCTATATGTTAAACATAGCTCTTGCTATATAGTGAGTCTTTATATAGCTTGAAATCTTTATCATCTTCAAAAGTTCATGAGCCCTTATCAAAGTATGCTCCTTCTTGAGTTAAATCCTGATAAAGAATACATCTCTTAGCATATATAGAGCTGTTGAGTGAGACTTTTCTTTAAAGTTTTTCTCCACTCTTGTTCCACATGCAATTGCTCCACAATCTTTTTCACAAGTGCAGACATCATCTTTTTAAATTTTCAAGGAGTTTCTGTTACAAGTAAATCAATATATTCATAATCAATTTCTTCATCAGTAAGTTTTCTATCTTCTGGAGTTCTAATTCTAAAAGAGTTCTGATATTTTCAACTACAAGCTTTTTAAAGTTTTCTTCTGTCATATCAAGATTCTTTAATAAATATCTTTCTAGGCTAAAAGTTTCAAAAATCTCCCTCCTAACTAGTCAACCTTAAAATCTTCAAAGCTTTTTCTTTCTGCTTGGATGTCTTAATTTTCCTAGAGCTTTGACTTCTATTTGTCTGATTCTTTCTCTGTTAACATTAAAGATTTTTCCAACTTCTTCCAATGTTTTAGGAGAACTATCATCAAGTCCATATCTATATCTTAAAAGCTTTTCTTCTCTTGGACTCAATGTTTTAGAGACTCCATCAACTCTTCTCTTAAAATTGCTCTATTTGTAGCTTCACTAAGGACTTGTTGTCTTTTTGATCTTCAGCGAAATCTCTAGATTCCTATCTTCTTCACTTCCAACTGGAGCTTTCAAGAGATATAGGTTGCATGATTCATTTCTTGAATAGCCTTTTATCTTTTCAACCTCCATTCCTAATCTTTCGCTAAAAATTTCAGGAAGCATCTTTCCAGTTTCTTGTAAATATATTCTTGACTCTTTTAATCTTATTTATAGTTTTCTATCATATGAACAGGTATTCTTATTGTTCTTCCTTGGTCAGCTATCGCTCTTGTTATAGCTTGTCTTATCACCAAAGTTGCATATGTTGAAAATTTTATGTATCACTTTTGTATATTCAAATTTTTCAACTGCTTTCATAAGTCTATATTACCTTCTTGTATTAAGTCAGAAGCTTTAAACCCTCTGTTTGTATGCTTTTGTAATGCTAACACAGCAATCTTCATTTGATTCTATAAGTTTTTGACTGGCTTCTTCGTCACCTTCATAGACTCTTTTAGCATATTCAATCTCTTCATCATGAGTTAATAGTGGAACTTGGACTATTTCTCTTATTACATCTTTATAGGTTCATCAACCTTTGCACTATTTCCTAAATTTAGTAACTTTTTCATTGCTAAGCTCTACCCTCCACTTATATCCTCCAATATAATCAGGATTAAACTCATCTTTCAAAACCTATGAAAGTATCTGTATCTACATCATCTTCTTCTTTTCATCCTCTTCATCTTCTAATGAATCTTCATTTTCTTCTTCTATATATTCTTCATCTAATTCTTTTTCTTCTATTTCTTCATCTTCACTCTTTCTTCATCGTCTAGATCTTTTTCATCATCTGAATCTTTATTTCTTCGTCGAAATTCTTTTCTACTATTTCTTCAATTTAACTTTTTCTTTTTCATTTAAGTCTTTTTCTTTATCTAATTCAGCTTTTAGTTTCCTCTTTAACCTTTGCTTTTTGACTTAGTTTTGTTTTAACTGAGTTTTGTTTTACCTTTAGCTTTAGTTTCAGTTTCACTTAAAACTTCAATTCCTTCTTCAAGAAAATTTTTAACTAATTCATTTATTTGTTCTTCAGTGTAATCTTTACTGAAACATTTATTTATTTCTTCATAAGTTGTCTTTTCCTTTTCTCTTACTTCGTTTTACAGACTCTCTCTTCCTGTTCTTGTTATCTCTTTCTAATAATCCTCCATAGCCTAAAACTAATGTTAAAAAGATGTAAATGAATTATAGATTTCTATAAATTCTTCAATGCTTTTACTTTTTCTATTTTATCTTTAAACTTTTCGATATACTGTATCTGAAAATCATCTTCAGTTTTCTCTCTGTTTACTTTAACTCTAAAAATAATCTTTAAATAATTTTTAGAAATTCTTTTTCTTCTATTGTATTTTCTGTGTCCTAACATAATTTAATATTATTCTGCAATACTATTTACTATACTCTGAATACTTTCATTATCATTTCTTATATAATTTTCAAATCTCTCATTAGTTATTACTCTCCAAAATTAAAATTTTCCTTTATTTTTCTTCTAAAAAATTTTCAAAGTTTTATTTGCTATATCACTTTTCAAATTTCTCATCTTTACTCATAGTATTGAGGCTAATAGCATTTTCCAACTATTGAGCTCAGATTATTGGCTTTTTAAATTCTTTTTTCTGTTTCTTTCTCTTCAATTTCATCAGTATAATCTTTGACAATAAATTCTCTTTTATTTTTCTTCAACTAGAGTTTTCTCAAAATATCCATGTTGATATCTATCTTTTCAGATAAATTCTTTAAATACATTTCTTTTCTAAATCTGTTGTTAAATATGTAAAGAATTCTTTAAATCTTTCTATAAAATTTATGTTTGCTATGATATTAGTCAAATCATATTCACTTGATATAACTCATATAAAAATCAAAAATTTCCAATGAGTTTTAGTACTAACTTCTAAAAACCTTCTTCCATTCTAAGTACTCGTCTGGATCTTTAGCATCATCAAATTGTAAAACTCTTATATTGAATCCTTGAGACTTTAGTATGAATGAGCTCTTTCTGTTGCTGATTTTCCTGCCTTGTCATATCAAAACATAGTAAAATATTAGATGAGTATCTTTTAATTAACTGAGCTTGCTCTGCTGTTGGCTGTTCCTAAAAGGAGCAATACTAGTATCAAAGTCTAAAAATATTAGCGAACAATACATCCATGTATCCTTCCATTAAAATGGAATAATTTTATTTCTTATATTAGAGCTCTTTCTATCTCTCATATTTTTCCTTTTTAAAAATAGAGGTATCTGAGTGAGTTTATATGCTTTGGTATAGTATCATCTTTTTCAAACTTCTTCCTCCAAAAAGCTGTATTCTATTACTAATAGAGTATATAGGAAGAGTATTCTATTTCTAAAAAGTATCATAAAATCCTTCCTTCTTCATTCTGTTTTATAAGACCTAAAGTTAATAAATCTTCATCTGTAATTTTTCCTTTCAAAAATCATATAGTTCTGACCACTTTGCAGGGGAGCATAACCAAGTCTATGTTCTTTTATTAAATCTGTATCTAAACCTCTGTTTGAAAGATAATTCCCATGTCTGTTGCTTGATTCTTGTGCAAAATATCTTATCCATAAAAATTATGACTGTCTTCCATAATTTGATAAATTTCTCATTATCTATATCTGTATTTTTAGCATTGTACTCTTTTATATTAACTCTATATTTTTGTGCTAGTTCTTTTTACTGCTTCCATATAGGAATATTTTTATTTTTGAATAAAATTTATTGCATTTCCACCAGAGCCACAAACAAAGCATTTACATATCTCAGGTTTTACTGAAAATGATGGATTATTATCAGCGGTAGAAAAGGACATAGAGCCTTTATAGCTTGAACCTGATAAATCAACAGATTCTCCAACTACTTCTAACTATTCTCAAACTATCTAGTAATTTTTCTATATCCTCATTTCTAAAATACATAGTCCTCCAAAAATAAGATACAAAAGGCTGCTGTATCACAACAACCTTTAGTCTTAGAATAACTTTGACATATATTCTCCAACTTGTCTGTTTATATATATCTAACTTCTTCTTTTTAATTTAGTGAAAATTAGCTTCTTCTGCTTTTAACTTCCTTAGTGGAAAACTACTATAGTAGATTTATTGGGATTGATTATTCCAACCTTTATTTAAGGAGTTTCGAATACTAGCTTTTGCTGTTTCAGGACTATAAACAAAATCTGGAATTATTCCATCTGGAGTTATACCTTTTGCATCAAAAACTTTGAATTACATCTTCATCTATTTTATCATTTTTAAACTAAAGTTCCAGCTTCTATATCAGCTTTAAGTTTTCTAACTTTTCAAGCTTTTTCTTCCACTGTTTTTTCAGATGGATATGGAACGATTAAAATATGTTCATCTGACCATTGTTGATTGTTATCATTTTCTTTACATAAACAACATGATAGCCAAATTTTGTTTTATAACTTTTATTTATTACAGTATTTTGAAGGAACATCTTTCAATGCTTCTTCAAATTCTCTAACCATTGCTTGTTTGCAAAAGTTCTAATCTTGATAGATAATATCTTGATTGTTTCCTACTCTTTCCTTTTTCACTAAAGTTTTCAGGTGTTAATTCGAGCTAATAATTTTCAGCTTCTGCTTTTTGCTACTGCATCGTCTTCTTTAGTTGATTTAACAGTTATGAAAATTAATTTTGCATCAACTAGTTTCAGGTATATTATATCTAGATTTGTTGCATTAAAAAACTTTCCAATTCTGCATCAGTGGGTTTTATTTCTCCTCTTACTTTTTCCAGAAAGACCTACAGTATATTCTTGTAATTGAGACATAAGGTCTAATTCTTCGTTTACCTTAACTCCTTTTTCTTTTGCCATTTAGCTAACTTTTGTTTGTTTTAGCTATCATATTTTTGCTAATTCTTCTGCTTGTTCTTTAGTTGCTTTTTGATTTACCATGAAAGTAGCCATAATTTTTAGCTAAATCAAGATTTGTTGCTTTCATCCATCTTCTTCATAAGAAAGCTTTTTCAACTAAATTTTCATATTCAGGAGCTAAATCCTTTATTTGCATTTCTTTTTCTAGCTTTGATTAAAGCTAACATCTTCTTCACCTTTTCTCCATTTTATAAAGGCTTATTGCATCTTCTTTCTTATCACTTGGAATAGAATATAGTGACATATAAGCATTTATTTCTTCATCTGTAGGATTTATATTTTTGAAAATTCTTCTCTAGTTTTTGCATTAATAAATTTTCTTCTATTTTATTCTTTTAAAGAATCTTTAGTAAAGCCCTTGAACTTGTAACATTCTTCTAAATTGTTCTTTATCTCCCATAGAAGATTCAAGCTCTTCGTATTGTGCATTAACTTCTGAACTAGGAACCTTTACTTTTTAGACTTTTTGCAAGATCTAATGTTAATATCTATAACATCATTAAATGCAATTATATCTACTATATCCTTGTCAACTGTTTCTGCATATGCCTTGAAACTTCTTGCTTTTGCTCTTTCTATATCAATTTTTGTATATAATCTTTATTTAAAAAGCATAGCTTCTTGAGCTTTTTATTAGCTCTACTTGTTCTAAAAGCTTTCATATCCTCCATATGCTAGAGATAATATAAAAACAACTGTTAGTACAATGATAAAAGGTTTCATCTGTTTACGAAATTTTCTTATTGACATTTATTTTCCTCACTTTAGTTAATTTACTTTGTATCTAAACCATATTTTTCTAATTTTTTCATACAAAGTTGTTCTTCCTATACCTAGGATCTTAGATGTTTCTTGTTTATTCCATCTAGTTTTTGTAATGCTATAGCAATTACAACTCTTCTACTTCTTCTAAACTTCATAAATTTCTTGTTCTAATATTTCTTTTAATGGACCTACTCAACAACTGTTTTTATTTTTCAACGATGTCAATGTTAGTCTTAATTTCTAATGGTAATTGATCTACATCTAAAATTTTATCTTTAGATAATAATGCCATTCTTTCAATTAAGTTTTTAAGTTCCATAATGTTTCCTGGATAGTAGTACTCCATTAAGAATTTCATAGCTTCTCCTGAAATAACTGGAGTTTCTTTATGTAATATTCTAACTATTTTATTTAAGAAATAGTTAGCTAGTACAGAATATCTTTCTTTTCTTTCTCTTAAAGGTGGAACTTCAATAGTTAAAGCTGTTAGTCTGTGATATAAATCTTTTCTAAACTTACCTTTTTCTGTTTCTTGTTTTAAATCTATGTCAGTTCCAACTAGGAATCTAACATTAGTTTTTCTTCACTTTGTTCCTCCAACTCTTTTGAATTCACCATATTCAATAGCTTTTAGGAATCTTGATTGAATTTTTATATCCATTTTAGAAATGTCTTCAATGTATATTGTTCCTCCATCAATTTCTTCTAAAAGTCCTTTTTACTTGCATTAGCTCCCATGAGCTCCTCTTTCATAACCAAATAGTTCTCTTTCAATAAGTTCACCTGGATATAAAGCACAGCTTATTTGAGCATATCTTCCTTTATTTCTTTCACCTTTTCTTGTGAATTTTCTTTAGCTATTATATCTTTACCTGTTCCAGTTTCTCCAACTATTAAAACTGGTAAGTCATTATCAGCTATTTTTCTATAAGATTTCTAACATCTTTAATTTTTAGCTGATTGTCCCTATTATATCTGTATCTTCTTCTAATACAGCTAATTTTTCTTCTAATCTTTTATTTTCTTTTTATTGGTTCTAAACCATTTAAAGAAGGTAGGATTATTGCATCTAAATCTTCAACTTTTATTGGTTTTAATAAATACAAAAGATTCCCAGAATCTTTCTAATTCTTTTGTTGTTTCAGCATTACTTCATCTACTAGGGCTATAGTTACAAATTCTTTCCTATACTAGCTAATTTTTCTTAGCTTCTCCTACTGTAACTCCTTCCAAAGCATTGTCTAGTAAGACTAAATCAAAGTCACTTTCTCTTACCATATCTATTGCATCTAATAAATTATTGAAGGTAATTAGCTTCATATTTCTCTGCTAATTCTTTTTTCTTATTTGTTTTTAGTATTTCCTTCTTTTTCTGAAATTGCTAATATTGCATTTTTCATATTTATTCCTCCTTTTTCCAAAACAAATCAATTTTTAATTTAATATCATAATGTATTATAACCGATTATTTGTATTTTTCAAGAAAAAAATTAATTAAAAAGTTTCAGACATCATTAACACTAATCATAACAATAAAAATAATAAGACAACCATACTCGAATTTATACAAGTTTTCTTCCCATTTTTAGTAACTTTTATTCTAAAAGTTTCTAAAAGTACAAAATTATTCTTCCTCCATCAAGTGCTGGTATAGTGTCAATTTAATACTCTATATTTATAGAAGAATAGCAGCTAAACTTTATAGAAGTCCAACCAAATTTTGATACTTCTCCTACAACTTTAAGTATTCAACAGGTCCACTTATTTCTTTTTAAGTCAGCTTTTCCTGAAAAAGTGTCAAAAGCCCTCCCACTGTATCTTTTAAAATAGATACAAAAGAAATTTTTGCAAAGATTAGACTTTCAGTAAAAAGAAAAGATTTGTTTTTAGATTTTGGAGATATTCCTAGAACTACTCTATTATTTTTCTTCATCTTTTTGTTAATTTTAAAACTAACTTTTGTTCTTTTCCATCTCTTTTCAATTAAAGCGAAATTTTCCTTTTTATCTAAAGCTTCTTTTGTAACTCAGGTATATCTGCCCATAGAGTTATTTTTACCATCTAGTTCTAAAATTTTATCATCAACTTTTAATATTTGTTCATTTTGCTCACCTTTTTACTAGAGCACCTATAATAGCTTTTTCTTCATATTCATTCTACCGTTCATTTGAGCAATTGAGAATATAATTAAGAAAGCTGTCAGAAATTCATAAAAACTCTGCAAAAAGAACTATAAATCTTTTGATATGCGGTTTAGGAATTAAAACCATTCTCAACTGGCTTCTCACTTCCATTCCCTCAATATTAACTATCCTCCTATTGGAATGGCTCTAAAAGAATATGTTGTTTCTTTTTGTATCAAGTGAAAAACTTGTAGCCCCATGCCTGTGAGAATTCACTCACAGGCATTTTATTTAGCAGTTAAAAATGTCCTAGCTCATGCAGCAAATATTACTAAACCAGCATGGCAACTACAATTAAAAATGTCATTTATCCTCCCAACTAAGAGACTACTAGACAGTAATCTCACTTCCATTACACATATTTATTTTTATTAACTCTTCTATTTTAGAGAAATCTCATCATTTATTCTTTTCAATGGTTTTAATTTTATTATCTTCAACACATTCTATTTCACACACAGAATATGAAATAGCTGTGGCATTATCATAAGATAAATAATCTTCATTCACTTCATCTATATCTTTTTCTGAACCATCTATCTTATTTTTCTATTTTTCCATAAGCTCTTTAGCCTTATCTGTTGGCATCTTTTAAAAAGATAACTATATCTGGTTCCTGGTATTTTCATTTTCTTGTATTCTAAATCAACTAACCAATTTAAATATATCATCTTTAGCTTCTGTATCTTTTATTTTTAGAAGCTTGGTGAATCATATTTGAAGTTACATACCTATCAGTTATTATCAAATAATCATCAAGATAGTATTTTTCCCAATCTTGCTTAAATAAAGCATATCTATGGCATACGCATAGTGACACTAGGATAAAGGATTTACCTAGTTGCATCTGTTCCAAATTTCCCAGCTAAGTACATCTTTACTGGTTCTAGGCTGGACTATCATAATTAGGAAAAGATATTTTTATAGTTTTATCATATATTTCTTTACTCTTTCATAGAGTAATTTAGTTTGAGTTTCTTTTCCACTTGAGATCTGTTCGCTAATGACTATTATTTTCCCATTGCTCTCTCACTTTCTTTCTAGTTTCTTTATCAACTTCCTTCAATGATAGATAGGCTTCATCTGTATCTAAGATATAAGTTTATGGTTATCCATAGCTTTCTTCAATTATTCTGTATATTCTAAAAATTTTTATCTTCATAAAATAAAGCTCAACTGCGACTTCATTTGCTGCATTGAAAACAATTGGCATAGTTTCTCTGTTCTCCTGCTCTATATACTAAGTCTATACCTTTAAATACCTTTCTATCTGCTTCCTCAAAGTTAAAGTTTAGTTTTTATTAAATCTAAAAATCTATCGATGCATTGAATTCTTTTCAGGATGAAAAAGCGTATAGTATGGAGTTTTCATGCTAGGAACTCCCATTTGAGTCTATAATACTACCATCTACATATTCAACCATAGGTGTATGATACTTTGTGGATGTACAACAACTTCTATATCATCATAAGCCACATTAAAAAGCTCATGAGCTTCTATAACTTCAAGTCCTTTATTCACCAAAGTTGGAGAAGTCTATAGTTATCCCATAGACCAATTTGGATGTTTTCAAAGCTTCTTCCACTGTTACATTTCTACAAAATTCTAAAGTCTTTCCTCTAAATGTTCCACCACTTGCAGTGATTATTAATACATTTCTCTTTTTAAAACCTTGGAGAGATTGAAATAAAAGCCGAATGTTCACTGTCTACAGGAATAATTTCTGCTTTTGGATATTCTTTTAAAAGTCTATTTATATATGTCCCAGCTGATACCATAGTTTCTTTGTTTGCTAGAGCAATTCTCTTTCTCTTTTTATAGCTTCCACTGTAGCATCTATATCTAAGCTCCACTTTCCTGCTGTCAATATAATATCATAGTCACTATTCTTTGCAAGTTCTGCTAAACCATTTTTCTCCAAAATAGATATTTTCTATAAAAAGAATATTCATTTTAATTTTTCACAGCTTCTTCTTTCCAGCACCTACATATATAGCTACAGGTTTAAATTCTCTCAATTTGTTTTCTGTAGCAACTCTATTTCTATTACCACTTATAGCAACAACGATATTCTTCTCTGTTATTTCTAATAAGTTCTAAAGCACTTGTTCTATACTTTCAGTTGAACCTAGAATTAAAATCTTTTTCATTTTTCTCATTCCTTTATCTAAATTCCATATTTATAGCTAATACAAATAGAAAAGAAAATATATAACTACGAGTTATAAAGAGTAGTACTAGTATCATACTATCAAATCTATCTAATATTCCACCATGTCCCATAGTATGGTTCCTGAATCTTTAACTACATTCTCTTTTTAAATAAAGATTCTATTAAATCTCAATTTGAGCTACAACTGATATAAAGGCTCCTATTAAAAAGGCTACAACACCTTCTTCTAAACTAACATCTTTGATTTTTCAAAATATGAAACAATTCCTACAAAGCAATAGCTGTAAAAATAGATTGAACCTAAAAGCTACCTTCTAACAGATTTTTGGACTTATTTCTGTGAAAACCATTTTTAAAGAAACTTTTCTTCTATTGCAACTCCATACTATTCCTGCTGCTGTATCTGATGTCAAACTAAAACTTGTAAAACAAAAAGATACTGCCCCTATAAAATAAAGGATTTATAATTTGAGAAAAATACAGATACATATACTATTCCTAAAATTGTGAAAAGAAACTTTTCTAATGTTCCTTTTTATTTGATTTCTAAAAACTCTATATATAAGTAGTGACATAGTTGCAATTATTATAACAAGTCCTACCATACTTTGATCTAGATACTTGCTTCTGTTTACTAAATAAATTAAGTTTGGAATTATAATTGAAACTAAAATACCGATTTATCATAAACTTCTTTTCCTGATATTTTTACCATCTTATAGAAAATTCTATATGTTCCTATGGCAACAACTAAATTAGTAAATATTAACATAGGTAAACCTTGAAGATTCATATGAAAAGGCCTCTCCATATAGACAAAGAATAATAATGGAACTCCTATCAGTGCTACTAAAACTCTATTCCATTTAAACATTTTTGCTCCTCCAAATCTTCTATCTCTTTGATTGCTAACTTTCTATAGCCTTGTCTATTTCTTTTTCATCAAAATCAGGCCAAGAGTGTCTGTAATATAAAGTTCTGAATAAGCTATTTGCCACAACAAGAAATTAGAATCTTTCTCATTTCTCCACTCAGTTCTTATCAATAAATCTGGATCTGAAAATCATTATCATAAATATTTGAAAATTCTTCCTCTGTTATATTTTTCTTTCCATCCTTATATATCATTTACTGCATCTATATTTCTGCTCTACTTCCATATTAAATACTATATTTAAAGTGATTTATCATCATTATTTTTGTTTCTTCCTTTAATTTTTCAATTTCATTTAACAACTTCTCAGAATATTGATTTTTCTACCTGAAACAAAAACAGATTTTTGTTTTCATCATATTTTTCTTTCACTTTTATATATTTTAAAAATAACTTCATAAGGTTGAAACTTCATCTTTTTGGTCTAGAACCAATTTTCAGTTGAAAAAGGCATAGACAGTTAAATATCTTTACACCTATTTCAGTAAAATATTCTAAGGCTCTTCTTAATGATTTTGCACCTTCCATATGTCCAAAACTTCTAGGCTAAACCTCTTTTCTTTGCCCATCTTCATTACCATCCATTATTATGGCATGTGTTTAGGGTATATTCTTTTCCATTTCTATCACCTCTAACATGTAACTATTTGACATATAAAATGAAATTTTGTTAACTAAATTTATTTTTATTTAAAAATGGAAAGCAAATAAAGCTCCATCTTTTTAGTTTAATATTTTTAAATTTGTGTGTGAAAAAGACAGAATTTTGTATGACTTTATCTCCTTCTTTATACTCTATAACTTTTCTTGTAGTTCCTGCAGATAGAGTGTAAAGTTATTCTTTTTAGTAAAATTTATCATATTATATGTTAGCCCCATTCACCTTGAATTAGAATCATAATCACCTTTTGAAAGATTATCTAAAAGAAACTTTTTGGAGTGATTTATATCTATGTCATCTGTTACACCATCCATTTGCTTTTTTTAATTCATCTGTATATATAATTTCATTACATTCCATTCTTCTTTTAATTCTTTTTATTTGTGGCTCTGTTAAAGTGTGTGAAAATAATAAAATTATTTTTCATTTTTCCTCCATTACAAATTTTTAAGCAATTTTTGAAAAACCTAGTTCCTCATCTTTTTGTATAAAATCTCTATTTTTTCAATAAATCTATAATTTTTCACTAATTTTTAAGCTATTTATATCATTACAGCACTATCTTTTTCCACCTATAGAGTGAGCAATTTCATTTCAACTCTTCTACTGTGCTCAAAGATTTTTAGTATACTCATGTAATTCTTGATTATCTTTATCTACCTTGAAATTTGGATAAATTTTATTTGTTTCATGTCTACTTATTATCATATTTAACCAATCTTTTTGCTAACTTATTTTCATCTTTTTCTTATCACCAGTTAAAAGTGGTAGATCTAAAAGCATCCATTATAAAACCTATTATTGATTCATTGATTTATATATGCCATATCATATCTTTTTGTTCAAAATGCCATTTTTGCTAGTTCGGCTTTAGAATAAATAATCCTTTTCTTCAGTTCTGAATCTATCCATAAATCCTTTATAACTTTTGGAATTATTAATTTAGCTGGTCCATCAAGTTTTCGATATCTTCTTCTAGTAGTGAATTAATACTTTGTCTTAGAAAAGCTATATAATTCATATTAAGAGCATCAGAGAAGTTTTCTTAATTTCTTAGACAATTTTTCATTTTTCTATATTTTTGTTCGATTAAATAGCTATTTCCATAGTTTTTGGAAATTGTTAGCCCTTTATCCATTGTAAAATCTTATAGAAAGCATTTAAGTCAACAACAGGACAACTCCTTCTTTTGGGCTTCTAACATTCCATAGTGATAGCTTTAACTGTGATTTTTATCTTCAACATCTGTTAAATAATTCATAACTAAAAACATCAAAAAGCATTAGATCTAAAAGAATGTGTAATATCTAAGTATACTCACTCCATCTTTAAGTTCATTTTGTGTGTATTATAAGATTAAAAATTTTCAAAAATTTCTAATTCGTTCATTCCATATTTTGTAACTATGCTAAAATCTTATTTTTAAAAGTTTCACTTAAATTTAGCTATATTAAGACTGTATATATCTGTATCCATTGTAGCATTATCTATAACTCCCGTAATTCAAGATGATGGTTTTTCATCACTATTCTTTATCATATCTGTTGAGTAGTACGGTATAGATTATCACGTTGATCCTGTTGTTCCAATAAAATAGTTTTATCAATTTCATAATGTTCTTCAAGTGCAGAAAGTAATAAAACTTCTTCATAAACCTTATCTTCTATTTTTGTATGCTAACTCTGTAAGTTCCAGTTTCTTTGTTTTTCCCCACCAATTCCAGCTATTAATACTCTTGACATAGATAAACCTCCTTAAAATTCAATATGTTAATATGTTTTTAAATAAATTTTTCATTTATTTTATAAGCCCAATCTTGATTACTAACTTTACTTTTGATGTCTTGTCTTAATAAAGTCTTCAGTTTCATCCATTTTTAAATAATTATTTTTCCTCAATTTTTCTTACTATTATTTCATTTAATTTTTGCAACTATACTTTTTATTAAAGATACTCTTATATTTATTAAAAGTTGTTTCCTGTTAAACTTTCTCCTAAGCTTTTAATTTATCATTTGTTAAAAGATTTCTTCTTTTTAGAAGTAAATCCATAACTGTTTCATGGAAATCATTTAATTTTATTCCTTCTTTTTCTAAGTCAACCACAATATCATATTTAGATATTTTTATAAAATACTATTTTCATAAGTTAATGAATTGTCAACTTTTCTAATAAATCACTTAGTGAAATTAAATTCTTGATTCTTTTCATATTGCTCTTTATTTTTCCTCGAAAAAGTTTCTTTTTCATAGTATGATTCAAATCTGTTTTCAAAGAATAATTTTTCATATATGATTTCTTAGTTACTATTTCGTCTGTGAATAATATTTTTACACTCATTAAAGGTTCAGCTATGTTTATTCCAATTAAATAAAGATATAGATTTTTAAAGAATAAGTTTCTGATAAATAGTATATTTCATCTTCTTCCTCTAAAGTTTTCTTCTATATCACTTAATAGTTCTTCATCAAAAGTGAAGAATTTCTGAATCCTCATCTGTTATATCTAAATTTTTTCATTTTTACAATAGTACTCTACAAGGAAATCTCACATCTGCATCTTCACTATTTTTATCTTTATATTCTTCATATTTTAATTTTAACTCTTTTTACAAATTCTTTATTATAATCTTCTAAGTCCTTTACATCAAAGTCTGTGAGACAATTTGCAAATAAATCATAAGATTTTTATTTTCTTTAAAATATTCTGGAAATTCCTTATGTGCTAATATTGTTTTCAACAAAATCTTTCAACTATTAGAAAAATTTTCCACATGAAATCCAAAAAGCATTCTTTGTTAAATAATTCTGAAATCTCTTTAAAAATAACTCTTCATTCTTTTCTATCTAGTTTTTGTATAGACTTTACAACATGTTTGATATTCTTTTCTTTTTATTGAAGCATTTATATCTAATAACATTTGTTTATTTTTCTACTAAAATTTCTTTGATTATTTCAAACATAGCACTGAAAACTATTCTGAGAACTTTCATTTGATAAACTGTATTCTTCATTTTCATATATTTTGAGAAGTATATTTCTTTCCAGTTTACAATCTTTATACCATTCTCAACAGCTATTTTATACATTGCTATAGATGCAAGTTTCATTCAACTGTTAAATCTATTAATATTTCATCTTCCTTTATTCTTTTTCTTTTCCAAAAGCTTTTTAAAGTATCAAACAAAAAGCTCTCATACTAATTATATTTTTCAGAAGTTAATTTTTCTTTATCTGTCATTCTAACATTGACTTCTATGATTTTTATTATTTAATTTTTCTTTTTATTAACTGAAATTTTTCCTGACGCTTCGTTACTATAGAATAAATAAACATTTTTAACATTTTACAAAGTCTTAAAAGTTTTTCAAGTAGCAACTCTTCTAATATATTAGAACTTACATTTTGCTAAACTTCACAGTTGAAATAACAACTTTTATTTTTATTACTGTCTATTATATTCTCTGTATCACTTTCTTTTTCATTTTCTATTCTTTTTGTATATATCTAAAAGTTTTCCCTGCTCCTCTTCAGAAAATTTTGATATCATTTGGTCTTGTTCCTTCTTGAGTAATTGAAAATAATATTTTTGAATTTCTAAATCTTTTCATCAGAATAACCTAAAGCTCTCAATTTTTGTTCAATATCTTTAATACATCATCCCTCTTCATATAGCCTCCCTTAAATAAAAATAATCATTATTTCAGAAAAACGTTCTATTATAATCATTCTATTTTGAAATTATAACAAAACAAAAATGAATGATCAATATACATTATATATACTATTTATATAACTTTCTTTAAATTATATAAATACTACATATAATTCTTTATTCTTTTTCAAACTTATCTAAGAATTTTTAGTAAGATGTTTTGCTATAGTACTAGATACTGTTGCTGTTGCTTTGCAGATAAAAGCTGTCAATAAAATGGTTGTCATCATAAAAACCTCCTATAAATTTTTTAATATTATTTCCTTTTAACAAACTACGATCTAAATATTTTCGAAAGTATTGATTTTAATGTTTTCTTCTATAAATTGTTCCTATTACTTCCATAATTACCTCCTCTAATTAGTTTATCCATTACAAAAACTCCATAACTACTATTTTTCCAGTAACTTCTAGTTCCTATTTCTATTGCTAATATTGGTAACATAATATCATCTCCTTTCATTGATTAATCATCTGATAAAATTTTTACCACTAAAGACACTGCTGCTGTTGCTGCTCTGTTAATAAAATTGGCACATATATTATCACTTCCTTTCTGCTTTAGTTTTTCTAACTAGTCTTTTAAATATCCAATATAGTAATACCGATCACATGGTATCAACTCCTTTCTATTTGATGAATCTTAAATGTTTTCTAATATTACTGTAATGTTTTTCTACAAATAACTTTAATGTAAATCCATAAGTACCTCCTTAATTTAATTTTTATTTCATAACCTTATTTTACACTTATATTTTTACACTTTTTACTATTTTTACCTCCTACTACTTTTATCCATTTAACTATCCATGAGCAATTACTCTTCCAACAACACTTCCTACTTCTAAAATAATATTGGTAACATATTCATCAACTCTTTTTATTCCCATAATTTTTAATTTCTTTTACCACAACTTTTCCAACTACTATACTTCCTATTTTCAATTGCTAATAATACCATAATTTTTACCTCCTTTTATTAATCTTCAAAAATATCTTTGTTGCTAACGAAATTGCCATTGATGTTGCTACTCTTGTTAATAAAACTGGCCACATATATTATCACTTCCTTTCTTCATTTATTTTTCTAACTAGTCTTTCAATATCCAATATAATAGTAATAAATCCCACATGGTATCAACTCCTTTCTTTTTATTTATTTTGTGATTCTTAAATGTTTTCTAATATTACTGTTAATGTTTTCTACGAATAACTTTAGTAAATCCATAAAGTACCTCCCTTAATTTTTATTTTTATTTCATAACCTTATTTTACATTGGAATTTTTACAGTTTTTATATATTTTTACCTTTTAATCTTTTATCCATTTAACTATCCATGAGCAATTACTTTTCCAGCGACTATACTTCCTACTTCTATTGCTAATAATGGTAACATAATTTATCAACTCCTTTTGTAATCTTCCCCAAAAACTTTTATTGCTACGAAACTGCCATTGATGTTACTGCCCTTGTTAATAAAATTGGCACATATATTATCACTTCCTTTCTTCATTTATTTTTCTAACTAGTCTTTAAATATCCAATATAATAGTAATAAATCCCACATAGTATCAACTCCTTTCTTTTTATTTGATGATTCTTAAATGTTTTCTAATATTACTGTTAATGTTTTTCTACAAATATCTTTAGTAAATCCATAAATACCTCCTTTAATGTTTCGTTTATATTCTTATTTACACTTATATTTTTACTCTTTTTACTATTTTTACCTGTTTATTTCTTTTGGTTATTTCTTGCTATAAATATATGATATCACTTGATTTTGAATTCTTTTTGTATATTTTTACCTCCTCTAATCTTCTTTTAATGTTTTTATTACTTCTTTTTGCTATTATTGTTCCTGCTACGATATTTCCTAATTGAATTACTAATGACAACATATATCAACTCCTTTTTATTAATCTTCCCAAAAACTTTTTATTGCTGAAACTGCCATTGATGTTACTGCCCTTGTTACAATAATTGGCCACATATATTATCACTTCCTTTCTTTCTTTATTTTTCTAGCTAGTCTTTAAATATCCAATATAATAGAATAAATCATAGTATCAACTCCTTTCTTTTTATTTATTTTATGATTTTTAAATGTTTTTCTAATATTACTGTTAATGTTTTTCTACGAGATAATTTTAATAAGTCCATAAGACCTCCTTCAATTTAACTTTGATTTCATAATCTTATTTTACATTAGAATTTTTACAGTTTTCATATATTTTTACCTCCTCTAATCTTCTTTTTAATGCTTTTTATTACTTCTTTTTGCTATGAGTTACTCCTGATACAATAGTTTTTAAATCGATTGTTGGAAATATTAATGGTAACATAATTATCAACTCCTTTTTATTTTAAAAATCTAGCTATACAATTCTTCTAAAAATACTTTTTGTTCTTGAATTTTTCCATAATTACCTCCTATGAATTTTATTTTATATTCTTATTTTACATTTATATTTTTACAGTTTTTAGTTAGTTTTTACCTGATTGTTAATTTGAATATTTTTGTTATAGATGTATGATATCATGATTTTGAATTCTTTTTGTATATTTTTACCTTTTAATCTTTTTGAATTTTTCTATTATTTCTTTTTGCTATTATTGTTCCTGCTACGATATTTCCTAATTGAATTACTAATGACAACATATTATCAACTCCTTTTTATTAATCTTCCCAAAAACTTTTATTGCTACCAAGCTGCCATTGATGTTACTGCCCTTGTTAATAAAAATTGGTACATATATTATCACTTCCTTTCTTTGTTTATTTTTCTAACTAATCTTTAAATATCCAATATAGTAATAATAAATCCCACATGGTATCAACTCCTTTCTTTTATTTATTTTATGATTCTTAAATGTTTTTCTAATATTACTGTTAATGTTTTTCTACAAATATCTTTAGTAAATCCATAAGTACCTCCCTTAAATTTTATTTTTATTTCATAACCTTATTTTACATTGGAATTTTTTTACAGTTTTTATATTTTTACCTCCTACTCTTTTATCCATTTAACTATCCCATGAGCAATTACTCTTCCAACAACAACACTTCCTACTTCTAAAAAGCTAATATTGGTAACATATTCATCAACTCCTTTTTATTCCCATAATTTTTTTAATTTCTTTTTACCACAACTTTTCCAACTACTATACTTCCCTATTTCAATTTCTAATAATACCATAATTTTACCTCCTTTTTATTAATCTTCAAAAATATCTTTGTTGCTAATGAAATTGCCATTGATGTTCCTACTCTTGTTAATAAAAACTGGCCACATATTTTATCACTTCCTTTCTTTCTTTATTTTTCTAACTAATCTTTAAATATCCAATATAATAGTAATAAATCCCACGTGGTATCAACTCCTTTTTTTATTTTAATCTAACTATACAATTCTTCTTAAAAATACTTTTTCTCTTGAATCTTTTCCATAATTACCTCCTTCAAAGTTTTATTTTATATTCTTATTTTTATACTTACATTTTTACCTTTTTACTATTTTTACCTGTTTATGGGGTTGTTCTTGCTATAAATATACGATATCACTTGATTTTTGAATTCTTTTTGTATATTTTTACCTCCTCTAATCTTTTTGAATTTTTCTATAAGTTCTTTTTGCTATTATTGTTCCTGCTATGATATTTCCTAATTGAATTACTAATGAAAACATATTATCAACTCCTTTTTATTAATCTTCCCAAAAACTTTTTATTGCTACCAAAACTGCCATTGATGTTACTGCCCTTGTTAATAAAATTGTCACATATTTTATCACTTCCTTTTCTTTCTTTATTTTTCTAACTGGTCTTTAAATATCCAATATAATAGTAATAAATCCCCATGGTATCAACTCCTTTCTTTTTATTTGGTGAATCTTAAATGTTTTTCTAATATTACTGTTAATGTTTTTCTACGAATAATTTTAATAAGTCCATAAGACCTCCTTCAATTTAATTTTGATTTCAACCTTATTTTTACATTGGAATTTTTATAATTTTTATCTATTTTTACCTCCTAGTCTTCTTTTAATGTTTTTATTATTTCTTTTGCTATGATTACTCCTGATACAATAGTTTTTAAATCAATTATTAATGGAAATACTAATGGTAACATAATTATCAACTCCTTTTTTTATTTTTAAAATCTAGCTATACAATTCTTCTTAAAAATACTTTTTGTTCTTGAATTTTTCCATAATTACCTCCTATAAATTTTATTTTATATTCTTATTTTACATTTATATTTTTACACTTTTTTTAGTTATTTTTTACCTGATTGTTAATTTGAATAATTTTTGTTATAGATATATCATATCAGTTGATTTTGAATCTTTCTTTATATATTTTTACCTCCTAATCTTTTTTTGAATCTTTTAATAATTTCTTTTTGCTACAATTGTTCCTACTAATATTTCCTAATTGAATTACTAATGGCAACATATTATCAACTCCTTTTTTATTTTAAAATCTAGCTATACAATTCTTCTTAAAAAAATACTTTTTGTTCTTGAATCTTTTTCCATAATTACCTCCTATGAATTTTATTTTATATTCTTATTTTACATTTATATTTTTACACTTTTTACTATTTTTACCTGTTTATTTCTTTTTGGTTGTTCTTGTTATAGATATATGATATCAGTTGATTTTGAATCTTTCTTTATTTATATATTTTTACCTCCTAATCTTTTTGAATTTTTCTATAAGTTCTTTTTACTATTATTGTTCCTGCTACGATATTTCCTAATTGAATTACTAATGGTAACATAATTTATCAACTCCTTTTTATTTTAAAATCTAGCTATACAATTCTTCTTAAAAATACTCTTTTTCTTGGATCTTTTTCCATAATTACCTCCTATGAATTTTATTTTATATTCTTATTTTTACATTTATATTTTTACACTTTTTGATTATTTTTACCTGTTTATTTATTTTCATTGTTCTTGCTATAAATACATAATATCAGTCAATTTTGAATCTTTTTTCAGATTTTTACCTTCATAATATAAAAAGAAGCACAGAATAACCTGTACTTCTTTACTTGCATAGTTTTAAATTCCTTTAAAATACTCATCTTCTGGAAAAATCTATCACAAATAATAGTGATTTTTATTTTATATGTTCCTGCATAACCTTTTTATTTTAGCTATTCTAAAATAATCTCCATGCAATAGAATATAGTCTCCCTCTTTTTAAATTTATATTTATCTTGTTTTTAAAATATTTAAAATCTTCTTCTTGTAGCCTTTTTCCACTTTATAGTCTCTTCAGCATCTAAAAAGATTATATTTTTGCTTTTTGGAATCCCCAATTTACATTTAGCTCATCTATCTCATTCTTATCTAATGCTCTTGTTGAAGTACTAAAATTTTTCTTTCCAACTATCTTTTCTGAGACCATATAATTTCTTTCTTGTATTCTCTTTAGATTCTATAGTTAATTTTTTTCTGTACTATTTTTGATTTTAAGTTTTCTAGTATTTTTAACCTTTCTTCAAATTCCTTTATTATTTCAGGCTTCCTTAATAAACTTACTATCTCATTAGAATAGTTTTCTAATTTTTATATCTTCATTTATATTAACTTGTTTTTCCTAGTGAATGAGCAACATCTTTTCTAATCCTTACTGTTTCTACATAAATTTCTCCATATTTTTAATATTTGTTTTTCTTCATCTGTTAGGTCTGAGGTATCACTATATATTCTATATACTTCTTTAAGCCATTTTTGACCATCATTATCTGGATCAAACTTTCCTTTTTAATTTTTAGAATTTGTATCTAAAGCTAATAATACAAATGTCACAATCGCCCTCACTTATATTTATTGCAGCCATAGCATATCTTCTTTGTTCACAATGCCATTTTGCTAAAGTTGCCTGCAAAAGATAAATTCTTTTTATATTGTCATCTTCTTACAAATCAAAATCTTCAATAAAAATTCATTAAAACTTCAATGTACAATATGTTTAGCTGGACCAGATATTTTCATTATTTGTTCTTTTAAAATTTTTAATCTATCTATACTTTTCTATTAAAAGCTCCTATATAATTCATGTTCATTGTATTAGAAAATCTCTAATTCTGTTTTTATTTCCTTTGGAATATTATTATTATTTTTAAATTTTTCTAAAATATAGTAGCCTATTTCCATATTGTTTTAATTCACTAGCCCCTTTAATCAATTTAAAATTTCTAGAAAGGCTTTTAAAATTACTATAGGGAGTGACATTCTCACTTTTAGCTTCATACATACCATAAGTAATCCCTGCAATTTTTTTATATTTTTATTAGAAACATCTGTAAAAATATGTCATTACTAAAAACATCCAAAAAGCATTGAGATCTAAAAGAATGCGTTATATCTAAATATACTTCTGTATTCCTCTTCTTCATTAAATTCTTCTTGAATTTTTAATAATTAAGATCAAAATTTCTAAAAATTTCTTTTTGGATTAACTCCATATTTTTATAACAATTCCTTTGACTTTATCTTTAAAAGTTTCATTAAATTTTTCTAAATTAATTTTTATCAAGAGACATTGTTTTATTTGAAGCAATCTCAACATCTATTAAAGATTTTTATATTCTTCATCTTTTTGTTCTTCTAACTTTAGATTTTTCTAAATATTTTTCATAAAGGTTATCCCACATAGAACCAGTTGTACCTATAATAATAGTTTTTATCTATGTCATAAGCATTTTTATAACTATTGGCATACATGATGTAGTTTCTGTATAAAAATCTCCATTTTCTTTTCTCTTATAATATAGGTAGTATCCTCATAGTCTTTTAAAACCTTTTCTCCATCTTTTTCAATTTTTCCCACCACCTATTGAGTAATTAAAACTCTCTTTACTCCTTCTCTTTTTCCATTCTGTCCCTCACTTAATTATATATAGAAAACCTCATCTTTATACAAGTTATAGTCACTATTCTTTCCAAATTAAAATATTATCATAATCTTCTTTATTAATTGGAACACAAAATATTGAGTCTTCTTTTTATCCACAATTAAACAAATATTTTCTAGTATATCGTCTATTTTCCTTGTATCAATCTCTCTAGGAAAACTGAATTTTTGTATTCTAAGAAATCCCTTCTCAAACAAGTAGTCAAAAACTTTTTCTTACCTTATCATTTGAAATATCATACGAAAGTAAATAATTCATTTTTCAGCCACTTCCTTTTCTTCCTCTTCTTCTATTTCATATTCCTCTTTTATTTCTATTTCATCATCTTCTGAATCTATGAGTTCTATCTTCTTTATTTCACTTTTTATTACATCTTCAATAGAGAAAAATCCTTTCTCCCACTTTCATTCCTCTATTTAAGACATCTCTAAAAATATGAACTTATAGCTCTTCTTCCTTTAATGGAAAGTACAGGAGCTTTATTCTCATATTCAAAAATGATTGCTCACTAAATTTTCATTAAATAGATCAAATGTAGTTTTCTAAAGCAAGATATCATACTTCTCTATAAAGTCATAAACAAAAAATTTTTCTTTCACCTTCAACATGAATAATTCCTAATGCTGAATCAAAACCTTCTTTTACAATAGTAGTTTCAATTAATCTTATAATATTCCTAAAAGTATAATTTAAAACAATATTATAAGGCTTTTTGCATTCCTATGTTCTCTAACTCCAAACTGCCATTTTTCAATAAGAAGTTGAGATATATTTTTATAGTAGACTTTACTATACTCCCTTCAATCCCCATTATTTTTCACGATAATTTTTCTAAATTTAAATCAATAGCATTTAAATTTTTAAAAGCTGATTAAATAAAGCTAAGTCTGAAAATTGTTTTCTCTAATAAAAAATCAATATGATTCTTTTGATTTTCTATTTTATCCACTAGCCATCTTCTAGCCATTCAATTCCTTTTCTTGAAGCAAAAAGTTCATATTGTTTTCTTCTTAACTTTGCTCCTTTAGAATAATTTAATTTACAAAAATGTCCTACTAAATTTTCCATAACTATCACTTATAGCAATAGCTATATTATGTTCCATAGCTAATTTTATTGCTGGTGTTGAAATACTTGAATTGCTTTCTAAAATGATTGATTCTGTTTTTCAGGAGAAAAGAACATAAGACTTCTCCTTTGTCTTTACTAAAACTATTTTTTGTCTTGCTATACTTGCCCCCTCTGTTGAAATATATAAATCCATAATATTCCTCCCCTATTATTTTAAAAATAAAATGAATATATTAGAAATAAAAATGTTATAATATATATTAACACAGTATTATAAATAAATTTTTATAAAAATAACTTTACATTTTTAGAAAAAGTTGTACAATAAATTACAAATATTTAATTTGTAATTTTAATTCACTTTTTGGTTAGTTTTTAACATTTCACTTTTTCTATTTGTACTAAAAGAAATTCAATAACTTTTTCAATTTTTCAAGTAATAAATATTTAATACAAAAATAAAGAAATACTAAAATTTCTCGATTTTGGTCAAATGTTGCTACCCCTAAAAGTGAATCAATTTACCATAAATTCGATATCCTTATACAAATCGAGGGTATTGAAGGCCATTTATAATAAGGTTTAAAACTATTCTTTGTCTACTGTGTAGGATTTAGTATTGAAGGTATTCCATTTATAATAAGGTTTAAAACTACAACTTTGGTCGGGAGTAGCAGATGTTTTCTTTGTATTGAAAGGTTATTCCATTTATAATAAGGTTTTAAAACTCTTTTCTTAGTTTTTAGCTCTTGAAGTTTTCCTTTAGTATTGAAGGTATTCCATTTTATAATAAGGTTTAAAACGAAAAATACCAATTATTTAACGGGAGGATAATAATGAAGTATTGATATTCCATTTATAATAGGTTTAAAAACTCAGAAGATAATGCTTAATATGCAAGCTGCTAGGTGGTATTGAAGGTATTCCATTTATAATAAGGTTTTAAAACAAGACAGGCATTAATTATACCAATCATCTGCACTATAGTATTGAAGGTATTCCATTTATAATAAGGTTTAAAACTTTATTTAACGATTCCTTCATATATTCTTGGAATCAGTATTGAAGGTATTCCATTATAATAAGGTTTTAAAACACAGCGCATTCACCGATATCAATGCAAAGAGTAGCTGTATTGAAGTATTCCATTTATAATAAGGTTTAAAACTATTAATTTCCTACTTTAAGATACACTTGACCATTGTATTGAAGGTATTCCATTTATAATAAGGTTTTAAAAACTTAATCTCTAATACTTCTTCAACTACTTCAGTTAGTGTTGAAGTATTCCATTTATAATAAGGTTTTAAAACATAATGTTTAATTATATAATCTACATATTTTGTTTGTATTGAAGGTATTCCATTTATAATAAGGTTTAAAACACTATCCCAAGCTTTATTATCTTGTCCTTTTATCTCGTATTGAAGGTATTCCATTTATAATAAGGTTTTAAAACTTCATTTTAAACGATGCCCTGCTGTACTCCAGCTTTTTAGTAGTATTGAAGGTATTCCATTTTATAATAAGGTTTAAAACTATGTCCTTTGGATCCATGTTAATATATTTAGCTAGTAGTATTGAAAGGTATTCCATTTATAATAAGGTTTAAAACTTAAGTGAATGATTATTATTACTTACTAAACTATTAGTATTGAAGGTATTCCATTTATAATAAGGTTTAAAACTTATAAATACTGGTTTTCGAGATAGGCTCTTTCATCGTATTGAAGGTATTCCATTTTATAATAAGGTTTAAAACTTGCTGAGATAAAAATCATTATCAGCTAAAAATTTCTCTGTATTGAAAGGTATTCCATTTATAATAAGGTTTAAAACTGAACTTAAGAAAAATAAAAAGCTAGGCCTATTAAGGTATTGAAAGGTATTCCATTTATAATAAGGTTTTAAAACTTTAGTAAATTCATCAAGTTGTCTTTTGAAGTTCTACACGTATTGAAAGGTATTCCATTTATAATAAGGTTTAAAACTGAAATTTCTTTTCATCCTTGAATAATTTTTCTGCTAGTATTGAAGGTATTCCATTTATAATAAGGTTTAAAACGATAGTAATTTATCTTTTTCATCTTCAGATATACTGTATTGAAGGTATTCCATTTATAATAAGGTTTAAAACTAAAATTTCAGGAGACCATGTGTCTGGTTTTCTTATGTATTGAAGGTATTCCATTTATAATAAGGTTTAAAACTCTATAGAGTAGCAGTCTCTACAAAAGTTTTTCTAAGTATTGAAGGTATTCCATTTATAATAAGGTTTAAAACAATGCTCTAACGTTTCTAATAAAAGTTTTTCTTTCAGTATTGAAGGTATTCCATTTATAATAAGGTTTAAAACCTAATTAAACTTCAACTTACCTAAAACTACATAATGTATTGAAGGTATTCCATTTATAATAAGGTTTAAAACCTAAATCTGTAATAGAACTCATTTTATAAGTTCCATTATGTATTGAAGGTATTCCATTTTATAATAAGGTTTTAAAACCAACTCCCCAAACTCTTCATATTTTTCCTCCTTTGAAGTATTGAAGGTATTCCATTTATAATAAGGTTTAAAACTTTATAGTCCTGAGCAAGACTTAAAAAGGCTCAACTGTATTGAAGGTATTCCATTTATAATAAGGTTTAAAACAATAAGAGTTTAGGTTTTTATTGTTTTGTGTTTTAGTATTGAAGGTATTCCATTTATAATAAGGTTTTAAAACGTACCTACACTACTAGGTCCACTACCTTTTTCCGAAGTATTGAAGGTATTCCATTTATAATAAGGTTTTAAAACTCCTGAGCTTTTTCCTAAAAGTGTTACAGTATAAGTATTGAAGGTATTCCATTTATAATAAGGTTTAAAACTCTCAGAATAATTATCCCTACCAAAAGCTGCAACTATAGTATTGAAGGTATTCCATTTATAATAAGGTTTAAAACTATTGCTATTTTTTTAAATGTTTGAGAGCTGACTATAATGTATTGAAGGTATTCCATTTATAATAAGGTTTAAAACTTTGCTTCAAAGTTGCTTAATTCTCATAAGAGCGTATTGAAGGTATTCCATTTATAATAAGGTTTTAAAACTTCACTACATTTCATAATTCCATCCCCACTCATCAGTATTGAAGGTATTCCATTTATAATAAGGTTTAAAAACATAATATTTCCTCCTTTTAATAACTCATACTTGCTGTATTGAAGGTATTCCATTTATAATAAGGTTTAAAATCAATATCTTTGTGAGATAAAACTTTTTCTTCTTGTATTGAAGGTATTCCATTTATAATAAGGTTTAAAAACTAGATTTAGCAACCATCTATAATGTTTTACCTTTGTTGTATTGAAAGGTATTCCATTTATAATAAGGTTTAAAACATATATCGCCTATAGATTCATATAACCCTTTTCCATAGTATTAAGGTATTCCATTTATAATAAGGTTTTAAAACGTAAAGAGACTTAAATCTCTTGCTTTCAGCGTGGGAGTATTAAGTATTCCATTTATAATAAGGTTTAAAAACTTTCTGTGAGCATTGTTAAAAAGTACTCAAGGATGTGTTGAAGGTATTCCATTTATAATAAAGGTTTAAAACTTAACATGATAACTGCTATTACAGCTACCATACTGTATTGAAGGTATTCCATTTATAATAGGTTTAAAACTACTATGAGTTAACAACACGCAGAAATTCCTCGGTATTGAAGGTATTCCATTTATAATAAGGTTTAAAACATAGCTATTACAATTATCCACCAAATCATGTAAATCAAGTATTGAAGGTATTCCATTTTATAATAAGGTTTAAAAACTCAAAAATCAATAAAAACTTCTGGGGTTTCTTTTTAATGTATTGAAGGTATTCCATTTATAATAAGGTTTTAAAACCTTCTGATGAAGAAGATTTTGTTCACTTTTCCAGTAGAAGGTATTCCTTATATAAGGTTTAAACTGTATTCACACTCCATAGCAAAGTCTAAAAAGTCAAGGTATTGAAGGTATTCCATTTATAATAGGGTTTTAAAAACTCAGGCATCCTAAACACATAATGACCTATGTCAGGCACTAGGTGATTGAGAGTATTCCATTTATAATAAGGTTTAAAACATTATACTAGCATTAACAATTATATTACACTTGTGTTGGAAAAGTTATTCCATTTATAATAAGGTTTAAAACAAAATTTCTATTACATTAAATAAGCATATATGAGTATTGGCATGTCCATTTATAATGAGGTTTAGAGCTGACGATAAATTTAGCGTGTGAACTCAAATAATCAGTATTGAAGGTATTCCATTTATAATAAGGTTTAAAACTTTTTAATATTATCTTCTATAACAACAACTTTATAACGTATTGAAGGTATTCCATTTATAATAAGGTTTAAAAACCAGAGCAAAGTCTGTATTAAAAGGAGGCATATTATGGTATTGAAGGTATTCCATTTATAATAAGGTTTAAAACTCTATCGATACTATAGTACTCTTAATTAGTTTATGTATTGAAGATATTCCATTTATAATAGGTTTAAACCTCATTTGATAATTTTGTAGCTAAACTCATTACTTCTTTGTATTGAAGGTATTCCATTTATAATAAGGTTTAAAACCCTGGCCAAGCACCAGTGTCGAATCTATCACCTTCAGTATTGAAGGTATTCCATTTATAATAAGGTTTAAAACTTTCATAGTAGGCGTGGTAAACCTCACCACTATTTCGTATTGAAGGTATTCCATTTATAATAAGGTTTAAAACAAGGTGTTTTTAAACTTGGAGGTGTTAAAAATGGCTAAAAGTATTGAAAGTAGTCCATTTATAATAAGGTTTAAAACTCCCAATTCTTGATTGAGCCTCTATTTGGAATTGGCATTGAAGGTATTCCATTTATAATAAGGTTTAAAACAGGACTTGTTTATTCAGAAGCTAACAAGGCTATAATGTATTGAAGGTATTCCATTTATAATAAGGTTTAAAACATTACAGCTTATAATATGGGTATAGGGTCAGTTAAAGTATTGAAGGTATTCCATTTATAATAAGGTTTAAAAACTTCAAGACGTGTTAGCATAACAGATACTTTATTGTCGTATTGAAGGTATTCCATTTATAATAAAGGTTTAAAACTTCATCAATTATTTGAGTGTAAGCTCCTAGCTTTTTCATAGTATTGAAGGTATTCCATTTATAATAAGGTTTAAAACCCTAACAAAAATCACTTCACCTCTTTCCAACTCATGTATTGAAGGTATTCCATTTATAATAAGGTTTTAAAACCCCATCTTACAGCCTAAAACCATATCTAACACTTGAGTATTGAAGGTATTCCATTTATAATAAGGTTTAAAAACTCCTGTCCAATGGCAAGATAAATTGAAGCTAATTCAGTATTGAAGGTCTTCCATTTATAATAAGTTTAAACACACTGTTGTCTGTTAACTGTGCGACAACAGTTTTAAGTGAAGGTATTCCATTTATAATAAGGTTTGAAAACCTTGTAGATAGTCTTGTATATATTCTTTACATTCTTGGTATTGAAGGTATTCCATTTATAATAAGGTTTAAACTCTAACACTTGTATTTTTAAATACTATTTTTCAATTGTATTGAGGTATTCCATTTATAATAAGGTTTAAAACTTCTAAATAAATTTTCTCAACATATTCAAATACCTTAAGTATTGAAGGTATTCCATTTATAATAAGGTTTAAAACAAGGGTTATCAATTAGAAACCTTCCTATTTCTATAGAGGTATTGAAGGTATTCCATTTATAATAAGGTTTAAAAACCTTTTATTATCAAGTTCCCTTCTCAATTCCATTCCTAAGTATTGAAGGTATTCCATTTATAATAAGGTTTAAAACACTAACAGTTCCTTGTCTTCCTTAACCGCAAGATATAGTATTGAGGTATTCCATTTATAATAAGGTTTAAAACTACAATTTCTCATTCTGTATCTCATTTTCCTTTCTTGTATTGAAGGTATTCCATTTATAATAAGGTTTAAAACGTAGTAATCCAACAGTTACATTAATAGTTTTCATAAGTATTGAAGGTATTCCATTTATAATAAGGTTTAAAAACTATTTGATTGCTCCATTCTTCATATTTTTATAGGTATTGAAGGTATTCATTTATAATAAGTTTAAAACAAGAAGAATAATCTTCTTCTGGTTCTCCGATTTCTAGTATTGAAGGTATTCCATTTATAATAAGGTTTAAAAACTCACCAACAAGATGATGAACAAGCAACTCTTTTAAGTATTGAAGGTATTCCATTTATAATAAGGTTTAAAACATCGAGACTCTATTTTTGATAATCTTTGTAATTCTTCTGTATTGAAGGTATTCCATTTATAATAAGGTTTAAAAACTATATGGACATCTCTCATTTATACTGAATCAATAATCTTTTTGTATTGAAGGTATTCCATTTATAATAAGGTTTAAAAACTCATCTAAAATTCTTTTTAAATCTACTAGTCCTAAGTATTGAAGTATTCCATTTATATAAGGTTTAAAACTAAATATTTCGATTAATTTACAATATCATTTAATTGTATTGAAGGTATTCCATTTATAATAAGGTTTAAAACTTAATCTTTTTATTAACTGTATCATTTGTTCTAGGCCAGTATTGAAAGGTATTCCATTTATAATGAGTTTAAGCAATGCTAAAAGCAAAGATTTTTAATCTCTTAACGTATTGAAGGTATTCCATTTTATAATAAGGTTTTAAAACTGAATTTAAACATTCCAAAAGATTTATTACAGTTATGTATTGAAGGTATTCCATTTATAATAAGGTTTAAAACAGCACCATTAATGCTTGAGATTGATGGCTGGAGTATTGAAGGTATTCCATTTATAATAAGGTTTAAAAACAAGAATTAGGTTTTTATTGCATCTATTGAAGTATTGAAGGTATTCCATTTATAATAAGGTTTAAAACTTAAAGATTCAGTTCTAACGATCCTTCATATCTAGTATTGAAGGTATTCCATTTATAATAAGGTTTAAAAGCAATACATAACCGTGCTGTTCATCAAAATCACGAGTATTGAAGGTATTCCATTTATAATAAGGTTTAAAACACTACAAATCTACTATGACTTTGTTAGTCCATTATCAGTATTGAAGGTATTCCATTTATAATAAGGTTTAAAACTGTATAATTTAATTTTAATCCATTATTGGATTATTGTATTGAGTATTCCATTTATAATAGGTTTTAAAACATTGGTAACATTTGTTTGAATGCTTTTTCTGGTTCAGATGAAGGTATTCCATTTATAACAAGGTTTAAAACTCACCTCCTTCCAACTCACGATACATGAAACAATCTTTGTATTGAAGGTAGTCCACTTATAACAAGGTTTAAAACGTTAGTTACAGTCCAAGAGTCTGCTGCATATAATAGTATTGAAGGTATTCCATTTATAACAAGGTTTAAAACTCTTCCATCCAGATTTTGAATTCGTCTTCTATTGTATTGAAGCTATTCCTCTTATAACAAGGTTTTGAAATTTTTATTGAAAATGAATCTTTTTAGGTTATTTTAACTCTTAATAATTTATTAGAAAATATGTTATAGTAGGTATGTTATAATGAGAATTGAAAGAGATATATGGAAATCTATAAAGTTATAAATTAATAATTTAGTAGATTTATTTCTACGACCAATGTCTGTATAAAGGTCCAATTAGAATAAGGTTTAAAACTTTTATTACCCCTTACCATTCTTGTAATTCTACCGGAAGTAATTGTATTCCATTATATAAGGTTTAAACTCAATTTTCTTTGATCTTCTATGATGCCATAACTCTCCAGTATTGAAGGTATTCCATTTATAATAAGGTTTAAAACTAATTCTTCAGTTGATTGATACCAAGTGTGGCGATTGCTGTATTGTATTCCATTTATAATAAGGTTTAAAACTAGAGATATGGATGATCTTCTTTCTGCTAATTCAGTAGTGAAAAGTATTCCATTTATAATGGAGGTTTAAAACTGCTTTATTTTCTGCTAAAGAATAAATAATTATTGTATTATTGAAAGGTATTTCATTTTATAATAAGGTTTAAAACTCTTCGCCCTTCAAAACCAGAGAATAGTAGTCAACAGTGTATTGAAGGTGTCCATTTTATATAACAAGGTTTAAAACGTTCTTTCAAGAAAACTACGATGTCTGAGTCTCCAGTATTGAAATGTCCATTTATAATAGGTTTAAAACTATGAAATCTATAAATGTAATGGCTGGAATAGCTGCTGTATTGAAAGGTGTCCATTTATAATAGGTTTAAAACAATCATCGTCAACTTGGAAGGAGACGATGTGTGTGTATTGAAAGGTATTCTACTTATAACAAGGTTTAAAACAGCTTGCGACTTGGTATTAGCACTTTTCCTCAGTATTGAAAGTATTCCACACCTTGTAACGAGGTTTAAAACAATTGCTGGAAAAACGTCTACTTTATCAATAAATCGCTGTTGCAAAGGTGTCCACTCTGACTAAGGTTTAAAACGACATAGTGCAGAATTTCTGCGAATTCTATCAAAATTAAAAAGTGTTGAAAGGCATTCCAGTTATAATAAGGTTTAAAACATCTATACTGATATTCAGAAGCTAATTAAATTAGTATTGAAAGGTATTCCACTTATAACAAGGTTTAAAATAATGCATACTAACAGCACCAAAATGCCCTTGTACTTAAATTTAAAAGGCTATCCATTTATAACAAGGTTTTAAAAATAAAATGAAAATATGAATACTCAGGTTCATTTTGATTATTAATAATTTGTAGAAAATAGTGTTAGATGGTTAGAGTATGCTATAATGAGAATTGAAAGAAAGTCCTATATAAGATAATAAAATTTGTAAATTAATAATTTAGTGGTTTATTTCTGAGACCAATGTCTGTGTGTGAAACAAATCTAATTAGAACAAGGTTTAAAACTACTATAGTTGTGTTAAATACATATTTCGTGTATTGAAGGAAGTCGAATTGGGGCATGGTTTCAAGCACCTCTACTTGTCTTCCTTAACCGCAGATATATTCTTGGTGATTGATGAGCAGTCCAATTATACATAGGTTTTAAATTAAAATTAAATGAATCTTTATCAAGGTTCATTTTATTATCAAGATTTATTATTATAAAAATAAGTTTAGCTAGTAGAGTACGCTATAATGAAAAGTGAAAGAATATATATGTGATAGGTACAGTCGTCATAAATTAATAATTTGGTGGATTTATTTCTGCGAGGCAATGTGCGACCAATGACTGTATTAAAAGTGCTAAAGTAAAATAAAGGACTGCAAAACAGTTCCCTGTCTAATCCTTGGGCAGCCTCTTGAGCTTCTGTATTGAAAGGTATCTCACCTCTTATAACAAGGTTTAAAAACATTACTATTAATATGCTAAAATATATCATTTACATCAGTAGCCAGAAGGTATTCCACTTCTAACAAAGGTTTTTAAAACCTAATATCATAAATTTCTCTTAATAGTTCAGCATTTCTAAGTATTGAAAAGTATTCCATGTTATAATAAGGAGGTTTAAACTGTGATAGTAAATCTTTAAATCTCCTGCTAATTCTTCAGTAGTAGAAGGTATTCCAGCTTTATAATAAGGTTTAAAACGAGGCTCATTTATATCTTGATGATATTCTAAGTCAAGTATTGAAGGTGTTCACTCTTATAACCAGGTTTTAGAAACGCGCTGTAGAGTCAGAAACTATTTGAATTCAGTGTATTGAAGGTGGTCCACTACTAACAAAGGGTTTAAAACTACATTATTTTAATAAGTATCATAATAGTTTTTCAATTAGTGTGAAGGCATGGCCCTCTATAGCTGTCAGGTTTAAAACTGCCTTCTTCAACTTTCCTTTTCCTAGATTTTCAGCAGAAAATAGTATTGAAGAGTATTCCTTATAACGAGGTTTAAAACAATATTTCTAGTAGTGTACGCTGGTGTGTCTGAAGTCCTATTGAAGATGTTCCACCCATAACAAAAGGTTTTAAAACCCGTCTCTATCTTGATATGCACCATTATTTCATCTTGGTATTGAAGGTATTCCACTTATAACAAAGGTTTAAAACTCAGCTATTATTGCTCTAGTCATTCTCTGTCACTTCGTATTGAAGGTATTCCATTTTATAATAAGGTTTACACTTTTTCTTTATTATATTGGCTTTTAAATACACTACCTCTGTATTGATATTATAATAAGGTTTAAAACTTTGTTTATTGTTCTTCTGCTAATTTTATTTGTAAGTATTGAAGGTATTCCATTTATAATGAGTTTAAACTATTTACCGTCATTTATAACAATAGTTGTGCTTCAGTATTGAAAGGGTATTCCTCTTATAACAAGGTTTAAAAGCGTTGGTTACAATCCAAAGAGTCTGCTGCATAATAGTATTGAAGGTATTCCATTTATAAGGTTTAAAACTTACAGATTTGTGGATAATTTTTGGGGAGTTAATTGGTGATTGAATATTCCATTTATAACAAGGTTTTAAAACCTATTACTAATTACATTGCATAAGCAAGCTTCTTGTATTAAGTATTCCATTTATAATAAGGTTTAAAACATTGGTTCAAAAATGTTTCATTTTCCCATTCTGTATTGAAGGTATTCCATTTATAATAAGGTTTAAAACTTAAATTTAAATTGATACTTATCGAAAATTCTTATAAAGTATTGAAGGTATTCATTTATAACAGGTTTAAAACTCCATAACGACAACTGCAGAGAACACTACAGTTTTCGTGTGAGTATTCCATTTATAACAAGGTTTAGAAACTCATATCATCATAGTAGTTAAGTTCTGTCTAACGTATTGATATTCCACTTATATGAGTTTTCATTAAAATTATCACTGTAATAGTGATATCTTATATTAATTGACATTTATTTTTAAAAATGATATATATTTTCATAGAGTCGATTATGTTTTTGAGGGGTTTTAAAATGATTACATTTTGTAAAAATATTCAAAAAGAAGAATTAATTTTAGGTTTGAGACACAAATGACTTAGCTAAATTAGCTAATTACCCTAATAGAAGTTACATCGAAAAGATTGAATCTGATAAAATGTATCCATCTACTAAAAATTCCGGATTTAGCTAAAAGCATTATCATGGGAAGTGAAGATTTATTCAAAGATGTTGAAATTGAAGATATTGAGAATGATTTTATTTTTATTAAAAATATATTGAAATCTATAAAATCTTATCAAGAAAATGAAACTCCTAGAAGAACGATTATTTTCTCTTTAGATGCTTGTAAAAACATTATCTTTTCTTTATTCGATAAATATATAGAGAAGATTTTATCTAAGATTAATAATTTAGTTATATTATTATGAAAATAATGTTGAATTAGATTGAAGCTTTTTAAAGAAAAAGAATATGAAAATATGTTTGATTGAGTCTATGTGATCTTTTAGAAACTATACTTAAATTAAAAAGAAATATCTAAGGATACAGAAGATGTAGTTGATGCTGAGGAAGTTATCATATGATGACTTTTTAAGAATATAGGGGGAGAATATGAGTGCTAATTTATACATTTATAACCAAGGTTCTATATTAGATTATGCTAATAATAGTTTAGTACTTATATACGATCCCAAAAGAAATGGAGAGTTTCTACTGAGAATTTAGATAGAATTGTTATATTTTGGAGATGTTCAATTAACTATCTCCTGCATTCAAAAATACTTTAAAGGTATTCCTGTAACTATCTAATGAGGGAAACTACTTTGGGAGTTTAGAACCTACTAATCATGTAGATATAAGATTCAAAAGTTACAATTCAAAAGTGAAGATAAAGAATTTTTGTTTAGAGCTTTCAAAAATACTCATAAAAAGCTAAAATAAAAATCAAAGAAGTTTACTATTTGCAGAAAATAGCTTCCGCTAAAGAGCCTGCTGCTACTATTTATTCTACTAGAATATTAACTCTATTGAATGATGTTGACAAGGCTCAAAATATAGAAGCATTAAATCTTATTATTGATGAATACCTTTTTATTTCACAGAGACTTTCTTATTTTTCTCGGAGATGATTTTTAATTTCACAACAAGAGGTTAAAATGCCTCCTAAAGATCCATTTAATTCTATGTTAAGTTTTGGATATAGTCTTCTAATCTATGAGATACAAAATCTTATTCTTTCTAAAGGTCTTAATCCTTATATTGGATTTTTGCTTCTGATGAAGAAAGGTATACCATGTCTTTGCTCAGATTTAGTGGAAGGAATGGAGAACTATTTTTAGTAGATGCTTTAGCATTTAAATTACTAAAAACTAAAAATAACTATTAATGATTTTTGAGACCAATGAAGAAACTGGAGCAGTTTTTATTAAAAAGAAAGAAGCTCGAATTCTAACAGAGTTTGGAAAATTACTAAAGGAAGAAACTGGAAATATAATAGGTACTTGTCATAAAAATAAGTTATAGAAGAGCTATTGAGTATCAAATACATCTTTTGATAGAAAGCTCTTGAAGGTAATTCTCCAGAAAAGTATAAACCTTTTGAAATAGAAAAAGTAGAAAAATTTTATCATCTAAAAACTCCCAAAAATTCTATCTTTATTTAGAATTATGGAGTTTTTATTTGATTAATTTTTATCGTTTTATTTACTTATATTTTTATAACTAATTCTTCTAGCTCAACAAGTCCTAACTTTTCAATGATTTCTTTATCTTTAATTTTTCTTTAGTCATAAAAGGTATTTTTCTCTTATCATCTTTTATTTTAACTTTACCAAACCTAGACTTATTGAAGCTGGATCTATCTTATATATTCAATATGTATCATTCAAGTTCTAAAAACACTTCTAGATTAAAAGCCTTCAAACATTAGGATAATCATCCATTTTATCTTCAGAAATTTATCTTATCTTCATATCCTATTTTTATTTAAAAATTTTAATTAGAAAATTTTATCTTCTTCTATGTATTTGATTTCTTGTAAAAGTTTCACAAAGCCCTTTTTCTTCACTATTTTCATAGAATTTATATATTTTCCTTCTTTAAAATAATCTTCTTTATCCATAGAAATACTTTTCAAATATTTTTCTTTAAAATTTCTCTTAGGTCCTATTTTATATGAGAGACTCCTCTAATATATTTTTCAATTTCTTTTTCTGTAAAAAGCTTTTAGAAATGTAGTAATACTCTTCTTTCTCTTCCCATGTTTCTTATTTCTTACAAGAATAGGAGAGCCATTTCTATTTTCTTCCTAATTCTTTTTACATATTCTGTCCCTTCTGCTATTTTTAGAAATTAATTCATTTGAGTCTACATTTTAAAAACTTTCTCAGGTTTAAAAACAAGGAAATATTTTGACTCAGAAGTTGAAATACACTGGTATTAATTAAACACTTGCACACCTTCCATACATATACATTGTTGCAGTTCAACCTTTTGTTTCACCTTTATATAGATATTCATCTCTTCTGGTAGTTCTCTTATAGAAAATTAATTCATCTTTCCATTCATTAAGAAGACTATCCAATGTCAGATAAAATTTATACATATCTTTTTTATTAAATCTTCTGTTACTAAAAGTTCCAAAAATTTAACATAGTCTACTTTATTTTTTCATAGGCAAAATCTAATATTTCTTCAATATCTTTTTTATCAGTATTCTTATTTTTAATAAAACAAAGTTTAACTTTACTACTAAATTTCTTGCTTTAATTTTCTTTATATTCTCTTTAACTAGTTCCTAAAAAGATTATTTTTATCTGTAGGAATAGCTTTTATAACAGGTCTAACTATATCTAAATATACTTCATTCTTTAAAGAATGCATAGAAATTAAACTTAAAAATCTCTTTTTATCTCCTACATAATTTTCTATAGCATCTAGTAATCTATTTTACAATTAAAGAGCCATTTGTCACTATAGTTATATATGGCTTTAAATTATCCTCACTAGTTTATTTAAATACCAGATAATATCATCTAATTTTTAGAAGAGGTTTCTCCTCCTGTGAATGTTATGTCAGTGTAATTATTTTTATAGCTTCTTTAATAAGAGATACATTTCTTCTTTGAATTTTTCTTCTCTTTTTATCCCCATTTTTGAACCTTCTCCATGGCAAAAGAAACACTGATAATTACATTCACCTGTTAGAAAAGTCTTAAACTTTTTATATTTTGACATTTTTTCTCAAATATATAAGTTTCCTTCTCTGCTTTTTGATAGTAAAAGTATTCTCCATTAAGAAGAATATAGTTTTTATCACTAATTGAAACTTTTATATTGATAAATTCTATATTCTTCTCAACAGATTCTCTTTCAATTTGAGTAATTTTTCCAGTAGTTTGTATCATTTATTTCTGTTACATTAGATAATATCACTACATTATCTTTTGTAATCTTTTTATATTAGCTCATTAATCCGTTTTTCCTTATTTATATTCTAAAAATCTTTGGTAAAGTTTTTCCTTTAAATTTATTTAAAGCATTTCTATCGAGGAATGGTTTAGGATATCCTAGCTAACTTTATTTACTTGAGCTAATATAGCTTTTAGTTCGTTTATATGGTTTTTAGTTGAGTTAATATATTTTTCTTAATATCATCTAAGAACTTAATGTCCTTTATACTAGAAGGTATAAAAACTTTGATATTTATCAATATTATCTAATAATATATCTTTTACTTTAATTTCACAACTACCAAATCCATATGCTTTAGCTCTTCCAAATTTATGTATAATCCTTTTCAAGTTCCAATGCATAAACTAATACTCCCAATTCTTCAGCTGTTAGTTTTCAAAGTGAACTTCAAACTTGAATTCATGATTTATATCTATACAAGAAACTGTTGACATAACCTTTTTAGAACTTTGAGGAAAATCTCCTGTTAAATGTTTTTACTAAATAATTTCTTTTGATGCCAGAAAAACTTTCTTCCTCTTATTTTTCCACTAGGAGTAGTATAGAATCTTCTCATTGCAGGTTCTCTTCTTCTACTCTTGGACCTCCTAAAGGAAAGATAATGTAAGAGTATTTACATTTTATTTATTACTGCATCTGAAAAGAAAACTCTTCCTCTATATGAATTTTGGCTAACTGACATTTTCTTCCATATCATTTCCAGTACTTCAAATAATCTACAAACAAAACATAAATGCTCTGTATTTTTACAAGGTTTAAAATTTTTCTGGGACTTTTCTTATATAGATGTTTCTCCTTTATATTTTTATACAACTAGTTGTTAAAATTTCTACTATATTTCTTATTTCTCCTTTTAATGAGACTAGCTGGAATAACATATTTATCTTTAAACTTTATAAATTCTGTACTTTTTCAGAACCAATAGAAATTGGAGTTAAATTAGTTAGAGTACATACTATCTTACCAGAGTAATCTCCTTTTTATAGGACCTCTACTTTTCTTCAATTTCATTTTCATCTCCAAGTGAAACAAAGTTAAATGGATAGATAAATTGACTCATGTCAGCTTTTATTTCAGTAGTTTTATGCCCATATCCAACTCCAAATCCTGTTTTTCCTCCACCATTACCATCTTTTTAGTTTCTTCAGTTCCTTTTTCTATATTGATATTAGGTCCTTTTTATTTCATATTTCACAGGATCCTAACTTTTAAATTTAAACTTTTAAATTTTTGTAATGGTAAAAGACTTACTTTCCTTATCTAATTTAAAACTAGTTTCATCGATCTTTTCAATCTTAGCATCCCTTCATTGCCATTATCTTCACCTCAATATATTCTATATATTGAACAACTTCTCTTTCAGTTTTGTTTTCAATCTTCCTATTCTTACTTTTTATTCTTTCATTAAGAGCTTTTGTTTTATCTTTGTATTTTTCTTTGTCACTTTCTTTTAAATAGATATATTTAGTATTCTTTCATCAGACTCTTCTTTAAAATCTTCTTTATCTATTCTTGAATATCTATATTCATCTCAAAGTTATAGACTGTTATCATAGAATCATTATTAAAAATATATAATTTGTACATATTTTTAAATCATCATCTGAAAAGTGTATTAATATCTCTTTTATCTTTATCATTCTTTTTAAATATTTTATACCATTTTTTCTATTGTAATCTAAATAAATAGATTATATGGTTTGAAATTTCTATTTTTATATCTTCAATTTTATCTCTGTAATTCTATCATTATTTCACCTCACTAAAAGGGCTTTTATAAATTCATTTGGATCTTTTTATATCTACTTTTTATATTCAGTTTTTAGTTTCATAACTTTTCTAAATACTTATCAGCTATTTTAGTAGATTTTTCTTCATCTATTTCAAAAATTGTTCAAACTTTTTGAAATTTTCTTCTCATAGAAAACACTATATCTTAAATCACTTACTTCAAATTCAATTTGCCCCAAAACCACGAGTTTTTAGAATTTCCTATTCTTATTTCTCCATTTATACTGTCTCTTATTATGAAACATATACCTTGTAGCTCTTTTAAAAATCTAACATATTACTTAGAAAAATTTCAGTTCTAAAATCCTCAGTTGTATATTCGAATTTTTAATGGTGCAACAGCTTTGAACTAAAATGATCTATTGGAGTAATAGATCTACTATTTACAAACTCTTTTATAGCTTCATTTTTATTGAATCTTTTATTTTATCTATATCATGAAATTTTTCTTTTTTCATTTTCAAAAAGAAGGCATCTTGTAAGAATATTCTTGATTTTTCTAGCCTTTTCATCTTCAGAATTTCCTTCAGTGTAACCAAAAAGATTTTTACAAAACATGTATCTTTATACATTGTTGTAAATCTATCTCTAAATAAACCTTTTAAAGTTGAACCTGGTATGTAGATTTCTCCTTTTCTAGTATCTAGTCTCTAATTCGCCAGTATTATTTGCTTTTGTTTCTCCTTGTTCTGTTACTAGAATTGTAGAATAAGTACTACTTTTTTGATTCTCTCCTTTTTTCTTCTTTAGATAATTTTTATACAAAGAGGAGAAAGAGGTTTTTATTTTTAACTCTAAATTTAATTTATTATCAAGTCTTAAAAATTCTTTCATGTTCTCCTCTATTTTAATTCTAAATTAGTTATTTCTAAAAATTCTTTTACATCTTTAGTTTTTCATTGATTTTTAAATGGTAATCTTGTATATAGTTTTATCTACAAATTCTATTTTTCAATGTTCAATTTACATTTTCTATACCCCTTGATAATTTTTCCTCCAAATAAATCTTCTTCTAAAATATCCTTTAAAAGCTAATTTTATTAAATCTAGTTGATATCCTTCAACATTATCAAGTTCCATTTCAAATTTGAAGTAAGCTCTAATGGAATAACATTATAGTCAAATTTTGCTCCAGTTTCTATTGCTCAGTTTCTCTATCTATTTTTATACCATCCCTTTTTATACTATCAACATCTGTATTTATTAACATATCTGAGAGTGTGATTCTTCCAGCCATACTGTAATAATTTTCTCTTTATCGTCTTTATTTTCACTATTGTAAGATAATTTTTCAAAAACTCTTTCTTTTACACTACTGTCTTCTTTTTGTAGGTTAGTATAACCAAAAATTAATTTACATCAGCTTCATTCAATTCTTCTTTTGTTTCTTTATCTACAAATTTAAAACCATTTTCTTTAGCAAGTAATCTTTCAAGTTTTGTACTTAAGTAACCTCTAAAAGATGACCCAGGAATGTAAAAATTTTTATTTTTGAATTTCCATCAACAGTTATAAAAGGAGCATCCATTCCGTTTTTCTTCTACCCACTTCCTATATGTAATGCAGTTAATACTTCTAAATTCCCACTAATTCTATACTTATTTTTAAAAATTGAAAAATCCATACTAGTTCCCTCACTTTCTAATCTTTTCTTTCCAATACAATATCTAACATAAGCCTTTATTAAACTTAATTCAATTTCATTTTTAAAATAGCTTCTTTTGTATATGTTACAATTTTTCTCTGTCTTATCTTTATTGAAATCTATTCCTAAAAATGTTTTCCATAATATTCATAAAAAGGTTTTTGCTTTTTACTAAATCTTTTATCATTAGTAGTTTCTGCTCTTTTTACTTGTTCCTTAAGAAATCCTCTATATAATCACTTCCAGTTGAGAAATTTCTATATTCTAGTACTGAATAAAATCTAGTAATTTGGCTTAAAGAAATTTCTTTAACTACCTCTTGGAATTCTTTTTATCTATGTGACTTTTCTTAAAAATTTTGTTTTATCTCTTTAGTCTTACTTTCCTTTGCTTCTTCTTCTATTCTTTTTGAAAAGCATCAACAGTTTCATAATTTTTAGGTTTAAAATTTAATTTACTTCCTTTTGTTTTCTTTTTCAGGACAGCTCATTATTTACCACCTCTTTCAGAGCAGATTCTAACTCTTCCAAACCCCTCATTTTTTTCTTAACCCTAAAACCATTTTGCTTCTATTTTAGTAAGTTTTTCTAAAAACTACTATCACAAGCATTTTCTTCTATGATATGTAAATACACTACCTTTTGTAAAAATTAACTCATCTACTTTTTCTAACACCATTTATGATATTGAAACCTCTAACTTTCCTGTATTTATAAAGCTTCTTTTTTTAAAATTAAATTTAAGATTTTCATCTTTTTAATCCTGCTAGCATTAAAAATTGTTCTCCAGCATCATAGATATCTGTAAATGGAATTATCATATCTGAGTATAAATCAAAACAAATAACTTTCTTATCCTTATCTTGAATCTCATTTCTAATTTCTTTTTCTGCTTCTTTTCCTATTTTACTTTCAATATCTTTTTCTAACTTTAGCACTTAAGTTATTTATTCTAGCTTCAAGATCTGCTTTATTAGTATCAGAATATTTCTTTAGTTATTGTAGCTTTTTCCAAAACCTTTAAATTTATATTTTTCCAATATAAACAATGAATTTCTCTTGAGATATTTCTTTTGGTAGTTTTAAATCTCCTACTAATTTAATATTTTCTGTAGGAAATTTTTATTTCATTTTTGTTTATTATTTTTATCTTCTTCCTTTGTATTGTTAATATACTCAGTATTAAATAGCATTCCATTTTCAGCAGATTTAAGTTTAGTATTTATCTTTACACTTATTTCGTTTCAGTAGCTTTAAAGTCAGAACTAGAACTTCTTTCATATTTAGTTCCATCTTTATATTCTGTATCTGATGATATGACCTTATCTATTTTGACTTTTTGTTCCCTTCATTTTTAATTTCATACTTAGTTTCAAAAAGACTAGCTAGACTGACTTTATTGTCTTCTCTTGTTTGCGTCAGAAGCTTCAATATTTTTAATACATTTAAATCGTAACCTTTTCTACAGAAATATTCTATCAAAGCTCCTCTTACTGTTGAACCTTGAACTGAATTTTCTAGTTTTTATATAGTTTTCCTAATTCTATTGATTTTAAAACTATAGGTTCTTCTAACTCAAGAGTATAATTATACTTTACAAATTCATCTGTTTTTAGTTCAGTAGAAGCTTTTTATCTTCTCTTTTTAATTCCTTATTATCTTATCTAAAGATTTAGTTTCTACAACTCCATTTTTCTCCTTCAAAGGTAATTTCCATTTATTTTTACTCATTTACTTTTCCAATACCTCTAGATTTCATTCCACCCTATCTTATCTAAGTGAAAAAGACAAGCTAAAATAAATTTTAAATCTTCATTTTTATATTATCATTTATATCTAAAGAACCTACAAAAACGTTATTTCTTGATAAAAATTCATAATTAAATAGAGATTGTGGAACAGTAGACCTAGTTTTTCTATTGATTCTTATTCCATATCTGTTTCCTATAAGCTTTTCCACATTTATTTTATTTGCATAACTCTTTGTCTTTTATAGTTAAATTAGAAAAATCTAAATTTGATTAAAACTATTATTTTTTATATAATTTCTTCTTTTCCAAAATAATTATTGACAAAAGTTTCTATTTCTTTTCTTCAACACCTAAGGCTCTTTTTAAATTGATAAACTCTTTCTCTTAATATTCCTTTTATGTGTTTTCCATTAAAAATAGGGTATCCATCTTTGTCTTTTTACAGTTACATCTATGTCTTTTCCCTATAACCCCTAGAGAAGCTGTCACTGCTGGAAGAAAAGTTCTATTGTATAATTAACTCATTATTCATTGCCCCCTTTACTTCATCTTTATCATTGATAAATTTATATTTCTAAAATATCAAAAATATTTTTGAAATTTTTGTTAAATTTATCGTAATTATCGTAATCTATTCCCATTTCTTTTATTAATTCAACATTGTTTTTATCCATTTTTGATAAAAATATTGATAAAGTCCATTTTCTTTTCAAACTCTTCTAATTCACTATTTCTTTTAAATCATACATATATCTAAGTTTATTAGAAGGAAAATTAGCTTTTTAAGTTTTCTTATTATTTTTTATTAATTCTTCAAAGTTTTTAATGTTTTTATCATTCTTATCAATATTGATAGCATAAGGTCTTTTCTATCACTTTATTTTCTTCTGATGATATAGTTTTTCTAAAGTCATCTATATCAACACAACCTTCTGAACCAATAACTTGGAAATCAATGAATCCTGTTTTTATTAAGATTTTTCATCAATAGCTTTTCTTCTAGCTTTTTAGCAGATTTTTGTAAATCCATACCTTTTTCAAATAATTGGAAAATTGGAGTTTTAGATTTTTGCTATAACCACTCCTGAAGACGATGTTATTTTTGATTCTAATAATTTCTTAGTATTGTTATTCACCATTTTTCTATGTTTTTATACATCTTATCTTCAAATTTCTTTTTGAAAGTTAGTTGAAAATTTCCAATGATAATGTAGGATCAAAAACAGCACATACATCATCTCCACCAACTATTAAGAATTCTCCCCATCTTTTTCATTATTTACATTTTTAAATATATCTACTAATGTTTCAGCCAGTGAAAGATTTTGTTATTTCATCTAGATTCTTACTGAAATTTCTATGAATTTTAGATATTCATCTTCTCTATCATTAGAGTTCATATTTTTAAAAAGTATTTTTAAATTTTTAAAGAATTCACCTAAAGCATCTCCATCACTGTATACAAAACCTATAAAGCTATCTTCATTTTTCAAAATCATCAATGTTGTTTTTAATTCTATTATCAGTCTTTGATCACTTACAGTTTTGTTATATTCTTTTATATAATTTTTATATATTGGTAGAAACCAACTTTTTCTTCTATTGCAATTTTACTTTCTTTTAAAAGATTAGAAGCAATTATTTTTCTTTTAAACTAGCTTCTGATATTCTTCCAGTTGTTTTTGCTAGTTTTTCTATTTGTTCTTGTAAAGTTCTTACACTTACCCTATCTATTTCTGTTTCTAAGCTCTCTTGACTTATTAAAATTTCCTTTTCTGTTTCATTAAGTTGATAGCCAAGTTTTTTAAATCTTCTACTAAATTTTTAGAATCAACTTCAGCCACTTCAGTTCCACTCAATTCACATTTTTTCAACATGAGGTAAATCAATGTTTAAAGTAGAGAACCCTTTACTTTTTCAATGGCAGTAAGTTCTCCTAATTTATCTAGGTCATTCCATACTTCTTTTCCTTCTCCACTTTTCTTACCCTTTTCATATTGAGTTTCAACATAAACACCTACAACTTTTTCACCAGGAGCTTCTTTTCATATTTATCTTTAACTTCTTTTATGATTTCTTTAACTATTCTTTCAGCTCTTCTTTGATATCTCTTTCAACAAAGAACTTAGCATTTCCTGCACCCACATAGATTATATCTTTTCTCTTCTACTATTATCTTTTTTATTATTTTTGGTACTTCCACCTGATTCAGATAATCCAATAGATAACTTTGCCCTCTAATTACTTTCAACTTATTAGTTGAAAATAAAAATTCTTTAATCTTTACTGTCTCAATAGCTACAATAAATTTTACCATTTTATCCCTCCTCGTTTATGAATAATTAAATTAAATTGATTCTTCCATAATGTTTTTGTTTATAGGCTACTCCATTTTTTAAAATGAAATTTAATATATGTTCATATTTCTCTTTTCTTCATCTGAAATATTTGAAAAAGTCCTAATTTTACTTCTCCATCAAAAGAATTAAACTCAGCTTTTTCTAAATCTTCTATACATTTATCTTTTTAATTCTTCCTATCTAAAATTATCTTATTATCCTTAAAAATACTTATTATATTTTGCACTAAGTAAAAATAGTAAGGATACTGAAAAATCTAAAAATTGTATCCAACTTTAAAAATAGTTGGACTTTTTAAATACTATAGTCAAACTATTATTTTTATCTTGAATCTTTTTTCTTCTGCTTTTGTTTTGTGTTCTATTAATTTTATTTCTTTGATTATTACTTTTTCATCGTCTATGTAAAAATTATCATTTAATTTGTATTCTAAAATTTTTATTGATTAGTAAATTTATTTCTCTTCTGGAACTGATAACTCAATACTTTCTGAATCTATGCTTGAAAAACGGTTTTTATCTGTAGAATTTAATTTTATTTTCTAAATCACAAATATCAAGATAATTTTTCTTCTTGCTGTTTTTTATTAATATATTTTTCATAGTTTTTATCCTTTTTATAGAGTCATAACCTACACTCTTTCTTTTTCCCAAGTGCAATTAATTCTGGTAAGTTAACATTAGTTTTAAATGTTCGAGTAAAACCTAAAATAGTTGTATCTTTCTCAATTATTTCATGTTCTCAAAAATTTCCACTTGCAATCATTCTTTGTTCAGCTTGTACTCACAAGACTTAAAAATTCAGAATATTATTTCTCAATTGTGTGTCAAGAAAAATTCTCCTCTTTTTGTATTTTTATAGTTCTCTTTATTTAAAAGCTACCCAAAATGATTCAAACTTATAATCAAAATCTCTCGTCTTTGATTTCTAATTCTGGAAAAAGTTATTTTATTTCCTTTTCTATTATCTTATTGTTAATTCCATTTAAAATTATTTGGTCTAATTTTATCTTTTTCTATTGATTGTAATAATATGTCTCCACTTCATTTATTCCAAGTATTGATAGTTTCCGTCAACTACTCTATATTGAATATTTGGTGTTTGATAGTTAAATGTTATTTGATCTAAGTGATTATGAAATTCTATTATTCCACTAAAAATTGCCAAAAATCCTCTTAATGCTTTTGGCAGAACTTTTAGTAAATTTTTCTCTCCCTTAAATATAACCTCTACAAGTTTCATTTAAATTTCCTCCATTAAAATAACTCTGTATTAATATATTTGTCTTAATTATAGCATATAAATTAGAATAGTTTTTATTTTTATTTTATTTTTAACAAACAATTTTTACCTTTTTTATATATTTTACTTTTTAAGAAATCTTTTCATTTTCTTATGTTATAATCTAAACCTAAATATTAATAAGGGGGATTATTTTGAACGATAATAATGATGATTTTAAACTCGTTTAAGTAATGTGAAATTGAGTGCCAAAACAGATTATTCACCAACTACTGAGAAACAACTACAGAAACAAAGAAGATGCAAAAAGAAACAAGAAAAGAAACAAGAAAAGAAACAAAAATGTAAATTCATCTAAAAATCTAAACAATAATAGTTTTGTAAAAAGAAATCTAATATGAAAGCTGGTACTAAAACCCATTATTATTTTGGGAGTAACTTTAATATTTTTGGATTTTTCTAGCTTCTGGTGTAATTTCTTTTATTAGAAGCATTGGAAGAAGTTTTAAAGAGACCTAAAAATTATTATACTCAAGTTAATTATGATACTAGCAAGTTACTCCTCAAGCACAAACAACAGTAGTTGAGCCAGTTACTACAACAGAAGTAGCTCCTCGAGTTGAAAAATACTCCTGTAACAACTGTTTCCTGAACCAGTTAACAATACTAATGTTCACAAAGTATTCCTGAGACAAACAACAATGTTGCTCCTCAACAAAATACTCAGCAATATTCATCTTATGATGACTATGATTTACAAGTTTTTAGATAAGGTTTATGATGAAGTTATCAACAGGAAATGAATCATATCTATATAATTTCTCTTCTAGTGAACTTGCTATAATTAGAAATACTTTATATGCAAGAGAGGATATAGATTTTGAAAAAGAAATATCAACAATATTTCGGTTCTAAACATGGTATACACCAACAACTGATAGTCAAAACATTTTTACCAAAAATGAAGAAAGACTAGCTAACATTATTAAAAATATGAATAGTAAATACAAAGTGGCTATTACAAATTAAAATTAAATCCCAAAGTAAAAATAAGTGAGTTACGAAATTTACTCAGTATGAACTATTTTTACTTTTTTATTACATTTTTAATATAATTTTATACTAAAATTTACATTTTTCTAAACAGTGATATAATAATACAAAAGGGTGAGTTTATGTATAGAAAAATTTTTGAATATTTAAAAGAATGGAAAAATAGTCCGTATAAAGCTACTAATTCAGGGGTGCAAAAGCAGAGTTGGTAGAGACATATTCCATTTTAAATTTTGGAAAATCTGAATATGAAAATATTGCTTGCTAATTTTTGAAACTAATCCTAAACTAAAAACATTTGAAGAAAATATAGAACCTAGCTATTTAATTCCCATTCTTTCAAGATTGGTTGAACAAACTATTGTAAAAAGAAAAACACTAATGATGAGATACAATTATGTGAAAGAGCATTGACATCACTGAAGTATTTTCAAGAACAAGCTCCAGAATATCATATAATTGTAGCTGGAAGTCTACTTGGGTTGCTGTTAACAGAGAAAATTTTCTTTTCCCTGTTGGTAGTAGACATAAAAACTCTTTATCCTATGGATATTGAAGAATTCTATTGGCAATGGGGGAAGATAAGTTAATTGAACAAATTAAAACAAGTTTTAATGAAAACTCTCCATTGCCTATTATCCTACATGAACTTGCTATGGAATATTATAGAAAGTACTTACTTATTGGGGTATGCCTGAATGTGTTGCTAAATTTAAAGAAACAGAAAAATTATACTTTGATTAGACCTATACCCAAGAAATGATTTTACTTTCATAGCTTAAATGATATGAGTAAAGTATAATACTAACAATGAAATACAAGATTGGTCTATGACAATATCACTGTACAACTTTCAAGGGAAAACACGTTTTTCAATATAAGTTAGTAAAAAACAGTGGAAGAGCTTCGAATTTGAGAAAATGCTATAGAATGGCTTAATTTATCAGGGATAATTTCTAAAATATATTGTGTTCAAGATATTAAAAAAGCCTTTTAGAAAATTACAGAAATATAGATGCTTTTTAAAATTTATATTTCTGATGCTGGGCTGATCTATGTGCAAAAACAAATAGTTCCTGAGGATAGTTCTTTATCTTCAGATGAATTAAACGATTTATAGGGAGGAATGACAGAAAATTATGTCAATATACATTCAAATATCAAATTCATATACACCATATTTCTGGAAAAATGAGAGGGAACATCAGAAATTGATTTTTGTAATATGAAAGAGATGGTAAAATCATTCAATAGAGGTGAAGTCTTCTAATATCTCGTTCAAAAAGTCTTGATTACTATATAAAGACATATAAACCTAGAGTATAGCATAAGAATTTCCAGTAAAAATTTTTGGATTAGAAAATAATATAAAAAGTATTCCTTTATATGCTGTTTTTGCTTATAATAGTTCATCTAAATATGCTATAATAGAATAAAATAATTTTTGAAAGGAAAAATAAAAATGAAGATTATAGATTCACATGTTCATTTAAATTTACAACAATTTGACTCTGATGAGAAGAAGTTTTTAAAAGAATAGAGAAAAATTAGGTTTCGTAGTAAATATAGGATTTGATTTAAGTAGTGAGTGTAGAATATGCTGATAAATATCCTTTTTATTTATGCAGTAATAGGCTTTTCATCAGATGAAATTGAAGGATATAGTGATGAAGCCGAGGTTAGAAGAACTTGCTAAAAATCAAAGTTTTAGCTATAGGAGAAATTGGTTTTGAATTATCACTGGATGACTAGACTAAAGAAGAACAATTTAAGATTTTTAGAAGACAATTAGAATTAGCAAGAAGGTTAATAAACCAGTTGTTATCCACACAGAGAAGCTATGGAAGATACAATAAATATCTTAAATGAATATCCAGATGTAAAGGGAATTCTACATTGTTATCCTGGTTCATATTGAAAAGTGCTAAAAGAATGATAGATAGATTTTTATCTAGGTATAGGTGGGTCTTAACTTTCAAAATGCAAAAACTCAGTTGATGTTAAAGAATCGCTCTAGAACATCTAGTTATTGAGAACTGACTGTCCATATAGCTCCAACTCCATCAGAGGACAAAGAAATGAGCTATATGCACAGAAGAAGTTGTAAATAGCTGAACTTAAAAATATGAAGTTATGAAGAGTTGTTAGAATTACTAATGAAAATACTAGAAAGGTTTTTAAAATGCTAGATAGTAGGAATAGGTAATGATATCATTGAAATTGAAAGAATGAAAAAGCTATTTCAAAAAGGATTTAAAGCTAAGTTTTCACTCAAAGAAATAGAAAATATTGTAAAAGAGGTAATAGAGCTGAAACTTATGCTGGTATTTTTCTGCAAAAGAAGCTATCTCAAAAGCTATTGGAACTGGAGTTAGAATTTCTCTAACTGGACTTTAAAATATTAAATGATGATTTAGGAAAACCCTATGTCATTGTTTCAGATAAATTAAATAAAAATTATACAGAGTAAAAAGAAAATTATCAAATTGAAATTGCTATTTTCACATTCAAAGAAATATGCAACTGCAATGGCTATATAATTTGATTAAATTGAGTTAGGAGGAAAATGGATATTTTAGAAATTAAAGAGATTTTTAAAATGAAGGAAAAAACTGATAGTATTAGGAGGGTCTCTTTGACTTTAGAAAAGAAAAACTACTATAAAAGATTTAGAAAAACTAACTTTTTGAAGATAGTTTCTGGTCTGATAAAAGAAAAAGTTCAGTATCAAAAATATGAATTTTGATAGTTTTCAAGATATGAAAAATTAGCAACTGAGTTGAAGATGAAGCAGTTTTAATAGATTTTTGTTGATGGAGAAACTTCTTTTGAAAATGAACTTATGACATAAAACTTTAAAATATGTATAGAAAATTTGAGTAAATCTATTAGATGGTGAATATAGATATGAATAATGCTATAGTTACAATACATTCTGGAGCTGGTGGAACGAAGCTCTGTGATTGGGCGATATGCTTTACAGAATGTATCTTGATGGTGCAATCTAGCTATAAAAGATATCTGAGCTAGATTTTATGGAGGTGACAGTGTTGGGTAAAATCTACATTCTTAGTTGAGGTATCAGTACTATGGTTATTTAAAGTCTGAAAAAGGGGTTCATAGACTTGTTAGAATTTTCACCTTTTGATGCCAACAAAAGAGACATACTTCTTTTGCATCTGGAAGTTGTTCCAGAGTGTTGACATGACAATGTCAAGTTGAAATAAACCTGCTGATATTAGAATAGATACATATAGGCAAGTGGAGCTGGTGGACAACATGTCAACATGACAGACTCAACGTAAGAATAACACATTCCCAACTGGAGTTGTTTGCGCTTGTCAAAAGAGATCTCAACTTAGTAATAGAGAAAACTGCTAGAAAATGCTAAATCTAAATTCGTTTGAAGAATTAAAGAAAAAGAAGAAGAAATGAAAAATCCAGGAACAAACTGATATTGGTTGGGGGTAACCAACGAATCTTATGTTTTCGAACCCCATGCCTTAGTTGAAAGACCACAGAACCACATCAGTGAAATAGGAAATGTTAGCGCTTGGGTTATGGATGGAAGTATTGATGATTTTATCAATCTCGTGTAGCATGGATATAATTAATTGTGGCGAAAGGGAGGTATTTAAAAGGAAAAGATTACAGCTCGTCCATTGCATGTTAATAATAGAGAGAGAGAAATGACTTCATATTTCTTTTCTTTCAGCTCATTTTGCATTAGCTATGGTGATTTTTATACCCCTCATTTAATAAAGAAGTTTTAAAATAATTTAGCTGCACTGTACCATTTATGGGAGTATTTTCTCATTAGTAATCTCAGCCACTACAATATGCCTCACATCTATAAATGGTGTGTTTTGCTGAAGAAGTTTGTTATGTGAAAAATAGCTATTACCTCAACTCAAACTAGAAATTTCTTAGGAAGCAGATTTATAAAAGTTTTGAAATTCCTATAGAGAAATTAGTGATAAAGCAAAGAGTACAGATATAAATTAAATCCCATTTTCTTTCTTTTAAAACCAAGCATCTGTTGCTGAAATAGAAAACAAGAGATGGTATAAAATATGCTATTATGAATGATTTCGTTTGGGCTCAAACAAATGATACAGCCTGACTGAAACTAGAACGAGAAAAGAGCTAAAAGAAAATTTTTGCAATGAGTGAATAGATTCACTAGACAGCAAAAATGAAATACATTTAATATCTATAGAAAATGAAAAGAAAAGAATTGAAAATTAGTCCGTACCAGAAGACAATAAAATTTTACTTTATCTATGCTCATATATTACCATTGTGGCCTTTACACGCCTATTTTTGCTGCTATCTATTTGTTTTTTATTGGAGATAAACTCGTTCAATAATTATTGGAGCAATTTATGAATGAAAATGGTTTAACTTTGTTATAATCACAGCTTTTGTAAGTGTATCAAATATGCTTTAGAGTCGTTTTAATTATTTAATTGTTGGGAAGAAGTTTGTTATGTAGATAGAAAGATCTTCTCTTTATCAAAATTAGAAGAGCTTTTTGAACAAGAAATGAATGACAAACTGAGAAACACTTTCAGATATCTGGTTAAAGGTTTAAAACAGCTCTTTTCTTTTACTATTTTTCTCCTGTTTCTCTTAGAAATTAAGTTGAGATATAACAAATGATGAAAAATATGAATTAAGAATAGTTTATTTTGGAAGTGAAATTTCAAATCTAAATTTAAAGTAACTGGTGAAAGAACTAATAAAATATATATATGAGTAAAAATATGATTTCAAAATAATTATAAAATATTTTTGAAATATCTATATTTATATGATTAAAATAAAAGCATGAGAAATTGCTAAAGCTGAAGCGATTGATCAGATGTATGTTGCGTAAGAGAGAGTTAGAACAGAGTGGCACCCTCTCAACAGGAGACCCTCATGTTGGAACAGCTTGTTGCATTATTTAATATTGCATTTGCCCATGTTAAATAGCGAGATTTTATATGAGAATAGAGGACACATTGATAGAAATAGATAGACAGAAGGGTTCATGACAAATGATATTTGACGTTTCATAAAATAGCTGATTTGGACTATGCAAGAAGGACCGATGTAGGTGGAGATTATGGACCATATAGGCCACAATCTGAAAGATTTGATTTCATATGGAAAAATATGCAAAAAGAATTGCTGAGGTGGAGCTTTTCATTGCTTTCTGTGACCAAGAGAAAGATTAGAAAATTTCAAGAGAAAAGACAAAAAGCTATGGGCTCTGCTCCTGGATATGATCAGACATTGTCAGTCATTATCAAAGGAAGAACTGCAGAAAGCTAAAAGGCTGAGTTCTTATATATGGACTAAAAGATGCTTATGAAGGTGAAAACTGTAATCCATGACAGACGAGGAGAATGTTGTTTTGGAAAATAGCAAAATAGATGACCGAAGTTCATTAAAAGCTGGTTGGTTACCCAACATATATCACCCTTTGCCCGACATAGTTGATGACCATTTGATGGGGAATAACTCATGTTACTCAGAGCCGGAAGAATGGATACGCTTCAACTCCTAAACATATCCACAGTGATGCAAAGCGTTTGGTTGGGAAGCTCCTGACCCTATGTCATATGCCACTTTTAAGAAATGATGATGAGATCTAAAAATCTCTAAAGAGATCCTGTTTCACTTTTAATTTGGTATAAAGAGAAGGAGGGTATCGAAAGAAAGGATGTCCAGTAAACTTCGTTTGTTTACTGGGATATTCTTCATGGTGACGGACAAGAAGTCTAGTTTGACTTACAAGAATTTAAAGATAACACAATATAGATAAAGTTACTTTGGGTGGACCTGTATTTTGACCTAGTTAAGTTAGGTTGGGTAAATAACCAACATATAGAAATGAAAGATTGGTGAACTTACAAGATTGACTGTTCCATTTCTTTTGTACATGAAGCGATATTTTGAAAATGAAAAGTGTGAAGTGAAAAGAATTTGATACTTAAAGAAAAGTTAGCAATTAGCTAGCGAGAGAAGGAGCAAACACTTTGAGTAGCTCACAAAATTCTGAAATCTTTCTTTGTTGATGAATCTTTCTACACTGAAGTAAAAGAGATATGGAGAGAGAAAGAAAGAGCGTAGATCTCAAAAGCTCTTTTACAGATAGCGTGGTTAAAAGTCCTATAGAGTACTTTATAGATAAATTAGAGAAAATGGGAAAGGAAATGAATTTGCACTGCCGAAGAAGCTAAAGATTTATTGCACTCATTGCTTGATGATTTGATGTTAGGACCAGGAGAATATTTATGCTTGTAAGAGCTGTTTAACTGGTGTACTAAAGGAGCGGGTTATATAATGTTCTTTTATGTAATGGAAAAGAAAGTGCTAAGAGAATAAAGATAGTTAAAATATAATATAGATTATAATGTAACGATTGTTGTCAGTCTATAATGGTTCTAGAGCTCCACAAAGGCTCTTTCACCATTATAGGACGTCGCAGTAATCTAACTCACTTTTTTTAAATCATAGAAACAATACGGTAAAATTAATTTATCTAAAGTAAAAACAAGGAGCGATGATGGAATTTTAGACAAAATCAAATAGAATGAGCTGAGCAAATGCGAGGAGTGTCTGAACGAAGTGAGTTTCCTGATTTGCAGTGAATTTGATTTTATCACAACTTCATTTGTAACGAACTATTTTTTTATCTTTGCACTTATGACAATATATTTTTGACTATAGTGAGAAAAAGAGTTTTAATAAGATTTATTCTTAAAATTCTCTTTTTATCTTTTTTATTAACTTCTTTTATTCTTTTACGATTTTTACTCATTAGATATATTAAAGCTATAACATATTGGTGAGCATCTACCATTGCATTACAATAAGTTGATTTTATTTCACCTTCTGTGTTATTTAAAAGAATTTGTTGTTGTTCAGCTAGATTTATTTCAACTGCTCAACAGTAATTTCCTCCATTTTTATATTCACACAAAGCATCAAACATATCACTAAAAGTTTCATCATAAAGACTTTCTGCCCAACTTTCAAACATTTGGTATCACTCATTTTAAAGTATAATATTTCAAAATTCTATTATATTCATAATTAATTTATTAGTTATACTACCACACTTCAATTTTATTTATTCAATACTAATTTTGTCAACTTTCTATAATGAGAAAATATTGACCAAATTGGTATTAAAATTGGTACAACCATTGATATGACAAGACTACCGTAAATGAAATTATAGATCTCTCAAGTTAAAGTACTTTATTTATATTAGGTAGTACCGAGTTCACAGCTGTTCGCAACAGAAACGATTCCACGTCTACTCTTTTTGGCAATAATAGGAATAACATATGCTTAATAATTTCAAAATATTTTGACAAAAAGGTTATCTCCACCCAATTTATAATTAACTTTGATAGTTCTATAGCTGAAAGAATACCAACCCATTCCTGCACCATACACACGGCATAGTAAGAGATAGAAATTGAAGCTACTGCCCACCAGCCAGTGAAGATAATATGATAAAAGCAAAATAATAAACTTCTTTATTTAATTTCTTTAACCTCATTGTTTTCGTCTTTATATCAATACCCGATAAAAATAATAAAATATAATCCAAATTGAATCATTATTCCTATATCAAATTCAAGTGGACTTGCAAACATCCTAAAAGTATTCCAATTATAACTGCACAAGAAATCATGTGATCATTTTTATCACCCCAATAGAAAAATTCCCACAAATACCATAGAAAAATACTATAGTAAAAATTGACATTATCAATGCTTTTATTCCATATGTGTTAGAAATTAATCTATCATCAGAAACTTATTTATACCCTCTATCGTTCTAGTAAAATAAAGGGAGGAAGATTAAAAGAGAAATCTTTTTATTGAAGCTAGAAATACTTTTTCACTAAAATACAGCAAACAAATTATACAAATATAACAAGAATATCCAACATCATACCCACCCTTTAATTATAATATTATGATTATATTTTATAGTAAATTAAAAATATACTAGAAATATTATTATTTTATTTTAATTTTAAAGTTTATTATCTACAACGTATTGTATTAGTGCAGTGTTAATAAATGACTTGATTATAAACTATTATATATTATAAATAACACTTAGATATCTTTTAAAGGAGGTTTTGTGAAAAATTTCATGTCTGTTGTACTGGTTTATCTTTGCAAGTCTTCTAGTCTATGCTGATGACTGCAGCCTTATGATACGGTGGCCGTACTTTAGGAACTGATAGAGATGCTACTGGTAAAATGCTGCTGTTTCAACTCGCAAGATGCGTAGCTCAAAGATAGGATTAGATATTTTAGACGGTGGAAATGCAATAGATGCTGCTGTTGTGTTGCGGATTTGCATTAGGTGCTTTGTGAACCCCAATTCTTGGAACAGGTGGAGGAGGGTTTCATGATAGTTCGTTTTGCAAAACTGGTGAAACAAAGTTTATCGACTTCCGTGAAATTGTTCCAAAAGTGGAGCCAATCCTGATATGTGGATGTAGATAAAAAGGTGAAGTTATTTCTGATGATAAAGAATTTGGTGGGAAATCTATAGGGTTCCTGGACAGTTAAAGGCTTTCCTATATGTTTGTAGAAAAATATGAAAATTTAGATAGAAAGTGTCATGTTATACAACCTGCTGTTGATTTAGCAAATAATGGTTATAGAGTTTCTGCTATTATGAATATGGATATGAAAATCAATAACAATATTTTAAAATATCCAGCTACTGCTAAAATATATTTAAAAATGGAAAACCTTACAATGTTGGTGACTTTCACTATCCTGACTTAGCAAAAACTACAGGATTGTTAAAGATGGAGAAAAGTCATGAAGGTGAAGTTGTTGGTTAGTTGTAAAAGCTTACTGTTGCAGCTGGAAAGGAAAATGACTTTAGAAGACTTAAAAATTATAAGATAAAATCAGAGATCCAGTTAAGGGAAATCCTATAGAGGATATGAAATCTATACTGCGTTGCCTCCTCATCAGGTGGTGCTCATATCATACAAATTTTTAAATATTTTAGAAAACTATGATAAGGAAAAATATTCTGCTGCTCTGCTAGATATTACCACTCACCATCTGAAAGTATGAAATGGCTTTTCATGACAGAGCAAAATTTTATGGGATACTGATTTCACAAAATACCTTTTAAATGGTAGCTATCAATAAAGAATATGCTAAGACTTTGACAAATTGATGAAACAAAACTCAAGAATATACTCGAAGGAGATCCTTGGAACAGGAATCTACCGAGACAACTCTCACTACCTATCATAGATAAAGAAGGAAATATTGTTGTTAAGGTTACATTTAAGGTTACACGGCGTAGTATTTGCTTCGGGAGTTGTTGCAGTGATGGAACTATATTCTTTTAAATACTGAAATGGATGACTTTGATACTGGACATGACAGGCAAATTTATACAAGAATATAAAAACCTCTAAGCTCTAAGTCACCAACTATTATTTTAAAAGATGGTAAAAACCTGTTGCAAGTTTAGGAGGTCTTGGAGCTCAAAAATTATTACTGGTATATACCAAGTTATAATACAAATGGTAGATTAAGATAAAGACATACAAGAAGCTATTAATTTCCAAGAATTCATGATGCTCTATGGTGAATTAACTTTATGAAGGTAGAATTGATAAAAATGTCATTGATCAACTTCCATGGGTCATAAAAGTGAAAAATGGTGGAGAATGGTTAGAATATCCTTGTATTCAAGAGTTACAATTAAAGATGGTGTACTAAGAGTGGAGCTGATCCAAGAAGAGATGGAAAAGCTTTAGGGCTTTCTAATCAATTATAAGTGTCCTAATACTTTTTATAAAGCTAATACAAAATTTAATTATAAAATTTGTGATAGCTTTTTAAATATTTTATTTATTTTTAAGAATATAATTTACATTTTATAGATAGTTATAATTAAAGTGCAAATAAAAAGTGATAACAGAGAGGATAGTATGAAAGGAAAAAGAAATTTATAGTGATCCTAATTTCAGGTATCGGCCAGATAAAACAATTTCACTGAAAAAGTAGGTTCCAGTTCTTCTATTATGAAAGTGACAGTTAAAGGTCGAGTATAATTACAAGAACGGAAAACTTGATGGTTTTGCAAGAGAATATTATGAAAGATGTAAGCAGTAGCTGAAGGTAACTACTCAAATGGTAGGTTGAAGGTATTTCTAAATGTACTATGAAAGTGGGTCAGTTAAGATCTGAAAACAGTTACAAAACAATCTTCTTGATGGAATTTCTAAAACTTACTATGAAAATGGTCAATTGAAAGAAGAAGTTAACTACAAGGATGGTCAAGTTGTACAAGAAAATTTAGAAACTGAATTAAAAGATTTCTGTAACATTGCTTATGAAGATGATAAATTAAAATTAGAATTTGATTACACAATAATAAATGTGTAAGTATAGTCAGCATATATAGAAATATGTATGTGAAATAGTGAATATAAACTATTTAATACTACTTGAATTGCTGGAAAACCCTAAAGCTAGTGTAACTACAACATAATACCTACGTGAGAACATGGTATAAATGTGAAAGTGGCGAAAGCAGAAAAAATATACTAGATGACATAAGGTTAAATCCTAAGTGTTAAGTTAGTAATACCCTCAAATCAAAGATTTGGGAAAGGCTAAAAATGGGCAATCAGCAGCCAAGACCGAAAGGTAAGGTTCAACGACTATTCCTTAACAGAGTACACCAAAAGCTGGTGAAGTGAGTAGACCCAAACAGTAAGGCTGTGGGATAAGATATAGTCTGTGCTTGTTAGAAATAACAGAAGTTCAAGGCTAATCTCCTTAATTTATTAAGGAATGTATATGCCAAGAGAACTGCATAAGTGGTAGCGTACTTGTGTGAACAAAAACAGTTAAAGACAAATTTATTTTAGAAGCAATCTTATCAGAAATGAAGAATATGTAAATTATACTCTGTTGACGGAAGATTAAAATTAGATGTTGTTTATACTAACCCTACAAAAGAAAAAGAAAAGGAACAGTTGCTGAAATAAATACTATTGATATAGAAACTTTAATAATAATTCAATAGAAGTTGTTGGAAAGTATAAAAATACTGAAAATGCAACTGATATAAAAGTAACTATTGTTCCAAATGATCAGATTGGTAATGAACAACAAGTTAATGTTGGAGCAAGTCCAGAAAAATGTTCAAAGATATAATGTTGAAGCTGATCCTGTTGTAGTTGCAAAGGATACTAGAAATGTTAAATTACCTTCAAATGAACTATTTTTCTTCAGTGGACTATGTTTAGCAGCATCAAAGATCTCAACACTTGAATCTGAGATAGAAAAACCCTAAGAGACACAGTGTTAGAATAATGCCAATGGGAAGTAGAAATACAGCTAAAAAGAAGAATCTATAAAAGTTGGAGCTGTTCAAGAAAAAGTAAGTCTACAACCTGAAACTCCTGTTGTAGAAGCTGCTAAAACTAATAATGCTCCTAAAGATTATAGAGTAATTCCAGATCAACCTAAAGTTGAAAAATGCAAAGAAGAACCTGTAATAGAAAAAGAAGTTGTTACTTCTAATACAAATGTTCATTATGAAGAAGTATCTCCAAGAGGACAAAGAAAAATTCTTTCTTACTTCTATCTTATTTATAGGTATTGGAATTCTATTAGGTGGTTTCCTTGGACTTGAGAGCTCTTTTATGTTCAATGCTCCAAAAACTGTAGAAACTGCTCCAAAACAAATCAGTAAAACTATAATAAAATAGTGATGATAGATAATCTATCACTCACTATTTTTATTATAACTATTTTTCTTTTAAATTTTTCCATTTTTTATTTTATCTTTGAATAAAAATAATTTCTTTTATATTTCTAGTCAACAAAAACTTTCTTGCCTCATCAAATTTATAAGCATAGTCTTTTAATATTATGTGCATCAGAACCCTAAAGTAAAAAGTTTTCCACCTTTTTAAATACTTTTCTATCATATAACTATATAGATTTTCTTTTTATATTTATACATACTTTTAGTATTTACTTCAAAAAGGCAATTTCTTTTTTACTATGAGTTCAATAATTTTATTTTAAAAATTTCCTTGCTAAACTATCAAAAGTCTGCAACTGAAATATCAACTATCCTTATTCCATACTCAAAAATGTGCATAAAACATTAAATTCTATTGAACTTTTCTAAAAGCTTTGTATCATCTGTTCAAAAGTATTCTTGAATTAAAGCCTCTAGACTTATTAGTTTTTATTGACACACATATAATCATACAATCCATTTTTGATGAATAGATAGAAGTTTCAAATTAAAAATTTTTATCTTTTTAAAAATCTTCTATTCTTTTTCAGAGTTTGGAGTATAACCTATCTCTATTCCTGATTTATTTGAATATTTTTTATTTAAGCTATCTATTTTCTTCAATATACTTTAAATAGTCAATCGAACTATCTTCATAATTAATTATAGGATTAGCAAAAATCTAAATGTTCTGTCGTTACAATGTCATTCTTATTAGAGACATTTATGTAATTTTTCTAAATCCTCATTTGAATCAAATGAAAAGTTTGAATGCACATGTTGATCAAACATTATAGATTATTTCTCCAATCAACTAGAATTTGATTTTTTCTTTATCTCCAATAAGACCTGTTTCTTTTTTGCAAGTTCTAATAATACATCATAGTTTGTAAGAGTTGAGAAAGTATCTTAGCTTCATCAAATTTTTTTCTTTTTGCTTTATTTAGAGTTATAACTAAATATTGCAATTACTCCTAAAACTTCTAATCCTTCTTCTTGTAAAAGCTTTGTCAGCTAAAACTGAAGACTTTTCCAGTTGAAATTAAATCTTCTATTACTACAACTTTTTACCTTTTCATATTTACCTTCTATTTGGTTAGTCTTTCCATGGTCTTTAGCAGAACCCTCTAACATATAGCATAGGTAAGTCCATGATATCACTTATCCAAGCAGCATGTGGAATACCAGCAGTAGCTGTTCCAACTATATAGTCAACATTAGGGTATAGTTCTTTAATCTTTTTTAACAAAACCTTCTGCAATTTGTTTTTCTTATTTTTTAGGATATGACATAGTAAGTCTATTATCACAGTATATAGGTGATTTTTATTCAGAAGCCCAAGTAAACCAATTTTCTTTTATCCACTCTTTAATTCAACAGCTTTAATTTCTAACAATGCATTTATTATTTCTCATCTAACATATTCATCTCCTTATATTTTATTAATTATTCTCTCATTTCTAATAAACAGGAAATATTAGCTTTATAGGATATCATACTCATAGATATTTCTTTTTATAAACAAATTCTTCTCCATATGAAATTTATAAAATATTATACCACCACTATTTATCCTATTTTCTAAAAATAATGCTTCATTATATCATAATATATATTTCTTCATAGATTTCATCTTCGATTTCTTCATATTCTTTTGATATTACCAAAATGGATTTCTATATTTGAAAATTCTGGCTCTATTCCAGATATTTCTTTTAAAGAAAACTAATTCAGAATCTACAACTTTTTATCTCATCAACTGTTGTCTCTTCTATACAATAAATATTAAAATCTACTATAAGTTCATTATTTTCATACTCAGGTTTAAACAAATTCAACTCCAAATTTTCTTCTAAATTCAAAGGATTAGCTCCTTTTGAAAAATTATTTCCCTAAAAATCCACCAATTTGAAATTTCTATTCCCTATAGGTTTTCTCCAAAGTCAACTTTAAAACCTTTTTAATGCAATTGTCGAGCAATATTTCTATTTTTTAAAACGATAGTCTCTCGTATACTATCTTCATTCCTTCAACCTCAGCACTGATGAAGTGACAGTAGAAAAATGAACTTTCTAAATACTTCCATTTCATCTTCCTCATTTATTTCCACCATCTCCATCTTTATCTAATAAATTATAAAAATTTTTCCATAAATCTTGTAAACTGTGAAATTTCTTTTCATTCATTTCTATTTTTAAAAAATGTCATTCTTCTATTTTTAGCTCACTACTCTCCATCTAAATCTAAACGCTTTTCTATTATATAATGTAGATTAGTTCATAGCTACTTTGCATACATAAAAGTGCAAAATAAAATTTGTCTGTTTAAACTATCTTCTAAAAGTATCTCACTATCTGATATATTAGAAAGTAGTGCAGAATTAAAAAGTCTTTTCATGCTTCTTGATTATTTCCAATAGAATATTTTTATTAAATTTATGTATTGAGGGTAATATTTCCACCTCTACTTCCATTCACTATCTTCACATTACATATGACTTATATCATAACTTCCTACTGGCATTTTAAAAGGAACTTGAATTATTTTTATCAAAAAGCTCTTACCTTTGCTCACTAAAAACTCATTACCATATTTTTACTTTACTCCCCTTTATTTACAACACTGTAGTTCCATTGCAAGAACAAATATACATTTTTCACAATCCCAAAAATATTTTTAAAACTTCTAATAATTCAACAGCTCTTTTCAGGTTCAATCCTATCCAAAATCATCACTAAAAATAATTACTCTTCCTTCATCTCCAGCCTTTTCATTTACTAACTTTCTGGAACGATTCTTTAACTTTTCAATAGCCTCAACAAATTTTCTTTCCATCATCTAAAAATTTTGAAACTTCAAGTGCTCCACCTGATATATGTCCCAAAAATAGCATCCACTACCTACCATTGCTAATATACTTAAAGTTTTCTGATTCTTTATTATTACTCACTTATTTACTAACTTATTAAGATAGTTAAAAGCAATTTATCTCCTAAGTTAAATTGAGAACTGCCAAGTATTAAACCAAACGCTAAATTTTAAGTTTTCAAGTTTTTAATTCATTTTTATCATTGTCATGCAATGCTTGTTTTTCCGGTTCCCCAATCCCTTGAACGGCTATTGTCATTGGTGTATTACAACTTTTAATAAAATTCACTAAGCCATTTATGTACTTAGAAATATTAAAACTATCTTGAACTGCTGCTATCAGTAAAACCTCATCATTATCAATCTTCCTCCTTCAACTTTTTCTAATTTGATATCTCCATTGAAGTAAACAATCTGAACTTTTAATAGTTTCTTTTTGCAGAAAATTTATTATTGTAATTTTACCTTATAATCCCCTCTTCTATCAATCAGTTCTGCTATAATATCTGGAGAATATTTAATAATTTTTCTTCTTTAACGCTGCTAAAGTAGCTCTTTATTAAATTTCAACATATATCTCACTCTTTTTAAAATATCGATTTCAGTTCTTTTTAGATTACTTTTTATTTTTCATCTTATAGATTTATTTCTCCAATCAATAGAATTTGATTTTCTTTTATCTCCAATAAGTCCTGTTTTCTTTGCAAGTTCTAACAATACATCATAGTTTGTAAGAGTTGAGAAAGGTATCTTAGCTTCATCAAATTTTTCTTTTGCTTTATTTAAAGTTATAACTAAATATTGCAATTACTCTAAAACTTCTAATCCTTCTTCTTGTAAAGCTTGTGCAGCTAAAACTGAAGACTTCCAGTTGAAATTAAATCTTCTATTACTACAACTTTTTACCTTTTTTTCATATTTACCTTCTATTTGATTAGTCTTTCCATGGTCTTTAGCAGAACCTCTAACATATAGCATAGGTAAGTCCATAATATCACTTATCCAAGCAGCATGTGGAATACCAGCTGTAGCAGTTCCAACTATATAGTCAACATTAGGGATATAGTTCTTTAATCTTTTTAACAAAACCTTCTGCTATTTGTTTTCTTATTTTAGGATATGACATAGTAAGTCTATTATCACAGTATATAGGTGATTTTATTCCAGAAGCCCAAGTAAACCAATTTTTCTTTTATCAACTCTTAATTCAACAGCTTTAATATCTAGCAATGCATTTATTATTTCTCTATCTAACATAATTCTTCTCCTTATTTTTATTTATTACATAATACTTTTCCAAATTTTTCTAAGTTCTCTATATACTTTTGTATTTGTTAATTTTTTAAATTTTTCTTTATTTTTATTTAAAAATTTTTTCATTTATATTTGTAATCAAAAACCAAGTTGTGAAAATCAAAGTCTATCCCCATATTCATCATTATACCTGTTGTATAATAATTTTTGATTTGCTATATTATTTAAATAATAATCAACTATTTTTTTGATATTCTTTTTCTAATAGTTTCTTGTATCAACTAAACTATCATACATATTTTGTACTACAAACAATTCTTCATCTGTTACTTCATCTTTATTTCCCATCTTTTAATTTTTTTAATAAATTCTAAAGCTAAAGTAACGTCTTTTTAGACTTACTAGATCTTTTTATATTCTAGTGCAGTCTAATACTCCCCATCCATCTTTCAGAAGTCTTTTTCAGAAAATTCATCATAATATTTCTTAGATTTTTCTTTATCACCCTATTTTTCTATAGTATAACATATTCATTGTAAATTTTTTTCTTCATCTGAGGTGACATTTTCTATATATAAGTCAAAAATATTTCTATTCTTTTTACTTCTTCTATATTTTTTTCAGTTTCTAAATAATATCTAGCAACTTGATAAGATATAAAAAATTTTTAGGGCTTTTTCATCTACTAAGTTTTTTAAAGTCCTTTTAAAAGTAGACTTTCTATAGTTTCACCCTCTACTAATTTATCTCCCATTTTTCATCTATTAATTGTTTGAGCTATCATTGTTGAGATCAGTTATATTTAGTCTTTCTTAAATCCTTTTTCAATTCTTTCACGATTAGTTATAGCTAAACATTCTAAACCAATGAATAGAAAAAAAGTAATATTTTTATAATTTACTTCTCATATTTATCTCCCCAGTTCAAAACATATTTTTTTATAAGTCTATATCTTTCTTCTGGATTTTTCATTTCCAGTTATTGATCTACCAACAACAATATAGCTTGCTCCATCTCTATTTGCATCTATTGGAGTAGCAACTCTTTTTGGTCTCCTTTTGAATCTTCTGCTAATCTTATTCCAGGATTTAATTATTATGAAGTCTTCTCCACTTTGTTCTCTAATTTTCTTTTGTTTCAGAACAGAAGATACCACTCCATCAATTCCACTTTCTTTTTGCAAGTCTAGCATAGTTTAAAACAGACTCTTCTATACTTGTTTGGATATTTTGTTCCTTTTCTCATATCTTCTTCACTTGTAGAAGTAAGTTGAGTTATAGCTATAACCTTTTGTATTTACTCCTGCTTCTGTCATAGCTCTTTTAGCTCCTTTTTAGCATTTCAGAACCACCAGCTGCATGAACAGTTAAGATATCAATATTAAATTTAGCTAAACCTTTAGCTGCTGAATAAACTGTATTTGGAATATCATGTAATTTTAAATCTAAGAAAAATTTTATGCCCTCTTTTTGATTTCGTCTATTACTACTGGTCCATTTTTGTAAATATAACTCCATTCCAACTTTTACAAATAATTTTTCTTCTTTGAATTTATCTAAAAATTCTAAAGTTTTTCTAATGTTGGAAAATCTAGTGCTATTATAATCTTTTTTTCATACGTCCTCCTATTTTCTTAAACTGTTATTGTGAACTACTCCCACTTATAGAGTGGGAGCTTCTTAGAGGTATGTGCTTTTTGTTAGTACTATATATTTACTAGCTTCGGGTCAGTCCCTACCTGATATATTTTTAACTTACTTTTTCTTCTTTTAATATTTCTAATCCTTTTTCTTTAATATATTTATAGCTTGCATTGTAACTCTATCTATTTCTAGTCCACAACATTCACAATGATATATTCTTTCTGATACATATTAGAGTTTCTTTTATACTACCACAACTAGAACAAGTCTTACTACTTGGATAAAATGTCAGGTACTTTACAATTTTTCTTCCATACCAATTTGCTTTATATTCTAGTTGTCTTTACAAATTCACTCCAACTTACATCTGATATACTTTTTGCTAATTTGTGATTTTTAACATTCCCTTTATATTTAAGTCTTCTATACAGATTATATCGTGTTATTGATAATTTTGTACTCAACCTATTTTACAAAGTCTTTCTTTTATTTCTAATTTTATTATGTATTTTTGCTACTTTTTCTCTTTTTTGTTTTTGATAGTTCTTACTATCTGATAGTTTTTATCACTATCTTTAGCAAGTTTACATCTCTTCGATAGTTTTCTTTGTCCTCTCTTTTAATCTCATATTCTTTTGATAGCTTGAATTTTCTACTTTTTGCACAATCACTCATTGTTGCAAATTCTTTTATTCTAAAATCTATTCCAATATTTTTATTAGTTTTTGCTAATTCTTCGATTTCTTCTTCACATAATATTGAAACAAAATATTGATCAAGACTATTTTTACTTATTGTTACTGATTTAATTACACCTTTTATTTCTCATGTAATTTAATTTTAACTCAGCGATTTTTAGTTTAGGAAGTTTTTATGTAACTATCTTTAATATATATTGTGTTCTGATTATTTGTAGTATAGCTTTGGACTTGGTTAGATTTACACTTATATTTTGGAAAAAGCAAATTTTATTTTTAAGAAAAATTCTTAAAAGCCTTTTCTAAATTTAATTGTGCATTAGCAAGAGCTGATCTATCAACCTTTTTAAATAAGGATATTCTTCTTTATATTTAGTAGGAGTAGGATATTTAGTTTTAATTCCTGTTGATTTATATTCTTCATAATCTTTCTTTCTATCATCTAACATAAGGTTATGAACTTTTCTAACAGCAACCAAAAGTTTTTGAGAAAAAGATTACTTGTTCTAAGGTAGGATATATTCTGAATTTATATGCTTTTAATTATCTTCATTTCTCCTCCTTATTTGCTCCACAAACTTTCAACACTGTAAAACTTCTACTCCAAAAATACTCTTTTATTACCTTTAATTGATTTGATTATATCATATTTTTTGAAACAATTTCAAGATAAAAAGCAATTCATCCCCTACTTATATGAAGTAGAGGACTTCTTGCTAGATATTGTTAAAAATATTTTTACATTCTCATAGTTTACTCTGTCTTTTCCTTTCCACCAATGAAATGGATATGAAAAATATTGTCTTAAATCTCCAGAATCTCTTTCATACACTGGAGTAAACTGTCCCAGAAACCTCTATGTTCTTTTGTTTCTAAAATTCCACATATTCCTAAAGTCTCTAGTAGTCAGTAACTTCATCTTTATTTGAAGGAAATAATTTTTCTTTTAGCTAATTCATTTCTTAACATAGTCGCTGTTTTTGTTCCATCAAAAATTATCTGCAAATAATAAAATTTCCTTTAAAAATTTGATAATCTTCTTCTTTTTGGAATCTCCATATTTGAAATTCAGATAAATAGTAATAAGGTTTAGCAATCTCTCCCAAATTCCTCCACTACAATATTTTTACCCAATTAAAAATGTAGGAGTAATTTTTAGGGATTTTATATTCCTTCCTCTATCATATTTAAGCCAACTTCTAGCATAGATATATGAAGCTAAAATGTATCTATAGTCTAAATCTCTAGTTGAAAGACTATATAGAAAGGCATTAGATACTTCTTCTAAAGATATTTTTGTAAGCATTTTTCAAGATTAGTAATAAATTCCTTTTCCGTAACAGCTATATCTTCTCTAAGTAAGCTCTTTCTTTTATATATTCTACTTCCTCATGATTTAAACTTGATTTATTTTCCATATATTTTTAAAAATAATCTTTAGCTTTTTATCTATCATATTTCACCCTTCAAATTTCTTTTACTATTTCTAGCTTTTAATATTCTATATTATTTTTCTAAATATTCCTCATAAGATTTATATTTATCTTTGTTATCTAAAAAATCAAACCAAGCATTATAGTAAATTCTACACCTCTTCTATGTATTCTTTATTATCTTTTCCTAATTTTTGATAATTCTAAAAAGTCATCTAAATCAGCTAAGGCTTCTGTTTTGGCTTCTTTTTCTGAACCAGCTTTATCAAGTAAAAGTCCCAAGGCATTTCATGTATAGAAAAATCTATATAATTTGATAAAATTGTATATTTTTGCTTTATAGCTGGCAAATAATCTGGTTCTTTTTCTAAAAAGTTTATTTTATTAAATTAATTTTGTCGCCAAATTCATCATATAGTAAGCTAAAAATTTTAGATAATAGTCATTTTCATCTTTATCTCCTATTAAAAATTTTGAGCAAAAATTCCACCATCATCTATATCTTTTTAATACTTTTTAAAGAAATTTCCCAATAAATTGTGAAGATATATCTATTTTTACCTGCATATGAACTAATAAAATCTTTGAATTCATCAGTGCTTATTTCATCTTGATAATTTCTTTTCATATTCTGTAATAACTTATATCTTTCTTTTCTTTTTCTCTCTTGTTAAATACTTATCTTTTGGATATTTTTCAAAGATATCTAAATACTCTTTAAAGATTAGTTTCATTTAAATGTTCTTCCTTTTAAATCTGAGAATATGATTAACTCCTAATTTATCTAGCATGATTCTAATTGTCTATTATCTTAGGGCAAACAAAAAGGATCTGTAAGTTTGCAGTTCCTACTGCAACAGCACTGCTCCTGCTGAGATAAAAATCTATTACATCCCATTCGTCTATAACTCCACCCATACCAATTATTGGAATATTAACTGCTTGTGCAACTTGATACACCATTCTAATTGCCACAGGCTTTATAGCTGGTCCTGATAAACCACCAGTTGTATTAGCTATTATTGGCTTTCCTGTTTTCTCATCAAGAACTATACCTACTAAAGTGTTTATCATTGTAAGTCCATCTGCTCCACCTGCTTCAACCGCCTTTTGCCTATGTAACTATATCCAGTTACATTAGGAGATAGTTTTACATAGACAGGAACTGATGAAACAGCCTTTACTTTTTCAGTTAGGTTTCTTGCTACATGGATCTGTTCCAAACTGTATACCTCCATGCTTAACATTAGGGGCAAGATATATTAAGTTCTAAGGCTTTTAACATTAGGAGCTTTAGAAATTTTATCAGCTACATATACATAGTCCTCTATGTCACTCCCCGCAACATTTGCTATTATTGGAACATCATAAGTTTCTAATTTCTTTAATTGATTAGATATTATTTCATCAACTCCTGGATTTTGTAAACCTATTGCATTAAGCATTCCACTTGAAGTTTCTGCTACTCTTGGTGTTGGGTTTCCAAACCTTGCTTCTTTTGTTGCAGCCTTTATCATAATTGCACCTAATTTTGAAATATCATAAAGTTCTGCATATTCTATTCCAAAAGCAAAGCAACCAGAGGCTGGCATAATTGGATTTTTTAAATCCAAGCCTGGAATTTGTACTCTTAATCTTTCACTCATTTTCTCTCCCTATTATTCAATCTCAACATCACTAGCTAAATAAACTGGTCCATCGTAGCAAACTCTTGTATATTCAACTTTCTTCTCATCATAAGCAATTATGTCTTTGTCTTTTTTCTTTTTCTTACAAACACAGGCATAACAAGCACCTATTCCACAAGCCATTCTATTTTCAAGAGAAACATAACCATCTTCTCCAACTGTACTTATCAATGCTTTTAACATTGGTACAGGTCCAACTATAGTATTTATCAAAGACTAAGTTGTTTTCCGCTTGAAGTTTTTATAACATCTGTTACAAAAACCTTTTGTTCCTAGACTTCATCAACTGTTGAAACATAAGTTTCTCCAAACTTTTTAAATTCTTCTTCATAGAAAAACTTCATCTTTTGTATTAAATCTAATATAGCTATAGTTTTTATTCCTCTTTGATTAAATTGTTTAGCTAGTTCATATAGAGGAGGAACACCTATTCCCCCTCCAACTAAAAAGTGCAGTTTGTCCTTTTTCAATGAAAGAACATCATAGCCTCTACCTAAAGGTCCCATTATATCTATTTCACTTTCCCTTTTTGATATCAGCCATAAATTTAGTACCTTCTCCAACTATTCTATATATTATAGTTACTAAATTTTTCTCCTCTATCAATTTCAGAAATTGAAATAGGTCTTCTTAGCATATATTCTCTCCCGTCACCTATTCTAATATTTACGAATTGACCAGGGAGTTCTACATTCTTTTACAAAAATTTCCCTTTTATTTTCATTTTATATGTATCTTTTTGCTATTTGTACATTTTCCTCAACTGTACAATCTTCCATTTTTCATAAATATCTCCTATTTCCTTCTAATTTAATTTCATTTTCTATTATGTATTAGTCAAAATAATTTAATTATATTCTAAAAATTTTCTTTGAAAGTATCATTATTTTATTTTTAAATAGGATTACTGCGACGTCCTATAATGTTGAAAGAGCCTTTTGTGGAGCTCTTTGAAACATTATAGGCTGACAAGTAATCTTTATATTTAACTTGAAATTACTATAAGTTTTCTCAAAGAAAAATTGTGAAATCTACTCAGTAATAAATTATTTTTGACTTACAATTCTATAGTGATTGAACTCTGAAAGACATTGATTCAATAACTCTTAATAGTGCATTTGCAGTATCAAGTGAAGTGAACAAATTACTCCATGTTCAGTTGCTTTTCTTCTAATTTTAAATCCATCTTTTTCACTAGATTTACCTTTTTGTTGTAGTATTTATTACTATATCTACATCTCCATTTTGTATTGCATCTAAAACACTGTAATCTGAGTTATCTATTTTTCCAACTTTTTAACTTTTTAGTCCATGTCCTTCAAAATATGTTCCTGTTCCTTCTGTTGCTACAATTGAGAATCCTACATCAGAGAATCCTTTTGCAAGATTTAATGCAGCTTCTTTATTTTTATCATCTATTGTAAATAAAACTCTACCATAGTCTTTTATTTTTACTCAGCAGCAGTAAGTCCTTTATATAGTGCTTTTTCTAAGTTTACATCTGTTCCTATAACTTCTCCTGTTGATTTCATTTCAGGTCCTAATGTTGTATCAACATTCTTTAATTTTTGGAAACTGAATACAGGTACTTTTTACAGATACAAAGTTTCCTACTTCTGCAATATCTTTTGTAAATCTAAGTCTCTTAACTTCTTACCTAAGATACATTGCATAGCTATATTTGCAACAGGAACTCCTGTAACCTTACTTAAGAATGGCACTGTTCTTGAAGCTCTTGGGTTAACTTCAAGTACATAAATTTCTCCTTACTTACAACATATTGAATGTTGATAAGTCCTTTAACTTTAATCCACTAGCTAATTTTTTGTATAGTCTATCAAAGTTTCAATTTCATTTTTGAGATAAACTTTGTGGTGGATATATTGAGATAGAGTCTCCACTGTGCACTCCTGCTCTTTTCAATATGTTCCATTATTCCAGGTATAAAAGTATTTTCTCCGTCAGATATAGCATCAACTTCTATTTCCTTACCTATCAAATATCTATCGATTAATACTGGATGTTCAGGATTTATATGTACCGCTTTTTCCATATTTCTTTAAATCTTCATCATTGTATACTATTTCATAGCTCTCACCACTAAGTACATAAGATGGTCTAACTAATACAGGGTACCCTATTTCATTTGCATTCTTTAATGCTGTTTCTACATCAAAAGCTGTTTTTCCTAATGGTTGTGGAATTTTTAATTCTATAAGTAATTTTTCAAATCTCTATCTTCTGCTGTATCTATTGAGTCAAGAGAACTTCCTAAAATTTGTATTCCATTTTTAACTAATTTATCAGCTAGATTAATTGCAGTTTGTCCTCCAAATTGTACTAACTACTCCAAGTGGTTTTTCTAAATCTAAGATTTCCATAACATCTTCTTGTGTTAAAAGGTTCAAAATATAGTTTATCTGAGATTGAGAAATCTGTTGATACAGTTTTCAGGGTTATTATTTATAACTATTGCTCATAACCCTAATTTTTTAATTGCCATAATAGCATGTACTGTTGCATAGTCAAATTCTATTCCTTGCCCTATTCTTATAGGGTCCTGAACCAAGAACAACTATCTTTCTTTATCGCTTCTTGTTGATTCATTTTCAAATTCATAAGTTGAATAGAAATATGGAGTGTTAGAATCAAACTCACAGCTTTACAAGTATCAACCATTTTTATATACAGGTCTTATATTGTGTTTATGTCTTAATTCTGTTATTTCTGGTTCAGTCATTTCCCATCTATGAGCTATAACTCTATCTGAGAAACCAAAAGTTTTAACTTTTTCTTAAAAAGTTCTATATTTCCTTTGTTATCTTTTTAATAGATGTTCTAAATCTATTATATTCTTCATTTTATTTAAGAAGAATAAATCTATTTTGTATATTCATGAATTTCTTCTATACTTACATCTCTTCTTAGTGCTTCACCTATAAAGAATAATCTTTCATCTCCAGCTAATTTAATTCTTTTAATTATCTTTTCTAATGAGAATTCTTCTCCATTAGGTAAACCTAAATGATGTACTCCATATTCAAGTGATCTTATAGCTTTAAGTAAAGATTCTTCTAAAGTTCTACCTATTGCCATAACTTCCCTGTTGCTTTCATTTGAGTTCCTAAGTATCTGTCTCCATCTCCAAATTTATCGAATGGGAATCTTGGAATTTTTGTTACAGCATAATCTATTGCTGACTCAAAACAAGCATAAGATGAGTTAGTAACTGGGTTTATAATTTCATCTAAAGTCATTCCAACAGCTATTTTTGCAGCTATCTTTGCTATTGGATAACCAGTTGCTTTAGAAGCAAGTGCTGATGAACGAGAAACTCTTGGATTTACTTCAATTATATAGTATTTGAAAGAGTTAGGATCATGCTATTTGTACATTACATCCACCTTCAATTTTTAATGCTCTTATGATTTTTAAAGAAACATCTCTTAACATATGATTTTCTCTATCAGTCAATGTTAAACAAGGTGCAACAACTATTGAGTCTCCTGTATGTATTCCAACAGGATCTATTTTTCCATGTTACATACAACTATTGCAGTATCATTGCTACTCTCTCATAACTTCATATTCTATTTCTTTGTATCCTGCTATTGATTTTTCAAGCAAACATTGATGAACTGGTGAATAGTTTAATCCATTTGAGTACAATTTCTTGTAAATCTTCATCATTGTAACAAATTCTCCCCTGTTCCTCCCATTGTAAATGCAGGTCTTACTATAACAGGATAACCTATTTCTTTTACAAATTTTTCTGCTTCTTCCAATGTATGAACTATTGCAGAGTCAGGTACAGGTTCATTTAATTCATTCATTAAGTCTCTAAATAATTCTCTATCTTCAGCTTGTTTTATTGAAGATAATTTTGTACCTAGAATTTCAACTCCACATTCGTCTAAAACTCCACTTTCATGTAGACTAACTGCTAAGTTTAAAGCAACTTGTCCTCCTAATGTAGGTAAAAGTGCATCTGGTTTTTCTTTTCTTATAATTTTTGATAAAAATTCAACAGTTAATGGTTCTATATATACTTTATCTGCAATCTCTTTATCTGTCATTATTGTTGCAGGGTTTGAGTTTACAAGTATTACTTCATATCCTTCTTCTCTTAAAGATAGACAAGCTTGTGTTCCAGCATAGTCAAACTCAGCAGCTTGTCCTATTATTATTGGTCCTGAACCTATTACAAGTATAGTTTTTATATCTTTTCTTTTGGCATTATTCTCACTCCTATTATTTCATATTCTTATCAATGTTCTTTATAAATTCATCAAATAAATAGCTTGTATCATGTGGTCCAGTCTGCTTCTGGGTGGAATTGTACAGTGAACACAGGATATTTTTTATGTCTTTACACCTTCACAACTTCTATCGTTTATTGCACATGAGTAAGCTCTAAATCTGTATCTTTTAATGAATCTATATCAACAGCATAACCATGGTTTTGAGATGTTATATCAACTCTGCCAGTTAGATATTTTTAACAGGGTGATTTCCTCCTCTATGTCCAAATTTTAATTTATATGTTTTTGCTCCACAAACAGAGAAACTAATTGATGCCCCCATACAGATACCAAAAATTGTTACCTTGCCAATAATTCCTTTTATCATTTTCAATACTTTCTTTTGCATCTTCTGGGTCACCAGGTCCATTTGTAAGCATTACTCCATCTGGTTCTAATCTCAAAACTTCAGCAGTTGTATTATAAGGGACTACTATTACATCACAACCTCTTGCCACTAATTCTCTAACTATACCAATCTTCATTCCTAAGTCAACTAGAACTACTCTTCTACCTCTACCTAAAGCAGGAGATATGGATTTTGATGAAACTTGTTCTATTTGGTTAGTAGGTAAAACTGTTTTCTTTAATTCAGCTACAACTTCATCAACATTTTTGTCTATTGAAACAAGGCAACCTTTTTACAACTCCCTTTGAACGAAGTTTTCTTGTCAATGCTCTTGTGTCTATACCATAAATTCCTGGTATTCCAAATTCTTTTAAAGCCTCATCAAGAGTTTTTTCACTTCTGAAATTTGAAGGTGTTGTACACACTTCTTTAACTATCATTCCTTTTATACAAGGTTTCATTGATTCAAAGTCATCACGATTTGTCCCATAGTTTCCTATAAGTGGATATGTCAATGTAACTATTTGACCATTGTATGAAGGGTCTGATAAAATTTCTTGATATCCTGTCATTGAAGTGTTAAAAACTACTTCTCCTACATTTTCTACATCAGCTCCAAAGGCGTAGCCTTTATAGACAGTTCCATCTTCTAAAATTAATTTAGTCTGTTGTACATAGCATTTCTCCTTTATTATAATAAATTAATTTCTTTTTATCTACACAAGCAACTTTTCCATTGCTTATAGTTAAAACTGGTATTCCACTTACTTTTTCATTAGCATGAAAAGGTGTGTTCTTTCCTTTGCTTAAAAATTCTTCAAGATTAATTGTCATTTCTTTTTCTAAATCTATTACAACTATATCTGCAAAAGAATTTTCTTCTAATTTTCCATAAAGCAAGTTAAATATTTTTAGCAACATTTTCTGACATCAACTTAACTAACATTTCTAATGAGAATATATCAGTCTTAACAAACTTTTGTATAAAGTTGTGCAAAAGCTGTTTCTGAACCAACTATACCAAATGAAGATTTTTCTATTCCTCTAACTTTTTCTTCCATAGTATGTGGTGCATGATCAGTTGCAATAATATCTATTGTTCCATCTAAGATTCCTGCTATTAAAGCATTTCTATCTTCTTCTCCTCTTAAAGGTGGATTCATCTTCCACATTCCATTATCTTCTTTTATATCTTCATCACAACTAATAAGTGGTGTGGTGTAACTTCACAAGTTACTCTTATATTATTTTCTTTCCTTCTCTTACTGCTCTAACTGATTCCTTAGCAGATATATGGCATACATGGTAACGACAATCTGCTGCTTCAGCTAGAAGTATGTCTCTTGCTATTTGAGTTGATTCACAGATTGAAGGTATTCCTTTTTATTCCAAGTTCTGACTTCTTTTTCCTTCATGCATTCCACCACCTCTTATAAGGGAATTATCCTCACAGTGTGCAACTATTGCTTTATTTAATTTAGAAGCCATAAGCATTGCTTCCATACATAACATTAGCACTTTGAACTCCTCTACCATCATCAGTAAAGGCAAATACTTTATCAGCTATATCTTCCATATCTGAAAGCTCTCTACCATATTCTTCCTTTGTTATTGCTCCATAAGGTATTGCCCTAATTACAGAATCTTTTTCTATAATTTCTAATTGCTTATTTAAAGTTTCAAGACTATCAGGAACAGGATTTAAGTTAGGCATAGTCATAACTGTTGTAAATCCCCCTCTTGCTGCTGCTCTTGAGGCTGTATAGACAGTTTCTTTTAGAAAATCTGGTTCTCTCCAGTGAACATGGGCATCAATGAAACCTGCTGTTACAAATCTATTTTTAACATCTATTGTATTTTTCATCTACAATATCTATGTTTTCTGAAAATTTTTCAATTTTATCATCTTTTATTAAAATATCTACTTTTTCAAATTTACCATTCTTTAAAAATTTTGATTTTTAATAACATAAAACCTACCTTTCTACAAATTATTTTTCTATAATGTATTCAAGTATTGCTTGTCTCATAAACATTCCATTTTTCATTTGTTCAAATATACGGATTTTTCACTTTCAACTAAGCTATCAGCTATCTCTACATCTCTATTTACAGGAGCAGGGTGCATTATAATTGCTCCTTCTTTTAATTTCTTGTATCTTTCCTCTGTTAATCCATATTTTTATGATAATTTTCTTTTGAGAACTCAGATTTTTCTTTTCTATCTGTATGTCTTTTCATGTTGAACTCTTAAAAAGCATACAAATATCTACTTTATCTATTACATCATCAAAGTTTACAAATTCTCCTAGAGTTTCATCTTTCCAAATTTCAGGTGCTACAAAAGCTAACCTTTGCCCTAATCTTGTAGAGCTTTTTATTGCTTCATACTATCTTGAATTTTAATATCTCCAGCAATTATTATATCCAAACCTTCAGACTTACCATAAGTTTCATATATAGTCATAATATCTAAAAGACATTGTGAAGGATGCTCTCACTTCCATCTCCACCATTTATTACAGGATTTTTAAATTTTCTAATTGCTTATAGTACTCATTTTCGAATGTCTGATAACCAACATATCAATTCCTATCATCTCTAATGTTTTACATGTATCATAAAGAGTTTCTCCCTTTTGAACAGATGAAGTTGATACTTCAAAATCAATAACATTTAGATTTAATTTCTTTTCAGCTACTTCAAAAACTTTTTTCTTTTTGTACGAGTAGAATTTTTCAAAAATAAGTTCGCTACAAACAAATCATTTCTTTTCTTATTCTCTGCTCCTAAATCTAAAGCTCTTTTTAACTAAAAGATAGTATTTCCTCATTTGTTAAGTCTTCCATAGACAACAAACTTTTTCATAAAAACCTCCCAAATAGTTCTTACTATTTAGAAGGTCACAAATTAAAATTATAGGACATTCTAAATAGGTAAGTTATAAATATCTACAATATTACACTTCTTCCTTTCCATCTATTTCTTTCAAATATACCTCTATATTTTCAGAATGAGATGTTGGAATATTCTTCCCTATAAAATCTGCCCTTATTGGTAATTCACGGTGTCCTCTATCAATTAAACATAGCAAGTTGAATTTAGCTGGTCTTGATTTACTAAGAATCGCATCAAGTCCTGCTCTTATAGTTCTTCCTGTATATAATACATCATCAACCATAACAACAACTTTCCCTGTTAAATTAGATTTAAATTCTGTATCTTTTATATCTAAATCAAAAATTTTTCTATCAATATCATCTCTATAGTATGTGATATCAATAGTTTCTAATGGAATATCACATTTTTCAAGTTCCATCAATTTTTCTTTAATTCTTTCTGCTAGAATATCTCCTCTGTTTTTATTCCAACTAAAAACAATATTGTCCCACTGTTTTATTTCTTTCGATAATTTCATAAGATATTCTTGTTATTGATCTTGTATGCCATTTTCATCTAATAAAATTTTCTATTTTTACCTCACAAGTATTTTTAATAAAAACCTAAAACCAAAGGCTTTTAGGGCAAACATACAAAATACAGACTAAAAATTAGCCTTTCTCACACCCTTGTTAGCCTCTCAGGACTCTCTTAAAAGGAAATATATTCAATTTCATTTATTCTATAATAAATCTGGCTATTTGTCAATAGAAAGATAAAAAGAGCTGGGAATTAATTTTTCTAACTCTTTTATTAAATGTATTTAGAACACTCAGTAGCTCTAGCACTCGTTAGGTGTTAGCCGTGAGACATGTACTCGTAGGGTATGAATAACTTTTCAACATTGAAAATGTTGCTCTAAAATTTGTAATTTTACTAATTTTAGAGTATAATATATTAGAACTTTGGAAACTGAATATATAAGGTTGAAGTTAGAAAATGCAGTAACCTCGTAAAATATTCACTGCCAAAAATTAAATGGTTTTGAACCGAACCAACAGGATGTAAATGTTCTCAACGGAGAGCTTGTCCATTAAAAGTCTTAAGGAAATTAGCTAGTATTTGAATACTAGATATTCAAAAGAAACTAAATAGTACTTAAGAACCTATGCGACTCTAGCACTCGTAGGGTGATAGTCGTGAGAGGTTCAGTAAGTTTTAGTATTTTTGCTGGGATAACTACTGATGGAAAACCTCATTTTGATAAAATGATTGGAAGAAAAATAGATTATCCTGATACTGCTGACAGCTTTAAAATTATTAAAAAGGAAATTCATACAAACTTATATACTATAGTTACGATCCAGAAACTCAAAAATCATCAACAGAAACATCTACTTTAAAAAGTATACAAAAAAACATATATTTTGATGAGATAAGAATGGTATTGTCTCATGGATATGATACTGCTAAAAAGAAAGTAGCTTTCTTAAGAGAAAATTTAAGTAATTTATTATGAAGGTAATAAATTAAGGTGCAGAATTAACTGCACCCTTTTATTTTTAATTAAAATATTTTTCCAAAAATTCTTTTTATCTTATTTTTTGACTTCTACAGCTTTTTAGGATTTCCATTAGCTGTAATTGGAAATTTGAATATCATCATTTGAAAGAATACTCATAAATCTAAGATTCATATTATCTTGAGAAGTGATATTATTTACTAAAAATATTTTTTTACTCATACATAATTTTGATATTTTATCATTTAATTCTTTATTATCTGTTGCTGATACAACTAAAAAGTATTTTTCTAAAAATTTTTTTCTTCAAATTCTGATTTTTAATATTTTTAATTTTATTTTCTTTTCTAATTCTAAAAACTCCTTCTTCTGAAAATTTCCTTTGTAATAACTGTGATATTCAATTATATTCCAAAAGGTTTTCACTTTTTCTTAAAGCAATTTTTCCAGCACCAATTACCAAAAATATTTTTATTATTAGAGATCATTGAAACAGGGAAAAACTTATTTGACATCACCTATTTTTAAATGCCATTTCCATTACTTCAAGTGTTTTATCAAGTTCTTTCTTTTGTATGAGCTATAGATAAGAAATGAGCTTCAAATTGTGACGGAGGAACAACTATTCCATTATCTAGCATAGTATTAAAATATAGAGAAAATTTTTCTGTATTAGCTTTTTAATGAATCTTCAAGATTTTCAACTTTTTCTAAATCAACAAAGAAAATTGTGAAAAGAGAACCCATTGAGTTTACACAAACATCTACTCCATATTTTTCAGCTAATTTTTCTATATTATCCACCAAGTAATTTGTATTCTCTGCTAATTCTTTATAAATATTTGGATTTTTCTTTTAAATAGCTTATAGTTGCAAAACCAGCTTTTTGATGCTATTGGATTTCTGATAAAGTTCCTGCATGATAAACTCTTCCCCACTGGAGCAACTAAATCCATAATTTCTCTTTTTCCACCAAAAGCACCAACAGGATAACCTCCACCGATTATCTTTCCCTAAAGTTGTTAAATCTGGAGTTATTCCAAAGAATTCTTGAGCTCCACCTAAAGCCAATCTAAATCCTGATATAACTTCATCAAATATCAAAATAGTCTTGGTTTCTTCTGTTATTCTTCTTAATCCTTGTAAAAATTCTTATGAGTTTCTATAAGTCCCATATTTGCTGGAATAGGCTCAACTATTACACAGGCTATTTCTTCATTTTCTTAAAAAGATTTTCAACCTTTTCTAAATCTCCAAAATCCTAAAAGTTAGTGTATCTTTTAACACTCCATCTGTTATACCATTACTATCTTGATATCCATCTGTTAATAATCCTGAACCTGATTTTACAAGTAAAGCATCAGAATGCCCATGATAACAACCTTCAAATTTTAAAATCTTTATTTCTTCCAGTATAGGCTCTTGCTAATCTTACTGCTGACATCGTGGCTTCTGTTCCTGAAGTAGTTAGTCTTACTTTTTCAATAGAAGGAACTATTTCTACTATAAGTTCTGCCAAATCTACTTCATATTTTTGTTGGTAATCCATAAGAGCTTCCATTTTTCAATTATTTTTCACTTCTTCTATAACTTTTGGATGGTTATGCCCTAAAAATTAAAGGTCCCCATGAACAAATATAGTCTATATACTCATTATCATCTTCATCGCATATTCTAGCCCTTGTCCCTTACAAAGATAGGTGCTCTCTATTTACTGATTTAAAAGCTCTAACTGGGCTATTAACTCCTCCTGGAATTAAATTAAGTGCTTTTTATATAAATCAATTGAATTTTTTTGAATACCATAATATCTCTCCTTTTTATTTTTATAATACATACATCTATATATTTATTTTATTAAAGTCAAGTTTAGTTCTTCTAGTGTGTGAGAATGGGAAATAATTAAAAGGATTAATTCCTGCTTCTTACAGAAATTAATCCTATTAGTTAATTAATTAGATTTATCAACTCTTTTTGGAATCATACAAGTATTATCTTTGAACTAATCTAAATTCTCTTCTATTTTGTAGTCTTCCTTCTGCTGTTTCATTAGTTGCTACTGGATATTCTTCTCCCTTAGCTTCTATTCCAACTATTCTATCTTCAGGCAATCAAATTCTATTAACTTGGCTTTTTACAGCTTCTGCTTCTTCTTGAAAGTCCTATATTTATATTGGTTACTTCCTACAGAGTCTGTATGTCCTTCTATTGTTAATTCATAGTTGTTTTGTTCGATGAAATCTTTTGAGTTATTTAACATTTCAAAATATTGAGGTTTAACTACAGATTTATCAAAATCAAAGTTTAATGCTCTTTTCATCCAATACTATTGTCATTTCTTTTTGGTGCTTCTACATTAGTTATATCTAAATTCTTTATTTCTAATGCATTTATTCTTATTGTATTTTCACGCATTTGTGTTGTTGTTAGCACTTGGACTGCCAATGCTGGTAGAGAAAATACTAATAATAGTAACAATGTTATTATTGTTGTTGTGCTCTTTCTCTTTTCCATTTGTCAGCCTCCTTTTCTAATGATAAGTATTCTTCTGTATACTCAACTTTTCCTTCTTCTACTAGTTTATCTAGATTTTCTGAAGGTTTTACTGCTTTATTATTTGCTAAATAAGCTTTCTATATTATCTAATCTTGCTGTATTGTAGTTTACTACCTTCTGATCTGTACATGCTACTAACGATAAAAACTCCTAATAATAGTACTAATCATATGTCCCCATTCTCCTTTTTCTATTAATAACTTACTCTTTTTCTAGCTCTCCAACATTCTTTTTCTAAATTATCAAGCATTTCATTTGTTTTGTTGTAGTTTTCTATCTTATCATTTATTTCTAACATTCTTTTCTTAATTCTTTGCACTTCTAAGTCCATTTTTCTGATTCAGTCATATCTTTTTCTTGCTTTCTTAGGGTGTAACTTCTTCTTGAGGTACTGCCACTTCTCCACCTTCTACAACTGCGCCTTCTGTCGCTACTACTCCTTCACCATTTTCTGTAGCTTGATTAGCTATATCTTGAACTGATTGTGTTCCTTCTTTCAGCTTGTTTTTAGCTGCTTCTTCTGCTTCTTTTAGCAGCTCTTTCAGCTTCTTTTTCTCTTTCTTTTTGAACTTTTTCATATTCTTTTTAGTAATCTTTTCTTTTGCTTCATCATCACTTTCTTCGGCATAAGCAAATGAACCTACTAAAAAGTAGTCCTAGTGATGCTGTTAACATTAATTTATTTTTCATCTATATTCCCCCTATTATTGTTGTACAGGTTCTGCTACTGGAGTAGCTTCTTCTATAGCTTCAGTTGTTTTTATATCTTCATCCATTATTTGATAATATCCTGCTACTTCTGCTTCTTCTCTTGCAACACTTCTTACTACTCTTTCATAGAAATCTAATTTTTCTAGAGCTTCTTTTCTTGTTGCTTCTAATTTTTCTGCTTCTGTCTTTGGTTTAGCTTTTTCTGCTTTCTTTGCTTTTACCATTGCTTCTATTTTCTGCTAATGAGCTTGCTTCAGATGTAGATATTCCTAATTCTTTTGCTTCTTGTTGAACTTTAAGAGTTTCTGCATCTTCTTTCTTTATTTTCTTTCTCATTCCGTCTAAGATTTCCATTGCTTCTTTTTCATCTTGAGGATTTAAACCTTCTGTTGCTACTACAGCTTCTGATGGAGCTTCAACAGTTTCTACGCTTTCTGCAACTTGAGCCTTGCTTTTTCTTCAGCAAGTTTAGCTTGTTCCTTAGCTTCTTTTTTCTGCTAGTCTTGCTTGCTCTTCAGCCTCTTTTCTTGCTTTTTCTTCTGCTTCTTTAGCCAATTTGCTTTTCTCTGCTTTTTCAATTTCTGCTCTCTTTTTATTTAATATTGCCATTGCATCATCTTCTGCATAAGCTATTGATGATAATGCACATAAAAACAGAATAGTTTTAAGAAACTTTTCATACTTCCTCCCAATTAATTTAAAACTTCTAATAATTTAGTTAATTCTACTATTTGTTGTTCTTTGTCTCCGATTTTTTCTCTAACTTGTTGTAGTATTCATCAAATCTTTTTAATAATTTCTTATACTCATCTCTATGCCATCTTATTTTTGAATCTTCTTTCAACTTAGCATAAAGTTCTTTCCCTTCCTAATTGTTTTTCTTTTAATTCTTTTTACTTCATTTTCAAGATTTGCTTTTCTTGAATGAATTCTTCTTTTCTTTCAGCTTCCTTTTTGCATTAAAGCTTGATACTCTGCTTCTATGTTTTCTTACTTCACTTATTACCTCTTGAGCTACTGTATCTGTTACCTCTGCTGAGTAAGATAATGATCCAAGTACTAACATTGAAGCTAATAAATATTTAATCTTCATAATTCCCCCTTTGCATTTAGTAAAAATTAAAAAATTTATCCTAGTCTAGTATACTTTATTTTTCACATTTAGTCAATGATATAAATGATTTTTAATACTTTTTAATTTCTTTTGATAGTAGTAAAATGTATCGAAAATTTTTATTTTATATTTTTATATAAAATTTATAATTTTTATAAAAATAGAGATTTTTAAAGTTTTATTTTCTCTAAAAATCTCTATTACTTAATTTTTATTATTAGAATATAACTCTAAGTCCCTACTCCACTCTTACATTATGTCCTTTAGTATCATAACCAATGTTTCCAGTTAATCAATTCTTTGATTATCTACACCGATATTAAGGTCAGTCTTAACATTTCCTCTTCTATCTTCTTTTTTCACCTCTGATATTGAACCAATCTGCTGATGTATTAGAAACTTTAGCTTTATTTTTACCATTAACTATCTTTTCCTAATTCATTTTCATAAGCTACTGTTAATCCAACTTTTAGTGTTTTTTCTTCCAAAGTATTGTTTAAATATTAAATCTGCTCCTACTTCAGGTTTTATTGAGAAATAATCATTTGACTTAACATCTAATTTAATTTCTCCTGATTTTTCTTTTATCTTTGATACTCTAGCGTATTCTAAACCTAGTGCTGCATATGGTCTTAAAGCTAAATGATTCACTTAATCTAAAATCTTTACTGATCTCATTTTTTACTCCCTAGACCATAAGTATGGTATCTTCCCTTTTGCACCAAATACTTCATCCACTACTAAGAATTTTCTATCATCTTGTTGTATCCTGCAAATATATCTCCTGATATTGTCCAATTTAAACTATTGTTATGATCAAATGGAACTGATTTAAATATTCCAATTTTTCCTTGTAGTTGTTCTTCTTTTAGAATTTCCAATATCTTTAAACTTAAATGTATTATGAACTATACCTGCATACCAACCTATTGTATCTCCTGAGTTTAACTGTTTCATCTTCATGAACATAAGCTACTCCATAAGCATTGTATAGTTAATTATTCAGCTGTATCTGAGTTATATTCACCTTTAGCTCCAAATACTTTTTACTTTATTTGAATCTTTAGATACAGTTTGCCATTCACTTCTTAAGTAGTTAAATTCTTTATCTAAGATGTCTCCAGTTGCTTGTATTCTTTGTTGAGTATTAGCATATTGGTGTCCCATCATTTCATCTTACTGCTTGATAGAATAGAGTTTCTTCGTTATTTCCTATAGAGTTTAGTTTTTGAATACTTTGTTTTCTCTAGTTCCTAGAGCTTCAACTCCATATCTTTGTTCTAATCCATCTAAGAGTTATATGTATCTGTTACTGCAACTGGTGAAGCTTCATTTCCAGCAAAAGCTGTATATGGTATTTTTTGCCATAGCTACTTTTTGAAGGAATACCATTTTGCATCAAGTGTTGAGTAAAAAGCCATCCAGTTAAAAGCTGCTAATTATGGCTCCATTTTTATTCCTTGAGGTGCAGTTCTCATTGCATCTTGATATGGTTTCAAGATATTTCCAGAAACTTCAAAGTATTTTGAAGTTGAGTTCTCTGCTGCTTCAACCCCATATAGTAAGTCGGCTTCTTCTATATTTAGATGTCCTAATCCATTAATTGGGTTAGTTCCTCTTAATGTATCTACATATGTTCCAGATTAGATATTAATGCATCTCCTCTAGTTCCAACTGGTTCAGTTACTTTCTCAATATTTGTAACTGCTTGTCCATTTGCTGTTATATTAATATCATTAGTTCCTTTTAGGTGATTTTGAGTTACTCCTCAACTGTCTAATTCTTTTTCCTCCAGTTGCGTCATATTCACCATCTGCTTGTGCTCCACCACTTACTGTAATATCTCCATAGTTCACTATTGTTACATTAGTTTTTTGGTGTATTTGATCTATATACTGCAAAACCATCAGCAGAGTTTATATTTATTGTTGCCCCCTGCATTATTTATTAATTTAGAATTGTTGCTTAAAACAACTCCTTTACACCTTTTAGGTGATCCAATTGTTGTTATAGAACCATCATTTACTCCTGTTGCTCCATTATCTAGGTACATTCCTACAGAATTTTCTCACTAAGATTTATTGTACCTTTATTTGTTGCAGTTGATAAAGGTCCTGTTGCATACATACCAATACTATCTTTTCCTGTTACATTAATAACTCCTGTAGGGCTATTGATTATGTTTCCAGAATCACTTGATTTGTATCCTGCTGCCATAGCTATTGCATATTTTTCATTAGCTGCATCTGAAGCTCCTACTGTTATTGTAGAATTATTTGTTGCAGTTCCACCAAGAATACTGTAGATTCCTACGTTTCCTATTCCTGTTCCAAAATTCATTTGTCCATTATTTGTTACAGTTCCTGCTCCATAAATTCCATAGTTTCCATCACCAGTAGAAGTTAATGTTGTTCCATTTGTTATAGAACCTGCTTTATTATTTGAATATGCATATACTGCATCTTCTCCTAGCGTTACATTAGGTGTATTTGTTGTTAATGTTACTGCTGCCCCATTTTCATTTTGAACAACAAAACCATATGCACTATTTCCTATTTTTACATCAGCTGCATTACTTGTTATTGCTCCACCTGTTCCACTCAACATAGTATACCTCAACTGCATCATTTGAACCTGTAGTTCCATTTTTCTCCAACAGATAATGTACCTCCATTTTATGATAACATTTCCACCTTTTAGAATATACTCCTGTTCCTCCAGCTCCAACTTTTTGTTAAAGAGCTTGCTCCTAGATTAACATTATGTCCATAGATTCCAACAGTTTTATCTCCACCTTTATAGTTCCATTATTTTCTAATGTTACTAATGTTGTTTTTGGTGCTGAGTGGTGTTATTTGAACTTCTTCCGCATACATTCCTATGTTAGGTGTATTTACATTAGTTGATGAAGCTAACTTTATAGTTCCATCATTTTTAGCAGTGTATGCTCCAGCTCCTGTTGCAAAACATTCCTGTTGAATTTTGCCCTTGTAAATCTATTACTCCTGTTGATAAATTTTTCAAAAAGTTTTAGTTCCATATGGACTATCAAACGACATTGCTATTATATTATCAGCAGTAGATTCTATTCTACCAGCATTAGTTAATCCTCCAGGTATAGCTGTATTAGTTCCTTTTTCCATCAGCATTATCCGGTACAACCTTATAGAACATTCCTGTTGAATCTTCCCCTAATGTTATTACTCCAGTTGAACTATTTTGTAGCTTTTGCACCAAGAGTTGCAGTTGCAGGGCTACGATCATCTTCAACTATATATATTCCTGTCGATTTCTTTCCTCACAGATATTTGACCATCATTGGTAATTATACCTCTTTTAGCATATATACCTGTTGTTTCATCACCAGTTGATTTATTACTCCACTTGCTGTATTAGTTAAAGTTACTTTATTAGCATTGTATCCATTTCCAACTGTATCATTTCCATTTTCTTGGGCTATAGCAACTTGTCTATTTAAACTTCCTGTCATAGAATTTGCATTCTCAATAGTTGAGTTTGAAATTTCAAGTTTATTATAGGCATTATTTGGATCATTTAAATCAACTGATTGATTTATATTTAATTTACTCAAATACAGCATAAATGTCTTATAATTTAGATCCTGTTATAGTTGGAGCATTTGTTATTCAGTCATTAGACTTGTTGCTGCTATCTGATAAATTCATTTCAACATTAGAAGCAATAAATAATCTTGAATTATCTTCCATATTTAATGTTAAATTATTCAATGTACTACTTCCATTTCAAAAGAAGTATTAAAAATAGTTTTTGGATAGCAGCTGTATTAAATGCACCATATGTTCCAGGCGTCGCCTCATAATAGAAAGCTGTTCCTCTTGTAGAAGAGTAGAACCTCCCTTTATTGTAGCATTTATATTTCCATTAAGAATAATTTTTCCTGCACTTTTTGTATAGAATAATAAAGATGATTGTCCTGTAGTTGCTGTAGAAGTTTTTCCAGTAACAACTTCAATTTTTCCATTATCCTTTGCATAATAGTTTATCGCTCCATTATTTGTTTTAATAGTTGATTCTCCTATTTTTAGTGTTCCTTCTGAGTAAAAGCCCTATAGATTTATCTCCTGTTACATCTATTGTTGCCTTGCCACTTGTATTATCGATAGTAGAACCTACTCCAGCAATCATACCTATAGTTCCTACTGTTTTGTTGTTGTTACTGTTGTTATTTCTTTATTTCCACCAGTAACTTTAAGTTCTCCATCATTAGTTAATGTTGCTGTTCCTGTTGTCATAAGTCCAATAGAACCATCTGAAGTTACTGTTACTTTTCCAGTATTAGTGTTAGTTCCTGTTCCCGTTCCAGCTACATACATTCCTATATTTTGACCATTTGTTACATTAATATTTCCACTATTAACAACATTTCCAATATTTGTATAAGCACCTATATTATTTTCTCCTGTACTTATATTAATATTTCCACTATTAGTTATTGTTGATCCTACTTTTCCCAGAAGCTATACCTATAGATTTTTGTGCATTACTAGCAGAATATTCTTTTATTATCCAACCATTTTCCACCTGCATTGTTGCTAGTGAAGTTCTTTGAATAATCTGTTATATTGATGTCTCCAGTATTTGTCATAGAAGTTGCACTTTCTGTGTACATACCATATGACTCGCTTCCAGCAATATTTATTGTTCCTGCATTATTAGCATGATCCATATCACTTTGGGCGATAATAGCTATGGACTTATCGCCCTAACATTGAAATAGTTCCTCCAGCAGCATTATCAATGTATGAATCTGCTACCTTATAGCTTCTTCCGGCTCAAGTGCAAATCCATAGTTTTCTTTACCTGCCATAACTATTTCACCATTATTTATATTATGAGTAATGTATACATTTGAGTGAACTCCATTTGTTTTACTAAAAAGCAAAGGCATAAGATTCGTCTCCATCCATAATGATTTTTACCATTATTTATATGCTCATGTGTTGCTGCTGGATTGTCTTGCTCTTTTTACAAGTATAAAAGCGACGTTACCCTTCCTGTAGAATATATCAATCCATCTGTATCATTTATTAGTTGACGTAAATTCCTGCACCATTTGGATCTTCATCTGTTGCAAATCCAACAACATTATCTGCTGATAATTTTATATTTTGACTTATTACGAACTTTCAAATTATTATTACCATCTGTTGAAATGAAACTCTAACTCCCTTTAATTATATTTCCATTTCTTTCTCTAACTGTATCTACTTCTAATGTTAATCCTTCTATTGTATGGTCACCACCTATAAATTCAAAAATAGCACCATAAGTGTAGTCTCTCATACCACCTCTTGGACTATATCCAGGTACCGTTGTATAGTCTGTACCATCTGAAGTCTTTAATACTTCATCAGCAGAGAAAGTTTTTGTTCTATTATAATTTCCAAATCCTGGATTTTGATAATCAGTCTTAGGTTGTAAGTAGTACCTGCTTTTACAACTCTAGTTCCACCCACATATATATATTGTGTATCTGGTACAGGACCATCAGCATTCCATAATGGCGATAATGTTACATCCTTAATAACAACATTTGGAGGTGCTATAATTGGAGTTTCTGGTGATATTGGACTAAAACTTACAGTTTCAGGTAATGTAACTGGATTTGCAGTTTTAGCTGTAATATTTAAAAGCTTGTTTACTTATAGTTTTTAGGATTTATTCCTGCATTTACTTGTGTAACAACTTTTGGTTCCTCAGCTAATCTAGTACTTGCAAGACCATAACCTTTAATCCTTCTCTTTGATTTGAAGCAGCTGATCTAGGGATTACTTGATTTAGCTAATGAACTATAATTTTTACTACTTACAGGTACATATCTATTAAATAGATTTGTATCTCTTTCTAATACTCCTTCATAGGCATATTTTTCAGATTTATCTCCTCTTCCTTATATGAAGATCTCAATTATCATAAAAATAGTTTGCTCCAAATTGCCATGAAGCCCAAGGTGATTTTACTACTTGATTTCCTTGTTCCATCAATTGAATTAACTCTAATCTTAATCCATTGATTTCTTTGCTGTTTTTCTCTCTGCCACATCTATTTTATCTTTTTACATTCCCTACAGAACCTCTTAGATTTTCTTTTACTTGTTTTTATTTTCTTCCATTGTAGGGGTATTTGTATCTGTAGTATCTATATCTGATGATAGTTTAGCAAACATAGGTAAAGTAGTAGTATTGTCTGCACTAGCTACTAAAAACAGCCTTTTCACTTTTACAACTGAAGTTTTTCTACCTTAGCTTTTGGTGTAACAAAAATTGCTATATGAATCATTAGCTCCAAATTGCATATTTGTCCAAGAAGCTTTTAAACCTTGTTTTTGCTTTTGGGATTTTTCTTCCTGCTTCTTAGCTATAGATTTTTGTCCTTGGTCATTAGTTATAACTTCCTTTTTGCTTTTTCTGCTTCTTGTATCATATTATTATCAGAAAAATGCATTTGTTCCCTTCATTAAGAAAAAGAGTACTAGACCAACTGAATACTTTACGTTCTCATACCTCTTTTGCAATTGAACGTAAATCTACATCATATAGATTATTTTTCTCATTCGTTCTGTCCCTCCCTATAAATTTTTATACTTGTACTAGGATACTATTTTTATAGAATAATGTCAATATAATTCTGTAATAATTACAATGTGAAAAGTATATCAAACTTATTCTTTTTAAAAGTTATAATAAAAAGGGTTTCCCTCTTTAAAAATTTTTTTCAACATTGTAAATAAGACTTCAAATTTTAAAATTCCTAAAATTAAATATAAAAAGTAAATATTATTGTTGGTTTAATAGTTGCGTTTTACATTTACTTTTCTTTATAAAAAAATAAAAATTGAAAAATTAATACAAAATAATATTCTTTTATATCTGTCATGTAGAAAATAGCTAGAAAAACACTTATTAAACTTGTTCTATGAAAAAGTTTTGTAGTTTCTTTTGAGCAAGTTATTCCATTAAAATGGTATCTTTTAATAACGCTCCCCATGCCATTTTCTTGAAAAGAGATCAAATAGCATATGTATTGCTATTGCACTAGAAAAACCAACTATAAAATATTTTAAAAAGTAACTTGTATCTATCTCATATAGTGCAATAAATATTATAGTAACAAAAAAGGACTATGAGTTAATATATTTCTATGTCTTAATTTTTAATTTAAAATCCCAATCTGGTAACTTAATTCCTAAGAAAAAGCAACTACTATCAACAAAAAAACCTAATAAATTTAATTTATATATCATTTTTCTTTTCCTTTCTTAGTTTATTAGTCAGTTAATAATTTTAGCTCATTAAATTTATCAAAGTCAAGTTTTTAAATCTGTTAAGTATAAATTAATATTGTAAACTAAAAATTAAAATTTATAAGAAATTTTATAATAAAAATATTGCATTTAAAGCTAATCAGTGTTAATATATACTTATAATTTTGAAAGATAAATTTAGAAAAATTTATCTACCAATTTAACTAATAGGGAGTGATTATAATGAGTTTTTAGGGCAAGTTAGAAAAAGCCTTACAAAGCAAACAGAAGAATAGTTTTACCAGAAACAAGTGATGAAAAGAGTAATAAGAGCTGCTTCTTTAATTTTAAAAGAAGGATTAGCACAAGTTGTTCTTGTTGAAAATCAAGAAGCTTTGTAATGAACAGTGCAAAAGCATATGAAGTTTCATTAAGTGGAGCAAAAATTGTAGACCCTTATAATTTTGAAAGAATGAATGACTATGTTAATAAATTAGTAGAATTAAGATCTAAAAAGGAATGACTCTGAAGAAGCTAAAAAGCTTTTTATTAAATGATCCTAACTTCTTTGGAGCTATGCTTATTAGAATGGGAGATGCTGATGGAATGGTATCTGGTTCTGCATCACCAACTGCAAATGTTTTAAGAGCTGCTATACAAGTTATTGGTACTCAACCTGGAGTTAAAACAGTTTCATCTGTTTTCATTATGGAATTATCTCAATTCAAAGATTTATTTGGAAAGCATTTTTAGTATTTGGGAGACTGTTCTGTTATTCCATTCCCAACATCAGAACAATTAGCTGATATAGCTACTTCAGCAGCTGAAACAGCTGTTAAAAATTGCTGGAATAAATCCTAGAGTTGCATTAATGACTTTCTCTACTAAAGGTTCTGCTAAACATGAATGTGTTGATAGAGTAATTGAAGCTGGACGTATTTTTAAGAGAAAGAAAAAGTTTCATTCAGATTTGATGACGAATTACAAGCAGATGCTGCTCTGAGTTAAATCTGTAGGAGAAATCAAAGCTCCTCATCAGATGTATCTGAAATGCTAACGTACTAATATTCCTACACTATCTGCTGGAAACATTGGTTACAAATTAGTTCAAAGACTTGCTGGTGCTAATGCTATGGACCTATCATTCAAGGTTTAAATGCTCCAGTAAACGATTTATCAAGAGGTTGCTCAGTTGAAGATATAGTTAGTATAGCTATTACATCTGCTCAAGCTTGTACTGAGTGCTAATTTTAGAAAGGAATTATTATGAAAAACTTTAATAATATTAGCTCACCCTGATCTTTACAAGATCTATGGCTAATAAAAATTAAAAGAAGAAGCAGAAAAATACAGATATCATAGTACATGATATTTATAAAAGTATCCTAATGGAAAAATTGATTTAGAAAAGAGTTAAATTTAATAAAGGAAACAGGAACTTTAATTTTACAATTTCCTATGCAATGGTTTAACTGTCCTTCTCTTTTAAAAGAATGGATAGATACAGTTTTTATGGCTGCACTTTACTGAAAGTGGAGAAAAATCTTAGCTAATAAAAATAGGATTAGCTGTTACTACAGGAGCACCAAAAAGAAGTATATGAAGGTAAACTTGAAGGTATCTTAGCTCCTTTTTGTATTAAGTATAGATTATTTAAATGCTAAAAAAATATTCCTATATTTTTCAGTTCATGGAGTAATGCCAGGTAAAATATCAGAAACTGAAATTGAAGAAAACGCTAAAAATATGTTGAATATTTAAAAATAATATAGAATAACGGAGGAAATATAAATGAAAATACTAGTAATAAATTGTGAAGCTCTTCACTTAAATATCAATTAATAAATCCTGAAACTGAAGAAGTTTTTCGCAAAAAGGACTTTTAGAAAGAATTGGAATCGATGGTTCTAAAATGGAATATGAAGTTCCTGCCAAAGATTTTGAAAAATTAGAAGCTCCTATGCCTAATCAAAAGAAGCACTAGAATTAGTAATGTCTCATTTAACAGATAAAGAAATTGGAGTTATTGCTTCAGTTGATGAAGTTGATGCATTAGGACATAGAGTTGTTCATGGTGGAGAAGAATTTGCACAATCTGTATTAATAAATGATGAAGTTTTTAAAAGCTATAGAAGCAAATAATGATCTTGCACCTTTACATACCCTGCAAACTTAATGAATAAGAACTCATATGGAACTTATGCCTGGTAAGAAAAATGTAGCTGTTTTTGATACTGCTTTCCACCAAACTATGAAACCAGAAGCATTTATTTATCCATTACCATATGAAGACTATAAAGAATTAAAAAGTTAGAAAATATGGTTTCCATGGAACATCTCACTTATATGTTTCTGGAATCATGAGAGAAAATTATGGGAAATCCTGAACATTCAAAAATAATAGTTTGTCACTTAGGAAATGGAGCATCTATAACTGCTGTTAAAGATGGAAAATCAATTGATACTTCAATGGGATTAACTCCTTTACAAGGTTTAATGATGGGAACAAGATGTGGAGACATAGATCCAGCAGCTGTTCTATTTGTTAAAAATAAAAAGAGGGCTTACAGATGCCCAAATGGATGATAGAATGAATAAAAATCTGGTATCCTAGGATTATTTGGAAAAGTCTTCTGACTGTGAGATATGGAAAATGCAGTTAAAGAAGGAGATGAAAGAGCAATACTTGCTGAAAGTGTTTCTATGCAGATTAAGATCATATATAGGAGCTATGCTGCTGTTATGGGTGGAGTAGATGCTATTTGCTTTACAGGAGGAATTGGAGAAAATTCTTTCAATGACTAGAGAAAGAGCTCTAGAAGGTTTAAATTTTTTAGGTGTTGACTTAGACAAAGAAGTTAACTCAGTTAGAAAAAGGAATCGTAAAAATTATCTAAAGATAGCTCAAAAAGTTTTAGTATATAAAATACCCTACAAATGAAGAATTAGTTATAGCAAAGAGATACTTTTAGATTAGCTAAATAAGAAATAATTAAGAAGAAAAACAATACAAAATTAATATTAGTGAAATGATAGAAATTAAACAATTAGAAAATTAGGAGGAAACTATATGGCAAAGAAAATGCAAACTATGGACTGGTAACCAAGCTGCCGCTTATGCATCATATGCCTTTTACAGAAGTGGCTGGGATTTATCCTATAACTCCATCTTCTCCAATGGCTGAATATACTGATGAATGGGCTGCTAAAGGAATGAAAAATATTTTTGGTGTACCTGTAAAATTAGTTGAAATGCAATCAGAAGGAGGAGCTGCTGGAACTGTCCACGGTTCTTTACAAGCTGGAGCTTTAACAACAACTTATACAGCTTCTCAAGGATTACTTTTAAAAATTCCTAACATGTATAAAAATAGCTGGAGAATTATTACCAGGTGTTATACATGTATCTGCAAGATCTTTATCTGCTCAAGCATTATCTATCTTTGGTGACCACCAAGATATCTATGCTGCAAGACAAACAGGTTTTTGCAATGCTTGCTACAAACTCTGTACAAGAAGTTATGGACTTAGCAGGAGTAGCTCACTTAGCTGCTCTAAAAATCTAGAGTTCCTTTCTTACACTTCTTTGATGGATTCAGAACTCTCATGAAATTCAAAAAGTTGAAGTTATGGAATATGATGATTTAAAAGAAATTAGTAGATTGGAAAGCTTTTAGAAGAATTCAGAAAAAGAGCTTAAATCCTGAACATCCAGTAACAAGAGGTACTGCTCAAAATGATGATATCTACTTCCAAGCAAGAGAAGTACAAAACAAATTCTATGATGCAGTTCCTGATATAGTTGCAGACTATATGAAAGAAATTTCTAAAATAACTGGAAGAGAATATAAACCATTTAACTACTATGGTGCTCCAGATGCTGAAAAGAATTATAATCGCTATGGGATCAGTTTGTGAAGCTGCTCAAGAAGTTATAGATCACTTAGTAGAACAAGGAGAAAAAGTAGGTTTAATTTCTGTTCACCCTATTTAGACCTTTCTCTGCTAAATATTTCTTTGATGTTTTACCAAAAACTGTAAAAAGAATTTCAGTTTTAGATAGAACTAAAGAACCTGGTTCATTAGGAGAACCATTATTACTAGATCATTAAAGCATTATTCTACAATAAAGAAAATGCTCCATTAATAGTTGGTGGAAGATATGGATTATCTTCAAAAGATACAACTCCAGCTCAAATTTTAGCTGTATTTGACAACTTAAAGAAAGATGAACCAAAAGATGCTTTTCACAGTTGGTATCGTTGATGATGTTACTCATACATCTCTTGAAGTAGGACCAGCTATAGCTCTTGCAGATCCTTCTACAAAAGCTTGTCTATTCTATGGATTAGGAGCAGATGGAACAGTTGGAGCAAATAAAAACTCTATCAAAAATTATAGGGATAAAAGCTGATTTATATGCTCAAGGATACTTTGCATATGACTCTAAAAATCAGGAGGAGTTACTAGATCTCACTTAAGATTTGGTAAAAACCTATAAGATCAACTTACTTTAGTATCTAAACCAACATTTGTTGTTTGTTCAGTGCCAGCATATCTACATCAATATGATATGACTTCTGGATTAAAAAGAAGGAGGAAAATTCACTGTAACTGTGTATGGACTAAAGAAGCTTTAGAACATATTCCTAATAATGTAAAAGAGATTTAGCTAAAAATAAAGCAAGATTATTTATTATAAATGCTACTGCTCTTTGCACATGAAATTGGATTAGGACAAAGAACAAATACAATAATGCAAGCTGCTTTCTTTTAAATTGGCTGAAATTATTCCATTTGAAGAAGCTCAACAATATATGAAAGATTATGCTAAAAAAAGTCTTATGCTAAAAAGGAGACGAAAATCGTTCAACTTAACTACAATGCAATAGATAGAGGAGCTAATGATATCGTTGAAATAGAAGTAGATCCAGCTTGGGCTAATCTTTGGAAGTAACAGCTTTTAAATGAACCTAAAGAAACTGCAGGTTGTGGTGATGTTGTTCATCTCTTGAAAAATTTCGTAGAAAAATAGCTAAACCTATAAAATGCTATTAAAGGATATGATTTACCTGTATCAGCATTCTTAGGGATATGAAGATGGTACTTTTGAAAAATGGTACTTCTGCTTTTGAAAAGAGAGGATTGTTGTTGATGTACCTATATGGAATATAGATAAATGTATTCAATGTAACCAATGTTCTTATGTATGTCCACATGCTGTTATCAGACCTTTCTTAATAAATGAAGAAGAATTAAAAAGCTTCTCCAGTTGAATTAGCTACTAAGAAACCCACAGGAAAAGGTTTAGATGGACTAGCATATAGAATAAGTTTCTACACTTGATTGTGTTGGTTGTGGATCTTGTGCTCACGTTTGTCCAGCAAAAAGCTCTTGATATGATGCCAATAGCTGATTCATTAAAATGATAAAGAAGATATTAAAGCTGATTATCTATTTAACAATGTAAAATACAGAAGCGACTTAATGCCAGTTGATACTGTAAAAGGTTCTCAATTCTCTCAACCACTATTTGAATTCCATGGTGCTTGTCCAGGATGTGGAGAAACTCCTTACATTAAATTGATAACTCAATTATATGGAGATAGAATGATGGTTGCTAACGCTACTGGATGTTCTTCAATCTATTCAGGTTCAGCTCCTGCAACTCCATATACAACAAATGAAAATGGAGAAGGACCTTCTTTGGGCTTCATCTCTATTTGAAGACAATGCTGAATATGGATTTGGTATGCATATAGGAGTTGAAGCTCTAAGATCTCAGAATTCAACATACTATGGAAGAAAATATGGATAAAGTTGATGAAGAAACAGCTACTTTATTTAAAGATTGGATAGCAAATAGACAATATTCAGTAAGAACAAGAGAATTAAAGAGATTCTTGTTCCAAAATTAGAAGCATTTAAATACAGATTTTGCAAAAGAAATATTAGATTTTAAAAACAATATCTAGTAAAAATCTCAATGGATAATTGGTGGAGATGGATGGGCTTATGATATTGGTTATGGTGGACTTGACCATGTACTTGCATCTAATGAAGATGTAAATATTAGTTGTGGATACAGAAGTTTACTCCTAAATACAGGAGGACAAGCATCAAAAATCTACACCTACTGGAGCAGTTGCAAAATTTGCTGCGTCAGGAAAAACCAGTTAAGAAAAAGATTTAGCTGCAATAGCAATGTCTTATGGACATATTTATGTAGCTCAAGTTTCAATGGGAGCTAACCAACAACAAGTATTAAAAAGCTATTAAAGAAGCTGGAAGCTCACCAAGGACCTTCATTAATAATTGCATACTCACCTTGTATCAACCATGGTATTAAGAAAGGTATGTCACAATCTCAAACTGAAAATGAAGTTAGCTACTGAATGTGGATACTGGCCAATATTCAGATACAATCCTTCATTAGAAAAATTAGAAAGAATCTTTACAATTAGATTCTAAAGAACCTAAATGGGAAAAAAATATGAAGAATATCTAACTGGTGAAGTAAGATACCAAACTCTAACAAAATCTAATCCTGAGAAGCAAAAGTTTTATTTGAATCAAATAAAAAGAAGCTCAAAAGAGATGGAGACAATATAAGAGAATGGCAGCACTAGACTATACTGAAGAAAAGAGAGAATAATTAATTGAAATAATGAGCTATTACAAATTAATGAGCAATATCATCAATTTCAGGATAGCTCTTTCTAAATATGTCTGTTACAAATTAATAAAAGTAAAAATAGTTCGTTACTGAGTAAATTTCTTAACGATATCAAGAGTTCACTGCAAATTCTGACAAACTCGCTAACAAGTTAGCTCAGACACGTCGAGATTTGCTCGGCTCACTCTATTTGATTTTTATCTAAAATACTCATTCGTAACTCACTTATTTTTACTTTAGATTAAAAGTTAATTTTGCAACAGCTTCATTTTAAAAATAATGTACATTATTTTATTTTTAATCTTGTCTTTAATCTGTATGCTAGAATATATAAGAAATAATCTGTTTTAAAGATTTCAATTATAAGGAAATGAGAGGAGAAAAAAATGAAAGATATTAGTTTTCTAAAAGAAAAGGCTAAAGAGATTAGAAATCTATTGTTTCTATGATTGCTGAAAGCAAAATCAGGACATCCAGGTGGTTCTCTATTCTGCAACTGATATTTTAACAGCTCTATATTTTTCTGAAATGAATATAGACCCTGCTAATCCAAAGATGGAAGGAAGAGATAGATTTGTTCTTTCTAAAGGACATGCTGCACCTGCTATCTATGCAACTTTAGCTGAAAGAGGATATTTTTCAAAAGATGAATTATTGACTTTAAGAAAATTTGGAAGTAGACTTCAAGGTCACCCTGATATGAAAAACTTCCAGGTATTGAGATTTCAACTGGTTCTCTTGGACAAGGTTTATCTGTTGCAAATGGTATGGCACTAAATGCTAAGATATTTAATGAAAAATTATAGAACTTACATCGTTTTAGGAGATGGAGAAGTTCAAGAAGGTCAAATTTGAGAAGCTGCTATGACTGCTGCTCACTATAAACTTGATAATCTTTTGTGCCTTCTTGACAGTAATAATTTACAAATTGATGGAAATGTTACTGAGATAATGGGAGTTGAACCATTAGATAAAAATGGGAAGCTTTTTGGTTGGAAATGTAATTAAAATAGATGGACATATTTTTGAAGAAATTCTTTCTGCTTTAGAAAAAGCTAAAGAATGTAAAGATAAACCAACTATGATTCTTGCAAAAACTGTAAAAGGTAAAGAGTATCTTTTATGGAAAAACGTTTGTGGTTTCCATGGAGTTGCACCAACTGCTGAAGAATTAGAAAAAGGCATTAGCTGAATTAGCTTAAACTAAAATTAGGAGGAATAATTATGAGTAAGAAGTCTACAAGACAAGCCTATGGAGAGGCCTTAGTAGAACTTGGAAAGAATAAATAATGATATAGTTGTTTTTAGATGCTGATTTAAGTAAATCAACAAAAACTGATTTATTTAAAAAGAATTTCCAAAAAGACATTTAAATATTGGAATAGCTGAAGCTGACTTAATAGGTACAGCTGCTGGTTTTGCTACTTGTGGAAAAATCCCATTTGCATCTACTTTCGCTATGTTTGCTGCCGGAAGAGCTTTTGAACAAATTAGAAATACTGTAGCTTATCCTAAATTAAATGTTAAAATTGCTCCAACTCATGCTGGAATTTCAGTAGGAGAAGATGGAGGTTCTCACCAATCAATAGAAGATATCGCTCTTATGAGAGCTATTCCAGGAATGGTTGTTTTATGTCCTCGTGATGCAGTTGAAACTAAAAATGGTTCAAGCTGCTGCTGAATATAATGGACCAGTTTTATTTAAGACTTGAAGATTAGATGTTGAAACTGTTTTAGATGATAGTTATGATTTCCAAATTGGTATAGCTAATACTTTAAGAGAAGGAAATGATGCATTCTATAGTTTCTACTGGACTTTTAACACAAGAAGCTTTTAAAAGCCGCTGATGAATTAGCTAAAGAAAACATTTCTGTGAGAGTTGTAAACTGTGGAACTATAAAACCTTTAGATGGAGAAACTATTTTAAAAGCTGCTAAAGAAACTAAATTCATAATAACTGCTGAAGAACATTCAGTTATTGGTGGATTAGGTTCTGCTGTTTCTGAATTCTTATCAGAAACTCACCCTACTTTTAATCAAAAAGTTAGGTGTTTATGATAAATTTGGACAAAGTGGAAAAGGTGCAGAAATGTTAGAAAAATATGAACTAACTGCTGCAAAATTAATTTCTATGGTAAAAAGAAAAATTTAAAAATAACTTTAATTTAGATATAAAAAGAGCTACTACAATGTAGTAGCTCTATTTTTATATTATTTTGTTATATTACATCTCAACCATCATAGTATCCATCTAAAGATTCTGCAATCTCTACAAGTTCCCATACAATTTCATTTACATGAGCTATATAGCATTATCCATTCTTGAAATATTAACTTGATATTTATGTTCAGATTTATCTTCTAATTTTTACTTGAAAGAATTTCCATAACTAATTCTTCAAATTTTTATAGCTAAATTAGCATTTCTCTTCTGTTTTTAAAATAAAAGCCAGTGAGTCTATTTCAGTTCTTTTTCTAATTTATCTTCATTTTTCAATAAATTTTTCTATAACAGATCTATTCATTATTGCTTTGATAAGAGTACATCTGGATAAAGGAAATATAGTAGAAATCCCATTCTTTGTCCTCATCTATATAAGTTTTCCATAAGTAATCTCGGGAATTTTGCTACTGCTTCTTTGCAAAGTTCTTCACTTTTTCAGGATTTTTAGTAAAAAGATAAAGTTCTAATCTTCCTTGTGTTTTTACAGTTCCTGCAAAAGATATCTTCTAAAGTTTCTAATCTATCCACAACTTCATCTTCAATATCACATAATATTGGATATTCTTCATTAGATGAAAGTCCATCTTCAGTAGGATTATTCATTTTAATAAAGATAGTAAGTCGTGTGTATAATCTTCAACAGGTGCTATTTCTATAGTGCAAAAAGTTAAAGACGTATAGAAGCTGCTTTTTCATCCACAGTACACATATAAAAGTTCCAATTTTTGTTTGATTTCGTTAAAAATTTTTGTTTCAATTCTTTCACTTCCCTTTTTATTTTTAAATTTTTTTCTAACCAACTATATTTTGTATCAGTAAATTCTAAATTTTGATTGACATTAACTTCGATGGTATGTCCCTCAGAATAAATCTCCATCATCAAAAATAGAAATTTGCTGATTCACTAAAACATAAAGACTTGTAAACTTCATTCTAGCTCTTTAAATTCTGTAACTTCTTTTTCATCTTCTTCTAACCATAAATCATTTTTCAATTTTAGAAGTTTCTTAACTGTATATTCTTTAGCTTTTTCTATGAAAATCTATGATTTCTATATTTGAAAAATATCTTTCACTTTCTTAAGTTCTGCCTTATTATCAGCTGAAAAATAATATTCAATATCTTCTTTGACTATTTTTGTAAGCCTTTATTATCTTTTTTATATATAAATTTACCAAAGTTTTTATAGTAACTGTCTTTGGCATCTCTTCTTGTTTTATTTCATCTAAAACTGTATTAGAAAGTGCTTCTCTAAAGGCTACAGATAATTCTTCCATAGTGAAATTACTCCATATCTTTTTGTAGCCTTATTGAATTGTTTTAACGAAGCTACTATTTTTTTCATCCTTTGTACTCACTAAACAAAGTTTATCTCTTCAAATTTCATCTCTTTTTATAGGAAAATCATCTGGTATTGGTGTTCCTCCCTATACCATAGCTTCCTTCAGTTTTCTACAACCCCATATTAAGCAATATATCCCATTAGTTTCATTGCTCTCTAGTTTGGAAAATATTTTTATACTGATTTTCATCTTTTTACAATTCGTCCCTTTCTTAAAACAACAAAGTCTTCCTTATTTTCAGAGAGACAATAAAGCTAGAGGAAAATCTTTTAATATCTCTGTATTCCTTCTAATATTTCCTTATGTATCTCTTGAATTTTCCATTGTATAGAAAAATTTTAATCACTCCTATTTTTCTAATCCATTCTCCCATAGGTCTTGAAATAAGTGGTTCTGAAAGGAGTTAAAGTCCCATCATCTTCATGATATGTAGCTTGATATTGAGGTTCTTTGTAGCGACTTCATAGAATTTCATCAGTGTATTTTTCTACTATGTTATCATCTACTGGGAAAGATCTAATTTCTTTAGCTATTCTTACTTTTAATCTCATCCCAATTATAGTCAGTTATATCATTAAATTCTTCTCTATATTCTTTTCAATTTTTATCAGCATATTTTTCAATAATGCTTCATCAGCATAAATATCTGGCATTAAAAATCAAAAAGCAAGGACAGCTTTACTAGTAAAGAAAAATAATTCTTTCATATTTTTCAGCAATACGTCCTGTTTCTCCTCTGAACTATTAAAACCTATAGTCCCATCAGAAAGTAAAACAAATTCTCCACCACTCTCGTCTGCTCCAAAGGCTTTTCCTTCAATATTCCAAGTAATATGCCCATCTTCATCATATAAATCTTGTAATTCAGGATATAGTTCGATGTCACATTTAAGTCTTATTTTTCTGTTAATTCAGGATTATTTAGTATTTTTCAAGATATCCATAATTTTTCACTTCCTAAAATATTATTTTTATTCATATTCAATATATTATAATATTTTTATTTAGTTCAACATATTTCATTATTTTAGAAATTGTGGTAAAATAAAAATAAAATATTTAGTGAAGGCTTATGAACTTTATTTCAAAATAATTATAAAAATGTTGAACCACTAGCATATAAATTAAGGCCAAAAATTTAGATGATTTCGTTGGTCAAGAAAAACTTTTTAGGAAAAGATGGAGTTATCAGAAGGCTTATTTTAAATTCAGCTCTTTCTAATTCTATTTTTATGGTCCACCTGGTTGTGGTAAAAAGTAGTCTGGGAGAAATTATTTCCAATACTTTGGATTGTAATTTTGAAAAATTAAATGCTACAACTGCTAGTGTTTCTGATATAAGAACTGTGGGAAAACTGCCAAAAAGAAATATAGAACTTTTACAATAAAAGAACTATACTAGATGAAATACATAGATTTAATAAGAATCAACAAGATGCCCTTCTTTCATATACTGAAGACGGAACTCTTACCCTTTATAGGTGCAACAACAGAAAATCCTTATTACAATATCAATAATGCTTTGCTTTCAAGAGTTATGGTATTTGAATTTAAAGCTCTTACTAATGAAGATATTTCTAAATTAATTGATAGGATTGAATTTTCTAAATATAAGTATGACTGATAAAATCAAAGAAATAATCATTGATATAGCTCAGGTGATTCAAGAATAGCTTTAAATTATGTTGAGATGTACAATAATATTCATTCTCAAATGACTGAAGATAAAATTCTTTCTATTTTTAAAAAGAAGACAAGTTTCTTTTGACAAAAACAAAGATAAATATGATATGATTTTCTGCCTTTATAAAGTCTGTAAGGGAGAAGTGACCCAGATGCAGCAGTATATTGGCTTGCAAGACTTTTAGATGGTGGAGAAGATCCAAAAATATAGCAAGAAGGCTATTTATTGAAGCTAGTGAAGATATAGGAATGGCAAATCCAGAAGCACTTTTAATTGCAAATGCAGCTAGGAATGCCTGTGAAAAGAATAGGTATGCCTGAGGTTGAGATAATACTTTCACATGCTACTGTATATCTTGCAATTTCATCTAAATCAAATTCAGTCTGACGAGCTATAGATGGAGCTTTAGCTGATATTAAAAAGGTGAACTTCAGAGGTCCTATTAATATTTGTCATGATAATGTAGTTTATAAATATCCTCATGTTACACTGATAACTTTAGTTAAACAAAAATATATGAATAAGAAGAAAAATACATAAACCTGGTAACAAAGCAAGAATGAAAAGATGATAGTCAGAAAAATTGAACAAGTTATGGAATGAATAGGAGGGAAAACTATGGAATTAATAAGAAAACCTAAAGGAACAAAAGATATAATTGGTGAAGATGCAGTAAAAATATATATATTTCTAATGTAACTCAAGAAATGTTTGAAAACTATGGATATAAATTTGCTAAAACTCCACTCTTTGAAGAAACTGATTTATTTTAAAAAGAGGTATAGGAGAAAGCAACAGATGTTGTTGAAAAGAAATGTATACTTTTAAAGACAAAGGAGATAGATTCTATAACTTTAAGACCTGAAAATACTGCATCAATGGTTAGATGTTATCTTGACTCTATCTATGCTAAAAGAAGATGTTAGTAGATTCTACTCATAATGGTTCTATGTTTGAGATATGAAAAGACCTCAAGCTCGGTAGACAAAGAGAATTCAATCAAATAGGGTAGAAAGTTTTTGGTGAAAATCTCCATACTAGACGCTGCAGTTTATATATGGGATACAACTTTCTTTACTAAATTGAGTATCTGATTTAGAAGTTAAGATAAATTCAGTAGGTTCGAAAGGTTCTCGTACTATTTATAGAGAAAAATTGGTTGAACACTTTCAATCTCACTTAGATGATATGTGTGAAGATTAAAGATAGAATAAATAGAAAATCCTTTAAGACTTTTAGATTGTATAAGTTGATGGAGATAAAAGATTTCTATAAATCTGCACCAAAGCATAATAGATTATCTTTTTGAAGATGAAAGAAAAGCACTATGAAGAAGTTAAAAATACTTAACTATATTTGGAGTAAAATTTACAGAAGACCCTACTCTTGTTAGAGGACTCTGACTCACTATTCAAGTACAGTTTTTGAAATTGTAACTAATAAACTTGGTCTCTCAAGGTACTGTTCTTGGTGGTGGAAGATACGATAATCTTCTAAAAGAATTAGGTGACAAAGATATCCCAGCTTTTGGTTTTTGCAGCTGGAGTTGAAAGAGTTATGATGCTTATAGGAGATAATTATCCTAAAGATGTTCCAGATGTATATATTGCTTGGTTAGGTGAGAATACAATTGAAACTGCTATGAAAAATTGCAGACTCATTGGAAAAGAAAAATGTTAAAGTCTATGTAGATTATTCTTCTAAAAGATGAAATCTCTATATGAAAAAAAGCTGATAAATTAGAAACTAGATACTGTATTATTCTTGGAGAAGACAGAACTTAGTAAAAGGTATGGTTCTATTAAAAAGATTTTTCTACAAAGAGAACAAAAAGAAGTAAAATTGAAGAAATTATAAATCATATTAAATAGAGGAGTGTTTTAAAAATGATATACAGAACACATAATTTAGCTGAATTAAGAGAAAAATATTGGAGAAACTGTAACCTTATCTGGTTGGGTGGATACTAAAAGAAATGTTAGTACTGGTCTTACTTTTCATTGACTTAGAGACAGAGAAGGAAAACTCAAATAGTTTTTAACAATGAACTTTTATCTGAAAAAGGTTTTTAGAAGAAGTACAAAAATTAAAATCTGAATCTGTAATAAGAGTTGTTGGTGAAGTAAAGGAAAGATCTAATAAAACCCCTAATATTCCCAACAGGAGATATTGAAGTATTTTGTCAAAAAGAAATCGAAATTTTAAAATGCTATGATACTTTTACCTTTCCAAATTTCTGGTATAGATGATAATTTAAGTGAAAAATATGAGACTTACATATAGATATCTCGATATCAGAAGAAACAAAATGATAAATAATTTAAAAATGCGTCATAGAATGATAATGTCTATTAGAAACTATATGGATCAAAGCTGGTTTTCCTAGATGTTGACACTCCAGTACTTACTAAATCTACTCCTGAAGGTGCAAAGAGACTTCTTAGTACCCTAGTAGAACAAATCCTGGAACATTCTATGCTTTTACCTCAATCTCCACAACTTTTTAAACAACTTTTAATGATAGGTGGAGTTGAAAAATATTTCCAAATTGCTAAATGTTTTTAGAGATGAGGATTTAAGAGCAGATAGACAACCTAATTTACATCAATTAGACATTGAAATGTCTTTTGTGGAAAAAGAAGATGTTATGAATGAAATAGAAGGTTTAGCAAAATATGTATTTAAAAATGTAACAGGTGAAGAAGCTAACTATACTTTCCAAAAGAATGCCTTATGCTGAAGCTATGGATAGATTTGGTTCTGATAAACCTGACTTAAGATTTGCAGTTGAATTAAAAGATTTATCTGATATTGTTAAAAATTCATCTTTCAATGCTTTTTTAGCTCTACTGTTCAAAATGGTGGACTTGTTAAAGCTATTGTTGCTCCTTCTGCAAATGAAAAATTCTCAAGAAAAATTATTTCTGAATATGAAGAATATGTAAAGACATATTTTGGTGCAAAAAGGATTAGCATATATAAAATTAGGAGCTGATGGAATCAGTTCTCCTATCCTAAAGTTTTTAACTGAAGATGAAATAAGCAATAATTGAAAAACTGAAGCTAAAACAGGAGATGTAATCTTTATTGTCTGACAAGCAGTTGTTGCTGCAGCTCTAGGGTGCATTGAGATTAAGAATAGGTAAAGACTTAGATTTAATAAATAAAAGATGATTTTAAATTCTTATGGGTTGTTGACTTCCCCAATGTTTGATTATGATGAAGAAGAACAAAGATATGAGGCTGAACACCACCCATTTACTTCTATAAAAAGCTGAGGACTTAGATAAATTCTTAGCAGGACAAACAGAGATATCAGAACTAATACTTATGACTTAGTTTTTAAATGGTTCTGAAATAGGTGGAGGTTCTATAAGAATATTCAATCCAAAAATTCAAGCTATGGTATTTGATAGATTAGGACTTTCTCAAGAAGAAGCTAAAGCTAAGTTTGGTTTCTTCCTAGATGCTTTTAAATATGGTGCACCTCCTCATGGTGGTCTAGCATTTGGAATAGATAGATGGCTTATGGTTATGTTAAAAAGAAGAATCTATAAGAGATGTTATTCCTTTCCCTAAAACAAATAAAGGACAATGTCTAATGACTGAAGCACCTAACACTGTTGATGACAAACAACTAGAAGAACTATTTATAAAATCTACTTTTTGAAAAATAAAAATAAAGCCAGGAAATATTTCTGTATAAAAGATTATTTTTCATATTTTATTTTTATTATATACAAACTCTAAAAATTTGTTAGAATATTGTCAACATTAATCTAAAAATAGAAGGGGATGAATTATGAAAAAAGAAAAACTTTATTAATGCTTTTTATTATTAATGGTATTTTCATCAAAATTAAATGCAGATACTACTACTAATGTAGATGCTAAAGCAGGTGCCACAGCAAAAGTAGATACTAAGGACGAAGCTACAAAAAGGTTGACACTAAAGTGAATGCTTCAAACAAAATAGAGACTAAAGTAGGAAACTACAAAAAGAGTAAATGCTAAGACAATCAGTAAAAAGGTTGATGCTGTAGCAGGAGCAACTGTGAGTCAAATTGATAAATGGAAAACATTAATTAATTTAAATGATTATGTATTTAAAAATAAGAAAGCAGAAAAAGATAAATTATACTCCAAATTATTATAAATATATTGACAAAGATTCAAATGAAATTGTTATAAATGGTAGAGTTTATGATTATGATGCTTCAGCAGGAGCCCTCAAGAACTGTGGCTGATTTAATAAAATCATTCTCAATCAATTAAATACGATGGAAAAAAATGGAGTTTCTAAAGATTTAGAAATGGATCCTAAAGTTAAAGAAGCTATGGAACTATGCAAAGAGCTAAAAAGGGTCAAGAAAAATTGATGCTATGTATTGGTCTGTACAAGCACCTAAAGGAATTATTGTAGGAGACTATTATTCTAGGACAAAAAGTTTTTGATGGTGGCTATGAAGCTTATGCTGAAGTTGTAGTTAATAATGGAGAAATAGTCCATATAGAACTAAATGAAAGACCTCCTCTAACATATTATGCTTCTGAATGGGCAGGTGAAACTAAACGTCGTTCTGGTTATGGTTTCTTCCAAGCTAAAAAGTCCAAGAACAGATTACACTCTAGTAACTCTTATAAATGGAATGAGCTATTTAGAATGGCAAGTTTTAAAAAAATCAAAAATTAGATTTTGAGTACAAGACATTATTTGGTTCATCTAATAGTGCAAGAAATGGTTTTTATTCCTTTATTAAAAAGAAATGTCAAAAGAAGTCCAAGGAAAACTTCTAATAAGAGATATGTAGGAATTACTCAACCATATGATAGTGGAATAAGTACAAGATTAGAAGTATATATGAAAATGGAAAATAGTTGATTTAAAATATGATGAAATTTTTGCTGATGATAAAAAGATATAAAAATAAAACTTTTACAGAATTTTTATCGTCAAAGTAAACTTGAATCTATAGAATATAATCGTATTACTAAATAAAAGTTTTAGAACTTTTGTAAATACTCTTCGTAGAGAGGTTTTACGTTCACAGTCTCTTACAGACTTTCCAACTGATGCTTTAAAAACTAGATATGCCTCATATAAAAGAAGCTTATGAAAATTATCTATTTGTAGCTGAAAAAAATTAAAGATATAAAATAAAATAATAAACTGCATCCCAAAAATCTTAAACCAAAGATTGAAGGTGCAGTTTTTTTATAAGTACATATTTTTCTTTTTCAAAAGATTTAAAACTTTTCTAGATTATCATTTAATCTATTTTTGTTTTTCACTAATAGTAAGATATTTTTTAAAGCTGTTTTCATACTTGGGCTTATTTTAGGATAACAAAACTCTATGAACTTATCAGGAATTTCATAATATGTTTTCAGCTATGCTACAAAGCCATACAAGCTATAGTGTCACTATCTCCACCAGCATATATAGCTGTTCTTAAAACATCTTCAAAATCTTTTCCTTCTAAAAATGCTTGTATAGCTATTGGGACTGTAACCTGACAAGTTTCATCAAAAGTATGCCATTTTCTAACTTCAGAAAGTAGGTTCAAAACTATAGCCAAATGTATCTTCTATATATTTTTATTTCTTCCTTTAGTTTTCTTTTTTTCTTGCTAGATATATTGCAGAAGCTATAGCACAAGCTCCTTTATTCCTTCAGGGTGATTATGTGATACAGAAGCTGTAATTTCTAGCATATTTATTTACATCTTCAAGATTATCATATAACCAAGCAACTGGAGAAACTCTCATTCCTGCTCCATTTCCATAGCTATCATATGGTTGTGGATTATCTTCTTTTAACCATTTTTTAAATCTTAAAACCATAACCACCATAAGGATATTCTCTTCCAAACTTTTTGTAACTGTTTTACTAACTCTTCTTGAATTTTTTTACAATATCTTTTTTCTCCATAAGTATTTACTAGAGCTTGACCAACAGCAAGTGTCATAATACTATCATCAGTAGTCATAGCATAGATACAAATAATTTAAAATTTTTATCTTCAACATTATCTTTAAATTCATAGACACTACCTATGATATCCCCAATCATTGCTCCTATCATATCTAAAACCTCCCCTAATTTAATATGATGATAATGTTCCTTTTTCTTTTACACAATTAATTGCTTTTGTTGACTGCAACCTCTCACGATTGACATCTCACGAGTGCTAGAGTCGCGAGGTTCTTACAGTACTTTAGTTTCTTTTGAATATCTAGTATTCAAATACTAGCTAATTTCCTTAAGACTTTAATGGACAAGCTTCCATTGAGAACATTTGTGTCCTGTTGGCTTTGGTTCAAAACCAGTTTTATTTAAAATCCCATACATTTTAATGTTTTTACATTTCCTATTCTTTCAATTTCTTCATTATGCAATTTAACAAAATTTTTAAATTCTTTTTGCTGTCTATATTTACTTCTTCTAAATTTTCTTTTACATTCTTTATTAAAATGCGGAATACAAATCTCTTTGTATTTTATTTCCTAATATTTCTACCCATCTTTTTGATAGACTTTTTCTTTTTCATATTCATTTGTACTATGATTCAGTTGACTAGCTTTTTACTTTAAAAAGTATCAATTTTTATTATATTTTTCCAATATATTCTAATTTTCTATTTATTATTTCAATTAATAATGCTGGTGCCCTATTTGATAAGATTTTTCCGAATCTCTTTTCTTTTAAATTTTCCAGTTTTTCAGATATTTCAGTTTTCTTGCTTCTTTTTCTGTAAAAGCTTTAAAACTCATATTTTCAACTTTTACTATTGTTCCAATTTCTAGTATACTATTCGCTAAATATTATGAGATTGCTTTTTTCTCTGATTTTTCTCTGTAAATTTGAAAGTTTTAACTTTGTTTACATATGATTTACTCTTTTTCCATTTTCTTTATTTTCTATAATAATGTACCATCAGCATTGTATTTATTAGGATTGTTTGCTCTTCTCTGTCTATCTCAGTTTTCTTTTGTAGCCTTATCTTTTTCATTTATTTTCTATATTTTCAGCTAAAATCTTTAATTCTACTTTTATTATCACTAACGATTGCTGTATTTGAAGTTCCTATATCAATTCCAATTTTCATTTCTCCACCAACTTTATGTTTTTAGAGGTGTCCCCTCAAAAAGTTATTTCTGAACATAGTATTTATTTTTCCATTTGCAACCCTCTTAAGTAATCTGCAATACAATAAACATCTAAAAACAACTTGTATATTTATCATTATTTTCATTATTACTGGAATCTTTAAGCCTAACCAAGATATGCAAACAATCTTCTTTAAAAATCTAAGTCCTGTGTATTACTTTTTCTAACAGAATAGAAATTTCCATAACTTTTTAAAATATACTTTTTAGCTTTACCATATTTAAATTTTTCATAAGTCGCAAAAGGCTCTTTCAGCTAATTCTTGTCCCATTTGAGAACCTATATTCTTTTAAATTTTTGTGTCATAGGTTTTACATACTTATTTAATTCAAATTTAGATATTGAATATTTTTATCTAATTCTTTATATCTTTTAGATTGTCTTTTTATCTAAATTACTGATCTTTATATTCAGAAGAATTTATCATTTTTATGTCTTTTTAAGACATCTCACAAGGCAAGAATTATATATCATTCTGGCTATATTTAGTCTCTTTTCTAAAATATGTTCTCTGCCATAGTTCAGTTTTTAAAGCTAATGTCAATACATAATTCATATAGTTCCTCCTTCTCATCTTTCTTTTTGAGTTTGGATATATCTTTTATTTGTTCTTCAGTATTTTTCTGAAACAGTTGCAACAAAATAACTAGGGTTCCATAAGTGTCCATTCCATAACTTATATCTCAGGATGTTTTTAAAAAGTTTTTCTGCAGAAATTCCTTTTAATATTTTCAAAATATTAGGTATGAAATGTTGAGGACTACACTCAATTAATATATGAATATGGTCTAAATCTGTTTCCATTTCATTATTTTTATATTATTTTCATTAGAAATTTCAATTAATAATTCTTTTAAAGTTTTCAATATCATCAATTAATACTTTCCTTCTATATTTTACACACCACACTATGATATTGATCTGTTGCTCCTCTTTGAGCTCTTAATATACCAAAAAGTTTCTTTTTATCTTCACCTTTATTATCTATGGTATTCGATAACATTTCCAATATCATTTATTTCATCCAAGAAGATATCTGAATTTATTTCTAAATATTAGGAACAAAAATATCAAAACCTCAAAAATATACTTTCTATTTTTCTATTTTATATTTTTGATTTATATTTGTATCTTTAATATATATAAAATAATATTCCCTGTATTAGTATGATCTAACTCTATTTTTCATTTTTCTTTACAAAAACTTCTTAAAAAGAAAATTTTGAAGAGAATAAAATTTCTATTTTTCACTCTCATTTAAATTTTCTAATTTACATATTTATATTAATATTAGTTCTTCCCCAAAAGTTTATTTTTATAGTATATCTCAATTTTTCTTAAAACTAAATTGCATGTATTATCATATAATATAAAATTTATTTTTCCCAGAATATAAAATATCAACCTCTTTAAATTTGGTATTTTTGTAGAATTTCTCTATATTATATTTTTCATGGCTATTTATGGTATACTTACCCTTAGTTCTATATGTAACTACAAGCTTTAAAAATAATATTAATATTACTAATATAACTAATAAAATTTTTAAAAATATTTTTCCATAACATTCCCCCTGTTTCCTATCTTAAAATTAGTATTTTTAATTTTTCTTTTCTTCTATTTCGCTTGTTTTCTATTATAGAAATCTTTTGAATTCTTTCTCTCCAACAGTATTATAACCTTTATCAGTAAGCTCTTCATATTAAATTTTGTGTCATAGGTTTTTACATACTTATTTTAATTTCAAATTTAGATAGTGAATATTTTTTATCTAATTCTTTATATCTTTTAGATTGCTCTTTTTATCTAAATTACTGACTTCTTTAATGTTCAGAAGATTTATCATTTTTCTATGTCTTTTTAAGAATTTTCACCAAGGCAAGAATTATAGATCATTCTGGCTATGTTTAGTCTCTTTTCTAAATATGTTCTTGCCATAGTTCAGTTTTTAAAGCTAATGTCAATACATAATTCGCCATAGTTCCTCCTTCATCTTTCTTTTTGAGTTTAGATGTATCTTCTATATTTTACACACCACACTATATGATATTGAATTGAATACATATCCTCTTCCAAAATTAATATTCGATATTTTTGTATTATCATTTTATTATACTATATATTTAACTATTTCAAATTTTTGTAAACAAAATATCCCATTCATCTCACGACTAACACCTCAACGAGTGCTAGAGTCATGAGTGTTCTGGCATAATTAATAAAAAATTCTCTCTCACTGAAATATTCAACAAAGTTTCTACTCCCCATCAAACATAGTGCTGATTTTATCCATCGAAATATCATCCTAATAAAACAGTTCCTGAATCAGCTGATATTAGACCTGATATAATTTTAATTAAAGTTGTTTTTCCAACTCCATTAGGATCCAAGAAATGCAAAAATTTATTTTCTTGAGTAAAACTAATATTTTTAAAACTTTAATATTTTTAAAAAGATTTATTGATATTATTCAGCACTAACATTTACTCCCTCTCATTAATTTGAATGTGTCCATATTCTACTCCTTATTTTTATTTAGTTTCAAGGATTTTTACTAAAATAAAAATGTTTAATTTTAACCTTTGCTCACAAATTGACTTTTTGTTAATTTATGTTATGTTAAATTATAGTAATATGACAAAATTAAAAAGGAAGGCGAAAGTTTATGAAAAAGAAATTTTTGGCTTGTATTATCTTTTAATGGCATTAGTTTTAGTTGCTTTGTGGTGGAGAGGAAGAAGCTACTGAGCTACTAATCCTAACTAGTGAAATCTCAGGAAAAATTGTTATCTATACTTCTATGTATGAAGATATTATAGATAATGTTAGGGAAAAAAATTAGAAAAAGAATTTCCTAAATTTAGAAGTTGAATTTTTCCAAGGTGGAACAGGAACTTACAATCTAAAAATTATAGCTGAATTACAAGCTAACAAGTTAGGTTGCGATATGTTAATGGTTGCAGAACCATCTTATTCTCTAGAATTAAAAGAAAAGGAATATTACATCCTATCTTTCTAAAAATGCTGAAAATCTAGCTTTAGATTATGATAAAGAAGGATGATTGGTATCCAGTCTCGTCTATTAAATATGGTTTTAGCATACAATCCTGACAAATATAAAAAGAAGATCTAGCTCTTACATTTGAAGATTTTTGCTAAAAGAAGATTTAGCAGGAAAAATCTCATACCTGATCCATTAAAATCTGGAACTGCATTAGCTGCTGTTTCTGCATTAGTAGATAAATATGGTGAAGAATATTTTCAAAAATTTAGCTAAATTAAAAGTTGTTGTTGAATCTGGTTCAGTTGCTGTTACTAAAATTAGAAACTGGTGAAGCTGCTGAAAATTATGATACTTGAAGAATCTATTTTAAAGAAAAAGAGAAGAAGAAAAATTCTACACTAGAAGTTATCTATCCAGAAGATGGAATAATTTCTATACCTAGTACATAATGACTGTTAAAGAAGATATGTCTGCAAATAAAAATATAAAAGCTGCTGAAGCTTTAACTGATTAGTTCTTATCTCCAGCTGGACAAGAAGCAATAGTACAAGGTTGGATGCACTCTGTTTTAAAGAATCCTGAAAAAGCTCCTTATGATGCTAAAAGCTACTGATGAAATCTTAAAAAGCTGCTATGCCTATAAATTGGGAAAAAAACTTATAAAGATAGAGAAGAATTAAGAAAAATGTTTGAAAAATTTATAACTAAAGTAAATTAATTTATAAACGAAAAGAGGAAAGTATGGTTGGTCAAAAAATGGAATATCGATATAAAATGGATAGTTATACTAGCAATAGTAGCTTTCTTACTTATATTTGAAGTCTTTTCCATTATTCTACTTATTAATAAAATCTTTATTTTTCTGGCGGAAAGTTTTTTTCTTTGGGAAGCATATAGAAGGGTTTATACCTATGATTTAAACTGGATAGCCTTAAAAATACTATGATAACCGCTGGATTTACTACAATTTTTGGTGCTGCTGCATTCCTTTAGCATTTTTAGTGGGAAGAACAGATATGTATGGTAAAAAAGTTTTTAGAACTTTGTTGTAGTTACCTATATGGTCCCTCCTTATGTTGGAGCTATGGCTTGGTTAAGACTATTAAATCCAAATGCAGGTGTTCTAAATAAATTTTTAATGAAAATATTTGGTTTTAGGATCTGCTCCTTTTAATATTTATACAACCTCTGGAATTGTAGGGTATTAACATGTCTATCCATATGCTTTTCATAACTATATCAAGAGCCATGGAAAAATGGATCCATCTTTAGAAGAAGCTCCAAGAATTTTCCTGATGCTTCTCCTTTGAAAGCTTTATTTAAAGTTACAATTCCAATGATGACACCAAGTACTAATAGCTGCTGGACTTTTAGTTTTCGTTGCTTCAGCTCAGCTTATGGTATTCCTTCAATTATTTGGAGCACCAGGTCAAATTTATACCGTAACAATGCGTATAATAGACTTTGTTCATATTGGTTCAGAAGAAGGACTTACTGATGCAATGTCTCTTGCAGTATTTTTGATGTTGATATCTAATGTAATTCTATATATCAACTTTTTTGTTGGAAAAAGACAATATATAACAATAGTGGTAAATCTACAAGACCAAATATTGTAGAATTAGGAAAATGAGATTGCCTATAACAATAATAATTTCTATTTTTCATTTTTGTAATAATTTTACCATTTATATAGTGCTATAACATCATTTACTGTTAATATGGGAAAACTCTCTTACTCTCAAACTTTATCTCTAAAAGCATGGGAAAAAAGTTTTTCTCAAGAGCTTCTATCATAAGCTCAACAACAAATTTCTTAACAGCAACTGCAGCTAGCTTTCTTTGAATTTTAATTTCTTGTGCAATAGCATATCTATTACAAAGAACAAATGTAAAAGGAAAAAGAATTCCTGATTTCCTAATAACTTTAGGCTCAGGTGACACCAAGTGTAACAATAGCTTTAGCCCTATAATTTCTATGAGTGGTAAATTTGGAATAAATATTTATAATACTTTAACAATAATGGTAGTTGCTATATGATTAAATATATGTTAATGGGAATGAGAACCGTTGTTTAGTAATGAGCCAAGTTCATCCTTCACTTGAAGAGGCAGCTCAAATATCTGGAGCAAACTGGCTTCGTATGTTAAAAGATGTAACTTTACCTTTGATTGGTGCAAGTATTGTTGCAGGAATTTTCTTAATATTTGTGCCATCATTCTATGAATTGACAATGTCAACATTGCTTTATTCATCTAATACTAAGACTATAGGATATGAATTATATATCTATCAAACATATCATAGTCAACAGGTTGCAAGCGCATTGGCAGCAACTATTTTACTATTTGTTATTTTAGTTAACTACATTTTTAAGCAAATTAACTGAGGACAATTTCAATATAGAATGGGAGGAAAATATGGCTTCAGTAACAATAAAAAGGAGTTACAAAATCTTTTGAAAAGTAACTGTCTTACAAGAGTTTAACTCAAAATTTGAGGATGGAGAATTTATTACATTACTTGGTCCATCTGGTTGTGGAAAAACAACTATGCTTAGACTTTATTGCAGGTTTTGAAAAACCTAGCAGTGGAGAAATTTATATGGTGATGAAATTGAGTTTCAGTGAAAATGAATTTTTACCACCTGAAAAAGAAAGTATGGAATGGTTTTCCAATCTTATGCAGTATGGCCTCATATGAATGTGTTTGACAATATTGCTTATCCTCTAAAAATTCAGTACTAGAGAATGAGATAGAAGAAAAGGTTAGTCAAGTACTAAAAATTGTACCTTAGAACAATATAAGATAGATTTCCATCTGAATTATCAGGAGGACAACAACAAAGAGTTGCACTAGGAAGAGCCTTGAGTCGCTCAGCAGAAATTTCTATTACTAGATGAGACTCTTTCAAACCTTGATGCAAAGTAGAGAAGAAATGAGATACGAGATAAAAAGAAATAACTAAAATTAAAAATAACTGTTATCTATGTAACTCATGATCAAATAGAAGCAATGACTATGAGTGATAGAATTGTTTTAATCAACAAAGGAGAAGTACAACAAGTTGCTCCTCCACAAGAAATATATTCAACCCTAAAAATATGTTCGTTGCAAATTTTGTAGAGTAAAGTTGACTTTATTAAAGGAAAAGTTGAAGGAACAAAATCTTATTAGATAATAGTAATGGACAAGCTCTTCCAAATACAAGTTCATTTAAAGAAAAAAAGTTGTATGTTACATTCGTCCAGAAAATGCTATTCTTTCATGATGGTGAGATTAGCTAAAGTTTATTCTAAATTTTATTTAGGTGATTGTAATGATTTAAGAGTTGATATTGGAAATGGAAAATATTCTTAGGATAATTGCAAGAGCCCTCAACTTATAACACTTTAAAATGAAGGTGATGAAGTAAAAGTCAAAAATTTTTAGATTATTTTTGTCTTTGAGAGATGGTAAAGACCAAAATTAAGATTATGACATAATTATTTCTAAAACACTAGTATAAAAATAACAATATATAGTGGTATGCGATAATCATATATATACTATATTGTTATAAAATGATAAAAATAAATGGGGAATTATAAAACATAATTTGAAAGGTGTGTCATTTATGAAAAGAGTTATTAAAAGAGATGGTTCTGTAGTGAATTTAGTAAAGATAGAATTATTAATGCAATTAGTAAAACATTTATTCAAGCTTCCAGAGGCCTAATATAAGCTCATTGAAAAATTGCCACACAAGTGAAGAACTGCCTGGTAAAGTTTTATCAGTAGAAGAAATACAAAGATATAGTAGTTAAAAATTAATGGCTTCTTCTGAAAAGGATATTGCTATGTTATCAAAGCTATAGAACTCTAAAAGCTGAAATTAGAGACAGAGAAAAAGAATATACAGACAGATTAGTGAACTTGTAGATGCTTCTAATGAAAACTACTATCTGAAAATGCAAAATAAAGATGCAAAGACTATTTCTGTTCAAAGAGATTTACTTGCAGAATTTCTTCAGAGATTATTATTTAAATAAAATAGTTCCTGAGCATATAAAATTGACTCATATAAAAAGGTGAAATTCACCTACATGATTTAGATTATTTACTTTTTTGAGAAACTAACTGTGAACTTGTAAATATAGAAACTATGCTAAGATGTGGATGCAATATAGGTAATGCTAAGATGCTTTGAACCTAATTCAGTTGATGTTGCAGTTGGTCATATAGTACAAAATTACAAGCTTCTGTTTCTTCTAATACCTATGGAGGTTGTTCAATTCCATATTTAGATAAGAGCATTAGTTAGATATATAAAGAAAACTTTGAAAGAAACACTTCTTAAGAGGTGCTAAAATATAGATGATTTAAAAGAAGAAGAGATTGAAGAATTAAAAAGGAAGATTTAGAATATTCTAATCAATTTATAAAAATAAATATCCTAAAAACTTATGAATATTCTGTTGATATGACAGAAGAATCGTAAAACAAAGCAATGCTGAGATTGGATATGAAATCATCTCTATCAACTGTAAATGGACAGACTCCATTTACAACTATTGATATAGAACTGAGACTTTTGGGAAGGAAGACTAGTTCAAAATATGTTTAAAACAAGAATGGCAGGTTTTTAGTGCTCAAAAAGAAACTGCTATCTTCCCTAAAATAGTTTACGCAAGTGTGAAGGTTTAAATTTAAATGAGAAGATCCTAACTGGATATTTCTCAACTTGCCTTTGAATGTGTGACTAAATCACTTTATCCGATATTCTATTTATTACAGATGAACAATTAAAAATAGAAACTGTTTTATCCTATGGGATGTAGAGTTTTCTTTATCTCCTTGGGAAAGATGAAAATGGTAAAGAAAATATACAGGAAGATTTATAGAGAGCTCATGCATTAATTTACAAGAATAGCTATTAAAAATCGTGGTGATGAAGAGGTTTCTATAAAGAACTAGATGGAATTTGAAAGTTTGTAAAGATAACTGCCTGTTTGGGAGGCAAAATATTTAGAAAATACTGTTGCAGAAATGGTCCTATCCTTTTGGATGTCTGAGACTCTGCTGAAAAATCAAAGATACAATCAAAGATTTAATTTGGGGAGGATATTCAACAGTTTCAATAGGATATATTGGACTTAGTGAAGTATCTCAGCTATTGTATGGTAAGTTTTTCTGAATCAGAGAAGTTTATGAAAAACTTTTAATATATTAAAATATATGGCTGATAAAGTTCTTGAGTACAAGCAAAAATATAATTTAGGTTTTGCACTGTATGGAACTCCTTCTGAATCTCTATGTGATAGATTTTGCAAGTTGATAAACAGAATTTGGAGATATAAAAAGGAATAACAGATAGAGTACTATGATAACTCCTTTTCATGTTTCTTCAAGAATAAAATATGAGTCCATTTGAGAAATTAAGGCTAGAAGCTTTGGGACATAAATATTCAGCAGGTGGACATATAAGTTATATTGAAACTGATTCATTGACAAAAATTTCAGACCATACCTGAAATTTTAAGATATGCTAAGATGGTAGGAATTCTATATGGGAATAAATCAACCTGTAGATAATAGTCATATCTGTGGCTATAAAGGAGAATTTACTGCTACAAAAGAAGGATTTACTTGTCACAATGGGAAATCATGATAGTAATGAAATGAGTGTAAGGAAGTCTGTGGTTACCTATCTCAGCCTAATGCTAGACCTTTTAACAAAAGGTAAACAGAGGAAATTATGCATAGAGTAAAAACACAGTTAAGAGAAATGAATTATTCAGGAATAAAATATGAGATATGATTAATGGAAAAGGTATAGAGTAAGTTTATTTGTAGTGGTTGTACTCATTGTTGTAAAAACTGTTTCAATGAGGAAACTTGGAAAGAAACTATGGAAATAAATTACTGAAAAAAGAAGATGAAATTATAGAATATTTTTAAAATGATGGTAAAAACAATAAGGGGTCTTTTCACTTTTAGGTGGAGACCTACTTATCAAAAATATTAAACCACTTTTAAAGTTCATTAAAAATTTTAAAGAAAATCTTCCTGATAGAGACATTTGGATATGGAGTGGTTTCACTTGGGAAGAAATTTTAGAAGATGAAAATAGATTTTTCTCTTACAAAAGAATGTGATATTTTAACAGATGGAAATACATGGATAATTTAAAGACTTAAATTTGAAGTGAGAGGTAGCTCTAATCAAAGAGTTATTGATATAAAAGAGTTTAGAAAATAAAATTGTTGAATATATTTTAAAAACTGCACTAAACCCTAAAAATAGTGCAGTTTTTATTTTCTTTAATTTCTCTTTAGGTTTATCTATTTTATAAAATATGCTATATAACAATGGTACAACAAATAAAATTAATAATGTTGCCACAGTCAAACCAAATACTATTGTTATTGCCATATCTGAAATAATGGATCAAACATCAATGGTATCATACCTAATCAGATTGTCCCTGCTGCAAGTATAACAGCTCTTATTCACTTTGCACTTGAATCTATAATAGCCTTAAATGGTTCCTTATTTAAAGTATAAATTTCATACCTTTATCTGATCTCATTAAAACAATACCACTTTTTATCATCATACCACTTAAACTTATAGTTCCAATAATTGCCATAAGCCAAATGTTCTTCCTGTTATAAAAAGTCCTGAAGTATACTATACAAGGATAAAGGCAAAACTCAAAAATTATAAATGGATCTCTAAATTTCCAAATAGAAGTACACAAGTCATAAAACATTATTATCAATTGTAATGGAATATAGGATATAATTTCTTCTGTATTTTTCTTGTTCGTAAAATTCTCCGCTCACTCTAATTTATATCCTTTTGGTAGTTCTATTTTACTTTCTTTTATAGCTTTTAGCGAATTCTTTTCTAACAGCTTCAACTCTATAGCCATTTTTACATCTGCCTGTATTTGAATCTGCTCTAAAACCATCTTTTCTTATTATAATAGGATTTTCCCAAACAAGATTTTCTTTTTAATTAATTCTCTAAATGGAATACTCCCTAGGTCCTAAGCCCCATACAGGAACTTGACCTAAATTATTAATGTTAAATTCTCTACCATTATTTTTCTTTAAATAGAACAGGTATGTTTTCTTCTCCGTCTTTAAATGTACCTATTTTTATTCCATTAGTAGTTCTATTCAATGAAGTTGCAATATCTAGTGCTGTCACAAGACTTTCTTTCTTTTACCTTATCAATCTCAGGTTTTATAACCAATTGTTTTTCTTTCCAATCTGTTTGAATATTTTTCTGCTCCGTCAATATTCCTTAAAATATTTTCAAATTTCTTAGAATATTCTCTTATATATTGGAATCCTTCCAACAATTCTAAGTTGTATAGGATATCTTGTAGGAATACCATTAGTATATTTTCTTATTTCAACACGAGTATCAGGAAAATTATTATCTACAAAGTCTTTTACATCTTGTCCAATCTTATTAATATCTTCTAATTTCTCTCTGAAATTATCAGTTGAGATAAGGCTGTATTAGGTAGTTCAGGAATAGAAGAAATATAATATCTTGATGGAGAGCCTCCTATTGCAGAAGTTACTGATACTACTCCTTCTTGTTTTAAAACTTCACTTTCAACTACTTGATTAATTTTATTGGTGTATTCACTATCTGTTCCTTCAGGATTCCAAAGATTAATTACAAAACCTTTTTATCTGAATCTGGGAAATGACAATGGAACTTTTATAAATAATAAAAAGTGAAAGATGCTCCAAGTAAAAACAATCATTGAAAAGTTTTTATAGATTAATATTTTTTCAAGTATGACTACAAACTTATTATGAAATAATTTTTCCTTTATATCTCCACCCTTAATATTATTTTCACTTAAATATATATCACAAAATACTGTTGTTTGTGTAAGTGATATTATCCAGCTCAAGCTCAAAGAAATAGCTACTACCCAAAAATAAACTTTTTATATATTCACCGGCTGTTGTTGGCATCATATACATAGGTAAAAATGCAATCACTGCTATAAAGGTTGTTCCAATAATGGAATAGCTGTCTTGATGTTGGCTTAGTTAAAGCTGTATTTATTATCTCCATTATCAAGAGAATCTAAAACTCCATCAACCACAACTATTGAGTTGTCAACAAAGCATTCTCATCGCAATTGTGAAAGCTCCCAAAGAAACTCTTTGTAAATCTATTTTCATAGCTAACATAGCAATTAGAGTTCCTAATATCGAAAGTATAAGTCCACTTCCTATTATTAAACCACTTTTTATTCCATAGTGATTAAAAGTACCCTACAACAACTACTACTGATTCAATTAAGTTTATTATAAATTGATTTATTGCTGCTGACACAAGTTCAGGTTGATAATATACTTTTTCTATTTCTATACCATGAGGTAAGTCTTCTTTTTAAAAGTTCTATTTTTACTTATTTCTTTTCCTGTTTCAACCACATTTGTTCCACTAACAGGTGATAACATAAGTCCAATAGATTCTTTACCATTATATCTCATTTTTAGTAGTATAGGTTTAACTTCTGTTCTTCTGACTTCTGCAATATCTTTTAACAAGACTGTTGTTGGCTTTTTGAATATTTAATACTGCTGGAGTAGAATAAATAACTAAATTTTCTATGTCTTCTATTGATTCAAAACTTTGGTCAATATCAAATCTAAGATTTTTATCTCCATGTAAGACTGAATTAGCATAGGCTGGTATATTTTTGACCTGTAAATGCTAAAGCTATCATTTTTCATTTATACCAAGACTTGCTATTTTTATCTCTATCTACTAAAACTTCTATAACTGTATCACTATTACCAAATAAAGTTGTCTTTTACATCCATCTGTTTTTCTAGCTCTTTTCTAATTTCTTTTGCATAATTGTAAAGTTCTTCTTTAGAAAAACCTTCACTTGTTATTGCAAAAAACATTTCCATAGACATCTCCATAGTCATCAAGAACTATTGGTGGTAAAGCTCCTAAAGGTAGACTAGTTTTTACATCATTTATCTTTTTCTAACCACATCCCATTCTTGATCGACTTTTATCACTGGAGTGCTTTCATCTATCTTTATATGTACTTCTGAATAACTAGCCTTTGACACACTATCAACATCTGCATTGGGTATTTTTCTCAATGCCATTTCTATCTTATCTGTAACCTCTTGCTCAACACTTTCAGGAGAAGCACCAGGATATAGAGTAACAACAATCGCTTCTTTAACCTTAAATTCAGGATCTTCAAGTTTTCCTAAACGAAAAATATGAAATAACTCCTGCAAGAGTCAAAAACTAGTGTTGCAAAGAGTACAACTATTCTATTTTTATAGAATATTCTATAATTTTCATTATTGCCTCCCAAAAGTTTTACTTTATCTCCATCTACTAACTTACTTACACCTGCAACTATTACTTTATCTCCTGTTTTTAATCCTTTTACTACACTTATTTTATCTGTTTCTCTCAATTCACCAAGTTCTATTGGAGTTTTATAGCTTTTTCCATCTTTAAATAAATATACATTTGAACCTTTTATCTTCAAAAACGGCATTTATAGGAATTAAAATTTCTTCTTTTCCTTTATTTTTAACAACTATAGTTACAGTTCCTGTTTGTCCTGATAAAAATTTATCATTTTCATTAAGTTCTGAAAAAGTAAATACCACAGGATAAGTTAAATTGATAGAATCAGGATTTTTGAGCAACACTTTTTATTTTTAGACTATATATCTTGTCTGATGTACTATCCTTAAAGTTAATATTTTCAGCATTTTTAATATACTCTATATCCCTTAGTGAAGCATTTACAGAAATATCAGTTATTTCATCTGAAATAAAAGATACAACTGGTCCTCCTTCTGGAACAACAGTTCCCACATCAGCTACCTCTTTATCTATATACCCATCATAAGGAGCTACTATTTTGTGTCAGTTAAAGTATTTCTAGCATTTTGAAGTCCTGCACTAGCCTCTTTAAAAGTTGAAATAGCTACATTTCTTTGCATAAGTGCATTATCATAATCTTTTTAGCTAAAGCATCTCCTTTGTATAATTTTTCTGCCCCTAGCAAATTGTTGTTCAGCATTTTGAGCAACAGCTTTTTGCAGCTTCATATTTTTAGAAAAATGCATCTAAATTAACTTTGTAATCTGTATCGTCAATTATAGCGATTACTTGCCCTTACAAAAATCTCCACTTTCAAAATTTATATTTTTATTTTTCCCTGCATATTTGAAAGCTAAAACTGTTTTTCTGACTAGGAGAAATTTGTGCTGGAAAATCAATATTGAAATTTTCATCTTGCATTGAATTTATCTCTTGAATTTTTACTGATCTTATCACTTCTTTCCCTAGCTTCTTTTTACAAGCTGTAAAAAGAAAAATTAATAAAAACTATATATACTTTTTCATAACAAACCCCTACTTTTCAATTAACATTTTTAATGTTTCTACTGAAACACTATATTTATACTCTGTTTTTAGTTTAATACTTTCTGCTTTTTCTAGTTCAGACATCGCTTTTTAATAAGTCAGTATCTGTAGCACTTCCAACTTCAACTTCTAATTCCTTTTGTCTAAACTTTCTTTTAGCTACATTATAATTTAAGTCTGCCAACTCTTTATCCTCTATACTTTTCTGAACATTATTATATGAATTTACTGCTGATATAATAGTATTCATTATTGCTTCTTCTCTTTGAATATATGCTACTTCTGATTGTAACTTAGCTTTTTATATTCATTTACATCTTTAAATCCATTAAATAGTGATAAGAAACCTGTGATAGCTCCAAAAAGAATATTTTGAGGATTAAGATAACTTACACTTGTTCCTACAAGTCCAGCATCTAAACTGATTTGTGGTAAAAATCTACTCATTGCAATTTTTATCTTATCTTTTACTAATTGCCACTAAATTATGATTAATTTTTATAACTTCACTATTGACAAGAGCATCATAAACTACATCTTCAAGAGGTAATTTATAAACGGTGTCTTCAGGAATAACTAATCTAAATTCAGCTATGGATCTCAAACCAATATCATTCATTAAATTCATCTTTGCTATTTTTAAATCTCTTTCATTATTCTTAAGAGCATTTTCTTTTGTTTAACCAAAAGTTCTGTTTCTTCTTCTTGCCATTTTAAAATACTACCTGTTTTTAAAGCTAATTTTGCATTTTTATTTAATTTTTGTGCATAGGCATATTCTTTTTCTAAAACATTTTTCACTTGCTAATGCCAAAGTATAATAATATTCACTTATAACTTTTAATTTTATCATCTTTTTGTTAAATTTTCTGTATAAAGACCGATGTTTTCTCCTTTTTCTCTCGCTGAATAGAGAAACCAAGTAGCTGGAACAAATATTGGAAGTTGTGCACTTAAGGCATAATTTGTAAAATCTTTATCCACCATTCTACTTGTGAGAGTAACAGGAAGTGAAGGTAAAAGTTATTCCACCTAAAACTCCTATTGTTACATCAGGAGCTGGAATAGTTGCACTCATGTATCTATCTAATTCAGAGATTGAGTACATAGCTGAAATTCTTGGCAAAAATTTCCAAAAGAAATATTCTTATCAATTTTTAGCTATTTGACTTTCTATTTCTTTTTAATTTTATCTGAGTATTATTTTTCAAAGCTAAATCTATAGCTTTCTCTAAATCTATCATCCCTTCTTTTTCTACTCTAAGTTTTTCTGTACTTTCTTTTTTCTCTTAATCTACTCATCATATCATTATTTTTCATTCTCAATATTTACTTTAGAACAAGATACTAATAAGATAAGTGACACAAAAATTAGACTACTTCTTATTTTCATTCTATTCCTCCATCTAGATGACCGATTGGTCATTTTGTTTTACTCCTATATCATAACACATTCTATAAAATAATAAAAGAGGTAGATTGCTTTTTATATAAACTTTTTCTTTTTTTATTACAAATAAAGTTGACTTAATAAGTAGCTACTATATATAATTATTCTATAGTTTATTTATTTTTGTAATATGTTTTTAAAAATAAAATTTTAATATTCAAATTAAAATAAAAAGTTGACTAATTTAGTATGAATTTTGTATAATGAAGAGGTAATGAGTAAATAAAAATTGGGAGATGACTAAAGATTTACATGGAGGCAATATTTATAAATTTCAAAGAGAAGGTAAAATGATATTTTTAGATTATAGTTCAAATATCAACCCTTTAGGGTGTACCTCAAAAATTTATAAATATAGCAAAGAGAGTTTTGATAAGTTAGTAAATTATCCTGATCCTTATTATATTGATTAAAATATGGTCGCACACTTGTGACTCTAGCACTCGTAGTGTGTCAGTCATGAGTTAGACCATTAGCATAGTCAGTATATATAGAAATATGTATGTAGAGGTGGCAACTTTAAAAAAGCTATCAATCTACTCGAATTGCTTGGAAACCCCTAAAGCTAGTATAACTACAACATAGTACCCTAAATAATATGGTACAAATGTGAAAGTGGCGAAAGCAGAAAAATATACTAGATGACATAAGGTTAAATCCTAAGTGTTAAGCCAGTAATGCCCCAAATCAAAGATTTGGGAAAGGCTAAAAATGGGCAATCAGCAGCCAAGACCGCAAGGCAGGTTCAACGACTATTCCTCCTGAGGGAAGTACACTAAAGCTAGTGGAAGTGGGTAGACCCAAACAGATAGAGCTGTGGGATAAGATATAGTCTGTGCTAATAGAAATATTAAGAAGTTCATAAGAGAACTGCATAGTGGTGAGCGTACTTATGTGAACGACAACCTCTAAAACGACTGAGTCAGTTTTAGGTTCATATATTTAGAAAAATTTTACTTTTTCATTTACTTATAGTATAAAAAGTAGTATACTATATATAGGTAAATGGAGGTGAAATCGTATGGAAAAAGCATATAAGTTTAGATTTTATCAACTAAAACTCAAATAACAATATTAAATTGTACTTTTGGTTGTGTAAGATATGTCTATAATCATTTTTAGGTTTAAAACAAGAACTATATAACAAAGAGAAAAATCTATTTCATATAGTGAGTGTAGTAAAGAATTAACAGTTTTAAAACAAGAGAAAGAATGGTTAAAAGATGTAGATAAATTTTCTTTACAAAATTCTTTAAAAAGATTTAGATAAGGCATATAAGAACTTCTTTAGTGAGGTGGCTATCCAAAGTTTAAATCTAAGAAAGATAATAGAAAATCATACAGAACCAATTATACTAATAATAATATAGAGTTTTTAGATAAATGGATAAAAGTACCTAAGTTAGAAAAACTAAAAATAAGGGATAAAGATAAAACCACAAGGAAGAATAATAAATGTAACAATAACACAAGCGCCTAGTGGAAAATATTATATATCTTTATGTTGCACTGATGTGAAGTAGAAAAATTAGAAAGTACAAATAAGAATGTTGGAATAGATTTAGGTATAAAGGACTTTGCGCTTACCAGTGATGAAATCTCAATAGAAAATCCAAAAATATTTACAAAAATCTTTGAATAAACTAGCGATATTACAAAGAAAACTATCACGAAAAACCAAAGGGTAGTTCAAATAGGAATAAAGCTAGAATAAAAAGTGCAAAGATTATTTGAAAAGATATCAAATCAAAGAAAAGATTTTTACAAAAAGTTATCAACAGAGTTAATAAGAAAAATATGATATTATCTGTATTGAAGATTTGCAAGTAAAAATATGGTAAAAATCATAAATTAGCAAGAAATATTGTAGATGTATCATGGAGTGAATTTAATAGAATACTAAGTTATAAAGCGAAATGGTATGGAAAAACAATAGTAAGAGTAGATAAATTTTTGCAAGTAGTCAAATATGTAATTGTTGTGGATATAGAAATGAAAAGTAAAAAGATTTAAGTGTGAGAGAATGGACTTGTCCAGTATGTGGAGCTGTACATAATAGAGATATAATGCAGCCAAAAACATATTAAAAAGAAGGACTAAGGATATTAAAAGAAAGTGCTTAAATATACAATATATGAACCATAGGAACTATGGGGATAGCTTGGTAAATTTAGTTGGCTAACAGAAGTAACTACTACCCAAGAACCCTGCGACTCTAGCACTGTAGGGTGTCAGTCGTGGGAGGTTCAGTTAAGATAGCTGAATTTAATTCATTAGATTTAAGTAATATCATTGTTGGAAATGGGGCTACAGAAATCTTATTTCTGTATCTTAAAGCTTTTAAAACCCAAAAAGTTTTTAATACTTGCACCTTGTTTTGCTGAGTATGAAAGAGCTTTTGAAATCTGTTTCAGCAGAGATAAATTATTTTTGAATTTAAAAGAAAGTGATAATTTTTATCCTAACATTGAGAATTTAAAAAGAGAAATCGAAACTAATAGCTATGATTTATTACTTTTCTGTAATCCAAATAATCCAACAGGACAATTTATCAAGTTGGAAGATATAAAGGAAGTAGTAGAAACTTGTGAAAATAAAAACACTAAAATTTTTTTGTAGATGAAGCTTTTATAGAATTCATAGAAAATTGGCATGAAAAACAGTTTCTTTATTTAAAAACAAAAATATTTTTTTATTATGAGAGCTTTTCACAAAGTTTTTTGCTATACCTGGACTTAGACTAGGTTATGGAATAGGCTTTGATGAAGAAATTTTAAATAAGATGTGGGATGAAAAAGAACCTTGGACTATGAATACTTTTTGCAAATCTTGCAGGTCTTGTTATGCTTGATGATAAAGAATATATTGAAAAATCTGAAAAAGTGGATCTTAGAAGAAAAAGAAATTTATGTATAAAGAATTAAGTGAATTTCAATATCTAAAAAGCGTATAGGACAGAATGTAATTTCATTTTATTAAGAATACAGAATATCAGTTCAACAAGTTTAAGAGATAAAATGATAAAAAAAAATATACTGATAAGAGATGCTTCAAATTTTTAAATTTTTAGATTATCACTTTGTCAGACTTGCAATAAAAGATAGAGAATCAAATATAAAAGTATTGGAAGCTTTAGCAGATATTATGGAGTATAGGGGATAAAATAATCATCGAAAAACAGTTAGAAGGAGGAAAAATGAAAGCATTTATGCTTGCTGGTGTTAGTAGTGGTATTGGAAAGACAACTATATCTATGGCTTTGATGTCAGCCTTTGCCAATGTATCACCATTTAAAGTTGGGCCTGACTATATAGATCCAGGTTTCCACGAATTTATCACAAATAATAAAAAGTTATAATTTAGATCTATATATGATGGGAGAACAAGGGTAAGATATAGTTTCTATAAACACCATAAGGATATATCAATAGTCGAAGGTGTTATGGGGCTATATGATGGTATAGATAATTCTTTAGATAACAATAGCTCAGCACATGTGGCAAGATTTTTAGGTATACCTGTTATTTTAGTTGTAGATGGTGTAGGAAAAAGTACAAGTATAGCAGCACAAATTTTAGGATATAAGATGCTTGACCCCTAGAGTTAATATAGCAGGTGTTATAATAAATAAGGTTTCAAGTGAAAAACTTATGCTATATTTAAAGAAGCTATTGAGAAATACACTTCTGTTAAGTGCTTAGGGTTTTTATAGAAAAATGAAGCCTTAAATATTTCAAGTAGACATCTAGGACTTTTACAAGCCGAAGAAGTAGAAGACTTAAGAGATAAATTATTTATTCTAAAAAAATCTTGTTCTTAAAAATATAGATTTAGAAGCTTTGGAAAAATCGCTACTGAAGAAACTAGAACAATAAATATAGATAAAGATGAAATTGAATATCCTTTTATACCTATCTTCTTTAAAAGATAAACATAAGGAAAAGTTATTGCTAGCGAGAGATAGAGCTTTTTCATTCTACTATAATGACAATATAGAATTTTTAGAATATATGGATTTAGAATAACATATTTCTCACCTATAAAAGATAAAAAGTTCCTGATTGTGATGCAATATATTTAGGGAGGTGGCTATCCTGAAAACTTTGCAGAAGAATTATCAAATAATAAAGAAATGATACAATCAATTAGAGAAAATTATGAACAAGGTAAGAATATTCTAGCTGAATGTGGAGGCTTTTATGTATTTGAGCCATGCCATAGAGCAAAAAGATGAAACTCTTCATCAAATGTGTGGGCTTGTTCCTTTGCACTGTAATTATGAATAATAGATTAGATATCTCAAGATTTGGTTACATATCTATAAGAGATAAAAATGATATTGAAGTTGCTAAAGGACATGAGTTCCACTACTCAAAATTAAAAACTGTATTAGAAGATACAAGAGAATTTAAAAGCTGTAAAAAGATGGAAGAAATTGGGAATGTATATTCCATGAAAAATATGTATGCTGGCTACCCACATATACACTTTTTGGAAGTTATAAATTATTAGAGGAGCTATTTTTAATGAAGAAAGAACTTTCACCACCTTTAAAAATAACAAATGATATTCTTAATTTAGTATATGAAATTGGAGAGCTTGTTGGAAAAATAAGTGCAGAAAGAATTTGATTTAACTTTAAGGAAAGAAAATAGAATTAAAAACAATTTATTCTTCTCTTGCCATAGAGCAAAAATACCCTGACTCTTGAGCAAGTTACTGATGTAATAAATGGAAAAAGAGTCTTGGCTCCTCTTAAAGATATAAAAGAAGTTCAAAATGCTTATGAAATATATGAAAGACTTGATGAGCTTAATGAGAACTCAATGAAAGATTTATTGTTAGCACATAAAAATAATGACAAGTGAATTAATAAAAGAAAGTGGAAGATTTAGAAGTAAAAATGTGGAGTATATCAAGGTGATAAATTAATACATATGGGAACTTTACCAGAATATATTCCTGAACTAATAAATAATTTATTTTTTGTGGCTTAAAAATAGTAAGGAACATCCTTTGATAAAAAGCAGCAGTTTTCCATTATGAGTTTGAATTTATTCATCCATTCCAAGATGGAAATGGTAGAATAGGAAGACTGTAGCATAGCTTGATTCTTTTCTAAGTGGAAAAATTTTTGTTTGGCTACCAATAGAAAGTCTAGTACAAAAATATCAAAAAGAATATTATATAGCAATAAATAATTCAAATAAAGATGGTGAGTCCACTGAATTTATTTTATTTATGTTAGAAATTATAAAAAGAAACTTTTAATAGAATTAGTTGAAAATCAAAAACGACCGATAATGCGACCGATAATGTGACCGATAAAAATAAAGAAAGAATAAAAAGTACTTATCAAATATTTAGGTCAAAATAATTCTATTAGCAACAAAGAGGCACAAAAGCTTGTTAGGTATCTCGGAAGCTACAGCAAAGAGATTTTTAAATAGTTTAGTCAAAGAAAATCTTTTAGTGGCTGTTGGAGAATACAAAGCAAGAAAATATATAAAAATAAAAAGAATGAAATGGAGTGATGACGATGAGTTATATAAAAGTACCGGGAGATATAGAAAAAGAAGTTTTGAAATTATTGAAGAAGAATTAGGAGATAAAGCGAAGAAATTCTCTGAAAGTGAAATGCCTATAGTTAAAAGAATAATTCATACTCAGCAGATTTTGAATATGCTGATTTAATAGAATTTCAAAAATAATGCCATAGAAAGTGGATTAAAAGCCTTAGAAAAAGGTTGCAAAATTTATTGTGATACAAATATGATAGTGAATGGGCTTAGTAAACCTGCCTTATCTAAATATAACTGCTCTGCTTATTGTTTAGTTTCTGATAAAGAAGTAATTGAAGAAGCTAAAAAGAAGGACTTACTCGTTCTATAGTTGGAATGAGAAAAGCAGGAAAAGACCCTGAAAACAAAAATATTTATTTTAGGAAATGCACCTACTGCACTATATCAATTAAAAGAAATGATAGAAAATGGTGAAATAGAAAAACCTGCCTTAGTTATAGGAGTTCCTGTTGGTTTTGTTGGTGCAGCAGAATCAAAAAGAAGAATTCAAAAAAACTAGGTATTCATTTATATCACAATAAATGGTAGAAAGGGAGGAAGTACAATAGGTGTTGCCATACTTCATGGAATTATCTACCAAATATATAAAAGAGAAGGTTTTCACGCATAAACTCCTATAAATTAAAGGAGAAAAATGAAAATAATTAGTAAATTTAAAGATTTTTACGATTATAAAGTAGCAAAATATGGAGTGGATGAAAAAAATTAATTTATAATAGAAAAACTTATTGTGACTACTATAAGATGCAATTTCAATATTTTAATCCACTTGAAAATAATGCTGAGAAAATCTCAGTAGAAGATTTTAATAATAATTTTAAAAGAACACGTAAAATTATTTGATAAAATTAATCATAATAAAATACTTATTGTTGGAGAAAAAAATAGTACACTTATTTTTACTGAAGATGGTATATATCTCAGTATGATATTAAAAACCCTAAAAAGTATAAGTGAAGGAACTATATATAAATATTGGGCTTATTTTTCTGATACAAAAGAAATTACTTTTAATGATGGAAAAAGTTTGATATTCATATAGCTTTTGCAGAATTATGGAATGATTTTTTGCTTATGATAGAAAAATTACTATCATTTCTAAATATCTCAAAAGAAGAAACTCTTTTAATGAACCAATGATTTTTAATAGAATATGTTGGTAAAATTGATAGAAAATTTGCAAGATTTGATAATTCTGTATATAAAGCTACTCTAAATCTAATTTATCACAGATGGGAATATATTTTGATGAAGATTTTATATGGCAAAGTCTAGTTGAATTTTTATCTAATAAGAGAAGTGAAAAAGAAATTTCCCTGAAGTTTCTAATGAAAATAAAAATACTGAGTAAAGGTTTTGATTTAAAAACTTCATTTAGACCTAATATGAAGAAGAAGCATAAGGGGATATATGAAGATAATTAGTAAATTTAGAGATTTTTATGATTATAAAGTTGCAAAAGTATGGAGTAGATGAAAAATTAGTCTATACTAGAAAGACTTATTGTGAATATTATGAAAACAAATTTTATAAGTATTTATACAAGTTCAGATGATAGAATTTCAGAAGAAAATTTTTAATAAAAAAATTTAAAAAGAAGAAGTTGAATATTTTAAAAAGAAATAATTGCATAAGATACTTATTCTTGGAGAAAAATTAATACACTTATTTTTACTGAAAATGGAGTATATACTCATTTTGATATAAAAATCCTGAAGATTTAAAGAAAAAAATATGGCTATTATTCTTATTACACTGAAGTAAGAGAAATTACTTTTAATGATGAAAAAAAGTTTGATATTTATAGTTCTTTTTAAATATGTTTGGGATGAACTATTTTCTTATGATAGGAAAAGATTTTACACGTGTTAATATTTCAAAGGATGATATCCTTTTTAATGAACCAATGATTTTAATTGAATGTTTAGGTGAAATTTTTAACAAGAAAAATTCTAGCGATCGTATTTTTATTTATAAATTTACTTACAACCCAATTTTATCAAAATTAGGGCTATACCTTGATGAAGATTTTTATCTGGCAAAAGTTTAGTTGATTTTTATCTAATAAAAGAAGTGAGAAAGAAATTTCCCTGAAGTTTCTAATGAAAAATAAAATACTTAGTAAAGGTTTTGATTTAAAAGACTTCATTTAGACCTAATATGAAAAAGAAACATAAGGGGATATATGAAGATAATTAGTAAATTTAGAGATTTTTATGATTATAAAGTTGCAAAGTATGGAGTAGATGAAAAATTAGTTTATACCAGAAAAAACTTATTGTGAATACTTCGAAAGTTTTGTTATAGATGTTTATACAGCTTCAGATGATAGAATTTCAGAAGAAAATTTTAATAAAAATTTAAAAGAGAACTTTGAATATTTTAAGGGAATTAATTTTTCATAAAATACTTATTCTTGGAGAGAAATTAATACATTTATTTTTTTACTGAAAATGGTGTATATACTCATTTTGATGCAAAAGAAACTTGATGTTTCAAAAGGAACATATCAAAGTTACTGTTCAAAAGAAATTACTTTTAATGATGGAAGAAATTTTTGAGATTACCACAGATTTTGGATGGCATAAACTATTTTCTTATGATAGAAAAATTGTTTTCCTTCTATGAGAATAGATAAAAGTGATATTATTTTTAATGAACCTATGATTTTAATTGAATATTTTGGTAAGTCTTATAATAAAAATTTAAAAATATCACCGTCCTCTGTATAAATTTACTTACAACCCAAATTTATCTCAAATGGGAGTATATATTGATGAAGATTTTATCTGGCAAAGTTTAGTTGAGTTTTTTTATCTAATAAAAGAAGTGAAAAAGAAATTTCCCTGAAGTTTCTAATGAAAAATAAAATTCTAAGTAAAGGTTTTGATTTAAAGACTTCATTTAGACCTAATATGAAAAAGAAGCATAAGGGGATATATGAAGATAATTAGTAAATTTAAAGATTTTTATGATTATAAAAGTTGCAAAAGTATGGAGTAGATGAAAAATTAGTTTACAATAGAGTTACTAAAAATTTTAGAAATTCTCCTAGATTATTTTCTATAAATAAAACACAACCAGATTATAATAACAAAATTCTTTTTGTGGGAGATAAAATTGTTCTTATATTTAAAAACTGAAGAAAAATTATATACACAATTCGATTTAAAAGATATAGAGCTATTAAAAATCTAAAAACTCTAATGTACAAATAAAGAATTTTCATCATACAAATGATTCTGAAATAACTTTTTAGATGGAAAATACTATTTTTGTTAATTCATTTATTAATATAGATTTATATGATTTGTTAAAAATGAATAGAAAAACTTTTTATAATTTTTTTATAAAAATAAAAAGATTTTTTTCGATATAGATGAAGAAAATAACTTTTTAATGAACCTATAGTTTTAATAGAATTTTTAGAAAATGTTACAGACCACGATAACAGAAGATCTACATCAGTTTATAAAAGACTTATAATCCAAATCTATCACAGCTAGGAATATATTTTGATGAAGATTTTGTCTGGCAAAGTCTAGTTGAATTTTTATCTAATAAGAGAAGTGAAAAAGAAATTTCCCCTGAAGTTTCTAATGAAAATAAAATACTGAGTAAAGGTTTTGATTTAAAGACTTCATTTAGACCCTAATATGAAAAAGAAGCATAAAGGGGGATATATGAAGATAATTAGTAAATTTAAAGATTTTTATGATTATAAAGTTGCAAAAATATGGAATGGATGAAAAATTAGTTTATACCAGAAAAACTTTATTGTGAATATTTTTCTTAATTTCTATAGTCATCTAAGAAAAAGAATATAGATTTTCAGAAGAAGAGTTTAATAAAAATTTAAAAGAAAAATGTTGAGTATTCTGAAATTGCTAAGTACCATAAAATTCTTGTTATTGGAGAAAAAGTATACACTTATTTTTACTGAAAATGGGGTATATACTCATTTTGGATATAAAAATCGAAAAGATATAGAAAGACCTTATGGTTGTGTAGAATCAAAAACAATAATTTTTAATGATGATAAGAAATTCGATATTTTTTTCGGCATTTCACTTCTTTGGCCTAATTTATTTTTCTTATGATAGAAACAGATTAATACGTGTTAATACTGATATCCTTCAGACGATATTATTTTAAAATGCACCCAATCTTTTTAATAGAGTATATTGGTGAATATAATGATGGGACGTCTAGGAGACAATATTTCCCTCCTCTGTATAAATTTACTTACAACCCAAATTTATCACAGATGGAGTATACATTGATGAAGATTTTATATGGCAGAGTCTAGTTGAATTCTTATCTAATAAAAGAAGGAAAAAGAAATTTCCTGAAGTTTCTAATGAAAATAAAATACTGAGTAAAGGTTTTGATTTAAAGACTTCATTTAGACCCTAATATGAAGAAGAAAGCATAAGGGGGATATATGAAGATAATTAGTAAATTTAAAGATTTTTATGATTATAAAGTTGCAAAAATATGGAGTAGATGAAAATTAGTATATGTTAGAAAAACTTATTGTGAATATTTTTCAAGTTTTAATTGGGAATATAAGTAATATAAATATAGATTATAGAATATCAGAAGATGATTTTAATAAAAATTTAAAAGATGACACAAAACCTATAGATGAAAATATTCATAAAATACTTTTTTATTGGAGAAAAGCTAATACATCTATTTTTCACTGAAAATGGTATATATACTCATTTTGATATAAAAATGAAAATGATTTGAGAAAAGTTAAATGACTTTCAGTATAAAAAGAAAATACTTTTTAAAGATGGGAAGAAGTTTAATATCTTTCAGTAAATTTGGAAGTGATTGGGACTATTTATTATCTTTTAATAGACTAATCACTTCTGACATAGATAAAGATGATATTATTTTTAAATGAACCTATACTTTTAATAGAGCTTATTGGTACATCTAAAAGTAGTAAGTATCTTTATATTTATAAATTTACTTATAAACCCAAATTTATCACAGATGGAGTATATATTGATGCAGATTTTTGTATGGCAAAAGTCTAGTTGAATTTTTATCCAATAAGAGAAGTGAAAAAGAAATTTCCCTGAAGTTTCTAATGAAAATAAAAATACTTAGTAAAGGTTTTGATTTAAAAACTTCATTTAAACCTAATATGAAAAGAAAAATAATAGAGAGAGATTAAAATGGAAGAAAAAGAATTAAAAAAATGGTTATACAACAGGAACTTGTGCAACAGCAGCAGTTAAAAGTTGCTTTAGAAGCACTTGTCTATGGTAAAAAGCCACTGAAGTTGATATACTACATTGAATTACACAAATTTAAAAATACCAGTTCAAAAATTAAGAGTTAGAAATAATTTTGCAAGTTGTAGCTATACAAAAAATATGCGAGGTGATGATCTGATGTTACTGATGGAATAAGTATTTGTGCAAAAGTACAATTAGTAAAAAGAACTTCCAAAAAGTTGACAGAGGAGCCTATTATGATAACTGTGTAATTATGGTGGTAGAGGAGTTGGACTTGTAACAAAAAGGCCTTCAAATAGCTATTGGAAAAATCAGCTATCAATCCTGGTCCACAAAAGATGATAACAACTGTTGTAAATGAAATTTTTAAGTGGCAGTGATGAAAAAGCGATAATAACAATCTATATTCCAGAGGGTAGAGCCAAGGCACTAAAAACATATAATCCTAAAATGGGAGTTATAGGTGGAATATCTGTTCTAGGTACAACAGGTATAGTTAAAGCTATGAGTGAAGATGCCTTAAAAATCTATGTTTGTTGAGCTTAAAGTTATGAGAGAAGATAAAAACAGAGATTGGGTTATCTTTGCCTTTGGTAACTACGGAGAAAGACATTGTCAAAAAATCGGACTAGATACTGAGCAGATGATTATTATAAGCAACTTTGTTGGTTTTATGATAGAAGCTGCTGTGAAGTTAGAGTTTAAGAAAATAATAATGTTGGGACATATTGCAAAAAGCAATTAAAGTTGCAGGTGGTATTTTTAACACTCATAGTAGGGTGGCAGATGGTAGAATGGAAACTATGGCTTCTTGTGCTTTCCTTGTTGATGAAAAACCTGATATAATCAGAAAAATTTTTATTTTCAAAATACTATTGAAGAAGCCTGTGACTATATTGAAAATAATGAAATTTATCATTTAATTGCAAATAGAGTTGCCTTTAAAATGCAAGAATATGCAAGAGCCGATATAGAGGTGTCGGCTGCAATATTCTCATTCAAAGGTGAAACTATTGAGAAAGTGATAACTATCAAAAGAATGGTTGATGAATGTGGTGCAATCAAATAAAAATAAATGTGGTTGGTTTAGGACCTGGGAATATAAAAATATCTTTCTACAGCTGGTATTGAATGTATAAAAGAAGCAGAAATTATAGTTGGTAGACAAGACAACTTTCAGATTTAAAAAGCTATTATTTCTGAGAAACAAGAAATATATATTTTTAGGAAATTAGCTGAGCTTATCACTTATTTAAAAGAAAAATATAGAAAGAAAAATAACAATTATAGTTTCAGAGATACAGGTTACTATAGTTTAGTTCCTTATCTATCAAAAGAATTTATCTAAAGATATTTTAAATATCATTCCTAATATCTCATCTTATCAATACTTTATTTTTCAAAATTAGGTGAAAATTGGCAAAAACTTTAGATTAGCAAGTGTACATGGTAGAGAATTTGACTATGTTAAAAATATAGATGATAAGGATATTGCTGGTTTAGTTTTACTTACAGATGATATTCAAAATCCTTATGAAGTTTCTAAAAATCTATATAATAATGGAATTAGAAATTTAACTGTTATAGTTGGAGAAAATTTATCTTATGATAATGAAAAATAACTATTTTAGAAATTGAGGATTATGAAAATTAAATAGAAAATTTGATATGAATGTTTTAGTTTTAAAGAAGGAGAAAACTATGGAAAATAAGCTAAAAATTATATTTTTGGATAGAAACACAGTAGGTCCTTTTGAATTAAAAAGAAATATTCTCAAAAATATGGAGAATATACAGAGTTTAATCTTACAAAATGATGATGATGTCGCTAGTTACTTAAAAGATTATGATGTTGTTATTCTAAATAGAATTAGACTAGGTAAAAAGAGTTTGAAAAGCACCTAATTTAAAATTAGTTCTATTAACTGGAACAGGCTTTTAACCATATAGATTTAGTTGCTGCCAAAGAACATGGAGTATCTATTGCCAATGTTGCTGGCTATTCAACTAATTCAGTATCTCAATTGACTATGACATTTTCAATAAATGAATTAACTAAAGTAGAAAAATTAAGTCCAAAAAGTAAAAAGAAAATAAATGGAATGAACTTTCTATCAATATGGATAACTACTATCATGTAGATACTGAAGATAAAATTTTAGGTATCTTAGGTTATGGAAATATAGACAAAAAGTAGCTGAATATGCTAAAAAGTTTTGGAATGAAAGTTATGGTTGCTAAAAATTCCTGGAAGAAAGTATACGGATAATTCAGATGACAGATATGATTTAGATGAAGTCTTTAGAAAAATGTGATATATTCTCTATTCATGCACCCTTAACTGATTTAACAAAAATTTAATAAATTTGGATAGAATGATGAAGAACAGCAATAATTTTAAATCTAGGAAGAGGCCCTATAATAAATGAAGAAGATCTATACTATGCTTTGAAGAATAATATAATTGCTTCAGCTGCAACTGATGTTATGACAACAGAGCCTCCTAAAAATGATTGTAAATTACTGAACTAGATAATTTTACAGTGACACCTCACTTGGCTTGGAAATCACAAAAAGTTTAGAAAGACTTTTGCAGCGATAGAAAGAAATAATCTTAATTTATTTTTAGAAAATAAATTAGTAGTGTAGAAAGTAAATAGTTTTTAATAAAGAAAGGATAAATATGCACATATATGATAAAGAGTTTACTCAAACTGAGTTACCTATGACGAAACAAGAAATAGAGCAATTTCTATTGCTAAACTTATGTTAAAAACCAAATTCAATTTTAATAGATGTTGGAGCAGGGTACAGGAACAATTGGAATAGAAGCTGCTACTTATATGCCACAAGGAAAAAGTCTATGCTATAGAAAAGGAAGAAAAAGGTTTAGATACTATAAAATTAAATGCTGAAAAATTTAATCTTGATAACTTTGAATTAATTCATGGTAAAGCACCTGATGCCATTCCAAATATTGCTTATGACAGAATGTTTATCGGTGGTTCAACTGGAGGATTGGAAGAAAGTATAAATCACTTTTTTAACTTATGCAAAAGATGAAGCTATACTAGTTATCAATTGTATTACTCTTGAAAACTCAATCTAAATCTTTAGAAATACTAAAAAGAAAAAGGTTTTAAAGATATCAAGTTATAACAGTTACTGTTGGTAGAGCAAAAGAGTTGGACCTTATACTATGATGTTTGAGCGAAAACCCTATTTGTATAATTAAGGTTATCAAAAAGAAATAAGTAAAACTCATTAAATTTTTTAAAATTATATTTAATATTTTATGGATTTTATTCCTAAAAATATAAAAATAAAAAGTTTTGGGATTATATTCCTTAAATTTATAAAAATAAAAAGTTTATGGATTTTATTCCTGGAAATTTGATTTTTATAAAAAGATTATATAATTTTAGAAAAAGAAATGAGGTGTTACTATGATAAGAATAGATAGAAAAGAATATTTAGATTTTTAATAAAAATCAAAAGATAAACAGATAATAAAAGTTGTATCTGGTGTAAGAAGATGTGGAAAATCTACTCTTTTGAAATATATAAAGATTATTTACTTAAAAATAAAGTTGAAAACAAATTATATCTATCAATTTTGAAGATATGGATTATGAAGAACTCACTGATTATAAAAACTCTATGAATATATAAAAATCTAAAATGCTTGATGATAAAAATTATATTTTCTTAGATGAAATTCAACATGTAGATAAATTTGAAAAAGTTGTAGATAGCCTTTTATAAAAGATAATGTAGATTTATATATAACAGGTTCTAATGCTTATTTTATGTCAAGTGAACTTGCAACTCTTTTAAGTGGACGTTATATAGAATTAAAAATGCTTCCTTTATCTTTTAAAGAATATTATCAAGCTAGATTAAAATATGAAGAACTCGAAAAAGAAAGAACCAAAAATATTAAAAACTCTTATGCAGTACTACAATGAATATATAGTAAACAGTTCTTTTTCCTTATACTTTACAATTAAACAATGACTTATATATATACGAATATTTAAATGGAATATATAATTCTATCCTTTTAAAAGATATAGTAACAAGATTAAAAATTTCAGACGTTATGAGACTTGAAAAGTATTGTTAAATATATATTTGATAATATCGGTAATCTGACTTCAATATCAAAAATTGCTAATACTTTTAACCTCAATGGGAAGAAAAACCGATGCTAAAACTATTGAAAAGGGTATATAAAAGGACTTATTGATGGGCTACTTATATATGAAGTTAATAGATGCAATATAAAAAGGTAAAGAATTTTTAGCAACATTATCAAAAATATTATGTTTCAGACCTAGGACTTAGACAAATGATTTTTAGGTAATAGAAACATAGATATGGGACATATCCTTGAAAATATAATTTATCTTGAATTACTTAGAAGAAAAGTAAATGTCTATGTTGGACAGTTTGATAAAAATGAAATTGACTTTTGTTGTTATCAATTCAAATGAAGTTGAATATTATCAGGTTGCTTTAACTGTCTTAGATGAGAATACTCTAAAAAGAGGAGTTAGATGTTTTTAAAATATAAAAGATAACTATCCTAAGTGATTTGATAACATTAGATGATGTACTACCAAATACTGATTATGAGAGAATAAAAAGTACTAATGCTTTGGAATGGTTGTTGGAAGAGTAGATAGAAGACAGTGTTTTTTATTAAAAGAGGTGGGGTTATGGAAGAATTAAAAATAGATAAGAGCTACGATAATAAACTAAAAAGAAATTGAATTTTATAAAATTCAACAACTCATCAATACATGTTACCTATATTGGTTTCAATTATCAAAAGAACATAAAGTATTATTGGTTGCTGAAAAGCCACTATCTTAGGGAATGCATGAAGATAGAAAAAGGTAGCTAATTTTAAAGAATGGTACGAAGATAAAGGAAATATCTCTCTATCTGAAAAAGGATATGGATATATAAATACAAGAGAGTCGTTCAAATATGGTTTTTCAACGAAATGGACTTTTTCAAAAAAATAAAAAGAACTTGAAAAATGCTAACATTGATATAAAAATATTTTTGGAAAGAATTGCGTTCATGAATTTTTTATAGTTCCTCAACAAATGGAAGTAGGGAAATATATAGTACAAAAGAAGTGGAAGAAAAATCTTTAACTAATTTTGAAGAAGTTATTAAAATACTAAAACCAAACTATATACTATTTCTTAGTAAAAAGAAGCTACTATATTTTTGAAAAATAACTCAGAATACCTAAATAAAACTTCTTCTTTTTGTCATCCCTACATCCATATGCTGGCATAAAAAGAAAAAGATGGGAAAAAGCAAAAGATAAATTTAAAGAGAAAATAGAAATAATTTCAAAAGTAAAACAGAGAAAACTCATTCCAAAAATGGAGGACACTTAAAAATATGCAAATCTATACTTATTTTTAAACTACTTGGATTTTTATCAACCATGCTTCTGAAAAAGAAATTTTTATATAGATGATAAATGGACAATAGAGTTGCCTCTGATTGGGAGAGAATATTTTTAGAAATTGAACTTGAGCTTGATAATTCTCCCTATCTTTGAAACTATATTTTTAAACCAGGTGGTGATTTAAATATAGGGTTTACTATCTTAATTTACTAAAGATGATAATTATAGGGATGTTGAGCTGATATCCCAGATGTAATAGCGGCTACTTTGAAGAAATAATGGATAAAATAGAGATAAGAAGAATATAAAATTCCAAATTATAAAAATTCAAAAATTTAAGCTTATGAATATGCTATATATGAAAATGATAAAAATTTTATGCTATTAAAAACAGGTTTTTATGAAAGGATGTTTATTAAGAGTTAATATAGCATCTACAATAGATAGAAAAAGACATTGATACTATCTATTTAGTATAAAACAAGTGAGATCTAAAAGATATAACTTATCATTTGATAGGATGATGAGTTATAAATAGTAAATATATAAAATTTTAAGAGGAGAAAAATATCTATGATACTTATTCTAATTTATTTTATTTTTAGTATTTCGATAATTGCTGAATATTATAAGAAAGGTAACGAAGTCTATTACTGAGGGTTGATAATCATCATGGAAAAGATTATAGATTATAATGAAAAAAGTTGAAGATGTTGATTTAAATTCATTAGAGCAAATAAATGACTTTTATGCAAGAGATAAAAATAGGATTATCTTTAGAGGGACAGATATAGACAGGATTATATTCAAATAGTAAGATTAAATCTAGTAAAAGATAGGATTTTGTTTTACTATGAAGATAGAAAATTAAAAGTGTCTCTAATGATTCTTTATTTGTAAATAGAAATGTTACAAATAGTCTTCGAATATTAATGTGGGTTATGGATTTTTATGTAAAAAGATTTTTCAGAATGCTTAATGTGAAAAATAGATGAAGATAGGAAATCTAGAAGAAATTAAACTTGAAGATGCTAATGTTGACAAATTGGTATCATGGAATGATATCCTAGCAAAAGATGGAAAAATATTTATTACTATGGTAGTAAAATGACTATCATCGATGCTTCAACTTTTTTGATGGACGTGGGTTGGCTATGCAAAAGATAAAGAGTAACATCTATTATGATGTGACAATAGTAAAAATGCTGATTATAAATCATTTAAAGAAATCCAAAGGTTACATAAGTTTTGAAAAGATAAATATAACGTATTTTATGAAGGTAAAATAATTGAAGGTGCAGATATAAAAGTTTCGAACCACTTAAAAATGGATTTTTCAAAAGATAAATACGGTTACTTTATAATGAGCAAAGATTAGAAGGTATTAGTGTATGAAGATATTAAAGATTTTATGAATACTTTTGGAGTTGATGAGAAAAAAGTTCCAGGTTATAAATATAAATAAGAAAAGGAGAGAAAAATGATAACAAATTTTATGGTATAGGGTGTTGGAGTTGGAGATCCTGAAGAAATCACTATAAAAGCAATAAACACCTTGATTAGATGTAGTAATATTACCAGAGGCAAAAAAGATGATGGTAGTGTTATGATAAATTGCAAAACAATATATGAAAGAAAGATGTGGAAAGGTTTCGTTGAATTTCCTATGATTAAATCTCTTGAAGAAAGAGAGAATGCAAAGAAAAGAAAAATGCTAAAATAGTTCAAAAACTTTTAGACGAAGGAAAGAATGTTGGTTTCTTAACTATTGGAGATACTATGACATATAGTACTTATGTCTATATTTTGGAACATCTTCCTGAAAAATATCTTGTTGAAACAGTTCCAGGAGTTTCATCATTCGTTGATATGGCTTTCAAGATTTAATTCCCACTTATGATAGGAGATGAAACTTTAAAAGTTGTATCACTTAATAAGAAAACTAATATTGAATTTGAATTGAAAAATAATGACAATATAGTTTTTCATGAAGGTTAGTAGAAACTTTGAAAAATTTAAAACAAGCAATTATAAAAACAGGAAATATAGATAAAAATTATTATGGTTTCAGATTGTGGAAAAGAAAGTCAAAAAGTTTATTATGACATAAAAAGATTTAACAGAAGATGATATTCCATATTTTACAACTCTAATTGTAAAAAGAAAGGTGGATTTGAAAAATGGGAGAAAATTTAGTATATAAGGAGAAGCCATATTATGAAAAACTATTAGCTATATTATTTTAATTATTGCAGTTCAAGGTATTGCTGAAACAGTAGTAAAAGGAACTTATGAAACAAAAAGAAAAAGATATGTTGAGTTAACTCAAACATTAGAAAAGAGATATTTTTAAATTATACTTGCCAGATAATAAAAGGAGTGTAACTTACAAAGGTGTTGATTATGATATTTTAGTAAGTAAAAATGATTTATTAGAAGTATATAATAGAGGAAGAAAAAGAACCAATAGAAGATATTAACAAATGAAAGTATCATATAAAGATATTTGATTACATCCATAATGAATTTGCTGAATTAATTGAAAAATAATAGCTGTTGTCTATGATAGAAAAATGAAAAGAAATCAAATTACCTTATAAAAAGTGAAAATATATGTAATGCAATATGATAAGGGTAGAGGTTCTCTTTACAATGGATATAATTTCTATGCTGATAAAGAATGGACAGAGTTAGTCTTACAATCTGATGTAATAACTCAATTTGGAGTTGAAATACATTCTAGTATAGGAGATACCCATATAATAGAGAATTGAGTCCAGAAGCTAAGCAAAATTTTGAAAAGTAATAAAAGTTTTAATCAAAGAAAAGAATTATATGAAAAAGCTATGCAAACACCAGATGTAACTCAAAGTTTTAGTTACTAAAATTAATTTTATAAAAATAATGAAGAAAGGATTTTAAAATGGAAAACATAAAGAAAAAGTTTACTTTATAGGAGCAGGACCTGGTGACCCCTAATTAATAACTATAAAAGGACAAAAGAATTGTAAAGAAAGTAGATGTTATTATTTTGTGGTTCAGTGGTTCAAAAAGAAGTTTATTGACTGCCATAAGAAGGAGCCGAAATTTACAACTCAGCATCTATGTCTTTTGGATGAAGTTATAGATGTTACTGTGAAAAGCTATAAAAAGCTAACAAAAAGTGGCGAGAGTTCATACAGGAGACCCAGCAATTTATGGTGCACATAGAGAACAAAATGGATATGCTAGATGAATATGGAATAGAATATGAAGTTATTCCAGGTGTAAGTTCATTTTAGCCTCTGCTGCTGCTTTGAAAAAGAATTTTACCTTACTGTTTCTCAAACAGTGATATGTACAAGAATAGAAGGAAGAACTCCTGTTCCTGAAAAAGAAAGCAGGTTTAGCAAAACATAGAGCTCTATGGCAATATTATATCAGTTCATATGATGAAAATAAAGTTGTTGAAACTCTAGCTACTTCTTATCCTATGACAACACCTGTGGCAGTTGTTCAAAGGCTAGCTAGCCTGATCAAAAATAGTTTTGGGTACTCTTGAAACTATTGAACAAAAAGTTAAAGAAGCTGGAATAAATAAAACAGCACAAATATTGGTTGGAGATTTGTGGTGATGAATATGAAAAATCTAAACTATATGACAAGCATTTTACACATGAGTACAGAGAAGGTATAATAATATCTGGAGGTATTTTTATGAAATACAATGATTTAATACCAGAGTTAGTAGTTTCTAATATCAATATCTCAAGAGATTTTTATGTAAATATGTTAGGCTTTAAAATTGAATATGAAAAGAAGAGGACAAATTTATATTCTTATCACTTGGAAATATCCAATTAATGTTAGAAGAAGGTTCTGAAGAGGAATTATCTCAAATGGAATATCCTTTTGGAAAAGGAATTAATTTTACATTTGGTGTCAATAATGTTGATGAACTTTATTCAAAAATTTAAAAATAAAAGAATTTATTAAAAAGAGATATTGAGATAAAGAGAATTTGGAGTTAATGATGAAATTATTTATTAAATAGTGCAAGAACACTCGTGACTCTAGCACTCGTAGGGTGTCAGTCATAAGACTATGTACTCGTAGGGTATGAATTGCACGAAGATTTTAGTAAGCATATAGGGAAACTTGTATGTAGACACGGAGCAAGACCGTGCAACAAAAGAAACTGAATTGCTGGGAACTCTTAAAAGCTAGTATAACCACAACATAGTAATCCTACTCCTTAACAGGTTATGAGATGGAGGCAGGGTGTGATGGTGGCGAAAGCAGAAAAATATACTAGATGGTGCAAGGTTAAATCCTAAACATTATGATAATAGACAATCAGCAGCTAAGCCTGAAAAGGAAAGTTCAACGACTATCCCTCGTGAGGGGAGTACAATACAAGCGATTGGTATTGGAAGTGGTTTCGCCTAAGGTGTTGAGATACACTATGGATAAGATATAGTCTGTGCTTGTTAGAAATAACAAGAAGTTCATAAAGAGAACTGCATAAGTAGTAGCGCACTTATGTGAACGACACTTCCCACTGTTGTGGGGTTTTAAAAACTTTAAAAATGTTTAAAAATAAATAAAAACATTACTTTTTAATGGATAAAAATGATAGAACTATGTGGTATAATATCTCTGATGAAAAGGAGGTGATTATATATGTATTTAACATTAAAAACAACAAGTAAAACATCTTAGCAAAAAGAGTTTAGAAATTTAAAATATTTGATGCCATATAGCCAAGAATTTAAAAGAATCAAGCTATATATAATGTTAGACAACACTATTTTAAAAATAAAAAGTATTTAAGTTATAATGAAACTATAAAATGCTTAAAAAATAGTGAGAATTACAAGAAGTTAAATTCTAATATGGCTCAAACAAATTTTGAAAGAAGTAGATGAAAGTTTTCAAATCATTCTTTACACTTTTGAAAACTTGCTAAGAATGGTCAATATAATGGTAAAATAAAATTACCTAATTATCTTGATAAAGATGGTTTTACAAACTCTTGTTATAGGTTTTGTTAGATTAAAAGATGATATGCTGATAGTTCCTTATTCAAATTCGTTTAAGAAAACTCATCAGGAAGTTAAAGTTAAGCTACCATCAGTATTAAAAAGACAAGAAGATAAAAAGATTGAATAATACCAAAACAACATTTCTAGGTACTTTGAAATTCAATACATTTATAAGGTGAAGAAGTTCAAAGGAATTAAATAGAAATAACGTACTAGGAATTGATTTGGTATGACAATCTTGCACTTATGTTACAAATACTGAGCTTCATTCATAATAGATGGTAGAAAATTAAAAATCAATAAATCAATACTATAATAAGATAAATGCAAAATTACAAAGTATAAAAAGATAAGCAAAAGATTGAGCGCACAACATTAAGACAGAAGAGAATAACTAGAAAGAGAAATCAATCGTATAAATGATTATCTTTCAAAAAGCAGCAAGAACAATTGTAAATTATTGTCTTAATAATGATATAGGAAAAATTAGTTCTAGGATATAATGAAGATTTTCAAAAGAAAATCAAATATTGGAGGTATAAATAATCAGAACTTTGTAAATATACCATATGGAAAAATTAAGAGATAAATTAATATATCTATGTAAACTATATGGAATAGAATTTAAACTACAAGAAGAGAGTTATACGTCAAAAGCAAGTTTCTTTGATGGAGATGAAATTCAATATATGATAAAGAAAATCTACAAGAATATATATTCAGTGGAAAAAGAATAAAAAGAGGACTATATCAAACAAGTGCATGGTAAACTTATAAATGCAGATTGTAATGGAGCATTAAATATTCTAAGAAAAAGTAAAGTTGTGGACTTATGTCCTATACAATAGAGGTGGAGCTGAACACACCTAAAAGAATAAGGAGTAGTGTAGCTATCAAACTTTAGAAAATTTTTAAATATTTTTAAAGATTTTGGAACCCGCAACATTTGCTAAGCTCCTTAACTTGTTAAGAGAGATAATGCTCAGTCGTGGGAGGTTCTAGTGAGAATATCAGAATAGTATTGATATGTTGAAAGATAGTTTTATAAAATTTACATCGTATTTTTAAAACAAAATCAGACGTAAAATTTATGTCGCATTCTATAACTGATTTCTAATTGAGAAACTTTTTATAACAGAGGTAAAAATGAAAACATTAAATGAAAAACTTGGCAATATGAAAAACATGGTATTGATGGAAGTAGAGTTATTTAGAGTAGACTTGTTTTTGATTATAAATGGAAGATACTAAAGAAATTGCAAAGAATGTGATTTTCCTATCTACAAAGTTATTATAGATGGAAAAGAACATAAATTTGCAACAAAAAGAAACAAGTAATAATGTTTGGTGCTTTTATCTACCTAAGGAGATAGCTATGAAAAGAAAAATTTATCAATGTTACAAAAGAATATATAGAAAACTTAGCTCCTACAGATTTTTGTTGAACTTTATTCAACCTGCTTTGGGAGACAGTAAAGTATTTATGGAAGCTATGAGGAATATGAAGAGTCATTAAAAACTTATACAACTGAACAAAGATACTTGCTGCAATGCATTGGCTTGGAGCAGAGGTTGATAACGGAGGTTTTCAACAGTTTTTAAGTAACTCTACTGGTATTGTTTGGGAAGATGCATATAAGGATATCAAGCTATTGGCTCAGAAAAATTACTTTATTTCAATTGAAGAACTAATAAAAATTTATGGCGAGATATACCTTTTGATAGAGAAGAAAGAGGAAATATATTAGATAGTTTTAGTCAAGAAAAATTGGCAGAAATAGATGCTCTTACAGATCTATATTAGTGAAATTGAAGAACCTGAATGGAGAAAAGTTACTCTTTGGGTAAAAAGCTAACAGTGAAAAAATTTTTATTCAAGCTGAAATAAATGATTATAGTAGATAAACATATACTTTAGACTCAGGGAAGATATCATGAAGAATAAAATTGAAGAAAGTTATAATAAATGTCTTAATCTTTTTCAAAGAGGGTAAAAGAGATACATGAAGAATACAGAAAAGAACTTGAAAATGTAATAGGAGTTAGCTAAAGACAATAATGAATTTAAACTTGTTATTTCAATGCTAAATTTAGATTAGCTCAATTCTATAATGAAAACATAAGTATGATTTATCTAAAAACATTTTTAGAATTAATTAATGATAAAAATATGGAAGAGTTTAAGTTAGATGCAATAATGCATCATGCTTACAATCTAAGAATTCTAAAAATATGATGAAGCTACTTTTGGTGAGAAATTATTCTGAACTTTCCAACTTCAAAAATATTATGATGAAGTTGTTTTAGAAGGTTTAGCTAAATGTGCTACTATGGTTAATGATTTAGAAAAGAAAAGAGAAAAACTATCGTATCTTACTTTCGAGTTGTTTAAGTAAAGAAGATTTTTAAAGGCTCAGCTGAAAAATTCTCAATTTAAAAGTCAGTTATTGAGTGCAGTAGATCAAAAACAAAAAGAAAAATAGATACTGAAATTATTTACTTTAAATATGACCTAGATACTGCATACTACAAAACTAATAGAGTCAAAAATGAAAATAGCAAAAAGTTATTTTAATGATATGAAGATTGCAGAAAAGAAGCACGAACCATATTTGAATTCTTGGAGTACAGTATAAAGCGATATGCAAGACTATGCTATTACAAATGCTAATATGCTTTTAGGAAAAACTTATTTTGAAGAAGCTAACTTTGAAAAAGCAAGAGAATATTTTTGTACCTATTGCTAATACTCCTAAAGATAAATATTATAAATATATGATTAGTGACATACATGCTGCTAGAAATTTTTAGCAAAGATGAAATAAAAATAAACCCTTATTATTGCTTTTTATCATAAATATGCTATACTAAAAATAAAAAAGTGTATCATTTGATAGATATGGGGAAATTATGAGTAAATCTATAGAAGAAAAATTAAGAATACTAAGTGATGCTGCAAAATATGATATTTCATGTTCATCAAGTGGAAGCAGTAGAAAAATACAAATAATGGTTTAGGGAAATGCTGCTATAAATGGTATATGTCATTCATGGTCAGCAGATGGAAGATGTATTTCTTTACTGAAAATACTTATGACAAATTATTGTATTTATGATTGTAAATATTGTATCAATCGTAAAGATAATGATATCGAAAGAGCGATACTAAGTCCTGATGAAATTGTAAATTGACTATAAATTTCTATAGAAGAAATTATATTGAAGGACTTTTTCTAAGTTCAGAATAATAAAAAGTGCTGACTATACAATGGAGTTAATGATTGCGTAAAACACTTAGACTGGAAGAAAAAGATTTATTGGCTATATCCATATGAAAGTAATCCAGGAGCCAGTAGACAGCTTAGTAATTAAAGGGGTGAGACATGTAGACAGAGTTTTCAGTAAATATTAGTTTGCAGAAAATACTCTCTTTAAACTAACTCTGATATAGAGCCTACTGGTATTTTCTACATCAATGGGACTATGGCCATGCATTGAAAATGCAGAAGATAAGATTTTTAAGCACACTTCTTTTATTCCTAGGACAGACCACTTTAAATGATAATAGGTGCTAGTGAGAAAGTGATTATCAATACTTTTCTAGAAGTGAGAATCTTTATAAATTTTGATTTAAAAGTTTGTATTCAGTTAGTGTACCTGTAAAATAAATCAGGAATTCTTGTGAAGTACTGAACCAGCTGTACTATGATAGAGAGAACATAGACTTTATCAAATGCTGACTTGGCTATTAAGATTTTATGACTTCAAAAGCTGATGGAAATTCTTGATGAAAAAGATCCTTTTGTTGATCCTCTTCTTGACGAAACAAATTGGGCTATAAAGAACTCTCATTTTTCCATAGAAATAAATAAAACTTATACAAAAAGACTTACTAAGGTTCTAGGAATGGGTGACATCCAACCAAAACATCTATAGTTATGACTAGAAAATACAGTACAATAAGATATGAACATTTAAAAATTAGGAATAGTAAAAGAGCTAAATATTTTATTGTCGTAAATGGAGAATTTTTAGGATTTAAAGGAAAATCTGAACTATTAAAAGAAATGCTCTTATGGGAAAAAGAAAAATGAGTAACAGAACAGTTAAGACTTTTAATGGCTATAACCTGACTTTTTAACCTGAATATAGGGAGAAATATATTGGCAAATTATTATTATGATGGAAGCTTTGATGGATTACTAACGATTATCTCATATGGCATATGAAGATAGATAAAATACTCCAGAGTTAATGCTAATACTGAACGTATTTTATCATGAAGAGTATTACATTGCAACTGATCCACTAGACGGTTGAAAAAGCTGTATGTGAGAGTTATCTTATAACTTTCTAAACATAATATACGTACTTGCTTTCTATCATGTACTAAAAATAAGGATACTGTAATAATTCATACAGTCTATAAAGCACTGAAGCAAGGAAAAGAGTAAATTCTTTAGATGAACATGCTTTTTACCTTATCACTATGTAAAACAGGTATTGAATGAAGACATAAATACCTTGGGATTAGTCAGATTTAAAAGAACGGAAAAGATGGCATGTCAACACTCAGCCTAAGAATAATCTTCTTCCTATTCCCTATTTCTCATTTAAAGGAATAGAATGAAGAGAAAGATTTGCAATATATGATGAGGAAGAAAGATGATAGTTTACTATGATGGAGAAAAGCTGAAATCTTTTGTAGAATCTCTTGAAATTGAGTGGACGATGAAGAAATAGAATATCCAAAACTTTTGGAAAACTTTTCTACTATCTCAATAGAAAGAGACAACTTCCAACAAAAGTAACCTTCCAAAATATTATTGGAATATCTTGTTGAAGATATGTAGAAAGAAAAATATGAAATTAGCATTCTGGACTGTAACTAAAGGTGAGGAAATATTTGCAAGAGAATATAAAGAAAAATTACAAGAACACTTAAAAAAGATAGTATTGATGTTTACTTTAAAAATATGATGGAAAATCTATTCAAATAGAAGATTTTACAGCTAATATGAAATGAAAAATTTTCTCAATATGATGGACATATTTTCATTATGGCGTGGAATTGTAATTAGAAAAATAGCAAGTCTGATAGGAACTAAAGATAAAGACCCTGCTGCACTCTAATAGATGAAAGGAAAACACTTTGTGATTTCTCTTTTATCAGGACATTTGGGGAAGGAGCAAATTGAATCATTCACTTGCAATATTTTAAAACTTGTTCCTGTTATTCAAACAAGTTCTGATGTTTACAGGGAAAAATAGCAGTGGATACTATATCTCAAAAATTAAATGCGGGCTTGAAGATTCATCTGCCAAAGATGTAGCATCTCTTATAGTTAATGGGACAAAAGTTAATATACTTTTTACCTAATGTAAAAGTAATGATAATATTTCAGCAGATGGTTTTATTCTAGTATCAAAACAAGAAAAATATTGAATATACTAGAATTTATCCTAAAATTTAATTTTAGGTATTGGTTGTAAGTAGAAAGACACAAGTGCGAGAAGATATTTTAGAGCTATTGAAGATTGTTTAGACAAAAATAAATTTAGACATAAAATCAGTTAGTGGCAACTGTTGATGTAAAAGAAAATGAACAAGGCTTTGATAGATGCTGTAAAATTTCTAGTTAAATTTAGAAAATAATCTCAAGATGAATCAGTTCAAGACCAATTTGAAGGTTCAGACTTTGTTGAAAGAATATTGAGTTGAAGCTATGTCAGAACCTGTTGCTACTTTATCATCAACAGAAATGGAAAAATTTTTAGTAATGAAAGAAAAAATACAATGGTATAACAATTTCAATTTATGAGGAGAAATAGATAAATATGAGTAATGGAAAAATTTATGTAGTGGATAGAGACTGGAAAGTATGGAAGATATAAGTATAAGAGCGTATAATATTTTAAAAATATAAATGTTATAGCTGGATATACAACTTATGTTGACAGTTAATAAGATGAATTCCAGATAAAGAATTTTAGTTCTAGGAGGAAAAGAGAAATTGAAAGATGTAGAGAGTTTTAGAAGTTGACTAAAACAGGTAAAAATGTAGCTTTAATCAGTAGTGGAGATGCTCGAATCTATGGTATAGCAGGTATAATGTTAGAAGTTGCTATGGGAAGTGGAATAAGTGGGAAGTTTGTTCCAGGAATTACTTCAACAATAGCAGGAGACAGCATGGTTGGAGCTCCTCTTATGCATGACCGCTTACTAAGTGTGCCAAGTGACTTATTGACTGATTGGGAAGTTATTAAGAAAAGAAATTGATTGTGCAGTCAAGGAGATTTTGCAACTTTCACCTTATAATCCCTAAGAGTAAAGGAAGAACTGAACAAATAGTTGAAGCTAAGAGAAATTATGTTAAAAACATAAATTACCTACTACTCCTGTTGCTTTTACTGAGACATATAGGAAGAAAAAGAAGAAAATTATACTTTAACAACATTGGAAGATTTTTAAATTTTGATATAGATATGTTCACAATAGTATTGGTTGAAACTCTACTACTTATGTACAAGATGGAAAAATGATTACACCTAGAGGATATGATCTAATTGGGGAGAATAAGATGTTCATTGGCTATTAATAGGCTATAGGTTCATTTCAAAGAACTTTTTGTCTATTAATAGTCCTTGCAACTTATTAACTTTTTGTATAATAGTTTTATTGCGATATAATAGAAAGAAGGAAATAATGATTTGAGTTATTGGTGGTACTATGATTCGAGAGACTTTTTAGAAAAATTTGTAGAATATGAAAATGATATTATAGTTTCAACTGCAACAGAATATGGAGCAAAATTAATAGAAAATTTACCTGTAAAAACTTCATCTGAAAATGGATAAGGAGGCTATGCTAAAAATTTTAGAAAATAATAAAAATTACTAAAGTTATAGATACAAGTCACTTTATGCTTTTTGAAGTTTCTAAAAATGCTATGGAGTTGCTGAAGAAAAGAATATTCAGTATTTTAGATTTGAAAGAGAAAAAGTTGATATACTACCTAAAAAGTATAAAAATTTTTGAAAGAGATTAAAGATTTAATTGAATATGTTGAAAAATTTAGAAGGAAATATTTTAGTTACTTTTAGAAGTAAATCAATCCACTATTTAAAGATTTAAAATTTATCTAATATATATTTTAGAAATTCTATCAAAGATGGGATATGGTTAAAAAGATGTGAAGATAATAACATTCTTCCTAAAAACATTATTGCTATGTGCAAGGACCTTTCACTGAAAATATGAATATAGCAATGAGTGGAACAATTTAATATTAAGTATCTTATTACTAAAAAGCAGGAGATACAGGGGAGAAAAGAGAAAAAGTAAGTAGCTGTGACAAACTAGATGTTGAAATTATCTATCTTGATAAAAAGAAATGTCTTATAGAAATTGTTATACTGATAGATATATTAATAAAAATTTAGTACAATAAAAATAAATAAAAATAAAAGCTGTTACATAATTTTAGTGACAGCTATATTTTTCAAAGGGGAGAAGTCATGGATAAGAGGGGAAATATCATTGCACTTTATCAATACATAGCTGAGGTAGTCAAAAGTATAAAGACTGAAAAAGATATTCATAATGAGGAATGGTGTTGTATTTTTAGAAGAGCTTCCTAAAACATTCAGAATCACACTCAACTATTTAGACAACAAAAACACTCCATCTGATCAATTTTTGCAAGTTGAAAAATACTCTTTTTAGAGCCAGCATGCTATAGATATAAAGGGCTTTTAGATTGGCTATAGTGGTGATTGGGAGACTATAAATCACCTATAAAAATTATTATCAGATTACCAAAGAAAATGATCTTTGAGTCGTTAATATTTCTAAAAGAAAAGGAAATGTTGGAGAAACTTTTAAAAAGATAGAAAATTATGGATAGAGGAACTGAAAGGAAAAATAGAAGTTGTTAGAAATCTTTTTGACACTCTATATAATAAATATTTAGTATTAGATAGAGATTCTGATGCTCTTGAATTAGTAGTTGCAAATGGACTTGTAAAAAGTTCCTAATAGAGATATATATTATCCTATCTTATTAAAAAGATTATATCAGTATTGATACTGAAAAATATAATCTCTATTACTGGTGCTTCTGATGGTGATTTTCTTTATAACACAAGAGCTATACTTTAAGATTTCCTAGCAGAAGTTGAAAATATAAATCTAGACAAAAGTTTTTACTTTAGAAGATGAAAATTGTGAAAATAATATTCACCTATTTCTAAAAATGATACTATCAAAGACTTTTTAGAGAATTTATACATAACTTAAAATCCAAGAGCACAATTCATAGAAGACTTAGATAAAAAGAACAAAGAAACGTAATAACTATTGAATGAAATGATAATACTTTTTATTAGGAAAAAGATGATGGAAAAAGTAGAAGCTATCAATAATATAATTAAAAGACATTGAAATGGTGGAGAAATCCTGAATATTTAAGTGAATTAGTTGGAGTTATAGGAAGTGATAAAAGAGCTGTCGAGCAATTCCTGATATCCTTTTCACAAAGGAAACTAATAATGAACAAATAGAGATTATTAAAAGCTTGTATTCACATAGAGCTGTAGTAGTTCAAGGACCTCCAGGGACTGGAAAAACTCATACTATCGCTAATCTACTTGGACATTTTTCTAGCAGAGGGAAAAATGTTTTAATAACTAGCCAAACTAAAAAGGCCTTAGATGTTTTAAAGGAAAAATTCCTACCGACATTCAAGATTTATGTATTTTCAATGTTAGATGATGATAGTAGTGATTTAGGAAATTCTGAAAGTATTTCAGAAAAGTTAGGATATTTAAATTTAGAAAAATCTAAAAATGAATACAAAGAAATTGGAAAATCAAAGAAATGAACTTAAAGAAGATATAAAAATATTAAAAGAAAAATATTTAATATAAAATATCAAGAAAGCCATCCTATAATCTATAACAATGAAAGTATTACTTTAAGAGAGCTGGGGAATTTTTAAGAAAAATCAAAGAGAATTGGATAGAATACCTGGTATAGTGGGTAGTGGTATTCCTTTGTCCTATAAATAATGAAGATCTTGCTTTCTTAAAAATCAGGATACAAGAAAAGTGTAAGTAGAGAAGAAAAGGAAATAGAATTAGGTTTAAATAAAGTTTCAGATTTTTGGACTTTAGAAGAATTTAAAGAAATGCTTGAAAACAAAAAGAAATTATGTCTAGACTAGATCTTCTTTTTAAAGAATAAAAAAATATCATATAAATGATAATTTATTCTATGTAGATGATAAAATGCTAATAGATTTAGACAAATTTAAGAATTATTCAGGTATAGATAAAATAATTCCTGAAAGATCTAAAATCAATTGAAAGATTGGAAAAAGATGTCTGTATTGCAGGTACTGAAAATTCTGGTGACAGAAAAATCTGGTTAGAATTTATTAAAGATATTAGAAGTATTATGACCTTACTAATATGACAAAAGACCAACTATTTAAAAGAAGTAGTGTATAAAGATATTGATGTTAGTACGGCTAAGAAGCTAATTATTGGATTAGGAATTGAAAAGACCTGGATTTTTCTTTCTAAGCATAGACTAAGAAAAGCTAGAAAACAAATTTTCAGATAAAGTTACTATAAATAATAGAATTTTTAGAAAACTCTATATGACTGTAATGTAGCTTTAGAATATACTACTTTAATTGAATTAAAAAGAAAATACTAAGAATACTTGGAATATTTTTAATGACTGGAAATTCTCTCCAGAGAATTCAGCAACAAAAATCTTTATAAACAACTATATTCTTATGCTGATCAAATGGAATATTTATTAAACTGGTATGACAGAGAGAGAAAACATTTTTACATAAAAATTGAAAATGCTGGTTTTGAAAAATTAAATATTAATAAGACAGAGGTAATCCTATCTATGTTGATGAAGTTAACCAAATATTTGATTTCATTCCTTCACTTGAAAGATTAATAGCCATTGGTAAAATAGCTTTGGAATATAGAGAGAGGTTGATATAAAAACGTAGTGAATATTTAGTAAAAATTGAGAAACATCATAAAAGAAAAATTCTCATTTGGGTGAGAAATTAAAAATGCTATTTTAAATGAAAATATAGATAAATATTCTGAAACACTAGAAAAATTAAAGGTCTTATCAGAAAAAGAGTTTTATATAAAAAGTACAAAGTTTCTACCATAATGTAAAGGCTGTTGCTAATTCATGGGGAAAAGAACTAGAAAAATGGTCTATTTAATGAAAATTGAAAATATATATAATGTTTGGAGATATAAACAAATTTCCCCAAAAATTAAAGGAATTAGCTGAAAACCTTATTTTAACCTACAGGCTGATATTTTTAGACTGAAGAATTATAACTATAGATTTGTTACTAGCTTGGTACAATATTATAAAATTTCTTGGAAAAAGATAACAGCAATAAGTCAAGCTCTTAAAGGTTGAAACAAACTGACTTTCAAAAATTGGAAAGGAACAGGAAAAATACTAATATACATATGCAAAAAGAAAAATGTATACTTTGTCAAAAAGTAGTTCCTGCTTGGATTATGCCTTTCATAAGGTGTTTGATACTCTAAATCCCGTTGAGAATAAATTTGATATAGTTATAATTGATGAAGCAAGTCAATCGATATAAGTTCATTAATCTTATTGTACATGGCTAAAAATTAATTGTTGGAATGATAAACAAGTTAGCCCATCAGATGTGGTGTTAACATGCGTCAGATGTATGTTTAGAAGAAAATATATCAAAGGTAATAAATGATGATTTATATGGTATAAGAGCTACTCTTGTTCATTGTATCAGCTACATTTCCAACCTATAAGTCTAGAAGACGTTTGAATCAGTTCCTGAAATTGTGTGGTTTAGCAATGAGAACTTCTATGACAATCAAAGTATTGCCTTTAGGATTCTAATTCATCTATTTTAAAACCTGCTATTATTGACTATAAAGTAAATGGAAAAGAGATGAGTAAAATCAACAGAGTTGAAGCTGAAAACTATTGTCAGCTTAATAGAAGCTTGCTGCTATGAAAGAATATAAAAATAGTACTTTTGGAGTTATATCATTACTAGGAGATGAACAAGCAGAATTAATTCAAGATTTAATAGTTAAGAGAATTCCTGCAACATATGAAAATCATAAAAATTCTAATATGGAAATTCTGCTATGTTTCAAGTGATGAAAGGAATATAATGTTCATTAGTTTGAGTTGATAGTTCTGAAAAATAAATCTCTTAGATTAGTAGGAGAAAGGAGTAGAAGGAGCGATTAGAAAGAGATATAATGTCATATATAGTCATTGCAAAAGAGCAATTATGGATAGTTCATTCAATAAATGAGCTTAACTTAAAAAGAAGGATTTAGAAAGAGCTATTTGAATATATGATTCTTTAAAAGAAAATGCATTTGACAAAACTGCTATTCAAAATATTACTGCTTCTGATTTTTGAAAATGAGTTTGCAAGACATCTATCAGGCAAAACAGATTATAGCTATCAAACATGGAGGTTGGTTCTTATGATAAGATATGGTTGCTATTTATGATGACTAAGAAAATTGCTACTCAGGTGTGATGGAAAAACTTTAAATCATACAGAAGAAAGTTATGAAATTTAGAAGAACAAGAAATTCTAGAACGTGGTTGGGAATTTATAAGAGTTAGAGCAAGTGAATATTGAAATCCTGAAAAACAATAAAAGATCTTATTATTCAACTGGATGATGAGGGTATACCTAATCATAAGAGAGTTTATAGCGATAAAATGAACTATTGAGATAATATAAAATCTAGAAGCATTGGAACTAATGGGAAAATATGAAGAAAAATAATGAAGAGAGAGAAAAATATTATTATAAAAACAAGTATTATAGAATTTTAGTAAATATTTTACTGGTAGATTTTTAAAAGCTACTGTGGGTTTGCTTGCCAAATTCAATAGCTAATATATTAGATGCCATGGAAACCAATTTAAGTGATGCTATCTTCTATTGTACAGTGTAGCGACTCAAAATACGATTCTGAACGGATAAGAAACATCCACTTGGCCATGGGTAGAGTTTGGTGCTTAGAGTGCCATGATGGTTGCTGGTATTATCTTCTATGTGCTGTAATTTGTAACCTCGTTGGTAGAATCTCTATGTACTATCGAAAAGTAGGAATATTCCAGTCCTCTTCTTGTATTAGTAGTCTCAATTATAATTAAAAGGAAGCTAGTATTAGGGAAATATGTAAAAACTAGGGAGAGTACAATTCTCCACTCGCCCTGTAACCTGGTTTCCAGATGCTAGGTAGTGTCTGCACTTTCTCTCTCTGAGTATTATCAGCTATATATATATATTTTCCCAAACAGTAATATAAGAGCAGCCTATGTTGAAAGTCACTTATTTCAATCTTTATCTATAAAAGCTGGACTTGAAATATTTATGGATGTAAGTCCATTCTAGGAAAAGAGTTAATAAAGATACAGCAAATCAAAAACTATTTTGTGAAATTGAGAGTGTTTCATGGTGTCTGATGGTTAGTTTTACAGCTATGACTAGGTCAACCTGACAAATACATTGGCTCAGTTTCATATAGAGATGCCAGACTCTATGACTGCTGAACAGATCGATCCTCTTGAAGAGACATATAACTGATGTGGTTTAGCTTATGAAACATATAATGTCTACCTATCTGGAATAACAATGTATCACCATAGACCACAAGAAATGCCGCAAATTTAGATTCGTTCTGATGACTCTAAAAACTGTTATGTCTAATGAAGGGTTTTAGAATTTCATGGACTATATATAGAAAGAAAGAGACAAGTCTAATTAGATTTGAAATATAATTAGCTATTCTGCAAAAATAGAAGAAGAAATTTATAATATTCTAAATGATGGTAAAGTAAATATCAGACACCACTACTAAATATCAAAGTTACGATATGAGATATTTAGGATAAAAATATTCTGACTATTAGAAAATATTTTATAGAAATCGATCAGTTAAAAATAATACTTATAGTTTAATTTCTATAAGTATTTTTATTCTCAAAAAGTCCTTATTGACTATTTTATATATAGTATCATGAATAAAGACAAATGTTTGAAAATATTTATATTAATATGTTAAGGCTTGTATGTTTGAATATCAATTAAATATGAAACTGTCGGTTTTTGCAATTATACTTTTATTATTAGGAAGATGGATAAAAAGAAAAGTAAATTTCTTTGAAAGTTCTTATCCCTGACCAGTTATAGGTGGTACATTATTTTTCTATAATCCTCTTTAATAGGACACCAAACAGAAAAGTTTTACTTTTACTTTCAATAATGATATCAAAAACTTATTAATGATTGCATTCTTTAACAGTTGGATTTTTCTGCAAGCTTAAAAATTCTTGCAAAAGGTGGAGTAGGGTTGCTCTATTCTTGTAGCATAGCCAATATTAGTTATCCTTCAAGATATAGTTGGACCTGTTTTGGCTAAAGCTTTAGGAATGAGATCCATTGATTAGGGTTGCAGCTGGTTCTATACACACTTTAACAGGTGGACATGGAACATCAGGAGCATTTGGACCTTATCTTGAAGAATTAGGTGCTTCAGGGGCAACAGTTGTTGTATTGCATCAGCTACTTATGGATTAATTTCAGGATGTTTAATAGTGGTGGACCAATAGCTAGAAGACTTATGAGTAAAAATAACTTAAAACCAACTGAAGGTAAGCTGGTTTTGATAGTTCTCTGTAAATAATGAATCTGAAATGACTGAAGAAAGTTTATTCTCAGCAGTTGTATATGTTGGAATCGCAATGGGAATCAGGGCTACTATCAACATAATATTAGAAAATATGGAATTAAATTCCCCAGCATACTTTAATGGAGATGGTTGTTGCATGCTATCATGAGAAATGTAATTGAGTGCTAGTCAAAAACCTCTACCATTCAATGAAATAGGAGTAAATTGGAAACATTTCTTTATCTTTTATTCTTATCAATGGCTTTAATGTCAATGAGTATAGGAACTTGAAGAATTAAGCAGGACCTTTATCATTATATTAATAGTTCAAACAATAGTAGTGGCTTTGTTGCTTGCTTTGTAACATTAATATTATGGGAAGAGACTATGATGCAGCAGTTGTGCTACTGGACACTATGTTTGGATTAGAGCTACTCCAAATGCCATAGCTAACATGGAAACATTACTGCAACTAATGGTCCTTCTGTAAAAGCTTTCTTCATATATACCAATAGTTGGATCTCTATTATGAGACTTCGTTAACGCAATGGTTATAAAAGATTCGCTTCTTGGATAGTTGCTAGCTTCAGATATTAATAAAAATATTAAAGATAGAAAAAGATAGATAATCTATCTTTTTCTATTAAATGATATTATATGTGATATGATAGAAAGGTATTTCTGACAATGATAGAAATAAAAGAAGGAAGAAAATGGCGGACAAAAAGACGAGAATAGGAATATTTGATTCAGGTTTAGGAGGAACAACTGTACTAAAAGGGAAATGATGAAAGCATTGCCAAATGAAGATTATATTTATTATGGTGATAATGGAAATTTTTCCTTATGGTTCTGGTAAAACAAAAATGAAATTCATTAACTGAAAGAATTTTGTAGATGTTAAAATAATTGTAAACTAGTTATTGTTGCTTGTAGCTAGCATCAACAGCTGCAACAGATTATTTGAGAGAAAAATTTCCTAACTATCTTGGGTATAGTTGAAGCTGGAATAAAAATTGCAGAAAAATACTAAAACTAAAAATATAGCAGTATTTCAACTAAATTTACAGCTGAATCTCACAGTACAAAAATAAAGCTAAAAGTGATAGATACAGAATTAAATGTTAAAGAAATCGCCTGTGTGAATTTCCTATGATGATAGAAACAGGTTGGGATACTTTTGACAACAGAGAAGAGTTACTTAATAAAGTATTTAGCTGAAATTCCTAAGAATGTTGATACTTTAGTCTTAGGTTGTACTCACTATCCACTTACAAAAGAAAAGATATGAGGATAGAACAAAATTAAAGTTGTGAATCTGCAGTACAAATTGTTGATAAAGTAAAACAAACTCTAGGTTCTTTAGATCTTTCAAATGATAGCAAAGGCAAAAGATATGTAACAGGTGAAACATATCATTTTAAACCCTAGCAGAGAAATTTTAGGTGAAGAAATAGAGATATATAGGATACCTAAATAAGTTTTAAATTTATTTTATATTGTTGACAAATTTACTAAAATATTATATACTTGTGTCAATATGGAAAACTTTAGTTAAAAATAAATATAACCATCAGAGAAACTGAGGACTGGCCCCGATGATGTTTCAGCAACCACTTTCTGTTGTGTGGTGCTAATTCAGAAGATGGAAGTTAATTATTAAATAAAACCAATCCATACTCTTTAAGGTATGGATTTTTAATTAAGTGAAAGCTACTATAGAAAGCGGGGGAAAAATGATTACACTTGAAAAAGTAAATAAAGTTTATTCCAATAGCTTTCATGCAGTAAAAGATGTTAGTTTAAAAGTAAATAAGGGAGTATGATGATATAGGTTTGAAAATTAGTGCAGGAAAATCTTCTCTAATAAAGGCTTATTAGACTTGAAGAGCCTACAAGTGGATTTTTATTAACGGAGAAAATATTTTTGAAATTCAATATCAATTGTTGGAAAGAAGAAAGAAAAATAGAATGATATTCAACACTCAATTTACTTTCTTCAGAACAGTTGAAGAAAATATTGCTGCATTAGAGTGCAAATTGGAATAAAATGAAATAAAAGAAAGAGTAGCTATGCTTCTTGATATTGTAGGATTATCTGATAAAGCTAAGTACTATCCTCGTCAATTAGTGGTGGGCAAAAGCAAAGAGTTTCTATAGCTAGGCCTTAGCAAATAGCGCAGATATCTTATTATCTGATGAAGCTACATCAGCTCTTGATCCTAAAAACAACAAAATCTATTTTTGGAGCTTATTGAAAAATTCAACAAAAATTTTCGTTGACAGTAGTGATAACTCACCAAAATGGAAGTTGTAAAAGTTTGTAATAGAGCGGTAATAATGTCTGATGGAAGAATAGTTGAGAAAGGTGGAGTACATCATATGATGCAGATCCTAAAATGAGATAACGAAAGAATAATTTCTTATGTTCATCAACAAACTGATACAGAAATAGATACTCATCATAGAGGTAAAAGATAGCTCAAGGTTAAATTCTTGAACATCTACACAAGGCCAATAATTTTCAAAAAGTAATTAGAATAGGTATTGATATCGCAGTGTCTCAGGGTGGAACCATAGATAAATTAGCAACAATGAATATAGGGACATCTTTACCTTGAACAGTGGTGATTAAGTGCTCAAGATAGCTATTGAGCTAATGAGAACTATGGATGTTATTGTGGAGGTGATATATAATGGATATTAGTTCTTTAATCGAACACTCTTTTGAGAGACTTTGAAAACCCAATCATAGGTATGTCAGCAGTTTTCAACAGTTGAAACTCTATATATGGTTTTTCTTTCAACACTGTTTTCATTACTTTTAGGTTTTCCAATAGAGTTTTACTTGTTATAACAAAAGAAAAGGTGGCCCATATGAAATGATTCAATGCTATCTTAGGAGTTATAATAAATGCTTTAGATCTTTCCTTTCTATAATCTTGATGATTTTTATTCCTTTATCAAGATTTGTGGTTGGAACAACAATAGAGCTACAGCAGCTGTTGTACCTTTATCAATAGAACTGCACCTTTTGGCCAGGCTAGAATAGTTGAAGGAGCTTTTACTTGAAGTAGATCCTGGACTTGTAGAAGCCAGTCAAAGTATGGGAGCTAGTAACTCAAAAATTATCTTTGGTTATGTTACCTGAATGTTATCCAACTTTAGTTCGTGGTATTGTTGTAGCATAATCAGTTTGACTTGGTCTGCAATGGCAGGAACAATAGGAGCTGGAGACTAGGAGACTTAGCTATAAGATTTGGTTATTTAAGATGAGTTAGACATAATGATTTATGCAATAATTATAATTATCATCTTGGTTCAAATTATAACAATCAGTTGGTGATACATTGTCAAAATAGAAGATTAAAAGATAGGGAAAATAAACAAGGAGGAAATTTATGAAATTTACAAAATTAATCGGAAATGTGGAGCGTTTTTTATTATCTGTGGGGCATTAGCTGGAACAATTAAAGTAGAGACAACACCTGTTCCTCATGCTGAAATATTAGAGTTGATTAAAAACCTGATTTAAAGAAACAAGAGTTGAATTAAAGATAGGTTGAATTTACAGACTATGTAACACCTAACTTAGCATTAGCTGACAAGAAATAGATGCTAACTTCTTTCAACACAAACCTTATCTTGATAAGTTCATTGAAGAAAGAAAATTAAACCTAGTTTCAATTGGAAGTAATCCATGTTGAACCATGGATTGTATTCTGATGGAAATCAATCAATGATTGAAAGAAAGGTGACACTATAGCAATTCAAGTGACCCATCAAAAGGAGGAAGAGCATTAATCTTATTACAATAAAAGATAATCACTTTAGAAAGATCCTAAAAACTTATTTGCAACTGAATTTGATATAGTTAAAACCCTATCAATTTAAACCAACTGAGTTGCACAATTACCAAAGAATTTTACCTGATGTAACTGCTGCTATCATAAATGGAAACTATGCTTTATGCTAATCTTATCATCAGCTAAAGATTCTATAATTTTAGAAGGTAAAGATCTCCATATGAAACATACTAGTTGTTCGTAGGTGATGAAAAAGAAAGATATTCAAAAATACTAAAAAGCTCTTCGTAGCAAAAAGTAAAAGACTATATCAATATATATAGTGATGGATCAGTTGTCCCTGCATTCTAATATCCAAAATACAAAGGGCTGTTGCAAACTGGATGATTTGTACCGACCCCAAAAGTTGGACAAGTAATTTAACTTTACCATGAGGATTGACTTCTGTAAGCAGAGAGTTAATCCTTTTTAATTTTTCTTTATCTCTCTTGTTATTGTAATAATATATATAATCTTCTATTTGCCTTCAATTCTTCTAATGTCTTGTACTTTTTCTTCTTGTTCATAAAACATTTCTGATTTTAATAGACAGAAACATTCCATTAATCCATTATCTAAACTATTTCCTTTTCTTGACATACTTTGAGTTATCTTTTTCTTTCAATCTTGCTTGAGTATGATTTGTGCTGATACTGCCATCATTGATCACTATGAAATATCAAATTTTTCATAGTTTTCATTTTCTTTAAATGCTAAATTTAACATATGATTTATCTGCTCTAAGATTAGGACTGCTGAAACATCATTTGAAACTACTATATCTTCCATAAGCATCTAATATTGGAGATAAGTATAACTTTTTCTCCTCTTAAATTGAATTCTAGTTTACATCTGTAAACCATTTTTGATTTGGGCTGTTGCTTCAAAAATTTTCTCTGATGATGTGATCAGTATTTTACCTACTTGACCTTTGTAGAAGAATATTTTCTCTTTTTACGGATAATACTTTTGTAAATTAAGTTTTCTTCATAAGTCTTTTATGCTATGATTAATATTTAAACCTGATTTTTAGTTCTAATGTTTGCTCTGCGATAACCATATCTTCTTTATTCGCATATGTAAATTTCTTTTGATTTTTCAATATATCTTTATTCTTTTCATCAATATCTTTTTATCAATATAGTAATAATATACTGATCTTGATATTCAGCAATCTTTAATAGTATTTTGAAAGGATATTTAGCTCTAAGTTCAGCTATTACTCTTACTTTTCTTCTCTTTAGCTCCTTTCTTGAACTAGGCTCTCAATAAGTATTCATTCTCAGCTTTTAAGTAAATTATTTCATCTTCAATTGTTTAATTTTTCTTTTTCGATAATGTTTTTATCATTTTTCTTAGGTTTAGTCATAAATTTAGGTTTCCTTCCTTTTCTTCTCTATAACATTATACCATTTTCTTTAAATTTTTAAAAAGCCAATTATATAAAATACCAGAAGATGCCAATCCAATATCAATAGCTAACAGAATTAATTGATTCATGATTAATTAAATTCTATTGATTGTCTGTAATTAAAATCTTTTAGAATATACTCTATTTTTATCTTCTCTTAAAATATCAATATCATTTTATTCATGTAGTATTCATTTCAATTCGTGTGGTTTGAACAATTTGAATAATTTCTGTATTTGTTTCTCTGCTTCTTACAAGATTTTGGTTTTCTCAGTTTATTCTTTTTCAATAAAATCTTTAATTGTCATTTTAAACAGGTATCTGGCTCCTTTTTATCAATGTTGAAACCTCAGGAGTGTTAGCCGTGAGAACTGCCCAAATCATGCCTCCATTGGTTACCATTTAATCATATTATGGGTCAAACTGTGTGTAAATATTACATGGTTATGTATAATGTAACCATACAGATAAAAGTATGAACAGTCTATCAATGGTGGCTGTCAGTGGTTGGCCCAAGTTTCAAGCCAAACTTCTTAAAGGAGATAACACTAGATTATCACTGACTATATTCCACTTTTCATGAGGTGTGTTGTGGTTCTTTCTAATCATTCATTCTTGCATGGTCACTCACTGGCAGGTCATTCAGTTTTGGCCATTCAACCATAATCTGTGGCTCCTAATCTGTCTGTGAGACCATCATAGCATGATATGATTTTCTTCTTTTCTTGAGTAAGACTCAAGCAGGTGTTTTGCTCGTTGCTGCATATGGTTGGTCTGAAGTGAGCCTCGTTCAAATGTTGCTCAGTGTGTGGGATATCAGTGTGTCTGGTGGTTTAATTTCTCAGCTTCTTTGTATTTGAGTGATCCTTTCCCAGTGAGGTTGCTGGCTCACATCTTGTCAACTGGAGAAATCATTTGAATTTTCAATCTTCATCAGTCTCTGTGTCAGTGCTAAAATCTGTCAGCTGGGTCCTCTAAGATGTCTACTTCATCAAGTAAAGTATCCTAAGAGCTACAAAACAGCTTAAACTTAAAATTAATAGAAATATTGGTTTGTACCTTTCTATTCTCAAACCTCTGATGGGGTCTCTGTGTGGGTTCTAAAACTAATAATGATTCTGATGAATCATAATCATGGATTCTTCAGATAATCTATGGTCAGTGGTTCAGTGAGGTCAGGCTGGTGTGCAAATCACTGGTTGAGATCAATGGGCCTCAGTGTTTCATGGGTCTGGGTTGTGTGAGGGGTTCCTGAATGAGGCAGACCAGCCACCTTTCAGCTGGTGCCTTTGGTGGTGATCAGTGAGCAGGCAGTTCATCATTATAAATGGTGTCCTTTGTTTTATCCCCTGTGTTAATAAGTCAGTGAACTCTGTTTCTTTATCTCTTTGTATATATTATGTTCATTAATTTTGATCAGTTATTAATAGTTGATAATTATTATAGTGAGTTTGATCCTGACTAGATAGATATTCCTAGCTATCAAGTAAATAGCTGATCCTATGTCTGGTGAAGATGAAGTGCCCGTTGGTGGATTGTGAATCAAATAGTTCAGATCATTTGTTTCTTTGGACTCAGGTGTGGAATAAAAAGTATCCTTCTTGAATAGTTGGAAATAAAAAAATTAAATCTTTAAAATTCTTGACTGGCCTCTAATTATTGACATATTCTTAATTGGTGACCTCTGTAATCTCTAAGTGGTCTGGGTTTGAGCTATTAGAAGATGGTGAAAAAGGTTTCTGATTTTTGGTGGGTGGTTTGGAATAAATCAGAAACCTAGGTGCAAGTTTTCAAGACACAGAAGACTCTATATTTCCATTGCTTGAAGTCTTTTCAATGGTATGAAAAATGAGCAGACTGATTTCGTTTAAATGGATTGGGTGAGGAGATTTTATTCTTATGTAAACATGTAGTTCAGATAAATATAAAATATTATATTGATAATCTAAAGATCTTATGAGTTAAGAAAAAATTTCAAAAAAGTTAATGATAAAGGAAGAAGATGGAAGTAGATAGATGTGTTAAGGCCTCTGGGTTGAGAAAGTGGTGATTTTGTAAAATCTGATATAAAGTTGAGATCTGGGTGTATCTCATCAAGGAGTTATTTACTGTTGAAAAGATCTTGATGAAAACTGGTGATATCTCTTGGATTTTTTAGTTCTCACCACTATGAGAATTCTTCTCAGCAATCCAGAATTTTGGATACGCTCTAATACTAAAATAATTTTAATTATTTTAAAATAAACAAAATTAGCTAGTTATTTACAAGACAGTATAGTTGTCTCTGAATTTTGTGCATCATCAAATAGTTGGTTAGGTTCAAGGTAAAGAAAAAGATGATCATATTTCAAGTATTTTTCGTAGGTGAGTTAAAATGGTGTAACTATAACATGGAATAAGTTCAGTAGGAGAGTAAACAGCTGAGACTATACCTTATTTGCTTGAAGAAATGTGCAAAATATTAAAAGAAAGAAAATAACTTTATGAAGATTATTCAAACAATGATGAATTTACAGAATTAGTACAAAATTCTGGAAGGAGTGATATAAATGGGATTACCAAGCATTTACCCAGCAGGAGTAACTATATATAATCCAGATGTTGAATGGATATAATTTAGTTCAGAAACAATAGAATCTAGGTCTACTATTTGACATGATGGAGCACGTTAGGAAAGATTCTGGATCAGCTCATGGTTTCCCTGGTCAAACCTCTTCCACGGAAATTTAATAGGATATTCTGGAGATAGAAATCCCAAATATGGTATGCAAGATGGACTTGATTTAGTTCAACTGACTATGATGGAAATATTGTATGGAAGTTTGAAAAATTTGAATTTGTTAAGATGAAGGTGAAGAACCAAGATGGATGGCAAGAACTCATCGCAATTACCAAAAGAGAAGGAAATCCTGTAGGTTACTATGTGCCTGGACAAATTCCCTGAAGTTAATAAAGAAACACTCTTATACTTGCTACCAAACTCTTTATAATAGAAAAATAGTGATATTACTTGATGATGTTTTTATGAAGTTGATTGGAAGGAAATATACTTTGCAATGGAATGCAAATGAGCATTTTGAAGAGATAGGATTTAGTAAGATGCTAAGAAAATACTCTTATATGAAAATCCTAATGTCAGAGCTGCTGATGGTGAGTTGAGATTGGCTTTATAAATTGTATGAGTTACTTAGTCCTAATAAGCATTATGACAATGGTGATGAAAGATTTTCATCCTGAAAATATTATTTTTGATAGTAGAGAAGCAAACTTTATTGCAATAATCTCAAAGAAAAACTGGAAAAATAGTTTGGAAAATAGGTCCAAATTGGAATGATGATGATGTTAAACACATGGACCTTTATCATAGGTCCACATCATGCTCACTTAATCACCTCAAGGACTACCTGGTAGCTAGAAATATATTTGTTTTTGACAATGGTGGTTGGGGAGGATATGGTTTACCTAATCCATCAAGTAAAAATGGTTTAAAAAATGCTTTAGAGACTATTCAAGAGTTTTAGATAGATCCTATCTCTTTAGAAATAGATTTGGGAATCACTCTGACTCTATTAAAGCAGCTATCCCTACTGATGCTGCAAAAATTTTATAGTCCTTATGTAAGTTCAGCTCAAAGATTATCCCTAATGGAAATACTTTCTTAATAGATGAAGGTTCAGATGGAAGAGTCAGTTACTGCTGAAAAAGAAGTAGTTTGGGAATGGATATTCCATACTTTACTGAAGGTAGAAAGACAACAAACAATATGATATACAGAGCATATAGATATCCTTATGACTGGGTTCCTCAAGAAGAAAAACCTATAGAAAAAGAACAAAAACCTCTGATATTAAGCATACAGACTTGAAAAATGCTGGAAAATTTGGAGCAAAACTGTAGTAAAAGTAGAAGGAACTATCCCATACAGTATAAGTGATGCTCTAGTGTTACTAAGATAGATGAAAGCAAGAAACTAAATTCAGAAAAATTATTTACTGTAAACAGAAATCTTTTTGAAGAGATTGTTGAAGATAATAAAAAGTTGAGAAATTAGAATTAATTTTATTTGAGCTGAAAGATGTAGACATTGTAAGGTCACTCACCCTATTATAGAAAAAGTGCTAGAAAATGACTTAGCAAAAATCTATAAAAGCTAAATATGTAGATGTTGATAAAAATCCTGAGATTACTGAAAAATAAAGTTCAAGGTATTCTGCAATCATAATTACAGATGGAGAAAAGAGCTTTTCAAGAAAAGCAGGTGAAAAACTTATAGTGAATGTACTCATGGTTAGAAGAGCTAATTAGTAAAAATGTTAAATAGGAGTTATTATTAGAAAATAAAAGTGAATATATAAAATTTATCACTCTGTTGATAATCTTTTTGGTTTATATTCACCTATACTGAAAAGTTCAACTACATTCTCACCTAGTTTGAGTGCAGTAAAGGACACTTTTATAGAGATGCTAAAGTCAGGACAATTATCTAATGACTTAAGTCTAAGTTTACGTCTGTTCTTGCTGGTTTCTTTCTTTTCAGTGTATTAGGAATTTCTAGATGTCTCATGGGAATATCCTCAAAAAGCAAAAAGAATCCTTTTTCAACTGACATTAGACAGCGATAAGCAGATACCCATGATTGCTTGGATACTCTTTATTATCCTCATGGGCAGGTATAGGAGAAGTTTTCAAAAATTGGTAATATTATTTGCAAGCAACTTTCCAATAGTAGTAAATACTATGGTGGAGTAGACTCAACTTCTGAAACATATCTTGAAGTTGCAAAGATGTATGGCTTAAGCAAAAGGATACTTTTTAAAGTTTATCTCCTTCAGCCCTACCAAATATTTTACAGGCTCTTGCTTAGGTTTAGGTGCTTCTGGATGGCAGTCGCTGCCTCAGAACTTATAGCTTCATCTTCAGGTATAGGATATAGATTAAATGATGCTGAAGTTTAATGAGATCAGATGTTGTTATAGTGTGTATGATAATTATTGGGCTTGTTGGACTTTTTAATGGATAATTGATAGTGTTAATATCTCATGAATTAACACCTTGAAAAGAATTAGAGCTTAAATTTATGAGTGAAAATATAATAAAAATTAAAAATATTTCTAAGAAATTTGCAGAAAATAATGAAGAAGTTCAGATTTTAAATGATGTGAATTTAGATATAGGTGAATTTATAACTATAGTTGGAAAAGTGGTTGTGGAAAAAGTACCTTATTAAACTTATCTCAGGAATGGTTCCCTATAACAGAAGGTGAAATATTAATAAATGGTAAGTCTGTAAATGGTGTAAGTAAAGATTGCTCTATGATATTTCAAGATGCAAGACTATTTCTTGGCTTAAAATAAAAAGATAATGTTACTATAGGTTTAAAGAATATTTCATCAGAAGACAGAATAGTTCTTGAGTATCTTGAACTTGTTGGTCTAAAGGGAGTTGAAAATTCATATCCTGACCAATTATCTGGAGGTATAGCTCAAAGAGCCTCAACAGCAAGAGGCCCTAGCTCTAAACTCTCAAATAATGTTATTTGATGAACCTATAATGCCTTAGATGCAATGACAAAGTTCAACTTCAAGAAGAACTTTTAAAAATTCATCAAGAAAAGGAAAGACAGTTATGCTTTGTAACTCATGATATAGAAGAAGCTGTTTACTTAGGAGATAGAGTTGTTATATGGCTGCAAAACCCTGGAGTTATAAGATATTATTAATATAGACATAGAAGGTAGAAAAGATAGAACAAATACAGAATTCTTATCTTATAAAAATAAAATTTATGATTATTTCTTTGAGGATAGAAATAGAATGCTGTTGAGTACAACATCTAAAATGGAGAGGAATAATGGAAGGAAAAAGCAGAAAATAAAAATTTTAATTGGACTTATAGCTCTAATAGTATTAGCTTTTGGTCCCTTTAAACCTAAAAGATAAAAATAATGAGAATATTAATACTGCTGAAGTTAATTTAAAAGTTATAATTGGTTTACCTGGTATATCCAATCAAACATTGGAAACCACAGGATAGCTGTTAATAAAGGCTATATAGCAGAAGAATTAAAGAAAGTTGGATATGAACCTGAACTTTATATATATCAACAAGCAGGACCTGTTGTTAATGAAGCTTAGCTACAAAACAAAAATAGATATTACAATGTATGGAGATTTCCCAATTACAATTTTTAAAAAGTAATGGTGGAGATGTAAAAGTCTTTGCAGTAGATAATTCAAGATTTATGTATGGAGTCATGTACAAAAACTGATGATAGTATAAAAACTATTAAAGACTTAGAAGGTAAAAGTTCTATATAGAAAGGAACAGTTGAACAAAAGTTCTTTAAAGAAATTCTTAAAAATACAATTTAGATGAAGATAAATTTGATTTCTGTAAATGCTGGTGGAGCTGATGGTCAATCTATATTCAGTGCTAAAAGAAGCGAAAGCTATATTTACTTTCTATTACACAGCTTTTATATATGGAATCAAAGAGCTTGGAAAAGTTATAGACTCAACTTTAGATAAACCTGAGGTTGGAACTCAAAGTTTAGCCGTTGGAAGAACAAAATTCTTGAAGAAAATCCTGATGCTGCTGTTGCAATTATAAAAAGCCTTTAGAAAGAGCTAAGAATTTTTGCAAAGAAAAATCCAGAAGAAGTATTTAATATCTATTCACAAAGTGGAATGACCTGCTGAAGTATAAAAAAAGCTTACTCTGCTGATTTAACTTTCCTATTTGATCCAGCTATAACAGATGATACAAAAAGAAAAATGCAAAAATTAATAGATTTCTTATATGATAATCAAATAGTTAAAAATAAAATATCAGTAGATGATATTATAACTACTGAATACTATGATAAATATAAATCAAATAAATAAATTCAATCCTAAAGTCAAAAATAAGTGAGTTACGAATGGGAAATTTTAGATAAAAATCAAACAGAATGAGCCGAGTAATTCTCAGCATGTTTGAGCGTGGAGTTAGCTGAAAATTACAGAATTTTGATTTTTCTATCAGTTAAAATTTACTCAGTAACGAACTATTTTACTGCAGATATGATTATAATATGCAACAGCCACTTTTTATTTATGATGGATGATATAGCATACTTACCATCTCTTTTTAACTCTTCAAGTTCTTAATTTCATCATTTTCTTTTTTCCATAAATCCAACCTATTTGAGAATTTAAAAATCTTCTCATCTGTATTATCATTTGTTTTATCTCCATTAATTATCTCTAAAACTAAGTTTTCAATAGCCTCTTCATATTTTCCCTAAAAGACGATAGCAAAACCCAATTTGAGAGTTATAACGATAATTTCTTTAGATTATTTTTCCTTTCCAGAGCATGCTTATATTTTCTATAGCTTCATTATATTTCTTTAATCCTATTAAACAGAAAATCATTCACTATTAAACCAACTGTCATCTCACCTAATTTTTTCAAGCTTTTTAAGATATTCTAGTGCATTTTCATTTTCCTATTCCATCATAAAGCCATACTAATTCTGATAACAACCAAACATATCTTTACTTATTTTTATTTGCTTCTAAATAATATTTTTAAAGCTTTATCATAATTATTTAATTCCTTATAACAATATCCTATTTTCAACATATACCCATTCACTTTTTCTCCTAAGTCTCAGAGCTAAAAATTCTCTTTAAAGCCTCTTTCATATTTTTCCTAGACAACGATATGTCCAAGCAATTTGAGAAAGTAACCGTATTGTTTGGTGCACTCTATAGCTCTAAGATAGTGTTCCAATGATTCTTCTAGCTTATTTAACTCTCCTAAACAATATCCTAATTCAGAATGTATCCAAAGGTCATCTCTACCTAGACTAATAGCCCCTTTTAATAAGTTTCTTTCAGCTCTGATATTCTGTAAACTTTATTATATAGGAAAAGCTAAATATGAATAACATTCTATCTTATCATCATTTGTTGTTATATATTCCTTTGCTTTCAATGCATAATTTAATGCTTTCTTTTGATTATCTAAATCATCTTCACTAAATTTTATTTGTTTTGATAATTCCATGTAAATATAGAATAAAAATAATATCTTGATCTTCTGGTTCTAATTCATGTGCTTTTTAAAAATATTTTTCTGCTTTTTCATAATCATCTAAATAACAATATGAATAGCCTATTCTATAATTCCAAAAGCATAGTATTTTTCTTCTTTTCTATGCTTTTTAATACTTCTATTGCTTTTCATAATTTTGAACATTTTATATGCTCTTCCCTAATTGTCCTATTATTTCATTGTTTAATTGTTCAGCTGGAGGTGCTCCTATCATATCTATTATTTCTTGATCTTTTCTAAATCAGATAAATCTTTAATTTTTAGTAGCTCATCTTTTTCATTTTTTACCTCTTTTATATGATATTTATAGATATTATAGCACATTTTAAAAACTTGATTTTTAAAAAGATTCTGTTATAATACTACAAACTTGACATATTCGATTTTTAAATCACAAGGAATTAATAATTGCTTACCCATATTTGCAACTTATTTTTCCCTTTATTTTAATAGTTTTTAAGGAGGTTTTTATGAAAATATTAAGAACCTATATAAAAGAAAAATATAGGAATTTTTATCTTTAGGTCAATATTTCTTACATTGAATACTTTTGCAACCTTGGCTATACCTTTTTCAAATTTCTAATATAATAAATTTAGGTATAATGAAAAAAAGATATAGATATGGTCTATTCTACAAGTATAAAAATGGTAATTATATTAATTATTGGAACTGCAACTGGAATTATAGCTAATCACTTTGTAGCTCTTTGCCACTAACTTTACAAAGAAGAATAGAAAAATTACTGATAAGAAATCTTGAATCTTTTAACAGTTGACCAAGTCAAATGATTTTTGGAGTTGCTTTTTAGTAACTCTGTATGGAAATGACAACAATAATGCTCAAAGACTTATAGTAGCATTTTTCAAATGATATTACCTAGTCCAATAATGGCAGTAATATCTATCTTTATGACAATAAAGTTATCACCAACTTTAGCCTTGATACCTTTATTTACAATCTTAATTTTTGCTTTTTGCAATAGTTTTAACTCTATTTAAATCTTTACCATATATTTTAAAAAGTTCAAAAATTAGATAGAATGACTTTAGTTTTTAAGAGAAAGATTCATTGAGCTAAAATTATAAGAGCCTTTGATAATTCTAAAAAGAAAAGAGATAAATTCAATGATGTAGCTCAAGAGTACACAGATAACTATATCATTATCAATAAAAAGTTTGCTCTACTTTTCACCTATGGCTTTTTGCACTTATGTCTGTTATTATAACTTTATTAATCTTCTTTGGTGCTATGAAAGTCTTAAATAATACCTAGAAATTGGTTCTATAACAGCTATTGTTGAATATTCATTGACTACTATAGCTGCTCTTATTATGTCTTCTATGGTTTTTGAGTTCAAATGCCAAAGGCTGTTGTTTCAATAGAAAGAATTGAAGAAGTTTTAAATGTTACAAGTGAAATAAAGGATAAAGAAGAATTAAAAAGATAATCTTACTATGAAGATATTTTAAAAACAAAATCCTATATCTTTAACTTTTTGACAATGTATGTTTTTAGATATAAGGGTGCAGAAAAACAAATTTTTAAAGAATATTTCCTTTTTCTGTAAAAAGCTGGAGAAAGATTTTGCTATAGTTGGAGCAACAGGTTCTGGAAAATCTACAATAGCAAAGGTTTTACTTAGATTAAATGATATGAAAGTGGAAGAATCTTAATAAATGGAGTCAATGCCTTAGATTTACCTCTAAATTGCCTAAGAAATCAAATTTCACATACTCCACAAAAAGCATATATTTTTAGTGGAAAAATAAAAGATAACTTTAGATTTACCAATAAGGATATGACAGATGAAGAAATGATTAAAATTGCAAAAGATTGCTCAATCTTATGATTTTTATTGATTCTTTACCTGATAAGTTTGATTCTTTTTGTAGCTCAAGGAGATAAATTTCTCTGGTGGACAAAAAACAGAGATTATCTATTGCAAGAGCCTTATCAAAAGATGCAAAATATTTACTTATTTGATGATAGTTTCTCTGCTCTTGACTATGCAACAGATGCTAAACTTCGTAAGAATTAAAAACTTTCTTAAAGGATAAGATAACTATTATCATAGCACAAAAGACTAAATACTATAGCTGATGCTGATAAGATAATCGTTTTTAAAAAGATAGTGAAATTACAGGGAATGGGAACTCATCAAGAGTTACTAGAAAGTAATCAAGAATATATTGAGCTTGCTAAGTCGCAAGGAATCTTAGAATAAGGAGGTTAAAAATGTCTAAAAAGAAAAAAATCAAAATGAAGATAGTATAAAGAATTTTTAAAAAGCTGTTTCTAATTTATTATCACTTTTTAGGTGAAAGAAAAAGTTCCATTTTTAATCTCTATTGTTGCTAATATAATATCAACAGTTTTAGTAGTTGCTATCCCTTGGACATCAGCTGTTGCCATAGATGACATTGTTAAAAATACTTAATGATAACACTATTATTGATAAATGGGTCTGCTGTCTTTTAGTTTTCTTATAAAGCCAGTTTCTTTATTAGGAATAATAGTCTGTCAATATTTTGCTTTAAGTTATTTTACAAGAATATATATCAGCAATATTAGGAGAGAAGTTGCTCAATCTCTTAGAGTAAAATTAAGTAGAAAGTTTACAAAGCTACCTATGAGTTTCTTTGACACAAATCAAGTTGGAGATATTCTAAGTAAACTTACAACAGATATTGAAAAAGGTTGCAGAAGTTATAGGTTCTAGTTTTACAAGATTTGTTTATTCATTTTTAATAATGATTCTTGTTATAATTATGCTATTTACTATAAATGTAAAATTAACTTTACTAGTTTTAGCTATTCTTTTAATAAGTATTGTAGTTACTACTATGTTTCAAAGTTAACACAAAAATATTCTCTCAAGATGTAAAAATCTCTTTCTGAATTGAGTTCACTGACAGAAGAGGCTTTAACAGGGAATCTAGTTGTACAAGCTTTTTAATAAGCAAGAAGATATCATAACTAGTATAGATGAAATCTATTGAAAAACAATATGTTGCTGCAAAAACACTTGAGTTTACAATTTTTCAATATACCCTTCTATTAGATTTATAACTCAAATAGCCTTTGTTACATCAGCAGTTATGTCAGCTATACTTGTAATAAATGGTCATCTTACTTTAGGACTTGCTCAGGCATTTTTACAATATATTACTCAAATATCTGAGCCTGTTACAACTTCTGCCTATATTATAAATTCTTTACAGAATGCTTTAGTTTCTGTTGAAAGAGTCTATGACATTTTAGAATTACCTGAAGAAAAGAATTAACTGAGGATACTCATTTACTAGATAATACTAAGGGACAAATTGTATTTGAAAATGTTTCTTTTTCGGATATAGTAAAGATAAGCTTTTTAATGAAAAATGTTAATTTTACTGCGAAGGCTGAACAAATGGTTGCCATAGTTGGTCCTACTGGTGCTGGTAAAACAACCCTAATAAATTTACTTATGAGATTCTATGATGTAAATGGAGGTAGAATTTTATTTGATGGTGTCGATATTTCAAAAGTTACAAGAAGAGAGTTAAGAGCAAACTTTGGTATGGTTCTACAAGACACTTGGTTATTTAAAGGGACTATTGCTGAAAATGTTGCCTATGGTAAACCTGATGCCACTCGTGAAGAAATAATGAACTGCTAGCTAGCAAAAATGTGATAGTTTTATCAGAAAATTACCACAAGGTTATGACACTATAATATACAAGTGAAAATGGTATGGTTTCTCAAGGTGAACAACAGTTATTAACTATAGCTCGTACAATTTTACCTAATCCAAAAGTTATGATACTAGATGCAGCTACTTCAAGTATAGATACTAAAACTGAAAAGATATTCAGCTGTTATCAGTCAACTTATGAAAGGAAGAACAAAGCTTTGTTATTGCTCATAGACTTTCAACTATTCGTAATGCGGATTTAATTTAGTTATGAAAGATGGAGATATAGTTGAACAAGGTAACCATGATGAACTTATGACTGTTAATGGTATCTATGCAAATCATAATATACAATTTAGTTCTTAATTTATTTTTACGTACTAAAAAGTAAAAATATGAGTTACATTTAAATTTTATTATGAAATTTTCTTTAAAATAAATGTATATTTGATTACTGCGACGTCCTATAATGTTGAAAGAGCTCTGTGACCCTTGAAACATTATAGTCTTTACAATAATCTCTATATTAATTAGAGATTATTATACTTTCAAGAGAAATTTTTAAATTAAACTTATTTTTACTTTTTAATAAATTAAAAATGCAAATAAGCTGATTATTTGGTATAATATTAAAGAAGTAATTTTGATTATGGAGGAAAATATAAAGTATGAAAAACTTTTTTAAAAATAAATAGAATTTTTCAAGATTACATGAGAGAAAAAGATTAAAAATAGGTAAAGCTATTTGGGATAAAAGAAAAACTAATATAATTAAAGGAAATAACTACATAGAGGATAATAATATCAAATCTATACTTAAGATATGATGGAAAAATTGAGACATGATAGTAAATTCTTTTGATGTTTCGTGAGATTAAAAAGTATACCCTGATATAAAAATTGGTCTTGTTGCAAGAGGAGCAGCGATAGATATTGTTAAAGATAATCCTAATGTTGATGAAATCTATGAATATCATAAGGATAGATTAAAGAATTAGCCTTAAAAATAAAAAGAAGAAAATATGATCTATTAATTGATTTTTTCTGAGATGCTAAGAGTTAATCAAATGATGTTGATAAATCTATGTGGAGCTAGAATTAATATTGGTATAGAAAAGGAAAATTGAAGTTTATTTGATATTTCTCTTAATATTAGAGATTTTCAATCAACATATTTCTGAACTATATATAAAAATATTAAAAATTTTTAGGAATAGACAATATAAATTCATCTTATGATGTCTTTTCAAGTAATTATTTATTAAAAAGATTTAGATCTAGAAAAATAAAAATATTGTGTATTTAATCCTTATGCAGCAAGTAAACATAGAAGTTTTTCCAGTGAAAAATATTGATTTCAAAAATAATATTAGATTATGAAAAGCTAATTTTAATTGGAAGCGAAAGATAAAATAAAAGAATTAAAAATTAGACATCAGTAAAGAAAATAAAGTCAAAATAATAGAAACAAAGGAATGTCAAGTTGCAGAGCTTATAAAAGGTGCAGATTTAGTTGTAAGCCCTGATACTTCAATAGTCCCATTTAGGAAAAGCTTTTGATAAAAAGATGATTTGTATTTATAGAAAAGAGTTAGGAAAAGAAGATAAAAATTCTATACTTTGAGACCTAATCTCAGAAAAAGCAAAAATTATTTTTGTAGAAGAAAAACAAAAGATGGTGAAGAAATAAATATAAACAATCTAAAATTTAGATGAGTTTAAGAAAAATAGAAAGAAAATACTATATTAAAATATAAAAATAAAAGGAAAATTTATGCTATTAGAAAAATATAAGGGATATTCATTGATTTTGCCTATGATAATTTTTATAGAAATTGGTAAAATATCATAGATAAAGAGTATAAAGAGCTTAATATTTTAAAAATACAGTATGTCTCTGAAATTCAAATAAAACATATTAGTTTATATTTAAAGAACCTAGAAATGAAATGTATTATTCCTCAAAGAAAATTTTTACTTTATTTTAAAAAGGGAAGCTCTTACAACTTTAATAAATGTAAATCAAGCAACTTGAGGATAATTTAACGGAGTATGCAAAACCTTTTCTTAGCAATAGTTAAAAGAAAAATGGAATGATTTGTTATTCAGCTTTTATTCAAGAAAAATAAATATTGAAACAGATAGAAACCTTGATAAAAATGATTGAAATTACAAAAAATTCATAGTAAAGGTTATTATCATGGTGATTGTAATCCAAGTAATTTTATCACATCTAAAGATGAAATAAAAGATTCTTGATACTCAGGCTAAAAAAATGGGATGGAAATTACAGAGCACATTATGACATCTTAACTATGAAAAATGGATTCTATCAAGATATGAGATATCCCTTATAAAAAGAATATCTTTTATTATTTAGCATTATCTGTAAAAATTTAAGAAACTTAGTTTATTGAAAAATAAAAAGAGAAAAATTAAGAGAAAAAGGTTGGAAAATTTAAATGTATACTATTCATTTTAAATATTTAAGAGGCTTTATAATTTTTATAAAAACTAGATATAAAAACTTAAAAATAAATTAGAAATATTTGGGAAATTAAGAAAAATAAAATAAAAAATTTCTGGAGATAATATTTTATATATTGGGAAAAATCTCTTCTTAGGAAAGTGCCATATCTCTATAAATGGAAAATAATAATGTTCTTTATATAGGAGATGATTGGTAGTTAATAGCACATCAATTATTTTTAGATAATGAAAGTGCAGAAATTAGAATAGAAATAAAACCTCAATTGGAAAGGCTCAAATTGTTTCTTTAGAACTATAAAATTGAAATTGGTGAAGACTGTATGTTTTCTTATGATGTTGAGATAAGAAATACCGACTCTCATAAAATATATGATAAAAATACTAATAAAAAGAATTAATGAAGATAGTATAAAGTATTGGAAATCATGTATGGTTAGCATGAGAGCTATTATTTTTAAAAAGGGTAAATATAGAAGATAACTCAATTGTTGCAGGTGGAAGTATAGTCACAAAAGATGTAAAGGCTAATACCATTGTATCTGGAGCTCCTGCAAAACAAATTAGAGAAAATATATATTGGACTAGAGAAGAAGTTATGAAACGTTTAGAGGAGAAAAATGAGTAAAAACATTTTTACATATATCAGAAGAATTCGAATATACATGGCTTTGGAAAAGACAATGGAATGATTCCTATTTATATGTCTGAAAAATTAGGATATAATAGTAAAATTTTAACTGTTAATCTAAAGAATGATTTTACCTGACAGTAGAAAAGAGGAGTTGAATTTTGTAAAAGTAAAAAGAAAATTTCCTTTTCTTTCAAATTTTTGCATATTGGACAAAGCTAGTAAAAAGATATAATATTTTTAAATATCTTATTAAAAATGCTAAAGATATAGATGTCTTAATGCTATTTCATGTATCGAGATGATAGTTATTGGTATGCACATTTCTATAAAAATTAAATCCTGATGGTTTTATATATGTTAAGGCTGATTTTAATTTGGCTGTGTATCAAAAAGAATGGAATATAGTTAATTCTAAACCCTAAGTCCTAAGAGAATTCTTTAGAAAAAAGAAGAAAGTGCTGAATATAATAAAAGAAAAATTAGTTCCTATGACTGACTTAATCAGTTGTGAAAGTCTTGAAGCCCTATGAATTTATGAAAGATAGTTATGCTGGTATTGATACCAAAGATAAAAACACTTTATTTACCTAATGGCTATGACAATGAGATTATTGATAAAATAAAAAGTAAAAACTTTTGGAAGAAAAAGAAAATATCATATTAACTGTTGGAAGATTAGGAACTGAAGCAAAGAATACAGAGTTATTGAGAAACTCTTAAAGAGATTGATTTGCAAGATTGGAAAGTATATCTTGTAGGTTCTATTGATAAAGAGATTTATAAATTATAAAGAGAACTTTTTTAAAGAAAATCTCATCTAGTAGATAAAATAATTTTACTGGTGAAATTAAAGATAGAGAAGAACTATATAAATACTATAATAGAGCTAAAGTATTTGTATTGCCTTCAAGATGGGAAAAGTTTTTGGAATTGTAATGGTTGAAGCAATGGCTTTTTGGAGATTATGTGATTACTTCAAAATACCATGCTAGCTAAAGATATTACAAATAATAATGAAGTAGGGAAAATTGTTGAAATTGATTCTAAAAAGAATTAAAAGATGAGATAATAAAAGACAATATCTGGAGAAATTGACTTAAAAAGAAAAGTATGAAAAACTTTTAAATCATGTTTCAAATTTTTAAATATTCATACCTAATAGAAAAATTAGGTGAAAAGGATTCATTAAAATGCTAAAAATAGGCTTTTGTATTAATTCATTAGAGATGGGAGGAGCTGAAAGACTGCTTGTTGATATTGTTAATACTCTATGAAACAAAAACTACGAAAATTCATATTTTAACAAAGTTGAAAAAGTAATTCATATTTTTCAATTTGATAAAAAGATAAAATAAAATATGATTTTTACTAGATCTGAAGTTTTTTCTCTAAAACAAGAGATTCTATTTTAAAAAATAAACTTTAAAAGTTTTTCTGATAAAGTAGATATAATCATTGATTTTTAGATGGTGATTTTTCTCTTATATTGAAAAGAATTAAAAATAAAGAAAAAATTGTTGGCTACATCTTAGTTATGAAAAATTAAAAATTCGATAGACAAAAATTATCAGCTTATAATAAAATAATTGTAATCGCTGATGATATGGAAAAAGAATTATTAGATGCAAGAAAAGATTTAAAAAAATATTTGTAAAATTGATAATTTTTGTAGATTATCAAGAAATAGATAAAAACTAAATGAAGAGTTAAAAATAGATTTTGATTTTTAATCAAAAATATTTTTAACAGTTTCAGATTAAATGAAGAACAGAAAGATGTAAAAACTCTAATAGAAGCCTTTTTCCCTATATAAGGGTGATGAAAAAGTTAGTAATAGCTGGTGATGGTCCAGATAGAAAAATGCTAGAAGATTTATGTATTGATATAAAAGATAAGGTTATTTTTTTCTGGGAATGATAGATAATCCTTTTATCTTTATGAAAAACTCTCAAGCTTTCATTCTATCATCAAAGGTTGAAGGTTTTGGTTTAGTCTTAGTTGAAGCCCTATATTGTGGTACAGGTTATTTCTTCTGATTGTCCAACAGGACCAAGTCAAATTTTTATTAAATGGGAAGCTGGAGAGTTATTTGAGGTTTCTAATGTTACTGAGCTCTTAAATAAATTAGAAATCATTCATAATAAAGGAGTATAATAAAGCTAAAATAGAAGAAACGTTAGAAAGATATACAAAAGAAAAATTTTATAAATAACTTTTAGGGAAGGTAATAGAATGATAAAGGAAAAATAATTTTTGGAACCAGTTAATTGCTTTTTTTCAATTTTAGTTTATTTATTTTTCTATCTCGTAGAGGTGGAAATTCAAGGATATAGTATCCATACTGATTATGTTATTCACCTTAGTCTATTCCTATAAAGAAGGAATAAAAATACTTATCATATAAAAAGAAATTACAATAAGTATTCTGTATATTGTTTTAGTCTCAATATCCTATTTTATTCTTGATGATAAAGGGGATGATCGATTTTATACATTTACACATGCTACCTTTTTTTAGTATTGGTTTTATGATTATTTTTATTAAATTATAAATTAGATAATAAATATGTAAAAATATATATTACCTCTTTTAATTATAATTTCTCTACCAGCGATGTATAAGGGAGCATTAGATTTTTATAAACATTACAGTGAATTAGGCTGGTATAGAATAGAAGGGCTTCATATACAACTAAATATGCTGCTGAGTGGGTATTTTATCTGTTATTGGAATATTTTTCTTTTTGCTTATTATAAAAATCTATATAAGGTTATTATTACTACCATATATTCTTACTAATTTGGGTCTTATACTTTTCACTCAATCTAGAAAATACCTTTATAGCAATTCCTTTTAACTATTATTTTTCTCTATACAGTAGTAGATTGGAAAAAGGGTATAATAATACTGCTTATTTTATTAGGGAGGTTTAGGAATATTATTTAAATCTAATTATAATATTGCTAATATCAATAGAATAAAAAGTTCTATTAGTACAGTAGAAAAAGTTAAAGTAGATGCAAGATATATAATTTTTAGATGGAATAGAAAAAGCTAAAAATCATAGTTTTTATTGGGGAAGGTTTCTTTTAAATACAAAGGAGGAAAATTAAATACTCCTATTGAAGTCACAGACCATTACCATAATATTTTTATAGAAACAGCTATTACACAAGGTATTTTTACATTGATAGTTTATATTGCTTTTTATAATGACTTTATTTATTAGAATGTTAAAAATTATTTTAAAGAAAAATGATAGATTAAAAGATATATAAAATTATATGCTACAGCAGTACTTATTTTCTCTACATCATATGGTCTATTTGAACCCATATTTTATTTTTGAAAAATATATCAACTTATTTTTACTATCATAGCATTATCATTTATAATTGATGATACTTCTACTAAAGAGTAAATAAAAGGATGCTATTGCGATCATCTGCAATAACATCCTTTATTTAATTATCTTTTTCTTATTATGTATATATAAATAAATTGCTGTAGTCATAATCATAAATCCACCTATAAAAGCTAAATAAATCTGAGATTGTACTAAATAGTACATAGTCCATAAAGCATACTTGTTATTATGATAACATAATTATAAATTGAAACTTCTGAAGCTGGTGCAAAAGTATAGGCATAAGTAAGTCCAAATTGTCCCATTGCAGCAGAAATTCCTATTCCTCCTAAAAAGAATTAAAAATTCACTTAAAGTTGGCTTTTACAAAATTCATCATCATAAGTGGGAAAGTACAGACAACTGATAAAAGTGAAAATAGAATACATTAATTTCTGACTTTACCTTTCCATTCAAATATCTAATTATTGTATAAAGAGAATCCTGCAAGTACAGCTGAAAAAGTCCTGCTAAACTTGGAATAACCTCTGAGTGAAAAAACTTGGTTTTATTACAAACACAACTGCCAAAAAGCATTAAAATTATTCCTATAACTTGCTTTTTTATCTACTCTTTCTTTCAAGAATATACAGGCACAAATTGTTACAAATACAGGTGAAAAGCTTATTTCAGCATATTAGCTTCAGCCATAGTTAAATGCTCCAGTGCATAAAAGTTTGCTACCATACCAACAAAGCCAAAGAATGATCTTCCAAAAACAAAGGGAATATTTGCTTTTTCAACTTTTATAGATTCTTTTCTTTAAACAAAATAAAGGCAGAAAGCATAAGACTCACTGAATTTCTAAAAAAATACCTTCTCATAAGTAGGAATTCTTGGTAAATACTTTACTGCTATACCCATGAAAGTAAAACCTAATACGGATACCAACATCCAAAAATACACCCTTAGTTTTATTACTAATCATCACTTTTAATCATCCTCATCATCATCTTCTAAGCTAGGAAAAAGTCCATCCACAAAAATCTTTAAAAATTATCTGCTAAATATGTTATCTCATAACCTCCTTCTTGATCGATATGAACTACACAAGGTTCTCCTTCTGGTCCCACAATCTGAGTAATCAAGAAAAATCATATCATGTCCTCCACTTGAAGTTCCACAAATAGCAACTCCTATATCTAGGATATTTCCACTCTTCTATCCAAAATTTAGAGCCAAACTCTCCACAAAGTGAATATCTCTAGAAGAATCTACACATACACCTATAACATCAAAATTTTTTCTAGTCCCAATTTCTTTTTAAAAGGACCTTCGAAAATTATTTTTCTAAGCTCTCCATCCATTTTGAATTTCTCATTAATGCCTTATATGAATCTGGTAAACGATAACCTAATTCCTTTTCAACTTTTCAAAATCTTCATCTGTTACAGGTTTTCCTAAATATTCTCTTATAGAAAATTCATCATGATACCATAGACCTTTTTAGTACTTCTTTATCAAAACTTACATTTAACATAGGTTTTTATCTCTTTTTCTCTAACTCTTTTTCAAATTTATTTTTCTATTCTTCTAGGTGCCCAAACTCCAGCTCTTTTTATCCAGTCATCAACACTTTTAGGATAATGTCTCCCTGATGTTTCATCAATCTCTTTTATTCCTTTTTTCTTTAGCCTTTTTAAACCATTCAAGAGCTTCATCTTCTCTATTAGAATTATATAAAGCCATTGCATAACGAATACAGAAATTCTCCATTTTCAGAATACTCATTTTTTAATACTATCTAAAAATTTCTAAAAGCTTCTTTATATTCGTCCATATTTATAAAAAGCTTGTGAAGAAAAACAGACCATATCATAATCATTTTTAAACTTCTTGATAATTTCATTAATTTCTTGAAATTTTTCTTTTTCTTATAAAATTACTTAGTTTCCCTATAAGTTCATCTTTTTCCATAAGGCATACTCCTTTTTAAATGTATATTACAAATTATTTTTATACTACATTTTTATAACAAAAGTTTCTAATTAATCTTCTTTATAACTATTTTCTTCTACTCTTATTGGTCCCTAAAATTTTTGCCTTTTTTTATCCAATCATCAATAGTTTTTGAAAAATTATTAGATATTTCACTAAGATCTTCTAAGCCTTTTTCTTTAGCTTTTTTAAACCATTGAAGAGATATATCTTCTTTTTCAGAATGAAATAAAAGCTATCGCATAACGGGCATAAAACTCAGCATTTTTAGAATACTCTTTTTATCTTTTCAAGAATTTTTTAAAAGCATCTCTATAATGATAAACATTAATAAAACCTTGTGCAGATGCACAAATCATTTCATAATTATTATTCTTTTTCAAATTTTCTGATAATAGAATAAGCTTGGTCACGATTTTTTTCTTTGATACAAGATAACTTATTTTGTTTACTAATTCTTTTTATCCATTAATCACAGTCCTTTTTAGAATGTATATTTTAAACCTGCTCCAACATTAGTTATTATTCTATCTTCTGTTATTGGAGATTTTGTAACTTCGAAGAATATTGCTTCATATTAACATAGCCAAGAGCTGATATATTTTTTTGTAAAATAGTATTCTCCATAAAGTCCTGCTCCAAATTCAAAAGCTCCATCTGGAGTATATTCATTTGTTATACTTCACCAACTTCATCTCTATCTACTCGAAATAGTAATCTGTATATTTTCTTAGAAAGATATTTTACATTTACTGAAGGACTTATTATAATATTTTTCTTTAGGCATATATAAATAAGATAGGCTTTAAACCTGTTTTTACTTCCTCTATTCCCTATGCTAAAAGAAGGTGATAAAGTAAGATTTTTCAGAAATTTCATTAAGTTTCATCTGCTTTTTAAACCTATAGCTTGTTGATACTCTTCTATTTATACTCTCATATCCAATATCCATTCTTGAACCCTTTATTGAATGCCCATCTAATAAATCCACATAAAGAGTTGAATTAAATCTCGAGTAATCAAGAAATTTAAAACCTACCTCAGTCCCTTTAAGATATAAGTTTTGATAACTTAAATTAGGGAATATTGGAATTGCATTTTCTTCTCTTCCTTTGTAGATAGATGTTCTTGTTCCATAAGCAGCTGTAACTGAAGCTTTAAAATCATCATTTGCCACAGCAACCACACTAAATAAAAGCCAACATTGTTAATAAATATTTTTCATTTTTACTCCTATTCTTTTTCTTCTCTTTTAATTTTTAATAAAGTTATAATTTCCTGCAACTTTTCTTTTAAAGCTAAAAAGATTAGTATTAGGAAAAAAATTGCAATTTCTTCTTATTTGATATAAATCGTCAGATAGACAAACAGAACCTGAGTCTGTTGCTAAAAAGCAAAAAAGTATAACCTGCTTTCTTTGCCATTTCCTTAGCATAATCATTTAAAATTCCATAAGGATATGCAAAAGTTATAATCTCTCTACCTATTTTTCTTCCAAAGGTTTTTAACATCTATAATTTGATGCTCAATTTCATCATTTGATAATGTGTTAATCTTAGGGTGATTAAAAGTATGAGCTCCAAACTCTATTCCATAATCTTGCATCTCTTTTATCATATCAACTGACATAAGAGAAATTCTTTTTCACCACTGGCTTTTAACATCCCATTCATTATATGTTGAACTTCCCATTAAAAATATAGTAGCTTTAAAGCCAAATTCTTTTTAATATAGGAAAGCTAAATCATAATTATCTTTATAACCATCATCAAAAGTTAAAATTATATATTTTTATCTTTTTCAAATCTATTTCTCCAAGATATTTTTATCTAAATCTTTAAAAGTGATAACAGTATAGTTCTTATCTTTTAAATATTGCATATGTTCTCTAAAGATATTTTCATAGATGTATGTTCCCATGTACTCCTTCATCTTCTGAGTTATTTATCACTCTATGATACATAATTACAGGAACTTCGTGCTTTGTCTTATCAACATATAACTCAAAATATTTCTTTTCTATTCTATCAACTATATTATGTAAATTTGTTTCATTAAATATAATATTTTTAATTCTTCCTTTTCAGTTTCAGAAAGTTCTAAGGCTTTTTAATATCATTTAAAGAATATCTTTTTCAATCTTAGGATATTTCATAGAACCAATATCACCAAAATTTGAAGCTAAAGACTTATCTAAAACTTTCTTTGTTAATAAAGCCCATATATTCTGTTTCACCAACAGCAATTAAAGAAGATTTATTTAGTAAAAGCCTCAAAAGCTACTCTCCTGCTCCAATTACTATGTCAGATTCAAAAATCTTCTCTTGTATATTAGGAACATAGCCAATAAATTCTATATCTTTTTCTTTAAATTTTACAAATCTTTCTGGCAGTTCCTTTCCACCTATAGAGACGAACCTTATATTTTTAATAATTCATCATCTGACAAAAATACTAAGTATATCATAGGCAACATCTCCTTTTGGTCCTAGAAAGTCTACCTATAATCGAAATAATCTTTTTATCATTTAATTTTCTAAAATTTAATTCTTTATAGTTTACAGGATTTAAGATAACAGAAGTTTTGTTTTCAGAAAAATCCATATCATTTTACCATATGTTTCTTGATATTTTTCACAGACAGCTATGGAATAGTCACCAAAAAGCCTTGATAAGTTTACGACTAAAATGTATGGGTTGTCTTCCATGAGTTGTTGTATAAGCGGTATTCCTGCTAATTTACAAGCAACTTGACAACTCCATGAAGAAGCTCTTGAATGAGCATGAACTATCTGAATATCTTTTTCTTTTTATAAGTTTATATAAAAATTTTATATGTTCTATTCTTTTTATTAAACTTCTCTTGTTGAATTCTAGCTTTATATATTCGGCCTTTGTAGGAGTTGTTAGAGTGTCAGAAACTATATAAACTGTTCCTCTTTCTATAAGCTCATCAGCAATGGTTGTTGCATAAACTTCAGCTCCTGTAATTTCAAGTTGAGATAATGCCATAAGTATATTCATATTTTACCTCTTATAAAAATCTATAATTATTTACATTGATAGCTTCATTTTCAATAGCATAATCAATTTCTTTTTATCATTCTTGGGATATCTTCAGGTAGATTTCCTTTTTAAGTTTAAATAGTTAGAAGCATGGTTTTGCTCTAAATATTATAGGTCTAGTTATTTTTAGAAACATCCATACTAGAAAGTATTAATTTCATTTCTTTTAAAAACTTCAATACCTTCCATATAGTCATATTTTTCCTTGTTGCATAAGGTCATAAAAAGTTCTGTTCCTTCATAAAGTCTTAAATTTAAAATGCTTGCATATTTTGGAGATATATCAGTTATACTTTTTGCAGTATTGATAGCATGCATCTTATTATCTTGATATTTTCCTAAAAGCCCTGCAATTAAAGTTATAGATAAATCTATCCCTGCACTCATAATCTTTTTAGAAAGTTCAACTACCTTTTCAGCCTTAATTCCTTTCTTTATAAATTTTAAAGCCTCGTCATCTCCACTTTCTACACTAAATAAACTAAAAGTTAAACCCCTTTTTCATAAAGTTTCTTTAAATCTTCCACGGATTTTTGATGTATAGCTATAGCTGTTCCATATATAGAAACTCTTTTACATTCAGGGAAAACTTCTTTATATAGTCTAAAACTTGCACCAATATATCAGTAGGTACAACAAAGTGCATCTCCATCGGCTAAAAATATCTTTTCAACAGCTCTATTTTTATATAGTGCTCTAAAAAGCATCTATATCAGATTTTATATCCTCTATTGGTTTTATAACAAATTTTGTCCTTATACATACTGCAAAAGTACATCTATTGTGAGAACATCCAAGTGTAATTTGAATAATTAAACTGTAAGCCTCACTAGGCGGTCTATAAAAGGAAATCATATAAATCGTACATTCTTTGTATCGCTCCTTCTATCTTCTTTTTATTAAATTTTTTTATGTAAAAATAAGTAAATTATGCTATTAATATACTAGTAAAAACAAGTGAATATGCATTCTAAAATTTTTAGATAAAAATCAAATAGAATGAGCCGAGCAAATGTGAGGAGTGTCTGAGCATGCGAGTTTCCTAATTTCTTAGAAGCACTTAGCAATTTATTGCTTAGAGCTTCTTATGATGCGAATTCTTGATTTTTATCGTTAAGAAAATTTAGCTAGCAATGAACTATTTTTACTATACTATCTGGCAAGGAGTTAAGATGAAATATTTTTATAAGTCTATATTAAAAATTTCTTGTAATTTTTCTCCTATTCCATCTTCATTATTATTTCCAATAACCTCTACATTAGGTAAGGCTTCATAAGTCTTTTATTAGCATTACCCATTATAAAAGGTTTTTCCGACTAAACTAAGCATTTCATAGTCATTCATACTATCTCCAAATGCTATAACTTCTTCTGGCTTTATATCTAAAATTTTCAAGACTTTTTCAAAGTTTCAGCCTTATTAACTCCTTTTTTCATAAACTCTAGACAAAAAGGTGAAGAAACAGTTATGCTTAATTCATCTTTAAAATCTTTTTCATTTTTCTTTTCTAAGTCTTCTATTTCTTTATTTTCTCCTAGAAAAATACCTTTGCTACTTCTTGATTTTTGATATTTACTTAAATCATCTATATTAAATCCATAACCAGACTCTTTATGAAATTCCACTAACCCATCTATTTCATACTCTATTATCCAGTCATCATTAAGATAGATGTTTCTATGTATATCTTTCCTACCTTATAGTCCAATAATCTTTTTACTAATTCTTTTGGAATATTTTCTACAACAATAGGATTATTATCTTCATCATGGGCTCTTGCACCATTTGAGAGTTATCAGATAAGATTTTTAATTCTAAGCTATCTCTATAATGTCTTGCATCAAGATACAGTCTTCCTGTTGCAATCATAAACTTTTACACCACTATCTTCAATCTTTTTATAATATTTGCTGTATGGTCAGAAATTTTATGACTAGATGTTAACAAGGTTCCATCCATATCACAAACTATTAATTTGTATTTCATTTTCGCTCCTTATTTAAAAACAATTTACTATCTTTTATTATAACATAGGCTCATCTATATTGATAAACTTGAATTATATCTAATATTTATTAGCTAAATAAAAAGAGGATATTGCAAAATTAAAAACTTCAATAAAAATAAGCGAGTTACGAATGAAATTTACTCAGTAACGAACTATTTTTACTTTTATATTATTTACAGCCTCTTTCTAAAAATATTTATTCCATTTTTATGGATTTTTATTCATCATCATCCTCATTTGGATCAGAGAAACTTGCCTTTCTATTTTGAAAAGCAATAAATAACATAATCGCTATTCCTATTGCTGGATATTTCAGAAACTTGCTTCTGTTAATGCTTCCTTTAATAGATTTCTTTTGTCAACATTAATTCAGACATTGACATTCCATATTCTTTTCCTATTATGGCACAAAGATCTAAAAAATTCTCCATAGATTATTCCTATAGCATTTAGATTACCCTAAAACAAGACCTAAGCTTCTACTTGCTCCTTTTACAAAAATGATTGTAACCTAGTATTGAAATTGTAACTCCCTACTGCTGAAGCCCAAAAACTAAAAACTCCCAATCTTGCTATACCCAAAGTATAGTGCACAAGTTACTAAAAGCCCCTCCAATTACACAGATAAGTCCCATAAAAATTTGATTTTTGTTGCAGTTTGAAATTCTTTCATCTTTTTCTCCTTCTATATTACTTTAATAAAGGTGAATCTCACCTTCAAACTTATATTAAGTTTTTAAGATGAAATTCACCCTTTATATATATTATCATTTTTTCTTCTATTTCCAAATAATTTTTGAAAACATATAATTGTTTTTCAGTGTAAACTCTTGGCTTTACTACAAAACTTTCTTTTTATTTCATCTAAAATTCTATAGAATTCTCTATACTCTTTTTGTGCTTCTTCAATATTTCACAAGACTAAATTCAATAGTGTCATTAGGAAGCATTTGAGCAAGTTTAGGTAAATCTGCTTTTTATAACAGTGGCAATCTTAGTATAACCTCCTGTTGTTTGTCTATCTGCTAATAAGATTATTGGTTGTCCATTCCCAGGAACTTGTATAGAACCAAAAACAGCAGCATCAGATATAATATCTGCCTTATCTTTATGTTTTATAACTTCTCCTGCTAATCTCATACCCATTCTATCAGCATCTTTTGTAACTTGATATTTATTTTCAAGCATAGTTTTTATAGAACTTTTCTTCAAAATAATCATCTTGAGGTCCTAAAACTATTCTGATATTTTGATTATGACTATATGTAGGAATATTTTTTTATCTAAAGTATTTTTTTCTTAGATAAAACTTTAACATTTTTAAAAGTTAATAATATCTCCCATCTTTAGTTGTCTACCTTCAAAACCACCTAATTTAGATTTTAAAAGAGTAGATTTACTTCCCATAACAACAGGAACATCTATTTCTGCTGAGAAAGCTAAATAAGCTCTCATTCCTGATTTTAAATTTCCAAAAGAAAGATTATCTCCTTTTTACATTTATAGATTCCCACATTTTAACATCTTGATTATTTATTTTTAGCTTGAATTTCTCCTCCTGTGATAGCTATTGTCACATCAAAGTCAAACTCAATGTAGGGTCCCTAAAAAGGGATTTCTAAGACTGCATTATTTTTATCACTTTCAACAAGATAGTTAGCTACTGTAAAAAGCAAATTCATCCATAACTCCAGATACAGGAATACCAAATTGTTGATATCCTATTCTTCCAATATCTTGAACAGTTGTACATAATCCCAGGTTTGTGAACTTTTATACTAGGCATTTAGCTCACCTCTCTTAATTTTACGAATATTTAATTTATATTCATTATTTTTCTACTTTTTTTCAAAAATATCATTGTATTCTTCTTCTGAAATAGAAAACATATCTTACATAGTCACCTGAACTAATATATACAGGTGTATCACTGTCAGGATTATATAATTTTAAATGGAGTTCTTCCAATAATTCTCCAACCACCAGGAGACATTGAAGGATACATACCTGTTTGTTTTCCTGCTATTCCAACAGAACCTGGATAAATTTGTAGTCTTGGACTTTCTAATCTAGGAGTTGCAATTTTTCTGACATACCTCCTAAGTAAGTGAATCCTGGCATAAAATCCCAAGCATGTAAACTAGATAGTCTGTTCCTGTATGAATTTTTAATAACTTCTTCTTTAGAAAGTTTTATTATGTTCTGCTACATAAGATAAATCAGGTCCAACTTCATCATTGTATAAAGTAGGGAATTTCTATCAGAGTAACTTCTTCTCCTTCAGCTGTTTCAAGATCGTTATTTAAGAAAGTTTTTAACTTTTCAACTAAAAGTATTGTAATCAATTTTCAAAACATCATAATTAATAAGTAAAGAACAATAAGTTGGAACAAGTTCAACTATTCCATCTATATTTTTCTTTTTTTATATCGTCCATCATTTTTTTCTAATTTTTTTATTAATATCAACAGAGATTTCATTTTCCAAACTCTATAACTAAAAGCTGAATCTCCAGAAAATAAAAAAATCTTACTGAATTTTTCCATTTTTATACCTCCATTAAGCAAATAGTTCTGCTAATTTTTGCTAGAGATTTTACTCCTATATATGCTGTTACAAGAACAACTACCCAACCTAAAGTAGAATAAAAATATTTGAGTGTTTATATTTTTCCAACTATTCCTTCTTTTTTTACTAGCTATTAAAGTAATTGCTAAAGTAATAGGTAGGATAAGTCCATTTAATGAACCTGCAAGAACAAGTAATTTTTACTGGTTTACCTAAGAATATAAGTATTAAAGTAGATACAACAATGAAAACCAATTATAAAAGAAATTTTTCATTATCTTTAACAACTTTAAATAACGTCTTTTAAGAAAGAAACACTTGTATATGCTGCACCAACAATTGAAGTTAAAAGCTGCTGCTAAGAATACTAATCCAAATATTTTATATCCAACAGTTCCTGCTGCAATCTTAAAAGCATCTGCTGCTGGGTTTCCAGCATCAAGTTGATTTCCAAGAGAAACAACTCCTAAAACTGCAAGGAATAGGAAAAACTCTTACTATTGTAGCAACACTCATTCCTAATATCGCTGACTTATTAACTTGTGGTAAATTTTCTTCACCAACTATTCCTGCATCTATAAGTCTATGTCCACCAGAGAACATAATATATCCTCCAACAGTTCCACCAATTAAAGTGATTATAGCCATTAAATTTATAGAACTAGGAACGAAAGTTTCTTTTTACAGCTGATCCAACAGGTGGATTAGTTGAAAAAGCAACATAACCTATAAGTAAAATCATCATTGCACCTAATACTTGAGTTAATTTATCCATTAGTTTTTGAGGCAGATTTAAAAGAAAATATAATTACTCCCAAAGCTCCCACTTACAAGTGCAGCTATTTTTAAATCTAAATCAAATAAAACTTGAAAACCTAAAAGCAGCTCCTCCAACATTTCCTATGTTGAAAGCCAAACCACCAAGACAAACTAAAAATGTTATAAAATATCCAAGTCCAGGTAGAAACACTATTTGCAATATCTTGTCCTCTCATTTTAGAAACTGCAAGAACTCTCCATACATTTAATTGTGCTACGAATGACATTATAACTGAAACCAATATTACAAAAAGCAAATGTTGCTCCCATATCTTTTGTAAAAACTGCTGTTTGAGTCATAAACCCAGGACCTATTGCTGATGTTGCCATTAAAAATGCTGCTCCTAAAAGAACCGATAAATTATCTCCATCTTTAACACCTCATCTTATTATATAAACTCATGTAATGATTTTACTTCTATACCATTTTCAATTAAAGCTTTTTCTTATTCTTTCAACAAATTCAATAGCTTTTGGATTATCTCCATGTACACAGATAGAGTCAGCAGCTATATCAATTTCTTCTCCATTTACAGCTGTAACTTTTTTTAGTTTTTACCATTTTTATAACTCTGGCAATAGCTTCATCTGGATCCTTTACAAAAGCTCCTGGAAGAGTTCTATTAACTAAGAGTTCCATCTGCATTATATCCTCTGTCTGCAAAAACTTCTTCTGCAACTTTTTAAACCTCTTCTTTTAGCTTCTTTTGCCATATAACTTCACTTAAAGTCATAACTATTATATCTTTGTTAAATTCTTCTATACCGTCTAAAACAGCATCTGCTAAATTCTTTTCAACAGCTGCCATATTGTAGAAAGCTCCATGCAACTTCATATGTTGAAGTTTAACACCATTTGCCTTTGCAAAAGCATCTAAAGCACCTAACTGATATAGCATATATGCTCTAGCTTCTTCAGGGACTTATAACCATTTTCCTTCTACCAAAACCCTAAAAAGATCTGGGGAATCCTGGGTGAGCTCCAACTGCTACATTATTTTCTTTTGGCAATTTTTATAGTCTTGTCCATTATTAATGGATCACCTGCATGCCAAGCACAAGCACAGTTTACACTAGTAACACATTTCATAATTTCTTCATCCATTCCTAGTTTGTAAGCTCCATAACCTTCACCAATGTCTGAATTTAAATCCACATAAAATTTCATAATTCTCCTCCTTACGGTATCAAAAAAGTTCACTTCTATTGTTTTTATGCCTATAAGAGATATAATACTTTTTTTATTTTAAAGTTGTCAATATATTATTTAAAAATATACTATTTAAGTCTATTATGTAGATTTTTAAAATTGACTTAAACTTAATTTTGTTAAGTAAAAATTTGACATATAGATTAAAAATATGTTAATCTTAGTTTAAAAAGCACTCATAGCTCAATTGGATAGAGCATCTGACTTCGGATCAGGGGTTACGGGTTCAATTCCTGTTGAGTGCACCATATGTTTTATTAAAAATTTCATAAAGTTTTTTAAATATAAAATTTAATTCAAGGAGAATAATATAGTGAAAAATTTTTAATTAATTTATTTGCTTCTCTCTAGCTAACAATATTGCTATTAGGTCTTCTATTCCTATATGTCTTTTTACTCCTATCTCATGGTTTATTATTTATTACTTTGATTCTATTTTCATGAAACTATTTTTGATTACAGTTTTTAGGGAACATTCTCTATGATTTATAAAACCCGAGTAGATGATCCTGAACTTTAAAGAGATGAAATCTAAACTGCACTCATTCAGATGCAGTTTTATTATCATTTAGTTTTGTCATATAAAAAGAAATAAAAAGCTGTTGCTTATTAAAGTGCAACAGCCTTATAATTTTATAAAATTTAACTAATTCTTCATTACTTCTACGAATAGTATGTAGTTTAGATGGTCTATCATCTTCTCATGATATCCCTAAGCTAAGAACTGCAACAAATCTTTAACATTTTTCAGGAATATCTAAATTCTTTTTACAAGTTCAGGTGTTATACGCCCCTATCCAACAAGCACCTAAACCAAGTTCTTCTGCCATTAACATCATATGTGTCATAACAATTGAAACATCTATATCTCCACTTTCTCTATCTCCATCTAAATCATTTCTCCATACTTCATCAACATTATAACCACAGACTAAATAGCAAGGAGCTTTTATAATTATATGCAAAAATCTTTCATTAATTTTTCTTTTTGCTTCTTCACTTTTTACAACATATATTCTTTGTGGTTGATTATTATGAGAAGTTGGAGCCACTCTTCAACCTCTAAAATTTTATTTTAAATCTTCCTCTTTAACATCTTTTTCTGAATATCTTCTACAAAGTGTATCTATCACTCATAAGTTTTAATAATTCCATAATTTTTCCTCCTAACTATTTTTAAAATTTGATATGCCTATACATTATAGTATATTTTTCAAATTTATTCTATAGTTTTCTTTTATTTCTTTAACAGATTCAAAAACAAAAATCAGGTACGAAAATTGTTTCTTCTAACATTTTTTATCTGTTTCACCACTCATAACTAAGATAGAAGTCAATCCATTATCTATTCCTGTCCTAATATCTGTATATAATCTATCTCCAACCATTGCAAGTTCAGATTTCTTTAAATCATATTTTTCTATAATTGCATCTATTATATGTCTATTAGGTTTTTCCTATAACTGTTGGTTCTTTTCCCAGTTGATGCTTTTATAAATGCCATCATTGCTCCAGCATCAGGCATAAATTTTCCATTTTCTAAAGGACAATTGAAAATCAGGGTGAGTTGCTATATATTCAACACCATTTGCTATATATTCACAAGCTATCCATAATTTTTCATAAGTTAAAGTTGTATCAAAACCTAAAAACAACAAAAGTCTATATCTTTATTTCTTTCTCTTACTAATTCAAAACCAGCCTTTTTCAAACTCATCTTCTAAATCTTTAGTTCCTAGTAGAAAATACTTTTTGCTCCCTTTTTTTCTTTTTAGATAGATATATTGTAGTTGCTTCACCTGAACTAAAAACATCTTCTCTATGAGCTTCTATTCCTAATTTATTTAATTTTTCAACATACTTATCTTTATTTTTGATGAATTATTTGTTAAAAATATATCTTATATTTTTTCTTTTAATTTTCTAAAAATTCTTTTTGCTCCATCTATTAATTCATTTCCTAAATAGATAGTTCCATCCATATCTAGCAAATAACATTTTATATCTTTTTAAATCTTTCATATCCTCCAGTCCAGTATATAAAAAGACTATTGCAAACTTCAGTTAAAAAGTAAAAAAATAAGTGAGTTACGAATGTAGATTTTTAGATGAAAAATCAAATAGAATGAGCCGAGTAAATGTCGACATGTCTGAGCAGACAGTAGCAGTTGGTCGAATTTACAGCGGAATTCTTGATTTTTCATCGTTAAGAAATCTACTCAGTAACGAACTATTTTTTTACTTTTATTAATTGCAATAGCCCTCTTCTTATATTTTTTATTTTTAAAAATAGATTTGGTATAAATAATGCTATAGATTCTGAGTATGTTACTACAAATAGAACAACTAAAAGTGCAACTATAAATGGCCATACTTCTTTTATGAAATCCCTCTAGCCGTACTCCCTACAATAGAACATACAGTAAACATCATAGAACCAAATGGTGGAGTTAATCCTCCTATCATTATGTTAACTATAAATATTACTCCAAAGTGTAATGGATTTACACCTAAAGCTTTAACTGCAGGAACTAAAAAAAGTGGAGCAAGTATAACTAGTGCAGCTCCTCCTTCTATAAACATTCCAACAAATAGAAGAAGTAAGTTTATTACCATTAATAACACAAATTTATTATCAGTAAAGTCCATTAAAAGAATTTGTTATAAATTGTGGAATTCTTTCTAAAGTCATATAGTATCCAAAAAAACTTTAGCAGAGGCAATTATTATCATAACTGCTCCTGTACTTTTTACTGTTTCCATAAGTATTACAGGAATATGATGAAGTTTTAATTTCTTATATACAAAGAAACCAACTAAGAAACAGAAAAATACTGCAACTCCTCCAGCTTCTGTTGGAGTGAAGATACCTATTCTCATTCCCATAATAATCCCGAAAAGGTATAGCCAAAGCCCAAATTGATTTTATAGCTTGTCTTAAAATTTCACTAGGTCTTGCCATTCTTTCTCTTGATGGGATTATATCCTCTTTTTTTAGAGATTATATACACTGTTATCATCATAGATAGAGTCATTAAGATTCCTGGGTATATCCTGCTAAGAACATGTCACCCTACAGGAACATTGGCAATTAACGCATAAAGAATTAAGTTAGTTCCTGGTGGAATAACAGGGCTAACAGCAGATGAAAGCTGCTGTAACAGCTGCTGAGAATTCTTTTGAGAAACCTTTCTTAATCATTTCAGGAACTAGAATTTTTGATTCCATAGCAGCATCTGCATTTGGCAGAACCAGAAATTCCTCCCATCATAGCACTTAATAGACAGTTTACTTGAGCAAGTCCACCTTTCATATGTCCAGCTAAAACTTCAGCCATGTTCATAAGTTCTTCACTTATACCTGAATAGTTCATTACAGATCCAACCATTATGAAGAATGGTACTGCCAAATGGAAAATGATTCAACAGATGTAACAAATTGTTGTATAACCATGTCCATAGACATAGTTGTGTTTAAGAATATAAAAATAAAAATAATGCCGATCCCATCAGAGCAAAAAGCTATTGGGATATTCAAAAAGAATAATACGAATAATACAATAACTGGATATAAAGCTTCCATTTTTCCTCCCTTACTAGTTACCTTTACTTAAAAAAATGCTTTTTAAAACTTTCTATTGTAAAAAAATTATTGAATATAAAGTCATCAATGCGAAACTTATTACAATAGAAATATTAATATAACCATAAGAAAGTTCTAAAGCTGCAGTTATTTTTGATGAAGACATTACGTAAGTTAAACTAAATAAACACATAAGTCCACTTAAAACAGTAAGTAAAATATAAGTTAAAAATTCTACAACATTTCTAATTTTTTTCAGGTAAAAGAACAACAATAGCTTCAACTCCTATTAGTCCTTTTTCTCTATATGCAGCAGCAGTTCCTAAAAAAATATAGTCCAAACAAAGCAAACCAACTGCAATTTCTTCTGTCCAGAAGTAAGTAAACTTTTAAAAAGTATCTAGTGAAAACGTTCATGATAACAACAACAGTTGTTATAGAAATGAATACACTTCCTACATATAATTCAAATTTTTTTAAAAATCTTTCATTCTAAGCCTCTCTTTTTAGGTGTAAAACAGGCTGTTGCAAAATTAAATGCAGCAGCCTCTATTACATTCTATAAATAAAAATTTAATAAATAACTATTTTTCCATTCTTAATGTCTTCTCTGATTTGAGTAAGATTTTCCATAATCTTATGTAAATTCCAGGAGTCCATTTAGGAATTTTTCATAAACTGGTGCAACAGCTTTTATTGAATGCTTCAGCATCAACTTCATGGAAAGTAACTCCATTGTCTTTTAATGCTTTGAGCTTGTTCTTCTTCTAATCTTTGAGTTTCAGTTAGGTTATCTTGAGCACCTTTATCAAATTCTTCTTGGATTATAGTTCTTTTCTTCATCAGTTAAACTATCCCAACATTTCTTTGAAATACATACTGCAGATACTCTAATAAGTGACGAGTTAAAGAGTATTCTTTAACGTTTTCATATTGTTTTTGTTCCATAGTAACTTAAGATAGATCCTTCAAGTCCATCTATAACACCTTGTTGTAAAAGCAGCATAAGTATCTGGATAAGGCATTGCTACTGGGTTTCCTCCCATAGCTTCTATAGTATAAGTATATAATTGGCTAGTAGGAACTCTTAATTTTAATCCTTTCATATCTTCTGGAGTTTTTATAGGTTTTTAGCTTCAATATTTCTGAATCCAAATACCCAATCCAATGATAAAACTTTAATTCCTTTTTCAAGTGCTTGAGCATTTAAGTCTTGAACTAATGGAGTTCTTACCATTCTTAAATATTCATCAAAACTTTTGATATAACATAGGACCAGTTACAGCATTATAATCTGGAATATAGTCTCCTAAGAAGTTAACTCCATCAACTAATATCCAATCTGAACCATTTGCAACTTGTTCCATACCATCTTTTACCTATAGGTAAAGTTCCACTTGTGAATAATTGTAATTCTAAGCTTCCATTACTTCTTGCATTGATAGCTTCAACAACTTTAACTAATGATTTAGCAGTTTGTTCATCATCAACGAAATTTTGTAGTAACTTTTAATAACTCTTGCTTCTTTTTTTAGCTTCTCCTCCTTCTTTAGTAGCTTCTTCTTTTTTTCCACCACAAGCAACTAAAAAGTAAAGTGAAAAGTGATAAAAAAATTAAAGATAAGATCTTTTTCATGACTTCCTCCTGTTTTTTCCTCTAATATTTAGTTTTTTTCTGAAATCAATTATTCAAAATATTTGATTTCTACATACCAACTCATATTAACACACACTTATATATATGTCAACAAAATTTATGAAAAATTTTATAATTTTTAATTTTATTTGTTTAAAAAGAACACTTTTTACATTTATAATTCAAAATAAAAATTATAATGTCTTTTTACTTTCACCTTTTAAAAAGTGATATAATAAAAACAAATCATAAATAGATATCTTATATAAAGAGGTGATAATATGACTAGAGATGAAAAAAATTAAAAAAATTAATTGAAGATATAAAAATGATGAGGAAAATAAAAAAATATACTGAACAAGGTATCGATCCTCTTTTTCTAGCTCCTAAGGAAGCAAGGATAGTAATTGTAGGACAAGCTCCTGGTTTTAAAAAGCTCAAGAAAATAAAATATATTGGAAAGATAAAAAGTGGAGATAAATTAAGACTTTGGACTGGCATAGATGAAAAAAACTTTCTATAGTTCTAATTTACTTGCTATTATTCCTATGGATTTTTATTACCCTGGTAAAGGAAAAGAGTGGAGATCTCCACCAAGAAAGATTTTGGAGAAAAAGTGGCATAATAAGATTTTAGAATTACTTCCTGATGTTGAATTATTTATATTAATTGGGAAAATATGCATAAGATTTTTATTTAAAAGACGAACTAAAGAAAATTTAACAGAGACTGTTCATTCTTATAAAGAATATCTCCTAAATTTTTTTCCTATAGTTCACCCTTCACCTTTTAAATATTAGATGGTTGAAGAAAAACCCTTGGTTTGAAAAAGAAGTTGTACCTGAATTAAAAGAAATGGTAACAAAAATTATGAAAAAAATAGTTACATCTCCAATGTAATCTTTTGTTCCTTTCCAAGTTCACTATCAACTTGAATATCAATATCTAATAAAGAAAGTATTTCATTTACAATAGAAAGTCCTAAACCATAACTTTTGATTTCTCTATTTCTGGCTTCATCTTCTCTAGAATCTTTCAAAAAAATATGTGGTAGGGCTTCTTTTGATATTCCTAGTCCAAAATCCTCTATTATAACTTTAATTTTCCTTCCTTTTTCTAATATAACATTCACTGGACTATTATTTTCCATATTTTATTGCATTTTCAATTAAATTCTTAAATAGTAGTCTTAAAAAGAGCATCATCTGAATCTATAAAAATTTCAGACAGAACTATAATTTATTAGTTGATCAGGATATGCAAAATTTAAATTATCTATCGTTTCTTTTAAAATAGTATCTAAATTTACAGATTTTTTTCTACAACTAAATTTTTTTACTTTTTAGCTAAAAATAAAAAGTTTTTCAGTTAAGTCCTGCATATTTTGTATTTTCTTTTTAAAATAATCAAGCTTTCATCAAGAACTTCCTTATCATTTTTTTCCCCAGTCATTAAGCATATCCACATAACCTTTTTAAAACAAAGATTGGAGTTTTTCAATTCATGAGAAGCATTATTCACGAAATTACTTTTGGGATTGAGATTGTTCTTCAAGTCTTGATAACATATTCTTAAAAAGATTTTTGTAAAATACTAAATTCAATAAAAGTTTTTCTTCATTATGAATTTTAATTTTAGAATTAAAATCATAGTCTTGAGTAAAAATTTTTAAATTGTCTATTGAATTTTTTTAAATTTATCAAAAATTTCTTTTTGAATTTTAATAATTATAAATAGACAGAAAAGTAAAAAAAGAATGCAAAACTAGCAAAGCATTTATAATAAGTTTTCTATCTCGACATTTCTTCTTGTTATATTAACTTTCACTTCATTAAAATTCTCAGGTTGATAAATTTTTTGTAACTGAATAATAGTCTAAAAAGTTATGCCTCCTATCTGGTAAAGTATGGTGCTTTAGCATATTTTTTTATCATTATAAAATATTTCTAAGTACACATCCCGAAGTTTAGGGCTTCTTCCACTATTTCCATTAAAAATTTCTTCTTTTGACTTAGAAGATATATCTGTTCTTTCATCTAAAGCAGTCATTTCATACTCTATATATTCTTCCACAGTTTTATATCATTTTCATTTTCTTTCAAAGATAAATTGAAAAAGTTTATTATGATAAAAACAGAGAATACTGCAAAACAAAAATATAACCCAATAGTATGTTTTTAATAATTCCTTAGATATCTTTTTCATTTTAATCCTCTTTATATTGAAATATATAACCAAAAACCACGAATAGTATGTATGTATTTACTTTTCTATATCCATCTTTTTTTCTAAGTGAATTGATATATACATCTACTATTTTTCTTCACCATCAAAATCATAGCCCTCCCAAACTCCAGTTAGAATTTTTTCTCTTGAACAAGATATTGCTCTATTTTTTTCATAAAATATTCTAAAATTAAAAAAATTCTGTTTTTGTAAGACTTATTTCTTTTTGATTGATAAATACTTTTTAGTTGTTAAATCTAATTTTTATTTCATTTTTCAAAATATATTTGTTTATCACTAGAAATTTTTCTCTATTTCTTGTTACAACTCTTATTCTAGCTAATAATTCTTCTATAGCAAAAGGTTTACAGATATAATCATTAGCACCTAAATCTAAAAAGTTCAACCTTATCTAAAAACATTATCTTTAGCTGTTGTAATTATAATAGGGAGTATCTGTTAATTTTCTAAATTCTTGACAAAGTTCTTTTCCAGATTTTTAGGTAACATTAAATCTAATAAAAACAACATCATAAGAATTTTTGTAAATAATTCTAGTCCTTCTTCTCCATCATAAGCTAGAACTCTACATATAGCCCTTTATGTTTTAATTCTAATGATAATAATCTTTGTATATTTTTTATCATCTTCAATTATTAAAATTTTTATTCATCTCCATCACCCAAAAAATAATATCATATATATTAAATTTTTACTAGATTTTAACCAATTTTTAATAAATCTATGTTATAATAGAAATGAAAAAAATAAATTAGAAACAGAATTATTCTTGGTTAAAATCACAGTTAAATACTCATAAAGTATAGTAACTATGTAATACATTAATCACAGATTTTGATAATATAGTAAGTGTTTTTAATATAAGGAGATTTTGAAAATGTTTTTCAACAAGAAGAAAAGATGTATTTGTCTTAGTAGTTCTTTCACTTTTTGCTTATTTATCAATTATTGCAATAAGAGAAATAGATAGTGCAGAAGCAAGAAATTTTATAGCAGCCGTGAGATGTTAGAAAATTCTAGTTGGTGGTCTCCAACAGTAAATGGACATTTTTATTTTGAAAAATCCTCCATTACCAACATGGTTAACAGCCATTGTAATGATGATAACTCTGCTCTCATTCAGAGGTTGTTTTTAAGAATACCAAATATGCTTTGTTGTATTTTTACAGTTTTATTTTTATATAGAAGCATGATTAGAATAAAAAGACAGACTATTTGCCTTTTTTTATGTTCTTTGTTTTTATTAAGTACCTTTTATGTTTATAAAGTTAGGAGCAGAAAAATACCTGGGATATTTATACTTATACCTTTGCTTTTTGTGCTTCACTAGCTTTTTATTTATACATAAGAGATGAGCAAAAGATTTATATAGAATGGCAATACTTATTTTTCCTTTCTTTTTCTAAGTAAGGTCCCCATAGGTTTCTATTCTGTTTTTGTTCCTTTTTACTTGCTCATTATATTATTTTTTCCAAAGAAATATTTAAGAAAAAGAACTTTTTGTTCTTTTTAACTTTAGTTATTAGTATTGCTCTTTCGTTAATTTGGGCTTTTTCTGTGTTTTTAATCATGGAGATTTCTTTTTATCTATTGTTAAAAGATGAAGTTAATGCTTGGGCAACAAAAACATCACCCTAACTTTATCTTCTATACAGATTATTTTGTCTATATGGGTTCTTGGCTATTCTTCTCTATCTTTGTTATCTTTAAAATACCTGAGAAAAAGAAGAAAAAAAGTTTTTTGCTTTTGGACTATATTATCTCTAATTTTTATATCTATCATACAAATGAAAAAGAAAAAGATATGGTCTACCATATATTTGACATCATCTATAACTATTGGACAACTATGATATATTATTTTTAGAAAAACTTATGCTGAACTAAAAAGAGAAAAAAACTCTACTTATAATACAACAACTATTTTTACTTTTTGTAATTTTTGCAAGTTTAATTTTCTTAACTTATTTTGGTTATATAAAGAAAAGAAATTTCTTTTTGGACTATTTTTTTCTTTATGCTGCCTTACATCTTTTATTCTTATTTCTATTTGCAGTTGGTTATACAGAGATAAGTTATGCAAAAAGGGTTATAATTTTTCAGGTCTAACTATGTTACTTGTAAATTTTAGTTCTTCTTGGATACTTGAAAGCAAGTTTATGCAAAATAACCTATTAAAATTTAGAATGCCTATAGATGAGGAAATTTTTTAAAAAGTTCTGATCCTATATATTCAGAAGCTTATGATATAGAAGATGTTTTGGAAATTAGGAAAACAAATAAAACTTTTAAATAAAAATATGCCTGATGAAAGAGAAATCATATTTTTAGGAAAAGAGGAACCTAAAAGTTTATCTAAAGTCTATGAAGTAAAAAGTTTATGAATATCAAAAAGTAACTCATGATATGGAAAGATTGTATATATTAGAAAAGAATTTATTAATATTAGAATGAAATCTAAAAATTGGAAAAGCTAATTTTTGAAACTTTTAAGAATCAAGAGTTAGTTTTTTTATAAAAAAAATAATTGCCATGGGGCTGTTACAAATTCACAAAAAGTAAAAATAGTTCGTTACTGAGTAAATTTCTTAACGATAAAAATCAAGAATCTGCATCATAAGAAGCTTCTAAGCAATAAATTGCTAAAGTGCTTCAAGAAATCAGGAAACTCGTTACACTCAAACACTCCTGAATTTGCTCGGCTCATTCTATTTGATTTTTTATCTAAAATTTTCATTCGTAACTCACTTATTTTTGTACTTTTTAAAATTAAGATTATAATGCAACAGCCTCATAACATTTCTTGTAAGAAGGAGATAATTATGAAAGAAAAATATATTTATTCTTGTGTAGTTTATGAGGAAGATGGTGTATATTATGCAAATTTTTAAAGATTTTTGATGCTTGTTTTACAGATGGAGAAAATATAGAAGAAGTCATAATTAATGCTAAGGATGTACTAGAAGGAACTATTTTAGCTTATTAAAAATAATTTGAAGTACCTGAACCAACATTAACAAAAACCAAATTTAGAAAAATAATGAATTTTTAGTTTATATAGATATTTGACTAACTACCCATTATAGATAAAGTAAAAATCAAACACTGAACCTCTCACGACTAACACCCTACGAGTGCTAGAGCCACGAGTGTTCTAACACATTTAATAAAAAGGAAAAATATGTATAGTAAAGAGGAACTTTTTAATATTTTTCAATTATAAATTCAAAAATATGACATAGGTACTACAAAATTTAATTAACAAAAATTTTTAAATTTTCAAATAAAGAAAATCTTAATTTTTCAATTTAAATAGAGAAGATAAGATTGAATTTTTAAATAACTTTTCTAAGTGAAGAAAATATAGAAAAATTTTAGATATTTTTGATAAAGATAATTTTTATAAATTTGAAATAGAAAAATAAGAAAAATCTGTGAAGAGAAAAGTATTAATATCTTTTATCATTCATATGAAAATTATCCAAAAAGCCTAATGAATATAAAAGAAAGTCCCTATGTAATTTTTGTAAAAAGGAACTTTGCCAATAGATAAAGAATTAGAAAAGGCTTTTTGCAATAGTTGGAACAAGAAAAAGCTCAAGAAGGAATAAACTTTGCTAAGGATATTGGAACTTATCTAGCAAAAATAATATCTATAATATAAGTGGTCTAGCTTTTTAGGAATAGATACTGTGGGACATGAAACTTGTTTACATAGAACAGAGCAATTTTAGGACAAGGTTTAGATTTAGAGATCTATCCTAGAGAAAATATTAACTTAGCTGAAAATGATTTTAGAAAACAATGGTTTCTTATTATCTGAACTGATACCTCAACAAGAACTTTCTATGTTTTCACTTATTAAAAAGAGACAGGTTACAATCTGCCTTAACTTCTGGAATAATAATAGCAGAAAGTCGAATAAAAGGTGGAACTGTAAATACTTTTTAAATATGCTAAAGAGCAAAAGAAGATTTTTATAGCTGATATAAATAAAGACTTTATAGAAAAGTATGGAAAAAGACTTAATTATTATTAAAAATAGTTTTGACTTTGAGAAAAAAATAAAAACAATTTAGAACAAATAAATCTTTTTTTAAATAAAGAAAAATGCTACAATATGATTAAATAATAATTTCTTTAAAAAGGTGAAAAATGTCAAATATAGATGAATTTTAAAAAGTTATATAATTTTGAATTTGAAGAAATAAAAGTTGATAGTTTTGAAGAAGCTTTCAGAAAAATATTTAGCTACATATAAAGATGGCAAAGAAAAGGATATACACCAGTGTTTCTAACTGTTGATGAATATTTATTAAAAACTTTTTGAAATAAGTATGAAAGATGAAAACACTGATAACATGATGAGATATTTTTAATAAAAATCTTGAAAAAGCTAAAAATATTAATCCTATTGAGCTTTTTCAATAAATTTATAGAACAAAATGCTGATTCTATAAAAAAAGTAATGTAAATGAAGATTTTACAAAAATAATTATAAAATTAATGATAGCAACAAAAATAATTTAAAAATTTTTTAACTATTTTTAATAATGAAGGAAATTTAAAAGATAATGTTATTTTTAGTAAAAATTCCTACAACAAAGCTCTTATGAAATTTTTAGCTTACTTTTGGAATGGGAAGTGAAGGTATAGCTACTGTCAAATATTGGTATGAAAAGTATGGAGCAGTTCCTGCTGCCATAACTTATGATGAAATAGAATTCTATGTTGAAAGACCTGTTCTGACTTTTGAAGAAAGCTAAAAATTAGCAATTGAACAATACGCTTTCTGCTATGGTTTACTTTTTGGGAATGTTATGATACACTAGATGAATTAGCAAGTGCTATATATAAAAATGTACAATGGTATTTTTGGTGGAGTTAATAAAGAACAAAAATTTTTAAAGAGGTGAAAAATGTCAAATATAGAAAATTTTTAAAGAATTATATAATTTTGAATTTGAAGAAATAAAAAGATACAGATATGTATTATAGAGATATAGAAAAGAAATATCTTGCCTCTTATAAAGAGGGAAAAGAAAAAGGTTTTACACCCGTATTTTTAGTTCTTTATAATACCTTATTAGAAAATTTGAAATAGATATGGAAGATGAAGATACAGATAACATAATGGATATAGTGAAATCAAATCTTGAAAAATACAAAGATATTAATGCAGTTGAGTTTTCTAAAAAATTTCAAAAAGAAAATACAGAAGATTCAAGAGAAAGTATAGATGATTATTTCACAGAAAAAGATTATAAATATGATGATAGTGAAAATATAATTTAGAGCTTTTCAACTTTATTTGATTATGATAATTATTTAAAAAGATGATGTTATTTTTAGTGAAAGTTCACAGAGAAACCTTATGAAGTTTTAGGTTATTTTGGAATGGGTGGCTACAATGAATGTCCTTTTCAGCAGAACAAGTAGCAGTTAGCTAAATATTGGTATGAAAAATATGGAGCAGTACCAGCAGTTATAACTTATGATACAATAGTATTTTATGTAGAAAGACCTGTTCAAACTTTGGAAGAAGCTAAAAAAATTAGCAGTAGAACATTACGCTTTTTGTTATGATATAGTTGATCAATGTTATGGAACATTTGAAAAATTAGCAGATGCTTTATATAAAAATATACAATGGTATTTTTGGTGGGATAAAAATAAAATTTTAAAGAGGTGAAAAATGTCAAATATAGAAAATTTTAAAGAATTATATAATTTTTGAATTTGAAGAAATAAAAGCTGATAGTTTTGAAGAAGTTTCAAAGAAAGTATCTAGCTGCATATAAAGATGGCAAAAGAAAAAGGATATACTCCTGTATTTTTAGTTCTTGATGATAACTTACTTGAAACATTTGAAATAAATATGGAAGATGAAGATACTGATAATATGATGGAGTTGGTCAAATCAAATCTTGAAAAAGCTAAAAGTATTAATCCTATTGAATTTTTGGAAAAATTTCAAGGGCAAAATACAGATGATTTAAAAGAAAAATATAGATGAATACTTTTCGAAATTGATTATGAATTTGATGACGATGATAAAAGTAATTTAGAACTTTCAACTGTTTTTGATTATGATGGGAATTTTTAAGGATAATGTTATTTTAGTAAAAGTTCCTACAACAAAGCCTTATGAAGTTTTAGGATATTTTGGAATGGGTGGTTATAATGAATGTCCTTTCCCAGCAGAACAAGTAGCTGTTGCTAAATATTGGTATGAAAAGTATGGAGCAGTACCAGCAGCTATCACTTATGATGAAATAGAATTCTATGTTGAAAGACCTCCTCAAACATTGGAAGAAGCTAAAAAAATTAGCAGTTGAGCATTATGCTTTTTGTTATGATTTAGTTTTACAATGTTGTGGAACATTTTGAAGCATTAGTTGATGGTTTATATAAAAAATATACAATGGTATTTTTGGTGGGATTAAAATTGAAAAGCAGAAGCACTCAGAATTTTAAAAAGAATATTATGGTTACGACAATTTCAGAGAAGGACAAGAAAAAAATAATAGATGCTATCTTGCAAAAGAGAAATGTTTTAGGAATAATGACAACAGGGGGCTGGAAAAATCTATATGCTATCAAGTCCCTGCCTTAGTATTCAATGGGCTTACAATAGTTATTTTCACCTCTTATATCCTGATGAAAGACTAGTTGATAGCTTAAAATTAATTGGAATAGATGCAGTTATTTAAATTCAACTTTCAACAAGTGATGAATATAATAAAATTCTTTTTAACATAAAAAGGACAGACAAAATTATTGTATATTTCACCTGAAAGATTAGAAAATAAAGCTTTTTGAACTTTATAAAAACTATAAAAATTGTAATGGTAGTTGTTGATGAAGCCCATTGTGTATCCCAATGGGTGAAAAATTTTTAGAAAAAGCTATCTAAGAAATTGCAGATTTTATTAGATATATCACTGATGGAGTTAAAATTCAAACTTTGGCTTTTACTGCCACAGCTACCCCAAAAATAAAAGGTGGATATTATAGATAAATTGAAAATTGAAAATCCCTTTGTTTTTGTTGATAATTTCAATAGAGATAATATCTATTTTAAAGTGATTGATAACACAGGACTTGATAAAGATTTAGATATAGACTCAAAACCTTTATCATAGATTATTTAAGAAAAAAATAAAGGTAAATCTGGAATAATATACTGTTCTACCAGAAAAATGTAGATGATATCTATAGTTATCTTGTGAGTTTTTGATAGAAGTGTCACTAAATATCATGGTGGTATGACTAAGGAAGAGAGAGAAAAATCAAAATTTATTCTTAAATGATGATGTTGAAATAATGGTGGCAACCAATGCCTTTCGGTATGGGTATAAATAAATCTAACATAAGATATGTCATACATGCTAATATTCCTGCTGATTTAGAAAGTTACTATCAAGAAGCTGGAAGAGCAGGAAGAGATATTGGTAAAAGCTGAAGCTATTCTCATATATAATGAAAAGGATAGAGACATACAAAGATTTTTTAATGGAAAAAGAATCTGAAGGTAGAAAAGATAAAGACTACCTTACAAAAAATTAAAAAGTTTTAATAAAATGATAGAGTATGCTGAATTACAAACTTGTTATAGAGAATTTATTTTAAAAATACTTTGGTGAAAAGATGATTAGAAACTATTGTGGTTTTTGTGAAAAACTGTAAAAAGAAAAAAATATCAAAGATTTTTTTCACTGAAGCAAAGAAAATTATTTCAGCAGTAGGAAGAACAAAAGAAAGTTTAGGAATATCCACTCTAGCTAATATGTTAATGGGGAAAGCTGATACTAAAATGCTAAATAAGGGACTTAATAAAATTTCTACCTTTGGCATAATGAGAGAAGATAAACAGGAGTGGATAGAATCCTTTATAAACTATATGATTTCTGAAAAATATTTAGTGCAGAGTGCAGGAAGTTTTCCTGTTTTAAAATTAGGTAAAAACTATAAAGAAATTTTAAATGATAATATAAAAATAATAAGAAAAGAAAAATGAAAAATTGATTTTGATTACTATGAAAATACTTTTATTTAAAGAATTAAATTCACTTAGAAAGGAGATCTCAAAAAAAGAAAAACATTGCTCCCTATATAATTTTTTCTGATATGACTCTTATAGAGATGGCAGAGAAAAACCTACAAATAGGTGGGAGATGTTAAAAATTAAGGGGATAGGTAATCAAAATTTACAAATTATGGAGAGAGGTTTTTAGAAAGAATTAATGCTTATAATATGGAGGAGAAAAATGAAAAATTTCTAAAACTATTTTTGCCTTATCTTTATTGATGATAGCTCTAGTAACTTGTCAAAAAGATAAAGAGAAAGCACAGACTGAGCAAGGGCAAAACTGAACAAGAGCAAAACTATGACTACCAAGAGATGCTTTTATGTTAACAATGCTGGTTTCAATATATCTGGAGACTTAGTTATAATGTTTTCTGATGAAATTGATAAAAATCAAGAATTTAATAAACTGATTGAAGTAGAAGGGCTAGATGGGGATATAACTATTATGCCTTTTTGGTAGAAAAAATTATCATAAAGGAGATTTCCAGAAAGAAGTTCCTTATTCTGTAAAAGTTTCTAAGGAATAAAATCTGTTTCAGGAAATGAACTAAATGAAGACTATACAAGATATAATTTATATGTTGGTAAAAAGCAACCTGCTTTAGCATTTGCAGATTATGGAAATGTTTTACCTTCTGTAAATAATAAGAAAATCAATTTTAATTCAGTTAATATCAAAAAAAGTAAAATTAGAAATTGTGAAAATATACACTAATATAACTCAATATTTAAAAATTAAGTTCAAATGAATATTCTTTAGACTGGAGTGTAAAAGAAGATATAGTGATGTAGTTTTCTCAAAAGAATATGAAATTGAAAGTCAAGAAGATGAGGTTGTAAAAATAGTATAGATCTAAATGGAGTAATAGATACTAAAGGTATTTATTATGTGAAGTTAACATCTGTTGGTGAAAGAAAGCATAGACTATGATATTGCAAAATATGGAGAACCTCTTAGCTTTGGTTATGAAGATCAACCAATTTATGAAAAAGCAAACAAAGACAATTATCCTCTCTGATATAGGTATAGTTGCTAACTCTAACGACTCTAAATTAGATATAAAATTATTAAATCTTAATACTTTAAATCCAATAGGAAGTGCAAAACTTGAATTTATAAACTCTAAGAATCAAACTCTTGAAGAAGGTACAACTAATTCTAATGGAGAATATAGATCAAAAGTTAATTTAGAAAAATGTTTATTATATTTTAGTAAAATCAGGAAATGAGTTTAACGTACTTTTACTTTAAGTGATAGCAAAATAAACTATGCTGACTTTGATATTGGTGGTTCATTAGAAGGTTCTGATTTAAAACTTTTATACTTATACAGATAAAGGTTACTATAGACCTGGAGATGAAAATCAATGTTTCTTTAATTGCTAGAAGCAAAGAAAAAAATAAATGATGAACATCCATTTGAATACTCATTTACTGCTCCAGATGGTTCAAATAAAATAAATAATGAAGTAGTTAAAGAATCAAAAATGGTTTCTACACATTTAAGATTAAGACTGATGTAAATGATTTAAATGGTGCTGGACTTTAACTATTAAGTTTGGTGGAAAAAGAAGTAACACAAAAAGTATTTATAGAATCTAAAGTTGCAAAATTCTATAGCTATTGAAGCTGATGAAGATAAAATCTACTCTAAAGCTGATATAAAAGATGGATTAATGAGATTTAAATTTGACTTTAAATACCTAAGTGAGCTAAACTAGATAAAAGATTCAAATGTAAACCTTTGATTATAATGTTATAGAAAGAGAACCAAGATCTAAAAAATATAAAAACTTTGTTTTTGTTAATCCTTCAAATTATAAATATCAATTTAGAAATTTTTGCAGAAACAAAGACAGATGATAGTGGAGAGCTTTGGATTAAGATTAGAAATGCCTCAAGCATTGCAAAAATAAAAACCTATATTTAAGTACAACTGTAATGTTCAAGATGCTAGTGGAAGATATAGCACTGAAAATAAAGTATTTACAATTATCAATAGAGAAAATTCTGTTGGAGTACAAAAACTAGATCAAAATGGAAATGAAGCTAGTGTTAAATATATCTTATTAAATGAAAAACAGATAGCCCAGTTGCTGGTAAAAATTAAAATATAGAGTGTATAACAAGCAAAATAACTGGTGGTATGACTACTATGAAGATGATGAAAAAGTCATTTAAAGAAAAATATGAAACAACTCTATTAGAAGAAGGAGAAATTACTTCGCTTCGATGCTGAAAATTCTAAAAAGTTTTCTAGTCTTGCTGATGGAGTAAACTTTATTGAAATTGAAGACGAAGAAACAGGTCATAGTTCAGAGTTTTCGTATATAACTATCACTATGGAGATAAGAAAACTGGGACAATTGAAAACTTAAAGGCTTCAACTGATAAAGAAAAATATGACATCGGTGATATTGCTAAGATAAAATACACTGGTTCTATAGGTTCAAAAAGCTCTAGTAACTATAGAAAAAGATGGAAAAAAATTATAAAAGAATATTGGAAAACTTTAACTTCAACTGAAAATGAAGAAACAATAGTTATTGAAAAAGATTTCTTCCTAATGCTTATGTTAGTATATCAGTTTTTCCAAAAAGTATGTTGACAAACAAAATGATAGACCACTTAGACTTTATGCTTCTCTTCATTAATGGTTGAAAGATAAATCTAAGATGCTTTACTATTGATATTGATACTAAGACTGAAGTTCTACCTGCAGGTGACTTAAATATTAAACTTTCTAATAAAGAAAAAGAAAAATGTACTATGAAGTTTTTCCTTGTTGATGAAGGTGTTTTTAAGAAAAACTGACTATAAAAACCTGATCCATACAAATTCTTCTATGAAAAGAGGGCTAGTTGGTACAAAACTTTGATAACTTTCTAATATCATAGAAAAATATTCTGATAAAGTTATGAATAGATTAAAGACAGGTGGAGGAGATTATGAAGAATTAGCAGCTGAAGCAACAGATGAGCAAAAGTTGCTAGCGATCAAAAAGATGAACTTCAATTACAAGGGAAGCTCAAAGATTTAAGAATCTAACTATATTCAGAGGTGTTGCTGAAAGTGATGGAAATGGTAATGCTGAGCTAAATATAAAGTTCCTAATTTCTTTGGACAAATGAGAGTATTTGTTGTAGCTGTTTCTGATGAAAGCTACAGAAGTGCTGAAAAATCAATTTCAGTAAAAGCTCCTGTTATAGTTGATAGTTCTGCACCAAGAGTTTTTAAAAAGTAGGGAGATAAATTTACTGTACCTGTAACTTTATTCCTATAGAAAAAGCTATTGGAGATTCAGAAGTAACTTTAACTTATAATGGAAAAACATATAGTAAAAAGTTAATGTAAAAGATGGACAAAACGAAAAACTATTATTTGAATTAGATGCTCCAGACACAGTTGGAACAACTAAGATAGATATAGACTTTAAGTCAAGTAAATATAGTTTTAAAGATAGTATAGATTTAAATGTTGATACAAATTATCCTTATCAATATGTTGAAAAATCTCTTGTTTTAGAACCTAATCAAGAATTTACTTTATCAATGGATGAATATAAGGAATTTATCAATGGAAGTATTAAATCTAATATAAGTCTTTCTAGCTATCCAAAATTAGGAATTGAAAAACTAATTAAATCATTGATGGATTATCCATATATTTGTTTGGAACAAATATCTTCAAAGAGTTTATCAATGCCATATATCGATAAATTGACTTTACTGATTTAGTTGAAAAGAATGATGCTAAGAATGAAAATTAATGCTATAATTGCTAAATTGAATAACAATTATCAATTAAGAAATGGAGCCTTTTGCTTATTGGCCAGGTTCACAAGAAGAAAGCTATGTCAACTATCTATGCAATTGAATTCTTGATAGAAGCTAAAGAAAGAGGATACTACATACCTGAAGCTATGTTTGAAAAATGCTCAAGCTTATCTAAATTCAATAGCTATGAGAGTGGATATACCTAAAAGCAGATGTTCTATATTTACTAGCTTCATTAAATGATCCAAATGTATCTGAAATGAATATATTCTTTGATAGATACTATAAAGATGCTAGTCTTGTAGATAAATGGACATTATTAGGGAGCTTATGCTAAAATAGGTGAAAAAGATTTTTGCAAGAAAAGAAGCAGAAAAAAACTTCCTAAAAAAAGCTGAAACAAAAGATGGAATTTACTATGCAGACCAAAATGCTAAAAATCTTAAGATACTATACTGAAATTTATGGTAGTCCTGAAGCTAGTCTTTATAGTTCAGTTCTTGGAACAGCCAAGAGTGATGAATGGTTAACTACTTTTGAAAAAGCACATATAGTACAAGCTTTTAGCAGAAGGTGAAAAAGTTAGTCCTGAAAAGAAAAATTTATCTTTCAAACTTATAGTTGATGGAAAAAGAACAAAACTTAGAGCTTAAAGATGGAGAATATACATTTAAGAATTTAGGGTATAAAAGAAAACGCTAAGAAGATAGTATAAAAATACTTCAACTAGCAAATTATATGTAAACTCTTTTGTTAAAGGAAAACCAGTTAAATATGAAGAAAAAGATGAAAGCAAAAATATTACTATCACAAGAAGATTTGTTGATATGTCTGGAAAAGAAATAGATGTTAAAAATCTAAAAGGCAGGAACTAGATTTAGAATGATAATCTCTTCTAAAGTAGATAACAATAATTTAGATGATATTTCTTTATTACAAATTTTACCTAGTGGTTGGGAATTTGACAATAGTCAGGCTAGAGCACTACAAAATGATGATCCTCAAGTAGTGCCAATGAATACAGCTGACATTGACAATGCTGAATATGGTGGAGAAATGAATATAGCTGACAATAGCTCTTATACAGATATGAGAGATGATAGAGTTGACTTTACTTCTTTCCTCTATATGCTGGAGAAGATAAAGAAATTGAAATTAATTTAATTGCAGTAACTCCTGGTTCTTACAGACTTCCTGGAACAAAAAAGTAGAATCTATGTATAATAAAGATTTTTAGAGCATATCTAAAAGGCTTTGAGTAAAAAGTAACACAATAAGATTTTTATTGATATAATTAAGAGAGTGAGAATTAAAACTTAAAAATTCTCTTTTATATTACTATTGCTTTTTCTTTTATAAATGTTACTATGAAAACTATTATAGGAAATACTGTCTTTTTCAATTAAAAATTTTCAATGGAGACATAATAGAAATAAGAGGGAATATAGAAATAATATATTACTTTAGCTTGAAATATTGAGCTAGTTAGTAAGAATAGTAAAATCATAGGAGGATATTATGGATATGATTAAAGACTTTTTATATTCAGAAATGAGTATGAGGAGGTTCAGAAAGAAGTTATATTTTTATAAATTCAGATGAAATTCAAAAAGGTGAATTTGAAGAAATCAATACATTCTAAGGAAAGATAGATAAAGAAAATTTCATATTATATGCAGAGTACGAGGATAAAGAAGGAAAGAATTAAAGATATGTCAGGCACAGCACAATTTATTCATAAAGATAAACTACTGAAATAGTGAAAAATATATAGAAGAAAAATGAGAAAATTTAAGATAATTCATATTAAAGGAAAAAGTTATGGATGTAATTACAGATTTTCTACAATCAGAAATTGATAAAAGAACATTATGGAAAAATTATTCATTTTATAACTTCATATGAAATCAGAAAAAGGAAAATTTAAAGGAAATAAATATATTATAGAGAAGATTAATAGAGATAGTTTTATCTTATATATTGAATGTCAAGATATACATGGTAAAAATAATATACACGCCTTCAATTGCTCTATTATTTCTCAAAATAGGTTAATTGAATTTATTGAAGAATATATAAAAGCTAAAACTATAAATAATATAAAATTGATAAAAATCAAAACATTTATATAGTTTTTCATGAGAAAATACAGTAATATTCATATAAAGGAGATAATTTATGACTAAAAATACTGATTTTTGAATTAATTATATTACCACTTTATTTCTTTTCTATACTATCATTCACTTTTCAACATTATGAATATACTTTTACAGATATAAATAATAAAAAAGAATATGAAGTTTTTAGTGAAGGAAAAAGGTATATATTCGTTTAGAAAATGAAATGTTAATAGAGGACACATTTCGACTTTTGAAACTACAGAATGTATATGAAGATACTATTTTATAGGTTGTGATTTTTAACAATAATTCTGAAGATAATGAAGATAATGAAGTTGAAAAGTATATATATAGTTGTTGATAAAAATAAAGCAACAATGAAAATCTATAAAGAACAAAATTTTAAAAAATTTATAAAAATATTGATAATAAAAAGTTTATAAATATTTATACTAAAAGCAGGAACTAAATTTGGTAGATATAGATAAAAATCAAACATGAGGAGAATACTAATGAAATATAAAGAAAGTGAGATTACTGAATTTTCCATATTAACAACAATTTGTAATATGTTTGCATTACAAAAATAAAATACTATAGAATTCATTTATGTTTTTATCTTTTGGGACTTCATATTTATATAGGTGACTTCTAAATAAAAAGAGAGATCAAATCCAATAAAATATTATTTTTAGGCACAAATATTTTAATATATATATTTTTAAAACCTTTTTTCCTTTTTATTCAAATATAAAAATTTTAATTTTTCTTGCAAGTGTCCTTAGGATATTTCTCTTAGTATTTATACAAAAATAAAAATAAAGGTTTTTCTTTAAAATTTTTTAGGAAATTATAAAGATATTTTTAATTTCGGCTGTAATTTATTATTTACCAATATTTTTCTTATTTATACTGATGTAAATTGGATTTATGAATTGATTTAGATTTTTAGTAATATATCCTTTATTAACTTTTGTTACAAATGAAAATAGTTATCGTTCTAAAATTTGTATTTTTACTAATTTTAAAAGTATAATACCATTAGAAAATCAAGTATAATTAATATAAAAATAATGACATAGATATTTTTAAAATAAAAAGAGGAGCTGCTACAAATTAGCAAATAAAATATCTATATGTACCGATTGCTAGTCGGGAATTTAAGACTCACAAAAAGTAGTAATATCCTATTGTATTATATGTATTTTAATACATTTTTAGTAGCAGATAAGAGTTATGTTTAAAAATATTAATCTAAAAAGGTGGCTATTTTTATCATAACTCTTTTTATATTACTTTTATCTATTTGATAAAAATATATGTAAAGTTATGAGCCTAAAAATTAGTTGAGAATATCAACTATAGTAAAAGTGTTTTAGATAGAAATGGATGAGATTTTTATCTGTCTTTTTAAATAAAGATGAAGAATTTCATTTGAAATATGAAGGTGATATTCCAGAAACTTTAAAAGCTTGCTGTTTTTAAACTACGAAGATAAAAAATTTTTACTCACATTCTGGAGTTGACTATCCTAGAATATTAAAAATCTTTCTTTAACAATATTACAGAGTGGAAAGAAAATGGGAGCAAGTACAATAAGTATGCAGGTTGTAAAATTACTTGAACCTAGAACATATTTCAACAAGTTAATTGAGATAGTAAAGGCATACAAATTAGAAAGTCAATTTTTCTAAGGAAGAAATATTAAAAATATATTTGAATAATGTTCCCTATGGTTCCAATATAGTTGGTTATTCTGCAGCAATTAAAATGTACTTTAATAAAGATGTTAAAGACCTTGATATGCTGAAGCTTCTCTTTTAGCAGTTCTACCAAATTCCCTGGGATATTGAATTTAAAAAGAATAATGATAAACTTGAAGAAAAAGAAATAGACTATTGAAAAACTTTTATTGGATAAAGGATTAATAGATGAAAGGCAGTATAAATTTAGCTTACTTGAAAAATTTCCTAATAAAATTTATTACTATGAGAAAAAGCACCACAATTTTCTATATTCTTAAAAAAATAAATATAAGGAAAAAAATTATAAGGTCAACATTGGACTATAAATTACAGAAAAAGCTAGAAAAATAGTTCATGATTACTCAAATACAATGAAGGACACAGGGTATAAATAATGCTGCTGTTCTTGTTGTAAATACTAAAACTAAAGAAGCACTAGCTATGTTGCTTCACAAGATTTCTATGATAAAAAGAACAATGGAGAAATTGACGGTCTACAAGCAAAAAGATCTCCAGCTTCTCTTTTAAAAACCTTTTCTATATGCTTTATCAATAGATGAAGGGCTTATTGTTCCTGATAGTATTTATCCTGATGTACCTATATATTTTTGAAATTTCTATCCTAAAACTCAACTGGTACATTTTCAGGAATGGTTAAAATGGAAGATGCACTTATCAAATCTTTAAATATTCCTTTTGTTAAACTTTTTATCAGATTATGGAATTGATAAATTTTATTATTTCTTAGAAAAATAATGACAAATTATCCTGAAGATAGATTTGATAAATATGATTATCTTTAATTTTAGGAACAAGAGAAATGAGACCTGTTGACATAGTCAAAGCTATATATGGGACTTGACCAAATTATGGAAAAGTTTCTAATTTAAAAATATACACTGACTGAAGATGTTCTAAGAATATGAACAATTTTCTAAAGGAGCAAGTTATTTAACACTAGAAACATTGTCTAAAGGTTGTCAGACCTGGAAATGAAAAATTATATAGTGAAGAAAGACCTATATCTTGGAAAAACAGGTACAAGCTATGGTTTAAAAAGATGCCTGGTCTGTTGGAGTAAAGTCCTGATTATACAGTTCTTGTATGGCTAGAAACTTTCAACCAAAAATCTATTTTTCATTATCAGGTGTTGAAACAGCAGGAAATTTATTATTTAAAGTATTTAATATAGTGGATATAAATTCTAAAGCCTTTCTCAAAACCAATGGAAGACTTAAAAGAGATGAAATTGATGAAAAGACGGTTATAGAAAAGATGTATGATGTTGAAAGTAAAAAGTTTTATATCCAAAAATGCAAAATTACTTAGAACATCACCTTATTACATCTTTGTAGATGAAGATGACATTGAGATTGATCTCAAGAAGTGAAAAATTTGACAAGAGAAAAGAAAAATTGTTATAGAATATCCTGTTGAAGTTTCAAATTATTTCTTTTTAAATGGGTTAGAGAAAACAAAAAGGTTAAAATAGCATATCCTGTTGAAAACTTAAATATATTTGTTCCAAAAAGATTTTTGAAGGCTATAATAAAATTGCCATAAAATTATATAATCCTAATAAAGAATATGTTGTTAGTATATTGATGAAGAATATGGAGCTTTTCAAATGAAAGTGAAAAGATTTTTGAGTTGGATATGGGTAAACACAAACTTACTATAGTTACAGAAGATGGAGCTAGAGAAGAAGTAAAATTGAAAATAAAATAAGAGGTAGAAGATGATTGAATTTTTATTGCACAGATGTTAGAAAGACAAAGTGATTTTATCAATAGTTGGAGTTTTATAGGAATTACGGTTTTAATTGTATCACTAGGAGTTTCAAATGGACTGAGATAAAAATATGATAAATAGTATCTTATCTTTAACTAGCCATATAAATGTTTATTCTCCTGAAAATATCCCAAACTATGAAGAATTAGTTAAAAATATTGAAGAAGTTAAGGAGTTAAGGGGCAGTTCCTATAGAAACGAGGATAATCCAAATATGAAGGACATGAGCAGAACCTTATGTTGCTGGAGTTAAAGTTGTTTGGATATGACTTGATACAAGGCAATTAAAAGTTATGAAAATTAGATGACTATATCATCTGCTGGAAAAATAGATGAAAGAAGATAAAAATCTATTTTAATAGGAAAAAGAGTTAGCAGTTTCTATGGGAGCTATGGTTGGAGATAAAATTAAACTGATAACTTCTGAAGAAACAGACTTAGAAATGACTGTTGAGCGGATATTTCCAAAGTGGTTTCTATAGATGTATGACCTAAAATATGGTTTTAATTCCGCTCAAACAGCACAATATATAACTTATAGTGATGAAACAGTTGGAAGATTATCTGTTGACTAGAATAATCCTTATGATGCACAAGAATTGATTTATGATGTTTACTAAAAATTACCTACTGACTACATATGGAACTTGGGGTGAGCAAAACAAAGCCTTACTTTTCAGCTTCTTTAGAAAAACTATAATGTTAGTAGTGTTTTTCACTTATAGCTAATGTGCTGGTTTCTTAATTTGGATAACTGAAATACTCTTGTCGAGACAAAAGCTATAGGAGATTATGAGGCATGGGCTTCTCTAAAGAATATTATGTTGATAATTTACAAAGGGATAATAGCTGAATAATAGGAATAATATTAGGGCAGGTCGTGTCTTTAATGCTTTAGCCTGCGTAAAGGGTACGCAGTTGACCTGGTTTCTAATATCTACTGTAAAAGATATACCTATAGAAATCTCTTCAAAAAGAAATATGACTATTATTGTGGGGCAAACTTTATTGTAATTTTACAATTTCTAATGTATTTCACTGCTTGTATGGAGCATGTAACTTGAAAATGTGGAGGCACTTAGATATGGAACAATATGATTATAAGAATTAGAAGATAGCAGATAAATTCTATATATGGAAACAGGAAATAAGCTACATATTTTTAAAAGGTCAAAACTTAGAAAGTAAAAGAGGAAATTTAGCATTGTCTATTCTAGAGTAAGTCTGGTTCCGGAAAATCTACTCTTTTAAATATAATGGATTACTTGATAAAAGATGAATGGTGGAAAGAATTTGGATAGATGACAAAGTTTCTTCTCTTAATGAAACTGAAAGAAATAATATAAAAATCACTTTTTGGGTTTTGTATTTCAATTTCACTATTTAATGGTGAATTACTGTCATGCAAAATGTTATGATATCTCTAAACTAAACTTTAAAATAAAGTCTGAAATAGAAAAAGAAGCTAAAATTATTAGAAATTGTTGGTTTATGAAAGAATGAAACATAAACTAATCAACTATCAGGTGGGAGAAAAAGCAAAAAGTGGCAATAGCTAGAGCTATGATTAATAAGCCTAAACTTATTTTAGCTGCAGTGAGACCTACTGGAAACTTGGATGATAGAGGACGCGAAAATGATATTCTCACTTTTCAGAAAATAAATAAGAGACGTAATCAAAGTATGGTTGTGGTAACTCATGCTAGAGATTTATCACAAGTTACAGATGAGACAGATTTATTTAAAAGAGGGTGCTAGAGTATGATTGGTATTCGCTTCTTGCCAATACCATAATGTTTCTAGAGCTCACAAGGCTCTTTCAACATTATAGGACGTCATAAGTAGCACTGATTTATCAGTATACTGCTATAAAGGAGAACTGAGAATGAAAATGTTCAAAATTTATCTTATATTCATCTTTATATGTAAAATATTAAGTTACAAAGGAGAATACTGTGAAATTAAAATCAAATTTGTGAAATTTCAAAAATACGATAGTTTATTTGTAGAAAGATTATAAAAATTCTATAAGTAATTTAAGAAGAAATATTTCCTAAATAAATTTTGTATTCTATAAAATGTAATTCAAATGTTGTGTTTTAAAAGAAAAGTATTCTCTGAGTTTGGTGCTGATGCAGCAAGTTTTAGCTGAAGTCTTAATGGCAAGAAAGTAAACTTAGACAAAAATAAAATCTGTTATTCAGCACCTGGAAAAACTTCAAAGATATTAAAATTGCAATTAATGAGTCAAATTTAATTGCGGGTGGTAATGAAGAAATAAAAAATTAATGAGATTTCTAAAAAACTTAATAAGTCACTGAAATTGGTATGAACTAATCCTGATTTGCAAGAAAAGCTTCAAAATTTAAGGAGTGAATGAATATTTTCTATAGTTCTTACAAAATAATTCATGTAAAAACTATAAAATTATTTGGTATTCATGTTCATTTAGCCAGGAACTAAATGCCAAAACTCTAGCAAATTACTATAAAATATATTCTTATTAGTTGAAAAATTACCATGCTCTTTCATACAGATTAAAATATGTAAATATGGGTTCTGGTATGGGAATACAATATTCTAAATCCAGATATACCACTAAATTTGAATAGCTTAAAAAATCTAGTAAAATGGTTAAGTGAATTTAAAACACAATCCAGATATAACAATTTTATTGAAACTGGAGAGGTATATTTACAGCTAAAAGTGGTTTATGTCATGAAGTTCTTGATATTAAAAAGTTTCTATGGAACAACATGTTATTTTAAAAATACATTGAATGGTTTTATTAAACCTTCGGATATAAGGTGGTATCAATATGAAAAAGAAAATCCTGTAATGTAGGAGCCATTATTTACTTAAAGATGCTTTTGAAATAATAACTTTTAAAGAGAGCTGATAAAAAGAAAAAGAGATTACACATTGGTGGAAATCTATGTACTGCAACTGATGTAATAGCGAAGATATAGTCCTTCCATCTATGGACTGTGGAGATGTAATTGTATCATTAATAATGCAGGAAGCTATGCAGCTGTACTATCTCAATACCAATTTTCTTCACAAGAAAAACCTGTTGATATTTTTTGTATCTATTGATGATAGTGTAAAATTAATTAAAAATAAATATAAAGGTGAGATAATGAGAATTTTAGTAGTTGAAGATGAAAAATTTAAACATATTATCAAAACACCTAAAGAAAAACTAACTTTAGTGTGGACAGTGTTTTTAATGGTGAAGAAGCACTTGAATATCTGAGACTGGAACTTATGATTTAATCGTACTAGATATCATGTTACCTAAAAGTAAATGGTTATGAAAGTTAGTAAAAATTAAAGAGAAAATAAAAATGAAACAGCTGTTTTAATGCTTCAACAGCAAGAGATAGTATAGAAGATAAAATTAAAGAGCTTAGATTTGGGTGCTGAGTGATTGTGAATTAAACCTTTTCTGATTTTCGGTGAGACTTTCTAGCAAGGGTAGAGCCTTAGTAAGAGAGAAAATATGGTAATACATCAAATACAATGGAAATGAGATGACCTATGTATGAACATAGCGAAAAGACTGTTGTTAGAGGTGGAAAAAGAATATAGAATTGACAGGGAAAAGAATATGAAGTTTTAGAATATTTAATTCAAAACAAAGGGCATGTATTAAGTAGAGATAAAATTAAGAGATGAGTGTATGGGATTATGGTTATGAAGGTGAATCTAATATCATAGATGTTTTTAATAAAAATATTCGTGAAAAATAGATATTGGAAATTCAAAAACAACTTATTCATACAAAAAGAGGATTGAAGTTATGTTCTTAAAGAAGATGAATAGATTTTTATCAAGGATTCCAGTAAGTATAAAGTTACAGTTTGGTTTCATCAGTAATTGTTATATTATTTTTAATAATTTTATCCTCTTTAATTTTGATAGAAGATAAAGTTGTAAATGATTTAAGCCAAAAAGAACTTGTAGAAGCAGTTGAAGAAATCTATGAAGATCTGAAAATTTGAAAATTTTAATGATGGAATATACTATATAAAATATAATGAACAAAAATGAAATAATTGCTGGTAAGTTTCCTAAAGATTTTTGATATAGCCTTAGCATTTTTCAATAGAAAGATATTAATATATATCAGGTGAAAATATTCCTCTACTATGACACTAGGTTACAAGATGAAGATGATTGGATTAGAGGTATATATCCTTTGGGTAAAGTTCAAAAGAAATAGGAACTTTTGGAATATTGCTATCGCTCTAAGTGTACTTATTTATAATTTTTGTTATTGTTGGATATAGAATAATAAAAATGCTCAAAGCCTGTTAAACAAATTTCTAACACTGCTTTAGAAATAAAAGAGAAGTAAAAGATTTCTCAAACAGAATGAGTTAGGAAAGATTCTAACGATGATGAAAATACATAAAATGGCTTCAACTTTCAATGAAATGTTGGATACAGTGAGAAAAAGTTTTTACACATGAAAAACAATTTAGTTCTGATGTTTCTCATGAGCTAAGAACTCTATAACAGTTATCCTAGCTCAAAGTGATTATGCTTTACAGTATTCAGATACTTTAGAAGAAAGACAAAGAATCATTAGAAGTTGTTAATAGACATGCTAAAGAGAATGACTAATTTAATAAATCAAATTATGGAACTTTCTAAACTTGAAAGACAAAAAGAAATAGAAAAGAAAAATAAATCTTTCAAATATGGTTTACAACTTTTGAAGACTATAAACCTCTATTAAGTAAAAATTTAAATCTAGTGTACAATGTTGAAAAGATTTAAGATACAAGGTAATAAAATTATGTTAGAAAAGTATTTTTAAATATTCTAATGAATGCTGTAAAATTTACTAAAACAAATATTGAAAGTTTCACTAATGAGAAGATAAAACTGCAGTATTAAAAATTAGAGATAATGAGTATGCAAGAATATCTGAAGAAAATATTTATCTGGGAAAGATTCTTCCAAGTTAACGATTCAAGAAATAAAGAGAGAATAAAGGTGGATTAGGACTTTCAATGGTAAAAATAGTGAGACCTTCATTCAGCTACTATAGATCTTGAAAGTGAATTAGAGACAAAGGAACTTGTTTCACAATAAAATTTAATATGCAATAAAAATGGAGTTGTAAATATCCAAAATTTACGATAACTCATTTTCCTATAAAAGTGCTGTAAATGCAGCAATCAATCAAAAATAATTCCAGGTAAATTAGCTAAAAGCTAATGGTAAATCTCTATTCTTTTAAAAATCCATGCAAACCCATATTGTACAGTTAGTCAGCAAACTAAAGGTTGTACAAATGATGTTTTATTACCATTCAAATTTCCCATTATTTGGGGAATATATGAAACATACATCAAAATTGATTAATGTTGTCCCTAACCATCCTAAAATTTTGGTTGTTTGTCACTCATAATAAATCTCCTTAAAAATAAATTTCCTGTCCATTATCACCTTTAATGAAGTTGTCATGATATTTCTTTTTGTTTCTTATAATCTTCACTGTTCCACTAAATATTTTTCCTCTTCCTCCAGCATTTATTGATCTGAGATTACACTATGTCTTTTCTACATATACTGTTTTCTTAAATGAAAGTGGAGGATATCTATATGTGTTCCATCATCTAACTACTTTTTCCTGTATAGGCTTTAAAATCATCTGTTATTATTATCCTTGCTTATATAAAATATATTTCCATCATCATCAGGATTATTTTTATTAGATATTCTTTATTTTTATTGTCCAACTATTTTTATTGTTTGAGATAATATTCTAACCTTATGATGATTTGTAATTTTTACTTCTTTCATCATACCCATATATATATCAATATGAAATTTTCATCTTCTGCATTTTGCTAATCCTGCAGATATAAAACTTTTTGCAATTCCATAACTACTAACTGGATAGTAACTATATCTAGTTGATACTAGGCTGTTAAAATAATTAAAAATATGAAACTTATTAATATCATTATTTACCTCCATCCCATTTTCTCTTGAGTTCTTTTATCTTCCCATCTTTCTATTATTACTTCTCATATCTTTTCCCTCCATTTCACTATCTTATAATTATAATTTGGTACTGCTATTTCTTTCACATCATTTGTATCTAATAAATGTATCATTACTACTGCTCCATATATTGAACTTTAGCTGTGCCAATTTATCATGTTTAATCTCTTAATAAAGTAACCTAAAAATTCTTAGGCTACCTATAAAAATTAATTATTTCTTTTTAATTCTTATATCTCTACTACCTGATGAAACATTCATGCTATTGATATATCCACCTTGTTATTACTTCATGAATTTTTATTGGAGGATTAGGGTTTGACAATTTTGCTTTTCTCCTGTTGGACTAATATAATAATAGTCATTTGTCATACAAGCATTAGGAAATATTCCCAAAATTATTAGTATTATTTTCTCATTGAAATGCACCTTCCTATTTTATTTTTATAGTTATTTACTTATCTTTGGTTCTCTAATAAACAGTCTAATATATAAAATGTACTCACTCCTCTTTCCAACCATTTTTCTTATATTCTTCAAGTGTTCCTGAATAGCTTTCAAATCTGTCCCACTGGGTCAAATCCTGCCAGTATTCCACTTTTTTAATATATATATACTTTTTAAAGTGTAATGAGTATATTACAATTTCTCCATTATCTAGTTAGTACTCTCCCAATATATAATATCTTCATTTTATTATATTTACAATTTTTATATATATGTTTATATCATATTTTCTATATCTGAATATAAAATTAGTATTCTCTTCCATCTTTAATTATTTTTATCTTATTATCCAACAATTTTAGTTTTCTTTCTTTTCCATCCCAATTTCTTGAATCTGATATCCATATTGATGATAAGGAAGAATTTTTCACTATATATCCTTTTGGACTTCCAACAATAGATATTCCTTTTATATGCTCAATTGCTGAAAAAGAATACCGCTTATCTAGCGTCGATCAAGCATTAAAATTAATATACTAAAATTATTACTATTATACCATTGATATACACCTACCTGTATTTATTACTTCATTTTCTTTTTATTTTTGGAATTTTACCTATTTCTTCATTTTCTTCGTTACAAAGTATTTCCTATATTATCTCCATCTAAAAATAGTGAGATCATATCCTATAACACCATGACCTTTCCCATTTGTATTAGGCTTTAAATTTAATGTAATAATTGATACAAAATCATGAGTTGTTTTCTTCTCTTTTTCAGCTTTTGTTCCTAAAGCGTTCATCTTATCTATTGTATCGTCTAGTATCCAAGGAACTACTGCTATTCCCTAAAAATAATTTTTCTTTCATTTTTGATATTTCAATCTTCCTTCTTCTGTTTCTAAATCATCTCTTAGTTTTGAAGCATATATATCGTACCTTGACTGTGCTATCATTCCATTATTAAATATTCCTTTATATTCTTTTCTATTTGATCTAATTGTTTCCCATTCCAATTTCTGACAAATATTAGTCCTACTTGTCCTATTATTGCTGCTCCATATATTGAACCTTGGCTGTACTAATTCATCGTATTTAATTCTTTGTAACAAGTAGCCTAAGAAAATTTCTTGGGTTACCTATAAAAAGTAGTGGTATTGCTATTTTTCTTTTTCCATTCTCTATATTCTTCTATTGTTCAAAAACAATTCTTCTTCTTACATTTTTGATTTAAAGTGTCTAAAAATTTATTTATCTTATACACATATATATCTTTTTAAATAATAAAGGTGGAATATATAGGTTGTTCCATCTTTTAAATTTTATATCTTCCTATCTCTAAAATAAAACTGTCAGAGTCAATTATTGTCCTTTATCGTATACGAGGATAGATTGTTTTATATTTAAAATCTACACTTACTAAGTATTCTCATTATTAGAAATTATTCTTATTTTCTTTTGGAGTTTTCTTTTTATACCATTATTTTTATCCTTACTTATAATACTTATACTTTCTAAAGGAATATTTTTCTTTTTAAAATTATTTATTACAATTGTATCACCATCAATCTGCACTCTTTATTATAAATTTCTTCTTCTTTTTGATTAGTTACTTTATATCCATAAGATGTTATTTTAACTGTTTTACATCCTGTTAAAGTTAATATCATTATAAACAAAAATATTATTTTTCATACCTCCTTGGGTTATAATTAAATTTCTTGTCTTTATCTATCATTTCTTCTATAATTACTGTAGTATTAGGAATAGGTTTTTATTTTTATCAGTTTTCTTTCATAAATTTCTCTCTCATTATAGTTATAATCTTTAAGATTATAGTTAGCAACTGAATGATTTTTCCAACCCTCTACATTTGGTTTATTCTAAATACTTTGGAACATATCATCTGGATTTACTTGTGTACTAAAAATTTATTAATGGAAGTGGTTTCCATCCTCTCTCTTCGTTTTTCTTCATTTTAGTCTTTTTCTTCATTAAATTTATGAAAGTGAATTTTTGAATTTAAATCATTAACCATATTTGGTGTTATTGCAATTCCAACTAAACTTGAATTTTCTAAATTATATGCTAATAATTCTTTCCCTTTATCACTCTTATATAACGAATTTATTGCTGCATTATATCTTATTGTTCCTTGCTGCTGCTCATATATTGAACCTTGGCTATACCAATTCATTGTATTTAATTCTTTAACAAGTAACCTAAGAAAATTCCTTAGGCTATCTATAAAAATTAATTATTTCTTTTGTTTATTATAATCTTCAACTGTTCCATTAAATAACCTTTTTGTACGTGCTCCTGCATTTATTGTATCTGTAACTAGATTATAACTCTACATAAACATAAATAAAAGTGGAGGTATATCTATTATTGTTCCATCATCTAACTGTACTTTTTCCTATATAGGCTTTTAAAATCATCTGTAATTATTACTCCTTGCTTATATATATATATATTTCATTATAAAAATCATTTTTATTATATATATTCTTTTTTATATCGACTATTTTTATTGTTGGAGATAGTATTTTAGCATAATGAGAGTTTCAACATAACCTCTTTATCAGATACCCATATATAATCAACTGGAGAATTTTCATCTTCTGCACTTACTAATCCTGCTGATATAGAAATTTTATCACTTCTATAACTACTAACAGGATAATAACTGTATCTAGCTGATACACAAGCTGTTAAAATAATCAAAGATATCAAACTTATTAATATTTTTCATTATTTATCACCATACCTTTTTCTTCTACATTTTTATCTTTCCATCTTTCAAATATACTTCTCATATCTTTTGCCATCCATTTCACCTATCTTATATTCATAATTTGGGACTGCTATTTCTTTCCCATCATTTGTATCTAAAGAAATATAACATTGCTACTCCATATATTAAACCTTGGCTATGCCAATTCATCATATTTAATTCTTTAACAAGTAACTAGGAAATTTTAGAGCTACCTATAAAAATTAATTATTTCTTTTGTTTCTTATAATCTTCAACTGTTCCACTAAATATTTCTTTTTGTTTGTGTCCTTTATTTAAAGCATCTGATACAGCATTATATTTTTCTACATATATAGTTTTTAAATTTTAATGGAGGTATATCTATTATCTTTCCATTATCTAGTTGCACTTTTCCTATATATGTAAAATCTCCTGTTATTATTATTCTTGGTCATATACATATATATGATCTGAATCAGGTTTAGTATTAATAGTATACTCTTTACCATTACTATTTATTTTTTTATTGTTGAAGATAAAATTTTTACATTATAATATGGTTCTTTTTCACGATTTTCTATAATTATTCTTTAAATCATATATTCGTATATAATTAGTGAGTGAGGTTTCCATCAAGAATTTTATTAAACTTGCTGATATAGGATATATCACTATTCTTGTAATTTTCTGGATAATAATCATACCTTGCACTTGTACATGCTGTTAAAAATATTAAAATTATTAATATTAAAAACTTTTCATTTATTTTCCTCCTTTTCTTTTCTTTGGTTCTTTTTATCTTTCTATCTTTCAAATATACTTCTCATATCTTTTCCATCCATTTCAGCCTATCTTATACTCATAATTTGGTACTGTTATTTCTTCCCATCATTTGTATCTAAAGAAATGTAACATGTGCTGCTCCATATACTAGAACTGGCTATGCTAATTCATCGTATTTAATTCTTTAGCTAAGTAGCCTAATAAAATTCATTAGGCTACCTATAAAAATAATTATTATTTATTTTTCTTACTTTCCTTAAAACTTTTTGCATTTCTTCAATAGAATTCTACATTTTTAAAGGTACTTGGATCTTTCGGATAATCTTCTCTAACCTCTATAATATACATCATAATCATTTCCAGTTATATCATTTACAAATGTTCTATAAATAGTCTTTTTAAAATAATATTGGTGGTATTTTAGTTCTGGTCTTTATTATTTTTCCATCTGTATCAATAATTTCTATTTCTCCCTATATCTAATATATATTCATTATAGTTTGTATGTATTTATTTTTATTGGTAATTCTAAATCATAATCATATGCTGAATATCTTATTTTTCCTTAGGTATTATATATTCTTTTCCATTTACTGTCATTTTAAAGTCATTATAAAATTTTTATTTTATAATTTTCACCACCTCTTTTAAGAGCATATATTCGTTTTATCATCTATAAATCGAATCCCATATTTATCATTTATTATATCATTCATTTTATCAATATCTTTCTTAGGATTCCCATTCTATTTACTTTACCATTTTTCTATTATTGCATAAGCATCTATATAGGTTCCTGTTGAAAAATGTGGTTTAAATCTCAAAAACTATTACTATTACTAGAACAAGCATTAGTAATTATAACTAAAATAGTCAAAATTATAAATTTAAAACTATTTTTATCATTTTCATCAACTCCTTTATTTATTGTTGGATTATATTTTTTTCTTTATCAAAATATTCTTTTGGATTAAATAATCTTAATATTTTATTTATTCCTATTATATTCCTATTAATGGTAGTGCCATGTTCTATATTTTATTTTTGTACTTATTTCTGTTCCAACTGTATAACTACTATAACTCCCATATATCATATTTTATATTATTATCTATTTTATCTTGTAGTTTTCATCTCTACCTAACTATTGAAGTTCCATCTTCCTTCTTCAGTTTCTAAATCATCTCTTAATATAATTGTACCTTGATTATGTGCTATCATTCTGTTATTAAATATCCTCTATATTCTTTTTCTACTTGATCTAATTGTTTTCCATTCCAATTTCTACCAAATATTAATCCTACTTGTCCTATTATTGTTGTTCCATATATTGAACCTTGACTATGCCAATTTATCATATTTAATCTCTTAATAAGTAACCTAAGAAAATTCTTAGACTACCTATAAAAATTAATTATTTCTTTTTGCTTTTTATAATCTTCAACTGTTCCACTAAATAATCTTTTTGTACGTGCTCCTGCATTTATTGTATCTGTAACTGGATTATAACTCTCTACATAAACATAAATAAAAGTGAGTATATCTATTATTGTTCCATCATCTAACTGAACTTTCTATATATGCTTTAAAAATCATCTGTTATTACTACTCCTTGTATATACCTTAATAGTTTTCTGAATTAGGAGTTATAACATATTCTTTACCATTGCTTATTATTTTTATTGTTGAAGACAATATTTTTTTATTTTATGATGCTCTGTAGCATTACTCCTTTTTATCATATATGTATATATAATTCAAAGGAGAATTTTCTTTTGTTCATCTACTAAATTAGCTTTTATTGAGATTTTATCATTATTATAGTTTATTGAAGTAAATCTATACACATGTAATACACATGATGTAAAAAGTAATAAAGATACTAGACTTATAAATATTTTTCATTATTTACCTCCATATCTTTTTCTTGGGTTCTTTTTATCTTTCCATCTTTCAAATATACTTCTCTATCTTTTCCGTCCATTTCGCCTATTTTATAATTATAATTTGGTACTGTTATTTCTTTTCCCATCATTTGTATCTAAAGAAATGTAACATTGCTGCTCATATATTAAACCTTAGCTATGCCAATTCATCACATTTAATTCTTTAACAAGTAACCTAAGAAAATTCCTTAGGCTACCTATAAAAATTAATTATTTCTTTTTAATTCTTATATCTCTACTACCTGACGAAATATTCATGTTTTATTGATATATACTTATATTTATTACTTCATTTTTGAATTTTTATTGGAGGATTAGGTTTGACAATTTTGCTTTTCTCTCCTGTTGGACTAATATAATAATAGTCATTTGTCATACAAGCATTAAAAAGAAATATTCCCAAAAATTATTAATAGTATTTTTCATTGAAATACACCTTCCTTATTTATTTTTTTATAGTTCTTTACTTTTTATTTTAGTTCTCTAATAAACAGTTCAATATATAAATTACTCACTCTTCTTTCCAACCATTTTTCTTATATTCTTCAACTGTATTATAGTATTGATCAAATTTGCCATTTGGGTTTATAGTATTAAGAATGCTTCTTTTGTTATATATACATATTAAAAACGTAAAGGGGAAGTTTAATTATTTCTCCTGTATCTAATTCTATTTTACCAAAGTAAACTACAAATTCATCATCTGTTATATTTACACCATTTTTAATATATCAATATATAAATATTCATCATCATCATTTTGTGATTTTTGAATATGGAATTATGTATTCTTTATTATCTTTTTATTATTTTTATTTTATTGTTTACTAATTTTATCCTATGTTTTATATTTTTATTTCTTCCATCACTTATTTCAAAAATAATCAAGAAATGAGTATTCATTGTTTTCGTCTAGTAATTGTCCAACTATATTTATAGTCTTATCTTTTTATCAGTTTGATAACTATACTGTTTTAGTTGTCATGCCCATACAAGTATTAAAAATTAATACACTAAAAATTATTACTATTATTTTTGCCATTGGTATACACCTACCTTATTTATTACTTCATTTTCTTCTATTTTTGGTAATGGTCCTGTTTCATTGAGCTTCAATCTATATTTTTATTTTATTATCCCACCTAAAATAGTAAGGATCATATCCTATAACCCATGACCTTTCCCAGTTGTATTAGGGTTTTAAATTTAATGTAATAATTGATACAAAATCATAGTTGTTTCTTCTCTTTTCAGCTTTTTGTTCCTAAAGTATTCATCTTAGCTATTGTATCATCTAATATCCAAAGGAACTACTGCTATTCCTAAAAATAATTTTCTTTCATTTTGATATTTTTCAATCTTCCTTCTTCAGTTTTCTAAATCATCTCTTAGTTTTTGAAGCATATATAATCGTACCTTGACTATGCTATCATTCCATTATTAAATATTCCTTTATATTCTTTTTCTATTTGATCTAATTGTTTTCCCATTCAATTTCCCAAATATTAGTCCTACTTGTCCTATTATTGCTTCTGCTACATCTGCTATTAAACCATTTGTTGGATTAAATATTCCTATCTTCTTTATTGTTTCTCCTTCCTTTATTTTTATGTTCATCAGGTGTTAATGTTCCTACAAATCTTCCATCTGCAAAATCTGTACATCATTTCCTACTCCATTTATTGCTGGAATTTCCTCTGGTTCTATCTTTTTATTTCTTTATATTTTTCTTGTGTTAAATCTTCAACAACAGTTTTAATTCTAAAATTGTTATCTTTATCTCCTTCTCCTGAATATGTTATAACTACAGGTATTAAATTTTTATTAAAGTAATGATGATGGATTTTGTAGTTCTCCTGCTAATCCTCCTTGTATATTTTTAGTTGAGATTATTCAGTAAATTTATTATACAACTTATAATCAAGAAAAATTTTCAAATTCTCTATATGTATTATAAAAGCCTTGACCTAGTTTATTCTCTAAATCATACTTTCCATCAGTCATCTTATCTAAATCTACTCCAGACTCTTTCCATATTCTCCCATTATATTTGATATATCACTCCATTTTCTCCCATTATCTTTATACTCAATTCAATTGTTCCAACATTGATATCTCTAGTTACTATTTGAGTCTTACTTTCATCTCTATTGATATTTGGATTGACTGTTTTTACCATCAACTATTACTGTTCCTGCTCCTATTGTTGCTCTATTTATTTGTTCTCTATCTGTTACTCCATAGTTTTGCTCCAATAGACTTTGATATACTTCCATTTCATCTTTATCGTTTTTACTAAATGAAGCACTTTCCATTAATACAAAGTTATATCCTTTATCTTTATCATGAATATCAGAATATTCTAATTCACCTGTTTTTAATGGTATTTCCTCCTCCCATTACTGAACCTATTAAATTTGTTTTCCTTCAACAGTAATATTCACTATTCTTTTCCAATTATTGAACTTTGTTCATTTACCCACGATTTATCATGATTTCCATATTCACATGCTCCTACAGATGAACTTCCAGCTGAAACATTGAGACCATTATGTCTCGATTTCTCTTTATCTTGTAAACTTTCAAGATGTAAATTTGCTACATTTATATTTGCATCATTACCTATAATATTTCCACCTTTTATAGAAAAATATTGTTCTTTAACTTTAATCTCTTAATAAGTAACCTAAGAAAATTCCTTAGGTTACCTGTAGAAAATTAAACTATTTATTTTTATATTTTTTAATTTACCAAATTTTTCAAGATTATTATACATAAAGGTGCTTGGATCTTTTGGATAATCTTCTGCCCCAACCATTATAATATACATCATAATCACTTCCAGTTATATCATTTACATAAGTTCTATTTATGGTTTTTAAATAATATTGGTGGTATTTTAGTTCTTGATCTTATTATTTTTCCATCTGTATCAATAATTTTCTATTTCTCCTATATCTAATATATATTCATTATAGTTTGTATATTTACTATTTTTACTAGTAATTCTAAATCATAATCATATGCTGAATATCTTATTTTTCTTTAGGTATTATGTATTCTTTTTCCATTTACTGTCATTTTAAAGTCATTATAAAAATTTTATTCTATAATTTTCATTATGATCTTTAGAGACAATTCGTTCATCATCTATGAATTGAATTCCGTATTTATCATTTATTATACTATCCATTTTATAAATATCTTTTTAGGTATTCCCATTCTATTTACCTTACCATCTTCTATTATTGCATAAGAGTGAATATAAGTTCAGTTGAAAAATGTGGTTTAAATCCCAAAAACTATTTGCTATTACTAGAACAAGCATTAGCAATTATAACTAAAATAATTAAAACTATAAATTTAAAACTATTTTTATCATTTTCATCAGCTCCTTTTATTTGTTGGATTATATTTTTCTTTATCAAAATATTCTTTTTGGATTAAATAATCTTAATATTTTATCTATTCCTATTAATGGTAGTGCCATGCTCTATATTTAATTTTTGATGTTGGTCTTGTTCCAGCTGTATAACTACTATATGGCTCCCATATATCATATTTTATATTATTATTTATTTTATCTTGTAGTTTTTCATCTCTACTAACTATTGAGTTCCATTAAATCCAGCCACATTAGTTACTAAGTCTAAATTATCATTTTTTATCTCTATATTTGTATAATCAGGATTTTTATCATTTCTTTATTTCTCAAAAACATTATTAAATCTTTTGCAGTATATGGAGAACCTAATGAATAGTATTTCTTTATTGTTATTTTCTTCTAATATTCCTTCTCCATATTTTTCTTCTGTATTCTAATCCTGCTCTCCATTGTATATTTCATGACTAAACATTGTAAAATCATCTATTCTATCTCTATTTAAATACATTGTTTCACTAACTTCTTTGCTGCATTACTATATATCTTTCTTTTTCCTTTTATTCGAAACTTATCATAAGCACTTTCAACTAAATCACTCCAATTCCCATGTGTTTCATTTTGAAATACTATAAATTCTTTCTTTTTCCCCCTTTCTAATTTAGCTTAATTCATAATCTTCTAAATTTTCCATTAAGTGTTGTCTCTCTACTTCATCAAGTGCATAACTTAAATCTGTATTCATTCCATTTATATGTGCTACACTTCCTTTATCAAAAATTGCGTATCAGCTAATCTTTCTGGATCATGCTTATTATGTTTCCATCTAAGTCTTTTTCAACAACGTATTTATATCTTGGTGTATTTGATTTAAAGAAATCTATTTTTCGTATAGCTGTATGATTTAGTTCTTCTATTGGTTCTATTACAATATTTTTAAATATTCTCTAAAATATCTTGTACACTACCTAAACTCCAATCTCTTCTATTGTCTGTATATTGTAGAAAATTTTTATCTACATTTATATCTTTAGTTACTTCTTGTGACTTGCTTTCATCTCTATTGATATTTGGATTAACTATCTTACCATCAACTATTACTGTTCCTGCTCTATTGTTGCTCTAGTTGTTGTTCTCTATCTGTTGCTCCATAATTTAATCCTCCATTTTTTGATATTGCTATCCTTTCAGTTGTAGTTTAGTATTTTCATCCCATTTTCTTTTAAATGAAGCACTTCCATTAATACCAAAGTTATATCCTTTTATCCTTTATCATAAATATCTGAATATTCTAATTCACCTGTTCTTAATGTGGTATTTCCTCCTCTATTACTGAACCCTATTAAATTTGTTTTTCCTTCAACAGCAATATTTGCACTATTCTTTCCAATTATTGAACTTTGCTCATTTACCCATGATTTATCATGATTTCCATATTCATACTAAACCAGCTGAAATCTTTTCCTATTCCTAAGATGAACTTCAGCTGAAACATTGATACCCATGATGTCTTTGATTTTCTATTTATCTTGTAAACTTTCAAGATGTAAATTTGCTACATTTATATTTACATCATTACCTATAATATTTTCCACCTTTTATAGAAAAATCTTGTCCTTTAATTTTAATTTCTTAACAAGTAGCCTAATAAAATTTCTTGAGCTACCTATAAAAATTAAATTACTTTTTAATTTTTAATTCATTTAAATTTCTGGATAATCTTCTGCCCATCCATTATAATAAATATTTTTAGATATTAAAGATACATATAATGTTTTTAAATAAAAAGGTGGTATTTTTCTTTATTTTTATTATTTTTCCATTTCTATCTAATATTTCTATTTCTCCATGTCTAAAAATATATTCATTTTCATCGTTTTTGTTATATCTACTGGTATTGGATATTCATATTTAATTATAGATTTATCTTCTTTTATTTTTAATTTTTTTCTTTTTGTATAATATATTCTTTTTCCTTTCAATGTAAACTTGAAATCATTATAAAATTTTTATATAATAATATTTAGTGGAATTACCCATTGCATATATTCTATTTGAAGATTGAAAAGTTATTCCATATTTACTTTAATATATTATTATTCATTTTTTTCTATGTTATTTTTGATACACCCATTCTATTTACTTTTCCATTTTCTATTGGTCCGTATATAACAGTGTCGTATTCAGGTAATACGTAAGCAGGTTTCCTATAAATTTTAAATCTGTACATGATATTAAAAAGATTGAAAATAAAATGAAATAAAATATTCTATTTTTCATTTTACCACTTTCCTTTTTCTTCTTTTTTTATTATTGTCCTGGTCAAGTAAAATTGTAACAGTAACATCTAAATAGTTTTACTAACATCAATGTTATACAATTTCTTTTTTTAAAATAGTTGTAATAGGCATTAGGGTCAAAATATTAAACCTTCTTATTTTTGAATGAAACGATAAGCTATTAATCAATCTCCTTCATGAAGAATGCCGCTGCTTTTTACGAAGTCTAAGATTTTTCTTCCATATAGTTATATTCATTATTGGCTTTTTCATTAATTTGGCATTCATCACGGAATTATCTAACCCAGTTAGAAATAGTACAACAGAAACAGAGAATTCATCCATAAAAATATTTTATATTATTAGACTCTTATGTTACAACTCTATTATACCATTATAATTTTACCTCTCTCAATTAAAGTTTAAAAATTCTACTGCCAATTGAGATAGAGTTTTTCATATTTGTAATTAAATACTTTTTCATCCCAAAATAACTTTGGATGGTGAAGCATATTTTCATTTTTCTAATTGCTCATCATTAACTCCAACAAAGAAGAAAAAAATGATGGAATATGTTTTCCAAAAATATGCAAAATCTTCAGAACCCATTACAGGATCTTCCATAACTTCAACATTGTCTTTTCCTAAAATATTTTTCTAAAAGCATTTTTTTAGAAAATTTAAATAATTCATGGTCATTTTTAATGCTGGATACATTCTATCTACTAAAAATTCATAAGTAGCTCCATAAGCACTAGTAATGCCCTTTTAAAATTTCATCCATTCTATCAACTATTTGATTTGTAACTTTTTCATCAAAAGCTTCTAATAGTCCCTTTTAAAAATAACTTATCAGGTATTATATTGTGTGCCTCTCCAGCATGAATACTACAACAAGATAAGACAGCTGATCTTAATGTTGAAATATTTCTACTGATTATATTTTTGAAAATTGACTACAGCTTGACAAGCCACCATAACTGTATCAACTGTTTTTTTCAGGTTGTGAAGCATGTCCACCTTTTCCCTGAAATATTATTTCAAATGTTGTAGGGTGTGACATCATAGCTCCATCTTTTATAGCTACATACCCTGCTTTTATACTAGGCCAAATATGACAACCAAAAGCTGCATCAACTTTAGGATTTTCTAAAACACCTTCATCTATCATTGGTTTTGCTCCACCAGGTTCTTCTTCAGCAGGTTGAAAAAGTAATTTTATATTTCCAGAAAGTTCATCTTTCAATTCATTCAAAATCATTCCAACTCCAAGAAGTCCTGCAGTATGTCCATCATGTCCACAAGCATGCATTTTTCCTTCATGAGTTGATTTAAAATCACATCTACTTTCTTCTGTTAGGGGTAAAGCGTCCATATCAGCTCTTAAAAGTACTGTCTTACCAGGTTTTCCACCCTTGATAGTTGCAACAATTCCTGTTTTAGCAATTTCAGATTTATATGGAATTCCTATTCTATCTAATTCTTTTTACTATTTCAGCAGTTTTTAAATAAAGTCAAAACCTATTTCTGGATATTTATGAAGTTCTCTTCTAAGTTCCATAACTCTTTCTAAATATTTTTCAGATAATTTTTAATTTTTCTTCCATATGAACCTCCTAATACTAATTCTTAACCAAAAATTTTTTTATAATATTTTTCAATACTACATTTATTTCTAGCATTTGTCAATAAAAACTTATATTTTTGTTATAACTAAGAATTATGCTATAATTTAAAAAGATAAGGAGGAATGCAAATGAACTTGAACTTATTAGAAAAATTAAATGAGAAACAAAGGAAGCAGCCTCACGAAATTGATGGTTCAATTTTTAATTTTAGCAGGGTGCTGGTTCTGGAAAAACAAGAACAATTACATATAGAATAGCACACATGATAGAAAATATTGGAATTAGTCCTTATAGTATTTTTGGCAGTAACTTTTACAAATAAAAGCAGCTAAAGAAATGCGGGAAAGAGTTGAAGACCTCGTAGGAGAGGTTGCAAAATCTTGTACAATTTCTACCTTCCACTCGTTTGGAATGAGACTTTTTAAGAATGTATGCAGCTGAAGTAGGTTATAACCCAAACTTTACTATATATGACACAGATGACCAAAAGAAGAATAATAAAAAGCCATATTAAAAGGTCAAAAACATAACTGTGAACGGAAATAAATTGACTGAAGAGATCTTATTTCTATAATTTCAAAAAATAAAAGAAGAAATAAAGACTATTGAAGAATATTCAGTTATGAACAAGCAAATTATAGAAGTTTATGAAAATATAATAGAAGTTTAATGAAAGTAATGCTATGGATTTTTTCAGATATACTTTTTAAATACATATAAATTATTACAAAACTCTTCTATGCTTGAAAAAAATACATATAAGTATATAATGATAGATGAGTACCAAGATACAAACAATTTACAATATAAAATTATAGATTTAATAGCAAAAATCATCTAATTTATGTGTTGTTGGAGATGAAAACCAAAAGTATATATGGATTTAGAGGAGCTAATATATTAAATATCCTAACTTTTGAAAAACAACTATAAGAATGCTAAAAATAATAAAACTAGAAAAAACTATGAATCAACAAGCACTATACTAGATGCTGCTAATGAACTTATTAAAAATAATAAATCTTCTAAAGATAAGAAAATTATGGACACAAAATGGAAAAGGAGACTTAATCAAAGTCTTAGTTTGTGATAATGCAAGAGATGAAGTAAGTAAAATTATTGATATAATCAAAGAAAATCATCAAAATGGTATTCCATATAAAGATATGACAATTTTGTATAGAACTAATATGCAATCAAGAGTATTTGAAGAAGGACTTTTTAAGATATAATATACCTCATAAAGTCTTTGGTGGAATTAGTTTCTACTCTAGAGCAGAAATTAAAGATATAATTGCATATCTATCTATTATTGTTAATCCACAAGATGAATTAAATTTACAAAAGAATAGTTAATGTTCCTAAAAAGAAAAGTTGGGGAAAAAAAGGAATAGAAAAATAATTGCCTTTGCAAGAGAAAATAATCTTAATTTACTTGATGCACTTTCTCATATAAAAAGGACATTTCAGGGACTAACAGCAACAGGAAAAGAAAAAAACTTTCTGAAATGTATGATATAATAAAGGAACTGAAAGATTTATCTTACAGTGAAACTGCCTCATACATAGTTGAAACTTTACTAGATAAGATAAAATATATAGACTATGTCAAAAGAAACTTATGATGATGCAGATGCAAGAATTGAAAAATATTGAAGAGTTTAAAACTCTATTTTAGAATTAGAAAATGTTGTTGGTGTATTAAGGCTTAGTGAATATTTAGAAAAATGTTTCGCTTGTCAGTGCAACAGATGACTTAGAGGATGAAAAAGACTATATAAAATTGATGACTATACACAACTCAAAAAGGTCTAGAATTTCCTATAGTTTTCTTAGTTGGTTTTGAAAAATGAAATCTTCCCAGGTGTTAGAGCTTCTTTTTGACGAAAAAGAAATGGAAGAAGAGAAGACTTTGCTATATTTGCCTTAACAAGAGCAGAAAAGAAGCTATATTTATCTCATACAGCAATAAGATTTGTCTATGGTCAAGATAGATTAGCAACTCCTTCTGTATTTTTAAAAGAAAATACCTGAAAAACTTTTAGATGTAGAAGTTAAAAAGAAAGATTATACTTTGAAGATGATGAATTTTCAGATACAAGACACTCTGAAAAGTTTAAGAGATTTGAAAGAAAACTGAAATAAATACAAAAATACTATTGTAATTCCTGATGATGTAAAGAAAGTATTAGATACATTAGGTTTTTAAAATAGGTGATAAAGTAAAACATAAAAATTTGGTTTAGGTGTCATCAAAAGATGGATGCTAAAAAGATATATGTTCAATATGTTGATGAAACAAGAGAAATAGCTATCATACTAGCTGATAAACTTTTAACTAAATTGGACTAGAAAGGAAAATATGAAAGAAAAACTTTAAAAATGTAGTAGAATATGATGGTATAGGTCTACACAAAGGTGAAGTAATAAAAATGAAACTTATTCCTAGTAAGTCTACTGGAATAGTTTTTAGAATGATGAATATGCCTGAAGGAAAAATGAAAATACTTCTTGATTATAGAAATACTTTCGATTTAACAAGAGGTACAAACTTAAAAATGAACATGGAGCTATGGTCTTTACTATAGAACATTTTTCTATCAGCTCTTTATGTTGCAGGTATCACAGATTTAATAGTTGAATTAAGTGGGAATGAGCTTCTATCTGTGATGGTAGTGCTATTAAGTTTTTAGATCTGTTCCATGAAAAGTGGTATAGTTGAATTAGATGAAGATGTAGAAAGAAATTGTTGTAAAAAGGAACCTATATTTTTATCTAAAGGGAGATAAACATATAATTGCTCTACCTTATGAAAATGGTTTACAAACTAACTTATGCAATAAGATTTGAACATACATTTTTAAAATCACAACTTGCAGAGTTTGAAATAACTGAAGAAGTTTATAAAAGGAAATTGCTCCAGCAAGAACCTTTGGTTTTCGATTATGAAGTTGAATACTTAAAACAAAAATAATCTTGCCCTAGGTGGAACTTTAGAAAATGCTATAGTTATAAAAGATGGAGTTTTAAATCCTGAAGGTTTAAGATTTGAAGATGAATTTGTAAGACATAAAATGCTTGATATTATTGGTGACTTAAAGATTTTTAAATAGACCAATAAGAGACATATTATTGCTGTTAAAAGCAGGACACCTTATTGATATTGAATTTGCAAAGAAATTCTTGATAATATAAAATAATTTAGGAGGAAAAAGAATGTTAGATATTTTAGAAATAATGAAAAGGATACCACACAGATACCCATTTTTATTAGTTGATAGAATTTTTAGAAATGGACAAAGAAAATCAAACAATAAAAAGGTAAAAATGTAACAATGAATGAAGAATTTTTTTAATGGACACTTTTCCAGGACATCCAATCATGCCAGGTGTATTAATAGTAGAAGGTATGGCTCAATGTTTAGGTGTTATGGTTATGGAAAAATTTTTCCAGGAAAAAGTTCCTTACTTTGCAGCAATAGAAAGTGCTAAATTTAAAAACCCTGTTAAACCTGGAGATACATTGATTTATGATGTAAAAAGTTGATAAAAGTTAAAAAGAAATTTTTGTCAAAGCAACTGGAAAAACTTATGTAGATGATGCAGTAGTTGCAGAAGCAAACTTTACATTTGTAATTGCAGATCTCTAGAATTTAAGGGAGGAAAAAAATGGTAGATATACATAAAACAGCTATCATAGAAGAAGGGGCTATTATAGAAGATGAGTTACAATAGGCCCTTACTGTATAGTTGGAAAAGACGTTATAATAAAAAGGTACCGTTTTACAATCTCATGTTGTTGTTGAAGGTATAACAGAGATAGGGAGAAAAATAATACCATTTTACTCTTTTTGTTTCAATAGGAAAAAGCAAATCAAGACTTAAAAATATAAAGGCGAACCTACAAAAACTATTATAGGAAATAACAATTCTATAAGAGAATTTGTAACTATTCATAGAGTACTGATGATAGATGGGAAACTAGAATAGGAAGTGGAAATCTTCTTATGGCATATGTCCATGTAGCTCATGATGTTATTATTGGTGATGATTGTATACTTGCAAATAATGTTACTCTTGCTGGACACGTTGTAGTTGATAGTCACGCAATTATTGGAGGGACTTACTCCTATTCATCAATTTACAAGAATAGGTTCTTATTCTATGATAGGTGGAGCAAGTGGAGTAAACCAAGATATTTGTCCTTTCGTTTTAGCTGAAGGGAATAAAGCAGTTATAAGAGTTTAAATAGTATAGGTTTAAGAAGAAGAGGTTTTCACTGATGATGAAATTTTCTAATTTGAAAAAGCATATAGAATACTATTTAGACAAGGGTCTACAATTAAAAGATGCTTTAGAAGAACTTGAAAGAGATTTTTAGTGAAGATAAAATGTAAAAATATCTAGTAGATTTTTATAAAGAGCAGCGATAGGGGATAGCTAGATAATGGAGAAAAATAGGACTTATTGTAGGAAATGGTAAATTGCCTCTATACTTCATAGAGAAGCCAAAAACAGTAATATTTCAGTGTATCCAATAGGTCTTTTTCCCTCTGTTGATGAAAAATAAAAATCAGATAATTATGCAGAGTTCAATGTTGGACTATAGGAGAAATAATAAAATATTTACTTCTAAATGATATTACTAAAATTGTAATACTTGGAAAAGATTGAAAAAGCTAATTTTTGAAAATTTAATACTTGACAAATATGGAGAAGATAATGAAATTGTCCCTGACAAAAAGATGAAACTCTCCTTTTTGCAATTATTGGATTTATAAGATTAAATGGAATAAAAGTTTTTACCTCAAAAATTATTCAATGAAAAGACTTATTTTTGAAGCTAAATGCTACACAGAAAAGAAAACCTGATGCTGATGATGAAAAACTATTTCTATAGGAATTGAAGCTGCAAGACTTTTAAGTAGAGTTGATGTAAGACAAACAGTTGTTTGTAGAGATAAGGCTGTCACTAGCTGTTGAAGGTATAGAAGGAACTGATGAAACTCTAAAGAGAGCTGGACAATATTCTGATAAAGATAATATTTTTGATAAAAATGTCAAGACCTCAACAAGATATGAGTTGATGTCCCTGTTATAGGACTTCATACAGTGGAAACAACTATACAAAATGGTTTTAAAAGTATAGTTGCTCAGGCTAAAAAGAATGATATTTTTAAATCAGAAGAATGTATAGAACTAGCAAATAAGAATAACATCTTTATAATTGCTAAAAATATAGGAGAACTTTATGAAATTTTTGTTTCTACAGGAGAAGCCTCTGAGAGTTTACATCTTTCATATTTAGTAAAAAGTGTAAAAGTCAAGATATAAAGATGTAGATTTTGTTGGAGTCAGCAGGTGAAAAATCAAAAAAAGAAGGGGTAGAAATACTTCAAGATATAAGTGAACTTGCAATTATAGAGTTTACAGAAGCTATAAAAATATAAATTTTTAAAACAAAAAGCATGAATATTTACAATATATAAAAGATAATCAAATAGAGAATGTAATTTTAGTTGATTATGGAGGGTTTTTAATGTAAAGTTTTTAGAGCTTTTAAAAACGAAATTATGGATGTAAAAATTTTCTACTATATTCCACCTAAGGTTTGGATATGGGGAGAAAAAGAGTTGAAAAATTAAGATTAGCTGACTATATAATGGTTATCTTCCCTTGGGAAGTAGATTTCTATAAAAACATAATATAGATGCTGTCTATTTTGGAAATCCTTTTACAGATTTCTATAAAAAGTTGAAAGAACAGGAGATAAAAATATTATTGCTTCCAGGTAGTAGAAGGCAAGAAATAAAAGCTATGCTTCCTGTTTTTGAAAAATCATAAATGATTTAAAAGATGACAAGTTTATTTTTAAAATTAAATTCAGAACAAGATTTAGTATATACAGAAAACTTTAAAAGAAATATACTAATTTAGAAATTATTATTGATAAAAGAAATTAAAAGATATAGTTGGAGATTGTAAAGCTTTCAGTTGCAACTTCTGGTACAGTTACACTTGAATTAGCACTTTTTGCTCTACCTAGTATAGTTGTATATAAAAACTAGCCTTATTAATTATTTAATAGGAAAATATATTTTTAAAAATTGGCTATATATCTTTACCTAATTTAGTTTTAAATGATGAAATTTTTCTCAGAGCTTATTCAAAAGGATTGTGAAGCAAAAGAATATTGAAAAGCACATGAAAAATACTGAAAAATTTACCAGAAATTGAAGAAAAATTGAGAATATGAGAAAAATTGAAGGAAAAAGCTGTTGTAGAAAGTTATGCAGATTTTTCTTATTAAGGAAGGAAAATGAAAATATTAAAATTTTAAAACAAATCTCTTAATGTTTTCTTAGGTTATAGTTATAGATATAAATGGCATATGATAGCAGTTATTATCTTATCAGTACTTGCATCAGCAATGAGCTCTGCACCTGCTTGGTTAAGTAAAAATTTGTTGATGATGTATTGATAAAACAAAATAAAGAAATGTTTTCTATGGATAATAGGTGGATTTTTGCTGCTACTGTAATTAAAGTTATAACATCATATTATTCTGAAGTTGTTTCAAACTTTGTAACTGAGACTATAAAAAGAGAAATAAAAATAGATATATTTTCTCATTTAGAAATTACCGATAAATTATTTTTAAAAAGAAAATTGGAGATACTCTCTCAAAAATTAACAAATGATACCACTTCATTAGGGAAGAATAGGTTTTATTATTTTTGATATGTTTAAGAGCTTTTAACAGTTATAATTCTTACTGTAATATTATTTAAAGTAGATTATATTTTAGCTTTAATATCTCTTATACTTCTACCTTTAATTATTAGAGTTGTTAGAAAATATACTAAAAATTAGAAAATATGGTAGAAAAGACAGGATACAACAGGTAAGGTTACTGCCTTTACTCGAGAAACTCTTTCAGGGATATTTGTTATAAAGGCTTTTAATAACACAGATTTTGTTATTGATAAATATAAAGATTTAACTAAGGAAGAGTTTGAACAAGCATATAAAACTACAAAATTAAAGCAAAAGTATCTCCTATAAATGAAGTTATAACAACATTTATGGTACTTTTTAGTTGTTTTGTATGGTGGTTATCAAATATTGATTGCTAAAAATTACATCAGGAGATTTGATTTCCTTTGTAACAGCCTTTGGGACTTATGCACCAACCTTTAAAAAGACTGATTAGTAAAAATAATGATTTACAAGATTCTTTACCATCAGCAGATAGAGTTGTTGAAATTTTTGATGAAAAAGATTAGAAACAGATGTCTTTTGAGTGAAGCAGTTAAATTTGATGAAAAATTCAAAATATAAAATTTGAAAATGTAAACTATAAATATGAAAGATTCAAATGACTATGTATTAAAAATATAAATTTAGATGTAAAGCTGGAGAAATTATTTGCTTTTTGTTGGAAAGAGTGGAAGTGGAAAAACTACACTTGTAAATCTATTAGCAAGATTTTTTAATACTGATGAGGGAAGTGTAACTGTAAATGGAGTAAATATCAAAAATATTCCTTTAGGTATTTATAGAAATAAGTTTTGCAATAGTACCTCAAGAAACTTTTCTTATTTGGTGGAACTATAAAGAAAATATAAGCTTTTGGTAAAGAAGTTACTGATGAAGAAATTATTACAGCTGCTAAAATGGCAAATGCCCTATAACTTCATACAAGAAGACTTACCTAATAAATTTGAAACAGAAGTTGGAGAAAGAGAGCATTGTTATCTGGTGGACAAAAACAAAGAATAGCAATAGCGAGAGCCTTGATTAAAAACCCTGAGATTATGATACTTGACGAAGCTACTTCTGCACTTGACAGTGAATCTGAAAAGCTTTGTACAGATGCTTTAGATAGCTTAATGGAAGGAAGAACCACTTTGTTATAGCACTACAGATTATCTACTATAGTTAGAGCTGATAAGATTGTTGTTATGGATAATGGAGAAATTAAAGAGATAGGAACACATTCTGAGGCTTATAGCTATGAATGGAATCTATAAAAATCTTTATGATATCCAATTCAATGAAAATAAATAAGAAAAATTAAAAACTGCACCTAAAATCTTTACATAAGATTTTTGAGTGCAGTTTAATTTCATTAAATGTGTTAGAGACTACTCGTAGGTGTTAGTCAGAGATCATGTACTCGTAAGGGTGTTAGTCGTGAGTAGTTCTGAGGAGCAATATAATCTAAATCTCATTTTTTCTTATAGACTTTTATATCTCCATCTAACACTCATCATTGCTATAATTAGACTTCAATATATAAGCTTCCATTTTTATAATAACTTAATTTTTCTCCCTTCAAGTTTTCCATTTTTATAGTTTGAAACAGAAGTTTTTACCATCTTCAAGATATTCTATTACAGTACCATCTAACATATCATTTTTATAAAATAAGTCAGCTTTTAAATTTCCATTTTCATAATAAAATTTACTGTTTCCATTTAACTTACCATTAAGATAGTTCTCTTCATAAGCTATTTTACCATTTTCATAGTAGCCCTTTGAACTTCCATCTAGTTTACCATCTATAAAATCAGTTCGTATTTTTCCACTTTCATAATAGCTCTTAGTTATCCCATTTATATTTTCCCTTAGTAGAGTTAAATGTAAAGCTTATTTTTCCTGATTCATAATAGCCTATTCCATTACCTTCAAGAACTCCATCTTTTAAAACGAAAAATTGACTCTAATTTACCACTTTCATAATAAGTTTTCTCCCAACTCCAGTAAATATTTTTACTATCTTTAATGTAAACAAGTCCCGTTTTTCATCTTGGTCAAAGCTCTAAAATATTCATCTCTTTTTCAGTTGTTCCCAAAAAGTTTTTCCTAAAAAATAAAATAACTAAAATTAGTAAAAATAAAATTTTTCGCATATTTTCTCCCTACATATGTAAAAACTGTGTCTTCTATTTCTTTTCTTCTTTAAAAGTTTCATTAGAATAACTAGCTAAAAATATGGTCCCTTACTATAGCCAAATAGATAACCAAAGTTATTGGAGTTGGTAGATATACAAATGAAAGCATTTTTGCATATATATACATTTTTTCATTATCTACCATCATAGAAGCTACTCTATAATAACTTGAACCTACTCCATTCAAAAGTATAAGATGAGAAAAAGTTCTTTATTTCCTTCATCATGTTTTATTAAAAATTTTAAAGATTCTACTTCTTTGTTCATCAGTTAAATACTTAGTTTTTAGGAAAAAGCTGTGAACATCTTAAAAATAGTAAAAGTTATAAGTCCTATAATAACAGTTCCAAAGGTAAAAATAATTGTATAATATATAACCTTATTTAGTATTTTTCATTTCAGTTGATACATTTCTTCTGTATCTGGAATCATCTCCTAGTACAACACTTCCATCTACTGTTTCTAATTAATTCATCGTTTTTATAATTGCTTTTGATATTAAATTTCCATCTTTATAATTTTTCCTCAATACGTAGTTCTCCATTCTCATGATATGCTATTACAAGCCCATCTGGTTTAGCATTTTTATAGTTAACTACTATTTTTAATTTTCCACTTTCATAGTAATAATTAAGACCATTAAATTCATCATTTTTATAATTTTCTTCATATTCTATATTACCATTTTTCATAGTAACCTATTACTTTTCCTTCTAATATCCCGTCAATAAAATTTGCTTCAGATTTTAACTTACCACCTGGATAATACTGTTTTTCAATCCTTCTATTTTTCCATTTAGATAAGGAACTTCAGCTTTTAAACTTTTTATCTTCATAATATTGTTTTTGCTATTCCTGCTAAAAAGCTTCTTTTTCTGCTCAACATAAACAAGTTCAGTCTTTTTCATCATATTCAAGTTTTCAAAATCTACTTCTCTTTCTGCAAAAATAGTAAAGGGAAGTTAAAACAAAAATAATAAAAGTATAGACAATAAAAATTCTTTTTCATTTTCTCTCCTTATGCTTTGAATGTGTAGAGAAGCTTATTCCTATATACCTTTAAATTTAGTTTTTAATTAGTTTTCCCATTTTTATAAAGCTCTCTTCCTAATGTTCCCATCTTTGTAGAAAATTAAGATTCTCCATCTAGTTCACCATTTTTATAGTTCTCTTGAATAAATACTGTCATTCCATGCCAGTATTCTTTTGCCAAGTCCATCTAACTCACCATTTTTATAAGTAAATTTCACTTCTTATAGTTCCATCTTTCAAAATAAGTTTTTGCTAATCCCATCTCGTTTACCATCTTTATATTTCCTATCAGATTTTAAATTTCCATTTTATAATATTCTATTGATTTTTCCATTTAATTATACCATTAACATAGAATGATTCTAGATTCTAATTTTACCACTGGATAATACTCTACTACTTTTCCTTCAAATTTTCCATTTTATATGGAGTTCATATTTAGAAGCTTTTTATCTTCATAGTAAAGCCTTCTCTATTCCAGTAAAAGGATCTTTTCATTACCATAATGATAAAGTTGAGTTTTTGATTGTATTCAAGTTTATCAGTACCCACTATCCTTTCAGCAAAAATACTAAAAGAAACAAAGATAAAAGATACAAAAAAGAATAAAACTTTTCTTCATAGAACTCCTAAAATACCAAGATAAGTAATTTCAATGCTTCTAAATATATAAAACTATGTATCTTCATATTTCTTTCTTAACTTCTTTAAAAAGTTTGCATTAGAATAACTCAGCTAAAATATGATCCCATTACTATAACCAAGATAGACCACCAAAAGTTATTGGGTTGGCAAATATAGTAAAGTAGAAAAGCATTTTGGCATAAATATAAACCTTTTCATTATCTACCATCATAGAAGCTACTCTATAATAACTTGACCTCCACCATTCAAAGTATAAGATGAGAAAAAGTTCTTTTATTTCCTTCATCATGTTTCATTAAAAATTTCAAAGATTCTACTTTCTTGTTCATCTGTTAAATGACTAGTTTTTGGAGAAAAGATTGTAAGCATCTTATAAGCAAAGTTAAAACATACATATAGACCTATAGTCCACAAAATATATTAGGTCCTATGTAGCCTTTAAGTTTATTATTTTTAGCTAAGTATCTTCTTCAGTGTCTCCAAAATCAAATTTTCAACCATTTCATCATCTTTATAAATTGCTTTTTGATGTTAAATTCCCATCATCCTTCATTAGTTGACACTCACCTTCTAATTTACCATCTTTATAATTTTCTTCCAATATGTAGTTGTCCATTCTCATGATGTACTCTTGCAAGTCCATCTAATTGCCCATTCTTGCATAGTTAAGTTCTGATTTTCAATTGTCCATTCTCATAATAATTTTAACTAATCCGTCTAATTCATCTATCTTTGTAGTTTTCTTTCATACTCTAAAATTTCCATTTTCATAATAACCTATTGATTTTTCCTTGTAATAAACCATCAATAAAATGCATCAGATTTAAATTTACCATTAAGATAATACTCTTTCCTCTTCCTTCTTTTTCCATTTTATATGGAAATTCAAATATTGAATTCTCATCTTTTGATAATATTTTGCTATTCCTGTAAAAGTTCTTTTTCTCCTAACATAAACAAGTCAGTTTCTTCATTGTATTCAAGTTTTCAAAGATCCCACTTCCTTTTGAGCAAAAATATTGAAAGATAGTTAATATAAAAATAATTAAAGTATAGATAATAAAATTCTTTTTCATAGTATCTCCTAATTGTGTGGATTGAATTCATAATAAAGTAGTTCTTATAGTTCTTCCATAATCTGATTAGTACTCCAACTATAATATTGATTTCATCACTTGTTTGAGAAAATTACAACTATGTTTATTCCTGCTTTACCCTATTGCAGAGAATAATCTTCCTGACAATCCTTATAGTTCTTTCATTCCTAATCTACTGAGCAATTAAAGATATTTCAGTTGTGAAAGTAACTTCTCCTGACAAAGTAACTTTTTGAGTCTTCCATGTTCGTGAACAAAGGTTTTACTGCCTTTAGTTTCTACTATCTGACAGAATGAATCTACTCCACTTGGAATATGCTCTATATCTTACATTATAGTCCTCAAAAACACTTAGAGCCTTTCTTATTAAAACCTCACCTCATTAGACATACGAACTTTTTCTAATCGTGATAATAGAAAATCTACCATGCACCCGTGATTACATGTTTAATGTCCTTCATCACTATTATTTATTATAGTTCCTACATCTTTCAGGTCTATTTGTGTTACGAATTTGTATGAATTTTCTTTTAGTGCAACAGAGATACTGCTCTTCATGTAGACACTTGCTCCCATATATGATAATTTCTAAGTTCATTATAGTTTATAACTTCAATAGGAAGTGGATTAGAATTATTCTTGGATCTGCCATTAAAACTCTGAAACATCTGTCCAGATTTCTGCATTAGCAAGGCTAAACAATCGCTCCTGTAACATCTCCTCCTCCACGAGTCATAAGTTTAACATCTTTATTAGGGAAAGAACCATAGAAACCTGGTATAATAAAGTTTTCCCCTGTCTTAGTTATTTCTTGGAATCTTCTTCACTCTTAATATAATCAAAGTGTTATCATAATTATAAGAAAATTACATCTTTAGCATCTATAAATTTATAACCTAAAGTATTCTGCCATTAAAAATGCATCAAATATTCTCACGACTAACTCAAATATTCCTCTGATATCACTTTTGATCTAATTTTTCTTTTAATTGTGCAAGTTCTCCTTGATATCAAATTGTAAATTTAGTTCTTTAGCTATATCACAGAATTTCTTTTCAATTATACTAAACTGCATCACAATTCATATTATATTTTATATGTGCATATAACAAAGATACAATAAATCTGTTATTTTGTTATCATCTTTTATTTGCTTTCAATACCCTTTTAACAACAAATTTACGGCTTGGTCCATCTAGCTTCTTCTTTACTTTTTAAACTGCTTCTGCACTTGCAACAGAACTTCCTCCAAATTTTGCAACTTTCAACATTATGCTAACTCCACTTAATTTTGTAACAAGACAATCTTTTCCTTCAATCACTTGTAACATCTGTGAGTAATTTCTTTTGTATAGTGATAGAAGTTATTTTCATCTTTTCTATTTTATCAAATTCATTTTAATTCTTCATTTGAACGAAGAGCTACATATCTATGTTTCGAATAATTTAGCTGAATAAGATATTTCTTTTTCTATTGAAATAGGATTGAAAGAAATATTTTGCTTGTGCTATATCTAAGATATCTTGAATTATTGCATTAGCAGTTGGTAATTTTTCCTGACCTTGACCATAGAATTCCTTCTCCATAGTATGAGACTGTACAGTAACAATGTTATAGTTACTTAAAACATTACCTTCTAAAGCATTTGATTGGGGAATAAATTTAACAGTACTGAAGCTTCATATTTACTTCCAACAGTTATTTGCTTTCTCCAATATATTTAGCCATTAAACCTCTTAAAAATATAGGATATCTTCTTTAGTTATATTTCCTCATAGTGAAACAGAAATTCATAATGAAACCATCATAAGCTAAAGCTGAACTTATAATAACCTTATTGGTTATCATCATCCATCTATATCAGCACTAGGATCCCTTCAGCTATAACCTAATTCTTCAGCTGTTTAAAGTTGTGAAAATTCATTTTCAAATCTATACATATTATCTAAGATAAAGTTACTTGTACGCGCTGAAAATTCCATAAAAATTTATCTATATTTTTCTACGACGAATGGAATACCTGAGTAAATTTCCTCCTCACCTTGCTTCAAAACGAGCATAACATTGTCTTTAGCAACTTGTAGAAAATTCATCTAAATATTTTTGCTATAACTGCCTTGTTAGCACTTATGACTGATTTCTTACTTTTTAAAAGCTTGCATAATGAATTCATAAGCAGGATGTAATCCACATACATTCAACAACTAATTCTATATCGTTGACATAATTTCATCGCAATTATCGGTAGCTATATTTATTTTGTTTAAATCTTTTCAAGAACTGGCTTCAATATTCTTTAAATTCCTTGCTATCTCATAAACTCCGTCCTAACTGTACCAAAACCTAAAATTGCTACTTTTCATTTTTCACACCTTCAAATTTTTTATCATATTTGATTGTAATATGAGAAATATTGTATCGCATAAGGAAAAATCATATCAAGGAGATTATTATGAATTATGAAGTACAAAATAATAGGATTACAAAAAGACAAAATAGTCGCTTTTTACAAGGTTTAGTGAGGGATGTGGACTTTTTGTTAGAAAACTTCAACGATAGATTTTAAAAATTTATTAGATAAATCTTATACAGATATTGCTTTGAAGTCTTTAAAAATTATCATTTTGATGAGAGTAAATTAAGTCTCGTGATAGAAAAGCATATAGCAAGTTTTTCAACTTCAAAGTTACTCCCTCTTTATTGGATTAAAAGATGCTCATGTTTTAGAGCTATTTCTATTGCCCATAAGTGCTTTTAAAGATGTTGCTCACATTATTACCTTTATCTAATTCAATTAGCTCTTGAAGGAAATGACCAAGAAATTTTAATTTTGACAGCTACAAAGTGGGGATACAGGAACGTTTGCCTTAGAAGGTTTTTAAAGATGTGGACCATGAAAGTAGTGTTTTTCTATCCTAAAAATGGGGGTGGTAAAATCCAAGAATTTGCAAATGAGAACTCAAGAAGGAAAAATACTAAAGTTTGTGCTAGATAGAAGACTTGATGATGCTCCAAACTGCTGTAAAAATATTTTCTTAGATGAAGACTTACAAAAGTTCTTCCAGGAAATATTCGCAAAGTATAACTCAATAAATATAGGACGTTTAACTCCACAAATAGTTTACTACATTGTTGCCTATATTGATTTAGTATAATAAAAATAAACTTAGGACAAAATAAATTTTGGCTATGCACCCTACTGGAAATTTAGAGATATCTTAGCTGGATACTGTGCATTAGGCCTTCGCCTGTTAATAAATTAGTTTCAGTGCCAAGTAATAAAAGCCGTGTTTTATAGTGACTTCTTAACAACCGGGTATCATGATAGAAATCGTGAATTCTCACAATTTCTCTCGCATGGATATTTTTACTCCTCAAAGTAACTTAGAAAAGATTAGCATAGTGACGGCGGTTCTGATGATACAGTATGTGTAAATCTAATGGATGGAGTACAAAATGGTAGTATCCAGGGAGTTAATACCACGATATACTTGCTAAATTAAAAGCAGAAGTGAAGTTATAGCTAGATGATGACTTCTCATATAATCAGTTTGGGAGGGAAGAAAAATATCTCGCTAAGTATCCTCATGCAGCTGTCGCTTACAAAGTAATGCTTGAACAAAATTTAGAAGAGTGAGACTGTGGTTTTATCAACTGCTTTCCATATAAATTCTGTACTAGTGTTGCAATGCAGTTTTAAATATAACTGATGAAGATGAATTCAAATTGATGGAAAAACTGCTATATGAATTTCATAGTGCTGTTCCTGAAAATCTAAAGAACTTAAATTCTAAAGAAATAAGACATATGATTTAGTAAAAGAAAGAGGATAGCTAAATATATTCTGGAGGCTGAAAAATGTTTGAAGTAAAAAGTACCTATGACTTTGCCAATGTAGCCTGTGGTTTTTGATACTCTAGGGCTTGCTCTAGAAACTCATTCTGTTTTTCATTTTGAATTGAATGATAAATTAGATTTTGTAGGTTTTGAAAAGAATTTTGTAATGAAGATAATCTTGTTTATATCGCTAAAAAGACTTTTAAACTTCTTAAATAAAAAGTGAATGGAGTTAAAATCTCTTTTAATAGAACAAGCTCCTGTTGCAAGAGGCTAGGAGTAGTGACTAGCCTGTGTTGTAGCTGGTATATTTTGGAGCTTACTTATTGACAGAAACTGAAATAAATAAGAATGATATTTTAAAAATTGCAGCAGAACTTGAAGGACATCCAGATATTATGTAGCACCTGCCATATTTGGTAATTTATGTACTTCTTGTCTTGTAGATGTATGAGGCTATATCTGTTCAATATAATGTAGATGAAAGATTTAATTTTATGGCTCTTATACCTAATTTTTGGAAACTAAGACAGCGGATACAAGAAAAGCTTTTACCTAAAGACTTACCTTTAAAGGATGCTATATTCTCTCTAAGTCGTTTAGGAATAGTTTTTAAGAGCTTTTGAAACTTAGTGATATACAAACTTTAAAGAAAGTACTAGCTGATAAAATTCATGAGCCTATCTAAAAATTTAATTCATGAATATGATGAGGTAAGAGCTATTTGTGAAAAACATTGAAAGTTATGTATCTCAGGTAGTGGTTCAACTTTAATAAATATATTGGTTGATGAAACTAAGCTAGAGCTTATAAAAAGAACAATTAAAAATTTAAAATATAATTGGAAAAAGTTCTCTTTACTAAAAGTGAGATAAAAGAAGGAACAACTTGGAAAGAAAAGGAATGTTTAGAATGGAAAGAACAAAAATCGCAGTAGTTGAGCAACAGGAATGGTAGGACAAAAGACTTTACTTACGTCCTTTTAGAAAATCACCCTTGTTTGAAGTTGTAAAATTAGCAGCTTCTCAAAAATTCAGCAGGAAAAAGATAAGGGGATTTAATGGCTAATAAATGGAAATTAGATATGAAAATACCTGAATAGCACAAAAGGATTTCATAGTTGAAGATGCTATGGATGTTAAAAATGTATCAAAATGAGGTTAAATTAATTTTCTGTGCAGTTAATTTAGATAAGAAAAAGAATTAGTTGCTTTTGAAGAAAGCTATGCAAAAAGAAGTTGTTAGCAGTGTCTAATAACTCAGCCACCGTATGAAGCTGATGTCCCTATGATAATACCTGAAATCAATGCAAAAACATTTAGACATAGTTGATGTACAAAGAGATTAGGAACCAGGTTTCATAGTTGTAAAACCTAACTGTTCTATTCTAAAGTTATGTACCTGTATTTGCAGCAATAAAAAGAATGGTATTAAAGAAGCTAGTATCTGTATTTATCAAGCTATTTCAGGAAGTGGACATTTGAAGATTGGCCTGAAAATGTAGGGAAATATTATTCTATATATAGGTGGAGAAGAAAGAAAAAGTGAAATAGAACCTAAAAATATTTGGAAATATAGAAAATGGAGAAATCAAATTAAATGATACTATGAAATTCTCAGCTCAATGTATCAGAGTTCCTGTTTTAGATGGACACTTAGCTTTCGTGTTTCATTTAATCTTGAAAATAATCCTGCAAAGAAGTTTTAATTGAAAAAATTAAAACTTTTAAATCAGATATAACTGATTTACCTCTAGCTCCTAAAAGAATTTATCCATTACTATGAAGAAAAATGATGAACCTCAACCTTACTAGATAGAGATAATGAAAAGGGAATGCAAATAACTGTGGGAAGATTAAGAGAAGATAATTTATTCGATTATAAATTTGTTGGACTTTCTCATAATACTTTTAAGAGGAGCAGCTGGTGGTGCAGTTCTAACAGCTGGAGCTTGTTAAAAGCTTGGATACTTAGACTAATTAATAACAAAAAGAGCTTACATATTTAATTCTGATGTCAAAAAGTAAAAATAAGCGAGTTACGAATGTAGATTTTTAGATAAAAATCAAATAGAATGAGTACGAACAAATTCAGGAGTGTCTGAACGAAGTGAGTTTCTGATTGCAGCGAATTCTTGATACTTTTATCGTTAAGAAATCTACTCAGTAACGAACTATTTTTCTTTTTATTATTAGTCTATATAGTACTCTTCCTTACTTTTTGTTTCAACTCCCACCCATTTTTGATACTTTATGTGTTCCTAAGTCTATACAGTACTAAATTATTAGAATAGTAAACTATATGTGATCTTCCTTTTTGAAGGAGTATGTCCAAAATATATAGCCTTTTCCAGTGAAATTTCTATCCCAAGAAATTTTGTCTATTCCATATTAAGAAATATTCCTCTTTGTTCTTGGACTCAAATCAGGATTATATGCTGGCACGAGCAAATATAGTTTTATCTGAAACTATAAGAGCTGGAAAAAGTTGATAAGAAATCAACAAGAAATTTATTCTTTTCCTTATCATAGAAATCTTTCTTTGTTAGTCCCAACTTGTTTTAAAAGATTCTATTGTTGTTTCTCCATTATTTTCTATACCAGTGATCTATACTATTTCATCTAATGTATTTACTGCTGTTAATAGCATATCTTCATGATTTTCTAATAAATGTGCACATTATAACCTTCTTTTATCATTTTATCTATACTTCACATATAATTCATAAAGATTGTGTCCCTCTATCCCATAGAGTCCCCAAGATTTGCAAGTAAATCATTCTGTAATTTACTCTAAAAATTTTAAAAATAAATTATAATAACCATATAAAATCTGAAATTACATCCTTTATAACTCATCACTTCGTTTATATATTTTTACCCTGTCCTTTCTGCAGTGATTGGCTTTCCTTTCCATTAATAAAACTTCCTTTAGATAAAATGGAGCTGTAAAAACAGCCCCATTTTATATTTTGAATCTGATGTGAGGTTTAACTTTAGCTGTAACTTCTATCTCAGACCAGTCAAATTCCTTCATATCAACATCAGCTTATTTCCAGTCTACTCTTTAACTCTCTTGTTAACTACTATGTGTCCATTTTATCTGACCTTGAGGAGCCACTGGTAGTTCTTTCCATAAATGGTTTTATCATAATTGAGTGAAATTTCTATTCTCTTAGCTTCATCACAAAGCTCGAGGGAAATTCTCTGAGCCGCTAGCTTTTTCAAGAGTTTTCAGATGTATAGCGAGCCTTGTTGAGTTAGAGATTCTTTCCAAACAGAAACTCATTTGTTGAGGATCTGAACCATAACCAGGTCCAGCAAAAAGAAACAGTCTATTCCTGGATCATCAGCTTTTAAAGTCCGTCTTAGAAGTTATTGAAGTCTGTAGTCTTCCATCAACTAATTCAACAGTAAGTCCGTCGATTTCCATTGCTGGACAGGCATGACCAGCTCACGGTTCTTGTGGCATTTCCTGAACCACGACATCATAGCTAAGTAATTACTTTAATGGTTTTTCCTTCTTTATCTTCTCAATCTCCCATCGCCATCAACACTCTACCTGTCCGCATCATCTAGTAATTTTCGCTTTTCTAAATCAATTTTGAATCCTTCTACTTCAGGATTGCAGCCGATTTAGTATTAATCTGCACTGGAGCTATAGGTGATGGTGCTCTCATTGCTAAACCATGGAAGAATTGTTAGCGATACTTTCGTTATCTATAGCATAAGCTTTCATAGCTCTTCTTAAATTAATATCATACTTTTTGAATTAGGATCTGTTACAACTTCATTCTTTTCATCCCATCATTACCTACTATGGAATCCTAGCAGCTGAAAGCCATAGCAGTTCTTGTAAGTATATTAATATTATCTAACTTTTTCTATTTCAGTGAAAATATTTAATTTGGCCGAATATCTCTAGGTCCTATTTCCAAGATTTTTATAGCGTCGCAGCTTGTTGAGATGGAGGGTAAGATTTCCACTTTCTATAGTTTTTATTTTGGTGTCTCCTCTATGGTAGTGAGGGGTTAGCTCAAGCATTGCTTTTCTCCTTTGAACTATCTCTTGATACAAGTAAGGTCCATAAGATAGAGGACTTCTTCTTAATGCAGGAGATTCTATGAGTTTTATCCACTTCGTACACCTTCAAATTGTTTTGCATTAACGGAAATTCACTATCAAAGCTTTCCTCCCCAATAACAAACTGATGCGTTGAGTTTCTGTTAAGTGTATTTTCAGTAGTAGAGCATCTATAACTCAAGTCCTGGATACTTTTATCGGCTTTTCCTTCATTATATCTCCTGTATTCCTACTATTTTCTTTTTCTATTTTTGTTAAATCTTGAAGATGAAGAACTTTGGTATATATTCTTGGATTAGCAAACTAACTGCATAGTTCTTACTATATCTTTTCAGTTGTTACAGGATCTCCATTTGACCATTTAAAGCTGGATGACTCGTATGTTACCGTCTTCCAGGATTAATCATGTAACCTTTTATCGGAGTCATCACTATCTCATTCTGTCGCAACAAAATCGGGGTTTGTTAGAAAGCTCCATTCATAGTATATTGTGCATAAATGCATTGTCTCATCCCACTTGAAACAAAAGAAATCCATTGAGAATTCCCTATAAGGAGGACTCCTGACAATGCTACAGCTACTTTTAGTGTATCCACAGGTGCTACTTCACCTTCACATATATATGGGCTGCTGGATATTTTTGTTCCTAATTCCTCAAGACTACACATCTTGCTTAGCACTGCATCTGCTTTTACCACCATTCACATCTCCGCAAGATACCACGGTAGCATCATTCAGCAAATAAAGCTAACCAGTGGTTTACCATCTCACATCTATACCTCCTCTAATTTTGCTGATTGTTAGTTTTAGAATCTACACTGGTTGAGGTGCTACAACTCTATCTTAGACTACATTTTGAATATGTTAGGTTTTCCATCACATTTGGTCTCCAATCATATTTTTAATTCTCTTATTTTACAAACTAAAGATATCTAAGCTTATTTAATATAGGAGCTGGCCTGGAATTTCTTCCATAAAATTACCTTTTCATAGTCTTTTTATAAGTTTACTGCTCTATTCTTTCATTCATAGCATCTTTTGAAGACTGTAGCATCTACAAAAGCTGCTTCAAGGAGTTATCTGACAGCGTAACGAGAAAGTATCAAACTTGCATGTCTCCAAATCTAGCTAATTGTTATGGATCCGTTCCAAAACCCATACCAGCTGTACTGAAAACGGCATGGTAGGATCGTCTCCATTTACTCTGTGTAGAAGTTCTTTGAATCTAATAATCTTCCATCAAGTCATCAAACATCAGAGTCCCTATAGCTTTCCATTTGTTGGATGTAGTATTGTGCAAGAGAGGGTTCCTGACATTTCTCACCTGACATCATGCAGCTAATAGTATATTAGCTGGGTTTTCACTCACTTTTCCTATCTTATTCCATCACCATCAACTTGTCTTTTGAATCCAGCTTCATCAAGTAATTGTTTAGCTCCACATCTTGTTTAAATCCACTTTATTTCTGGATTATGTATTGATGGAATAATGGAGAAAGCTGTGTTGATGCTGGAGTAGACAATCCATGATAGAATCTTGTTTACTTACTGCATCCATATCGATTGCATAAGCTACCTTAAGCTTCTTGAAAGTAAGTTATCATCACATTTTGAAATTAGGATCTGTTACAACTTCGTTGCTTTTCATCATCCCATTTACCAAGTTTGAATGCGATATAGTTCATAGAACCACAGCTGGTTAATATATGTTGATGATTATCTAATTTTCTCTAAAATTCAGGAAAATTTCGGACTCGCTAAAACTTGCTGCTCATATTTTCCAGATTTTAGGCTGCAACTTGCTGGAGAAAGGGAGGTAGAATTTGATTTTCTAATCTTTTTGGCTTTGGGTTCACCTTTATAGTAATATGTGTTTGCTTCAAATATTACTTTTTCTCCTTGAACTATTTCTTTTATGTAAACTATAAGGACCATAAGATAGGAGTATTCTTTCTTAAAGACATCTGATTCTGTTATCTTATCCATAGAGTATACAACTTTCAAATTGTTTTGCGTATTTACAAACTCCCAGGTATCAAAAATTTCCTCTCCCAATATACTGATGGAGTCTGTCTTTGTACTGAATCTCTCATTGTTGAATCTCATCTATAATCTCCTAAGTCCTGATATTTTATCAACCTCCTCCATTATTACATTCTTCTGCGCCCAACAATAGCCTTTTCTATTTTTATTATATCTCACTGTGACTTTGAACTAAGTAAGTATCTCGCTTGTATGCATTATCTCATGTAAGTTTTAACTATATCTTTGAGTTGTCCACCAGAGCTCTCATTTTGACCATTTAAAGTTAGGATTAATTTTATATGTAACTGTCACTTCTGGATTAACACTTACTTTATTGGAGTTTTCGCTCACTATTCTAAAAATTATTTTTAAATCTGCATCAGGAAACGTCCATCTCATAAGTACTTCTGCCATGTTAAACTTCTCCATCTAAACTATCACTATATAAAATCCATTAAAGATCTCCTCTAAAAGGTGGATCTGATACTGCACAACTTTAGAACTGATGTTTCGACTGGATTCCCTTCATTTTCTACATAACTCGTATTGACTTTTCAGCTGGTTGATACATCAATCGTGCTCTTTTGCATCTTTGAGCTCCCTCCATCATTGATACATGCCACCAGAAGCTAGTGTACAGCATCTCCACTGATTGTGTCTAAAGGCCTTTTTAAATTTCTATTTCTTTATTTCCTCCTAATACATTTTATTACAATGATTTTATATTATATTTTGTTTCTGGAAAGCTACAGGTGTCTTTTTAGCTGTTACCCTAATTCTAGACCAGTGGAATTTCTTCTCCAAAAGCTCCTCATAGCTTTCTGTCCAGTCAAACATACCCTCTGTACAACTATGTATTCATGTTATTTAATTGATGCATAGGTTTCATCCATAAATACTCTTTCACATATCCTTTATGGAAATTCCGCTCTCTTTTGATCGTCTCATGGCTTCTGGAGACACTGTGACTAGCTAATGTCGTTTATCTAATGTTTCAGGAGGCATAAACGATATTACATCCGCAGTTTTTCCAACAAATACACGACTTGTTGAGGATCTTGGAAACCTGACCTGATGGCTGCTGGAAACAGAAATCTGCTAGCTTGGGATCATCTGCCTCTATACTTCCATCATAGAAGTTATTTATGTCACTAATCTTCCATCAACTAATTCAACATTAAGCCCATAGACTTCCATTGCTGTCAGTCAATATTGTGAGAGAGGTTCAGCTATACTCTCCACCCTGAGGTCATAGCAAAGAAGCCAAATTTAATGAGGTTTTTCTCATCTTTTCCTTCTCTTATTCCATCTCCATCCAACATCTTTATATCCAGCATCGTCTAATCAACTTTTAAATAGCTTTTCTCAATGTCAATTCTGCGATCGACGACATATGCTTGGATCGTGTAATGATGGGAATAGAGTAGAGAAAGTTGGTGATTTAGCTGTGTAGCTAGCTAATCCATGGTGGGAATGTCTGTTCTCCAATTGCATCATTATCTATGGTACATAAGCCATAGCTTTTCTTAAAATTTATATCATACATTTTTGAATTAAGGATCTCGTTACAACTTCGGTCTTTTCAGAGGTCCTATCTACCTAATTTAAATGCAATATAGTTCACATATGATGCTAGTCCTAATGTGATATTATCTAATCTACTCGGGAAAAAGCTTTCATCGCCACTTGCACCAAATATTATATCTGTTTTCCGCCTGGCCTTAGCAGGCAACTTTCGTTGAGATGAAGGTAAACTTCCATTTCTATTCTTTTATCTTAGGTTCACCTTTATAATAATAAGGGTTAGCTTCAGGCTACAACTTTTTCACCTTTGTATTGTTGTTTAATAACCCTTAAGGTCCATACAGATAGAGGATTTTTCTGAAGCATCCCGAGTCAAAGCAATTTTCATCCATAGGTATTCCTTCTAAATTGCTGCATTACTCAATTCTCCTGCAAATCTCCTCCCAGTACGTAGAAGGAGTACTTTCTTTGAGATGTATTTTCATTGTAGAGTCATCTATAACTTCAAGTCCTGATATTTTATCAGCCTTTTCCTTCGTTATATTCCTTCTATACCTACAATAGCTTTTCTATTTTACTGAATCTTAAAGACTTTGGAGCTTACTATATAATCTTGATTTGCAAAATATTTTCATAAGTTTTAACTATATCTTTGGTTGTTACAGAGGGTCTCCATTTGACCATTTAAAGTTTTGGATTAATTTTGCATGTAACAGTCTTTCAGGATTTATAGTAACTTTTATAGAGTTTCACCACTATCTAAGATAAGCCTTTAAGTCATCATTCATAGGAAGGCTCCATTCATAGTATGCTTTCCATAAATCTATTGTCAATCAGCATCTGAGTAAAAGGAAACCATTAAAGATTCCTTTAAAAGGAGAATCTGATACTATAGCTACTTTTAGAGTATCTACTAGACAGCTTCTGCATCACTAAAAATAAGAAGGATATTTCTCAATAGCTGAGACATCTAGCGTTCTTTTCTTTTCCTGCGTCCTTTGAACCTCCATTCACATCTCCACAAGAAGCTAATAACAGTAAAACCATGTAAAAACAGTGCCAAACACTTTTTAACCATTTCTGTTTTCATACATTTCACCTTTCTATATTATTATATTTATTGTTATCCCTAATCTTTTGTTTTGCATCCGCTGCTCTTCTTAAAAGCTTGTCCTATATAGTTTATTCCCAACATCATAAATAGTAAAACCAATGCTGCTGGTAACCATACATGCCGTTATATTGAATTATTTCAGGCTTAGAAGCATAAGATATCATGTATCCTAATGAAGGTGTTTGCATGCTGGTAATCCAAAATCCTAAGAATGATAGTAGCAACTTTATACCTATATTAGAAGCCAGTGCAGAAGTTCCATTTACTATAATTAATGAAAATATTTGCAATATCACATAAAACATTATTTTTAAATCACTAGTTCCCATGAGTCTTAGAAGCATTTTACATAGTCTCTTCTTGTTTCAGATAAAGTTTTAGATCTCTAGCAAGTCTTGTTGTTCTTGTCCAATAGAACATACTAAAAATCAAAATAAACTGAAAATTCCATATTTTAGGTACTATACTAACGAAAACTATAATGATCATAACTGGAAGGCATGATACTGATGAAAGTCAACTATTCTCATTTCCCTAAAGCATCCACTTTTCCACCATAATACCCCATACAAAGACTACAAAAGTCCTATAAAATGTTGTTACTATAGTTATATTAACCCTATTGCTATTGAATTTCTCGCTCTAACAATAACATCAAATCCCATTACACTTGTCCTCCTGAATCTCTTCCAAAAGAAATTCCAGAAAGTTATTGAAAGAAGGAGTCATATTTTCGTAGAAAATATCGACTGTTTGTAGTGCTGCAAATTAATAAACATTGATGCAACAAACACTGCTATTATAAATATTGTTACTGCAAAGAAAGAGAAAGTGCTAATTTATCCTTTTTAAACTCTCTCACTATAACGGAAAACCTGGTTGGGTTTTCTGCTTTAACTCGATCCTAATATCCATAAAATCTCCTTCCTCACTCTATTCTTATTCTGATCAACTATTGCCAGCTTTGTAATATCTTGATTAATGAACCTAATAAGAAAAGTAGTCCATAAAGTAATATTAGTGTTGCACTACACTATGATCTCTTGTAAGTATAGATTCTATGAAGAATTTCCCTACCTTGATAGTTAAAAATAGTTTTCAGCTGTTACTGATCCACTAAAAGTCCAGATATTTGGAATCCAAAAGAAAGCAGCTATAGGTAGTAAAGAGTTTTCTAAATATATAGCTAGCATAAACCTTTTCATAGGAACACCTTTACTTCTTGCAGTTTTTACATAGTCAGTTGTTTTGGCATCTATTATCATTTCAAATATTGTATTGTTCCTGTTGTACTAAGAATAGCTATACACACTATTGGTAGAATCATACATGATGTGAAACGGACTCTATAGTATGCAATGTTCCTCTTTACAAGTCCTGCATCAACAGAACTCTGATGTTAGAACCATTTAATTTATAACCAAATAATAATATAGAATAAGTACATTACAAACGAAGGTATTGCGTATGTAAAGAAGTTAAATAGTATAACCTTTATCAAATTTAGAACCTGATTCTCCTAGCAAGATATTCCAACTGGAGTGTGCTTAGATACATAATAGTTAAAGGCTATAAAGATAGATAAAGCTAAAACTATTCATTGCTCTTGCTCCAAGTAATATTAATACAGGTAATTTATAAGTATAACTTATTCTAAATCACCATGAAAAGCATTTTTACCCATCTAAAATATTGTATATACCAAGGATCATCATATCCCTAATTGTAATCTTATTTTCTATTGTTTCAGCATCAACTGTGGGGATCTATCATCCTGATAAAGCATCCCTGGCATTAATTCTTAGATAAAGATTAACAAACTTAATACAAAAGTTGAGGTATCATCAATAAAAACTCTTTCTAAGTATTGTTTTCCCACAATTTATTACCGTCCTTTATAATTATATCTTTGTAGAGCTTGCTACAGAGTGTGTTTCTGAAATTTTTCTAGATCAAAAACTTTTCTTATTTTCACCTAGAATTGTGAATATAATTTTTCATATTCTTTTTCTACATCTTCTTCTTTTCTTTAGTTCTTCTAGTCAGGGATCATTTGAGGTATAGAAAGCTATCAACTTTTCGACTAGATATGTCTAGCATCCTTATATATGCTCCTCTCTTGTTCCTGTTTTTCAGTAAATTTTCCGCATATATATAAATATAGTCACACATATGTTCTATGAACGACTCTAAATCTAGGGTGAAATAAATATACCAGACAGATTTAATTCCTTTGAATGTTCTTTAAGTAGTTCAAAACTGTGCTTGAACTGATAAGTCTAGTGCTGATACTGGTTCATCAGCTATGATAAGTTTTAGGTTTACAAGCAACAGCTCTTTGCAATTCCCTAATCTTTTGTCTTGTCCTCCTGAAAATTCATGAGGATATTTATATTGAATCTTTGTGGTATTCCTACTATTTCAAGCACATATATATCTTTTTCTGTCTCTTTACTCTAATTTTTCAAAATTCTAGATTGGTTCTGCCAAAATGTCTAATACTATAGTTAAGACTTATGACATTTGAGTCTTGAAATATCATTTGTACTTCACTATTAAATTTTAATTCTTTTCTAACTTTGGATCTAGTATATTTTTCCATTATATAAAATTCTCTCAGTTGCTTTTTCTAGCCCTATTATTGTCTCTTCCTAGTAGATTTTTCCTGATCCAGACCTCCTATCAGACCATAAGTTTTCCTTGTTCTATTACCATACCACCATCGACAAGCATATACATGATCCACAAACCTTGTTAAAACACCTCTAATAGGATAGTGTACTTTTAAGCTTTTTAATTTCAATAAGCTCATTTTATCTTCCTCCTAAAACTTTGAGTCTTCCAACAAGTACATCTAACAAAATGTCCTGAAAATGCTTCATGAATTTGGATGTCCTCATGTTTCTTTGAATGTAAGGTATTCTCGCAGAATCTACAACCTTCTTCTAGCAGATTCTTTAATAAGAGGCACCATACCTTTGATAACATGAAGTTCAGTGCCATTTTCGTCTTGTATCAAAGTTGCTATTGACTTAACAAACTTGTGTATGATGTAGTGGATTAGTAAAAATTTTTACTTGTTACAAGTTCTACTATTTCACCTGCATACATTACAGCAACTCTATCAGCTCATTTGAGCCACTACTCCCAAATCATGAGTTATTAAATTATTCCTGCTTATTTCCTCTTGCAAGTCCGCAATCAAGTCTAATATTTGTGCTTGAATTGTAACATCAAGAGCAGTTGTTGGTCTGTCTGCTATCAATATTTTTGGCATACAACTCATGCTATGGCTATAACAACTTTTGTCTCATTCCTCCAGAAAAGTTGATGTGGGAATTTGTTGTAAAATTCTTTCAGGTTTTTCAATTCCAACTTTTTAATAGTTCAAAAGCTCTCTTTTCTTTGTTCAGCATTTAGCTTAGTGTGATATATAAGTCCTTCTTCTATTTTAGTGACCTATTCTTTGTAACGGATTTAATGCAGTAGGGATCTTGAAATATCATTCCTATTTTTCCACCTCTGATTTTATTGTACTCATCTTCAGTTGAATTAAGGATATTTTTCCTTCAAAAATTACTTTCTCCTGAAACTTTTTGTAAAGTTAAAATTATGATCCCATTATAGTTGTTGCTAATGTACTTTCCACAACCAGATTCTCCAACTATGGCTAATACTTCATTTTGATAAAGTGATAAATTTACATTTCAACAGCATTGAAGTAGTCATCCTAATTCTAAAAAGCTAGTACAGATTTTTCATCTCACATAAAATTGGTTTATTTTCGTCCATATGTCCACCCTTTATTCTTATAATATTCCTAAGAAATTTTAATTATCCTATTCTAGCATACAAATCTCGCATTAGAAACATCTCTAAGTTCTCAATCTTATATATTTTTATATCATTATCATATATATTTATATAATAATGTTGCACTTTTTCAATTTATGAACATAAAATAAAATTTGTTTTTACTTTTGTTTTTATTTTTACACTATCCACTAAAATAGAAATAGAGGGATTTTTAAGCATTTTTCGCTCAAAATTTCTCTTTCGAAAATAAATATATCATTATAGAAAACTTAGTAAAAACTTGTAATTTCTCTAAAATGATACTAGAATATTTTTTATATAAAAATATTTATTAGGAGTTTTATATGAAATTTAATGATATTCACTCATCAAGAGATCTGAATATGGAAGGGTCGTATTTAGGATCTTACAAAAAGAAATTTGAAGTTGCTAATTCTGGTGCTGAACAAATAAAGTTAATTGAAGAATTTTGCTCAATTTCAAAAAGATTTAAACACAACTAGAGTGCGCCCAATGCCGTCACAGTATAGACACTCTGATAAATTCTATGAAGCTGAAATGGTGTCTTTGATGAAAATGATCCTATTATAGGCTTACGCTTAGTACTGAAGGTCAAGAGCTATATTCAATTCTAAATTTAGAACTGGTTAGAAGAAAGATTTGAAAAACACTATTTAAGCTTTTTAGAATGTAAATTAGTTTTAAATGAAAAAGTATACCTTTTCATGCAGAAAAGAAAATGCACTATCAACTTCAAATATGATAAAATAATTGCTAATTCAAAAATTAGGATTTAGAGGAAAATATACGTTTCTCAAATGCCTCCTCTTCTACAAAATCCAGATAGAGAATTTAGAAAGCATATCAAGCTAGAGCAAAAATTCTTTGAAGAACATCAAAGAAGAATTGACAGTATCTATGATGAAATGGTAAAAGTTAGAACTCGAAATGAGCTACAAAGCTTTAGGTTATGAAAACTATGTTGAATTACAATATAAATTATTGAATAGAACGACTATGATCATAATGATGTAGCTAGATATAGAAAAGTTTTTAAAAACTTTTAACTCCTCTTGCAGTGAAAGATTAAAAAGCTTTCAAGCTGAAAGATTTAGGGAATAAAGATTTTTCAAATATTATGACGAAGCTTGTGATTTTAAAGATGGAAATTCTAATCCTAATGGTGATGTTGATTTCATAGTTAAAAATGCTCATATGTATAGAGAATAAGATCCTGGAAAACAGGGTAAATTCTTTGATTTTATGGTTGAAAATGAATTGATGGATTTAGTTGCAAAACTAAAACAGTGTTGGAGGTTTCTGTACTGAAAGCGATAAATATAAAGAACCTTTATCAAACTTTAATGAGTACAAATGGAATAGTAGATGTTGCTACTATGAGGCTGGACATGCTTTCCAATGCTATATGTCTCAATATCAACTTTTGCCAGACTATATTTGGCCAACTTATGATGCAGCTGAAATACATTCTATGTCTATGGAGTTTTTAACTTGGCCCAGATGGAATCTGTGGTGCAAAATAAATATAGATATTCAGCTTAAAAGGAGCTTTAACATTTTATTCCTATGTGCTTACTAGACCACTTCCAACATTATGTCTATGAAAATCCTGATGCTACACCAGAAAAAGAAGAAAAATATCATGACGAGTTGATGTATAAACATGATTTGAGATCATGATAATGACTTCTGCAACAGTGGAGCTTTCTGGTTTTGCTCAGGACATGTTTTTCTGAGACACCTTTTCTATTATATGATCTATGCTCTTGCACAAGTTTGTGCCTTTTCAATATCTTCTAAAATATCTAGAAAATAAAGAAGAAACTTTTAAAAGAATATATAATCTATGTAAGCAGGAGTTCTGAATCTTTCTTTAGGTTGCTGAATATAGGTAATTTACCCCTATGACTACAGATGTTTTAGAGAAGTGCTCTAAATTAGAAGAATTATTAAATAGTATTAAAATCTAATTTTTATAAATAAGCAAGACTACTATGAAAATTTATAGTAGTTTTTGTTATTTAAATTGAGTGATTATTTTCTTTAAAACTTTTAACTAATTCATCACTCACTATATGGTAAATGTGATGTGGTCTGTTCCTTTATTATCAAGGGTTGTATTCAACAATATTTCGATGAGTGAGGATTTCTGCCCAGTGCTTCCTCTAGCTAACCCTCCCATAACGTCCCAAGGCATAGCTCTGCCATAAGATTTCATCTACCTCTTTACTTCCATCAAGAAACCATTTCCAAATCCACCATTGATAGATTTTTCCTATTCCAACTCCTCCACTCATTATGAAAGAGCTATCATAGTCATTCCCTCTTGCAGCATTTCCAGCAAAACATTGAGTTCATATCTGCCATTATATACTTCCGTCTCTTTGATGTTAAGTTTCTCTGAAAGGTGAGTCTGTTCCAGATACATCGTGGTGGTCTCACCTAACATAACTGGTCCAATTTCTCCATTTTCTAACATTTCATTGAATTAAGAGCTTGTCTTGTCCACTCATAGCATCTTGATAGAATATTCCGTTGTGTTCCAACAACAGTCCATTCTTATCAGCATCCCTGTATCCATACATAGTTGTCTCTGTCTTGGTATCTTCTGTTAGATCAATAGGTTCTAGAGCAGCTTTGTCTGTCTTTAATAAGTCTTCTTTCTTTCTTGATAGACATACCCATCTGAATGGTCCACTCTTCATAGTCGAATAATTCGGTCCTAATATGTCTTCCAACGATGAAAGGGAAGATAAATCCTTCTTCTATCTTTACGCATTTTGAAATTTCAATTCGTTCCTACATCATATATAAGATTTTAAAAACTGTTTCCATAATCGAAGTAAACTCTCTGTCATGTAAAGTTTTTATTGCTTTATAGTGTCTCTTTAATCCTTCATTTACTAATTCTCTAAAATTTAGCTCTATCAGTTCTATAGTTGAGTTTCTTTCTTCAAATAAGTTCTACTGGACAATATCCTCCATCATAACATGTCAGAAAGATGTTTGTTGTGGGCAAAATCAACTCATGTTTGTTATGTTCTATAGCATATTCTAATATTTCAACTATATTTCCATGGTATGCTATTGCATAAGGAGTTTTAGAAGCCATTTTTCTTCAGCTATTTGAATGCTTCTTCAGGAGTTTTTCATAACGTTTACCCATCCTTGTTCTAATCTAGTGACGATTCTTCGATAGTCCAACTTCTGCAACCATAGCCGCACCTTTTTGCTATTTCACAAGCTTTTAGCCCTTGAGCTCACTCATTCCTCCAAGTCCTGAAGTTATGAATAATTTTCCATAAATCTCCATCATGCGTACTCACAGAATAATCTTCCTGCGTTTAAGATAGTCAGAATAAGTTCCGTGAACTATTCCTTGAGGTCCTATTACTCCATCCACTGCAGTCATTTGTCCATAGTTAGCAACACCTATTGCAGCTCCTCTCGGCCCAATCTTCATAGTTATCGAATAATCGATCATAAGTCATTAGTTATGATTGCTCTTGGAGCATATATGGATTAGATCTGAACATCCTGTTGGGTGACCTGATGCAACAAATGAGTTTGATCTTGTCATATTTTTCAAGATATTTTTAATAAAGTCTAGTATTGCATCAGTTTTGACAACTTGTCCAGCCCATAAGTTCAAGGATATAAGAGCTATATCAAAGTCAAGGTTGTTATCTATCATAACTCATAGCATACTTCTGTACATTTCCCTTTGTATTCATCTGTGGTTTCCATCAAAGTGTTTTCCTTCAGGTCTCAAATCTATATCCATAGATTCTTCCTCTTTCTTCTAATTCTTGTAAGAATTCAGGTGCTAACTTTTCATGGAAATTCTTCAGGTATATATCTTAGTGCATTTCTTAATGCAAGTTCAATATCATGAGTCTGGTTTAACTATTCTTTTTGAGCTCTTCTTATTGGAGGATCTAATTTAGGGTGTCTCCATTGGAATATCTTCAGCTGTAAGTTTGTATTGTCATTGCATCATAAATAGTTTTATTATTTAACGTCAATTTATCCTCCTAGATTTGGTACATTAAAAACTCTAATTGTCCTATTGCTTTTTCATCTTCGCTAATTTGTTATTTTTACTATTTCTTCTGCTGCATGTATATCTATGTACATAGGTCTATCTTCTGCAACATAAGGAATTGCTTTTCTAACTTCATCATAGCTACTTTGTTGCTGGAGATAATTTATCTTTCAGCTCCTTTCAAATCAATAGCTGACAAGCAGTTATTAATTCCATTCCTATTACTTTTCGTAACATTTTCAAGTATATCTTTTTGATTTTTAGCCATAGAACCCATAGATACATGATCTTCTTGGTTAGCAGATGTTGGGATAGAGTCAACAGATGCTGGGTGAGCTAAAACTTTGTTTTCAGATACAAGACTGCTGCACTGTATTGAACTATCATGAATCCTGAATTTAATCCCTACCTTTCTGACTAGGGAAAAGCTTGGGGTAATCCATAGTTGATTTACAGGGTTTACCATCAATTCTTCTTTCAGATACGTTAGCCATCAGCTAAAGCTATTCCTAAGAAATCAAATGGTAATGCCATGAGGTTGTCCGTGGAAGTTTCCTCCTGAGATAACTTCATCTGTTTCAACAAATATTAATGGATTATCTGTTGCACATTAATTCTATTTTCAACTTTTTGTTTATATATTCTAAAAGTATCTTTACCTGCTCCGTGTATTTGAGGATACATCTTAAAACATAAAATCTTGTACTCTTTCAACACCTTGTTTAGTCATTTTACTTCCAGCTAATATATTTCTCATATTTTTAGCAGTGTTTATTTCATCTAATGTCCTCTTACTTCACTGATTCTAGGATCATAAGCATCTACAATACCATGTAAACCTTCCATAGTTAATGAAACAGCTATATCAAGTGTTAGAATAGAGTTTTATAGCATCGTATAAAACGTGAGCTCTGTTGAAGTTAATGCTTGAGTACCATTAGTAAGTGCTAGCCCTTCTTTTGATGAAAGTGCTGGGATTGGTTCGATTCCTGCTCTTTCTAAAAAGCATCTTGTACCTTCTAATAATTCTCCTTTATAATATGCTTTTCCTAATCGCAATTAGAACTCAATGACAGTATGTGCTAGTGGAGATAAAATCACCAGAAGATCCTGCTGAGTCCTTTTTCAGGGATCCAGGTGTAACATCTTTGTTAATAATCTAACTAATTTTTCAACAACTATTCTTCTTGCTCCAAGTGACCTTTTTGCTAGGTTTTACTGCTCTTAAAGACAACAACTCTCGTCTATATCTATTGGCATTGGGTTTCCAACACTACTAAAGAATGGCTCATAACATATTTTTGTAATTCTCCAGTTTGTTCTTTTGAAATACTTACTTCTGCAAATTTTCCAAATCCAGTTGTAATTCGTAAGATACTCTTGCTTCATCAACATATTTATCAACTAAAAGCTCTTGCTTTGTCAATTTTTCATGTGCTTCGTCAGATATCTTTTACTTTATACCCCCTTCTTGTTACATTGATTAAATCTTCTAAAGTGATTCTTTTACTACCCTAAAACTATTTCCAATATGAACACCTCCATTGTACACTTAATTATTAAAATGACTTTAATAATTTATTAAAAATAAATATTGCACTAAGATAGAAAATATAATTTTATTACATATCTTATGTATAGATTATAAAGTGATTTAATGAATATTTTATAAATATTTTTACATATAAATATATATATCATTATGAATTATATCCATCTTTTAAAACAAATATTTTAATAGAATTAATGCTATAATGATAATTATGTATCGCATAAGGAAATTTTATAAAGAGTTTATAAATGTATCAAAAAGAAATTAAACAGAGGGCAATGAAAATATCATATTTCATTCTATTTCTTCTGACAGAGATTCTTTTTCTATCCCAGATTTACACAAAATAACTAATATGACTTTTCCAACTGTAAAAAGAGTCGTAAATGAATTTTCAGAAAAAGATATAATAGTGAATGGACTTTCAAGTACCGGTGGAGTCGGGAGACAGGCTAAAAGTATAAATATAATCCTGATTTTTGTTACTCAATTGGTGTGAGTATCAATGAAGAAAAATTAAATTTAGTAATTAATACATTGGAAAAATTTTTCAATCTAAAATAATAGATACACAAAAATGAAATTTTTATTGATAAAAAATTTAAAAGATTTTTATAAAGAGATTGATGAAAAATACTTAACTAAAGTTATTGGAGTTGGTGTTCTATTCCCGGAATTTACAATAAAGAAGATCATTTTCTTGAATTTAATAATACAGATAGATATGAATCTACTGTTATAACAGAAATTGAGCAAGATATCAATCTTCCAATTTGGGTGAAAATGAAGCGTAATATGTCAATTTTAGCAGAAGCTATAATAAATAAATATAAAGATTTAGAAGATTTTTACTGTTATCAATATCAGTAATAAAAGTTACCTGCTCTCACATTTCATAAATTTGGAAATAAAAGTGAGAAGATTATAAAAGCGCAGAGTACACCACATGATAGTAGATTATGAAAAATCAGGTTGGGATTTATCTCTTTTAAAGTCTTAAAAACGAGATTTTGAGGGCTCTTCTAAACTAAATTCATTAGAAGATCTCTAATAAGACTTATAGAGAGAGAGTAGGTAAGGAAATACTTAATAAATATTTAACTTATATGGGTATAATTTTTAAAAATCTACTTTTTACATATAATCCTAAAAACTTATTATCTGTGGAGACTTATCTCAGTTTGGTTCTTTTCTTTTAGATGATATTCTAAACATAGTTTATGAAAAATCATATTTTTATAGAGGAAAAACTATAATTTTTCTAGATTTTAAAGGTAGTTTCTTCTATTATAGGACAGCACTATTTCCTATAGTAGATAATTTGATGTAGTTGGAGGAGTAAATAGGATGTCAAATAAATATTTGCAATTCTTAAAAGAATATATAATAGTAGCTCTTAGCTTGTATGGTAATGGCTTTTAATACAAAGTTATTTTCTTTTGTAGGAAATAAGTTAGCACAAGTGGTGTAAGTGGTTTATCTCTTATTATCCACTATCTATCACATATGAGATGTCAGTTATCTTTACTTCGCTTTTAAAACATTCCTTTAATTATATATACTTTATATCTTTTTTAGGGAAAAATTTCCTATTAAAGACTTTGTTTGCAACCTTTTATTTTATCAGTATTTTTGAAAGTTTTGCCAGTTTTAGTGAGCCATTAGATGATATTTTGTGGCAGCCATTTTGGAGGAGCTATAAATGGTATTGCTATAGGTATTGTTTTTTATGCTGGCGGTTCTACTGGTGGAATGGACATTATTGCATAAAATAGTAAATAAATATACAGGTATTCTATAAGTGAATCTTACTGACAACAGACTTTATTGTTCTGTCTATGGTTGCTGTTATTTTTGGTAAAGTTATTTTTATGTATACTTAATTTTCTCTTGTCATTTCATCCAAAATGATAGATATCATACAAGTAGAGGATATATAGTGCTAAAGAGTTACTATCATAACAACTAAAGAAGATGAAATCAGAAAAAGTGATTAAAGAATACTGGTCGTTAGTATTACTCTTATTGATGCAAAAAGGAGGCTATACTCAAAAGAAAGTAAGATGCTTTTATTGTGTTGTGGGTCAGTATCAACTTATAAAGTTAAAACTATAGTGAAAGAAAGTTGATCCTTCAGCATTTATGATTGTTGCTGATGTACATGAAGTAATAGGAAATGGATTTAGTTAATAAATAATTTAGGAGGCTTTAAAAATGAATAATAATGAATTTATAAATAAATACACTGATGGGCACTGTTTTATCATATTTAGAATTTCAAGTAGTTTGCATATGGAATTTATTTTGATCAATAATGATATTATAGTGTTGCTATGATGGAGATAGAAGATCCAAAAAGTTGCAGCATTTTAAATTTTATAAAACTTTTTCCTGAAACTACTCTAACTCCCTAGATTTTTGAGTTTAATAATACATCTTAATAATTTTTCATATGAAATTTTTTAAGAGATAAAATCAATGAAATTTCACAAAAAATATGGAATGCCTCCTGTATATAAAAGGCTAGTATGTCAATAAAGAGAAACGTTCTTTCATTATTGAATACTTTAAAAACAAGATATGCCATATACAGAGAAGATATGGAATTTATAAAATATAGTTTAAATCTATAATTTAAAATTTTAAATTATATAAAAGGACTAGCATTTAGCTAGTCCTTTATAGTGTGTTATTTGCTTTATATTTTTTATGATTTCTTCAGTTAAGATAGGTAGATTTTATGTAAATCTCAACTATTCCTAAATCGTAACTGAGAATATAGAACAATCTATCTTTGTTGATAGCAATGATGAATTCAGATTCTTCATACCAGCAACGTGTTTGGATAGCTCCTGAAATTCCACATGCGAAATAAACTTCAGGGTCTAACTGTTTTACCAGTTTGCCCTACTTGGTCTATCGTGAGGCATGTTTCCAGCATCAACTTGGCTCTTGAAGAAGAAACTATTCCACCAATTTTCAGCTGCTAAGTCTTCTAGTAATTCGAAGTTTTGTTTTGCTCAACTCCTCTTCCTCCAGAAACTAATATCTTAGCTTCAGAAATGTCTACTTTGTTTCCTCCTTCTTTAACAACATTTAGAGTTTAACTTTTCATTTTAGACTCATCTAAAAGTTACAGGGAAATCAACTATTTCTCCTTTTCTATCATCAGATTTAGGTAATTTTTCATAACTCCTGGTCTTACAGTAGCCATTTGAGGTCTGCGATCTGGAGAAACTATAGTTGCCTTGAGTTTCCACCAGACACGGTCTTGTCATACCTAATTGTCTTTCTTTTATCTTTTAATAATTCAAGTTTTGTACAGTCAGCTGTTAATCCTGTAGCTATTCTAGAAGATACTCTAGGTGCTAAGTCTCTTTCCCTAAAGTAGTAGCTCAAATAGAGCTATTCAGGTTTTTCTGCATTTATAGCAGCGAGTTAAAACTTGAGTATAAACTTCAGTATCATATACTTCTAATTTTAGGTTGATCTACTACTAAAAACTTTATCTGCTCCAGCTTTTTACTAATTCATCAGCAAGTGCTTTTAACATCTGTGCCCTATTAATAGAGCAGTTACTTTAGCTGCATCTGGGTTTATTAGCTTTTACTTCAGCAACTTTTTCTTTTACTTTTTCATCTTCTTCTTCAAGAGTTGCTGCAACTCGCATCTATAGATTTTATAGCTGCTGCTTGTTTGAAGCATATTCAGCTAATTCGTCTCCAGCATCTTTTTAAAGCTATTTGTTTATTTTATTTCATATACTAATTCTGTTGCTTTTTCCTAATAATTCTAATCCTACATTTTGTAACACTCCATCTCTTTGTTCAGCGTACTCAAGTTCCTTTATAATCGTTTAGAAATTCTATATTTTTCTCCTTTATTATTAGATTATAAATTTTTCTTTTAATTTTTCTAATATAATATCAGCTGCTTCTTTTTGGATCAACTCATGTAATACACCAGGTTCTTTAACACCTTTAGTAAATGATTTGTTAACTTTAGTTGGTGAACCAACTAAACCTATTTTTGCAGGATCTATTTTCGATATCATCAAATGTCCAAGTTTCAATTGGTCTTTCAAAAACATCAACTATAGCTCCAACATTCATATATCTAGGTTGGTTGCTTCAGCAGAACTGTTACTAATCCAGGAGTAGGAAGTTCTAATAGAAATATCCATCTTCTGTAGCTCTTTTTATTTCAAATGATTTAGAAAGCTTCATTGTATTTCATTTCTTTTACATAAGACACTGAGAGTAAAGTCTAAGTGTTCAGCAATTGAGGTCCAACTGTGCAGTATCTCCATCAATTGCTTGTCTTCCTGCAACGATTAAATCAATATTTTTCTATTTTTCTAATTGCAGCAGCTATAGTATTAGAAGTAGCTAGTATCAGCTCCTCCGAATTTTTCTATCTGTTATAAGTATTGCTCTATCAGCACCCATTGCATAAGCTTCTCTTAATATAGCTTCTGCTTGAGGTGAGTCCCATTATTATAACTATAACTTCAGCTCCATATAAAGTCTTTTAATTTTAGAGCTTCTTCTAATCCCCTTTATCATCAGGGTTCATTATACTAGAACACCGTCTCTGATAATTGTTCCTTTTACTGGATCTATTTTAACTTGAGTTGTATCTGGAACTTGTTTATACAAACTACTATTCTCATATTTTTATTCCTCCACCATGTTATTATTTTATAATATTACTGCTATTACCATTCTTTGAACTTCTGATGTTCCTTCATAGATTTCAGTGATCTTAGCATCTCTCATCATTCTTTCAACTGGATATTCTCTTGTATAACCATATCCTCCAAATATTTGAACAGCTTTAGTTGTAACTTCCATAGCTGTTTCAGCAGCGAATAGTTTTAGCTCTAGCTGCATCTAAAGAATAAGGTAAGTTGTTAGATTCTCTCCAAGCTGCTTTGTAAACTAAAAAGTCTTGCAGCTTCAACTTTAACATCTAAGTTAGCTATTTGGAATTGAGTATTTTTGGAATTGAGCTAGCTTCTTCCAAATTGTTTTTCTTTCTTTTGCATAGTTTATAGCTTCATCTAATGCTCCAGCAGCTATTCCTAATGCTTGAGAAGCGATTCCTATTCTTCCTCCATCAAGAGTCATCATAGCTATTTTAAATCCTTTTCCTTTATCTCCTAATAGGTTTTTCTTTAGGGTATTCTACAGTTTTCGAATATTAATTCACAAGTAGCTGATCCTCTAATTCTAGTTTCATTTCTACCAATAGAGAATCCTGGTGTACTAGACTTCAACTATAAAAAGCAGAAATTCCTTTTAATCCTTTTTGATTTATCTGTCATAGCAAATACTACATAAACATGTGCATATCCTGCGTTTGTTATGAATATTTTTGCTCCGTTTAAAATCCATTCTCCTGTTTCAGGATCTTGAACAGCCATAGTTTGTTGTCCAGCAGCGTCTGTTCCGGCATTTGGTTCAGTAAGTCCAGCTCTATCCATTCTCCACTAGCCATTTTTGGTAAATATTTTTGTTTTTGTTTTTCATTACCAAATTTTAAAATTGGCCAAGTTCCTAAAGATGTATGTGCAGATACTACTAACTCCTGTTGCTACTAAAGCTTTTTGATAATTCTTCAACAGCCATAGCATACATTAGGTTGTCTCCACCTGCTCCTCCATATTGTTTAGGTATAGGGATACCCATTATTCCAATTTTAGCCATCTTTTCAACAGTTTCCATTGGAAATCTTTCGTTTTCATCTACCTCTGCAGCGATAGGTTTTACTTCTTTTTCAACAAATTCTCTTATCATTTGTCTAAAAAGTTCATGTGTTTAGGTACATTAAATTCCATTATTTTTCCTCCTCTTATGGATTTTATTAAAAACTTTATTGTAATTTTATCGTTAATTAATACTTATGTCAAGAGTTTTATGTCTTATTCTTTTATTTTTATTTAATAAAGCATAATGTATTTTTATTGTACTATTTTTTAAAAACTATCCTTATTTTTATTAGATATGTTATAATAATAAAAATTGAAGGAGTGATTTTAAAATTATGAATAAAAATCTTGAAAGTCTTATTCCATTATTAAATAAAAACTTAAAAATAATTCAAAGAAGTGATTATTTTAACTTCTCAATTGACTCTTTACTTATTTCTGAGATTTGTCAATCTCACAAAAAAACACCAAAAATTTTTAGATATAGGAACAGGAAATGCTGTTATTCCACTTTTTCTTTCCAAAAAGAACTTCTGCTAAAAATTTATGGCGTTGAAATACAAGAAATATCATATCAACTTGCTTTAGAAATATTAACATTAATAATTTAAATGAACAAATATATATAATATATGATAATATAAAAATTATTTAAAAATATTTCACTGTTGGCTCATTTGACATAGTTTTATCTAATCCACCTTTTTAAAAGTGACTGAAAATAAAGAACTATTAAATGACTTAGAGCAACTATCTATTGCTAGACATGAGGTTGAATTAAATTTAGATGAGCTAATTGATATATCATCTAAACTTGTTAAAGATAGGGGATATTTTTATTTAGTACATAGAGCAGACAGACTATCTGAAATACTCGTTACATTACAAAAATATAACTTTTGAAGCATAAAATTTTGTTATACAACTAAGCGAAAAATGCTAAAATAGTGCTTATGAAGCGATTAAAAAAATGGAAAAAGTTGGTCAAAGTATTCTTCCACCTTTAGTCATTAATAAAGATAATGGAGAATATACTGATGAAGTTTTAAAAAAATGTTTGAATAATGAGGAAAAACTATGCAAAATGATGCTTTTTATTATAAAAGTACTTTTCAACCGCCAATACTATTGGAAAAATTTTTACTGACAAGTGGAGCTGAAGCATACAGAGTAGAAGAAGCTATTACATTAGTATGTAGAAGATTCGATTTAAAAGTCAGAATCATTTGTTACTATGACTTGTAGTTCTTACTTCAGTAAAAGAAGAAAGATGGAGAGTTATTACGAAGTTAATAGAATTTATTCAGTTTCTAATAACTTAAATAAAATTGATAGAATACATAAAATTTTTGCTTGATATTCATAAATATGAAATAGATGATTTAGAAAAAGAGATAAAAACTTCAAATACAAACTGTTTATAAAAAGAAAGTTTTGTTAATTTCTTATTGCTTTTCAGCTGCTTTCTTTTCCCTTTTATTTGATGGAAAAATTTAGAGATTTTTAGTTGCAGGGAGTTGGAGGACTTCTAATCTTCTATGGCTAATTTTGCTAATAAGTTAAAACTGAATAACTTTTCATCAATACTTTTAGGTGGTTTTAGTTACGATATTTTTCGAGTTTTGCTACTAAACTTGGTATTGTTTCTACTCCATCGTATTCACTATAGGAACTCTGATGCTTTTAGTTCCTGGACTTTCATTGACCAATGCAATAAGAGATTTAATAAATGGTGACCTACTTGCAGGAACTTCAAGAAGTATAAAGCGGCCTTAGTTGGTTCAGCTTTGCTAATAGGCACAGGTTTTGCTTTATTCACAATGTCATATTTTTAATTAAATGAGGAGAATATATGAATTTTATAGAAGTTTTTGCTGCAACATTTTCAACCTTATTTTTGGAATTATATTTAATCTTACTGGTAGAAAAATTAATATATAGTAGTTTTGCAGGAGGTTTAGGTTGGTATACCTATCTCCTTTTTATATAAAGAGATGGGGCTATTCTAAAAACAGCTGCTTATCTTTTTCAGCTATAGTTATTACGGCTTTTTCTGAAATAATAGGAAGATTAAAGAGAACAACTGTAAATAACTACACTAATTCCTGCACTGATTCCTCTTGTTCCAGGTGGGGTAGTTTACTATACTATGTCATTTTTGTTGAAAATAAATTTCCAGAAGCTCTGGAAAAAGGGTGAGAAACAATTTTCTTAACAATGGCTCTAAGTGTTGGAATATTCTTGGTATCAACTTTTCTCAAATTTTAGATAGAACTATAAAAATATACAAAAGTCTTAAAAAAATATAGAAAAATTTAAACAGTACAAAAAGAGTCATAAAATATAAGATTGAAAGGACAATATTATGAAAATTTTATTGGTAAGTGGTTTTTAGGAGCTGGAAAAACTACTTTTATAAAAAGAAATGGCAAAAGAATATTAATTTAGAATTTGTTGTTCTTGAAAATGAATATGCAGATATAGGTGTGGATAAAGACTTTTAAATGAAAAACTTAGATGTTTGGGAGATGTCAGAAGGTTGCATATGTTGCTCTATGAAAGGAGATTTTAAATCTTCTATAAAAAGAATATACTCTGAAATAAATCCTGAGTATCTTTTTAATAGAACCTACAGGACTTGGAATGTTAAGTTCAATTATAGAGAACATAAAAGAACTTAATAATGAGGATATAGAAATTTTAAGACCTATAAGTTTAATAGATGTAACTTCATTTGATGAATATTTTAGAAAGTTTTAATAACTTCTTTCTAGATAATTTCATACAGGAAAAGTGATTTTAACTAATTAGAAAAGTATAAGTCCAATTGAAGTTGAAAATATTAAAAATAGAATTTTAGAATTAAATGCTGATTTAGAAATTGAAACAAATGATTATAGAAACTTCCCAAAAGAATGGTTTGCTGAATTATTGAATAGAAATCTAGAAAATAAAGTTATTGATAAAAATTTTTCTATGGGTACTCATATAAATTTGAGAACTTTTTCAAAAGAAAAATCAATCTAAAAACTATGGACGAGTTAGGTTTACTTTTTAAATAGATTGGTTAATGGTGACTTTGGAAAAGTATATAGAGCTAAAGGTATAATAAAAATTGATGGTTATTGGGGAAAAATTTAACTTAGTTTACAAAAACTTTGAAATGGAAGCCATAGAAAAGGCTGAAATAACTAAAATTGTAGTTATTGGGAAATAATTTAGATATAGAAAAATTTAAAAGAATATATAATGAGGGTCATTATGGAAAGAAAATATATTATTTGAATTAATAAAAATATCCAAGATGATAAACTTATAAAAATAGTTTTTCTGACAGAAAGAGTGGAGATTTTAATAAAGTTATTATAAAACCTATAATTTTAAAAATCTGCTAAAATATTCAAATTGAAAGTTTTAAAGATAATAAAAAGCCTTTTTCATAAAAATATTGATTTACATAATTTACAGAGTTAGAAGACAACAAAAGATATATAGATAATTTTAAACAAATTCTATTGCAAATTGAAGGTTCAGATATTTCTTTTATAAGAAAAAGAAAAATTTCTCTAGAAAAAGAAAAAGAAAGTAATTTAATAAAAACTTCTAATGAACATAACAAGACAATATATTCTAAATGAAGGAGATAAAATTGATTTTCTTGATTGAATTAGGTTTGATGTCAGTTGGAAGGAAAAATTTTTAAAATCTAGTTTTAATAAATTTAAGCAAATTAATAAATATTTAGAATTTATTGATGATGTCATTGAAGGTTAAAAAGCCAAAAACTTATAACAAATCATATAAATGTTTTAGATTTTGGCTGTGGAAAATCATATTTAACTTTTGCTCTTTACTACTATTTAAAAATTATAGAAAAGATTTAACCTTTTTCTATAGTGAGTTTGGACTTAAAAAGATGTAATAGAGGTTTCTGTAATAAAACTAGCTAAAAATTAAACTATGAAAATTTAGAATTTTAAATGGTAATATCAAAGACTATAATAAGTCTAAAGGGTGGATTTAGTCTTTTTCTTTACATGTACATAATAATGCCACAGACTATTCACTTGAAAAAGGCATTAAGCTTTAGATGCAAAAGCTATACTTGCTGTTCCTTGTTGCCATCATGAATTCTTTTGAAAAATACAAAAATAAAAATTCAGAATTCTATAATACTTTAAAGATTATGGCTGATAATGGGTTGTTTTAGATAAAGTTTGCTACTTTAGCAAGCTGATAGTTTTCGTTCATAGTCTAGAACTTTGTGGATATAGAAACAAAAGATGATTGAATTTATTGATATGGGAACATACTCCTAAGAATATACTAATAAAAAGCTATAAAATCAAAATCTTCTAATTTGAAAGAAAAGTTAACTGAATATAATAAATTGAAAAGAATTTTTAGGGATTAAACCCTGTTAGAAGATTTAATCAAAAGAAAATATTTTTCAATTGACACAAACTACTGAAATACCATATAATTAAAAAGATTATTAAAAATTGGAGGCTATAATGTTACAAAATAAGAGAAATTTCTCTATAATTGCCCTTATAGATCATGGAAAAATCTACTATTGCAGACGAGACTTTTAGAATATACTGGAACAGTCTCAGAAAGAGATATGAAAGACCAAATTCTTGATTCAATGGATTTGGAAAAGAGAAAAAGGAATAACTATAAAAAGCTCAAGCTGTTACTTTGTTCTATAAAGCAAAAAGATGGAAAGATATGAATTAAATTTGATTGATACTCCTGGACATGTGGACTTCATTTGCGAAGTTTCAAGATCACTTGCTGCCTGTGAAGGCTTTACTTGTTGTAGATGCTGCTCAAGGTGTTGGAAGCACAAACTCTTGCTAATGTGCATCTTGCTATTGAAAATAACTTAGAAATTTTTACCAATAATAAACAAAATTGACTTACCTGCTGCTGAGCCTGAGAAAAGGTAGAGAAATTGAAGATATTATAGGTTTACCTGCTGATGATGCAGTTTTGCTTCTGCTAAAAATGGAATAGTGATTGAAAATATACTAGAAGCTATCGTCAAAGAATACCTGCTCAAATTACGATGAGCAAACGCTCCTTTAAAAAGCCTTAATTTTTGACTCTTTCTTTGATGATTATAGAGTGTAATAACATATATAAAAAGTTTTTAGATGGAAGTATTAAAAAGGAGATAAAAATAAAAATTTGGTCAACTGAAAAAGAATTAGAAGTCTTAGAAGCTGGTATTTTTCTCCTACAATGAAAATCAACTGATATTTTAACTAGCGGTTCTGTTGGATACATCATCACAGGGTTAAAACTATACATGATACTAGAGTTGGAGATACGATGTCAACTGTAAAAATCCTGCATTATTTCCACTAGCTGGTTTAAACCTGCTCAATCAATGGTGTTGCTGGAGTTTATCCACTATTCACTGATGACTATGAAGAATTGAGAGAAGCCTTGAAAAATTACAATTAAATGATGCTTCTTTAACATTCGTACCTGAAACATCAATTGCCTTAGGGTTTTGGATTTAGATGTGGATTCTAGGTCTATTACATATGGAAATCATAGTTGAAAAGATTGAGAGAGAATACAATATAGACTTAATTTCTACACTCCATCAGTTGAGTACAAAGTTAGAATAGACAATCAAGAAGAAAAAGATTATAGATAACCCTTGTGAATTCCCTGAACCTGGTCGTGGAAAAATAACAATACAAGAGCCATATATCAGAGGAAAGTAATTGTTCCTAAAGATATATGTTGGAAATGTATGGAACTTTGCCAGAAAAAGAGGAATTTTCTTTCAATGGATTATCTAGATGAAACTAGATCTATGTAGCTATGAGCTTCCTCTTGCAGAAATTGTCATAGATTTCTATGATAAATTAAAAATCTAGAACAAAAGGATATGCTTCATTTGAATATGAATTAAGTGAGTATGAGAATCAAATCTGAGTTAAAGTTGATATCTTAGTTTCAGGAAAAACCTGTTGATGCCTTTCTCATTTATAGCTCACAATGATAATGCTTTCTACAGAGGAAAAGCTATTTGTCAAAAATCAGTGAAGTTATACCAAGACAACAGTTTGAAATTCCTATTCAAGCTGCCTTAGTTCTAAAAATAATTGCTAGAGAAAACAATAAAAGCATATAGAAGAACGTTGTTGCTAAATGTTATGGTGGAGATATAACAGAAAGAAGAAAACTTGAAAAACAAAAAAAGAAGGTAAGAAAAGAATGAAGAGCATAGGAAATGTTGAAATTCCACAAGAAGCATTTGTTTCAGTTTTAAAATTAAATGACTAAATATGTAAATGGGACTATTTGAATAGTCTCATTTTTATTTAAAATAAAATAGAAATCTTATTGAATTTTTTCTAATTTGATTTCTATTGTTATTATAAAATGGCGACCCCGACTTGGATCCTTTCTATGTGATAAGTTAACTATAACTGTAAATATTGATAATAATTTATGAAAATCTCTCAAGAATAGAGATTTTTGATTCTATAATGAATAAGACAGTTCTATACTTTCAACTAATTTTAGAAAATTAATTAAAAATATAGAACCCACAAATATTCATTTATATTCTACAATAACTTTCCTAAAAATCAAGTTATATTTTTTAAGGAGGATTTTTATGAAATTAGATTCACTTAGTATTAAATTTATTAGGAACAGATGCAAACATACAAATAAACAAAAGAGGTGCTATAACATTAAAGTTGGAAGAAGCTTTCTCTTATCTTATTTAATTGATCAATATAAATATTTTTGAAAGAGAAAGGAAAATTAAAGACAAGATGGAGTTTTTATACAGTAATATGGATATAACTATATACAACTTTGTAATTCTCAAATAGCTAGAGTTAAAAAGCTGGTCTAGAAAAACAATTATTTAGAATATCTTTAGAGGACAGTAGAACTAAATCGTATTATTATCTAAATTTTTGACAAAAATACTGGAAATGATTGGAACTGAAAAATCAAATATGGAACTATCATATAAAAAGTAGATTTGATTCTGAGAAAATTGAAATTGAAATGAATAATATGGAAGATAGATAATTTAAAAATTTACTTTTAATGAACTTAGATTCTATTGTAAAGAAAATAAAATTAAATATTCAGGAAATGATAAAAAGGTGATTTGATAAAATAAAAATTATAGAATTTAAAATCCTGATTTACTTGAAAAAGCCACATTTTTTCCGCAGTGAACGATATATCGTTCACTGGTGAACAGAAAAATCGTTCACTGACAAAAAAATGCAGAGTTCAGCAGTTGTGTGAGCGATATAACGCTCACAGTGAGCGAGAAATCCATCACAAACCAAGAACAAATAAACCAAGAAAAATACATGTCATGTACATGAAAATTTTAAAAAGAAAAAAAGATAAAGGAAATAGAAAATATCTTTTCATGAACTTGGAATAAATTATACAGATACTAATGAAGCTAATTCTTTATTAATATTAAAACAATTTTGCTGGAGATAAAATCTTTATTAAAAATATTTAATAAGTATTCATAATCAACTTAAAAATTAACTCATATAAAAATTTAGCTGCTCTTTTTAGTAAAAATTAAAAGAGATTGATTTTGTATTGTTGAAAACAAATAAAAATGAAAATGAAAACACAACTAAAAATGAAGAAAAAATAAGAAAAATGAGTCTCAAGAAAAAGTTATAAATATGTCTAATGAGCAAAATCAGGTAATAAATAATTTTTAAATTTAGATAAAAAGTTCAAGAAAATTTTTGTACATCTTGCTGAAGAAAAATACTTTGAAGAGAATCCAACAATAAAAAAATAGTGATTTATTTAGAACAATGAAAATAACTTCATATAGAGTTTATTTGAGAACAATTTATCAAAAGCTTTTAGATATTTTTAAAGACAGAATTACCTGAACTTATAGAAGTAGAGTGAATAGTATGAAATACTCACTTTATATTGGTACAAATAAATATTCTTTTTAAGTACTGAAGAAGATCTTCTAAAACTTTCTCCAGATATGTTTCAATGTAAACATAAAATTTTGATTGGAAACAAAGATATTTTAAAAATCTACTCAAATGAGCTTATAAAAATTATTTCAAAAATCTATTGATAAATATAATAAAAATTAGTGATAGAAAAAGAAATTAAAAAGTTACTATTGTAAAATTAATGAAAGTCAAAACAAGCATTAGCAACTGGTATTCTTATAAAAATTAATGAGAAAAACTATAAAAATTTAAATGAAGAAAAATGATTGAATTATTTTTGAAATCAGGTAAAAAGTTATTAAAAACTACTTAAAAATTTTTATGTTGTATCAGCTATACTATATTTTGAAAAACTCTTTAACATTAAGAATAATTGAGTTCCTTATATTAAAGATAAAGAAAATAGATTGGAGTTAGAGTTTCAAAAATCTTCTTGTTTCACAAGAGAAAGATTGAAGAAATTAAGACTAAATCTTCAGATTCAAGCTAGTAAAGACTTTCTAAAGTTTTTTTATACAAAAAGCTAAAGAAATTATAAACAATAAAAAGAAGGTTGATATTAGACAGCTAGATTATTTAAAAATTATAGAGAAAAATAGAGTTTAAGCGAGTGATAAAAATAAAAATCTAGAGAGTTTTAAATTTTGGGATATCTATAATATTTTTAAGTATTTTAATTTTTCTTTATGGGTTTATTTATAACTAACTCCATAAGTAATTCAATTATTTTAATATATTTTTGTACTAAGCCTTATATTACCAATACTAATAATTTAAAAACTAAGTGACACATGTGTACATACTTTTTGACAGACGGGAGGAAAATGAAATTAATTATAGCAGAAAAAGGAATTAGCTGAAGCTATTGTTGCAGCTATACCAGGAGATATAATGGAAGTTCTATTATTATAGGGAGACTATATAGCTTGTTGGATATATGGTCACATTTTAACTCACAAGGAACCTGGAAAATTGATCCATCTCTTAAAAAAATGGAAATTAGATACTTTACCAATATATTTTTTCTAAGTGGGATATTCTACCCTATAGGAAGGATCTTTTTAATACTGTAAAAGATTTGATTCATTCAAATGAAATTACAGAAATCATTCATGCAGGAGATGCAGATAGTGAAGGACAATATCTTGTTGATGAGTTACTTGAATACTGCTCAAATAAAAAGCCAGTAAAAGACTTATGGTCAATGATAATACTCTTGGTGGAGTACAAAAAGCATTTCTCAAAAATAGAAGATAATTCAAAAATACACTGCACTTGGAAAAATCTGCTGAAGCAGAGCAATAGCTGATATGATTGTTGGATTTTCTTTAAGTAGATTTTTATTCAATAATAAACAATGCTAAATTGAGTATAGGAAGAGTTCAAACTCCAACAATGGCACTTGTTGTAAATAGAGATAACGAAATTAAAAATCACATTAAAAGAGAAGTATTACAATTTATGTTTAAAAACAAATATAAATGATATAGACATAGACTTTAAGATACTCTAGTAAAGAAAAGAATGATGGATAAATCTATCTATAGAAGAGTTTTATTAATAATGTTGGAGATAAAACATCTAATTTACTTATAACTAAAAGAAAACTAGAGCAACACCTTTACCATATAATTTAAGTGATTTAGAATCAGATGCGCAACTTTATTTAAGTATAGTGCAAAAACGATGGATATTACACAAAATTTAAGAGAATAAGTATAAGCTATCACTTATAACAGATCGGATTGTGAATATTTATCTGAAGAACATTTTAAAGAGGCTCAAAATTAATTCCATTGGTTGCAGAAAAATTAAATTTTACTGCTACCTTTGACTTTAATGAAAAATCAAGATGTTTAATGACAAATATGTAACAGCACATCATGGAATTATCCCAACAGGAGCTGGAGATTTTTGAACAATTTTCTCAAGAGGAAAAATATTTATAAATTGATTGCTGAAAGATATTTAATTCAATTCTTAGAAAAAGTTAAGATAGAAAAACTGAAGCAAAAGTAGAAATAAACGAAGCTATATTTAAAAATCTTCAATAAAATTTTAGAACCTGGATATACAAAAATATTTTTAAAGTTTTAGAAGATGATAATGAAAAATGATGAAGAAATTGAAAGATAATTTATCAAAAATTCCAGGTGGAGAATATCAAATAAAAATTAATGATTCTAATTTTTATAGAAGAAAAACAACTGCTAAAAAGCCTTATACGAAGCTACTCTAATTAAAAGAATTTAAATAATATTGCAAAATATGTAAGATCCTGAAATAAAGAATTATTAAAAGTAAAAGTAAAAGATAAAAAGATGTAAATGGAAGTATTGGAACTACTGCAACAATTCCTGGGAATTTTAGAGGACTTATTGAAAAAGGCTTTTTATCAAGAAAAGAAAGAAAATAATTTCAACAGACTTAGTAAATGAATACTTTGAAAATATTACCTGATCTTTAAAAACACCTGATTCAACTGCTTTGTGCATGGAGCATTCAGAAAAATCGCTAGAGGAGAAGCTAAATTAGAAGATCTTACATTATCTGTTCTTGAAGATGTAAAACAATTATAAAATTCTGAACATAAAACTATCTCTTCTGAATTCTCAACATAAAACAGGAAAAAAGTAATTGGGTTGCCCAAAATGTGGAGAGCCTATTTATGAAGGAGATTTTTACTGTAATGGATATAAATCTGGATGTGACTTTAAATTATGGAAAAATAAAAAGTATTTAATCAAAAAGTACAATAACAAAAACAGGATGCTAAAACTCTACTCAATAAAGGACAATATTAATTACAGGTCTTACTAATAAAGCTGGTAAAAATATAAGGCCAACTTTAAAGTTAGAGATTAATGATAAATATGTAAATCTTTCTTTAGATAGTTTTGTTAACTAAAATTGGAGGTTTATATGGAAAAGAGCCACAATAGAGGAATTAAAAATTTTTCTTGGAGAATACCTGGAACAAGGAGTAAACTACATCTTCTGTATTTAGATGTTTTTCACCAGAACATGAGGATAAACACTCAAGTATATCTTTTTATAAAAAGGTAATATCACTGTTTTGCCTGTGGTCAAAATATAATATTTTTAGCAGTTGGGATGGAATATGGTTTTTAAAGGTTTTAAAGAATCAAAAAGAAAAAGTAATAGAACTATATAAAAATGAGAACTTATTCAAAATGTTAATGAAACAATTTATTCTATATTGAAGTTGAATTAGATTACATTCTCTCAAAAAGATAAAGAATATATCCTGAACTTGATTATTACTATCTTGAATGTAAAAGAATAAATGAAACTGACTATCTCCAAAAAGAGGGATATCAAAAGAGTTCAAGATAAATATAATATAGGGATATGATCCAGCTTTTTAAAAATGGTACTTGAAGGCAATAATAATTCCAACTACTCATTATTCATTTACAGCAAGAAATACTGATATTAATTCTGAAGATGAGATTAAGAAAAAGTAGGAAAATCTGAAATATTTAATTGGTGAATTAGAACAAAATAAAAAGAGAATTTTATATAGTTGAAGGTGAAATAGATGCTTTATCAATTATTGAAGTAGATAAAAACTATATCTCTTGAAGTGTAAACAATATAAATCTTTTTATAGATAAATTAAAAATGATTTACCAGGAAAATAAATTTTTATTTAATGCTTGATAATGATGAACAAGGTATAAAAGCTCAAGAAAGAACTTTTATAGTAAATAGAAAGAATTAAATTTAAATGTTGATACAAAAATTTTAGAGTAAATATATGAGATCCAAATGAGATTTTAGTTGCTGATAGAGATAACTTTTATAAAAGCTTTAAAATGAGACTTGAAGTAAATAAGGTGATGTCAATGGAGTAGATAAACTTTATTCTTATGATTTTAGAGATAAACAATTAATAAAAGAAGCTCCATTTAACGACATGGGTCTTGCTAGAAGTATATGAAACTTCACAGGAGTTATATAAAAATAATATAGGTATATAGCTATATTAGGAGTTAATGCTGAGAGAGAAATATTTCTAAGAAAACAAGGATATTGATTTTGATAGTACTAAAGAAGATATGTAGAGAACATATATGTTTTTATAGAAAATGCAACTCAAAGACCTAGCAAATTATGAAAAGAAAGATATCTAAAAATATTAGAAATAGATCTAAATTAAATATAGACTTTGAAGAGCTTGTTTATAAAGTAAAATGGATTAGAAACTAGAAAATTGATCTTCCAATATCATGCAGAAAATAAAATATGAAAATAATGACTAAAAATTTATATGAATACTTTTAATTGTTCTTCAAAAGAAGAAATTATATAAATTAGTTAAAATAGAGATCCTTCTGTAAAAACGACTTTTTAAATTATTTTAAATATGCTATTAAAAGAAAAGAGATTTTCGAGAAAATAAAATTAGGTTATTAAATAATAATCAAACTACAGAGTATTTTAAACAAAACAATTTTCCTGAGAAAAATCATATAGAGTATTTTAGTCTGATAGTAGACTTAATTTATTAAAAAGATGTTCAGGTTCATAAAGATACTGAATTTTTCAAAAGTATTTAAGATTTCTATTCTCTAAAAGCAGTGAGTTATATTACATTATCGAGTGAGAACATGAATATGAAAAAGGTAATATTCGATATAAATTAGATTATTGGGTTATAAAATGCCTTACTAATTTTTATACTTATAATAGTCAAAATTCTGAAAATATAATTCTTGAAAGCTCTAGAAATGGAGTAATTGATGGTACGAATAATTGATAAAAAATTCTTTCATTAAAACCTAGGAAAGAGATAAATTATGAGGAAAATACTAATGATTTAGTAAAATAGGGAAGGATTTGATGAATTACAAAAATACTTATCAGAAAAAGAATTAATTGGATTGAGATGTAATAAAAGATGAAAATAGATAAAACAGCTCTTAAAAATTGGGAACCAAAAGAATTAAGTTAGAGAATTTTAAGATATTTAAAATACGATAGAAATTATGATCTATCTGAAGTAGTTACTCTTGGACAGGGTGGAGTAGATTATGCCAAAATTGAGACTAAAACAACTATATCTCATTTACTTATGAAAAGCTTAAAGTATTAATTCTATGCCATAATCATCCTAGCGGAATGATTTCTACGTCAAAGAAGATGATGATATAACAGAAACTACTAAACCAAAAAGCGGTTTTAATAAAGAGTTCTTGATCACCCTAATTGTTGGAAAAGAAGGAGTTTATAAGTATTCTGAGAATAATCTCATATATGGAAGAAGTTAAAAAGCAAAAGAATACTTAGAGACACATAAACATATAATTGTCTCACTGGAGCCATAAATATAAAAATCATTCTTCAGGAGAAAATAGATGGATAGGTAAAAAGATGTAGAAAAATATGGATTGAAAAAGTAGATGGAGTAAAAAGAAAACAATTGCAAAATTACTTATATGAAAATGATAAATTGTATCAAAAGCCTGTACCTTATTATAATATTTCAGATTTAAAGATAACAAAGGAAATAGAACAAAAATTTATTCCAATGAAAGAAAATAAAAAGGCTCAAAGAAATTAGAGAAGTCAAAAGGACAAGGCATTGGAGTTATTAAACATTACATAATAAACTAAGTGACATGTGTCATGTTATATGAAAGTGAATAAAAATACAAATCTAGTCTTGAAATTAAATAGAAAAATGCTACTGAAAAGTAAGAAAAATGAGTTCTAAAGGTTACATATACCTTTCCCTCAACTGTGGGGTCAAGAAATAACAGGTATTGCGAAAATATGTTACTGTGTAGCTACGGTGACAAAGCGTGGGAGTGCAAAAACACGTTATGAAAAGCTATTAAAAGACTAGAAACTTAAACTAGTCTATTTTATAGAAAATTTTTAAGCAAAGGATAAGATAATTGAAAAACTAAGTTTTTATACAACAAACTAAAGTGACACATGTCACTTACTTTTTCAGGAGGTCATGTGAAAAATTAAAATTATTAATCACAGCATTGTTATTAGTTGGAATTTCTATGAATGTTTCAGCTAGAGGTTTTGAGTAGAAGGAGGGAGGATTAGGCCAAAGTGTAAAAATATTAATTGCTATGCAAGCAAAAACAAGCTTTAATGGAAACTGAGTTAGGTAAAAGAATTAATAGAGGCAGTAAATCAAACTCAAAATCAATTAAAACAAATAGAGATGGAAATGACAAACATGTTAGACTTAAGTAGAGAACTTACAACTGGACAATTAATGAGAAATACAGCAAGACTACCAAGAATTGATGGCTATTCAAATCAATTTAAAGGATACTATTTCATCATTTAAATTTTCGAAAAACTTTTAAAAATACTTATGCTGATTTAAAAATTTTAGAAGGTCTTACTGCTGATGAGTATATAAGAAAAAGCTGATGATTTATTAACTGCAGCAAAAGATATAACTAAAAAGTGGTTTTAGCAATAGCTGGATTAGGAGACCTCAGTAGACTTGCTAATGATTCTCAAAGGATAACTGAATTGATGAAAGTAGAGATATAGCTCAGAAGGACAAAAAGCTGTTTTACAAGCTGGAGTTAATATGGCTGCTGAACAAACAAAAAGTATTATTGAGTTGAGAGACATTATTAGCTTCATCTTTAAGCACAAAATGCTGAAGAAATGAGAAAAGATACAAAATGAAAAAGCTGACTGAGAACATGAAAAAGCTGTAATGACCTATAAACCCTATAAAGAATATAAAAACCTGATTTTACTAAATGTAGAAAATGGTAGTTAGAGGAGGTTATAAAATGAAAAATAATTTAATATTCTCTATATTAATTATATCTTGTGGAGGAACCAAGTTATCAAATATATACAAGAGATGATTAATATATAAAGAGCTAGAAAGATAATGAGAAATCAAGAAAAATTAAAAGAAATTGAGTTTAATGAACACATTAGAAATAGAAGGTAAAAAGGTGATAAAACAGCATATGATGAATTTTATGAGTGGGATGAAATTGGTAAAAACTTTATAGCTCCTCCTAAAAATATACCTGATTTACTAAATGGAATGAAGTGGTGATATGGTTTTTACTGAAATATTGAATAATTTTATTAAAATTTTAGAAAATGTTCCAGTAATTTTAAAAAGTATGTGCTATGACATTGTATTATTTTTAATTACTGATAGATAGCTCTAACTATTTATAAAAATATTGACAATCCTGATTTTTAATTATATAAGTTGGGCAAAAACAAAAATTTTAAAAAGTTGGATTCATAATTCTAGCAATAAAAAGTTATGAGTGGTTTTTAAGTCTAGTAAAAGATTTCTTTTATCAATAGGAACAAAAAGGGATTAGGATTAAGTTTTAGTTCTAACTAATTACTAGTGATCCTTCAGCAATATGGGATAAAGGTGGGAAATAGGTGGACTTATAATGAGATCAACTAGTTGGAGACCTGCCTACTTATATTTTATTTTGTTAGGAGTTACTAACATATATTGGATTCTTTTTATTAGCCATGAGAATTATAACATGCTGGGTAGAGTATTATTTTTAACTGGATTTTCTATAATATTTTTACCTTGTAGAACATTAGAATTAGGGGTAGAATATTATAAAAATGTTTTTAAAACAATTATTGGTTGTTCAATTAAACTAGGTGTTTTTAATATGTGGTTATTAATATGTGACAAATTAATGAAAAGTATTATGGTTGCTGAAAAGAGTATGACTTAGATGCAGCTTTAGTTGTATGTGGACTGTATTTATGCTTTAGCTAGATAGCACTAAGTGCCTTCAATAACAACTGGTCTTTTAACAGGAAGTCCAGCTGTAAAATGCTGGAGCAGCTATGACAGCTGCGACTGGAGCTATGGGACACACTTATAGAGGTGCTAAAGAAACTCTAAAAGAGCTTTTAAAGGAGGTAGACAGGAGCAAATCTTGGAAGTAGTGGAGGGGCATTCGTAGGAAGTCTTGGAGGTCCTGTAGGAATAGCTGCTGGAAAGATTGTGGGAGAACATTAGGAGCAATAGGTGGAGCAACCATAGGTGGTTCTTATGCTGGCGGTAGATATGCAGTTTTTAAAGAAAAAGCAAAAAGAAAGATGATGATGGCAATTCTAATAACTCTTCATCATAATTCATCATCAAATACCTCTAATAATAGTGGTGGCAGTGGTAATAGTAGTGGAAATAATTCTTCAAATGGAAATAACTCCAAATTTCAATAATTCGGGGGTAATAATACAGTAACGTAATCAATCTGTTCTGTAAATAATTCTGATACACCTGTAGGGAGAACACATCTAATCCACAGCCATCTATAAATAATTCTAATACTTCTCAAAACAATGTTAATTCAGGAATAATAGTAATTCTGTAGCTAATAATTCACAGTTCTACTCTAAAGAAGTTTCATCATCTAATACAGAATCATCTACAGGTATTTCTAATGATGCAAATTCAAATGAAACTACATTAAATAATAATGTTTCTAATATTGACAATACAATTTCTACAACTACAACAAATACTACTAAGCTCAATAGAGAATACTTCCTCTGATGTAGAGAATAATGGTAGTGGTCTCAAAAGTAAATGGTGGTGAAGCAGGAAAAATTACCTGATTGGATGCAAGAGTGATTATTAATTTTAAATAGAGGTGATAATAATGAAGAAAAATATTACTATTATTTTGCATATGTTTAATTCTAGTTGGTTGTGGAAAAAGAATATAGAAGTATACAAAAAGCTCAAAAAGAAATGTATAAAATAGCTTTAAAAGAAGAGAAAATGGTAATAGACATGGAAGAAATTGAAAAATTAATGGAAGTATTAGAAATAGAAGCGAAAAAGGAGATGAGACATAGAATTGAAGAACAGAATGGCATTGGATTACATTGGAATACGATTCTATAACAGATAAAGTTAAAGATGCTAGTGCAGATTTGTTAAATAGAAAATAGTAAAACTAAGTGACACATGTGTCCTTAGTTAGAGATACTATGAAAAATTAATAAACGTAATTTTCAAAAATATTACAAAATCTATCTTTTTCTTTATTTTCATGTTTCTTTTTAAAATATTAGCAAAAGAAATTATACAGTTGTTATTACAGAAAGTCTTCCACTAGGAGATTTATAAACTCTATCCTATTGAGGATATTTCAAAGTTGGAGATATTGATTCAATTTAAACCTGATGAAAATACTATAACTTTTTATAAAGGATAGAGAATATTTACCTAAAAATAACAGATACTTTAATCAAAGTTGGAGCTGACTATAGTAATCGAGATGAAATAAAAATTATTTATGACACAAACTTAAAATTAAATTTACTTTTATGTTGGAGAAAAATTATGGCCTATTTATTTTAAAAGATTCCAGAGGCAGGGATACAATAGCCCTATCACTTAAGATTTAAAGCCAAAAATTCTGATGAATTTTTTATTGCTTTCATCTCACTATAAATCTTATGACAGCCGATATTTTGGACTTGTAAAACAAGCAAATTTTAAATAAAGCAAAAATAAAAATAAAATTTTAGTATTGACTTCATCATTTCTATATATATTATAATTATATTGAAAATTATAAATTAAATGTATTTTTAATAATGATAATAAAAACTGAGAGGTGATAATATGAATGGTTTAGAAGAATTAATGAAAGACTTAAACGTTTCTTCATTTGAGGAGTTGAAAAAGCGTATATAGAAGCTCCTGAACATCAAGACGAAGAAAAAGTGTTAAGCAGTTAAAAGAAAGCTTTTTAGAAATTTATTTAGAAAAATAATTAATTATAAGAGGTCAATATGGAAAAATTGGATATTTAAAATATTAGGTAATATGAATTAGTAAATAAAAAGACTTTTTGCCTAGTAGAACCTTATACTACAAAAATAATTAGTCATATAAAAGAAACACATTAGGTTCCATTATGTTAATAATAATTGTAATTATAATTTTAGAAACATAAATAAATTATTTATATGGACATTCCATGATAAATATAACTTATTTAATTTTGTGTCCAACTGGAGCATTAATATATGGAGGAAAATATTGGTTAGAATATGCCATAGAAATAATAAAGTTAAGTGGTATCCTATTTGTTTTATTTTATTCTTTTTCTTTTCAATAATGTATTTATATATATGTATAATTATAAAATTATTAAAAGGATATCGAGACTTATTAGGCTTTCTAGTAAGTATATGTTTTCTTATATTATATGGAATAGCAAAAGACTTAGTAATTCTTCTTATATTTTTCTATAGCAACTGGAATACTAGGAGGAGTAGAAAGAAAGAATACTTATATTATAGAACAAAGAAATGATACAGTTGGACCCAACCTTAAAAATAAAAGAAAATTAGATTAAATTATTAAAAACTAAGACACATGTGTCTTTAGTTATAAAAATATAAAAAGAGGCAACCAAATAAATGATCACTAACTCGCAATTGAGATATCATTTATTGCCTTATTTTCAATCAAAAATATAGAAGGAGCATTTTATATGGTATTACTTATTCAAAGATGGTAGTATAACGAAATGAAATTAAACATAGGAGGAAAGACTTTTTAATAAAAATTTTCTTTATTCTGAAATTGACTATAAAAATTTCTATTGAGTCTTTGATAAAATATGAAAAAGAAAAATAGTTTTAACTTATAAAAATGGAACTTTTAATCAGCAGTCTAACTATTGATATTCAAATATTCTCAATCTCAAACAAGATGAAATGGTAGTGTATTTAGGGTTATCTAAATAACGAAATAATATTAAAGAAAACAGATAATAAAAAGAGTTGAAAAATCATTATTGATAAAGATGGTAATTTAAAAGAACTATCAAAAATATTAATTTAAATATATCGCATTCAAATAAAAGAAAAAGGATATTTTAATTATAAATTAACTATTCCCGTCCCAATAGTAAAAAGCTATGGAATTAGATAAGGATCCAAATGTTGACATAAGAGTTGAGAAAAATAATATTATAATAACTGCTTTGAAAAACAAAGATTATAAAAATTATATAGTTGAAGAGCCTGAAGAGATAGTTTTTAGAGAAGAAAAATCTGAATATAACCAAGGAGGAAAAATGAATAATATTTTCACAGTAAAGGTTAATAAAAGAGAATTGGAAAGACATTTTTACAGTTCAAATAGGACACGGATTAGCATTACAAGGGTTATAAGGTGTTACATACCACTTCAGATAGCCAAAATAATATATTACATTACAAAAGAATAAAAAGAAATAGATAAATATGATTTATCAAAGGTTTAAGACATGCTGTACTTTACGGTGATAATGAGAGATCTATATATAAAATAAGAGAAAATTTTATATTTTCTTCCAACAGAATCATCAATATTCTCTGAATCTTTTGAAAAAGAAAATTTGATAATTTTATAGAGAAAAAGCGTATAGAGTATGACTATATTTTTATAGACTCTATCCCAACAATGGATTATAGATAAAATTTATGAATGTTCTGATCAGCTTATAATACCTACTTTCTGTAGATTATTCAACTTATGAAGGTGCTTTAAATGTCATTGAAGAGGTAGGAGCTAATAAAAATACACTCAATAGTTATAAATCTATTTAAAAATACTAAAATTCATACTATGCAGAATTTGAAAAATCTTTATTAGGAACAGGAATTGTATTTCCAAAGCCAATAAAAGAAATTATCCCTAATTGGGAATTTAATTGAAAATGGAAAGACAATTTGAGAGTCAGGATCTAAAATTATTAATAGATGCTCAAAATAGTTTTGCAGATGTTATTTCCAAAATTATAGAAAAAGGAGTTAAATAAATGAATCCAACTAATAGATTAGACAATTTATTAAAAAGAAAAGAAAAAGAAGAGGCTACAGAACGAAATAATAAAGAATCCAAAATATGAAATTATATTAAATCTCAGTTCATTTCAAGAGTTAAGTGTGGATAATTATTTAAAAATTATTTAATAGATAAGAGTAAAGAATTAATAAATCTTCAGGTTAATGATGCTGTAAAATAGAAAAATTTCGAAGAAGTTTTCTCAAGAATTAGGTAAAAAGAGGTTCTCCTGAAGGAATTTAGTGAAACTTTTTAAAATATAATGGATCAATTCTAAAACAGCACTAGAGACTAAGAAAAAGATATATTTTATTTTCAGAAGCACCTGAACATGCAAAAATAATTGTGTCTCTTCTAACAGTTAGAGAGATAAGAAGAACTAGATAAAAAGAGAACTACTAGATAAATTTTATCCTGGTATAACATTAGAGGAAGCTAAAACATAAAGGAGAAATAAAAGAGATTGAGAATAAAAGAAAAAGATGAAGAAAATGGAAAGAAATAACAGATATAGGAATTTATTCTTTTTACAAACTTCTCTTCAAGATGATTTAATCTCATTACCTGAAAAACAAAAAACAAGTAACTTTTTAGAAAAAGTTAGAAAAATTAGTTTATGAAGGATAAAGTAAAAATATAAAACATTGATCAAAAGATATGCTATAATATGTTTAATAAAAAGGTTTATAGTTTATTCTTTTAAGTTTATGAAAGTTGTTAGGAACTTGTAACTACTCTATCAAAAATGACAAGGATTAAGTTTGTAGGAACTTGCAAACCTATTTATCAAAAATGTATAAGGATTAAGTTTGTGAGAACTTGTGAACCTATTTATCAAAAATGACAAGGAGAAAGTTGAAGGTATTTTACCTTCTCATTTTTATAAGGAGAAATGAAGAATGGATATTATGGATTTTATCCTAATAAAAGAATTTTTGATAAAAATAAACGATCCATATATTCCAACAAAGGAGAACAGACCAGTTTTTTCTTTTTGTATTCAAGATAAAAAGAATTCAGAATTATGAGGGTTATACCTATGACTGAGTCAACTAGATAAGGCTAATAAATTTATTAGTAAATATGGTGAAGAAAATGTTACAAATTTGAAATTAATACAACGATGGATAAATCTGTTTTTAATATACAAGATCTATTTCCTATCACTTCAAAAGTATATAGATAGGGAATTTAAAATAGATGGAGTTCATTATGTTATTAAAGATAAAAATCTAATAAAAAGTTGAAAGCATCAAAAGTAATATCTATGGCAATGGTTGGTGAAAAATGTTAAATACTCAGTCAATGTCCAAAGAATAAAAATATTTTAGAACAAAAAGAAATCAATGAGTGATAAAAATTAGAAGTTGAAAATATAGATGTTAATAAGTCAAATGGGCAAATAACTAACTATAATTGTTTTACTGGAGAACCAATAAATATAGAAAATCATTCTTCAGGAGAAAAATAAATGGATGGCCAAAAAGATGTTGAGAGATTAGAAATTGAGAAAAAGAGAGATGTTAAAGAAAAAATTGGAAAAAAATAGACTGTAATGATGACAGAAAAGAAATGGAAGACTATAGAAAGAATAAAGGATGGAAACAAAAAGAAATTACTAATCCTTCAAATGAAAAGTTATACATTATACCAGTACCTTATTATATATATTTCAGATTTAAAAATAACAAAAGAAATAGAGCAAAAGTTTGTACCAATGAAAGAGAAAGAAAAGTCACAAGAAATTGATAAATCAAAAGGTCAAGGTATTGGAGATTAAAAACTTATTAACAAAGAACCTTATTAGGTTTTTATATTTATGGACTTGTAAGTCCATTTTGTAAAAAGATGACTTTGTCTTTTATTTGTCAGATATTATTGAAATAAAATTATTTATATGGTATAATAACCAACAAAAGAAAAGTTTCTCAAACCATTCTAGACTGCGGAGCTAGAGATGTTGACAAGGCAACAGAAAAATCTTGAAAGTCATTCCAGACTGCGGGAGCTGGAGATGTTGGCAAGGCAACGGAAAAATCTTGGGTATTTTGAGAGAAATAGGTTAAATCCTATAAAAAATTAATAATTAATAGAGGGTTACGAATCCTGTCAAAATCGTTGTGGATAGGAGTACAGATCCTGTAAAAATCGCGTTGTGGATAGAGGTTACGAATCCTGTAAAAATCGTTATAATAGTAAAATATAAAAGAAAGATATATCTTCCTTTATAAGAAAAGGAGACTGCCATTTTATGATATGTGTACTATAGACAAAGATTACATTTCTATATGATAGTCGCATTCCAAATATTGACTACGGAAATAATGGATATAAACCTTTTTAGTCTCTATTTGAAAAAGACGGGCTTGTATATGTGACTTAACATTCTTCAAAAGAAACCAAGACATTTAAAGATGAAAGAAAGTATAGATTTTTGTTAAAAATTTTACTAATAAAACTAATAAAACTTAATATCAGTTATAAACTTCAAACTATATGTTTCCAGTTCAAAAGTGAAATAATAGAAGTTAAATATAAAAATATTGATAATTTTTAGAACTTTTAGTAGTTTAGATGAAAAAGAATAAATATATAAATTTATTAAAATATGAAATGAAAGTAATAAACAATAAAAATATTCAAGCTCAAGCTCTAAAAGTTTATAATAGTGTAAATACAGATTCTTTAAAAATAGATCTTTACCTTTTCTATTATTAGAAGAAAAAGCTACTGAATATAGCAAGAAAAGCAATATAATTGTCTTACGGAAACTTAATAAATATTGAATTGCACTCTTCAGGAGAAAAATAAATGGATAGCTAGATGTTGAAAAATTAGAAATTGAGAAAAGATAATGCCAAAAGAAGATATTGGAAAAATAGCTGTAATGATGACAGAAAAGAAATGGAAGACTATAAAAGAATAGAGGTATGGAAACAAAAAGAAATTACTAATCCTTCAAATGAGTTATACATTATACCAGTACCTGTATAATATTTCAGATAAAAATAACAAAAGAAATAGAGCAAAAAAGTTTGTACCAATGAAAAGAAAATAAAAGGCTCAAGAAATTGAGGAAGTCAAAGGTCAAAGGTATAAGGAGATTAAAAACTATTATGCTTTTTATATTTTATGGACTATGAAGTCCATTTTTGTAACAGACAATATTGTCTTTTCTTGAAATATAATTATTTGTATGTTATACTCAAAATGTGAGAAAAGGACTAAACAAGTCACTGAGTACTGGATGACCTTGCATCCGAGTAACTTTTGGTGGCACCAAAGGCGAGACAGAAATGTCGGGAAAGGTTTAGTGGAAACACTAACGGGTGGCAAGCAACCATAAAAACAAGGAATATTCAAATATAAAAAGCGAGAACCCCTGACCATTAAAGGGAGTTCAAAAAGCGGAAAACCCTGCTGTTAAGTGGGAGTTAGAAAACCCTGCCGTTATGGGAGCAAAAAAGTAAAAGGAGTGATTTATATCACTTCTCTAAGAAGGAGGAACTGTGAGTAAAAATTTATATTATCCAAGAGAAATATATTGATTATTTAAGAGAGTGATGAAAAGGTTCTAAAAAACAAATCAGAAAAAGACCATATATTGGAATAGTTTTTAAACAAGGAAATTTTGATTATTTTCCCATTAGGTTCTCCAAAAGCATAAACTCATAGTGAAAAAGAAGGTTAGATTTTATAAAAATAAGGAAATGGTGAATTAGAATAATCAATTTTAAATAATTCTATACCAATAAAAAGGAAATGAAATAAGATTATTAGATATTGATGCTTTATTTCTTCCAATATATCGATAGAAAACATGGAACATTAATGTGAAGATCAGTTAATATGTGTGATAATAACTTTAGAAGTAATTGACTTTAAAAGTTATATTCACTATATATAAATAATAAACTTCCTGAATCTTTAAAAGAAAGATGTTGCAATTTTAGCTTATTGGAAGAAAATCTTTAGATTACCATAAAAGGAATACAATATAATTGCCTCACAGGTAATAAAAATTAATATAGAATTACATTCTTCAGGAGAGAATAAGTGGATAGCTAAAAAGATATTGAAAAATTTGATAGAAAAGAAAGAGGATGCAAAAAGAAATAACAGCTGATATATATTTTAAAAATGTCGAAAAAGAATTAAAAGAATATATAAAAATCAAAGAAAAAGAGAAACTAAAAACCTATCCGATGAAGAAAACCTTTATCAAGACCTATAACTTACTATAATGTTTCAGGGATTTAAAAATAACAAAAGAAATAGAGCAAAAGTTTGTACCAATGAAAGAGAAAGAAAAGTCACAAGAAAATTGAAAAATCAAAAGGTCAAGATAGGAGAGTTAAATTATCCAATCTTATCTTTCTGATATTTTTCTATTTATACTATTATAATGAACTCCATATAATAAATTAAGAAGGAGGTGTATATTCATGCTGATAAGATTATAGGCTCCAGCTAGGATTATTAAAGAGCTATTCTGTTGTAAAAGTTACTAGATAGAGGTTATACATTAGAAGAAATTTCAAGAAGACTTTTAATGTAAACTTAAAAGATTAGAAGGATTTGTCGGCTATTTGTGATCGTTTAGCAAAAGGAGAACAGGTTTTTCTTTGAGATCCTTTAAATACTTCAGTTGTAGATGTATTAGCGAAATGCAAAATAAACTGCTAAAAATAAAAACTGGTTTATGATAGTTAACCAGTTTTTATTTATTGATGATATGAGTCTGTGAAATTTTCTATACTCTCCTTTTATACTTTCTTAATCATGAATTAACTCATCCCAAAACTTCTTTTATTAAAGGAATATTATTTTCTAAAAAGTATTTATATCATTACTTTTACATTATCATTAAGTTCAACACTTGACAATATTAAAATATCAAAAATATCATTTCTCTCAATTTTTCTATTTTCTATTTTTCTTTCTAAAAATATAAAAGGGAATAGCAAAAAAGTTGACCATAACAGCTTGGATAGATTGGGTACATTTTTAATATATCTTGCCAATGTTTAAAATATTTGTATAGCCAATCTTTTTAATAAGTTTAATATATTTTTAAATAAAGACTTATATTTCTTACAAAATTTAAAATATGCTGTCTTTATCTCTAAAAATATTACTTTTCTTCAATAAGGGGATAACTATGGTATTTTTCAAATAATTGAAAATAATCATCTATTTCTTTTATTAATTTTTGTTTAAAAATATTTTTGTTCAAATATGTTTTTCTTGAGAATCTCTAATCATTAACAAAATGTTTTCTTTATATTCTTGCTTCTATGTTCTTTATACTTACCAAATTTATCAAAAATCTTTTCTTAATTCATTTAAAGAGTGAAATTTCCAAATTTCAAGCCATTTTTATTGATTAGTTTTCAATATCACAAATTTCTTTTTGAAAATCATCATTATTAGACATATTAGGAATATATTTATAAAACTCAAATGAAAATTTAAAAATTAACTCTTTTAAATAATAAAAATAATCCAATATGTCCAATTAGAATAGATTTTAATTTTTATATTTTTAACTTCTTCTAAAAGTTTCTTTTTGTTATTTTTTAAGTTTTTCTTCTAGTTGAGGGAAATCAAGTAAAATTAGTAATGTTTTTTCCTCTTTATCTAAATGAATATCTTTTATACTCTTATCAAAAAGGTTTAATTATTTTTATTTGATATATATATTCAATGTGTGTTGAAGAAAAATTTTCATTACACAACACTTCAATAAAACAATATAAAAGAAAATTTTATTAACTTCTTTTATTAACTTCTTTTTCTAAAAATAATATTTGTATCTAAGTAATTTGACTTCATATAATTTTTAACCTCTTTTTATATTTCAATCCCTTCATATAATTTATTATCATCCTCTTCAATCTAATATATTTTAATGTTATTCCTGGTGAAGAGTGATTAAAAACTTTCATTATTAATGCTATATTTAAAGTGGCATCATAAACATTTTTCCCCTAGGTTTTTCTTAATGAATGAAGAACCTAATGGATAAGGAATATTGAGATATTCTTCAATTTTTAAACTCTTTTGGAAACTCCATTTATTGTAAAAGGTTCATCTAACCTTAATTTCTTTTTGATATGGAGATAGACTTTTTAAATAAATATCCTTCTTTTGTTGAGTATTTTTAATTCTTCATAGTATTTTTCTAATTCTTTAATAGCTTTTTACAGACAGCATTGAATTTAATAATTCTTTTCTTAGTCTCAACTAAAGTGTAATTCCAATTTCTTCTGTCAATATTCTCAAATCTTAGAGTAGACAAATCAGAAAATTCTAAGCCCCACATTTACCCCAATATTCACAAAAGGACAAGAAGGTAATTTTATTTTTGATACCCTAAATACTCTCTTATCTTCTTTAAATCTTCAGTTTTATATATTTAACTTCTTGTCCTGTTAAATTCCATTTATCCTCACAAAATTAAATACTACATATTTTCTAAGAAAATCTTATACTATATGTAGTATTTTTATAGCATTAAATTTCATTTTTAAAATAAGTGTGAAAATAAAAGAAATGATACTACATATTATGCTATATATGTAGTATCATTTACAGAAATTATACAGTTTCTGAAAAATTTGCAAGTTTTTATAATAAAATTTCAATTTTATTTTCTTTTTAAATTCCTATAACAATGACACAATAAAGTCATTTATGAAAAATAAAATGCACACGTTTACGCATTCTCATTCTGAGAATGACAGCGTGATTTAATAGGGCTGCTGCACATTATAAGTAGCACTCGTGCTAAAAAGAAATGGAGGTGATCAGCATGTACTTACAGATTATGTTATAAAAAGGTAAAGTTGGTTATAGTAAAAGCCATGCTGCATATATCAAAGAAAGATGGATATCAATCCAGAAAGAAGAGATTTAGTTTCATACTGAATCTGGTAACATGAACTTTTAATGGTGATAAATGCTGAAAACCACAGGAGTATCTGATACTTGTGAGCAGGTAAACTCAGTTGTTATAGAGAATTGGAGCTTAATATTTGCAAATGAGTTCAACCATGAACTAAGCAAAAGAACTTATTGATAATTTTGTAAAGAATTAGGGAGAAAAATATCCATATACTTATGCTATTCATGAGATCTAAAAATGAAGAAAAATGAGAAAAATTACATTTGTCATCTTATGTTTTCTGATGAGAAGAGAATTGGATGGAATTGATGAGGAGACCTCTCAATATTTTAAAAAGGCTAATTCAAAAATCCTGAAAAAGGAGGGCTAAAATAGGGATGGCAAGAAAAATCAAGATTATATGGATCCAAGAAAAGTTGGAAATTGGACTCAACAATTTGTTAGAAAAATGGTTTGAAGATGAGAGTGGAGCTGGCAGAACACTAGAAATTAGACAAGATTTACATTGAAGTGGTATGTTTGATAAAGCAGAAACATATAATGACTTCCTATTAATGTTGCTGGAAAAATATTATATAAAGTTGGACTGTGGAATTGAATTAAATGAAGCAGAAAGAACAAACTACGACAAATATGTTGGAAACTGTAAAATAGAAGATTAGAAAGAATATACGAAAAGAGAGAATAAAACTGAACGGAAAGGATTTAGAAAGATGGAGATTGAAAAATTAGAGAAGAAAATTCTAAGGAAAGAGGCTATTAATATCTGCCAGGGAGAATATTTTACTAAAAACAATGTAGTGATAGTGAGTTAAAAAGTATCCTGAAAATAGGATTTTTAAAAAGTGAACAGAGATGGACTATCTAAAGTAATAAATGATATAGAAGAAAAATCTATAAAATCTAATAAAAGTATATTGATATTTTATCTAATTTAGAAACTAAAAAGAGTTGCTAGTTTAGAAACTTTAAAGACTCAATATTCGAAAGAAAATTTAATGATGAATACCTAACGAAAAGAAGATATATATGTACCAAGATTATGGTTAATTAATCTAAAGATAAAGTTAGAAATCTTTCAAATGAGAAAATGTGACTGAAACAGTGAAATATTTTTAAGTAATTATGAATATAATTTTTAAACTTGTAGAAACTTACTGAAATACACAGACAATAAAAAGAACTTGAGAAAAATATAATGAAGCTACTGTTTGATCCAAAAGCAAGCTAAAGATTTTGTGAATTGGATCTAAGTTTGTGAGAGCTTGAAAATAAACAAAATGAGTTATTAGATTAATTGATGCTGTTGATGAGAAATTAAATAATTTCATAGAACAAATTGAGAAATAATGAACTTGGACTATTATGTAGCTAAAAATTGTTGAAGAGAAGTCGTCATCAAGATGAAATAGATTTCAATGAAAGATAAGATTATACTTTTAGAAAAGATGTTTCAAAAATTAGAAAAACTCTATAATAAGGAACTTAGAAATAACGATAAAAATAGAAAGAGAAAATTTTTCTGTATCATCTGAATTAGCTTCAGTTGAATCTTTATTAGATTCTGAATATAGATCCATCAATGATAAAGATGATGTTGCTACAAGATAATTAAAAGCTATTCAAAATCAAATTATCAAAAATGAGGAGAATTTTAGTTCAGAAAAATGTTATAGATAAAACTAAAGCCGTTCTCTCAGCTCATAGTGACATAACTTATCTGGAATAGAAATAATAGCAATAGTTAACTTATCTAAAAGAATATTGGAAGAAATTATAAAAGAAATCAAAAGAATTACATCTGAGAATAAAAACGATGAAAAACACTTTCTAACATGGGTATAGTTTCTTTTTGGAAAGAGTAGTTTTTAAAGAAAGATATTGACTTAAGAAAAGAAATTAGAAGAATTAGAAAAGAGACAGAGATATAAAGGTGTAAATACTTACAAACAAGATAAAACTTTTCTTTTGGGAGTTAATAAAGTGAGTTCTCACTATATAATAATGTTTTAAAAACTTATCAAAAGATTATGTAGCTGCTAAAAATTGATGATGATATAGAATTATAAAGTAAAGATCAATATTGAGAGAACAGGAAAAATGAGATTTCTACTTATAAAAGACCAGCTCAAGAAATGGACATAAAGGAGTTACTATGAAAGGGTTCAAGTGGTTTCAAAATCAAATGTAAAAGAATATATTTGATGACGCTGAAATTGGATCAACTGTTGGAGATACATTTGAAAAAGAGATAGGGAAAATGGATGGGAGAATTTGAAAAGGATTCGATAATAAGATTCATGGAATTAAGGTATAATATTTCTCTTTAAAAAAGTGGAGAAAAACTATGAAGATCAAAAATAAAAGCTTAGAATAGAAAGAGGCTGAAAATTGGTGAGCTTGGTATTCTTTTTGATGACATCAACTGATATCTATCCGATTGAGCTTTATTGTTGGGTGTTTACTTGAGTTAAAGAGAATTTATGAAATTGGAACTTTAAAATATTATGGTAATCAAAATTTTAACTAAATTTCTATTGAAAAACATGATAAAAAGAAATTCTCTTTTTAGATACTGAAGAGAAACGAAAAAGAAATCATAAATTAATTTCTCTTGGTGCCTTATTTGAAATGACATCAACTGATAATTTTTCTATAGCTGTATTAATAAGTTATTTTAGAAAACTTACACTCTTTAAAGATAGAGATTTTAATTTATATCAAGAAAAATGGAGAAATTTATTTAAAAAGATAGGGAGGATAAAAATGGAGAATGAATTATGGAGACATACTACAGTAGTGGTGAAAATAAAGAAGAAGTACCGATAAAGCGTGGAAGACTAAATGGAATAGGTATTTTATATGCTGAAGATGGAACCATATTGGAAAAAGAATTTATAAGAATGATATTTTAATGGGGAATCCTTATATCGGAATGTCAGCAGAACAGTTAGCTGAAGAATTAGGTATATATTATTTCAGATAAATCAGAGATAGATTTAGCTGAAGAGTGATGCTGAAGTAGTTGAAATAAATTATAAAGATGCTTCTATAGAAAACTTTTTATAATATTAGAACCATATAATAAAAATATTTAGAAAATAAGTTATGTTTTAAAAATAAGAAAGCTACTACATATATTGGCATAATATGTGTAGCTTTTTTCATTTAACATATTTCATTAAAAATGAAAGATTAAGGAGGAGTAAAATATGGAAAATTACAAAATTTTTAAAAAGGAAAGAGAATGTATATAGCAGCATTCCTTCTTCTATCTTCTAATGCTATAGCAACTACAGCTGATGCTCCTTGGGTAGGAAATGCAGATAAGTTTATGGGAATTTTAGTTGGGCCTACAGCTAGAGTTATTGCAATCATTGCTAGTGCTGAGTAGGTTTTTCTATTTTTAGCTGGTTTTGACTGATAATCTAAGTAAAAAGACAATTGAAAGTTATTGTAGGAATCTCTGTGATATTTGCGGCTGCTACTTGGGGCCTAAATTCTTTGGATATAGTGGTGCTATCTTAATGTAGGAGGAATAATGGGAAAAAGATAAAAATCAAAAGATTTTTCTTGGAACCCTTCAAAGCCTTTTTTCAGGAAATAAAGGAGATTTTTCTATTGATAATCCCTTCTATGACAGAATGTTGAGTCTCTCTAAAAAGTTGTCGTAATTGGCAAATGGCATTTTTACATGAGCTTTATTTCAAGCTGGAACATTATCTGCCTACTTCTATCTTGCAAATAAAAGCTAAGTTAGTTCCATATGTCATAGAGGTAGAAAGAAAAGGAAATTTTTATTATAGTGGTAGGATGGATCAAGTTTCTTATGTAGCTGATGATACTATTACTTTTTGCTATGTTAAATGACTTCATAATTATTACTCATTCTATTTCACTTGATAGGGTCTTTCACTATAAAAATAAAAAGAGAATATTCTTTCTCTTATCATCTGAAATGAAAAATAAAATAATTCTGATATCAATAGTTTAAATTTAGAAGAAAAATTTAGAAATAAGGAATCAGTTGATGTAACTATTACTTCCCATGTTAAAAAGTTCTGAAGATATTTATCAAATAAACTGGACTGAAAAACATATAGAAATGGCAGTCTTATTTCTACTGAGAAAAAGACTGGTAACTTCTCTGTAATACAAGATAAAGTTAATCATAATGATATCAAGGTTAATCCTTTAGGACTTATAATTAAAGACTACCACATTACAGATGATTTATCAAAAATAAAAATAAGGAGGAGAAATGAAAAAATTACTGTTATTTTTATCCTAATAGGTTTAACTAATTCTCTTTATGCTGTAGATTATGCTTCTGAATATGACTCCTATTCTACTCAGAACCTAGTATTGAAAAAGGATATAAAAATTCAAAAAACTAATATAAACAGTACATACTTTTATAATGAAAATGATAGTTATCATGTTGCAAACTAGAGCTGGGTACATTACACAATTCTTTTAAAATCCTGATGAAGATATCATTCATGCTGAGATAGGTGATGCAACCAGATGGAGTGTACAAACATATTATACTGCTAGCTCAAGAGGAATGTCTCCTGCACTTTCTGTAAAAACCTTTTTGTTCCTGAACTAAAAACAAATTTAGTTATATCTACTACTAAAAGAATATACAACATTGTTTTAGAAGCAAAAAGTGAAATTCTTATGCTCTATTATTAATTTTGAATATCCAAAGAAATCGAAATTGCAAAAACAAAAAAGAAAGAAAATTAAAAAGCACAAGAGACAAAAAGTTAATATTGAAATATTTAAATTTTGATTATAGTTGAATAAAAAAATAAAAGAAACTTGGTCTCCTATTCAAATTTTTGATGATGGAGAACAAACATTTTTCAGTTATGAGTGAAAAGGTTAGAGCAACAGAACTTCCTGTATTATTTATAAAAAGATGAACAAACAGGAGAAGGAGCTTCAGTAAGACATATATATGATCCTGAAACTAGATATATATACAGTTGATAGACTATTTAAGCAAAGCTACTTTTAGAGATATGGAAACAAGGAAATAATTATTAAAAGAAAAGGTAGTTTTATAAAATCACCTAATGACCATATTTCAGTAAGTATAGGGAGGAGATAAAATGGATGTTCTTAATGAACCAAACAATCCTCAAAATCAAGAAAAATAACTCTGTAAATTCAAATACTTATGAAAAAGGAACTTTTTAAAAAGAAAATCATCTATATTTTCTTTTTCTTTATAATTTCTTTAATAATCTTACTATTATTTAGAAAAGAAATTTTGCAGACAAATAATGATAAAAATGCAAGCAAAAATATTATTAAAAATAGCTAATGTTGATGAAAATGAGAGTAGTAAATTAGATAATCCTCAATATGGTGATGATGAAATGCAAGATTTAACCTATGACAAAAAGTGCATCACCTGAAGATGAAGAAGATTATAATATTCCTGTCACTGAGGAAGATGAAGAAGAAAAGGAAAGCTGTTGATCAAAAATCAGCAGAAGAAATTGAAAGAGAAAAATAAAATAAAACAACTGAAGTCGAAGCAGATGCTGCTCTAAGAGTCCAACTACAATTACTATAGCTACTCGTCCTCAAGTGCAACAAACAGATGATAAAATTCTTTTTAGCTCAGGCAATAAAAGCTGTTCAAGACTATGATGGTAATGAGACAAGAAAGTAAAAGAAATTTTCTAATGAATGAACAAGCTCAAAAATACTATCAATCTAATTTTTATGATTGAACAATTATCTGAGTTCGAGATAAAAAGCTGGTGACTTTATCCTGCTATTCTTCAAACTGGTATTAATTCAGATTTACCTTCTAAGACAATTGTTGCTATAGTTTCTGAAAATGTTAGAGACACAATTAGAGTAAACATATTTTAATTCCTCAAGGAACAAAAATAATTGGTGTATATGATTCTTCAATTACTTTTGGGCAAGAAAGTTACATTTATTATATGGCAAGATTGATATTTCCCTAACGGAAAAACTATAGGTTTTAGATAATATGCAAGGTGTTGATTTATCAGGAAAAGCAGGAATAACTGGAGATGTTAATAATCATTTTCAACACTTTTTAAAAAGGTGTCATTCTTTCATCAATAATGGGTAGTGCTGGAGCTATTGTAACTGAAAAGAAAAATGATTGGAGAGGTGCTGCTGCTGAAAGGTGCTGGAGAACAAATAGTCACTATTGGTGATAATTTTGCTGAAAGAGCATTATCAAGACAGCCAACAATAACTATTGAACCTGGAACTAGATTTAATATTATAGTTCATGTGATCTAATTCTTGAACCTTATGGAGAATAAAAATGACTGTAAAAAGAAAAATTAGTTTATTTATATTAGCAATTATCTTAACTTTAGTAGGGACACAGACTTTTGCAAAAATGTAAAAGTACCATAAAAATTTAGGAAAATATTTATTTTTATATAAAATAAATCTCCATTTATTTTTCCTTTTAAGATATTGGTTTGCAAAAAATTTGCAAAAAGTCCCAAGAGCAATGGATGATGCTTATACAAATATGGCAATGACAATGTTCCTTTTTCTATTAATAGCTTTTACTCAATTACAAGAAAAAGTAACAGTACATGGATCAGCAAGATGGGCTAATAGAGCGGACATAGATAAAATGGGATTTTTCCTTATAAAGATAAAAGAAAAATAAAGAAGTCTTATAAAAAAACAGGAACACTAGATTTATATAAGAAAAATATTTTAGAAAAAGGATAATTACCTGAGAATAGATATTTCTGAAGAAACAAATAGTATAAAAGAAATATTCAAAAAGCTTTAAAATATTCAGTTATTGGAAAAATGGAAAGAAATGGAATTTTATAGTGATGGTATTTTCTTGGTAAAGATGAATATGGAAGATTTCTAATCGATAATACTCCAGGACATGCCATGATGGTCATAAAGAAGTGGTGGAGGAAAAGGAGTTGCTGTAGTAATCACTTCACTTATCACTTGGAAAGGTTCAACATTGGTAAATGATATAAAAGGTGAAAACTGGCTTTATACTGCAGCATATAGAAAAAGTCTAGGACATAAAAGTCTTTAGATTTGAAGCAACAGCTGATGGAATAGAAAAAGTTTCATGTCATTATAATCCAATGGTAGAAATAAGAAAAGGAACTGTTTATGAATATCAAGATGCTAAAAACATTGCTTTTAGCTATTGTATCACCAGATAGAACTAAAGATCCATTTTTGCACTCAGCTGGAGTTTATTTAACAGCAGTAATATTACATGTCTTGTACATGGTAAAAAGTAGAATTGCAAATTTAGCTGATGTTTATAATTTTATAACTTCCACAATTTACTCGAAAGATCAGAAACTACAACAAATGATTAATTCTGAACATAATAGTGATGGAGCTGAAGATTTATTTTATAACATTTATAATGATGTTACTATTTTAAAAACAGGAGAAGAATTACCTAGAACACATCCTTCAGTTTCAAAAATTGGAGCAGAAATGGCAGATGAGAGCTGATAAAGAAAGATCAGGAATTATAAGTTGTGCAAAAATAGATTTAGAAGCGTTTATTGTTCCAACAATAGCAAGAAATACAGCATAGTGATTTTAGAATCTCTGATTTAATGAATAGTGAAGTTCCAATGGATCATATTTTGTAACAGCTCCTAATTCTGTTGATATAACAGCGGTACTTTTAAAATTATTTTATAACTCAAATTCTATATATTTTAACTGATAGCATGGAATTAAATAAACAAGGAGAAAAATATAGCATTTAAACATAGGCTTTTACTTTTATTAGATGAGCTTACAGCTATTGGAAAAGTGGATATGCTACATAAAAGCAATCTCATACATATTAGAGGTTGAGGAATGAAAGCACTATAATAATTCAAGATATGAAACAATTAAAAAGAAGTTTATGGTGAAAATAACTCTTTCTTAGGAAATATGTCTACTACTCTTTTATTATACAACTAATGATGTAGACACAGCTAAATATGTTGAAACAAGATTAGGAAATAAAACTGAGAAAATTTTTAACAAAATCTTATTCACAAGGACTTTTATTTAAAAAGATGAATTACTCTAGAAAGTTATGTGGGTAGACCTTTAATGAGAGCTGAAGAAGTTCATACAATGGATGAAAAAGAAGTCATTATATTATCTGCTGGAAAAATCCAATTCATGGGAAAACAAGCTAGATGGTATGAAATAGATGAATTTAAAAATAGACTTGCTAGAGAAACCCTATTTTACAAAAGGCAACACCCTCAGATGTACATATCAAAAGTGGGAAGATTTAAAAAGTAATTATAAAAATTTAAGAAAGTAAGTGACATGTGTCACTTACTTTAGAGAAATGATTATGAGCAGAGAAAACTTATGACCAAAAATTGAAGAATATATGGAGAAAATTAAAAACAGCTCAAAAGAGAAAGAAATTTATTGAAAAAGGAAGACAGCTATGGACTAAAATAAAAACTCCATTTATGGGAAAAAGAAAAATCTATAGAAGTTTTATTGATGGATAAAGATAAACTAAATATTGTGATTAATGAAATAACAAAAGTATTAGATTCATTATCATTTGAAACTCCCTGTAGAAGATATAGCAAAGATGATAATAAAGTTGAAGTTAAAAAGGAGATAAAAATACAACAAATGATAAATAGAATTGAAGTATAAAAGGAAGATAAAAATGATTCAAGACAATGAGAAATGAAAGATAATCTTCTTAGTTTACTAGAAATTTCATTGGGATCTATGGAGTATATGAATGATAAAGAGACATCATGAAATAATGAAAAATGATGATGGTAAAGTCTTTGGAGATAGTCTTACTAAAGGAGAATCTATATATGTGATATGGATAGTGTTGCAGCTGAAAATATTGTTAAACTTGTTGCTAATCATGCAAATCAAGAAAGTCACTCTGACAATCTCTTGTCTCTGCTGAATTACCTGGATCAGGTTTCCGTTTTGAAGGAAATATTCCACCTGTTTCAAAACATCTGCTATAATATAAGAAAACACAGCTCATTGATTTTTCACTTTGGATGATTATGTTAATTCAAAAATAATGACATCAAGAGCAAGCTAATGTAATAAAAAGATGGTATAAAGATAGAAAAATATTCTTGTAGTTGGAGGTACAAAAAGTGGAAAAACTACGTTATGTAATGCATTACTTGAGGAAATAGCTCAAATATAATCAGAGGTTATTGTTATTCAGAGATACAAATGAACTCAAATGTAATTGTGAAGATATCTTGTATTTAGAGCATACTGGACTGTGTCTGACAGATTACTGACTTCAACTTTGGAAGAACTCCAACAAGAATAGTCATAGGTGAAGTTCGTGATGGAGCTGTCTTTCATATTTTAAAAGCTTGGAATGCGGGACATCCTGGAGGAATCTGTACTCTACATGCTGACTCAGCTGAAAGAGGACTTTTACAGACTAGAAAGTTACATCATGGAGTTCTGGGGATCCTCAAAGAGATGCAATAGCAAGAACTGTTGATATAGTTTGTAAACCTTCAGTTAGATGGACTTAGTAGAAAAGTAAAATAATAGAACTAGAAGGTTGATTATGATGCTAGAAAGTATCTATTTAAACAAATAGCTTAGGAGGATATAGAAAATAGTTAGATTTAGAGAAAGGGAATTTGGAGCTTTCGGCAACTGATATCACTGTGGCTGGTGGACAAGGAGCTGTCATTGCAAAATTTTTCTTAGCACTTATTATCTTTTCAACAGATAATTGGGCTAGTAATATTATCCAGTGATTATAGTTTTACTTTTTTCGCATGGTTATATGGTTTATCTTACAAAGAAAGATACAAAAATTTTTAAAGTATTTAAAAGTCACGTTTAAAATTTAAAGATTATTAACTACTGCAATGGAGGAAAATGCTTAAAGAATACAAGGATGTTAATCTAAAATTAAAAGATTTTAATAATAGAGATTATCTGTATCATTTTATTGCCTTGGACTTTGTAATTTTGACAAAAGATTTTTGTATTTCAAAAGAAATGGCAGGTAAAAACAGAAACTTTCATTTTTCAATAGTTATAACAAAAGATGGAAGTTTTCAGACGACTTTAAAGTTAGAGAATGAGAGACTTAGAATAGTTCAACAGTATATGAATTGCTAAATGTGACTGAAGAATGGAATGAAACATTAAAACAGGTTGAGATAACAATTGGACATTACAAATGAATGCAATAGAAGCAAGATATATATACTGATAAAAGATCAAAAATATTTCCAATAGAATTTTGAGAACTAGAGATCAAATGGTTCAGGTAATCATTATGAAGCGATTGATTATATGACGTTTCATGGTTATGTACCCAGAGGATGGTTTGCAAAAGCAAAGTACTGCTATTTAGAGATGGTGACCAAAAGTTAATGCATAATACGTTCAAGAAATTTTAAATATTACAACAATGAACTTTTAAAAGTTTATTCTTTTTCAAGTAAGACCTTACAAAGTGTGATGTAGGTGTTGATGAAACTATGAGTTATTATCATTCTTTTTGTAGTGATACTCATAAAATAAAAGGTTCAAGGCTTTTATCATGAAAATAAATTAACAGCTACTGGAGATATGTCCTGATTTAATAAAAAAGCTGATGAAAAGGTGGAGTTAAATGAAAATGCTATAAAAGAAACTTTATCAATATTTATGATTCATATGGAGATTCAACACTTGTGGTGGAATAGAATCCTCAAATAAATTGAAGACTATGTAAAAGCTATATCTATCTTCAATTTCCCAGGTTTTCGACTTCAGGAATGTTAGATAGACTTAATAGGACTGCTATAGGTATGTATGGGTATGGATATATATATGCTTGAGTAACTATAAAAAGATTTTGAATAAATATTTCCACAAAATGGTGGACTGCTAGTTATCATTTAAAGATCTAGCTTATTTGAATTTTCTAGCGAAATAAAATCCAAATCAAAGTGCAATAAAGTGCTGCTATAAAGTTGAGATGACAGAATTAGATGAAGATAGAGATATTGTTGGTTGTTATACTACAACAGTTTATTTTAAAGAATAAAAATGAGATATTGTTTGACAAACAAGAGGTGAAACTCTTCTTTTCTTCATTAGGTTTTTGTTGTACAGTTAGAGATTTTACACATTAGATTGTTGGTTAGGACGTATGCCTGGTAATAGTTATTTTAATAGAAGAAGACCTTTTTATGATTCAAAAGTACTTTCTCTACATATGTTGCAATTCAAATTCTGTTTGGGCAGGGAAATAAAATGAATAAACATTTAGATACTCCTCCTCTTCTTTATTGTCAAACAACTGGAAATACACCTTTTAGATTAAGTACATTATACTGATGTTGGTCATGCTCTTATAGTTGGTATGACAGGTTCAGAAAATCAGTTCAATAGGAACAATTCAAGGAGCTTTTTAGGGTTATAAAATTCTAAGTAATTGGTTTTCGATAAAGGAAGCTTCAACCAAAAAGTTTTAAATAGAGACTTATGGTGGGCTTTTCTATGACCAGGAAAGATAATATGAGTTAACAACTAAGAGATGGGTATAGCGAGAAAATATAGACTCAGAGTGAAAAGATTAGCTATAGAAATTTAAGTCAGAAACTATAAGAAAAAGAAACTGAAGCTGGGAAAGCTAAAAGTGATATAGAAAAGAATGGTGTCAAGATTTGATTGAGAATTTACTTGAGGATAATCTTGTTCAAATCACCTGAAATAAGACAATACATTTGGAATGGTCTTGTATCTTTAAGTGCTAAATCCTGAAATAGAACTTTTATCTTCATTTTTCAAACTTAGTAGAGGACAATCATAAAGTAATTAAAGATGCATTAGCTATATAGTGTGGAAGGGCCTATACTAAATATTTTGATGGTAACTCTGATTTTTAGAAAGTAATTATACAATTTTGAAATGGGACAAGATAGCTGAAGCAAAAATGCTATCACTCCTGCTTTATTATTTCATAAAATGGAAACAGACATGATTGATAAAATTGGTCCAACTTTAATTACTGGATGAATCATGGTTTATCGATAATCCTAGATTTGAAGTAGAATTAGAGGATGGTTAAAAGTTGTGAGGAAAAATAATGTAGTCAGTTGTATTTTTGTCAACTCAATCATTATCTGATATATGAGGTGAAAGATAAAAGTGCAATATTAGATGCTTGTTATACAAGAATCTGTTTACCAAATACCAACTGCATTATCAGAGGTACATTATTATAGAAATGTTTGATTTGAATGATAGAAATTGAAATAATTTGCAATCAATTCCAAAAACATTATTATTTTAAGATCCACGGGTTCGAGACTATCTGAATTGGCTTTATCTCCATTAGAACCAGCATATGTGGCAAAACTTCTGGAAGATAAAAGAAAAATATGATGATTTAAAGTAAATTAATATCAAATGCAAAACTTTGCAATGTGGGAATGGCTAGTATATAAAGGTTGAATGGGGTATCGTTGAAAAGATAGAAAAATGATGGCTGAGTGAGTTAACCTAAGTGACATGTGTCCTGGTTTCAATCAAAATGTTATGAGAGAATTATAATAGGTTTTGAAATTTTAAAAAGGGAGATACTATGATATGTATCATAATTGTAATATCGTTTTATCTATATATGCACAGGCTATAGGGGTGAACTTATCATACTATATATATCATTCTAAAATCAAAGTTAATATGTTACCTATAATAAATTTAGAATATAATAATTTTATTTAAAAAGGATACAAACCTGGATTTATATATAAAAGAACCTGATTTTAATCTTTCTGTAATTGTGAGATCCAATAGGTGGATATTCAGATTTTGCAATAAAAAATCTCGATTTAAAAATGGATATAAAAATTTAAATTCAAGAAAATGACTCAAGTTATGGGAGGAGATTGGCACAGATTTTTAAGTTCGATAAAAATATCGATGGACACTCTGAAGTTGTTTTTGGAAATCATGGAACGAAAGTAAATGTAAAATTTAATAGACCTTATAAAATAAATGATAGAGTTTCATTTATTCCTGCTATAACATTCAACTCTTATAATTCTAGATACATGGATTATTACATAGGTATAAAAGAAAAAGATGTACAAAACAATGAAAAGTTGAAAAGAGTATACAAGGGGTAGGATACTGTAGCTGGAGGTTTCAGCTAACTAGATCATTGACTGGACAAACTTCATTTTTAGTATTTGGTGGAGTTGATGTATATGACAAAAATATCTGACATTGTAAAAACAAATAATCAATATTATATTGGAGCAGGACTAAGATATTCTTTTTAAAAGGAGCTAATATTTATGGAAGAAAGATAAAAATATTAGATTTAATTTAAAAATGGGAATTAAAATGTGAAAGAATTAAATATTATAACTAATTGCTTTGAATGATGAAGAAATACAAGAAAATAATTATGAAAATTTTCTTTATTGTCTTTAGTGATTTTAAAGTAAGGGTGAGAGATGAGCAGTAGGGTATTGTAGATATTCTTCTAGTAATCAAAGAGGAAGAAAATAGTGAGGCTCAAATAAGGCTATAGAACAATATTGTGACAAAAAGGAATAGAACATAAGATTTTATAAAAGATAAACTATTTCAGGAACCTCTATAAAAAGATGAGAAAGTTTTAAAATGATCTCTGATGGTAAAACTGGAATTTGAATTAGTTATCGTTCCTTAAATACGATAGGTTGCAAGAAATCGATTATGACCATGCAATGTTGAGAGAAAAGCTCAGTGAAAATAATGTACTTCTTATCTCTGTTTTAGAAGAATTAAATGACGAGTCAGTATTATTCTAAAATCTGTTTTAGCTGGAATGAATGAATATTATAGTCTTAATTTATCTCGTGGAGATGAGGAAGAAAGAAAGCAGTAGATTAGGGAGTACACAGTAATGGTGGTGTGCTACCTTTAGAATACGATTTAGGTGAGCATATATATATGGTCTGATCAAGAAGGAAGCTAGTGTACAAGCCTAAATCTTTTGAGCATATCAAGGGATTAACACTGCAGATATAATGATGCTAAATGAACAAGGAGTTATAAAAATAAATCTGGAAGTAATTTCAGACTTCAATACAGAGATACGTACTTAATATGAAATATATAGGAACTTTATAGGTTTAAATAAGAGTACTATGTTAAAAGATCGTCTAGTATTGAAAATTCTCCATGGAGCAGTTGTTGGAATAAATCTGTTTTATATAAAGTGCAGAAGGGTTTAAAATAAAGTAAGAATAAACCTCGGAAGAAAAGATTGCTATGACCCAACGGGTGCATTGTGCTTGTGGATTGTATGTGGAGCGAGCAGCTTATGTTGGGAGGATATCGGACTGGAATAGATGTGGTGCCGTGTGCTATGGATATCAGTGTGGAGACTCGAAAAGAAAATAACGCAAAATCGGCATGAAAATGAGTTGTATAAAGAAAGAAAGCTAAGAAAGAAAGCCATTGTTTGTGCTATAAAACAGATATTTTAAAGTGATAGCTGCATTAAAATTATCTCCAAAGTTATTTAATATTTTAGAAAGGAGTTCGATAAAAGCAAAGAGAATAGAGAGATGTGAAAAAGTATGAAAAGGATGGAATAATAGTCTCTCCAAAATTATTGAGAGAAAAATTTAGAAGGAATTGTTCAGACGAATTTTCTGTATCAAAGAGATTATCAGAGTGAAATTTGCACTCAAATCAAAAGCTATATTCACTTCAAAGAAAGTAATGGTGAAATCGTTTACTAAAGAGGAAATAAAAGCTTTTATCTTCATAATCTACAGAATAGGTTTAATGAAAAATAGATAGGGTAGTATTGAACTAGCAAAGATATAAAATTTTTCCTGATGATGTACATGGTCACACTTCGGAGCTTCGAGATTTACATAGAGTGGCGACCCGATGTGAAGCAGACACACAGCCTGCTCCTTCAGGAGGAGTCACTCCCGCTAGTCAGGTGGCTACAGGGTCGTCGAGTAGAGTGTACAATGTTTATTTTTGAGATTTCCACTTTTAATTAAGAAATATTTTATTAGACTCTTATTGAGGTCCCTAGCTAAAAGATATAACTTAAAGGCTATATTTTGTAGCTCTATGTAAAATCTATAATCCAAGTATGTTAAAATGATTAAAATATTTAAAAGGAGATTATGGATTTGTGCAAATTTTTCAGTTAACTGCTAAAGCATTGTGCTTTTCATTGGAATCTTTTCATGAACGGCGCTTGTGCTGTAATCACTAAAAGTGAGTTTTAAAAGAAGTTGACACTTCCATGTCGCTTGGAGTTTTAAGGTAGCCTCGCCTCCTATCGTTGTAATGTGATAAAGATTCCTTTTCCCAGAATTTAAAAGATGTTCCAGCTTTTCATATTTGCAGGTTTTCGGATGTGCAGGTTACATCGTTCTGTTTAATATAGCTACTGTGCTTTTCTAGCCCTTCAACTTTGAGTGTCGCAAATGCTCTTGCACCCAGCAATTACAGCTATGTGCATATTTTATGTTCAATGAAAAATAAAATTGATAGGTTGGTTTGCAATGGGAATATCATTTTGTGGTATCTTAGTTTTAACTCTTTGGAATGGAACTATAACTTTCATAAATAAAAGGAGTTCTGTATATGTTGTTAGGTTTGCTTTACTAAGCACATATAATATTTCACAAGATACTAACTAAAATATTCTTCTTTTGCTGTGGTAGTACTCATCTTTAATTGGAAGTAGCTTTTAGTTATCTATTCTCCTCATTCTATTGCCAATATACCTAATATTAGTTCAACTTCTTTAGTACTGATTATATATGTGGCTTATCCTAGTATTATCTTACTGGACTAAAGCTTTTGAACTTGCAAAAAGTACAACTGAAGTTACCTCTTTTATGTTTGCAACTCCCTATGATTGCTACTATTCTAGGAATGATTATGCTTGGAGATATACCTAAATTATCAACTATTATTGGAGGAATAATAATATCAGGGATGATTTTGTTCAATAAAACAAAAATAGATGCAAAAATATTCTATAGAAAAATAATAATATTAAATATATATCTTTACAGATACAATATTTTAGATAAAATAAAGAAAAGTATATTATGTAAATCGAAGGAGATACTTGAATGAAGATTCTAAAATTTTTCTAAAGGTGAAGGCAAACCATTATTATGGATCAAAGGTCAGAATTTTCATGAAATAGAAAAATATTATAGTTGAGGGACTAAATGCTTTTTGAAAATAAAAAGATACTACATCTATGAAGGGACTACTATAAATCGTCATAATAACAGTGTTGAAGTTGGAATGGGAAATCTATTTACAACTTTGAGATGAACTATATCCACAAGGTATTAGAAAAGTGCCTATATTCTTATTGATAAAAGACAGTCTTGCTGAAATAGTAGATGAAAACAACTTAGAATATATTAAAGAAATTGTTGAAACAAAACATGGCTAATCCAAAATATAATTTTACATTAATAGTTGTTGATCAACAAAATACTGTTCAGAAGACTTAAGAGAAATCACAAGTCTTATTGATGATGATGAACAAAAGAACTTCTGAAATGGCGCCAGGCTATTTTAGATATAACTGAGATTGAAGAATTGAGATTAGATTTGGCTAAATTAGAAAAATTGAGATTGAGACTTTGAGATGGTATAGATTGTTCAATCGTGAAAGATGATGTTAAAATCACAGTGGGAAAAACCTGCTGAGATTAAAGCCTACGTTTGAAGATATGATGTTTGTAAAGGTGGTAAATATCATACTCTTCTTTTACGGATGAGAAAGAAAAAGTATCTAACCTAGAGAGTTTTCTAAATCTTAATTACTCAAAAATTATGGCAGGAATTAATAGAAAATAATCCTGCCAACTTTAAAGGCGATGAAAATGGACCAATAGAATATATTTCTTGGTGGCATGCACTTGAGATTCTGTAATAGATTAAGTGAAAAATATGGATTACGTCCTGTTTATAACCTAGGAAAGAGTGATCAAGGTCTATTAGTGATAAATCAATTAGATGGAACTAGTTGCTTCTCCTGATGTTGCTGACTTCAATAAAACAGAAGGTTTCAGACTACCTACTGAAGTTGAATGGGAATGGTTTTGCAAGAGGAGGACAAGTTGCTTTAGATAATGGTACATTTGATTATACTTATTCAGGAAAGCAATAATATAGATGATGTTGCTTGGTACACTAGAAACTCTAGAGACACTACTCAAAGTGTTGGATTAAAAATGCCAAATGTTCTAGGGATTATATGATTGTAATGAAACGTTTGGGAATGGTGTTATGATACAACTGAAGGCATGATGGTAAAGTCTTATGTTTACAAAAGCATATGACCACTCAAATGTTTACAGAAGATTAAAAAGGTGGTTCTTGGTGTAATAACTCAGAAGTTTGTGCTGTTGCTAGTTCGTGGTAATAAGCAAAGCTACTTATGCTATAACAATGCTGGATTCCGTATTGTAGGAGACAGTTTTATAAGAATTAATATAAAGGGCTTAAAGCCCCTTTATTTATTAGTTTATTTTTGTTTTTATTTACTGTATTCTCATAACCTTTTTGTTCAAAGTTTCTATTAAATTTTTGTATATGTTCAGTTCGCATTGAGTTTCGACTGTTATTTTGAACTTCAACATCTCTAAGTCTTGATAAATTCTTAAATTGATTATGTTCTGGTTAACAACATTGGCTCTAATTCTGCTATCAAATCAACAACTTTTGCTAATTCTCCAGGTTTATCAGATATATCAACATGAGAAGCTAAATATTCTATCTCTTCTTATAAGTCGCTTTATTTATCATAGAAGAAATCATTAAAACATCTATATTTCCACCACTTATGACAGACACTACTTTTTATCTTTAAGTTTTGTAGCTGCAATTGAAAGTATTCCTGAATTTTTCAGCGATGATCTTATGTTTTCTACCAATAGTGAAAGCTTCCATCAATTCATAATCAGATACTGTTATAATTTCATCTACATATTTTTATATATATTCAAAATTTAGATCTCCTATTCTACTGCAGTGCCATCAGCTATAGTATTAGCTTCTTTAAGTTCAACTACTTTATCTTTTCTTTTATAAAGCTACGAGCTGAAGCTAGCTCCTTCTGGTTCAACTCAATAATTTTTAATATCAGGTTTTATTAATTTTTGCAGCACAAGCTATTCCCAGAAATTAATCCCCCTCCTCCAATAGGAACTAAGATTATATCAGTTTCTGGTAATTCATCCAAAAATTTCTAATGCTATTGTTCCTTGTCCATCTATAACATCTTCATCATTAAACGGATGTACGAAAAACATAAGATTCTTTTTCTTCTAACTCTTTAGCTTTTTGTACGCATCATCATAAACATCTCCATAGCAATACAACTTCTGCACCATATTGTTTAGTTGATTCAACTTTTATTAGTGGAGTAGACTTAGGCATTACAATTGCAGCTTTTATTCCCAATTCTCTGGCTCCATAAGCAACTCCTTGAGCATGGTTTCCTGCTGATGAAGCAATAACTCCTCTTTTCTTTTCTTCCTCAGTTAAGTTTGAAATTTTTATTGTATGCACCTCTTGTTTTGAAAGACCCTGTCTTTTCTGTAAGTTTTTCTGGCTTTATATACTTCATTTCCAGATTCTTTTTGAAAATATATGGACTGTGAATCAAATCGTTTTCTAAAAGTACCTTTGACAATTTTTCTTTTGCCTTAACAAAATCTTCTAGCTTAGCCTATATATCCTCCTTTTATCTTTAACAGAATAGTTTATTTCTATATTTTTTTATTATATCTATAAATTAAGTATGTCAATAAGATATTACGTATTAAAAATAAGATAAGTTATATATAATATAGAATATTAATTTAAAATAAATAGTTTTTATATTTTCATATTATATAAACTTTTACTTAATTTTAATATATATATATGTTATAATAAAGTATATTAAAAAGATTTTATAAATTACCTATTATATTTTAAGGGAGATAGAAAATGGAAAACTTATATTTACAAGTTTTGATAATAATAGCTTTTTATAGAAAATGGAATTTTGAACAAGGAAAAACTTTAATTCTTATTCATGAGGACACGAACATTCAGAAAGATTAAACAGTTTAGCACAAGATGAAAAATTTTTAAAATACAATATTTTTGCATATGATTTAAGAGGTCATGGTTATGCGAAACTAAGACTTCTCCCTAATGCCATGGATTACGTTAGAGATTTAGATGCCTTTTGTAAAAACATGTAAAGAATGAATATCAAATTAAAAGAAGAAGATATCTTTATTGTGTAGCAAATAGTATAGGTGAGTTATACTTCTGCCTATGTTCATGATTTTGCACAAATATAGCAGGTATAAAGCTTTGCTTACCTGCTTTTTGAAATCAAGCTTTATGTTCCTTTGCTAGCAACTGTGACATTACTTACTAAAAATAAAAGATGCTAAGGTTATGAGCTATGTAAAGCAAAGTTTAACTCATGATGTTGAAGAACAAAATAAATATAATTCATGATAAACTTATCAATAAGAAATCAATGCTAGACTTTTTAATGAGACTTAGCTAACATGGGACAAAAGATTGATTGAAATTCAATGGCAATAGAATTACCTACAATAATATTTTCTGCTCAAAAAGATTATGTCGTTGAGAATTCAGCTACAGAAAAATTCTATAAATTTATCTTCTAAAAAGAGAATTTATAGAACTTGAAAACTTCTATCATGGAATAATCTTTGAAAAGAAGAACAAACAGTCTATAAAATGTTAGATGACTTCATACAAGATGTTTTTAAAAACCAAAAGATAGAGACTTGATGATTCTCAAGAGAATTTTTCCAAGAAAAGGAGTATGAAAGGATGAGCAGAAGAATATCCACTAAGTGAAAAATATATTATTCTATTCAAAAATTTTCAATGAAAACTTTCGGATTTTTAAGTAAGGGGTATGAGTTTAGGCTTAAAATACGGGTTTTGACTCAGGAATTTCTCTGAGACTATATCTGTAAGAATAAAAGCTGAGTGGGAAGTTATTGATAGGAAAAACTCATAGATAGATTTTTATCTAAAACCAGAGTTGGTTGGGCTGGAGTAAAAGTAAGAAAGAAAAACATTAGCTTTAATTGAGATAAATAGTCTAGGTGAAGAAAATGTTAAAATCTTAGATGTTGCATGGGTACAGAAGTAGTTTATTTGATATCAAGAGAAATATCCAAAGCATAGATTTTAATAAATGAGTTTTAAAAATCAAATATTGAAGTTGGAGAAAGATTATCAAGAGAAATAATTGGCAAGATATCTCTTTTTGTCAGCTATGATTGTTTTGATAAAAAGGAAACATATAAAAATAAATTATAGTCCTAATATAGTTATAATTTCAGGAGTTTTTGAGCTTTTTGAGAGATAATAAAATGCTTGAAAATACTATCAGGTATAACAGAAATTTTTAGATAAGATGCTGCTGTGATTTATACAGGTCAGCCTTGGCATCCTCAATTAAAACAGATGAGCTTTAGTTCTTAATAGTCATAAAGGAAGTGGAAAATCTTGGCTTATGAGAAGAAGAAGTGAAAAAGAGATTGGATAGCCTATTTGAAAGAAAATATAATTTAAAAAGAAAAATGTTAATTGATAACGAAGGTATATTTACAGTTTTCATTGGCAGAGTAGGGTAAAATGGATATTTCTATATATAGATTAAAGACAAAATTTCAAGAATTTACTTATGCCTATTTGTGAAAAACTAAAGTAAAAGTTAAAAGTTAGCCCTAATCAGATAACTATCACAACAGTTTTTATTAAACATAGTTTTGCAGGACTTATCTATAAGCTCAGTGATTACAAACTATATATTTAACTGTACCTGTTTTTCTATTTTTAGAGAATGAGCTTTAAATGCCTTAGATGGTATGATAGCTAATAAATTCAATCAAAAACTAAAATGGGGAGTTTTTACAATGAAGCAGGAGATGTTGTATCAGATACAATTTTCTTCTATGTATTTTTAAGAGTTATTGGAATAAGTGAAATTCATAACTTACTTTTTGTATTTTTATCAATATTATCAGAATATGTGAGGTGTGACTGCAATGATGGTGAGACAATAAAAGAGACATTATGAAGGCCCTATGGGAAAGAGTGGTGAGACTTTCTTAATAAAGTCTTTTTGGCTAGTATATATTATTTTATTGAAATCAGTATTTTGACTATATTTAATATTAGCAATAGTATTACTTATTTTTACTATATTCAACAGAGTTCGTTCTTCAGTGAAAGGTGGATGATATACTGGTTGCAATGTTTTTGTTGATATTCTAGCTTTAATTATTTTATTTGCAATTAAAAATAAAATATCTGATTTACTAATATAAAGCAAAGAATATTTACTTGGTTTGTTATAATAATACTTTCTATTTAGCAACTATGAGTGGAGTACTTTACTTTTTACTTTTTGGGCTTATCTCTACTTTGAGCTTTTAAAGAGTTTTTACAGTTTGCCTATATAAAATATAATAGTGAGTTAATGATAACTAGTATTGTTGTAAATTTAGCTTTTTGTTAGAATTTATTTTAAAAATCTTTATGTTCTATTGATATATTTATTCTTATTGCTCTTAGATTCTATAAAAGAGCTTTCATAATCTTGCTTTTTATAACAACTTATTTGATAGGAAGTATCTCATATATAGAGAGTTTAAATTTTATAATAAATTATATGATTTTTAATAGAATTAAATGATGTTTTCAATATATAAGTGGGAACATCTTTGTGAAAGAAAGATAACTCTAATATTAGTCCCAACAAGACAGTTGAAGGACTTATTGGTGGAATGATTCTAACTACCTTAACTGCTGCTTTATTAAAGTTTTGTTTTCCATATAAATTATCAAATAAAATTTACTACTATATCTTGCTTTAATAGGCTTTTTGGTGATATTTTTATATCGAGCTTTAAAAAAGAAAGTTCATTTAAAAGATAGTGGAACTTTACTGAGGCCATGGTGGAATATTAGATAGGTTGATAGTTTAATTTTTACAGCACCTATTGTCCTATTTATTTTTAAATATTCTTGACAAAATTGTAAAATTTAATATAATAAATTATATTAAAAATAATAAACAATATTAAGGAGGATAATGGTTGCAGGTGATATGAATATAATGGAAGCGGTTGAAAAATACCCAGTAATAGTTGAAGTTTTACAAAAGAAATGGTTTAGGATGCGTAGGTTGTATGATCCTTCTGGAGAAACTTTAGCAGAAGGAATTGAAGCTCACGGATTGGATACTAAAGCTATCCTTGATGAAATCAGTTTCTTTAATAAAGAATAATTAAAAATTAAATAACTATTTTAGAAAACTATTATAAATAATGATTAATTCAGTATCTATAATAGTTTTACTGTTTAAATAAAAAATAAGTGAGTTACATTGTAATTAATAATTGAAATGAGATAAATAACTAATAGTTTTTCAACAAGATTACTGCGACGTCCTATAATGGTGAAAGAGCCTTTGTGGACTCTAGAACCATTATAGGCTATCAATAATCGCTACATATAACTAATATTAAAAATCTCTCAAGAAAATTTCTTAAAAATCTGTAGTAACGAACTTTATTTTTATAATTATATATTTTATCATATTCATCTGAGTTTCTAAAACTAAATTTATTTAAAAAGTAGTAAGGCAATTAAGTTGGAATTACCATGAGTCCAGTGAATAAATCTGCAAGTTCCCAAACTAAATCAACTTTTTGAGTGAATCCTATGAAAATTGATATCATAACTAAAAACTCTATAGATATTATTGCTTTTTACCAAAAAGATATTTAATATTTGCTTCTCAAAGAGTACCAACCAATAATAGTTGAAAATGCAAAGAAGAATAAAAGCAACTGCTAAAATATATTTCCTGAATATCTAAAGCTGCTTCAAAAGATTTTTGTGTCAATGTAATTCCTGTTAAGTTCCATCTCCTACATTTTGCTGTTAAAATTACAAAGGCTGTTAAAAGTTAATACAACAAAGTATCAATAAATACTGTTATTAGGCAACATTTCCTTGTTCAACAGGATTTTTAACTTAGCTATTGCATGTGCATGGGTGTTGATCCCATACCAGCCTCATTTGAAAACAGTCCTCTTGCAACTCCATATCTAATAGCCTTCTTCACTCCCATTCCTAAAAATCCTCCTAAGATAGATTTTGTAGAAAAAGCATTTACAAATATAGATTCAAAAGCTGTTAAAATATTAGCATGGTTTATTACGATAATTACTATACAGATTAAAATATATAATCCTGCCATAACAGGTACAACTTTTTCTGTAAAGAGGCTATTCTTTTAAGTCCTCCAAAGATACAAATCCTCCAAGTAAAGGCAACTACTGCTCCTGTTATATGGTGATATATTAAGCATTTTGTACTGCTTCCCTATAGAGTTTGCACTCCATTTCCCATAAATCCTAAAACAAGTATACAAGAAAGTGAAAAAGAATACCAGAACTTTTCAGCTAAAATTCCTTTATTAAATAATTCTTCTATATAGTAAGCAGGTCTCCTGTTACTTCTCCTTCAACCTTTTTCTTAAATAATTGGCTCAATATTAGCTTCTGCATAGATAGTTGACATTCCAAAAATGCACTTACCCACATCCAGAATATAGCCCGGTCTCCAGATACTATAGCTGTTGCTGCCCCTGCAAGATTTCCTGTTCAACTGAGCCATATAGCTGTTGCCAGAAGCGGAAATGATGACATACCATTATGAGTCAGCATCTTTACCATTTAAGTCGAAAATCTCCTGTTAATTGAGTAATTCCTTTTCTGAATTTTCTAACTTGTACAAATCTCAATCTAATTGTAAGATTCCTGTTCCTACTAAAAGTAAGATAAAGACTTCCCCAAAAATAGACTATTAATACTTGCAATTAAATTTACCATCAAAACATTCTCTCCTTTTCTTTTTATTTCCAATCGAATAAGGTCTTAAAAAGACCTCTGAAATTAAAAAGAATTATACAATTAAATATAAAATGCACAATTCCTCCGTCCTTTTACCTGAGGTTTAGGCTATAAAAATAGCTTTGCTCCTTCGGTGTTATCGTGAGATAAAGCTCTCAGAGAGCTCGTCCAATATGAGTCCTCTTTACCTGAAAAGATTTACTTCTTCGGTGTTTCTTAACGAAATCTCCTCCTCATATCTTCATCCGATTATTTATTCGATTTTTATGTTTTGATTATAGCACCTTTGATTATTTTTCAGAAATTTTTAAAATTTTCTTTATATTTAATCTAAGTATTCTTTTCTATTAATTTTGCTTTCTTATTTACAAAAGCACTGATATCTTCATTATTTTTACCATATTTCTTATTTCTGTTGAAGATATATCATAGTACTCATTTTCTAAAATAATGATATTTTTATTATTTAAAAACTCTTCATCTATTTGAGATATTTTTATCATCTTTTCTTCTAAAACAATGAACTTACATATTTTCAATAATTCTTCATAGTTTTTCCAAGTTTTTAAACTTTTTAAAGAATCTTCACCTATTATTTCAAAAAATTCATTATTTTCTCCATATGAATCCATTAGCTTCAGAAGTATCATAGGTATGTGATTTTCCCTTCACTCTTTATCTCTATATCAGATACTTCAATTTTTATTTCCTTTAAAAATTTCTTTATAATTTTTAATCTGGTATCAGATTGTTCTAAATTATTTTCTCTATGCGAGGTATACCCACTGGAATTATTATAATCTTATCCATATTTAGATTATTTAGAACATAGTCTACTATTTTTCATGTCCTATATGCATGGATTGAAACTTCACCATAGATAGCTATTCTCATATATCTTTCCCCTTAAGAATATCTTTTAAATCTTGATTCAGCTCAAAATCATTTTCAAAAATATCTACATAAACTTAGTCTAAATTTATTTTTCATTTTTTAAATTGTATCTAGCAAAGATTTTTCCAGCTACATTCAAATAAATTTTCTTATCTTCATTATAATTTTTCTATGTCAAAATTTTATATTATCATCAGTTGAATTCATATAGACAGAATAATCATCTCTAAATTTAGTTAAATATGCAATAATAGTATAAAAATATTTTCATCATAGTTTATTTGATTAAAAATTTCTTCTAAAGCATAAACAAAAAGTACTTTTAAGTCTTTAGGGTTTCCCATAAAGAAAAATTATACATAAGCTCAAAAAGCTTTTTATCTCTTAAAAACAACTCTTTTGCAAGATTTTTTTGAAAAATCTAAGTGAGAATTTGTCAATGTTTTCATAAGATTTTCTTCAGAGTTTCCACATCTAAGTTACTTGCTCTATCAATATATATTTTTGCTTTTCTTCAGCATATGAATATTTAAAAAGATAATCTAGCCAATCTCATCATCACAAAATAGATAAAGTAAAGTGATAGGATTATATGATTTTTCGATATATCTCATTTTCATTTACCTTAAAGTATGTTCTTCTATCATAAAAATTAGCATATTCTGAAAGTATATTAGATTTTTCCTTTTTCTTTTTATAAGCTCAATACAGTATCTAAATGCTTTTAAAAAACTCAACATCTTTTTCATAGATATTACCCTTTCATATCTTTCAATGTATTATCCTCTAACATAGTAAATTCAATTTTAATACATACAAATTATTAATATTTAAAATTATCTAGTAATTTTACTAAATCTTTCTCTGTTGTAATTATATAGTCAGCATCCATTTTTCAGCTTTTTTCTTCACTAGTGCTATATCTTTTGCTTTAAAATTATGGTGATCTTTAAAGTCTATTCTTTCTATATAGCTAGGTGCTAAAAAAGTACAGTCTTTTCAAAAAGTTCAAAGGATTAGCTAACCCTGAGAATATCAAAACTTTCTTCCCTTTACCCCAGAATAATGGTTTCATATTACCTTTTTAAATCACAAGGCAACTTACTCCATGTTTTGCAACAGAAACTTCCTTTTTAAAATTTCTTTCTAAGATAATTTTTATTCTTCTAAGTTCTCTTTCATTTACTAAATCTGACTTAGTTATTATAAACTCATAAAGCTCTTCTAACAGCTCTTCTAAAGTCTTCTCTTAAAAGTCCAGCTGGTAAAACATTCCCTCCACCAAAAGGGTTAGTAGCATCTATAAGGACAACATCTCTATCTCTATATAGTTTTCTATGTTGAAAACCATCATCTAAAACTATAGTGTCTATATCAAAAATGTTTTTGCAAACATACAAGCCTTATATCTATCTGCCAACAATCACAGGGAACTTTTTAAATTTGAAAAGCATGTAGATGAGATTCATCTCCACTTTCCTGTGTGTTGCAAAAAGTACCATTCCATCACTAACTAAAGGGATCTCTCTTTCTTTTTCCCTCTATATCACAGGAAACTACATACTTTTTCTTCCTTTTGCCAATAATTTTTACAAAAATAGAACTGCTGGAGTTTTTCCTGTTCCTCAACACTGACATTCCCTATACATATAACTTCAACATCAGGAACTTTTTCTTATGGGTAATATTTTTCATCATATAAAAATTTCGTATTGTTGTTATCAAAGATATATATATGACAATAACTTCATTTCTCCATTTCTCCTCTAATGTTAAATTTTTAATTACTTTCTTTATTTGAATCCAATATCTTTGTTATCTTATCAGGTGACACTATCTTTGAAATTCTATTTCTTTATTCATAGTAACTCAAATATACTATCTGATTCCTTCATTGTCTCTTTATGTGAGTAATCAAGATAAATTGTGACTTTATCTGTAAAATCTCTTAATTTAGCAAGTAAATTCTTGAGTGTTCTTTTCATCAATGTGCCTCAATTTCATCTAAGAAAAGTAAATGGACTTGGTTTATACATAAATATCGACATTATAAAGGCTATTGCCACCATAGATTTTCTCCACCTGAAAGTAAAAGAGAAAAGAGCTGCTTCTTCTTATTTTTAAATTTTACAAATATTTCTATACCACAGTTATCAAAATCTTCAGGATTTATTATATTCAATCTTCCTTCAGTATTTCTAATAGTTTCCTCACACATTTGATTAAAAGTTTTTCATTTATATTTTTCATATGTTGTGTAGAAATCTTCATGTATTCTTTCATCTATCTCTTGAATTAAATCCATTACTTGTTTTTCTCGATTTTACAACATCATCTCTTTCTCTTGCTAAATAATCATATTTTTTCTTTTTAGTTCTTTAAATTCATTGATATGCAAGTAAATTGACATCTCCAAAATTATTAATTTTATTTTTCCAAACTTCTTAGATAATCCTTTTGAACTCTTTAATTTTTCAACTTCAACAGCTTTTGCTTATATCCTATAAGTTCAGTTAATTTTTCATTTATATTTTTCAATGTCTGTTTTTATTTTTTTCAATAACTTCTGTTATTTTTCAAGTCTATCATTAGAGTGTAATAAATCTGTTTCTAATTTGGATTTGTCTTTGAGATAGCTCTCTTTCTTCATTACTTAAATTGTTTCTCTTTCATTTAAAAACTTCAATATCTCTGTTTTTCAGAGTTATAAATTTTAATATGTTCTTCTATCTCTTTTTGTAATTGTTCTTCATTTTTCTAGTTCTTCAATATTTTGTGAAAGTTCCATAACAACATTAGAATTCTTTTTCTTTTTCTTCTTTTTAAATCTGAATTTTTCATTCTCTTTGCTAATTATATCTCTTTCATGCTGCTCTATACTATTTTTATTGTTAAGAAAAATAATTCTAGTATCGAAAACTGCTTATTTAACTCATCAATATTAGCTAGAGTTTCTTTCAATGTCAGTTCGTCAGCTTCAAATCTTTTCTAAGAAAGTTATATGTTTCTCAATTTCTTCAATATTTGAAACTGATGAATTTATTCTATCTTGATAGAAGTCTTATACTTTTTCTGCATCATCAATATTAAACTTTATATTACGAAGTTCTTTAGAAATTCTTTCAGATTTTTCAGATAAATTTTTCAAAATCTTTCTTTAATAACTCTATTTTTTCTAATACTATCTTCTAAAGAATCTATCTTATCAATCTCATTTTCATAGTTTTTCTAGTCTAATACTGAAGTCTTCTCTTCTTTTTACTCTCTTCAACTATCTTAGACTTCAAATTTGAGACTTTTTCTTCTAAAACTTTTTATTTCTTTCTTTCAAAAATTTGATTGATACTTGATTTTTGATTTTCTCCTCAGTAATTCTTCCTCTTGAACTAACAAGTTCTCCATTTACTGTAACTATATTTCCCAGCAAAGAGATTTTTATTTAATATATCTGTTGCTACATCTATATTTTTCAACTATTAAAAGTCCACCAAAAACAAAATCTACAACACTTTATACTTATCTTCAGCACTTACTAAGTCAACAGCCAAGCCTAAAAACTCCAGGCATGTTTCCTTTAAACTCTCTTCTGCTTACTTTTTATTGTATCAAGTGCTAGAAATGAAGCTCTACCTAGTTTTCTTTCAGTTAAAAAGCTATACATTTTTGCAACTTCCTTATCTTCAACTATGATATCTTGTAAATTACCTGATACTGCTGCTTCAATTGCCTTAGCTAGTTTATCATCAAACTAATAAGTGAAATCAATACTCCATCTATACCACTAATACCACTATTTAGAACTTCTTTAACAGATTTGAAAAATCCTTCATTACTTTCTTCCATTCTTATAAGTGCTTCTAACTTACCAGATGAGTTTTTCTTGATATTCATATTCTCTAATATCTTGAGAAGTTTATTTATAGTCTTTACTTATTTCAGAAAGCTGATTTACTAAAAATTCATTTCTTTCTTCTGTTTAGTTAATTCTTCTTGTTTTTGCTTTAATTTGAGATTAAGTAAATCTTTCTCCTCATTATTAGCTAGTTTCTTTTTAGTTATTTCATCTAGTTCTAAGATTTCAACTTCATCTAAACTTGATTTTAGCTTTCTTTCATTGTTTTCTATCTCATTTGAACTCAATTGTTTTTCTAGCTCTAAGTCTCTGATTTTTCTTGTTTCTACTTTCAATTAGATCAGTTTTCAGCCTTTATAGCTTCTAATTCATTTATTTTTTCTTTCAAATTCTTTGTTAGCAGCTTCCATTTCAAAATATTTTTAGAAAGCCCTCTTTTTAGCTATTAAAATATTGATTTCTTCTAATTTCTTTTCAATCTTATTTTCTAGATGTAGCTATATTCCTCTTTTAATACTTATCTTTTTAAAGTTATCCAGTCTTTCTAGTAACTAGCTTGTTCTGTTTCCTTAGTAGAAATTACATCTTTTAATTCTTTATTTCTTGAGTCTATTAAAATCTTTTGTTTTTACTTCTTCTTTTTCCAAGTCAATTGTAGTTAATCTATTTAATGTTTTATCAAATTTTTCTTGTAAAATAGAACATTCTTCTTCTGATTTTACTTTGATATCTTCATTTTCTACAAGATTTTTCTTTTTGCTCAAGTTCAGTTATATAAATTCCTTTTTGCTAAAGATGATTTTCATCTTTTAAATCTATATATTTTTGTGCAAGTTCTGCTTGCTTCTCAATTTTTATTTTTATTTTCTCTTGTTTCATTTAGGATAAATTCAACTTTATCTAAATTTACTTCTATATTTCTAAATTCTTTTGTGCTTCTAATCTATTAACTTGTAAATTTTTTATTCCTGCTGCTTCTTCAATTATATTTTTAATCTCTTTTCGGTGAAGAATTTATAATTCTTTCAACTTTTCCTTGACCTATAACAGAATAAGCAGTTTTCCCTATTCCTGTATCTAGAAATAAATTTCCTATTTCTTTTAAGTCTCTTTTACTATCATTTATTAAATACTCATTTTCTCCCGTGATATGAATTCTTCTTGTAATTTTACAATATCATTATCAAAATCTAAATATCTATCTGAGTTATCTATTATTAATGAAACTTCTGCTTTTGTTGCAGCTTTCTTTTCTTTTCCACCAGAAAAATAACATCTTGGCTTTCTTTTTGCTCTGATGTTTTGTATGATTGCTCACCCTAAAACCCATAGGACAGCATCTAAAATATTTGATTTTCCACTGCCATTTGGTCCAACTATTGATGTTATTCCACGATTAAAATCTATATATACTTTTTCACCAAAAGATTTGAAACCATTTATTTCAACTGCTTTTAGATACATCTCTTCTCCTATATTAATTAGTTTTACATTATATTTTAACACTCTATTATACCATAATTATAAAATTCACCTCCTTTTTATTTTTGAGTGTGAATAAATTTTCTTTTTCCTATTATGATTTTCTTTTTAATTATAAATGCATTGTCTGCTTTTTCAAAAGTTTACTTTTAGGATAATAATTCATAGCAGAACTTGCTGAAAGTAATATCAATGCTACTTTTTCTCCTATATGCTCTTTTACTTTTTCTATAAGCATTTTTCCAATGCCTTGTTTTTGATAATCTTTTTACTGCTAAATCTGAAAGATAACAACAGTAGCTAAAGTCTGTAACACATCTTGCAAGACCTATAAGCTCTCCATTATCATAGGCAAAATAGACAAGATTTGCATTTTTCAAACATAGATTTTATACGATTCTTTCTCTTTTGTAGGTCTTACTATACCTGAGCTTTCAAATACTTCAATTATTTTTTTCTACATCAAAACTTTTTGCGATTTTATAAGTTATCATATTTCCTCTTTCTTTATAGTACTATTTTAAATATTTTTCTTTTTACATAAGCTAACATTGCTTCTTTTTCATTTGGAATTTCTTCAGATAAATATTTATCTAATAATTCACCTTTAATTTTTCCAATTTCAGTCCCTTTAAATCCCATATCTATTAAGTCTTTTCCATTTAATGCTAAATCATTTACAGTAACTTGCATTTGCTTTTCAACTGCTCTTTTTAATCTTTCATGTAAATCATTTTCTGGATTTACAACCTCATTATTTTTGAACCATTATCAGCATTACAATGTTCTATAAGTCTTAATAAAGTTATCATAGCCCATCTCAGATAATAATTTATTGAATTTTTTATCTGTGACATCTCTATAAAAACCATATGCTTTTATTATATCTTCCACAGTATCTATTAATTTCACAGGTAATTTTAATCTAGTTAGGATATCTCTTGCCATATCAGCTCCAACTATTTCATGAGTTTTATAGTGAGCTACTCCATTTTCATCAAAAGTTTGAACAGTGGCTTTGCTATATCATGTAAAAAGTGCAGTATATCTTAATTCTAAATCAGCAGGAACTTTACTCACCACACTTATAATGTGATTGAATAAATCTAAATTATGATGTGGATTATGTTATTCAAAATCATAAGTAGCTTTAAATTCAGGGAATTATAAGTTCTAATACTCCCATATCCTTCATTGCAGTCAATGTATTTTTACATTTTCCCAATAATAATTTACTAAATTCCATAGTAATTCTTTCTTCTGGAATACTTTTTAAGTAAATCTTTTTGCTTTTTATTGCTTCAATAGTATTTTCAGATGAAAAACCTAGATCTTGACATAAATCTAAAAAGCTCTCAATATGCAAGTGGATCTTCTATTATTCTTTCTTCAGCATTACCAACAAAATTTATTATTTTTATTTTTCTATATCTTTTTTGACCATTATATAAATCTACTATTCCATCAGCTTCATTATATGCCATAGCATTTATTGAAAAATCTCTTCTTGCTAAGTCTTCTTTTATATCATCTACAAAATCTACTTTCTTGTCTTCTGGAACTATTTTTAAACCATCTTTTTCTTCATACTTATCTTCTCTAAACTTAGCAATTTCATAATCTATCTCATTAACTCTTATCCTTAAAAACTCAAATGATTTCCCAGTTTCCTTTGGATTATATTCACTGAATAAATTTGTTAAAGTTTCATAAGGAAGATTTGTTGTAAAATCTATATCCTTTGGTTCCAAACCAAGTAGTATATCTCTTATAGCTCCTCAACTATATAGCCCTTACCATATTTATTAAGTTTTCTTAATATTTCTATTTCTATCTCACTAAAATTATTTATAGAAACTTTATCCATATGTTCCTCTGTTATTCTGCAACTATTATTAATATCATCAGAAACTTTCCTTTGTAGTATTATTACTCTATCTCCTTCATTTTATAACATCAGTACCTTTAGGGAAGATAGCTACATTATTTCTAACTATATATGCTATAATTAGGTTTTTCTTAATTTTTAAATCCTTTAATGGTATATTATTTTATTTTACTATCAAATTTACTAAATTTCTATTGCTTCAACTGTATTATTTTCAAGTCTATGAAACTTTTCTATTAAATTTTTCTTTTTGTTGCAATAGAACGAACTACTCTAACTATCTTATCTGCTATTATTTTTAGGGAGTTATTATAGATTGAAACTATTTTCTCCCAAGATATCAACAAAGATAATTTATTTAATTTAGTAATAATTTTCTTTATACCTATTTTCTTAGCATAAATTGAAATAAAACATATTTACTTCATCTATACCTGTTATTGATATACATGAATCATAGTTTTGGAAAGTTTTTCTTCTCTTAAAAATTTCTTCATTGCTTCCATCAGCATTAATTATAGTCGCATTTGGTAAATATTCACTAAATTTATTTGCCTTTTTAGGATTCATTTCAACTATTTTTCACTGCTATTTTATCTTTTAAAAGCTCTTCAGCTAAATAATGAGTGATTATTCCAGCTCCTATTATAAAGGCTGATTTTTATTTTTCTTCTATCTTTTCAAGTGCATCTTGGAATTTTATAATTCACTATTACTTCCTGTTATATAGATTCTATCGTCACCTTTGATAACACTATTTCCTGAAGGTATTATTACTTCATCTCCTCTTTTTATTATACAAACTAATAAATTAGGGAAAAATTTTTGTTTAAAATCAAAAAGTGAAACATTATCTAAAATTGAATCCTCATCAATGTGGAATTCAACAAGTTTTAATCTTCCATCTAAGAAATTTTCAACATTTTAATGCTTCTGGGAAATCTATATTTTTGTTTTATATCTTTTGCTGCTTCAACTCTGGATTTATAACTAAGTCTATTCCTAAAGATTCAGTCATAAAATTAAGTTGAGATGAATAATCTGTGCTTCTTACTCTGCAATAGTATATTTTGCCCCTAGTTTTTAGCTATAACTGAGGCTATTATATTTATTTCATCTTTTCAGTAACAGCTATGAAAAACATCAGCCTTTGGAACTTCTGCTTCCATTTGTGCATCATAACTACTCCACTACCAACAAATCCCATAATATCATTATTTGCTAAAAATCTTCTCAAGTATTTTTTGCATCTTGCTCAATTAAAATTATATCATTTCCTTCTAATGATAAATCACGACAAAGAAGTTCTCCTACCTTCCCTGCTCCAACAATTACTATCTTCATTTTTACCCTATCCTATTTTTATAAACATAGCTATCAAATTCATCATACTCTTTCTTTTTCTACTACCTTATACCCATATTCTTCAACATTTGGAAGATATAAAGGTTCAACTGCATCTTTAACTTCTACACTATCTTTTATTGTTGATAAAAATATTTCATCTATTTCAAAATTATCTAGAAAAATATTTATATATGCTATATCCTCCAGCAACAAAAATAGTCTTATTTTCTTGAGTTAAATCTTCAATCAATTTAGGTACGTCCATAGTTCTATGAAGAACTATCACTTCTCTATTTTTCTCATAGCTCAACAGGAACGTATTTAGCTAGTAGTTCCTCCGAAATAGAACAGTATTTCCCATAGTTCTTTCTTTTGAAAATACATCAATTCTTCTTTTATATGCCATAACATACCATTACTATTTTTCATCAGGGTTCTATCCCCAATTAAATTATCTTTTTCAACACAAACTATCATTTTTAAATTTTTATAATATTTCTTTTCCATTAAATAGCCACCTCATAGTTAACTTTCTCTCCATATTTATAGTCAACAATTTCAACATCATCGGGTTTTAAAATCAAAGATTGATTTAAAATTATTTATTTTTATTTTTGCAGGTTCAAATGTTTCCCCATTAACTGCTTTATTAATTTATCATAATGTCTATCATAGATATGCATATTATGGATATTCCATATTATATCTGCTGCTTCAAGTCCACATTCAAGTGCTACTAATTTATGTAAAAACTGCATATTGGAATACATTAGCAACTAAACCTAATGCTACATCACAGCTTCTTTGTCTAACTTCTAAATACAATTTATTTCCAATTACCGACCATTGTGTTAAGTGTACAAAGGTGTTAATGCCATTCAGAAAGTTCATTGGTATCCCAAATTTTCTGTCATAATTCTTCTACTATTTGGGATTTTCTTTTTAAGTTCATTTATAACATAGTGAAGTTGAGATTTTTGTCCATAAGTTTCTTGTGCTATTTGATAACCATAGGCTTTTCAATAGTTCCATCTTCTTGCTTCCATTCATCCCAAAACTTTACAACCTAAGTCATTTAAAACATCTACATTATTTGATTGTATCCATATCCAATATAGTTCTCTTATTGCTGCTTTACTTGGTGCAAATCTTGAAGTTATTAAATGTGCTTCATCACCTGAGTTATCAAGTCTAAATTGATAACTCTATAGCTTTTATAATGTGCAGCTGTTCCATCTGCATATTTTTGTTCTGACATTTCCTTCACTCCAAATTCTTTTTCTACGATTGTATCAACTATTTCTTTATATATTTTATCGAAACTAGCTTTCATTTTTCCTCTCTCCTATATTTTTATACTATTATATCATATAAGTACTTAAAAATTAGGTAATTTTTGAGAAGTTATTTTAATAGCTAAATTCATTACATAGAAATCACCAAACAAAAGACAAAAATTAATTATAAAATTTTTATATCTACTTTTCTTTCTATAAAAATCATAAATTAGAACTATAAAAGTAGATTAAAGATAAAAAAATATAAGTAGGATTTTTAGAGAGATAAAGCTAATACAAGAAATGATAATTACTATTATTTCTAAAAATTTTTAATAATTTTTATATACTTTAAATTTTTCTATTTTTAAAAATAATTTTTAGAATACAGATTTCAAAAATGTAAATAGTCCTCTATTGTTGCTATTAATAATAGAACTGTAAAAATAAATGCTATCATTTTATCACCTCATAATATTTAAACACTTGGAAAATCACTCATTAAAATCATTATCAAATACAATAATGCTATAATTAATGTTATATCAATAAAAATATAAGAAATATATTATAAAAATCTTTTTAGTAATTTTTCTTTTCCAAAAATCATATATTAAAATTCAAAAATATACATTATGAAAAAGTGAATAAATCAAATAAAAGAAAAAGTTTTTGCATATATAAATAAAAATCTATTGAAATAATTATTAAAATAACATAAAAATTTCTAAAAATTTTAATAATTTTATATATTTAAAAGTACTGACTTTTCATTCTACTAATAATAGTTACTTCAAAAATAGTCAAAGATAGCCCAAAAGAAAAATAATATAAAAATAAAAAGTACTAAAAATTCATATCTATCTCCTTCAATATAAACAATATTAATTTTATATCTTCAAAATAAAGTATTATTAATCATCAGTAAAATATATAATTTTTAAACATATGAGCTTGAACCATAAAAATCATAATTAAAAATAAATATACTAAAACTACATTAATAAAGAAATATATAAAATAAATTATAAAATCCTTTTAGTAATTTTCTTTTTCCAAAAATCATATATTAAAATTCCAAAGATATATCGTTATTAAAAGTGAATAAATCAAATAAGAAAAACTTTTGGCCTATATATAAATAAAAATCTGTTGAAATGATTGTTAAAATAACATAAAAATTCTAAAAATTTTGATAATTTTATATATTTAAAAAGTACTGACTTTCATTCTACGAATAACAGCTACTTCAAAAACAGTTAATATAGCAAGAAAAATAATTTTAAAAATAAAAAGCTAAAATACCATTAATCCTCCTTGTTACTAAAATCAAAAAAATTACTGAAACAGCCAGTAATATACTTAAAAATGTAAAAATCACATCCAGAAATAAAATATGAAAATTTATTATAAATTCATTTCCATCTATTTTTCTTTTAAAAATCATAAACCAAAAATTCCAAAAATATGTTAGAGATAAGATACTAAAAATGTCATTTCAACTACTTGTCTAGGGTCCTATGCCGAAATAATAAGGGCAATAAAAATAATTAATTCAAATATTTTTAATAATTTTATATATTTTATATTTTTATACTTAAGATTTTTACAAAAGTATTTCAAAAAGTTAATATTATAAGCAATATAGAAAATGAAAGTAAGAATAATAAAATCATAATTGCTCCTTCTGAATTTTTGTATTTTTAACTCATATATATTTACAAAGTCCTTTTAAAAATAACTCATTGTGATAACACTACTGATAAAGAATCCTCAACTTTATAAAGAATCAAAGATTACTAACACTATATCAATGATATAGTATATTATGTATTATAAATTCTTTTATATTTATAATCTTCTTATAAAAATCAAAAATTAAGACTGTAAAATATATTATAATGCAAATAATAAGCCATATTACTCCATTACTTGATAAAAAGATTTCTATACCTTTTTAATAATTTTAAATATTTTAGAGTCTTTTCACAACTCTCTTTTAAAACTATTATTTCTAATAATGTTAAAAAGAATTGGACTAAAATTATAAATAAAGAAAAATCAATTCCATTTACAAACCTCTTTCATATTTTAATTTAATTTCTACTATTTAGAAGGAGGCATAATTATTATTGACTCTCTCTATTTTTAGAATTAAATGCATAAAGAATAAGTCTACAAAGAAAAGTAAAATATATATATATTTTAGTAGTAATTTTTTGAAATAAAAATAAAAATTAAAACCGTAAAATATAAAGTTGCCAAAATTTTTAAAGACTTTATATTTATTTTATCTGAAAGCTATAAAATATTTCAAAAATTTTTCAATAAAATTACTAATATAATATCTTTTTACTTTAAAGTGTGTTTTAAAATTTGAATTTCTAAAAATCTAATCCTATCATTAATGCATAAGTAAATAGAAAAGGTACAAAAAGAAAGAAAAATCTCTATATCCATACTATCCTCCTTGTTACTAAAATCCAAAATCATTATTAAACCTATAGTTACTAAGGCGACATCTATGATACAAAGTGCAGAATTTACTATAAGTTCTTTCATATTTATCTTTTTCTAAAAATTCAATAATCAAGATTATAAGATATAAAAACATAAGGAACAAAAGACAGGAAATACTGATTTAAGTAGTACCCTAGGTCCACTTGCAATAACCAAAGTTACAAAAGGTGTCGTGTTTCTAGTACTCTTAACAATATTATATACTTTGTATTTTTAATTTTTAAAGTCTCTTTAATATACTTTATCTCAGCCATAGTAAAAATATGGATGAAATAAGTAAACCCAGAAAAACTAGTAAGAAAAATAAGTGCATCTTTACTCCTTCAAATATTTATTTTAATTATTGAATATAGTATAACATATAAAAATGGGACTATTGCAAAATTAAAATTTCAATACTAAAGTAAAAATAAGTGAGTTACGAATAAAAATTTTAGATAAAAATCAAATAGAATGAGCCGAGCAAATTCAGGGTGTTTGGTGTAACAAGTTTCCTGATTTGCAGCAGATTCTTGATTTTTATCGTTAAGAAATTTACTCAGTAACGAACTATTTTTACTTTTTATGAATTGCAATAACCCATAAAATATCTAAAAATTTATTTAAAAACATATTTCTTTCCACTGAAGTACTAATCATTTCTTTTGAAACTTTATTTTGAATAAGCACCTTATTTTTAAAAGTCTCAACAACCACGAAAACAATTAAAATAAACAAAAATACAGGTAAAAGTATTCTTTTTTTAGCATTTTAATTCCCCCTTTTTGATTTATATTTTTATTATACTTAGTGATTGTTAAGATTTAGTAAAAATTTCTAATTTTTATAAAAATTTATTTTGATATTTTCTCTTTAAGAAAAGATAAAATTTTCTAAATTATTAAAATCATTTTCAGTAGCTCCACCAAAATAATTTTTCTTTGTTCTTACTAAAAATTTTTAAATCTTTTGAATTTGTCTTTATGACAAGTTTATAGCACTTAGAAATCTTATTCCCTTTTTATTGAATTTTACATCTTTTTATAGCTGTATAAGCTAAGTCTATTATCTTTTTATCATTTTCTATTTTTAATATTTCCTTGTCTTCATATATGAGATAATTTTTATTGCATATTTTTATTACTTTCATTAGAAAGTGTTATTATTAATGCTGGTACAACTATTAAAATTTTCTAAATATATATTATTCACATAACTTGAATATTTTATTTTTAGGAAATAAAATTAATCTTAACATCAAATTAATCCAGCTATCTCCCATAAATGAAAAAGGAAAACTAAGCCCATTAACATTTCACCTGTACTATCACTTGCTTTAAAATTATATTCTTTCATCTTCCTCATATCTTTTTAAATATATTTTTATTGTCTTAATTTTACTTCAAATTATAATATTTGTCTATTGACAAAAACTTTCTAAAAGATATACTAAAAGAAAAATACTATGTAAAGAGTTTTTATTATGGTTTTAAAGAACTTTTTAACAAAAATACTAAGTGAAGTTAAAAAGATGAAATTACTATTTTTACTGAACCTAATGATGACAATGAAATTCTAAATAAAAGTAAGATTGGAGTAAACCTTATCTTCCAAAAGACTTTGTTTGGCCTTACTATCAAGAACTTCCTTTATCTTTCTTAGCACAAATCAATTTAGAAGAGTCAAAAGCTTTAGATAAAGATAACACTTCCCAGATAAAGGTATGTTATATTTCTTCTATGAATTAGAAACAGAAGAATGAGGGATTTAAACCTGAAAATAAAGGTTGTTCTAAAGTTCTTTATTTTGAAGATACAACTAATTTTTCATTAATTGACTTTCCTGAAGATATGGAAGACTATAATATAATTCCTGAATTTAAAGTTAATTTTAAGTCAAATATTAGTTACCCTTCTTATGAAAATTTTTGAAAAACTTAATAGAAAGTGATGTACTTCTAAAAATATGAAACATTAGAGGATATAATGAACTTTATGATGATTTCTTTGATAACTATGTGATTTCCATGAAGAATATATGGATAGTCTTGAAAGTCATACTAAATTGTGGTTATCAGATGTAGTTCAAAATGCAATGGAAGAAGAATGTGTAGAGCTAACAAGAGATTTTGATATGGAGGCTGTTAAAAGCTTCTAAAAATATAAAGAAGAAATCAAGGCTGCTGAAAATTGGATTTTATTATTTCAAATGGATACAGTTGAATCTGATGATTATGAATTAATGTTTGGAGATTCTGGACACATTTATTTTTGGATTAAAAGAAGATTTAAAAATAAAAACTTTGATAATGTTTGGCTAATTTTACAATCTTGTTAAATTTAGTTTATACTGCACCCAAAATCTTGGACTCAGAGATGGAGTGCAGTACATGTCACCTTTTTGTCAACATTAACGCCTTTTTACAAAAATAAGAATGAGAGTAAAGTGGCACTTTCATTTTCATTTTGATGAAACAATAGCATTCATTTAGGATATTTTCTTTCATATGTATCATTCCTTCTCTATCATGTATATCATAAAATAAAATTTTAACAACTTTATTAATCAAAAAGAGGTTTTAGTTTTCTATTCCTAAAACTCTTTCTTTATTATTTTCTTAATACATTGTTCTTCCAGATTTTTGTTTCTTTTATTACTTCTTGTATAGAGGTCCCAATGCTCAATAATTTTATTATTTTTCATCAAGCGATCCATTGTAACATATTCTTTATTATCAGGTTCTCCCCAAATTTGATGAGTATGCAATAGCAACTAAATCTCCTTGAGCTATTGCACGAATAAACCTCACTTCTTTTATAGGATACTCTCTTTTCATTCTAGTAAAATATTCAATTACACCTGCTTTTTCCATCTTCAACCATAGGATTATGTTGTCTATATTCATCTCAACATATAGCTCTATTGCTTTTCAGGCTCACCATCAAATATCATTTGATAAAATGCTATTGCATTTAACTTATTTTGTTCTAATTGATTATTCATAATTTCTTTTCTCCTTAATTAACATAGTAAACACGATTAGCCTTTCTTGCTGGAACACTGGATATTCTCCATCTACATATCCTAAAATACAATGTCCTATTCCTTCGTGTTCTCCTTCAATTCCAAGAGATTTTTAGAATTTCTTTTCCCTCTTCAGTTTCAAATTCTTGTCTTGCTCTATTTATCCAGCAACTATATTAAGAGCATGAGCAGCTAACATCATATTTCCCATAGAGACTTCCATCATATGCCTTATTTGCCCAATCTTTCTAATTTTGATTATTATATGCTTAAAAATACAAAAGCCAATACAATTTTGCAATAGCTTTTTCTATTTTGAAAATTTTACTTATTATTTTCTACTAGCTTTATTTTTATATAGCTCATATTCTTTCCCAATAAAGTAGTAATAATTGGTATCACAATAACAAATAATAAGGTACTTGTTGTTACCACATTTGTTCATACTCCATCTCCCTTTGCCTCATTAACCAAAATTGGTAATACTGAGTGCTGGAGCAACTGACTGTACTATAAATGTTTTTACTTCTATTGCTGATAATTCTTTTAATGGCAAAATATCTGAGCTAAACTTTTATTAAAATAAGCATAACAATTGGTGAATATAAATCTTCCTATAAAGTGCAAATATAGTATCTCTATCAAATTTTACGCTTTTTAATCAGCGTATGTAAAAACGATACCTATATATATTAAAGATAGTGGCGTAACTATTCCTCTAAATATCCTAATGTTGAATTAATAAAAAGCTGGAACAGGTATGCTTAAAAATAAAAATATAAAACAACTATAAAACCCTAATAATGGAGGAGAAACAGCTTTTTCCAATTAAAAAGTTGTACCTTTTTATCTTTATCATTGTATCATTACCAATTAGTATTGCTCCAAATGCCCAAGTCGAAACTGTATTTGTAACATAGTAAACTAAAAATATGGTAAACTTTCATTTCCAAATAAGGCAATATTTAATGGTAGTCCTATAAAAATTGTATTTGCATTGACAACAGTATTTATGAAAGTCCCTCTCCTTCCAACTGGAACATTTAAAATTTTTACAAGTATATATGCAAAAATATAACCAGTATTACAGATAAAAATGTATAAACTAAAGCTCCTGTTAAAGATAATAAAGATTTTTTAATGTCAAATACTTCAAAACAGATACAAAATAGAGGCTGGTAAAGCAATATTCATAATCAACTTAGATATATTTCCACTAAAACTATCACTAAACCAATTTTTCTTTTAATATATATCCTAGTGCTATCAGTAAAACTATGGATACTATACTACCTATTGATGTTATAAATGCTTCCATTTTCTAAAGCACCTCTCTTTAAATTTTAATATTTTGGTGTCCACTTAATTTTTCAATAGCTACTTTTTATATCAGTTATATCTTCTCTATTTAATTTTTGATCAATGCACATTGACCAACTGCTTCAGCAACTCTTTGAGAAAATTCTGTTAATTTTGATACTGGTGGTAATGTAGCTGCTCCAGGTTTTTGTCGTATCAACAATTCCTCCTAATGAATGTACAGCTTTTGATATCATTTCATTTGTCAACTAATTTTGCTGTTGAAGCAATTGCTCCTAAACCAAGTGCTGGATATATTAAAGCATTATTAGCTTGTCCTATTTCATAGTTACTCCATTATATTCAACTGGATCTGCAGGAATACCTGTTGCAACCAATGCTTTTCCATCTGTCCATTTGATTAAATTTTCAGCAGTTGCTTCTGCTAATTTTGTTGGGTTACTCAATGGAAATATAATAGGTCTTGCTGTATATGATGCCATTTCTTTTACTATTGTTTCAGTAAAAGTATTCGGTTGAGTAGAAGTTCCAACTAGAATAGTTGGTTTAACTGCTTTAACTGCTGCTTCTAAATTTGTTAATTCAGTTGCATTAGTAAATTCAGTTCTCTTACGAGCAAATGGTCTTTGTTCTGGAGTTAAATCATCCATATCATCAAATAAAAGTCCTTGTTTATCAACTAAATAAAATCTGCTACGAGCTTCATTTTCAGATAAACCTTGTTGTAACATTTCTTGATATACACGATCTGCTATTCCTGCTCCTGCCGTTCCTGCTCCAAAACACATATATTTTTGGTCAGTTAATTTTTCTCCAGAAATTTTTAATGCTCCTTAAATTCCTGCTAATGTAATAATTCCTGTTCCTGTATATCATCATTAAATACAGGATAAGTTTTCCAATATTTATGTAAAACATAGCTGCTTTGAACGACCGAAGTCTTCAAAATGTAGATATAGTCTAGGGAATAATTTTTCAGCAGTTTGAACAAATTTATCTACAAACTCTAATATTTATCTCCATAAATTCTTTTTATGACGATTTCCTAAATATAATTTATCTTCAAGTAGAGTTTCACGATTTGTTCCTGCATCTAAAAACAACTGGTAAAACTGATTTAGGATCTATTCCAGCTGCTGCTGTGTAAACCATTAACTTTCCAACTGAAATATCAACACCATTTGTTCCCCAATCTCCAATTCTAAAATACCTTCTGCATCAGTTACAACTATTAGTCTTATTTCTCATCTTTTGTTGCATTTTAAGATTCTTCTATTGCTTCAGGAAGTCTATTGACAAATATACAGCATTTTGAGGGTTTACATATAGTTCACTATAATTTTCAATATTTTTCAGCTATAACAGGATCATATACTATAGCACAAATTCAACTACATGTTGACTAAATAGATAATAAAATAAAGTTCTATTTGTGTCAAAAATTTCCATCAAAATCTTCTTTTTGTTTATTAGAGGTTCTTTACTTTTGTATTGTTCATATACTTGTTCTGCTTGTTCCTCAATGGTTTGAATTTGTGGTGGTAGTAATCCAGTTAATTCCAATTCTTTTCTTTCTTCCTTCGTGAAAGCTGTTCCTTTGTTTAAAATGGGTCATTCAATACTTCGTACGATTTTTGCCATATTTTTACCTCTAAATTTTAGAAACTAATAGAAAACAAAGGATTTTTCTATCGTTTTAACCATTGTACTCAAATTTATAAAAAGAAAAGACAGGGTGTTGCTGCAAAATTAGTTTGACTGACCCCAAAAGTTGGACAAATGAGTTTAACTTACTAATAAGGGATTGACTTCTGTAGAAGCAGGAGTTAATCCTTTTAATTTTTCTTTATTCTTTTTGTTGTTGTAATGTATATAATCTTCTTATTGCTTCTTTCAATTCTTCTAATGTTTTGTACTTTTTCTTCTTGTTCATAAAACATTTCACTTTAATAATCCACATTCCATCAATCCATTATCTAAACTATTTCCTTTTCTTGACATGCTTTGAGTTATCTTCTTCTTTTAATTTTTCTTGATATGAATAATGCTGATATTGCCATCCTTGGTCCTATGACAAATATCAAATTTCATAATTTTCTTTTTAAATGCTAAACTTAACATATGATTTATCTGCTCAAGTTAGCTACTGCGAAATATCATATGAAACTATATATCTTCATAGCATCTATGGTTGGAGATAAGTATAACTTTTCTCCTCTTAAATTAAATTCTGTTACATCTGTAAAACCATTTTTGATTTGGAGCTGTTGCTTCAAAATTTCTTTTAATATGTATACATGCTATTCTTTCCTATGCGACCTTTTGTGAAGAATATTTTTCTACGGATAATACTTTGTAAGTAAACTTTTTCTCATAAGTCTTTTGAACTATGATTAATATTAAAACTTGATTTTTAATTCATGTTACCTCTGCGATAACCATACCTTCCTTTTATTCGTAGTAGAAATTTCTTTGATTTTTCAATGATATCTTTTATTCTTCTCATCAATATCTTTTTATCAATATAGTAATAATATACTGATCTTGATATTCCAGCAATCTTTTAATAGCATTTGTTGGAAAAGGATATTTAGCTCTAAGTTCGGCTATTACTCTTACTTTTTCTTCTCTTTTAGCTCCCTTTTCTTGAACTAGAGCTCTCAATAAGTATTCATTCTGAGCTTTTAGATAAAAGTATTCATCTTCTAATTGTTAATTTCTCTTTTTCAGATAATGTTTTATCATTTTTCTTAAGTTTAGTCACAGATTTAGGTTTCCTTTCTTTTTTCTTTCTGTATAAACCCATTTTTCTTTAAATTTTGAAAGGCAATTATGTAAAAATACGGGAGAGACTAAACCAATATCAAGAGCAACAAAAATTAATAGAGCTCATGATTAATTAAAATTCTATTAATTATTTGTATAATCTTTTAGAATAAACTCTATTTTATCCTTTTCTTAAAAATATCATATCCATATTTTCAATTAAAGCAATTAAATATTTACATTAGATTCCTGACTATCAAGCTTTAGCTAAAGAGAATAGTTTCACCATTTTTCTTCTTTTTCATATATTTTAATTTTTATCTTCTCTTGCTAGTTACTCATCATACTACCTCAATCTTGTGTCCCGAGATTTTTGGGTGCAGCTCAGTTTCAATCTTAAGTATAAGTGAGTTATGAATGGAATGCAGATAAAAATCAAATAGAATGAGCGAGTAAATCTCGACATGTCTGAGCGTAGCGAGGTTGGTCGAATTACAGCGAATTCTTGATTTTTATCGTTAAGAAATTTACTCAGTAACGAACTATTTTTACTTTTCGTTAATTTGCAACAGTCCTTTTATTTTAAGTATTTTGTATTATACACCTTTAACTATCTTATCTATTTCTATTGCAGTTTTTAAAATCTCTTCCAAATCTTTTAAATATAGCATATTTGGTCCATCAGATTTTTGCTTCTGCTGGATTAGGATGAACTTCAGCAAATATTGCATCAACCCCAATATCAAGTCCTGCTCTTAAAAGAGGATACACCTATCTCTATCTCCAGATGTTGCTGTTCCAAGTCCTCCAGGTTTTTGAACTGCATGTGTCACATCAAATACAACAGGATAATTAAATTTTCTCATTTCAAGTAAACTTCTCACTATCCACTACCATATTATTGTATCCAAATGTACTTCCTCTTTCACATAACATTATATTTTGGTTTCCTGATTCTTCCATTTTAACAACTATATTTTTCATATCCCAAGGTGCTAAAAATTGCCCTTTTTTAATATTTACAGCCTTACCTGTTTCAGCAGCTATAAGTAAGTCTGTTTGTCTACATAGAATGCAGGAATTTGTAAAATATCTACTACTTTTGACTTCTTTACATTGCCAAACTTCATGAACATCTGTAATAACAGGAACATTAAATTTTTCTTTTGTTTTGTCCAAGCATTTTCATTCCTTCTTCTAAACCAGGTCCTCTATATGAATGTATAGATGAACGATTAGCCTTATCAAAAAGAAGCCTTGAATATATATTCTATACCTAATCTATCACAAATTTCTTTTATTCCTCCTGCAACTTCATCCATCAGTTCTTGAGATTCCATAACACAAAGGTCCTGCTATTAAAAACAAATCTCTCTCCTCCAAACACAATATTACCAACTTTAACTTTATTTACATCATTAATTAACATTTTCTACCATCCTTCTTCTAACAATTTCTCTTCTTGCAATTTCCTTATCATCAAAAGTGCCATGTACCGATTATATGGTATGTTTCATGTCCTTTTTCCTGTTATAAGGATAATATCATTTTTCTGCCATATTAATAGCTAATTTTATTGCCTTTTTCTCTATCAGGTTCAAAGAAATAATCATCTGTCTTTGTCAAATCCTGCCTTTTACATCAGCAAATATTTGTTCAGGACTTTTCAGTTCTTGGATTATCTGATGTTAGAATTACAATATCTGATAAATTTTCAGCAGCCTTAGCCATTATAGGTCTTTTAGTTCTATCTCTATCTCCACCACAACCAAAGATAGTTATTATTCTGTTTCCATTTCTAATATTTCTTGCAGCAACAATAACATTTACTAAGGCATCAGGAGTAGAGCATAGTCAACTATAACTTTATAATCTTGCCCACAATTTAAAGCTTCAAATCTTCCAGGAGCAGCCTTTATATTTGAGACTCTTTTTAAAAATATCTTCCCAACTAATTCCCATTTTTATAGCAATAGCAATTGCACCTAAAGTATGTATAAATTAAAATCACCTAATAAAGCAAATTTAACCTTTTCTACTTTTTCCTTTAAATTTAATGTCTATATAGCCATCATCTAAGTATTCTCCTTCTAAATCTCCTCCATCTATTCCGTAAGAGATTATTTCAGGATTATCTTCTATGAATTCATCATATAGTCTTTTTCCCATACTTATCATCAATATTAAATACTGAATTATTTATATCTTTTAAGTTTTAAGAATAATTTTCTCTTAGCTTGAAAATAATTTTTCCATAGTCACATGGTAATCTAAAGTGATCTTGAGTTAGATTTGTGAAAAGTGCATAGTCAAAATCTAAAACATCTACTCTACCTATTTCAAGTGAATGAGAGCTTACTTCCATAACAACATATTCAATCTTTTTCTTTAAAGTTTTTATCAAAAATCTTTATTAAATCAAGTGATTCAGGAGTTGTGTTAACAGCTTCAAATACTTCATCACCTATTTTTATATTCTATAGTCCCTATACGAGTTATAGGGATATCTCCATCAATTTTTCTATCATATAAGTTGATGAAGTTTTTCCATTAGTTCCTGTAACTCCTATAATTTTTTAATTTTCTTTGAGGCCATTCATAGAAAGTTTGAGGCTATATAACCAAGTTTATGTCTAATTTTCATCAATTAAAACATAACTAACCTTATGTTTTAATTTCAACTCTTCTACTTACTATAATACAAGTTGCACCCATTTTTGCAGCACTGTCTATATAGTCGTGTCCATCAACATTTGCACCTTCTAGAGCAACAAAAGATATAGTTTTCTTTGACTTTTCTTGAATCATATTCAATACCATCATATTTTTCTATCTAAATCAACATCTCTTTAAAACTTCATATTCTACACCTGAAAAATATTCATCAGATCTACTCCCTTATTTTCAATTTGCCAGTCAATTTCTTTCTCTTTTAACTCTTTTTAATATTCTATTCACTTCACTAAAATGTTTACAACCAAAGAATCCTCTATTAGCTGAAAGAGGACTAGGATGTGCACCTTTTTAAAATATAATGTTTGCTAGTGTCTATAAATTTCTCTTTAGCTTTTAGCATTATTTCCCCATAATATAAATATTATAGGCTTTTTCTCTTTCATTTAACTTTTTTTATTACGTTATCTGTAAATGTTTGCCAGCCAATTTTTCGAATGTGAATTAGCTTCACTATCTCTAACTGTCAAACTTGTATTTAAAAGTAATACTCCCTTGTTTTTGCCCATTTTTCAAGAAAACCATTGTTTGGAATATATAGCCCCAAATCATCATGTAACTCTTTATACATATTTACAAGTGATGGTGGTGTCTTTATTCCATAATTTACTGAAAAAGCTAAACCATGTGCCTGACCTTTCTGATGATAAGGATCTTGTCCTAAAAAGTACAACTTTTACTTCTGAATAAGGAGTAAGAAAAAGCATTTAGAATATCTTTTTTGGTGGATAAACAGTGTAATTTTTATACTCCTTTTCAAGAATATTTTTCAATTCCACAAAAATAATCTTTTCTGAAATTCTTCTTCTAAAAATTTCTTTCCAGTCATTATTAATTTTTGACATATCCCTCTCTTTCATATCTTACTAAAAATATACTCTCTCCACTCTTTAGCATTTTTCACAATCAGGATCTATTCCTTTCCTTCTGTGTAAAACACTTCCCATTGCTAATCGTCCCCTCCGACAGCTTTCAACTTTTGACCAATTATTTAATAAATCTTTAAAATTATCTGCTATATAATGACCATGAGCATCTCCACCATCATGGCTTAAATATACTATTTTTCCATAATTTTCTTTTTCAAGTTCAATACCAAATAATCTCCATTTCCAACTTCATAAAAGGCTAACTTATTATGCCAAAACTTTATCATATTCATTATTATAATCAGGGTAACAAATATCTACCCATCCCTGTCTACTTTCTTTCAAAATCTAATAAGAATTTTAATCCCCAATGTAAATCTCCTGCAAAAGATAGCACAGAATTTTTTCTGGGAATTCAATTTGTTCCTCTTCTTCGTCTCTATAGGTTGACCAAAAATATTCAAAATGTGATGAATAATTTAAAAGTATATCTCTAAAATCTTTTTGTAAAGTATATCCTAACTTTTTCTCAACTTCAAAATTTCTTCTTCCTTTGCTGGAGCTTCTATTATAGTTTCTCTAGAAATGCCCTCCTATATTTTCTATTCCCTTTTGAAATTTTTCAAGTTCCTTGATGAAACTATCCCAATTAAATTCAGTCATATTAACACCTCTCATCTAGTGAAAAATAAAAGGAAGAAAACCTCCTTCCTTATTTTATCATAAAAATACAATATTCAATAATTATTTATCATCTAATTCTTGAAAAATTTTTCATTTTTCTGATCTACATCTTTATTATGATGATTTAAACATAACTCTGCTAAGTCAAAAGTTAATATCTTTTAATTTCTCAAAAGCTATATTTGGATGTTGTTCTAAAAGTTTATCTCCTACTAAAAACTTTTTATTCTTCTAAAAAGCCCCACTTTACCCTTTTCCACTATCATGTAAAGAGCAAGTTTTAAATAAAGTTTTTCAGAAGATAAGATCTTATCTTCCTTTACCTTTTCTATAAAGACTATATGAATGAACTTTATCATAATTAGACATAGTAGAAAAATTGAGAAATTCTTCCTCTGATAATATCTTTTTATTTCAAATTATTACTTTCATCAAACTTAGAAAAAAATATATTGATAAACTTGTTTTACTCTTGAAATTAACATATTATTGCCATTTTTCGCTTAAAAGTCTACCATTGTCATATTTTCAATATAGTATCTAAACTTCCATCTTCTCTATATTTTTCCAAACTCCATCTCTTTTCCAAAAACATATCTTCCTTCTTCTGAAACTTTTCCCATTACTCCAGTATAATTTCCAATCTCTGTACCATTTTTCAAAGATACTTTTATGTAAAGTTTTCCACTTTTATCATATTCCACTATACCATCTATTCTATCATTTTTATAGTAAACTATAGATTTTAATTTACCATTTTCATAATAAGTTTTTGTGGTCCATTTAATTTTTCCTTTAGAGTACATTTCAGATAATAATTTTACTTCTTTATCTTTTTGAAAAATAAGCAGTTTCTCCATCTAAAAGACCATCTTTATATTCTTCATAAGATTCTATTTTATCATCAATAACTATCCCAAATACTCCTGTAAAAGGATGTTAGAACCTTCTTTATAAGCTATTTATCTCTAACTTCTCTTTCATAGAAATCAACTATTTCTGATTTATTTATAACTCTAGTTGCTGTTTCATCTGGAATATCATTGACAACAGTTTCTTCATTTTCAGAGCTTTATTTTCAGACTTAACTTGTTTCTTTTTACTTTCTCTTTAACTTCTTCTTTATTCTCTTTTTGTAACTTCTTTTTACAGTTTCTTTGCTTTTTCTTTCTTAGTCTTTGTACTAGTAGTTTCTCCCTAATATTTGTTTTAGAGATTGTTTCTAGCGACTCAAGTTCTTTAATTTCAGCAGCTGTAGCTGAAAAACTAGTAACAGTCCTGCTAAAATAATAAATTTATTAAATTTGTTCATTTTGTATCTCCCACCTATTTAGAATAATTTGGTGCTTCTTTTGTGATTGTTATATCATGAGGATGGCTTTCTATTAAACCTGCTCCTGTGATTTTTAACAAATTTTCCATTTGACTTGTAGATCTTTTATAGTCTTAGTTCCACAATATCCCATACCTGCTCTTACACCACCTGCAAGTTGGAAAATAACATCTTTAACTGAACCTTTATATGCAATACGTCCTTCAATTCCTTCAGGAACTAATTTAGAGTTATCAACTTCACCTGCTTGGAAGTATCTATCTTTTGAGATCCTCTTTTCATCGCAGCGATGAATCCCATACCTACATATATTTTTAAATCTTCTTCCTTCAAGAATAATTTCTTCTCCTGGAGCTTCTTTTGTTCCTGCAAGTAATCCTCCTAACATAACACAGTCTGCCTGCAGCTAAAGCCTTTAACTATATCTCCTGATAGTTTTATTCCACCATCAGCTATAACTCCAATATCTCTAGATTTACAATATTCATAAACATCATTTACAGCTGTTAATTGAGGAACTCCAACTCCTGCAACAACTCTTGTTGTACAAATAGACCCTGGTCCTATTCCAACTTTTACTGCTGATGCTCCAGCTTCAATTAATTCTTTAGCTGCTTCTGCAGTAACAATGTTTTCCACCAATTACATCTAAATCAGGATAATGTTTTTGATTTCTTTTTATCATATTTGATAACACCTTGAGAGTGTCCATGAGCAGAGTCAACAGTTATGATATCTACTCCCAGCTTTAACTAGAGCAGCAACTCTATCTAAAGTATCAGGTGCAACCCCAACAGCAGCTCCACATCTTAATTTTTCCAAGTTCATCTTTACAAGAATTTGGATATTGAACTATATTATCTATATCTTTTATAGTGATAAGACCTTTTAAATATCCATTTTGATCTGTGATAGGTAATTTTTCAATTCTATTAGCAAGTAAAATTTCTTTAGCTTGTTCTAGTGTTGTTCCAACAGGAGCAGTTATTAGACCTTTACTTGTCATAATATCTCCAACAGGTTGATCTAAATCTTTACGATATTTAATATCTCTGTTTGTTATAATTCCTATTAATTTCCCATCATTTTCAATAACAGGCAATCCTGAAATTTTATATCTACTCATAAGTTCTTCAGCTTGGAACACTCTACTATCTTTATTAAGAGTTATAGGGTTAGTAATCATTCCACTTTCAGATCTTTTTTTACTCTATCTACTTCAGCAGCTTGTTCTTCGATAGACATATTTTTATGAATAAAACCAATTCCTCCTTGTCTTGCAAGGGCTATAGCTAAGTCAGATTCTGTAACTGTATCCATAGCAGCACTCAAAATTGGTAAATTTAATGTGATTTTTGTAAGTCTTGTTTTTAAACTTACTTCATTAGGAAGCTACATCAGATTTTGCAGGGGATTAGTAGAACATCATCGAAAGTAATTCCTTCTTTTAAAATTTTTCCATTCATCATTTTTCTCCTTAGTTTTTAAATAATTATATAGAATTTTTCCTTTTCAACAATTTTTAAATTTTTGATATTATATCATAATTCACTTATCTTTTTGAATAGCTAAAGCTGTAATTTTATTTTACTAAATCCTTTTTAAATCATTCACCATAGAATCAATATGTCCATTTACTTCTTTTTAACTTTTCTTCTACCTTCTTCTTTTAATTCATTAGAACCTAGAGCCTTATTATCTGAATTTCTATATTCAGAACTTGGTGGAACTTCACCTGAATATTTTACATTATTTACTGTATTTTTATTGTAATATCATTACTTATGTTATTATTATAATAGCTCCTCTTACAGAGAAAGTATAACGAATTGTTCCTATTTCTTCAACAGTTGTGGTAGTCTTTTGTAAAATTATAAACTTTTCATAATAGGCTTTTCCTGTTGAATCAACGCCAGTTTGTACTTCTTTTTCAACTGCTCTGTATTAGTGTTAGAAGAAGTATTATAGTTATAGTCACCATCTCTATAATCAATGAAAAAGCTCTATCCCATTAGTTACAGGATAAGCTATGAATTTAAATCATTACTAATTTTTATTTTTACATCTACATTGTTTTGAATTTAAACTATATTTAAAAATAACTTTTTCTTTTGTTTCATTTAGTAATTTATTAGTATCTTTATAATTATATACATATTTTGAGCCTCTTTAAAATAATAGTTTGCAGCTCTATATTTTTGCTTTTTGAAGAACCAGCATTCTATACTCTGTTATTCCTTTATTATAGTTGTCCTCTGCATCATTTAAGTCTGCTTATATTTAGCTGACTCATATTTAGAATAAGAATTTCTATAATTTTTTTGATATTTTGAATATATCTCATTAGCCTTATAGTAAAAGATTTTGAGCACTTCTTAAATATCTATTGCTTCCTTCTTTTTCTTCTACTTCTGCAAGTGATATATAGCCATCTGCTCTATGTTTTGCTATTTCTTTTTAAAATAGTTATACAATTCTACTTTATTTCTATCTAAGACTTATTACTTTCAATCACAGCATCAATTGCAATATTCATATTTATTGTATGATCTATTACTTTTTAAAAGCATAGGTATGGTCATCCTTAAACCTATATTTTGTAGAAAATAATTCTCTATTAGTTTTTAAGGCTTGATTAAAAAGAGTTTTTACATTATTACTAGCTAAGAATTCTCTTTCAGCTTGAAATTCTTTAGCATATTCACTATTATCTGAAGTAATATATATTGTAAAAAGTTCTATATTAGCCTTGTTTATATCTTCTAATTTCTCACTATTTTTGTTTTGAGTAATATTCAAAAAAATATTTGAAAAATTTACTATTAATCTCATTTTTCTTTTCATTTAATTCTTTAAAAATTTTCAGGTTTTTCATCAAAATATTTTAAAAGTTAATACTACATTTTTCAACATAATCTCCTCTTTCATAAGCCTTATTCGCCTTATATAAACTACTGCAAGAAATAAAAAGACAAAGAATAATAAATAAAATCTTTTTCATCTTAGGTTTCCCCTTAAATAATTAAGTTGTTATCTTATTTTATAATATATCTTCCATCTTTTTTAGTCAATTACATTTTAATTTCTTTTAATATTTAAAATTTTTAAGAAAATAATTGAAACAAATTGAAAAAGCATATATAATTAATACAATATATTCTTAAGGTAATATAAATATAGAGAGGTGGAAGATGGAAAAAGAAAAACTTTATCAAAAATTTCTAAAGAAGTGTTGGAAAAATATTGGTGGTTCAGAAAATATTCAAAGGTGCTGCTCATTGTAGCAACACGTCTACGTATTGTATTAAAAGACTTATCTTTATCAAAAACAGATAAATTAGAAAATATTGATTTAGTTAAGGGGTGTTTTGTTGCTGGTAGTCAATTACAACTTATTTTTGGAGCAGGAACTGTAAATGAAGTTTATAAAGTTTTTGCAAAGGAAGCAAGAATTAGAAAATATGTCTTTATCTGATGTAAAAGATATTGCAAACAACAAAGAAAATCCACTACAAAAAGTTATCAAAAGCTCTCTAGATGTATTTGTTGAAATCATACCTGCAATATGCTGCTGCTGTTTTTACTAGGGTCACTGGATTCTTAGCTAATTTTTGAAGCTGTAAAACTAATCAAACTTTATATGCAATCAACCGTTTATCTAATCTAGCCTCTGTTGGAATTTTTTTGCAGTTTTACCTATGGTTGTTGTATATTCAGCAACTAAAAGATTTGGTGGAAGAGCAATTCTAGGTATAGTTGTTGGAGCAATTATGCTTGATGGTAGTCTTGCAAATGCTTATTCAATAGGTACTCCTGGATTTAACCCTGAAATTTTAGATTTATTTGGACTAAAAATTCAAATGGTGAGTTTTCAGGTAGTATATAGTTGCTCTTATGATGGGATATATAGTTGCTCAATTGGATAAATTTTTTTGAAAAGAAAATTCCTTCTGTTATTAAACTTTTAGTTTCACCAATGTTGACAGTTTTTATCTCTACTTTCTTATTATTTACTATAGTTGGTCCTATTGGGCGTGAACTTTCTAATTATATAACTGGAGGATTAGTTTGGGTAAGTACAGAATTTGGTTTAATAGGTTATATGATATTTGCTGGTTTACAACAAATAATTGTTATCACAGGATTACATCATATCTTAAATGCTGCTGAAGCTCAATTAATCAACAACTGGTAGAGATTTTTAAATCCTTTAATGTCAGTTGCTTTTAATTTCACAAGAGGAGCTGTTTTAGGGATATTATCTATTACATCGTAAAGAAAAGAAAAAGTTGCTGAAAATTGCTTTACCTTCTTTTTGTAAGTATTCTATTTGGTATAAGTGAGCCAGCTATTTTTGGAGTGAACTTAAAATATAAATTTCCATTGATAGCAGGTTGTATTGCTGATTGCAATCTGCTGGTGCCTTTGTATATATATTTAAATTAAGCTCTTTAGGTTTTGGAGCAACTGCAATACCAGGTATAACAATAATTGATCCAGCTAATAATGGTTATATAAACTACATTATAGTTCATTTAATAGGACTTGTCTTAGGAATAGTTATCTGTTCACATTTGGAAAAGCAAAAACTAAGAAAGTTATTGTAGATGAAGAAAGCAAATGAAAATACTTCTGAAATAAAAGTAGAAAGTATAACAGATACTAATTTAGATGAAATAACTTTAATTTCTCCAATAAAAGGAGTAAAAGATATCTCTGAATCAAGTGATGAAACATGTTGCATCAAAAGTTATGGGAGATGGAATTTTAGTAAATCCTAGTGAAGAAATCTTTGTTGCTCCAGCTGATGCAAAAGTTGAACTTGTTTTTCCTACAAAACATGCTATAGGTTTAAGTTTAAAAGATGGAAGTCAAATCCTTATGCACTGTGGAATAAATACAGTTAGTATGAATGGTGAAAGGTTTTGAAGTTTATGTTGAAGAAGGACAAGAAATTAAACAAGGTGATAAGTTAATTAAAAATGGACTTAGAAAAAGTTAAACAAGCAGGTCATAGTACTCAAACTCTTATGATAGTAAATGAACTTCCTGATGGTAGAAAAGTTGAAGTTAATCCTGATAGTAAAACTCCTATCATAATATTTAGGTGAGGCTATGCTAAGAAAAATATATAGAACTTATCAATAAAGTAAATACTGATCCTTATCGTTTACATTTTCATTTAATAGCTCCTACAGGTTGGTTAAAATGATCCCAATGGACTTTGTGTGATAAAGGAGTAAATCATATCTATTTTTCAATATACTCCTTTTTCTGCAACCTGAGGTTTAAAATCTTGGGGACATTATACTACAGAAAATTGGATAGATTATACAGAGCACCCTATTTTTTAAGACCGAGTATAGCTGAAGATATAGATGGTGTATATAGTGGTTCAGCTCTGGTTGAAAATAATAAAATACATTACTACTACACTGGAAATGTAAAATATACTGATAAAAATATGACTATATTTTTAAATGGTAGAGAACAGAATGTTATTGAAGTCATTTCAGAAGATGGTTTCAATTATGAAAAAGAAAAATATCCTCTTAAAAATTCTGATTATCCTCAAAAATATGTCAACTCATGTTCGTGATCCAAAAGTTTTTAAAGTTGAAGATGAATACTTTATGATTCTTGGTGCAAGAACAAAAGAAGATATAGGTTGTGCTATTTTATATAAATCTTTAGATTTAAAATAGAGATATTTTTGAGATACACTCTGATATGGCTATATGTGGGAATGTTGTGATTTAATAAAAATAGAGATAAATGGTTTCTAATTTAGTTGTCCTCAAGGAGTAGAACAAGAAGGAATTAATTTTGCAAATATCTATCAAATAGGATATTTTCCTATAGATATTAATTTTAAGGAAAAACATATAGTTTGGGAGAATTTGTAGAATTAGATAGGGGCTTTGACATATATGCCCACTAAACTTTTATTGATAATAAAGGTCGAAAATACTAATTGCTTGGATGGGAATTCTGATGCAACTTATACAAATAATAAAACTATTAAAAATGGTTGGCAACATGCTTTATCTATGCCTAGAACACTTAAGAGAAAAAGGAAATAAAAATTTTACAAGAGCCTTTAGTTGAATTTGAAAATTTAGAAAAAAATAAAATTTCAAGTACAGATAATCATATTAAATTTCTAGCTTCTACTTTCGAAAATGATAATAGATATAGAAAACTCTAAAAATTTTCTAGTAAAAATGGAAGATGTGAAACTATCTTATGACAATAATATCTTTTCATTAGAAATGCAAGAAAGTGGGGAAGGAAGAAACAAAAGGTCTGTTTATCTTGAAGAACTTAAAAATTACATATTTTTGTAGATACAAGTTCTATTGAGATTTTTATCAATGATGGTGAAGAAGTTTTTACAAGTCGTTTTTATCCCAATAAAACAAAAATAAATATAGAAGTGTTTAATCACGGAAGTTGTTCTTACTATGATTTAGATAAATTTAAAATAGATGTTGAGTAGAGTTTTTAAAATTAAAAAGGATTGAGCTTTAATTCATAAAGTTTTTTTCAATCCTTTTCTTTTAATTAAGGTAATTATTATTTAATAACAACTATATTTGAAGCTTGAGGTCCTTTTTGTCCTTCAGTAATTTCAAATTCTACTTCTTGTCCTTCAAATAATTCTTTTGAATCCTTCTTTTTGAATTTGAGAAAAAAATGAGCAAATACATCTTTTTCCATCTTCACCTGTGATAAATCCAAATCCTTTTTCCTTGTTAAACCATTTTTACTGATACCTTTCATCTTTTAATACCTCCATAAATAATTTTGTCGAATGATGAAGTAACTACTAACATAAATGAATATATCTATAAAAGCATATAGAAATTTAATATTAGAAAATGGAACTTAAAAGAATCATTTACCACAATACTAAAAATAATTCATAGTAATAAAAGTTACATCTCATTTTTCAAAGACATTATACTATAAAAATTTTTAAAATGTATACTATATATAAATTTTAAACAATTCATTTTAAAAATAACGATAAGACTAGTATAATTGACTTTTTGAAAAGAATAAAAACTATTTCTTATTTTCTAAAAATATTATATAATGTTTTGTATAATATTTTTAGGAGGATTATGTATGAAAAACTTGTTTTTATTACTGTTAGTTATCGTGTCTGTATTTTTCTTTTTGGAGCGAACTTCAAACCTTATTTAAAAGGTAATACTTCAAATCCAGATGCAAAAAGATTCTTTTTCTGCACAAATGGAAAGTACAAAAAGTTGTTACTCTATATAAGGATAGAGAAAAAGTTGTTTACGTTTTTGGACTAGAAGGTAAAAAGCCAGAAATAACATTAGAGGGTTATTGGTGAAAATTTATTCTTCAATGCAGATGATACAGAAACTTATATTGGAAGATTTTTAGTTTTTATGAATGAAGGACACAGATATATAGTTTCTTTCTATAATGTTAATGGAAAAACTAGAAGTTATTTACTTGAAGCATATAAAGGACAAACCCTAGACCTCTTTATAAAAAAACAATTAAATAATAAAACTGTCTATGATAAAAGTATTTAATGATCCAAATAATGCTGAAAGGATTTAATGGATTATTCTATGATCAAAACTACTTAGATGATGAAAGTTTCTATATAAACTATTAATTTAACTCAAAAATCAAAGGGGCTATTATATACAATATCCTTTATTAATATTAGGAGAACCTATAGAAATAAAACAATTACTTAACAAAGAAAGAGATAAAGTAAAGGAGGAATAATTATTATGATTATTATTTTCTTTTTAATGTTCTTATCAATCACTATTTTAGTGAAGAATATAAACCATATTTAAAGAAAAATACAACTGATAAAAATTTAGTTTTTCTGCAAAATAAAAGATAGTAAAAAGTCATATCTATATATAGAAAAACAAAAACTTGTCTATGTATATGGCTTAGAAGGAGAAAAAGCTAGAAAAATCATTGTGGGGAACAGCAAATAAAAACTTATTTAAAAACGAAAATGAAATTCCTTAAATGAAAACAATAATAATAAACTTATTGAAAATTTTATTCTTTTTAAAGTAAAAATTATACTTATCTTATTTCTTTTTACGACAATTATGGTTGTAAAGAAAATTCTTATTCTCTTACGGTTGCTAGGAATGATGAAGAAATACTTTTTGATAAGGTTAGATATTTCCAACAGTTTATGATAATTTATTTAATACAAATTTCTTTTAAAAACTTCCTTATGATAATGGGGTTGCTAGCCTATTACATTACTTATGATTAAAGCTTTATAACATTTAAAAAGTTCTGAGTTAATCAGGACTTTTTGTTCTATGATTAAAAATATATAAACTTGTGTTATAATTCAAATAGAATTAACTTGGAGGAAACTATAGATATAGAAATCAATATAAGTAATGTAATATTGGAAACAGATAGATTAATCCTTCGTGCCTGGAAATTACAGATTTAGATATGAATATGCTTCTATAAATGGTGTAGGTGAAAAAACGGTTGGGAGACATCACAAAGTAAAGATGAAAGTTTGAAATACTTTAAAAATGTTTATAGATGAGAAAAAGTTTTTGCTATTGTTCTAAAAGAAAAATCAAAAAGTTATTGGTTCTATTGGTATAGAAGAATGTAGACAAGATTTGATAAGAATTTAGAAAATTTACTTGGGAAAGAATTAGGTTATGTATTAGTAAAGATTATTGGAACAAGGGGATAATGACAGAAGCTGTTTCAAAAGTTATTGAATATTGTTTAAAACATTAAAAATTAAATTACCTAGTAGCAACATATTTTTAATTATAATATTGAGTCAAAAAAGTTTTTAGAAAAATTAAATTTTAAATTCTATAAAGATATTATTATAGAAACAAGATATAACACTAAAGAAGAATCAACTTTAATGCTTTTAAAATATAATTAGAGGTTTAAAAATGAATGAATAATCAAAAATGCTAACATAATGATAAAAAGCTGCTGGACTTTCAGCAATAATACTTATTTTCTTATGTTTTATAGTTATATTTTATGTTGCTTTTTCTGGTGATAATACTATGAAATTCAGGAGAATGGTGAAAGATATGGGACAAAAGTGATTTCTATAAGTATAAAAGATAAAATCTACGCTTTTGAGTTTATGGGAGATGGATTGTTAGAAGTTGAAGGAGTAGATATTCTATTTCAAAGCTCTTCGATACAGAAGATAATAATGGAAATGTAGCTTATGATAAAAATAGAGAGTTTATTTTCGGAAATATTGCAGTTTCAGATTTAGATACAGATAAATTGGTATTATGTAGGGAAATAATTATTATAGTGATGGTACTAATAGTTATTTTTGCTCAACATCTTCAGAGTACAATGAAGAGTTATCAGCCAAAAGTACAATTATACAGAATATATCTCTACTTTTTCTTTAAAAACAAAAAGACCTCAACACTATTTTTATCCATATAAAAATTAGAGACTAATAAAAGATTAGAAAAAGTGGAAGAATTAAAAATTCTGCAACTGATGGTGAAGAAGTATTATGCTGGTGAAAAGCTATTAATGCAGATATCTATACAATAAAAACAATTGAAGATGCATTATTTATTTTGCTGATAAAGAAAAATGTTTATTATAAATCTAAACTTTTATCATTTAAAAATAACGGAAAAATTAGAGTATTTCACGAGAATGATTACAACGTCTACTATCTTTATGATGAGGAAAGTAAGAATGTTTATGCAAATGACTATCTTTTTGAAACAGTAAATGCTCCTCCTATAAAGTTGTTGAGTTGATGGAACACATAACTTTAGTTTACTTTTTATAAGTAAGGATGGAGTTTATTTTATGACCCCCTTAAGAGAAAACAAGAAAGAATAGGAGATAACATAAGGTGAAATTAAAGAAATTTATCCGGATATATTTTCTGATGATGAAAATATTTACTATTTAGATGTCTATGAAGACTGGCAAGCAGGTCAGGCAATAACTCCTTTTCATTATTAAAAGGTCCTTTAATGGTCAACTAATATCAAGAAACACTAGGAATACGTTATCTTGATACTCTGGGAAAAATGATTGGAGTAGCTGATATCAATTTTGGTGGAGATGGGAGCATATGGAAAAAGAAATAACACTACTACTTTTTTGATATTTATGGTTTAATCAAAATATAAATAGAACTATTTATGAAATTGTTGATAAAGAAGTTCTTGACTATTTGTTAGATTTTTCAAACTTAAAGAGTGGATATTCTATAAACTTGCAAATAAAATAAGATTTTTATATCTGATTAATAGCCTTTAATGGCGAAGTTATAATGACAGCTACTATCCATTTATTGAAGATCCTTATGCCTATAGTATTCCATTATTATATTTCTTCGGCTTTTCTAATTGGATTATATACAGATATAGATTTGATATTGCTAAGCTTTTTACGATCTAGTAAATTTCTTAGAAATAAAAATTAATAGCAAAATTTCTAGGAGAACAATTTAGCAGAAAACAAAACAGTTTAGACGATCTTTTAAAGACTTCAGTCATGCTTTATCTTAAGATAGTTATAGTCATCTTTGCATTCCTTGTAGCCATTAGTGTACTATTTATTATATGGGAAAAAGTTGATAATAACACTTATGGGGAGTGAAACTAATGGTAAACAGTATGGAGTGATGAATATCAAAGGAAAAGGATTTATGATTTTGCTTAAATGGTGGTGATATTAGGAAGTCTATGTTGATATAACTACATTTAAAGCCTTAGAAAGTGGGAATTCTCCACATAAGAAATATTGGTTTAGACAGGAAGTTTGTTTGCTTAGAAATATAGTTTATTCCTGATTTAAATCCTAATAAACTTAAGAGATTATAGGAAATGGTTACTATACCGATGGTTTCAACTTCCTCTTCCTTTCTCCTCTGAACTTTGACAAGAAGTCTTCAAATTATATCTATCCTTGTAAGAGAGATAGAAAATACAAAAATTTAAAAGCACTCCGATAAATTTTGGAGTTACTGTTGCAGTTGATGGAGATAATGTCATATTACAAGGGAGAAATTTTAAACAATGCTGATTTAAATACATTAGAAATTATAGATAAAAATGCTGAATATTTTGCTGCTGATAAGGAAAATGTTTATTATAAGTCCTAACCTTTTACCCATTAAAAATAGTGGAGTTAAAGATTGTTTCAAGTGAACATGGAGATAAATTTCTCTATGACAGATAGTAAATGGCTATGTCTTTATAGAGAGTTATTCTTTTGATAGAGCTACATATAAAGTTCTGGAAATAATGGGACTACTCTATATAATAATCTAATATTTATTGCTAAAGATGGAGTCTCGTATTATGATAGCAAAAGAAACAACAATTAAAAGCTGGAATAACATGTTTTTATTGGTAATATAGAGAGAGTGGTCCTAATGTTTTGCAGTGATGATAGAATATTTATTATTTCTCTGCTTATGATGTAACTACAGCTACTAGTATTGGAGAATTAATATCAAAAATACAGATATCTGTTATTTGGATAAAAAGAAAGAAGGCTGGGAAGTAGCAGATATTAAAGAGGTTATGTCGCTAGTGTTGGAGAAGTCGTACTACTATTTCAACAACTTGCGTATCCTTTTATGGATAGTACTATATGAAATCTCTGATAAAAGAAACTCTTAATTATCTATTATCAAAATCTGATGACAAAACGAGATGATATTGAGGAACTTATAAAAATGAAAAATTAATAGCTGTTTCTGGTGAAAAGAAGATGACTATAAACTGTGAAATATAAGACTGATATAGATTGATACAGTTTTAAATATTTCATAAAATTTTTCTTCTTGCTTAACTCTTATCTTTTTATAAAGAATTTGGGAGAGAGATGATAATTTCTGATGAAACTTTAAAATTTAAAAAGAGAAGTTCTGATACTATATTTACGTCAAAATTATTTCCGCCATAATTTTAGTAATTGTATTTTTCTTCTAGCTTTCATCCAAAAACTAACAAGTTTCAGATTCTTGTGAAATAGAAGAAAAGGGACAAAAATATAGCTAATAGTGATTTTTATACAATATCAAGGAAAAATTTGTTTCAGTTCCTAGTGGAGGAAAGATATATCTTAGAAAACGTTGATATAAATTCATTTTAGAGTATTAAATTCGGAGATAGAAATACTAGAGTTATTGGTTTGGGTAAAATTCTGTTTATTTGGGAAACATTCCTATTCTGATTTGAATCCAAATAAACTTGGAAGTTACTGAGGAAATGGCTACTATACTGATAGGACCAAAATGCTTACTCCAGGAGTATCAGATAAATAGCTTATCTGTTCAATGAGAATATTTCAGTCTCAATCTGTTCTCGAGACTAAAAATACAGCTTATATCTATCCTTATATAGATATTAACAGATTAAAAGCTATTTCAGACTTTTCATCTTTTTGCAACTGACAAGAGATAACGTCTATTATGAAGGAGAAATTTTTAGAAAATGTAGACCTTTAGCACTTTAGAAGCTGTTGATCCTTACCATGATCTTTGTGACAAGGAGAAATGTTTACTATAAAGTCAAAAGCTTCTACCTAGGTAAAATAGTGGTAGACTAAAGTGTTTCAAGTGAACAAGGTGATGAATTTCTTTATGATGAAGCAAATGAGCTATGTCTTTATAGAAAGATTATTCTTTTGACGAGAAAACGCTCATATAAAGTTCTAGAAATGAAAAGGAAACCACCTATATAATTTGGTGCTGTTATTAACGAAAGTATCTATTATTACGATAACCAGAGACACAAATTAAGAGCAGGAGATAATGTGTTTTGTTGGAAATGTGAAGATTTATAAGTCCTAATGTTTTACTGATGACAGGAATGTTACTATTTTCATGCTTATGAGAGTACAGGAGACTTAAAACATAACTCAGTGGATATGTTTTGGCTTCCGAAATACTGAGTGATCTACTCTCTAGGTAAAAGATGCTTGGGAGTAAAAGATATTAGAAGTGGGACTGTCGGAAGTATATGGAAAAAGGAAAATAAATATGCTACTTCGATAATTTAGGGATTTTCCAATTAATAGATAGCACGTGTGAAATTAGTGATAAAGAAACAGTGGAATATTTATTAAAGTACAATGACAGGAAAAGTAGTAAAATAAGAAAATTTATTGAAAATGACTAATAAATTGAAGGAGAGAGATAGAGATTAGAGTAAAGTATACAACTTTCTTTCTTCCTTTCAAAATTTCCAGGATTACTAGCCTTTATTTTAGGTATTATTATAGCTAAAGTTTCACATTATTTAGGGAGATGCATTCTAGAAATTTTCATTTATAAAATTTATTTTCATTATTTATGTAATAATTCTTATTTTTCTTTCTTTATCTTATACTCTACTTTTAATGATCAAGCTCAAATTCTGATGAAATAGAAACTATGGACAAAAATATGAAACACCCAATTTATAAAAATATCAAGGAAAAATTTCTATTCCTGTTCCTAGTGGGGAAGATATTTTTTAGAAGGTTGATATTGATTCATTTAGAGTATTAGATTCTCAAGATTATTCTGATAGAAGCACTTTTGATAGTTGGTTTGGATAAAATTCTGTCTATTTTGGAAATATTCGTATTTCCTGATTTTAGACTGAAATAAACTTGAGTTCTAGAAATGGTTATTATACTGATGGAATAAATACTTGCTATTGTTCTGATATGTCTGAAAGATAAAACTTATCTTCTCAATGAAATCTCTCAGACTTTGATATGCGCTTTTTCAAAGACTAAAAGACCTCAGTCTTATATCTATCTTATAAAAAGGTAGAAACAGATAAAGATTAAAAGCAGTTGATAATTTATTATTTTTGCAACTGATGGAGCAATGTCTATTATAAAGGAGAAGTTTTGAGAATGCTGATTTGAATACTTTAAAACCTATTGATGGTCAGTATAGATATTTTTGCTGACAAAGAGAATGTTTACTATAAATCAGAAAGCTTCTACCAATTAAAAATAGTGGTAATTTAAAACTGTTTCACTTAATCCAGATGATAAATTTCTTTATGACGTGAAAGCAAATGGCTGTGTCTTTATAGGAGATTATTCTTTTGACAGAAAAGCTCCTTATAAAAATTATTGGAAGTAATAGAACTCATCTTTACAGTTTAATATTTGTTAGCGATGATGAGATATATATTTTTATGACGGTGAAAATAGCAAGTAAAGTTAAAAGGCCGTGTCTTTGTTGGAAATATAGAAGAAATTAGTCCTAATGTCTTTACTGATGATGAGAATATGTTTTATTTTCAAAACTGTGAAATATGGAAAGAGATAATAGAAATATGGTATAGCTTCAAGAAAGTACAGGAGTTTCTTCTTTGGGTAGAGTCTTGGAAAAGATTAACTGATGTAGGTAATGAGAAATATCGACTCTATTTGGCAAAAAGATGGTGAGATATTACTATTTTGATAACTATTCTTCCAAAACAGACAGATTATAGAGCTACTATTTTCAAAATAACAGATACTCTTGAAAACTTATTATCTTATCCAGAATATATAAGCGCTGAGAAGATAGATAGAGTTTATTTTAAAATAAAAACTTTGAAAGAGTTTAAAGGTGAAAACTTTTTATTGCTACTATAAAATTTCATAGTGTTCTTGAAATATTTTTAGCGTTTCTATTAGTATTGGAAAGCTTTATTTTTATAGTACTTTTCTTATATTTAGCTACTAGTCAATACAAAAGAAAAGATATCAAAAATATTGATAAAAATGCTACTTGAAAATATAGAAAATATAAAAGCACTATATCCTAGGAGATTACAACGACCGAGGAATAGAGGTCAAAGATGAAAATAAATGGGTGAAGATTTGTATCAAGCATTAGATGCAAACGAGATAGAATATTCTAACTCTTTAACTAAGATTTTAAATAAAAATTTAATAATCATTATTATCGTTCTTATATTACTTATTTTATTTGGGAGCAATTTCCTTGCTCCAAAACGAACTCAGGAGTATAATTTAAATCAAAAGTATTTTAAATAATGGTCAAAATATGAGAAAAGTACCTATATTAAATATGAAGGGAAAATCTGGTGCAATTCATTTGGTGATATATATCAATTAAAAGATGTTGATGCATTGTTAAGCTTTTAAAACATTTGATGCAGGAGATTATCGTGATAATTATATAGCAACAGATAAGAATAATGTTTATCTTGGAGCACACTACTATTCTGACTTTAAATCCAAATAGATTCAAAAGCCTAGGTAGTAGTGTACAGTGATGGGTGAACTATTATTTCCTATCAGATGACTATATACGAAAATGAGGGATATCTCTACATGGTCTATAGTTAAAAGGTTTATTATTCACTTTTAAGAAAAAGCTAGCTATCTTTTATCCTTTTAAAAATAGAAACAACTAAAAGCCTTTAAAAGGTATTAAGAATTTTAGATACTTTGGCAAGTGATGGAGATAAAAGTTTATTATAAAGGCGAACTTATAAAGATCGCTGATTTCTATACTCTTAAAAGCAGTTTATAAATATAATGATGACTATTTTTATGATAAAAATAATGTTTACTACAAGACTAAAACTTCTGGATCTTTTCTAGTAATGAAAATTTAAGTATACTGTCCGAACAAGGTGAAAAGAACTTACCTTTATGATGGAGTCTAAATGGAAATGTTTCTCTAGAAGAATATATTTTTGATAAAAATACATTTCCTATCAAAGTTTAGGTATAGGTAGTGACCCATGTTGAAGACTTACTAGTTGTAAGTAAAGATGGTATATTTTTCTCATAATCCTGAAACAAAGGAACAAGAAAGAGTTGGAGATAATATTTTTAAAAGGAAAAATAGAAAATATCTTACCTAGTGTTATTTCTGATGATAAAAATATTTATTATCTTCAGTTCTTATGATATATTACGCAAAAAGCAGACCTAGCTCTCGTCATGCAGATATTTTAGTTTCAAAAATATGGAATTTTCTCTTTAGGTGAGAAAAGATTGGGGAAAAAGATAAAGATATTGATTCAGGAACAACAGGACAAGTTTGGAAAAAGGAAATAAAGTGCTATTATTTTTGATAATTTGAGAGTTGAGTCAAGCAATAGATGATGTTGTCTATGAAATAAAGGATAATAGAACTCTTGAAAAATTATTAGATATAAAATATATAAGTACAGATGAGATAAGGGAATTTGTTAGAGATAAAAGTTAATAGCTTTCAAAGGAGAAGTAGTAACAGCTAGTGTAAAATACAAAGAAAGCCATGTAGCTAGAAATCTTTTTGGCTAGTTTTTCTTAACGACTGGAATTTACATTTTATAATACATTTTAAAATGGAAAGCTCAGGAAAGATAGAGAAAATTAGAAGAAAAGAGATGAGAAACAAATGGAATTTTGGGATAATTATTACAATAATAATGAAGAAGAAAAGAAAAGAAGATGAAAAATTCCTGCTTCATATAAAAGTTGTGATGATGAGGAAGAAATAGAAATAGATAAAATAAAACCAATAGTATTCTGATGATATAGAAGGTTTAGAGAGAGATAAATTCTGATAATTAAAAATAATTTTAATACTTGATGAAGAAGAAAAATAAAGTAAAATTTTTATATTTTTACAGTAGATATTAGGTATATTATAATAATATGAATTTCTATTCGATGGGAGAAAAATGTCAAAGAAAGATGTTATCGAATTGGAAGGGTACTATAGTAGAGGCCTTACCTAATGCTATGTTTAAGTAGAATTAGAAAAATGGACATACTATACTTGGCCACATCTCTGGAAAAATGAGAATGAATTACATTAAAATTTTTACCAGGCGATGGAGATAACTGTACAGATCTCCTCCTTATGACTTGTCGAGGGGTAGAATAGTATACAGAAAGAAAAACTAGTATTGAAAGGAGGTTAAAAACTGAGTTGGTATCAATAAAACCTATTTGTGACAAGTGTAAGATTATTTAAAAGACATGCAAAATAAGAGTAATCTGTGAAAATCCTAAACATAAACAAGTTCAAGGATAATGTGTAAGATCAAAAAGTACAGCATAATTTTAATAATTTAATTAAGATAATGAAGTACTGTGAAAGACATGGTGAGTCGTGGGACCATCTCCATAATTGCAAGAATGGACATGTCGATGAAAGTATGTACTAAATGTGGTGTAATATATAATTGTAACCTTTAAAATTTTATTTTAAAAGAGGAGGAAAAATTTTGGCTAGAATAGCAGAGAGTAGATATCCCAAGAAACAAAAAGAGTTGAAATAAGCTCTATGTATATTTATGAATTGGAAGACCAACTTCTCAAAAATATTAAAAAGAAGCTGGGATAAATTTTGACACTAGAGTTAAAGATTTAACAGAAGAAAGAAGTAAATAAAAATCAGAGAAATCATAAAAGATATCAAAAGTTGAGAGATCTTAGAAAAGAAATAAGATTATCTATAAAAAGACATGGATATCAAATGTTACAGAGGTTTAAGACATAAAATGAATCTTCCTGTAAGGACAAAGTTCAAAAAGACTAATGCAAGAGACAGTAAAAGGGTCTAAAAACCTATAAATAGAGCGTATGAGATATTTGAGAAAGAACTTAGTAAGGAGGTAGCAAATTGGCTAAAAGACAGTAGCTAAGATAAAAAGAAAAAGATATATATTCCTAATAGGTGAGCTCATAGCATTCAACTTTTAATAACACAATAGTTACAATAGACGTAGATGAAGGTTATAAGCTGGAAATCCAGGAGGAACTTCAATTTCAAAAGGAACTAGAAAGAACTCATTCAGCACTCAAATAGCAGCTGAACAAGCAGCTCAAATCGCTATGGAAAACAGAATGAGAGAAAGATTGAAGTTAAAGTAAAAGGACCTGGTTCAGGAAGAGAAGCATCAGATCACTTCAAGCTGCAGGATTAGAAGTTACTAAAATAACTGATGTAACTCCTGTACCTCATAATGGATGTAGACCACCAAAAAGAAGAAGAGTGTAATCGCGTATATTTGATAAAATATAAAGAGATATTAAACAAATGGCAAGAAATGGGACAGCCTGTTTTTGAAGAGGTGTAGAGCTTTAGGAATCGATCCAGTTATCCCTAGGTTAAAAATCTTCTAATAGACAAATAAGACCTAATGCAAATAAAACCAACTGAATATGCAATTCAATTAAGAAAAACAAAAAGCTAAATTTATATATAACGTTATGGAAAAAGCAATTCAGAAAAGATATATGAAGCAGCAAGAAAACTTGGAGTAACAGGTTTAACAGCTAGAATACTTAGAAAGAAGACTGAAAATGTTGTTTTACAGACAAGGGTTCGCTCAAAACTAGAAGACAAGCTGAACGAAATAGTTTCTCGGGACATATAGCAGTAAACGGAAGAAAGGAGTTAACATAGCATCTTTTAGAGTAAAAGTAGGAGATGTTGTTTCTGTAATAGAAAACTCTAAAAATGTAGAATTAATAAAATTAGCAATGAAGATGCAACTCCACCAGCTTGGTTAGAATTAGATGAGCTGCATTTTCAGGGAAAGGTTCTTCAAAACCCAACTAAAGATGATTTGGATTTTGATTTAAATGAATCTTTAATAGTTGAATTTTATTCAAGATAATGTAATCCTTTTGATGGGAGTTGATATAATGTTAAAAATAGAAAAGCAGGGCTAAGCAAATAAATATAGCAGAAGTAAAAAGAAAGCAATTATAAGGGACAATTTGTGTAGAACCTCTATATAGGGTTATGGAAAATACTAGGAAATGCACTTAGAAGGGTTTTACTTTCTTCTATACCTGGAGCAACAATAAAAAGGTATGAGAATCGAAGGAGTAATGAGTGAATTCACTGTTTATGGATGGTGTTAAAGAAGCTGTTACTGAAATTATTCTAAAATGTTAAAAGGAAAATAGTTGTTAAAAGCAGAAAGTTCAGGAGAAGAAGAATGACACTTTCTGTAAAAGAGTCCTAAAGTTGTTAAAGCAGCTGATATTGTTGCAGATATTGGAGCTGAAATAGTTAACCCTGAACAAGTTATATGTAGCTGTGACTACTGATAGAACTTTAGATATGGATTTTCTTGTTGATACAGGAGAAAGGTTTTGTTGTATCAGAAGAAATTGATAAGATTGGCAGTAGATTACATAGCTGTAGATGCAATCTATACTCCAATTAGAAAGGTTTCTTATGAAATTCAAGATACAATGTTTGGTAGAATTACTGACTTTGATAAATTGACTTTAAATATTGAGACTGATGGAAGTATAGAAATGAAGTCTTTATCATATGCTGTTGAGCTTTTAAAATTACATTTAGATCATTCTTGAGATTGGAAATAAAATGGAAAAATCTAAGAGATGAAAATTGAAGAAATTGAAGAACCAATAGATATTCAAGTTATTGATGATAAATCACATGATATGAGTGTGAGAAATTAGATTTAACAGTGAGATCTTTTAATTGCTTGAAAAAGCTGGGATAGAAGATGTATCTCAATTAACAAGCTTATCTTTTCAAATGAATTATTAAAAATTAAAAATTTAGGATCTCTTGATGAGTGAGAAGATGAAAAGATTTAGGATACGATCTTGATGGATCTCCTGAATAATTTTTAAAAGAGGAGAGATTCTACTAATGGATCACAATAAATCATATGAAAATGGAAGAAGAGCTGAGTCATAGAAAGGCTATGCTTAAAAATATGACTATATCACTTGTAAAAGCTGAAAGAATAGAAACAACTGTTACAAGAGCTAAAGAATTAGAAAATTCGCTGAAAGAATGATTACTTTTGGTAGAAAAATACTTTAGCATCTGAGAGAAATGCATTTGCATTCCTAAGAGATGAAGAAGCAGTAGCTAAAATATTTAATGAATTAGCACCTAAATATGCTGATAGAAATGGTGGATACTAGAATCATCAAAACTTCTGTTAGAAAAGAGGTGACTCAGCTGAAATGGCTGATAATTGAATTAGTATAATAATTCTTGTTAATAAATGGTGTCGATGAAATTCGGCACCTTTTTTATATCTAAACTAAAATAAAAACTGGTTACAAAAGTAACTAGCTTTTTATTGTCTAGTTTAAATTGGAATTATAGTAATTCATCTTTAACTTTGTTTTTCTAACCAATCTTCAACTTTAGAGTGATTTCATCAGTATCAAAGATGCATCTATATGAAGTCCATAGAATTTATCTCCATCAATTACTGCTTTGAAGCTTCAATCATTATCCGTCCAGTAGAGTAAATCCAGCTATTTTGGCTCCTTTGAGGTTCTACTGCATCATAGAAAGTGTTTCATTGACTTCAACATAGTTTCCGCAAATATTGCAGCATCTCACCACCAACAAATGCAACAACTTTTCAGAAAATCCATATCAGCGCTTCATCAGTAACAGAAGCCCAGTCATCTGTAAATTCTCCCATTCCATAAGTTGGAGAAGCCAGTTTAATGTTATCAAACATTTCATTTCATCACACCATGTAGCACGTCAAATGCTTGAGCATCTCTAATTGAGCAGCTAAAGATATCAACAACTTCTTGAGTTTTTCCTCCTGTAGTTCAAAAATATACCAACTGTTTTTCATTTCAAAATTACCTCCTTAAAATATACTGCTTTAATTTTGTATAATTTTAGCTGACTATTGTCAAGTATTTTTCAGAAAAATTAGCAAAAATTTAACAAAAAATAATATATATAAAAAGCAACTATTATATAAACTTTTTAAGACAGTCATATACTATATTGAGTAAATAATAAATTAACCTCTTACTTTTTAATTATAATCATAATTATGTTATAATATACAGATGTATTTGTTTTAATTTGTATTAAAAATTATAGTCATATAATTTTTAGATTAGGGAGGAAAGATGTGAAAAAGGCATCAATCATCACTTATGGATGTCAAATGAATGTTAATGAAAGTGCAAAAATAAAAAGATTTTTCAAAATTTAGGTTATGATGTTACAGAGGAAACTGACGATGCAGATGCAGTATTCTTAAATACTTGTACTGTAGTAGAAGGTGCAGCTACTACAAATATTTGGAAAATTAGGAGAATTAAGCACTAAAGAAAAAGAGAACTATAATTGGGTTACAGGTTGTTTTGCTCAAGAACAAGGTGAAGAGCTTGTTAAATTTCCCAATAATAGATATAGTTATGAGAACAAAATATTGGTAGAATTCCTCAAACAATAGATTGAAAATAATGAAAGTACTCATAGAGTATATACAGATAATGAAGATGAATTACCACCAAGACTGGATGCTGAATTTGCTTCTGATCAAACAGCTTCGATTTCTATAACTTATGGTTGCAATAATTTTCTGCTACTTTCTGTATAGTTCCTTATGTTAGAGGGTAGAGAAAGATCTGTCCCTCTTGAAGAAATAGTAAAAGATGTAGAACAGTACGTAAGTAAAGGGTGCAAAAGAAATTGTTTCTATTAGGGTCAAAATGTAAATTCATATGGAAAGGATTTTAAAAATGGAGATAATTTTGCTAAAACTTTTAGAAGAAATTTGTAAAGTTGAAGGAGATTATATAGTAGATTTGTTTCCCACATCTAGAGATTTTACAGATGATGTTATAGATGTATTGCTAAAAACGACAAAATATCAAAATGTTTACATCTACCTTTACAATCTGGCTCATCACAAGTTTAAGATGGGGAAGAGGTTATACTAAAGAAAATATTTAGCCTCTAGTTGATAAAATAAAATCAAAAGATTCCTGATGTGGCTTTAACAGCAGATATCATAGATTGGTTTTCCTGGAGAAACAGAAGACTTTTTAGATACTGTCGATGTTGTTGAAAGTTAGCTTTGATGAATTCATATATGTTTATATACTCAATGAAAGAAAAGGTACAAAAGGCAGCTACTATGGATAATCAAATAGATGAATATGTAAAAAGAAAAGACTTCAAGATTAATGGAAGTACAAAACAAATGTTCTTTTCAATGAAAGTAGCAAATATAAAAGATAAAGATTAGTAAAGTCTTTGGTAGAAGGACCTAGTAAGAAAAATAAAGTTTTTATCTGGGAAGAACTTCAACAAATAAAAGTTGTTCTTTTTAAAAGGGATATGAGCTTTAAAAAGGGCAATTTGTAAATGTAAGATAAATGAATGTAAAACTTGGACATCTATGTGGAAATAGTCTAAGTTAAAGATATAAGGAGACAATATGGATATTTTAAATAAAGCTTTCTTTTAAAAGATTTGCAAGAGATTGCAAAAAGTTATGGATATAAGTTGCCAGGGCAGAAGAGTTAAAAAGCATAATAATTGAGATTCCTTGAAGAGAAACAATACAGTTCTTGCCTATGGGATACTAGATACTGCTCCTAGAAGGCTTTGGTTTCTTAAAAGAAACTACATTAGGTAAAAATATCTATATGTCAGCTTCACAAAGTAAAAAGATTTAAACTGAGGAAGGAGGATCTTAGTTCTAGGTGAAGTTAGAAAATCCAATAGGTGAAGAAAAGAACTTTGCTATAAGAAGAGTTTTAAGAGTTAATGATGATTTAGATATAAATAGCTGATAGAGTTCCCTTTTGAAGATTTAATTCCTACTTATCCTAGAACAAATTTAAATTAGGTTTGGATCATGATAATATTTCAGGAAGAATTCTTGATTTAATAGCTCCAATTGGAAAGGGACAAAGATCATTAATAATAGCTCCACCAAAAGCAGGTAAAACAACTTTTATAAGTTCTATTGCTAATGCTATAATAAAGGTGAAAAAGATACTGAAGTATGGATATTGTTAATAGATGAAAGACCTGAAGAAGTTACAGATATTAAGGAAAATGTAGAAGGAGCAACTGTTTTTGCTTCAACATTTGATGATGATCCTAAGAATCATATAAAAGTTACAGAAGAAATAATTGAAAGAGCAAAGATGAAAGTTGAAGATGGAGAAAATGTAGTTATCTTACTTGACTCTTTAACAAGACTTTCAAGAGCATATAATATAGTGATTCCATCAAGTGGTAAACTATTATCAGGAGGTATAGATCCCTATGGCTCTATATCATCCAAGAACTTTTGGTGCTGCAAGAAATATTAAAAATGGTGGGAAGCTTAACTATTATCGCTACTATACTTGTGGATACGGCAGTAAAAATGGATGAAGTTATCTATGAAGAATTTAAATCAACAGGAAACTGTGATATCTATTTAGATAGACAATTAGCTGAATTTAGAGTTTTCCCAGCTATAGATATTACAAGATCTGGAACAAGAAAAAGAAGAACTACTTCTTAAAAAGAATCAAATTGAAGAAATTTGGAATTTAAGAAGATTACTGAATGATTATGACAATAAAGTGAGTTCAACAGCAGCTTTAATTAAAGGCTATAAAAACAACAAAGAATAATGACGAATTATTGAGACAGTTACCTAAGGTTCTGTATAAATAATCTATGTCCTATGAGGTAAGTTATGAAAAAGAATTGTTAGGAAAGACAATGGCATATCTATTAATTTTAGCTATTGTTGTATTTTTCTTTTTAGATTATATATGATTTCAAGTAAAAAAGTAGTTGATACTACTCAATTTACAGATTATTTTCAACTTGATGAAGCAGACAACGGAGGTTAGAGCTAACAACAAGTAACTTTACTACCTTTGAAAAAGAATATAATTTTGTGAAGGAAGAAAAAGTAGAAGAAGATAAAAAGAGGAGAAAAAAAGAAGGAGAAAAGAAAAAACCTGCACCTCCACCACCTCCAAAGAGGCGGAGCAAATTACATATAAAGTTAAAAGAAAGATACAATACCTGCTATCGCTAAAAGGTATGGTGTTAAACAAGATACGATTTTAATGAACAATAAAAGATGCTACTAAACAATAAAATGAAGGTTGGAGATACTATTACTTTCCCTTCTATAGATGGTCTTTACTATAAATTAGAAAAATGATACTTTAGCTAAGATTGCTAAAAAAATATGGAATAAGTGTCGTTGATATTGTTGACTATAATAATATCAATCCTAAAAATTAAAAGCTGGATCAACTATCTTCTTAAAAGGGAGTAACACTTCAAAAATATAAAGATGTTGAAGGTAGACTTATAGCTAGCTCAACAAGCTAAAAGAAGATAAAAAGAAAAAAATAAGAATAAAGAAAAAGGAAAAACCAGAAAAAGCCACCTAAAAGAGAAAGGTTCTCCTCCACCTCCTCCATCCTGAAGATAATGATGATGGAGGAAGGTCAACAGCATATTCTGGGAGCAGGATTTGCTTATCCAGTTAGATATGCAGGGAGTATCAAGTCCCATTTTGAAACAGATACCACCCAGTTTTAAAAAGATATATCTTACATACTGGTGTTGACTTAGTAGCTAAATATGTTCCACTTAGAGCTGCTAAAGCAGGAGTTGTAACTTTTGCAGGTAATATGAGTGGATATGGAAAATTATTATTATTAGACATGATAATGGATATGAAACTAGATATGCCCATTTAAGTGTCATTTCTACTAATGTTGGAGAACATGTAAATCAAGGGAGATTTAATTGGAAAAGACTGGTAACTCAGGACGTACAACAGGTGCCCATTTACACTTTTGAAATAAGACAAAATGGAGTACCTAAAAATCCTATGAAAATATCTACGTTAGTAAATAAAAGAAGTAAAGGGTCTATTCTTTAGACTCCTTATTTTTAGGGAGGATTTTATGACAAGAGTTGTAAAGGTTGGAAATTTAAGTATAGGGTGGAAATAATCCTATAATTATTCAATCTATGACTAATACAAATTCAGCTGATGTTGAAAGCAACTGTAAAGCAAATAAATGAATTAGAAAAAGCAGGTTGTCAACTTGTTAGAATGACTATTAACAATGTCAAAAGCAGCTGAAGCAATTAAAGAAATAAAAAGAGAGTAAATCTACCATTGGTTGCAGATATACATTTTTGACTATAGATTAGCTCTTTTTAGCAATAGAAAATGGAATAGATAAATTAAGAATTAATCCTGGAAATATTGGTTCTGATGAGAATGTAAAAAAAGTAGTTGAAGCTGCTAAAAGAAAAGAATATTCCTATTAGAATAGGAGTTAATTCAGGTTCTATAGAAAAGGAAATTTTTAGAAAAAGTATGGGAAAACCTTGTGTAGAAGCACTAGTAGAAAGTGCTTTATATCACGTTGAGACTACTTGAAAAAAATATAATTTTTGATATAGTTATTTCACTTAAAATCAAGTAATGTAAAAATGATGGTAGATGCATATAGAAAAGATAAGCTCTCTTGTTGACTATCCTCTTCATCTAGGAGTTACTGAGGCTGGAACTAAATTTCAAGGAACAGTAAAATCCGCAATAGGAATTGGAGCTCTTTTTAGTCGATGGAATTGGAGCTACTTTAAGAGTCTCTTTAACAGAAAAATCCTGTTGAAGAAATAAAAGGTTGCTAAAGAGATACTAAAAGTCTTAGATCTATCAGATGAAGGTGTTGAAATTATTTCTTGTCCCGACTTGTGGAAGAACAGAAATTGATTTAATAGGTCTAGCTAAACAAGTTGAAGAAGAATTTCAAAATGATAAATTTAAAAGTTGCTGTTATGGGCTGTGTTGTAAATGGTCCTAGGTGAAGCTAGAGAGGCTGATTATGGAGTAGCAGCAGGGTAGAGGTATAGGAATATTATTTAAAAAGGTGAAATCATTAAAAAGGTCTCTGAGAAAAATTTATTGGAAGAATTAAAAGAAACTAATAGCTGAAGACTTTAAAAATGATAAACTTTTTATTGATACTAAGTCTAAAGTATATATTAATATGTTAAATTTGTTGAATGTTGGAGTGAAACTATGGATTTTGATAACATTTATGAAGAATATTTTTGATAGAGTCTATTATAAAGTTTTTAAGTGTTGTCAAAAAACGATGATGATGCTGAAGATATTTGCCAAGAGACTTTTATAAGCGTATATAAAAATTTGAGTAAATTCAGAGAGAGAGCAACATATATACTTGGATATATAGAATTGCAATAAATAAAACATATGATTTTTCAAAAAGAAAAAGTTGAATTTGAAATAAATGATGATGTTTTATCTTTACCAGAAGATGTTAATTTTTGATACAAAAGTTATACTACAAGAAAAACTAAAAGTTAATCTCTGATAAAGAAAAGGGAAATTGTTATTCTAAAAAGATATTTATGGATATAAATTGAAAAGAAATTGCAGAGATGAAAAATATGAATCTATCTACTGTAAAATCTGTGTATTATAAAAGCACTCAAAGATATGGGAGGAAATTAAATGTCACCTAAGGAAAAAGTTAGAGCAAACATATACAAAAGCTTTATTGGAAGAAGAAAAAAAGAAAGAATAAGAGAATGTCTATATTCTCTGTTGGATTATTTTGTTGGTGTTGTAACTATGTCAACATATAATTCTTTTTGTTAATACAGTACCTAGTCCTGAAATAAATAGTGCTAGTGTTATTACTGCTGAAGACCGTGAAGCTTTAGTAACAAGTATTTATGATAATTCTAGTGTTATTGAGAAAAAGACTACAACATTAAATCCAGATGAACTATTTATTTTCAATACTCAAATTTAAATAAGGAGATAGATGTATGAAGAAATTTTTTATGTTTTTATTTTTTTGTAATTTCAATATTTACATTTCGCTTCAGATGAAAATGGACTTGGTATAGTTGAAGATTCTGATTTAAGAGCAGCAGGGGTAAAAGTTGAAAATATCAAAAGGCTAAAGACCTTATGAAACAAGTTTCGAGTAATTATGAATTGAGACTTTTAGAAAGAAAACAACTAGAACTACAAATCAATAAATATATTTTTAGATAATCCTGAAAAGTATCTAAAAAAAATAGATGAACTATTTGATAGAATAGGAGCTATAGAAGCTACTATAATGAAAGAAAGATTAAGAAGCCAAATTCAAATGAAAAAAATATAACTGCTGATCAATATATGAAAGCTAAAAGAGATTGCTTTAAAAAGATTATCAAAAATAAGAGAAAGTTTTTCTCTTTTTATTTAATTTTAACTTGCATTGTTAATAAAAATATGTTAAAATTATCCTTGATATCAGAAAAATTTTAGGAAGGTGAAAAATGAAAAAGGAATACACCTGAATTCAACGTTGTTGTTTTTTTGAAGATATGGCTGGTAACCAATTTTTAACTAGATCTACAAAAGTACCTAAAAGAAACTACAACTTTTTGAAGGAAAAGAATATCCAGTAATTAAAGTAGCTGTTAGCTCAAAAATCACACCCATTCTATACTGGAGAACAAAGATTTGTTGACACTGCAGGTAGAGTTGACAAATTTAACAAGAAATTTAACTTGGGTAAAAAAATAATTAAATAAAAGACAGGATTTTTTATCCTGTTTTTTTATGATAAAAAGGAGGAAAATGTATGTCAGTAATTGAAATTAACCACCCATTGATAGAACACAAAATGACTATTCTTAGAAGTGTTGAAACAGATACAAAAATCATTTAGAGAAAATTTAAATGAAATTGCAAAACTTATGACTTATGAGGCAACTAAAAACTTAAAGTTAGAGACAACTGAAGTTACAACACCTCTTATGAAAAACACAAGCCTATACTTTACAGGATAAGGTAGCCTTAGTTCCTATTCTTAGAGCAGGACTTGGAATGGTAGATGGAATATTAGATCTGATTCCAACAGCTAAAGTTGGTCATATTGGAGTTTATAGAAACGAAGAAACTTTAGAACCTGTATATTACTATTGTAAGTTACCTACAGATATAGCTTCAAGAAAAGGTTATACTTGTAGATCCTATGCTTGCAACAGGAGGTTCTGCAGTCTATGCTATAGATTACTTAAAAAGAACAAGGAGTAACTGATATCATATTTATGTGTCTAGTTGCTGCTCCAGATGGTATAGCTAAACTTTTAAATAAACATCCAGATGTTCCTATATATACAGCAAAAATAGATCAAGGTCTAAATGATGATGGATATATCTATCCTGGACTAGGAGACTGTGGAGATAGAATATTCGGTACAAAAATAATAAAAAAATAGCTCATTACTAGCCAAATTTTCTTAACAGATAAAAATTAAGAATTCGCTGTAATTTCAGCAAAAACTTGCCAACAAGTTGACTTCAGACACACCGACAATTACTCGGCTCATTCTATTTAATTTTTATCTTAAAATTTGGAATGTAATTCACTTATTTTTATTTTTCAAGGTGATATTAAGGATATGAAGAAATTTTTAAAATTTTTATTTTTTTATCATTATAATTTCTATTTACTATACTATGGCTTGTAAAAATCTTTTTAACTCATAAATATCAAATAAAAGAATTATAATGAAGATAAAAATAGAAAAAGATATAGTTATAACTTTTCAATGGTATCTATGGTTATGAAAAACAGTTAAGATTCATAGATGAAAAAAATTAGCAGAAGATGGTTATACTGTTGTAAATATACAATATCCCTACTGTTAATGAAAAACATAGCAGAAATGACTGAGAAATATATTGTTCCAAATATTGAAGAACAAGTAAAGAGATTAGAACAAGTTAATTTAGAAAGAAAAGCTAAAAAATTTACCTGAATTGAAAAGATAAATTTTTGTTGTTCATTCTATGGGAACTTGTTTGCTTAGATATTACTTTAAAGGAAAATAAATTAGCTAGTTTGGGAAAGGTTGTTCTGATTACTCCACCTTCACATGGAAGTCAGTTATCAGACAATCCTATTGCTGATTTAATACCCTTATTTCATAGGTCCTGCTGTTAAAGATATGAAAACTAATAAAGATAGTTTTGTAAATCAATTAGGAAATCCTGATTATCCTTGCTATATTTTAATAGCAGATAGTTCTAATAATTTTCTTTTCTCCTTATTTATAAAAAGGAGAAGATGATGGAATGGTTCCTCTAGCAACTGCTGGATTAGAAAGGTGCTTCTTTAAAAACTATAGAAAATACTACTCATACAAGTATTTTAGAAAAACAAGAAACTGTTGATGAAATTTTACAATTTTTTTAAAAACTAAATAAAAAAAGCTATTATAAATAGAGTTTTTCTCTAAGTATAATAGCTTTTATTTTTTTATTTATGAATTTTTACTATGCTTTTATATCGTTTTTACAAGCACCAGTATCTAAGTATTCTTTTAAGTTTTTCTAATGAAGTTTCTATCATATTTGATGCAGCTTCATCAGTATAAGATCCAACGTGAGGAGTTACTAAAACTCTTGGATATAATTCAATTAATTTATTGAATAGAGGATATTCTAATTTAAATTTAGCTTCATCATTTGAGAAGTTTTTAAAAAAGTAGTTAACTTCTCCTTCAATAGTATCTATACCAGCACCAGCTAGATGTCCACTTTCAAGAGCAGCAACAACAGCTTCTAAATCCATTAATTCTCCTCTTGCAGTATTGATTAATATTGAATTTTTCTTTCATTTTTACTTAAGAATTCTTTTAGTAACAATTTTCCCATTTTTCTTTTATGAATGGAGCATGTAAAGTTATGATATCACTTTTAGCTATTAATTCTTCCATAGAAACTTGAGTAACTATATCTTCAACACCTGTTTTTAGGGAACATATCATATCCTATAACATTTGCTCCTAAACCTTTAAATAATTTAGCAGCTGTGAATCCAATTCTTCCCTAATCCAACTACTCCTACTGTACAGTTTCTAATTTCTCTTGAGAACATTTTTTAGCATCAACTGTGAAATCTTTTTGTTGAAATTTTTCAGCAGTATAAGGTAAGTGTCTTAATAAAGACATTGCTAATGAAACAGCTAATTCAGCTATTGCATTTGGAGAATAGAAAGGAACATAAGCTAATTTGAATCCTAATTCTTTAGCATATTTTACATCGATATGGTTAGTTCCAACTGTTCTTGTGAATAAATATTTTTACTCCATATTCTTTATACATATCTAATACTTCTTTTGTAGCAAAACAGTTTCCACGTAGAACTACACATTCAAATCCTTTTGCTTTTTCAGCAGTTTCTTTACTGTTAAGATAATCAGGAATTAATTCTAAATCAAATCCAAATTTCTTATTTTTGTTCATGAAATAAAAGGTACTTCAACTTCTCTTACACCATAAAATAAAACTTTCATTAAACAGCCTCCTTAAAAAAATTAATATATCATAATTGTTTTTGTACTTAAATTAATTATAACATAAAAATAAAAGAAAAGAGTAAATATTTATAAAATTTATATTTTACATATATAGAATGAAAGATTTAAGCGAAAAAAATAAATAAAAAAATCATATTTAATATATATAATTAATGAATAAAAAAATAACATATAAAAAAATAATTTATATTCTAAATCTCTATTATAATTCAATTTGTATTAAAATAAGAATTTTTATATTGACATATAAAAAAAATATGATACAATATAAAATATAAATGAAACAAAAATTGTCAGTTTTATTTATCAATTTTTAATATTTTTAAGGAGGAATTTAGAATGAGTAAAAGAAACTTTTAAACCCACTAGCAAAGCGGACAACAACAAGTTAAAAAAAGCATGTGATGCTTTAGGATTGGACCCAGCAGTATATGAATTATTAAAGGAACCTCAAAGAATAATAGAAATTACTATCCCTGTAAGAATGGACGATGGATCTATAAAAAAACATTTAAAGGATATAGATCAGCTCACAATGACGCTGTAGGACCTTTTAAAGGAGGAATTAGATTCCACCAAAACGTTAATTCTGATGAAGTAAAAGCTCTTTCTTTATGGATGAGTATCAAATGTCAAGTAACTGGAATCCCTTATGGAGGAGGTAAAAGGTGGAATTACTGTAGATCCTTCTGAATTATCTCAAAGAGAATTAGAACAATTATCAAGAGGATGGGTAAGAGGAATGTGGAAATACTTAGGTGAAAAAGTAGACGTTCCTGCTCCAGATGTAAATACAAATGGACAAATCATGGCTTGGATGCAAGACGAATATAATAAATTAACTGGTGAACAAACTATAGGAGTTTTTCACAGGTAAACCATTATCTTATGGAGGATCTCAAGGGAAGAAACGAAGCAACTGGATTCGGTGTTGCAGTAACTATGAGAGAAGCTTTCACTGCATTAGGAAAAAGATCTTAAAAGGTGCAACAGTTGCAGTTCAAGGATTTGGAAATGTTGGAAAATACTCTGTAAAAAATATTATGAAATTAGGTGGAAAAGTTGTAGCAGTTGCTGAATTTGAAAAAGGAAAAGGAGCTTTCGCTGTTTATAAAGCTGAAGGATTTACTTTTGAAGAATTAGAAGCTGCTAAAGCTGCTGGAAGCTTAACTAAAGTTCCTGGAGCAAAAGAATTAACTATGGACGAATTCTGGGCTCTAGATGTTGAAGCTATAGCTCCATGTGCATTAGAAAATGCTATCACTAACCACGAAGCTGAATTAATAAAAGCTGGAATCATCTGTGAAGGAGCAAACGGACCAATAACTCCAGAAGCTGATGAAGTTCTTTATAAAAAAGGTATAGTTGTTACTCCTGACGTTTTAACAAATGCTGGAGGAGTTACAGTATCTTACTTCGAATGGGTTCAAAATATCTATGGATACTACTGGACAGAAAAAGAAGTTGAAGAAAAAGAAGAAAGAGCAATGGTTGATGCATTCAAACCTATATGGGCATTAAAGAAAGAATTTGATGAAAAAGGACAACCTATTTCTTTCAGACAAGCTACTTACATGAAATCTATTAAGAGAATAGCTGAAGCTATGAAAATTAGAGGATGGTACTAATCTCTTAAACTGATTAATTAAAATATAAAGCCTTTAATCTTAGGATTAAAGGCTTTTTTATTTAGTTACATTTGAATTTTTATTTTTTTCTAGTCCCATAAGTTCAACTAATTGCTCTAGGAATTCTCTACTAAGTTTTACTTTTTACACCTGGATTTTTGAATTCTTTTTCATCTTTTATTTTTTTATGGCAAATAGAAAGTCTATTTTTCCCTTATTAGAATTAATTAGTTCTCTAAGTCTACTATATTTATATCTATCCTCTTCTTCAATTAAAACAAATAGTTTTTTTAGCAGGATAGTCATAAAAGCTTATCTAAAAGAAACTATTTTTTCTACAAAGTAGTTTAGTAGTTTTTTTCACCCTTATACTCATCTATCTGTATTTTTCCTTCGATATAGACTGTTTTCTTCTCTATAATCTCTTCTAAAAACTTATCATAAGTCTTAGGGAAAGCTATACAAGAAATTATTCTATCATAACAAAGTATAGAAAATAAAGCCATCTGCTCGTCTTTTTTTAGTTAAAACTTTTTAGACCTGTGATAGTTCAAAAGTTTTTTTATAACTTTACTTTCTTCTACATCTATTTCAGAAAGTTTATTTATAGAAAAAGACTGTAACTATATCTTTATACTTATCTAAAGGATGTGAACTTAAATAGAAACCTAAAAACTCTTTTTCCTTAGTCAACTTTTTCATCTAAATTAAAAGTCTTCACTATTAGTTAAGGCAAACTTATTTATAGTCTTACTTGCTGCTCCAAAGAGATTCATCTGTTGAATTTCATCTGTTTTTGGAGCTTTTGAAACAAAGTCCAGTACCTTATCTATTGATAGAAATTTTTTCCTTTCTATTCCCTTCAAGTTCATCTAAAGCGCCTGATAAAATTAAAGCTTCTAGGGCTCTTTTATTCATTCCATTTTTGTTTCTAAAGTACAAATTCATCTAATTTTGTATAAGTCCCATGTTTTTTCATAATCTTCCACAATTTTCTTTGCTAGATTTAAGCCAAGATTTTTTTAATTGCAGCTAGAGAATAGCTTATCCCGTCATTTTTATTTCAAAATATGCACTTGGAGTATTTACATTAGGCGGATATATACTTATTCTATGCTCTTTTGCATCATTAAAGTAATATGCAACATCACCTGTTTCAGATATTTCTGAAGTCATAATAGCGGCAAAGTAGAAAGCAGGATAATGTGCCTTTAAAGTAAGCTGTCCAATATGAAATCATAGCATAGGCTACAGAGTGAGATTTATTGAAACCATAACCTGCAAACTTATCTATTAATTCAAATATTTCGTCAGCTTTCTCTTCAGTATAATTATTCTCAACTGCCCTCTGAATAAACTTTCTCTCTATTTTCTCTCATTATGGCAAAGTTCTTTTTCCCCATAGCCCGTCTTAACAAATCTGCTTCACCAAGACTATAATTTGCCATATAACTTGCTATTTTCATAACCTGTTCTTGATAGAGAAATTACTCCATAAGTTTCCTTTAAGATTATCTCCAAATTCTTATGTGGATATTCTATTTTCTCTTTACCATTTTTTCTATTGATAAAATCATCAACCATTCCTGACTGCAAAGGTCCTGGTCTATATAGAGCCAATAGTGCAACTATATCTTCTAGTTTATTTGGTTTTAATCTCTTCATTATTTTTCTAATTCCTGTTGACTCTAACTGGAAAACTCCTGTTGAATCTCCTTGTGATAGCATTTCAAAAACCTTTTTATCATCAAGTGGAATTTTTATATAGTTCTATATCTATATTTTTATATTTTTTAATATAGTCTATTGTTCTTTGTATATTAGAAAGATTTTTAAACCTAGGAAATCTATTTTTAAAAGCCCTAGATCTTCAAGCTCTTTCATTTTGATATTGAGTTGCTATAACTCCTTCTTTTTTTCATCTAAGTAAATAGGAACTGTTCTATCTAAGTCTTCTTTAGTTATAAGGATACCAGCTGCATGGGTAGATACATGTCTTATCTTATTTTCAATTCTTATTGATAGAATCTATTACCTTTTTGTAATTCAATATCTGTTGTATATAGTTTTGCAACTTCTACATTTTTCTTTTTAAAAGTTTTTCTAAAGTCTGAAAAGAAGAAACTAATTTACTCAACCTATCTATTTTTCAAATCAATATCTAAAACTCTACCCTATATCTCTTATTGCTGCCCTTGCTTTCATTCTACCAAAGGTTATGATATGGGCAACTCTTTCCTTCCATATTTATGCACAACATAGTCTATAAGCTCATCACGCCTTTCACGACAGATGTCTATGTCAATATCGGGCATAGATATTCTTTCAGGATTTAAAATCTTTCAAAAAAGTAAGTTATACCTTATAGGATCTATCATAGTTATTCCTAGACAGTAGGCAACTAAACTTCCTAGCTGCTGAACCTCTTCCCGGCCCAACAGGTATACCATTTCTCTTAGCATAAGCTATAAAGTCCCAAACTACTATAAAGTATCCTGAATATCCCATTTTTATAATAACTGAGAGTTCATATTCAAGTCTTTCTAAGATATCTTTAGTTAGATTTTTCTTTATATATTTTTTTGATGTTTTTCGTAACATATAGATTTTAAATATTCATCCATTCCTGAATATTGATTAGGAACTTCGTAATATGGGAACTGTAAATTTCCAAATTTTATTTCTAAATTACATAAACTTGCTATATAGTTTGTGTTTTCTATAGCTTTATGAAATCTTTCATCTAGGCTTCTTTGCATTTCTTCTTTTGATTTTAAATACAGTTCTTTTTGAGACAGCTCTTTTTCTATTTTTATCTTTAAGCTTCCAACCTGACTGTATACAAATTACTATGTCTTGTAATTCATAACCGTCTCTATCAACATAGTGAACATTATTGGTTGCTACTAATTCTAGATTTTTTCTTTTTGCTAAATCATAGAATTTATCATTGATTACTTTTTGTCTCAGGAAGTTCATTAGCCTGTATCTCCAAATAAAAATTCTCTTTTGAAAATATTTCTATATACTTTCATCAACTATTTTATCTAGTTTCTCACTAGGGAAATTCATTAAAATAGCCCTTTCCTATTTCTCCCTTCATAGAAGAAGAAAAGTGCTATCAAGCCCTTACTATGTTCTTTTAATATCTCTTTACTTATTCTTAATTCTCTATTATCTTTTTCTTATATAGTTCAGAGGCTAATTTTACTAAATTTTTTATAGCCTTCATAATCTTTTGCAAGCAAAGTCAAGGTAAAAATATTTTGCTCTTCTTTTTCATAAAGTGGAAGTTCTAAACCAATAATTGGTTTAATTCCCATCTTCTTAGCCTTTTCATAGAATTCAATAGCACAAAACATATTGGCATAGTCTGTCACAGCCAAAGAGTTCATACCCAATTCTTTTTGCTCTTGTTAAAAAACTATCTATGCTATTTACACCTTCTAAAAGGCTATATTCAGTATGTAAATTCAAATGAACAAAATTATTCTCCATAGGCTCCCCCTATTCAACTATATAATATCCATATTCAGAAAAATCTTTATAAGCTCTTTTTAAATTTTTCTCTTTTACAAGTAAATGATATTCTTCTCCTTTTAAAGCTAAGTTTTTAAATCTTTTTATCTCTAATAACAGTTTGAATTAATTCCTTATTATTTTTTTAATTTTAAGACTATATAGTCATCTTCAATTTTTACAGAATTAAATTTCTTTTTCTAAATTTTTCAAAGAAATCTTCCCAATTCGGCGTAAACTTTTTTATTATCTATATTTTTCTTTAAATTTTTCTATTCTTTCCATTAACTCATCATAGGTCTTTATACCCTTAATAAAAGCTATCATAAGTCAATTTAAACATATTGTCTTTTACCTTGGTTCCTATTTTTTTCAAAGAACATCATCCTTGCAGGTGCTTCTCCTACAATTGTGACAAATTGTCTTTTTATCATCAAGCTCTATTTCAGCTTTTTCATTAATTTTTAGGTAATTCATATCTTTCTGTATGTCCAAAAGATAAATCTACCTAAATTTGTTAATCTCACATATTTTTAAAACCATCATATTTAGATAGATAGTTATTCTTTAAGTAAAGTCCCTTTTTGAAAAAAATGGCTTTTTCATAGAAAATTTCAAAAACTCCAAATATTCCTAATAGGAATATATAACTTTTAATAAAAGGTTCTATTATATAGTCTTTATATTGACTGTAGTCAGTAATTTTAGCTCTTTCTCCATTAGCTTCATTTATATAGATATAGTCTTTTACATCCTTAAATGTTATAAGTTCTATATTTTTTTCCTCTATATACAAAAAGCCTTTAATATATTTTCTATACTAACAACTTCATTTTCTGGCATTTCTTTTTAAAAGTTCCACTAAAGATTTTTAAAACTTCCTTTATATTTTCAGGATGTTCCCAAATATTTCTAGTTCCTTTTTAAGAAATTTAAAAAAATAGATTAGTGTAAATATAGTTATCACTCTTCTCAAAAGTTTCAGCTGTCATAAAAGTCATTTAAAATATTTTTTTATATTTCTTTATTATTAAAAGTAAGTATTTACTCTATATTTTTTTCTCTAATAAAGGTCAATATTAAGCATAAAGTTTCTGTTTTTTAAAAATTCAAGTCCCTTTACATCGTTGTAATATTCAGTTATACCACAGTGTTTTTGCATGTTCTTTTTAAAAATCTTTTAAAATTTTTTTCCACTGCTTGAAATAGGGTTTTCTCCTGAATTATAAAAATCTAAATAAAAAGTTCATATTATTAATAAATTCATTTTCATTGTTATCTTTATATAATTTAAAAAAACTATATTTTCTTCTTCTGCTTTATGTAAGTAATAATCTTTTGGTTTTAGTGTCTATATAGTTTCTGATAAATCTAGCTATATCATCTTTCATAGAAAAAAAGAGTATTCATATCTTTATCAAACTCATCTAAAGTCAAAAAAATAGATATTCTTCTTTTGGTGCATAGGCTTCTTTTCTCAAAACTTATCTACATAGCTTTCAAGATACTTTTTTTAAGTCTTCTTTTTTTATAGGAAATTTTTTTCTTCCCCAAACAACTACTTTAAAAATTTCTTTTACTTCTTCTGGTAAAGTTTCAAAAAAATCTTCTTAAAAAATTTCTTCGTTCCCATAAAAATTCAGCTAAAAATTTTAACTAATACTTCTTTATCTGTCTTTTTCATTGATTGCTGAAATCTCAAATATATTCATATCTTTAGCTATATAAGCATCTGCTATCCAATCCACAAAATATCTTTGAAAAAAAGTCCAAATAATGCTTCTTGCTTATATCTCTTGCTCAATATATGTTCAAGTTCATTCATCATTTTATGCTCTCTAATTTCCTAAAATGAATTCTATATCATTTTTTTAGAAAGATTTTTGTTGATAAATTATCTTCAGAGATTAAATCGTCCAATAGTTTATCTTTGATTTCTTGTAATTTTAGTATTTTTTTCTTCTATTGTGTTTCTCATAATCATTTTATAGGCAAATACAGTTTTATCCTGTCCTAATCTATATGCTCTGTCTATAGCTTGATTTTTCAACTGTTTTATTCCACCAAGGGTCATAGATGAAGATTGTATCTGCTGATACTAAATTTAAGCCTACTCCCCCTGTTTTTTAGGGTCATAACAAAAACTTTATATCTATTATCACTTTGAAACTTATCAACTAGACTTTGTCTATCTTTAGTTTGTCCAGTCATTTTTAAAAATTTTAATCTTTATTTTCTTTTAATGAATTACATATGCTTTCTATTGAAGATAAATAGTTCACGAAAAATTAATACTTTATGGTCATTTTCTATTGCTTCAATAACATTCTCTATTAAAACTTCCTTCTTACTTGAAATTATTTTTGTTATTATCTAATTCAGGTGAACTAACTATATGTCTTAGTTCATTTATTGCCTGAAGTACAAAAAAACTTATCGAAAGTTCCCTTGACTTGAAGTGTTGTTTTCTAAAAGAGAATAATAATATCTTTCTTTTTTTCTTCATAGTATTTTTCTATGTTCTTCATTCATGTCAACATATACTAATTTTTTCTATCTTATCTGGTAAATCTGCTAAAACTTCTTTCTTTACTCTTCTCAATAAGAAAGGATAAATCTTCTTTCTTAATTCTTCTATAGTTGAAGTATCTGAGTATTTTTTTGTATAGGTATTATATAGTTATTAGTAAAAGCTTTTGTACTGTTCCAAACATCTCAGGATTTAAAAAAATCTAAATAGAGAATATAGCTCCAATAAATTATTTTCAACAGGTGTACCACTTAAAGCCACTCTTTTTTTCAGCATTTAAATAGTAATACTGCCTTTGTAGTTTGTGAATTGATATTCTTTATATTTTTGAGACTCATCTAACACAAGTAAATCAAATTTTTTTCTTTTTAAAAGATTTTTCAATATCATTTCTTATAGTTCCATAGGTTGTCAATACAACATCTGCTTTCTTCAATATAGAAAGTTCTCTATTTATACCATAATACACAGCTATTTTTTTAAGTTTGGTGCAAACTTTTTAATTTCACTTTTCCCAGTTAAATATTAAGCTCTTAGGCATTATAACCATGGTTCTTTTTCTTCTTTTTCTTCATGAGTTTTTAGAAATTAAGGCTATGGCTTGTAAAAGTCTTTCCCTAGCCCCATATCATCAGCTAAACAAGCTCCTAACCTATTATCTGTCAAATACTTTAGCCATTTGTATCCATATTTTTTTGATAATCTCTAAGAGTTGCATTTAATTTAGGGAAAACTATGTCATTTTCATTGATCTTATTTATTCCCTCAAAAGAAATCTTTTATTTCCTGCAAATTCATTATTAAAAGTTTTTCTCATCAAGTATATCTTGAACTATTGGCATATCAAAGAAGGAAATTTTTACCTTATTTTTCATCCTCATCTTTGAATATTCTCTGTAACTTCTCTATATACTCTCTGTTTATTAAAGCATTTGTTCCCATCACTTAAAAACTATATACTCATCTTTTCTATACTTATTTAAAAAGCTCTTGTATGAGAATTTTTCACCTTCAATTTCAATATCAACTTCTCCTTCAAGATAATTAAGATGATAACTAAATTTTCCACTTAATCTAGGTCTCACAGCCTTTTATATTATACTTTCTTAACTTATCAGTACCTATGATACTGTATTTATTAGCTAGTTGAAGTAACTCTTTCTTTACAAATTCCTTTGCTATTTCCTCATTTAAGATAATAAAGTTTTTCATTATCTATATAGTATGAAGACTTTTAAACCTGTATTCTTTTGAAGCTTTAACTAAAACTTTTACTATCTCTAGCATATCTGAAGTTAAATTTTTCTAAGTTTATCTTAGATATTTCTAGCTTCTTTTTCAACTTCATTTACAGTAACAATATTTTCTAAATTATTTTTTCTTAAAAAAATCATAGTCCATTGTAGAAATAATAGAATTAATCTTTTAAATAAAGACTGTTATCGAAAAGAAATCTTTTTCTATTATTATCTGTGGAATAGCAGTTTTCTCTTCAGAATTTATAGTTTCATAATCTTCATATTTTAATTCTACATTGCTATAATTTTTTTAAGATTAAAGAACAGTAAGTCTCAAGCTCATATTTATCTATCTTTTTGGAATAATTCATCAAGAGTAAATTCACCTAAGCCTTTGACCTCATAAAATATTCCTTGTGAATAAATATAGTTATCTATTATATTTTTTTAGATAAAAGATTATCATTTATCTCAATAAAAAAATATCTAGTTTATCTTCTATTTCACGATTTTTCTCTTATTAAAAGAGATATATTTTCTATCTCACTTTTTCTATTTTTTCAAAATCACTATTTACAAAAATTTCCATGTTCTAAAAAGATATTTTTAATAAAGTACTATCTATACTTAAATATTCACTTTTTCTTTTTCATCCCAACTGATGAAAAATTCTCTTTCATTCTCTAAATTTTTCTATATAATCGTTTACTACATTCTGTCTTAAATTAGAGTAATTACTAATCACATTCTTTTTCAGAATCATACAGGGCTAGTGAAGCTTCCTCTTCTTCAACTAACATATAAAAACTAACATCAACCATAATCACTCCAATATTTTTTTCATACTCTCATCTATTTCTATAACTTCAACATCTTTAATATTTTTTTAAAAGTTTTCTATAAAATTTTTCATTTGACTATAGTCATCAGAAAAATGCATAGGAACTATTAATTTTGGCTTTAAAACTTTATAGAATAATTCTACACCCTCTAGTGTATTAACTCTAATCTTGGGTCTACAGGCACAAAAGGCTATATCTATTCTAGCTAATTTTTTTATTTTCTCTAACTCTGACATATAGGCATCATACATCGTTTTTCTTCTTCAGGGTGTCATCTTCCCAATGCCATAGATGTAAATCTCCAGAGTGGAAAAATATTTTTTTATCTTCAACATTAACATAAAAAGAAGAACCTAAATCTGTTGAACCAAAAGTACTTATCTTTAAATTATCTAGTTCAAAAGCTATCTCCTCCTTCGTAAAAGTAAAAAGTTTTTATGTTTATGTATCTTTATATCATCACTTAAAAATATATTTAATATTTCTCATTTAAAGTTTAACCATTTTAATATTTCTTTATTAAAATGATCACTATGACTATGTGAAGAAAAATACATAAACTTTTTTTATCAGTTCTTTTTATAAATTTACTTATAAAACTTTCTTCCTCATTTTTTTCTTATTAGTTGGAATTCTATAAAAATCAAATATTAAAATACTTTTTTTCTAACTCCAGTACAAAATCCACTATGATAAATATAATAAATCATATAGCACCTCTTATTTATTTTTTTAATTAATAGTTTATTTTACCATTTTTTTACAGAAAATTCAAAACAAATTTTCAAAAATGAAATAAAAAGAGAAACATTTGCTTCTCTCTTAATGTTAGCTTGGCAAATCCATACTCTCCCAGGCCGCTTCCAGCCAAGTACCATCAGCGTATATGGGCTTAACTTCTAGGTTCGGAATGTAACTAGGTGTACCCCCATAGCTATACTCACCAAGCATATATATTGTATCACATAATCTTGTTATGTGCAAGTCTGAACACTTGAAACTATATAGTAAAAACAAACTTAGATTAAAACTTCGATAATTAGTATTGGTCAGCTAAATGCATTGCTGCACTTACACCCCCAACCTATCAACCTCCTAGGCTCGAAGGTATCTTAAAGAATACTTATCTTGAAGTTAGTTTCCCGCTTAGATGCTTTCAGCGGTTATCTATTCCAAACGTGACTACCCAGCTGTGCCACTGGCGTGACAACTGGTACATCAGAGGTTTGTCCATCCCGGTCCTCTCGTACTAAGGACAGGTCTTCTCAATATTCTAACGCCTACAGTGGATAGGGACCGAACTGTCTCACGACGTTCTGAACCCAGCTCACGTACCGCTTTAATGGGCGAACAGCCCAACCCTTGGGACCTTCTCCAGCCCCAGGATGCGATGAGCCGACATCGAGGTGCCAAACCCTACCGTCGATATGGACTCTCGGGTAGGATCAGCCTGTTATCCCCAGGGTAGCTTTTTATCCGTTGAGCGACGACCCTTCCATTCGGAATCGCCGGATCACTATGTCCTGCTTTCGCATCTGCTCGACCCGTCAGTCTTGCAGTCAAGCTCTCTTATGCCATTGCACTCTATGGTTGATTTCCATCCAACCTGAGAGAACCTTTGAACGCCTCCGTTACTCTTTCGGAGGCGACCGCCCCAGTCAAACTGCCCACCTAGCACTGTCTCCGTGGCTACAAACCACAGATTAAATTTCAGCATTGAATGGTTGGTATTCCACCGATGACTCCGATACAGCTAGCGCCATATCATCTCAGTCTCCCAACTATCCTATACATGCAATGCCAAAACCCAATACCAAGCTACAGTAAAGCTCCATGGGGTCTTTCCGTCCTACTGTAGGTAACCGGTATCTTCACCGGTAATACAATTTCACCAGGCCTCCCGTCAAGACAGCGCTCAAATCATTACACCATTCGTGCAGGGTCGGAACTTACCCGACAAAGGAATTTCGCTACCTTAGGACCGTTATAGTTACGGCCGCCGTTCACTGGGGCTTCAATTCGGAGCTCTCACTCCTCCTCTTAACCTTCCAGCACTGGGCAGGTGTCAGCCCATATACATCGCCTTCCAGCTTAGCATAGACCTGTGTTTTTGTTAAACAGTTGCTTGAGCCTCTTCACTGCGACCCTCGAGCGCTTTGTATCGCATGGATACTGACACTCAAGGGCTCCTCTTCTCCCGAAGTTACGAGGTTATTTTGCAGAGTTCCTTAACGAGAGTTAGCCTGTCCGCCTTAGATTTCTCATCCTGACCACCTGTGTCGGTTTGCAGTACGGGCAGTCAAATATTAACGTTAGAAGCTTTTCTTGGCAGCGTGGGATTTGCACATTCATCTTACGACTGTATATCATACCTCAGATATAACTCAATGGATTTTCCTATCAAGTCATCCTACATACTTCTACGGACACTTCCGTTCGTCCGCGCGCATACCCTTCTGCGTCCCTCCATCACAATATATGACTGGCACAGAAATATTAATCTGTTTTCCATTCGCCTACGCATTATAGCCTGGGCTTAGGTCCCGGCTTACTCAGGGAAGACAAGCTTTACCCTGAAAACCTTGGTCTTCCGGCGAGGGGGATTCTCGCCCCCTTTCTCGCTACTTATTCCTGCATTCTCACTTCTGATACCTCCAGAGTCGGTTACCCTTCTCCTTCAACGGCCTACAGAACGCTCTCCTACCAATCCTTACGGATTCCACAGCTTCGGTTTATAACTTAGCCCCGTTACATTGTCGGCGCAGAGACTCTCGACTAGTGAGCTATTACGCACTCTTTAAAGGTATGGCTGCTTCTAAGCCAACCTCCTAGTTGTTTGTGAATCTCCACCTCCTTTCCCACTTAGTTATAATTAGGGACCTTAGCTGGTGGTCTGGGTTGTTTCCCTTTCGACAATGGAAGTTAACTCCCATAGTCTCACTCCTGAGCTCTAAATTATGGTATTCGGGTTTGATTGATTTCAGTAAGCAATACGCCCCCTAGATCATTCAGTGCTCTACCCCCATAATTGAACACTCAAGGCTGCACCTAGATGCATTTCGGAGAGAACGAGCTATCTCCTGGTTCGATTGGCTTTTTCACCCCTAAACCTACCTCATCCCCCAACTTTTTCAACGGCGGTGGGTTAGGGACCTCCACTGTGTCTTACCACAGCTTCATCCTGGACAGGTTTTAGATCACCAGGTTTCGCGTCTACGCCAAACGACTAAATCGCCCTATTAAGACTTGGTTTCCCTTCGGCTCCGTTATACTTAACCTCGCCGTTTAACGTAACTCGCAGGATCATTCTCCAAAAGGCACGCCATCACCATTGCTGGCTCTGACCGCTTGTAAGCACACAATTTCAGGTTCTATTTCACTCCCCTCCAGGGTTCTTTTTCACCTTTCCCTCACGGTACTATGCGCTATCGGTTAGTAAGAGTATTTAGCCTTATGAGATATGGTCCTCACAGATTCACACAGAATTCCTCGTGTTCCATGTTACTTGGGAGCAGAGTTATATGTGTAAGATTTACTTGTACAGGACTTTCACCTTCTACGGTTCGCCTTTCCAGACAATTCCAATTCATCAATACACTATATTGAATATCTTACAGTTCTTCACTACTCTGTCCCTCAACCCCTTAAATACAACGGCTGTATCCTTGACATATTTAAGGTTTAAAGCTTGACCCATTTCGCTCGCCGCTACTTTGGGTATCGTTTTTACTTTCTTTTTCCTCGCGTTACTTAGATGTTTCAGTTCACGCGGTTCCCTCTTTCGTATTAAGACTCCATCTTAATAGATTGCTCCATTCGAAAATCCTAGACTCTTACGTTCGATTGCAACTTATCTGAGGCTTATCGCAGCTTACCACGTCCTTCATCGGCTCTTACTACCTAGGCATCCTTTGTGTGCCCTTAATTATTTTAACCTATTTTTTTTGACAGCTAACTCTAAGAAATTGTTAGAGTTAATTTTTTTCTTGTTTGTTCTACTATATAGTTTCCAATGTTCAGAAGTAATCCCCAGCATTGCTGAAGAACATTACCAATAGAATAGAGAAAGACATATTCTCCTTAGAAAGGAGGTGATCCATCCGCACGTTCCCGTACGGATACCTTGTTACGACTTCACCCCAATCGCTAATCACACCCTCGGAGCATCCCTCCTTACGGTTAGGCCTGCTACTTCAGGTGCAACCAACTCTCGTGGTGTGACGGGCGGTGTGTACAAGACCCGAGAACGTATTCACCGCGACATTGCTGATTCGCGATTACTAGCGATTCCAACTTCATGTACTCGAGTTGCAGAGTACAATCCGAACTAAGAATAGTTTTTCTGAGATTAGCTCCACCTCGCGGCTTTGCGACTCTCTGTACTACCCATTGTAGCACGTGTGAGCCCAGCGTATAAGGGGCATGATGACTTGACGTCATCCCCACCTTCCTCCTGCTCATCGTAGGCAGTATCGCATGAGTCCCCAACTAATGATGGTAACATACGAAAGGGGTTGCGCTCGTTGCGGGACTTAACCCAACATCTCACGACACGAGCTGACGACAGCCATGCACCACCTGTCTTTAGGTTTCACCCGAAGTGACACTGAAACATCTCTGTCTCATTCCTAAGATGTCAAACGCTGGTAAGGTTCCTCGCGTTGCGTCGAATTAAACCACATGCTCCACCGCTTGTGCGGGTCCCCGTCAATTCCTTTGAGTTTCATACTTGCGTACGTACTCCCCAGGCGGATTACTTATCGCGTTAGCTTGGGCGCTGAGGTTCGACCCCCAACACCTAGTAATCATCGTTTACGGCGTGGACTACCAGGGTATCTAATCCTGTTTGCTACCCACGCTTTCGCGCTTTAGCGTCAGTATCTGTCCAGTAAGCTGGCTTCCCCATCGGCATTCCTACAAATATCTACGAATTTCACCTCTACACTTGTAGTTCCGCTTACCTCTCCAGTACTCTAGTCATACAGTTTCCAACGCAATACAGAGTTGAGCCCTGCATTTTCATCAGACTTACATAACCACCTAGACGCGCTTTACGCCCAATAAATCCGGATAACGCTTGTGACATACGTATTACCGCGGCTGCTGGCACGTATTTAGCCGTCACTTCTTCTGTTGGTACCGTCATTTTTTTCTTCCCAACTGAAAGCACTTTACATTCCGAAAAACGTCATCGTGCACACAGAATTGCTGGATCAGACTTTTGGTCCATTGTCCAATATTCCCCACTGCTGCCTCCCGTAGGAGTAAGGGCCGTGTCTCAGTCCCCTTGTGGCCGTTCACCCTCTCAGGCCGGCTACCCATCATCGCCTTGGTGAGCCGTTACCTCTCCAACTAGCTAATGGGACGCAAAGCTCTCTCACAGTGCATATAGCTTTCATAATCTTAGGATGCCCTAAAATCATAATATCAGGTATTAGCATTCGTTTCCAAATGTTGTCCCTAACTGTGAGGCAAGTTCTTTACGCGTTACTCACCCGTCCGCCACCCAAACCGAAGTTCAAGTAGACTTGCATGTGTTAAGCATTCTGTCAGCGTTCATCCTGAGCCAGGATCAAACTCTTCGTTCAATCTTTTTAATAGCTCAATTTTGCTATTTTATTTAACACCAAATTTATGGTTGCTTTTTGTCTTTTTCTCTATTCTGTTGCTAATGTCCTTGTCTCATTGACATCAGTTATAATAACATTTAAAATAAACTTTGTCAACAAAAAAATTAAATTTTTTAATTTTTTTCTAAATTTATATTTTTCTCTTTTATTTTTCAATAAAAAAATTTATTTGAATTTTATAAAATATTTCTCAGTTTTTGACTTTTTTTCTGTTATAATTATACTAACAAAAATTATTTTTAGGAGGTATAAAAAAATGAATGATATAGTTCACTATGAAGGAAATGGTTTCTATATATATGATGATAATAAAGAAATCTTAGCAAGACTTGAATATAAAAGAAAGGAAATACTTTAATTTTTGATCATACAGTTGTTTCAGATAAACTAAAAGGTCAAGGTATAGCTGGAAAAGCTTTTAGATGTTGCTGTAGACTATGCTAGAAAAAAATAATTTTAAAGTTCATCCTGTTTGCTCTTATGTAGTAAAGAAATTTGAAAGTGGAAATTATGATGATATAAAAATCTAAATTTTATGCAAAAAGCTGTTATATAAATTAACAGCTTTTTTCTATATAATTATTATGATTAAGGAACTACTCTTTGACAATAATTCTAGCAGGAATTCCTACTGCTATAGCATTATCAGGTACATCTGTTAAAACAACTGCATTGGCTCCAACTTTTACATTTTCACCTATAGTTATATCTCCTAAAAGTTTTGCTCCTGCTCCAAGCATAACATTATTCTTTATAGTAGGGATGTCTCTTGCTACTATTTGTTTGATTAGGTCTTTTTGAACTAAGTCCCACCTAAAGTAACTCCATGAAATATTACACAGTCATCTCCTACGATAGCTGTTTCACCTATTACTATTCCCATTCCATGATCAGAGAACACTCTTCTTCCTAATGTTGCTCCTGGATGTATTTCAATTCCTGTTAAAAAAATCTTGCTATCTGTGATATAAGTCTAGCTAAGAAAGTATAACTTGCATTTATAAAGAAAGTGAGCTAATTTATGGTATAACACAGCATGAAAAAGAAGCATATAATATTATTTCTAATTTACTTTTTACTGCTGGATCCTTTTGTTGTATATTTAAAAATTCATCCTTTTAACCATTTAAAAAAATATTCACTTTTTCTTTACTCCTCTTAACTATAGTTTTTATTTTTATTTTTGTTAAAAATGCTTCGATAGATAGATATTTTTCTCCTCCATCTGGAGCTATTGTAACAACTGTTTTACCTTTTTCCTAATTTCTTTGCAACTTGATAAGCTGCAGCAATGTTTGCTCCTGATGAAATTCCTACGAAATAATCCGAAATCATGAGAAGCTTTTTTTAGCGTATTCTAACGCTTCTTCTGAAGATATTTTTATAACTTCATCTACAACAGTAGCATCATAGTTTTCTGGAACAAATCCTGTTCCTATACCTTGTATAGAGTGTTTTTCCAGGTGCTTCTCCTGAAAGAACAGCTGATGTACTAGGTTCAACTCCAATTACTTTTTGTATCTTTTGATCTTTCTTTTAATCTCTTTTCCTATTCCTACTAAAGTTCCTCCAGTTCCAACACCTGCAACAAAAAGCATCTATAACTTTAAAGTCATCTAATATTTCCTTTTCCTGTTGTTTCATAATGTTTTTTTCTGGATTAGCTTTTATTATTAAATTGTTGTGGCATAAAGTAGTTTTGGATTTTCTGCAACTAATTTTTTTCTGCAACTGCAATTGCTTCTCCTATTCCTTTACTTCCATCTGTTAGGATAAGTTCTGCTCCATATGCTTTTTAAAGTTGATCTTCTTTCTATACTCATAGTATCAGGCATAACGATTACAACTTTATATCCTTTTAATCTTCCGATTAACGAAAGTGCTATTCCTGTATTTCCTGATGTAGGTTCTATTATAACACTACCTTCTTTTTAATAAACCATCTCTTTCTGCAGCTTCTATCATTCCTAAAGCTGCTCTATCTTTAACACTTCCACTTAAATTGAATTTTTCAAGTTTTTACATATACATCTGCAATATTTTTCATCTTTAAAATCAACCTTTACAACAGGTGTATTTCCAATTAAATCTAGTAAGTTATTATATATCATTTGTTTCTCCTCCATTTTTTTAAAAATTGACTTTATTTCTTTTCTTGACTTATTCTATCAATTTACAAAAGATAAAAAGCAATTTAACAAATAAAAATTGGAGTTGATATATACGAACCTAAAAAAATAATTTTTATTTATATTTTTCAATAATTTTAACAAAAATATATTGAACTTAAATTTAAAAATTTAGTATAGAAATATAGTTCCTAACAAAACAAAGAATAAATTTATACTATTATTTAGTAGCTATCTAGTTTAAAAAATTTTTATAAAAAAAGTGTTTTAATATAAAATAGAAATAAAGTATAATATATTAAATTAAAAATATTTAAAAAATTTTTGTATACGACATTATATGTCATTATAATTTGATACAATATATTTATAAAATATAGAGGAGTTGATTAAATTGGAGATTATATTTTAAAATATTATTGATTTTTAAATAAAAATAAAATTTAGGGAGGAAGTATATGGGAGAAAATATAGAATTTGATGATAAAAAGTTAAAAAAAGTTAAAAGAATTAATAGAGAAATCAAAAGATTTAATGAAAGATTATTTAAGTAGAGATAGTTCTGAATTAAATATTTTAAATATAATAGATAAAGGCTACTGATGAACATAATCATTCAAAAATTTTGAATATTTTTATTTACTAAGATTCATACAAAAAAATGGAAGAGGTAGTTTTCTAACTTTATTTTTTAAAAATTAGGAGTAGAGAATATTGATGAAGATGAATTCTTAGTTGAAAGAGAATATAGATGTGATCCTTATGGACAAATGGATTTTAAAATAGAAAATGAAAACTTATGTATAGTTTTAGAAATAAAATTTATGCTAAAGATGGACCAAAAACAACTTAGAAGATATGAAGAGTATTGTTTTAGAGAATAAAAAGATTATAGAATCTTTTTATTTGACATTAGATGGACATAAGCCAAGTAAGCAAAGTATAGAAGGTTTTGAAAATGAAAACAAATTAAAATGTATAAGTTTTAAAGAGCATATTTTACCTTGGTTAGAAGATTGCTTAAATTTAGTGAAAGATGAAGATATTAAAAGCATCTTTTTTATTTTTACAATATATATCAACATTAAAGAATTTAATTGAGGAGGAGAAATACAAAATGGCAGGATTAATTGAAAAACCTGAAGATGCGAAAAGCTATTGCATTTTTATATGAAAAAGTTTTTAAAAATATGAAATGCAAGAAATTTTTAGAAAAATTTTTATATGGTATAGGAGAGAGAGAATATAAAAAAAGTTTTTAGAATATATACATTTTGATAATAGTATCGAAGATTATTATATAGAAAAAACTCAGCAGTCCCAAGTATATCTTTTTACTAGAAAAATTTGAAAAAGATGAGAAAATATATTACTTTTAATTTTGGAATTGAAGTTATTAAAGATGGACTAATTGGATGTTTAGGTTTTTATGAATATTATGAAAAACAATGAAAAATATTTATGATTGGATTAAATATGAAATGAAAAATATAGATTCATATTTTTGAAAAATGGGATAAATAAGACAATTAAATAGAAAAGATTTGAAAACTTTTAATACTAAGTGGTTTTTACTTTATTAGATAGTCAAAGATATATATTTTAATGATATTTCTCCATCTTCAAGAACTTTTAGATTTAATTGACAATGTGGATAGGGAAGTAGAGTATTTAAGTAAATATATTGTAGAAAATATTATTGAAAAACTTTTTAATAATTAAAGGGGAAACATATGCAAGAAAAATTAAAAGTTATAACTATTGGTGATTATAGCATTTCTATACTGAGAACTATTTTAAAGATAATGAAAATATTGATTTTTTTAAAATTAGCCTTAGATGAAAGTATAGATAATTTAAACACTAATTTTTTCTAAAAAGAGATATTGTATTTTCTAAGAACTAATGCTGAAAAATTTAGAAAAATTATTAGAAGTTGGAAAGGCTTTTAAAAAGAGAAAAGAAATTATCACTATAACTGTTTTTAGAAGAAAAACTTGTTATGGAAAATAAGAAAGTTTTAGAAGAAAATCTATCAATGCTATTTTTCCCAGTAAAATAAAAAAAGATGATATAGAAAATTTATTTCTAGAACTTATAAAGATGATTTACAATATAATCTTTTGAAAGATGCTATATAAATCTTGATGTTGAAGATGTTAAATATATGCTAAGAGATTCTGGAATAAGTGTATTTGGAAGTTTAAATATAAATAAAGACTATTTCAAAAGAAGATATTATAAAAACATAAATTATCCTTTCTATCCTAAAACTTTAAAAAGATTCTAAAAAGATTCTTATATTTTTAGATACTTTAGAAGGTTTTGTTTTTAACAGAAGGAGAGTTAATTATAGATATATTAAGAAAATGAAAAAGTGGAAAAACAATAGAAGATATCTTATTCTCAGTTAGAATGGCTAATAGACTTTGAAAAATAGAATAGAGTGTAGTTTCATAGCAGGTGTATTTAAAGAAGAATAAGAAGTAAAAAGGAGAAGTCATTTAGCTTCTCCTTTTCTAGTATTTTTGAGGTAATTTTAGTATATTTTATTTTATTTTTAAAAGATGTCCCATTCTTTCTTTTCTTAGTTTTTTTAGGTACACTTTATTAACTTTATTATGTTCTATCTCGATTTCTTCTCTTTCAACAACAGGCATTCCATATTCTTGAATTCCATTAATTTTTTTAATGGATTGTTTGTTAAAAGTTTTATAGATTTAACTCCTAGTGCTTTTTAACATTTGTGCAGCAACAGCATAGTCTCTCATATCTGCACCAAATCCAAGATGTAAGTTTGCATCTAGTGTATCCATTCCTTCTTCTTGTAGATTATAAGCTCTTAATTTATTTAAAAGTCCTATTCCTCTACCTTCTTGTCTTAGATAAAGGATAACTCCTTCTCCAAGTCTATCAATTCTTCTCATAGCAGTTTTTAAGCTGAGAACCACAATCACATCTTAAAGAACCTAGAATATCCCCTGTGAAACATTCAGAGTGTATTCTAACAGTAACTCCTTCTTTTCCAGCAACATCACCTTTAACAAGTGCTATATGTTCTTTACCATCAATATGATTTTTCAAAACCAACTATTTTTGAAAAGTTCCATTGTCAGTTGGCATATTAGCTACAACTTCAACTTTCATCAATTCTTGAGTTTTTCTTTCTATATTTTTATTAAATCTGCTATAGTGATAATTTTTAAATTATGTTTCTTAGCAAAAACTTCTAAATCATCCATTCTTGCCATAGTACCATCATCTTTTAAAAATTTCACAGATTACAGATACAGGTGCAAGTCCACATATTTTACATAAATCAACTGTTGCTTCAGTATGTCCTTCTCTTTCAAGAACTCCATTATCTTTTTGCAATTAATGGGAATATATGTCCAGGTCTTGTGAAATCACTAGCTACAGAATTTATATCAGCTAATTTTTTTAATTGTTGTAAGTCTATCAGCTATTGAAATTCCTGTTGTAGTTCCTTCTTTTGCATCAACTGATACTGTGAAAAGCTGTACATTTTAGCATCAGTATTTCTTGCAGTCATAGGATCTAAGTTTAGTCTAACTGCATATTCACTTGACATTGGTGTACAAGTTAAACCTCTTGCATATGTTGCCATAAGATTAATACTTTCATAAGTTGCTTTTTTTCAGCTGCAACAAAAAGGTCTCCTTCATTTTCTCTATTTTTCATCGTCTACTATTATTAGAGGAATACCATTCTTAATATCTTCTAATACATCCTCAATTTTGTAAATCATTTTATCCTCCTAAAAACCATTTTTCAAGCAAAAAAACTCTCTTGAAATTTTTACTTTTTTTATTTTCTTTTTCTTCAAGTTTGTCAAAATGGACAAATCTTTCTATATTTTTCCAACTAAGTCAGTTTCAATATTTACAATGTCCCCAACTTTTTACTTCCTAATATTATTTTTTTGTTGTGTATGAGGTATCAATGAAACAGAGAAAGTATCATCTGTTAAAGAAATAACTGTAAGACTAGCTCCATCAATAGTAGCTCTCCCTTTTTCAACAATGTATCTCATATATTTTCTGCTAATTTTTATTTCATAAATTTTAGCAATTCCTTCTTGAGTGATAGAAACAATCTCACCTTCACAATCCACATCACCTGTAACTAAATGTCCTCCAAGTGGTGTTGACAAAGTAATAGATTTTTTTCTAAATTCACCTCATCTCCTGCTTTTTAATCTTTTTAAATTAGACCTAGAAATAGTTTCAAACATGCAATCTGCAACAAAATAATCTTTTGAAAATTCAGTAACTGTCAGGCATACACCATTGGTTTGCAATACTATCTCCAAGTTTAACATTTTTCTAGAAACTTTATTTGCTTTTTTATTTTTTTAATTTGATAGATTTATCTCCACTATTTAAAGAAATAACACTACCTTTTTCTTCAACTAAACCTGTAAACATATACCACCTTACTACTTATTAAAAATAGTTCGTTACTGAGTAAATTTTAAAAAAAATTTTCTTTTGAAAGATTTTTAATAAATTTGTAGTTATATATAGATTGCTGAGCCTATAATGTTTCTAGAGCTCACAGGCTCTTTCAGCATTATGGACGTCAGAAATCTTATTAAAAACTGTAATTATTTACTCAAAGAAAATTTCTAATGATAAATTATAATGTAACTCACTTATTTTTTTAAATAATATCTATAGATTTTTCGAAATTCTATGAGATATTATCTCCATAAATATTAAATTTAGGATTAGAAAGTTTGAAATACTTCTTCCATACTATCAAAGTTAAAATCCATTTATGAAGGGAATAGATGAATTATCTCCAATAATTTTTAGGAGCTATAAATATTTCTCCAGCATCTATTACATTTTTCTTTGAAAGCAGTAGAAATAAGTCCACTTCCACCTTCTAAAAAGAACAGAATCTATATTTAATTTTTCCTAATTCTTTTTAAAAATATCTTCCATCTTAAATATTTTTTTCCTTCAAGATAGATTAATCTTGTTCCTAGATTTTCATATTCTTTAACTTTTTCAAGATTTCTATTATCATTTGATGTAACTATTATTGCTTTATTATCGTTAAAATGTAAGAACTTAGAGTCTATTGGACTCTCTAAATTTGGATCTACTACAACTCTAAAAAGGATTTCTTTTTTTCTATTCCAAACTTTTTCCTCATCAAGTCTTGAGTCTAAACTAGGATTATCTTTTTAAAACAGTATTTATTCCCAACCATAATAGCTGAAAATTTTGTTCTTAAAAAAATTGAACTTTTTCTCTAGCTAGCTCATTAGTTATCCATTTAGATTTTTCCACTTCTTGTTGCTATTTTTTTCCATCAAGAGTTATTCCACATTTTAAGAATAAATAAGGAATTTTTATTTTTCTATGTATTTTTAAAAAAATACTTTATTTACTTCTTTTAGCTTCTTTTTCTAAAAATTCCAAAATCAACTTTAATTCCTGCATCTTCTATTATTTTTATACCCTTACCTGCAACTAAAGGATTGGGATCAATACAGGCAATTACACATCTTTTTATTCCAGCTTCTACAATTCTTTTTGCACAAGGCGGAGTTTTTTTCCTTGGTGAGAGCAAGGCTCTAAAGTAACATATATAGTAGCACCTTTTGCTTCTTCTCCTGCTTCATTTAAAGCCCAAACTTCAGCATGAGGACCACCATATTTTTTATGCCAACCTTCACCAATTATCTTTCCATCTTTTACTACAACTGCACCAACAAGTGGATTAGGATTCACTCCTCCTATTCCTTTAAAAGCAAGTTCTATAGCTCTTGCCATAAACTTTTTCATCTACAGTTTTGTTCATAATTAGATTCCTTTTTATTAAATTGATCATTTCAATAGCAGTCATGGCAGCATCTGCTCCTTTGTTTCCTGCTTTTGTTCCTGCTCTTTCAATAGCTTCTTCTATTGAGTTAGTTGTTAAAACTCCAAATATTACAGGAATTTCACTTTCTAAACTTACATGAGCAACTCCTTTTGATACTTCTGCACACACATAATCAAAGTGTGGTGTAGATCCTTTTATAACAGCTCCTAAAGTTATTACTGCATCATATTTTTTTAGATTTAGCTAATTTTTTTGTGCTATTAAAGGGATTTCAAATGCTCCTGGTACCCAAAAATAGATTTATATTATCATCTTCTACATTGTGTCTTCTTAAGATATCTTCAGCTCCACCTATTAATTTAGATGTTATGAATTCATTAAATCTAGCTGCAACTATCGCAATTTTTATTCCTTCTCCATTAAATTTTTCCTTCAAATACTCTCATTTTTACCTCCAAATATATTTTTAATTTTATTTTTAATCTAATCTACTTATTTTTAATTATTGAAATTATCATTAATATTGCACTTGCAATTTGAACAGGACTTAAAACATTTTCCATTTATGAAATAATCAAAGATTACACTTGATATAGGGAAACATAGTTCACACATAGTAGCAACCTTTGCTGTTATGTATCTAAGTCCAAAATAATAAAGTAGTATCGCTCCACTTCCCTGTTGTCAAGGCAATGATTACAAAAATCAGCCAATTTCCACCAGTAGCTTCAGAGAAATCTCCAAATCCACTAGTAAAAGCAACAATAACAAACATTATACAAGTTGTCATTAAATATCTTACATATAGTGCTGTCCTAAATGAAGCAGCCTTCAAAACTCTTTTTCCAAAAACTGTAGCTGAACCAAATGAAAAGGCAGCAAGTAAAGAGTAAAGTGAGGCAGCTAAAAGGTTATCTCCTTCAACAACTTCTGGAATATTAAATTCAAAAGTTAAGAAGTATCCTCCTAGTAGAGCTAAAAAGCCCCAAAATAGATAATCTTTTTTTAATTTTTTTCTTTTTAATAGTATTCTAGCCAATAGTATTGCAAATATTGGTTGTAATTTTTGTAAAAGTGTTACAACTGTCAAATGCTTAAAATTTACTAGAAACAATGCTTTTTACTATTGATAAAGTTCCTAAACTTCCACCAAATAAAGCAACACAGAAAAAGAAAAAAATAAATCATTCTTATCTAACTTTCTTATATTTTTAATTTCTTCTTTACCAAAAAAATAACTGACATCAGTATTAAAGGTAAGAGATGAAGAATAAAAACAACAAAAAGGTACATGTAAGTTAAATAATCTTGGTGTTAAAGCTATACCATCAAAAACCCCACATAGTAGCAGCAAGACACACTAGTAAGGCTCCTTTTATATGCTTATCCATTATATCCTCCCCTAGAAATAAATAAAAACCCGAATTAGACTTCGGGCAATTGTTCTAAACTATAGGAAATATAAATTAAAAAAATTTAAATCTCTTATCTTCTCTCATCCAGACTCTACTGTCGGTTTTGGAATTTCACCAAATCAAAGCAAATGCTTTCGTGGACTATACCACCGGTCGGGAATTTCACCCTGCCCCGAAGACCATATATTTTTATTCTCATCTATAACTATATTACTCTTTTTCTTAATTTGTCAATAGTTATTTTTTTACAACTTCTAATCTGAGTAAATTGCAACTATACAAAAAAAGTGCTATATAATCATTTATATTGTATAGTTTAAAAAGCCATACAATTGTATGTAATCTTTCAAAATCATTTTCATCTTTTGCTTTTATTACTTCTTCTAATGATTTTTTTGATATACATTGGATTTTTTCTATTATGTTTTAGAGGACATTGTTTTTTAAATTCTTCAAGTGATAATTCTCCAAATATCATTTTTTTCTAGCTCATCAATTATTTTTTTCTTCTTTTGTCATTTTTTAATCTTCCTTTATTTCTTAAATCATATGGTACATAACTTTTTTCAGTAATCTTATAAAGAATTTTACCAAATCTCTTTTTTTACAATTTCTATTTCATCATTAGCTTGATGCGTTTTCTCTAAATTATTTTTTTATCATAGACATAATATGAATATATACTATTATCAATACGTGAATCAAAGTAACTTTCACCTAAGGAATGCAAGTTTGTTAATTCTTTCTTTGTTAAATTTTTTTCTTCTAATACTAAATTAACTTCTTCTAAAAATTCCTTTAATTCCTTTTATGTATTCATCAGAGTTTCTTCCCATATTTTTTATATTTTTTCAATTACATCTATTAAATTCTTTACTGAATCTCTAAGTTCAATAAAATCTTCTTCTATAAAATAATTCTTTCATTAATCTTGTTCCTCCACATCTTTATCTGTAAAATCATGTCTATTTAATTGCTTTTATTGCATATTCTCTAATAAGTTCATTTTCATTTTTAGCTAATAATTCTAATTTTTTTCTTTTGCTTTTTGGAGTATTAGTATATCCCAAGGCATAAGTACATTTTCTAGCTATATTGAAAAAAATTCATCCTCTTTCTTATAATCAAAGTTCCATGACTGCTAAATCATACACACGATTTATTAGTTTAGGAGAATGTTTTTTTCAAGTAAAAAGCTAAATCTTCATGTTGATGATGCCTTTTTATCACATGCCAATTTCAATTAAAAATTCATTAAAAAGAATCATCTTCTAAATAGTAATCTCTGATTATAATCATAATTAAAGTTATTAATATCTCAATGATATATTTTGTATCATTGCTAACATCTTTTTGTTCATCTTGTAAAAAAATTTTTATCACTTTTTCGTGGCTCATTTTTTTAAATTTTTTTCTATCAACTCTTCATAACTTAAATTTAATATCATTTCTCTTTCTTCTGTTGTCATTTTTATTCACTTCCTTCTTATTATTCATATCTATAATATCAGCTTCAACAATATTTTTCATTAAAAAAATGTCTAAATCTCTATTTCTTATATTACTACACTTCTATTGGAATATCTAAAGGTGTTACTTTTTTTATAAATTACAGTTATTTTATCTTGGAATTTTCCTGTTCTTTTCTATTGTACTTTTCTCCCATCATAAACATATACTATTGGTGAGGAACCTGATTCCCAATCACATATTTCTTCTATTCCTGGTTCTACATATTTTTCATTTCTTCTAATATTTCTTCAAAATTTACCTTTTTCTATATTTGTATTAGTCCAAAAATGCTATTATTCCATCCTCTTTTGATCTATTAAAAAAATAACTTTTTATTATCTATTATTTCTTTTCCCTTCCATTTCTTTTGTTATTACTTCAATACTCTTCTATTTTTTTATTTTTTCTAAATCCTCTAATAACTGTTTTTTTCTTTTTCTTTTTTTATTGTTAATATTCCAGGACTTTTTCCAACCTTTCACTTGCTATAACCCCCTATATATTGTGGTTCTAAGTCATATTTTTTTCATCATTTCTTTTGCATAAAAAAATATGCTTCTTTCATTTCTTTATTAGTTTCCTTTTAAATTTTTCCTCTTATATATACTATTCTTTTCCATATTTATTTTTCCCCTTTAGGAATAGTTATTTTTTTCCTCATGCTGAATTTTCCTTCACTATGGATAGTTTTTTTCTTTAAACTTAATTTTAGAAAATAGCTAGCCTAAATTTTTAAACTACCTATTATGAGATTATTCTAATTATATAATTACATACTTACCATCTTTTTAAAACTTTTTACAACTGGATCTTCTATTTCAAATATTTCTTCATAATTTTCATCCGTTATTGGTTTTTCTAAAAATTTTATCCATCTATCTAAAAATATAGATTAAATCTTCTTTTTTTCATTTCTAATAATTCATCTGGTTCATCACCATCAAAATATGTGTCTATATCATATATAATTATTTTATTTTCTTCAATATCTAGCTCTGCTGCTACAGCCTCTCAGATATATCTTTTTAAATTTTTCTTCCAAAGCTTTTTTTGGTAAACTTCAAAAAAATTTTTACAATCAATTGGGTTATGTAAATAAAAAGATATAAATTTATACTTTTCATTTACTTCACAAGATTGAAATATTATTTTTTTATTTTTTTAATATAATGAAATTTTAATACCATATTTTTTTCTCCCCTTTTTATTCAAATATTTTTATTGGTTTTCCTGTGGAAATAAAGTTTTTCTACCCTATATCTACTTTTTACTCTTGATTTTTATTTTTTTCCTTTCATCATAAACTATTTTTGAAATTATAAATTATTAGAATGAGGAACTTTATTTTCAAATATAGATTTTCATTTCTATAAAAATTCTTTTGCATTATGAAAAAACTTTTTTTATTATTATTTAAAAATCAAAACCTACAATAGTTCTATATTTAATAGCTAATTCCAACATATTTTTAAATTTTATTAGATTAATATCATTAGAATTTTTGAATTATTTTTATTAACAATCCTCAATGCTAATGGTATTTTCTCTAATGATAATACTTCTTCTTCATAATCATCAATAAGCACGTCGCACTCTTCATTGATTAGTTGAAATACTTTTAAAGTATAAAAATACACTATATTGACTCTCTGATAAAATTAATTCTTCCATTTGTTCATCTTTTTGAACTCCATAATCATAATCCTTCATTGCTTTTTTATATCTTTTTGGGACTCTAATATATCTCATACGTTCCATAAAATTCCCCCTAAAATAATCAGTTTATTATAGCTAATTTCACTATTTTTTTACTATCAATTATTTAGTTCAACAACTGTCTTATTAATATTTTTATATATTATTATAGATAAAATTAGTATTTTTTTAGAAAACAGTTAGCCTAAGATTTTTTTACTACTTAGTGAAAATTTATCTTATTTATGCAATTACATACTCATTACCATTTAAAACTTCAATAATATCTTCTGATATTTTATTTAATTATGTATAAACTTTGTCTTCTTTTTTTATAATTTCTGAGATATTCCAAATTACTTTTTGGCTTCTCCTTTATTTTCTTTTGAGGTTATGAAGGGGCATAAATTATATACTACCTTTAAAGCAGGTATTTATTCTGCCAATTCATTAGCAAATATCATAAACATTTTTTTATTTCTTTTCCTTCTATAAATTTTTTTCTATCAATATTTTTATCTATTATGTAAACTAGTAGATATATACTAAGGTTGTGAAATATTCCCATTGAATTTGATATCTCCACTTTTTAATTGTTTTGAGTTATCAGCTTTTATTTTTCTCTAATTGATAAAAATATAAACCTTTTCAGCTTCTGATCCCCTTTTATTATCTAAAAAGATATTAGGTAAATCTTTTTATTTCATCATAGTCAAAAAAACGAATTTTTTTGTTTTATCATAATTTTTATATTGTTGTCTTACATCATTTCTGTCACTTTCAGTAGCTATTATCAATTCATTATCAAAATCTATATTTTTTTATCTTTTTATTGAATTATCATCTATTAAAATATATATTTCAATATCTATTGAGGCATTCCATTCTTTATACATAATTCTATTATCTCTATACCATTCTACTAATAGATTATATACTAAATCATAATATATAGTCCCCTTATCATAGTCTTTTTTTATCACAATCTTTAATTTTTCTAAAATCTTCTGTGTAATCAAGAATAAATACTATTCCTTCTTTTTCTTTCTTTCATTTTTTTCAAAAACTATTAAATCTCCTACAATATCATGATAAGTATAATTATCTTTTCTATATTTTTCATTATATCCTAGAAAATCCATTTCTTTTTGAATAATATCATAAAAATCACTCCAACTTTTTATTTTTATCTTCAAAAGTCTATAATCCATTTATCTTTTAGAGTTTTCATATATCGCTTTTTCTTTTTAGTTTTTCTGTTATAATTAATCTATTTGATAACATAAATATACTCCTTATTTTTATTCTTCTAGATCATCTTTTTACATAGCCTTTTTTTACCATATCTCTTACTAATTCTTTTTAAGTATTTTTCATTAATTTCTTCAACTTTTAAACTGTCTGCCTAGTTCTTCAACTCTTGAAACTATTACATTATAGAAACTTGTACTCTATTTTTAGATAAATATTTTTTCAATCTACATAGCTTTTTTTCTGATTTAAATCTAATTCTTAAAAATAATTCTATTGATTAATCTAATAAAGTTATTTTTCTTTAATTCTTTTTAATTCACGATTTATTTTATTCATTTTTCTCTATCTTCATCAGCTACATACATTTCTGTCAAGCCTCCTCTTGGTGGATATAATCCAACTATTATTTCCTTAACTTCTTGATATTTTTTAATGTCATCTATTTCATCTGTATCTATCACATATATCAACTCATTTAGAAATTTTTCTTACTAATCTTTCATTATAATTATTTAAATCATATTTTTTTCCATAAATTCTAATAATTTATTTGCTGCATCTTTTAATTTTAAAAATTCATTTTCTTTTTTCACCTCTTATAAAATTTTGAATTTTTCTGGTATTCACTGCTCTGAAATATATATATTTATGTATAATTATTGAATACAAATCAGCATCCTCTTTTTGTCATTTTTGAATTAGAAAACTTACTAAATATATATTTTGGTGCAAATTTATTCTTAACTATATCTAAAAAGCTCTTCTTTTTAAATCATCTATACAATATTTATTGATTAAATAAATTAAATCTCTTTTATCTTCTTCATAAGTTCTCATTTTGTAACACTCTCCTTAAATTTTTATATATGATTTGAAAAATATCTCCTATATTCTTACATAGCTATTTTCATTACTACTTATTTAATTATTTCTTCTTTTAATATTAAATCTGTTCTTGGGTTAGGTAATAAATCTAATCTATCATATTTTTATTATCATTTTTCAATAGGAATCATTTGTAACTCACCACCTTGCCCATATTCAGGATAAGATTCTGTAAATGGCTCTAAGTCCTTCCCTGTATCTCCATAAGAACTTTCTTTTTAAATATCTTTATTACTATTTTTATTAAATGTGTTAGAACACTCGTGGCTCTAGCACTCGTTAGGAGTGTTAGCCGTGAGACATGTACTCGTAGGGGTATGAATACACCAACATTGAAAATGTTGTATTAAAATTTGCAATTTTACTAGTTTTTAGTGTATAATATATTTAGAACATTAGCAACTGAATATATGGAGTTAAGGCTAGTAAACAGTAGCCTTGTAAAAATATTCACTGTTCTGTATAGTTGTTCTTTTTAAATATAATATACAGATAAAAGTAGCGGTGTAGATGCAAGTCTTATCCAGTAGTGGCTATCGTGGACTAGCCAAAAAGAATAAGGGTTTTAAAACCAAACTTCTTAGAAGATAACTTACTTTTTCAGCTATCTTATGAAGCTCTCGACTCTAGCACTCGTGAGGGTGCTAGTCGTGAGTAGTTCACTTATTCCTGTATAAAGCTTCATTATCTTTTTATAATTTCTGAAATATTCCAGATAATTTTATTTTCATAATTTATACAAAATATATTATCTGATATTTGAGAATTATATCCTATTCTAATTATAATGAAATTTTTTAAATTCTATTATTTCTAAAATTTTTAGTAGAAATCTCTAATCACATTATTAATATTTAAGATATTCTTATGAACTATAATTTTATTTTTCTTTCATATCTTTCTCCAATCTCTCTTTCATTTACGAATTGTTCTTCATTTAAGCGAGTTCCATTTGAATTCATATTTGACTTAGAAAGCTGATACACTTAATCTGTTATGACCTTCTTCCATAATCAATATTCACTTTTATTGATACTCCACTACTTTTATAGAATTACTTAATTCAATAGCTTTTTTTAGTAATATTTTTCTACAAAGCTATATAAATATTTTTAATCTATATAGCTTTTTCATAATTCTTAATCTACTTCTATTATTTCTTCATATTTTTCATAATTTTTCTGGAATTTTTCTTTCTAAATTCTATCCATTTTTCATTAATTTTTAACATACCTTTTCTTGATATTTCTGCCTTCCCTTCCTCATTATCTGGATCAAATACCCAATAAATATGAACCTTATCTTTAAGAAAATCAGCTCCCCATACTTGACCATCTAGTCCTGAATATTTTCTTTTTATCTAACTCTCACATATTTCAGTTAAATTACTTTTCAAAATTACTAATATCATTTATATAACATCCTATTAAAATTTCATTTTGTGTTTTATTAATAGAACTACAAGCAAAACTAATTTTTTTCATAAATAGTTTTTCAAAACTTTTATAGTAGCACAATTTAAATTTCATTTTTTTCCTCCTGATTTAATTATTTATTTTTATTGTAAAGGGTAAACTATTATATTAGGATATAAATAACCTTTTACTTTTTATTCCTGAAATGGATTTTACTATATTTTCTACAACATTTCCTATATTTATAATTTTTATTCTTAGTTTTTATTAAAAAGTTATATATACATTTTAATTAAGAAAATAGCTAGCTTAAATTTCTAAACTAGCTATTACTTTTTGCTATAAAATTAAACACTTGGTAAAAATACTTTTTGGATCTCCACTTTCATAATAAATAGATATATTATCTCTCTTTATTATGAAACTGTTATTTGTTTTTAAATCTTTTATATAGATATCTATATAAAATCTGCCATCTTCTAATGAATCATAAACTTCTCCATTTTTGCCTAAAATTCTTAAAAATTCTTTTTGTAATGGATAACTTTTTCTGATTACTACTTTTTCCATTATTAGCTGTATAAGTCTGTCCAAAATTCTCTAAATCATTTATATTTTTATTTATTTCTACTGTTCCTATTACTTCATCATTAAAACGAAAATTAATTTTTTTCTAATTCTAAATATCTCTTTTTTTATAAAATTCTATTAATAGATCTGTACTATACATAAAAGCTGACTTCTTTTTAATTCAGGGTAATCTTCTAATATAATTTCTTGTGTTTGATCTGATATTCTGTAACGATTTTCTGGAACTACATACACAAATTTTATCATAAATATTAAAATAAAAGAATAAAAAAATGATACAACTATTCTATAAATGTTCTCACTTATACCTCCTAATATTCTTCTATTTCTTTTTACTCTTTTTAAAGCTTTTTCTACCATTTTTTTCTGTTTCTATTTCATCTGTTGTCCTATAGATAACAAAAAAATAATTTTGAAAGTTTTTTTGAAATATTATTTTTACTCCATCAAATCCTTTAGTCATTTCATTTAATAAAGTTTTTTTCTCTATTTATATTTTTATTAAATTTCCTTAATATAAATACATTCTTCTTTTAAACTTCCATCTTGGTAGTATTCTTTGTACAAGCCAGAAAAACTTTTCTTCTTCATCAAAAAGCAACCCTTATTTTTATTTTATTGTTTTTCGTACTCATGCCATAATCCTACTTTCTTTCCATCTAAATATGCACCTCTTAAAATAATATTCCCATTTTTATTAAAAATTTCCCTTATTCCCTGAAATTTTTCCATTGACTATACAATTTTTCTACTATCTTTTTGTTTTAAGATAAAATATCTTTTTGAATTTTTACTTCATTCACAAAATTATTTATTTTTTTATTTTTATAGATTAATGAAATTTCTTCATAACAAAAATTTTTCTTCTTCACTTGTTTCTTTAAATTTTTATCTAAAAATTTTTCTTATTTTTATTTCATTCATATCAAATCCTCTTTATAATAAACTATTAATATTTATATTTATTAAAATCATCTAAGTCATCTCTTTTTTTCACTATAATAAAAATCTCCATTCAAAACAATAGTTTTATACAATTTTCCATTAAAACCAAGTCTTTTTAAAAAGTAACTTTTTACAATTTCCTTTAAGTTTTTTTCTTTTTTTATACAATTTCTCCATTTAGATTTTTTTATCTCATAAAAACCTGTAAGCTTTTCCATTTTTATAATTTCTTATTTCATAACCTTGACCTAAGATATAAAACTCCCATAATCCTTCTTTTTATGTACTTATAAATATAACCATTATAGATTTTTACAACTTCCTTTTTACATATAGCTCTCCTGTTGGATAATATTGTTTTAACTGTTTCTATTTCTCCATCTGCAAGTGTTTTTCAGCTATATTACCATTTTTATAATTATAATAACCCGTTATTAATTCATCTTTATACCATAAATTTTTCTTGAATTTTTTTATTATTAAAACTATAAGATTTACTTATTCCTTCTGAGTTTCCATTTTCTCCTATTGCATATATTTCAAGTATTCCATAATCTTTTTCTTACTACCATTCCAGTATCATAGCCATTTACAAGTGCATTTTCAAAAATTATATCATCTTTATTATAATAATAATCTGCTCTATTCTGTGTTCTTTATAAGTCATATATTCTTCAACTTTATCTGTTGATAACTCATATAATTTATGAATTTTTATATCTTTATTTACCATTTCTATATCTAAAAGCCAGTGTGCTTTTAGTTTTTATTAGCTATCTCTTTAAAATCTTCATTATAATATTTTTATCACATTCATAAAATCCTCCTTATATAATTAAAGTTTTAAATTCTTTTTGATTTAAAAAAATTCCCATAGCTCTCTATTTTTTTAGAAAGTTATGGGATTTTTAGATTTACATATTTTTGAGCTGCTGTCATTAAGAAAGGTATAATTTGTTTTTCTTGAAACAACATTTTTCAAGTAAAAATTTCATTATTAACTACTTCCTTCTTAAAAGGCATTTCTCAACTATTTCAATTTCTTTTTCCATAAGTAAATACTAGGAATTTGAATTTATAATATCTGTTACCACAAATAAGAACAATGAATATCCATATTTTTCCTATTTCATGTTCAATTTCTTTTGCTATTTCTTCTTTTTCTTGCTACCAATTCTCCTATTTGTACTGTGTTGATTTGAGCAACTGCAATTTCCATATCACCAATAGGGAATACTTTCTTATCTTGATTTATAATTTCCTTCATACTTGACTTAGCCATTGAAGTTCCTGCAACTAACATTTCCATACCATATTCTGATATATTATCTACTTTTTGCAAGTTTTGCTAATTCCTTTGCCACTTCAACATCTCTACTTGTACAAGTTGGAGATTTAAAAAGTAAAGTATCAGAAAGAATTGCACTCAGCATAAGTAAAGCAGTTTTTTCATCAGGTTCAATCTTAGCTTCCTTATATAGTCCATATACTATTGTAGATGTACATCCAACTGGCTCTGTCCTTATTTTTGTGGCTTCATTTGTTTGGAAGTTAGCAAACTTATGATGATCTACAACTTCAAGTATATGTGCATCTTGTATTCCTTCAACTGATTGTGAAAATTCATTATGGTCAACCATAATTACCTTTTTTCTATGAAAATCTATAAGGTGCTTTGTTCTTATTGTTCCATATACTTTTCCATCATCTTCTAAAACAGGGAAGTTAGTTTGGTTTGCATCCTTCATTATTCCTCTAATTTCATTTAAGAAATCTTCTTTATTGAAGTTGAATAGAACTTTATTTGTATTTAAAAATTCCTCCAACTGATATTGATTGGCTGATTAGAGATATAGCCTTAAAGAATGAATGTCTAACTAACATAATTGCACATTCCGATGTTACACGTGGACTGATAAAGTCACCTTTTCTACAACATACTATTACAACTCTTGCTCCAGCCTGAATGGACTTATCTATACCATCTGTTAAAGAAGTTGTTATAACTATATCACCTTTCTTTTAAACTCTCTAATTCTGATGCTTCTTTTTAAATTTGAAAGCAATTTCTCCTTCAGGATAGTTTCCACTTATAACTTCTCCTTCCAAAGCTTCTTTTTAAGTTTTTCAAAAGTAGTGCTATATTTACTAAATAAATCTGAATAATCTATTTCCAAATAAGTATTTGCTATATCTGAAATACTTAACATTGTTTTTAAAATATCCTTCTGTGTCTATAACTGGTAAACTTGAGAAATTTTCTTTTTGTCATTAAGTCTAATGCTTCTTTGATTGAATCTTCTGTAGATATTGTACTCTTTTCAACATAATTTAAATCTGTTATTTGAGCACTTACAGTTTTTTAAAAAGTTTAGGACTTTTCACTCTAATTTATCTAAAACAAATTTTTGTTTCTTTATTAATTTCACCAAGACGACAAGGAATAGCATTAAATCCTTGTTGCTTTCTTAAATTCGACATTGCTATACTTGAACAAATACTATCTGTATCTGGATTTTTTTATGTCCAAAAACTAAAATTTCTTCCATTAATTTTTCCTCCATATTTTTTTATTATTTATTATAACATATTTTTTTAAACCTTTACTCAAAAAAATAAATTCTAATATAATATAGTACATAAAAAAATAAAAAGGAATGGTGTTTATGAAAAAAATTATTTTTTGCTTATAGTTTTAAGTTTAAGCTTAATAAGCTGTGGTGTTGTAAGTGCAACTGGAAGTGTTGTAGGTGGAACTATAAGTGCTGTTGGTTCTGTTACAGGTGCAGTGATAAAAACAACTGGAAAAATTATTGGGGCTGTTATTGGTGGAAGTGATAGTGAAGTAAAAAGTCAAAGGATACAAAATATAAATTTTCAGGAGTTGAAATGGAAGTTGATCAATATACTGCTGTGATAACAGGAACTTTGACTCATAATGGAAGCACTAGAAAAAAATCTTCGTCTTTCTATTCCTTGTTTTGATAAAAAAAGGTAATAGAGTTGGAGATGCTATCGCCACTATAGATGAACTTGAAAAAGGTAAGAAATGGAAATTCAGAGCTGTTTTAAATGAGGAAAATATTGCAGCTTGTAAAATTAAAGATGCATATATCACTGTGGAATAAAAATAAGAGACTGTTGCATATTAAAATTTCAAACCTAAAGTAAAAAAATAAGTGAGTTACGAATGAAATTTTTAGATAAAAAAATAAAATAGAATGAGCCGAGCAAATGCAGGAGTGTTTGAGCATAGCGAGTTTCCTGATTTGCAGCGAATTCTTGATTTTTATCGTTAAGAAAATTTACTCAGTAACGAACTATTTTTACTTTTGTGAATTTGCAACAGTCTCCCTTGATTTTTATATAAAGGTTAATTTGAATTTTTAATTTTTCTCAGTCTTTTTAGCTCTTGAAGTAAT